>Ga0255338_1000079_pt1 | contig 419547 bp, 324 predicted proteins | sample MeOH1_35cm_T4_19_FD_203715 | JGI IMG/M metagenome (GOLD analysis project Ga0255338, IMG submission 203715) | Sandy soil microbial communities from University of British Columbia, Vancouver, Canada - MeOH1_35cm_T4_195 | ecosystem: Engineered > Artificial ecosystem > Sand microcosm >... | reverse complement strand
CGGAACAGCTCGTCCCGGAAGTGGACCGCGAAGGCGTCCGGGAAGCCCGCGGCCTGCTGGTTGGTGGCCGCGTCGTACGAGTCCCAGGAGAGGATGGCCCTGTCCGGGTCGAGGCCATAGCCGGCGGCGCGCAGGTGGCGCCCCATGAAGGCCAGGGCCTGGCGCGCGTTGGCCTGCACGCCGCGGCGGCTGGCGTGGATCTGGTACTGCCGGGCCTGGGAGATGAAGGTCATGCTGATGCCCGCCAGCACCACCGCACCAATGGCGGCGCCCACCAGGAGCTCCAGCAGCGTGAAACCTCGAGAGCGGAAGGACTTGCGCATGGCTCACAGCTCCAGGGAGGTGTTCGGGTCGCCGGTGATCAGCCCAACGTTGTAGCGGACGGCCCAGGAGTTCACCTGGAGCATGCCGCCGCTGGGCGTGGGGAAGCGCACCATGATGAGGACTCGGAGCTGATCCACCTGGCCGAAGCGATCCGGGTTGACCACGCGCAGGGCGCGCCAGGCCACCTGGTAGAAGGTGCTATCGCCCTCGGAGGTGAACATGGCGTCAGCGGCTCCCAGCAGGGGGCGGCCGGTGACCTGCAGTGCCATGACGTCCTCCATCTTCACCAGGCCATCCGGGTTGTCCATGTTGGCGAACTCCGGATCATCCTGGAGCAGGGTGGTGCTGGGGAACAGCGGGTTGGGAAGGGGCGGGAGCCCAGGGCTCGTTATCTCAAAGGGCTGGCGCTCGAAGGAGTCCGCCAGGTCCCGGGAGATCTTGCTGGCGATGGTGCGGGAGCGGGCCAGGTTGTTCTGCTCGCTGGCCAGCACGTTCATCTGCATGACGCCGATGATGCCGATGGTGAAGATGACGAGGGCGGCCATGGCCTCGATGAGGGTGCTGCCGCGGGGAGAGACACGCGAGGGGCTCATGGGTTCTCCTAGAAGATGACGACGGCGCCAGCGGGCGCGGAGACAGTCAGCAGCTTGGGCACGACGTCCGCCTCATTCCGGGTGTTGGGGGCAAAGGCGATGACGGCGCCGGAGCCAGCGTTGCCTGTCACCACCTCCATGGTGCCGTCGGGGTTGAAGCGCAGCACGCCGTAGGGCTCGCCCGCGGGGTTGATGCAGAAGTTGCAGCCGACCATCAGGTCCGGCACGGGGAGGTTCAGGTTGGGGGCATTGACCGCCGTGGTGAGCGAGATGGCGCTGAAGGGCGCCGGCAGGGGCTTGCGGATGCGGGCAGAGTCCAGGTCCAGGAAGCCCAGGAAGGAAGCGTTGGACGGCTGCCTGTTGCCCGGCTCCGTCCAGCTGGTGCCCAGCTCGACCCTGTCACGCACCATGGCGTTCATGGGCCCCGTGGTGCCGTCGGGCCGCAGGCCGGTGAACTGCAGGGCCTGGGCCGGTCCCTGGACCAGATTCAGCGCCGCCCAATCGGCCGGGGCGAGGCGCGGAACGTCCGGGCGCTCCAGCATGATGACGCGCACGCGGCCCGGTTGGGTGGTGTTCTGGAAGGGTTGGTGGATGAAGATGTAGTGGGGAGCACCGCGGCTGATGGCGCGCAGCTGGGCGGTGTTGATGACCGCGGCCACGTCGAACACGGCGTTGTTCATCCGCGTCGTCCCAAGGCCGCGCAGGGCGTAGGTGGACAGCGCGACCAGGATGGCGAGGATGGTCACGGCGACCATGGCCTCGATCAGGGTGAAGCCTTGGCGGAGTGGGGAGCGGACGGGCAAGCAGGACCTCCTGGGAGGCCTCGTTCATTGCAAAGTCCAGCCCTCTACAGATGCCGCTGTAAGCCCTGAGAACGACAGGATCAGCGCGGCGCGCCCCCCACCCCGTGACAGGCCTTGCGCGTCGCAAACTTTGCACTCCGCAAACTTTGCGAGGTCTGCTTCGGGTAGGTATGACACGTCAGGTGCGCGCGCACCTGGGCATTCTCCGACATGGGCGCACGTCATCTTGAAGCGGGAGGAGCCCTCATGTTGCGGCTGCTGACGGAAGCGCTCTACGTGCAGGAGGTGCCGTTCCGCACGGGGGGGATGGAGCTGGGAGGGCGGATGACGGTGATCCGCCTGCCTGGGGGCGGCCTGTGGATCCACTCGCCGGTGCGGCTGGACGCGGCGACGCGCGCGGCGGTGGAGGCGCTGGGGCCGGTGCGCTTCCTGGTGGCGCCCAACCTGATGCACCACCTGGCCTTGAAGGACTGGGCGGCGGCGTTCCCGGAGGCTCGCGTGGTGGCGCTGGCGGGCCTGCGCAAGAAACAGCCGGGCCTGCGCATTGACGTGGAGCTGGGAGACACGCCGGACGCCGGCTACGGCGAGGTGATCCGCCAGCAGCACCTGCGCGGCATGCCCCGGGTGGAGGAGTTCGCCTTCCTGCACCGGCCGAGCCGCACCCTGATGCTGACGGATGTGGCGTTCCACATCCGCGACTCACCCTCCTGGTTGACGCGGAGCTACCTGCGGCTGAGCGGCACGTACGGGAAGCTCGCGCCGACGCTGCTGCTCAAGTCGATGGTGAAGGATCGCGCGGCGCTGCGCGCTTCACTGGAGTCCGTGCTGAGCTGGGACTTCGAGCGTGTGGTGGTGTGTCACGGCGAGGTGCTCGAGCAAGGAGGGAAGGAGGCGCTCCGAAGCGGGTTTGGGTGGCTCTAACGCGGCGTGGCACTTGTGAGCTAAGACGCGGACTCTCTCTACCCCCCGGAGGTTGCATGCGGTTGCAGCGTCTCTCTCTCAGCGTCGCGGGTGTGATGGCGGCGTTCTTCCTCGCGTCCTCGGCCCACGCGAACAGCACGGGCATGACAGGCCGTTCCGGCAAGCAGACCCAGACCTGCATGTCGACGTGCCACGGTATGAACCCCAGCGCCGCCACCCCGACAGTGACCCTGGAAGGACCCGCAACGCTCGAGGCGGGCACCACGGGTAACTACAAGCTCATCATCACGGGTGGCGCCGGCGTGAAGGGCGGCATGAACGTCGCGGCGAGCAGTGGCACGCTCGGCGTCGTGGGGACGGACCTGCAGCTCGTCGGCGGGGAGCTGACCCACAAGGCGGCCAAGGCGTTCGCCAGCGGTTCGGTCCAGTTCGACTTCACGCTCAAGGCGCCCGCCACGGCTGGCACTGCCACGCTCTTTGCCAGCGGCAACTCGGTCAACGCCGACAGCACTCAGGATGGGGACCACTCGGCCTCCACTACCAAGGACGTCCAGATCACTGCCGCGAGCGCCCCGGACGCGGGCACCCCGGATGCGGGCACGGGCAACCCGGGTAATGGCGATGGGGAGGAGGACAAGGGAGGCTGCTCCGCCGCGGGAGGCGCCCCCCTGGTTGCGCTGCTCGCGCTGCTCGCCGCCGCCGGCCTGCGTCGCCGCTCGGCATAGGTTCCGTTTCGTTGGGGCATGGCGGCCACCGCCGTGCTCCACGGCTTCCCTCGGGTTCGTCCGCCTGCTGAGCGGACGGGCCCAGGACGGGGAGAGGACAGCGCTCGGGGGCACGTCCTAGCATCGCGCCCCTTCGAGCCATGCCTCTCCTCCGACTCCTCTCCGCGCTCTCCCTCACCGCTGTTCTCGCCTGCGCCTCGTCCTCGGGCCAGGGTCCTCGCTCCGCCCTGGTGGAGCAGGAGGCGCCCTCCCCACGAGCGCCCGGCGAGCTGCGCGTGATGACCTTCAACATCCAGTCCGGCCTCCGGGGCCTGGAGGCAGTGGCCGAGGTCATCCGCGCCGCGCACCCCGACATCGTCGCGCTCCAGGAGGTGGACCGGGGGAGCCGGCGCGCGGGAGGGCTGGACCAGACAGCCGTGCTCGCCGAGCAGACAGGCCTTCCGTACCACGCGCACTTCCGCACCACCGATTTGTACGGCGGCGCCTATGGCATCGCGCTGCTGTCTCGCTTCCCGCTGGAGGCGCTGGCGGAGTACCCGCTGCCCGTGCCGCGCGGCGCGGAGCCTCGCACGCTGGCCCATGCGTTGATGCAGGTGGCCGGGCGCGAGGTGAGCGTCTACGTCACCCACCTCATCCGGAGGCCCTTCAACGGCGACGCCCGCGTGCGCCAGAGCGCGCTCATTGCCGGGATGCTCGCGAGGGATCCGCGGCCCAAGCTCCTCATGGGAGACCTCAACGACGATCCCGACTCCCGCCCGGTGCGCCTGCTGCGGCGCGGCCTCACGGATGTCGTGGCCGCCAGTGGCCAGGGCTCGGAGGGCACGTACCCGCTGCCGCTCCCGTTCTCTCCCGCCCTGCGCATCGACTACGTGCTGGCCTGTGAGGCCTTCGTGCCGCTGCGGAGCGCGGTGCTGCACGTGGGCGCCTCGGACCACTACCCCGTCATCGCGGACGTGCGGCTGAAGGAGGCCCCCGCGATGGAGGGGGTGTCGGGCGCGGCGCCCTGAGGGCTCAGAGCAGCGCGCCGCGCAGGATGACGCTGGCCACGGTGAAGTAGATGACCAGGCCGGACACGTCCACCAGCGTGGCCACGAACGGCGCGGAGGCGCTCGCCGGATCGAAGCCCACCCGCCGCAGGGCGAAGGGCAGCATGGAGCCGGACAGCGTGCCGAACATGACCACGCCCACCAGCGACAGGCCCACCGTCAAGGCGACCTTGAGGGCGTGCTCGCCGTAGCTGTGGAAGATGGACTGCCAGAGCAGGATGCGCGCGATGCCCACGCAGCCCAGGATGGCGCCCAGGGCCAGGCCCGCGGCCAGCTCCCGCCGCGCCACGAGCCACCAGTCCCGCAGCCGCACCTCGGAGAGCGCCAGGGAGCGGATGATGAGCGTGGTGGCCTGGCTGCCGGAGTTGCCGCCCGAGCTGATGATGAGCGGGATGAAGAGGCTGAGCACCACCGCGCGCGCGATCTCCTCCTCGAAGTAGCCCATGGCGGTGGCGGTGAGCATCTCCCCCAGGAAGAGCACCATCAGCCACCCGGCCCGCTTCCGGAGCATGGAGAAGAACCCCACGTCCAGGTACGGCGCCTCCAGGGCCTCCATGCCGCCCACCTTCTGGATGTCCTCGGTGGCCTCCTCCTGCACCACCTGGACGATGTCGTCCACCGTGACGATGCCCTTCATGTGCCGCTCGGCATCCACCACCGGGATGGCCATGAGGCCCTGCTCGGCGAACAGGTGGCTCACCGCCTCCTGGTCCGTGTCCTCGCTGACGGTGACGACGTCCCGGCGCATGACCTCTTCCACGCGCTTGGCCGGCAAGGCCTGGAAGAGCTGGCGCAGGGAGACGACGCCCAGCAGGTGCTGCTGCGAGTCCAGCACGTACGCGTAATAGACCGTCTCCACCTTCTCGCGCGTCTGCTTGCGCAGGTAGCTGATGGCCTCGTCGATGCTCATCTCCGGGCGCACCCGCGCGAAGCGGGGGTTCATCAGCCCGCCCGCGTCGTCCTCCGCGTAGGCCAGCAGCGCCAGCGCCTCGCGGCGCGTCGCCTCGTCGAGCTCGGCCAGCAGGGACTCGCGGACCTCGGGCGGTGCGGCCTGCACCACGTCCACCGCATCATCCGGCGCCAGCAGCCGCATCCAGGTGCGGCGCTCTCCCGGCCCCAGCGCGAGGATGAGCTCCAGCTGCTCCGGCGCCGAGAGCGAGAGGAAGAAGTCATCCGCGGTGGCGTGCGGGACGAGCTTGAAGCTCTCGACGCGCTCGTCCCGGGAGAGCGCGGGCCAGGCATCGCGCAGCTCGTGCGGGAAGATCGGCTCGGGATCAACGATCGTCATGGTGGAACAGGCCTGCCCACTCCTCGAGGGCTCATGCTACCCCTGGAATGGGGAGGGGCACAGCGGCCCTCGCCGCCGGGAGCGGGTTGGCCTAGCCTGGGGGGATGCAGCTCTCCGCGCTCTGGAGACGTCCTGGTGCCCTCCGGCGGCTCCTGTTCGCCCTTGTGGGCGTGCTGACGTGTGGCGTGTTCGGGCTGGCGTGGCGCGTGGATCGCTTCGGCCAGCGCGATCGAGCCCTGCCCGCTGATGCGGTGGTGGTGCTGGGGGCGCGCGTGCTCTCGGGAGGTATCCCCTCGGGAGCGCTGCAGGCCCGGGTGGAGAAGGCGGTGGAGCTGTACCAGCGCGGGATCGCCTCCCGGCTCGTCTTCTCCGGCGGGGTGGGGGACCATCCCCCCTCCGAGGCCCAGGTCATGCGTGCGCTGGCGGTGCAGCTCGGCGTCCCGGTCGAGGCGTGCAGCCTGGAGGAGCAGAGCCACTCCACCGAGCAGAACGCCCGCTACAGCGCCGAGCTGCTGCGCTCCCTGGGCGCCCAGCGCGTGGTGGTGGTGTCCGATCCGTACCACCTGCTGCGCGCGCGCCAGTACTTCCGGCTCCAGGGCTTCGAGGTGGCCACCAGCCCCGCGCTCCTCACCGAGCGCAACCTCCACGCCGTGGATCGCTTCTACTGGACCGTGCGCGAGGCCTTCGCCCTGCTGCTGCACCCGCGCGTGCTGCTCGCCCGTGAGCAGCCGGACGCGGCTACTCGGGGATCGTGAGCGCCCGCAGCGCCCGCGCGTCCTGGAGCTGGATGCGCAGGAGCACCGAGCTCCCAGGCCGGGCGCTCTGGAGGGCCCGGACCAGGTCCGAGGCGCCGTGCACCGGCTTGCCCGCGGCCTCCACCACCACCATCCCCGGCATCAGCCCGGCACGATCCGCCACGGAGCCCGGCACCACCTGGGTGAGCAGCGCTCCCGCGGGCAGCCCCCGCGCCTGCAGCTGGGGGCCCACGTCCGAGAGGCCCAGCCCGATCCGCTGGTGGGGCTCCTCCTGAGCGCGAGGGCCTCGGCGCGAGGCGACGCCCTCGAGATCCGGCCGCGTCCCCAGCGTGACCTTCCGCTCCTGCTTCTGGCCACCCCGGTACAGCGTGAGTGTCACCTCCGTGCCTGGGCGCAGCAGCGCGACCGTGCGCGTGAGCGTGCCGGCGGTGGTGACGGGCTTGCCGTCCACGGCCACGATGGCGTCATCCAGCTCCAGCCCGGCCCGCGCGGCCGGCGAGCCCTCCTCGACGCTCAACACGATGGCGCCCTCGCGCACGGGCAGGCTCATCGCCTCGCCGAGCGCGGACGTCAGGTCCTGGACGCCCACCCCGAGCCAGCCGCGGGTGACGGCGCCCTCCTTCTCGAGCTGGGGCAGCAGCGCCTTGACCAGGTTGCTGGGCACCGCGAACCCGATGCCCGTGCCTCCGCCCACGATGGCGGTGTTGATGCCGATCACCTCGCCCTTCAGGTTGAAGAGGGGGCCGCCGGAGTTGCCCGGGTTGATGGCCGCGTCCGTCTGCAGGAAGTCGTCATACGGGCCGGCCTGGATGTCACGCTCCCGGGCCGAGAGGATGCCCAGGCTGACGCTGGAGGACAGGCCGAACGGGTTGCCAATGGCCAGCACCCAGTCCCCCACGCGCAGGGCGTCCGAGTCGCCCAGCCGCACCACCGGCAGCTCCTTCACGTCCTTGCCCTGGAGCTTGAGCACGGCCAGGTCCGTGAGCGGATCCGTGCCCTGCACCTCGGCGTCGAACTGGCGGCCATCCATGAGCTTCACGCGGATCTCGACGGCGCCCTCCACCACGTGGTTGTTGGTGAGCACCGTCCCCGAGGGATCGATGATGAAGCCCGAGCCCTGCCCCTGGAGCAGCGGCTCACGGGAGCCTGGGCCTGGCTGCCTCCAGGGCCAGGGGAGCTCCTCTCCGAAGGGATCCTCCGGGAGTGGGAACCCCCGGCGGCCCGGAGCCCGTGCGGTGACCTCCACGTTGACGACCGCGGAGCGCACCGACTCCGTCAACGAAGCCACCGACGCGAGGGGCTGAGGTGAGAGCTGTGGCACCACCGTCTCGGGTGCTCTCTCTGTCTCTGGAGCAGGCGGTGCGGCCTCTGTCGCTCCAACGGGTGGGGAGGTGGGCGGTCCCTTGTCGCAGCCTGCCAGCCCCACCACTCCCACCAACAGCATCCCCAGGACTCTCGATGCGCGTGTCTCCTTCATCCGACTCCTCCCACCAGGACGTTGCGGGCTCCTTGTCCGATAAGACAGGGGGCGCGCAGTGCAAGGTGGAGCGAGGTGCGAGGAGTGGAGCGGGGGCAGGAGCGGGTGGTTGCTCAGGCCGACTTTTCGCGAGGCGGCAGCTCATCCGGGGAAGGCGACTCCAGCCGGCGGACGAGCTTCTCCATGATGCGGAAGAGGGCCTTGCGGTCTCCCCCATCCAGCAGGCCGAGCATCTGGCCCACCGCCTCATTCACGAGGCGATCGAGCAGCTGGTAGGTCTGCTGCCCCGCCTCCGTCAGGCGGCAGCGCACCACGCGGCGGTCCAGGGTGATGCGCTCGCGCAGGACATGGCCCTCGCGCTCGAGCCGATCCACCACCCCGGTCACCGTCTTCTCCGTCACCCCCAGCCGCCGGGCCAGCTCGCCCATGGTGAGCATGCCGTCCTGCCCCAGCCACAGCAGCGCGTGGACCTGGGGCGGGGTGAACTGGAGATCCTCACAGGTGCTCGCGATAGGGTCACGGAGCGAGCGCCGCCGGCCCAGCGCGTAGAGCAGCTGCTGGAGCCGCGCGACGTCACCGGCGAGTTCTTCCTGGTTCGGGATATTCCGTGACACGGAATTTTCCTTTATCGGGCGCCCCGATGCGGGTCAATGGATTCTCCGGGAAGCAGGGGACGCTTGACGTGCCCCCTTGCTCCGGAAGAGGAACGCTCCCATGCCCACAGTGTTGCTTGCTCTCCTGCTTGCTCTGGCCCTCCCCGCTCACGCCGCCGAGCGGATCCTGGTGTTCGCCGCAGCGAGCACCACGGAGGCCCTCCAGGAGCTGGGCCGCGCCTACACGAAGGAGCAGGGCCCTTCCGTGGAGTTCGCGTTCGGCGCCTCGAGCGACCTGGCGCGGCAGGCCGTGGCTGGGGCCCCCGCGGATGTCTTCCTCTCCGCCGACATGGCGAAGATGGATCAGGTGGAGAAGGCGGGGCTCGTCCAGGCAGGCACGCGGGTGGAGTTGCTCTCCAACCGGCTGGTGGTGGTGGTGCCGGCGGGCTCGAAGCAGAAGGTGGCCTCCGCGGCGGAGCTGCGCGGGGTGAAGCGGCTGGCGCTCGCGGATCCGGCCGTGGTGCCCGCGGGCCTCTATGCGAAGGCCTGGCTGGAGAAGGCGGGCGTCTGGAAGGAGCTGGAGCCTCGCGTGGTGCCCACCCTGGATGTGCGCGCCGCGCTCTCCGCGGTCGAGGCGGGCCGGGTGGAGGCCGCGGTGGTGTACGCCACGGATGCGGCGCTGTCGAAGCGTGTGCGTGTGGTGCTCACTGTTCCGGAGGCGGAGGGGCCTCGCGTTATCTATCCCGTGGCGGCGCTGTCCCAGGGCAAGGCCGCGGAGGAGGGCCGCGCCTTCGTGCGCTTCCTGCGGGGAGACGCCGCGCGGAGCGTCTTCGAGCGGTATGGGTTCATCTTCCTCCCCGGGAAGGCCCAGCCGTGACCGAGGGAGAGCTGCCTCTCATCCTCTTCTCGCTGGCTGTGGCGGCGCTGGCCACGGTCCTCATCCTGCCGGTGGGGGTCGCCGTGGCCTACGGCCTGGCCCGCTGGGAGGGAGCGGGCAAGGGCGTGGTCGAGACGCTGCTCTCTCTTCCGATGGTGCTGCCTCCCACGGCGGTGGGGTTGGTGCTGCTGGAGCTGCTCTCGCGGAGCAGCCCGCTGGGGCAGGCGCTGGACGCGCTGGGCATCGAGGTGGTCTTCACTCCCAAGGCGGTGGTGCTGGCCAGCGCCATCATGGCCTTCCCGCTGCTGGTGCGCGCGGCGCGCTCGGGCTTCGAGGAGGTGGATCCGCGTCTGGTGGCGGTGGCTCGGACGCTGGGGGACTCGCGCGCCCGGGCCTTCTTCCGCGTGACGCTGCCGCTGGCCTGGCGCGGCGTGCTCACGGGGGCGCTGCTCGCCTTCTCTCGCGCCCTGGGGGAGTTCGGCGCCACGGTGCTGGTGGCCGGCAACATCCCTGGGAGGACCCAGACCCTGGCGCTCGCCATCTTCCACCGTACCCAGATCGGCCAGGACGCGGAGGCGCTCCGGCTGGCGGGCGTGGCGACCTTGATCGCCTTTGCCGCCATCTATGCGACGGAGATTCTCTCTCGCCGCCGCGGAGCACGGGCGCGCGCATGATCGAGCTCTCCTTGCGGCTCCCGCTGGCCCGCTTTCCGCTCGAGGTGGAGGCGCGCTTCACCTCCTCGGCCGTGGCGGTGATGGGGCGCTCCGGCTCGGGGAAGACCTCGCTGCTGGAGTCGCTGGCGGGGCTGCGCCGTGAGGCGCGGGGGCGGCTCGTGGTGGGCGGGCGCGTGCTGCTGGACTCGGCCTCGGGCGTGGACATTCCGCCCGAGGCGCGGCGCATGGGCTACGTGCCTCAGGACTCGCTCCTCTTCCCGCACCTCACCGCGCGGGAGAATGTCCGCTTCGGCGTGCGCAAGGGCCGCCCCTCCCGCGTGGACGAGGCGGTCGCCCTGCTGGAGCTGGAGCCGTTGCTGCACCGCTACCCGGCCACGCTCTCCGGGGGCGAGCGTCAGCGGGTGGCGCTCGCGCGGGCGCTGGCGACGGATCCAGCGCTGCTGCTGCTGGACGAGCCGCTGGCCGCGCTGGATGTGGCCCTCAAGGAGCGCGTGCTGCCGTACCTGCTGCGCATCCGGGACGAGGCGCGTGTGCCGCTGCTCTACGTCACCCACCAACTCGGCGAGGCGCGGGCGCTGGCGCAGGAGGCCCTGTTGTTGGAGCAGGGGCGCGTGCAGGCGGTGGGGCCCGCGGAGGCGGTGCTCGGCGGGGCCACGCGCGGCGTGCTGGGGATGGAGGGAGAGGAGAACATCCTGGAGGGTGTCCTGGAGCGGCCGGCGGAGGGTGGGTTGAGGCTGCGCGTGGCGGAGGGGCTCTCGCTCTGGGTGCCGGACTCGGCGGACCTGACCGTGGGAGCGCGCGCGGCCTACGCGGTGCTTGCCGAGGACATCCTCCTGTCCATGGGGCCGCTCACCGGCGTCTCCGCGCGCAACGTGCTGGAGGGCACGGTGAAGCGCCTCGAGGAGGCGGGCGTGGGGGATCGGATCCTGCTCGTGGAGGTGGCGGGGGTGCCGTTCGCGGTGCGGGTGACGGAGGGGGCGGTGCGGGAGCTGCGGGTGGAGCAAGGCTCCCGGGTGTTCCTCGCGGTGAAGACGTCCGCGTGCCGACGGCTGCGGTGAGGGCTCAAGGAGCGCCGCGGATCCACTCAATGGAGCTTCGCCGTGAGACCTGCTCCAGCGCCTCGGCGGAGATGGAGGTCCCTCGCAGATCCACCTGACGCAGCCGCTTCCTGCGCTCCAGCACGGGCAGCCCGGCCTCGGTGACGTGGGTGCGGACCAGTGCGAGCACCGTCAAGGTCTCCGGCAGCACCGCGAGGCCCGCGTCTCCGATGGCCGTCCCCGAGAGGTTGAGGACGGACAGCGAGGGGGCCTCCTTCAGCACCGCGAGCCCCGGGTCCGTCACGGAGGTCTGGTGGAGATCCAAGGCCGAGAGCCGTGGGAGCCGCGCGAGCAGGGGCAGTCCGGCATCGGAGATGAGTGTGGCGCCGAGGTGCAGCGTCTCGAGGTCCTCTCCGAGCCTCCGCAGCCCTGCGTCCGTCAGCACCGTTCGCACCAGCTTGAGCGAGCGCAGGCGAGGCCAGTGGCTCAGGAGCCGCGTGCCCTCATCCGTGAAGCCGGTCCCGCTCAGGTTCAGCTCTTCCAGCGCGCTCGCGGCCTGGAGGTGCTCGAGCCCTTCCTCGCTCACCGGGTTATCGCTGAGGTCCAACCGGACGAGCTGGGTCAGCCCCGCGAGCGCGGCGAGCGAGTCGTCCGTCAGCAGCAGCCCGGCGAGGCGCAGGTCCACCAGGGAGGGCAAGGCGGCCAGCGAGGGCATTCCCGCGTCCGTCATCCGCGTGTGTGACAGGTTCAGCTGCCGGAGGTGCTGGAATGACGCCAGCAGCGGGAGGCTCTTGTCGGTGATGCGCGTCTGCTCCAGGCTGAGGACTTCGAGCCGCTTGAGCTCCGAGAGCTGCCGCAGCCCCACATCCCCCACGTCCGTCTCGTCCAGCACGAGGCCTCGCAAGGTCCGTATCCGGGCCAGACGCACCAGGCCCGCATCCGTGATGCGCGTCTTGCCCAGGTGGAGCGCCTCCAGGGCGGGCAGTGCCTCCAGGTGCGCCAGTCCCGCATCCGTCATGGCGGTGCGTGCCAGCCCCAGCCCTTCGAGGGCGGGCATCCGTCGCAAGGGTTCCAGGCCCGCGCTCGTGACGAGTGTGTCGCTGAGCACCAGCTTCCGCAGCGCCGCGCCCGGGAGAAGCGCGAGGAGACGGTCGTCCGCGCCGGTCTTGGTGAGGTCGAGGATCTCCAGCCTGGGACAGCTCTTCAGGAACAGGAGGCCGGTGGTGCTCACGCGCGTCCCCGCCACCTCCACCCTTCGCAGGTTCACGAGCTCCGTGAGCCGCAGGAGCCCCGCGTCGGTAATGCCCGTCTCCGACAGGAGCAGCACCTCCAACCGGGAGGACTTCTCGAGGAGCTCCAGCCCCGCATCCGTCACGCGGGTCCCATCGAGGTGCAGCGTGTCGAGCCCGGACAGGCGGGAGAGCACCTTCACGTGCGCATCGGTGGCGGGTGTCCCCGAGAGGTACAGCGCGGTGAGCTCCGTCCCTTCCACCGCACGCGCCAGCAGCTCGGGGCTCGGGAGCTCCACGCCCCGTAGCGAGAGCCGGTGGACGCCATGGGCTCGCAGCAGGGCCGCGAGGGCCTGGGCCTCCGCCTCCGTTCGTTGGGGCTGGGACGGCTCCACGAACCAGGGTTCCTCCGGGAGCGTGGGCGCTCCGGGCTTCGGAGGCAGCGTGCCCCACGGCTCCGAGGCTCCGTCCGGCAGCTCCCGGTAGACCCGGACCTCGACAGAGGGAAGGGCCGGGGTGGCGAGGGCCTGCTCCGGGGCTGGCACCTGTTTCGGGGTGGAGGCGCAGGCCGAGAGGAGCAGCGCGGCGAAGACCCCCAGGTTCCGCCGAGAGCTCAGGCTTATGAAGCGAGAGAGAGGAGTCATGTCGGGCTACCCACCGGGCAGAGTCCGGGAAGCACTCTACCTATGAGCTTCAGGTGTCGGGTTCATGAAAGTTCGTGGCCCATGGTGACTCGGGTGTCATGCTCAGGACTCCGGGCCCTCTCTCTTGGGTCGCTTCCAACGCGGTCCTCGGTTAAGGGTCAGCCTTCTGCGGGAGCTCCATGCACAGCGCATCGTCTCTGGACCCTTCTCCTTTCGTCCGTGCAGTGGGGAGAGCCCTCCCGCCGCACTACGCGAGTCAGGAGCAGCTCATCGGTGCCTTCCGGGAGCTGTGGGCCAAGAAGCACTTCAACCTGGAACGCCTGGAGGATCTCCATCGCGCGGTGAACGTGTCCGGCCGCTTCCTGGCCCTGCCCATTGACGAGTACCACCCGCTCGTCTCATTCCAGCAGCGCAACGACGCGTGGATCCGCGCCGCGGTGGACCTGGGCGAGAAGGTGGTGCGTCAAGCGCTGGAGAAGGCGGGGCTCACCCCGAAGGACGTCGACCACATCTTCTTCGTGACGGTGACGGGGCTGGCCGTGCCGAGCATCGAGGCGCGCCTGGCCAACCGCCTGGGCCTTCGCGAGGATCTGAAGCGCACGCCCCTGTTCGGCCTCGGGTGCGTGGCCGGTGCGGCGGGCGTGGCGCGGGCGGTGGACTACCTGCGGGCGTATCCTGGCCACACGGCGCTCGTGGTCTCGGTGGAGCTGTGCTCGCTGACGCTCCAGCGAGAGGATCTGTCCATCCCCAACATCATCGCCTCGGGCCTCTTCGGAGATGGCGCCGCGTGCGTGGTGCTGCAGGGCTCCGAGGCGAAGGCGCCCGGCCCCCGCGTGGTGGCGTCCCGGGCCGTGTTCTACCCGGACACCGAGCGCGTCATGGGCTGGGACATCGTGGACACGGGCTTCAAGGTGGTGCTGTCCGCCAGGGTGCCCCAGCTGGTGCGCGAGAATGTCCGGGCCAACGTGGAGACGTTCCTCGCGGCGCACGGGCTGACGCGCGCGGACATCCGGCACTGGGTGGCTCACACCGGCGGCCCGAAGGTGCTGCAGGCCTTCGCGGAGAGCCTGGAGCTGCCGCAGCAGGCCTTGGCGCGCTCGTGGGCCTCGCTCAAGGAGGTGGGCAACCTCTCCTCGGCCTCCGTGCTCTTCGTGCTCGGCGAGACGATGGAGTCCCAGGAGCCCCGGCCGGGCGACTGGGGCATCATGATGGCGATGGGCCCCGGCTTCTGCGCGGAGCTGGTGCTGCTGCGCTGGTGAGCGTCATGCAGGCGGGGGGACGCTCCGTTCTGTCTCGGAGGTGTGGCATGGCTGAGCTGGAAGGTGAGGTGGTGGCGGAGGTCCGCCGCATCCTCGGTGAGGAGCTGGAGTGGAAGGGCGGCGTGGAGCCCTCGCATGACCTGCTCAAGGATCTGCAGCTCGACAGCCTGGGGTTGACGGTGCTCGCGGTGGGGCTGGAGAACCGCTTCCGGGTGAAGCTGTCCGAGGAGGACGCAGCGGGCGTCACCACCGTGGCGGATCTGGCGAGGCTCGTCTCGAGGCGTGTGGCGGAGACGCCGGAGGAGCCGCGATGAAGGGGCCCACGCTGCCGCCGGTGAAGCACGCCACCGTGACGGAGATGCTCGCGGCCACCGCGCGCACGGAGCACGGGCTCACCTTCGTGGATGTCTCCGAGCGCGAGACGGTGCTGCCCTGGGCGGAGGTCCATCACCGCGCCCAGCGCACCGCCGCGGGGCTGCGCCGCCTGGGCGTGGCCGAGGGAGAGCGGGTGGCCATCCTCCTGCCCACGTCCCCAGGTTTCATGGATGCCTTCTTCGGCACGCTGCTGGCGGGAGCCGTGCCCGTGCCGCTGTACCCGCCGGTGCGGCTGGGCCGGCTGGAGGAGTACCACCGCTCCACGGCGCGGATGCTGGAGGTGACGGGCGCCGCGGTGGTGCTCACGGACTTGAAGGTGAAGCTGCTGCTGGGGGCCGCGGTGGAGGCGGCGCGGCCCAGGCTCGGCTGCCGGACAGTGGACGAGGTGTCCCGCGGCGATGACGCGCTGCACGTGAGCGTCCCGCCGGAGGCGCTGGGCCTCATCCAGTTCTCCTCGGGCTCGACGGTGGAGCCCAAGCCGGTGGCGCTCACCCACGCGGCGTTGATGGCACAGCTGTCGGCGCTGGAGGCTGCCAGTCCGCTGCCGCCGGGCACGCCGCGGGTGGGCGTGTCCTGGCTGCCGCTGTACCACGACATGGGGCTCATCGGCTGCCTGCTGTCGGCGCTGTACTACCCGGGCAACATGGTGCTGATCCCGCCCGAGGCGTTCCTCGCGCGGCCGGGGCTGTGGCTGCGGGCCCTCTCGCGGCACAAGGGCTTCATCTCGCCCGCGCCAAACTTCGCCTATGGGCTGTGCCTGAAGCGCGTGAAGGACGAGGAGCTGCGGGGCGTGGATCTCTCCCTGTGGAGGCACGCGCTCAATGGCGCCGAGCCCATCTCGGTGGAGACGCTGCGCCGCTTCGTGGAGCGCTTCGAGCGGTACGGCTTCTCCGCGAGCGCGCTCCGCCCGGTGTACGGGCTGTCCGAGGCGTCGCTGGCCGTCACCTTCCCGCCCGGTGGCCGAGGCCCGCGCTCGTTGCAGGTGGATGCGGGCGTGCTGGCCCGGGAGGGGCGGGTGGAGGAGGGCTCACGGGCGCTCGTGTCCGTGGGGAGCCCGGTGGCGGGCGTTGAGGTGGAGGTCCGCGACGGGCTGGGGCACGTGCTGCCCGAGCGGCGGGTGGGGCGGGTCTTCGCGCGAGGGCCCTCGGTGATGGTGGGGTACTACGGCGATGCCGAGGCCACCGCGCGTGCGCTGAGCCCGGACGGCTGGCTGGACACGGGGGACCTGGGCTTCGTGGACGAGGGAGAGCTGTTCCTCACGGGCCGCGCGAAGGACCTGGTCATCATCCGAGGGGCCAACCACGCGCCGCAGTCCTTCGAGGAGTGTCTCCAAGGGGTGGAGGGCGTCCGCGTGGGCTGTGCGGTGGCGCTCGGCTTCACGCCCGAGGGGAGCGAGGACGAGGCGCTGCTCCTCCTCGCCGAGCGCGCCGGCCCTGAGGCGGACGACGCAGTGGTGGAGGAGCGGGTGCGCGCGGCGGTGGTGGCGGGTACGGGCATCCGTCCGCATACGGTGCGGATGCTGGGGCCTGGGACGCTGCCCCGCACCTCCAGCGGCAAGCTGCGGCGGAGCGAGGCGCTGCGCAGCTACCTCACGGGCGAGCTGAAGCCTCCGAAGAAGGTGGGCGCGGTGGGGCTCGCGGTGGAGATGGCCAAGAGCGCCCTGGCCTTCGTCCGCTCGGAGCAGGAGGGCTGACGCCCCGTTAATCCGTAATTACTTGATTTACTTGTTTGTCTGAGGCAACGTATGCGTGCTCCCGGCGTCCCGTGGAGCCCAACCTTCCGCTGGAGGCGTTCATGCGTCGCTTCGCCGTTCTTGCCGCTCTGCTGGGCCTGACTGCATGTGGTGGGGAGCTGCTCCCCGAGGAGGGCCAGTCTCCCGTGTCCACCCAGGAGGCCGCGCCTGCGCAGGTGGGCGCGCCCGCTGATGAAGCGGTGAGCGCGGAGTCGCTCTGTAGCAACACCTGGGAGTGTTACTGCGCCTCGTTCAAGACGCAGGACGCGTGCCGCACGGCCTCGACGTGCGTCTGGTACTTCAGCCGCTGCTCCCCGACGTACGAGTAGTCCGCCTCTGGCGCGCTGGAGCAGTCCGGCTCCGGCGCGCCGGGACTACTCGCGCAGCTTGGCGAGCTTGTCCTTCACCGTGCCCGCGGCGGGCCCCGCGGGCAGCAGCGCCAGGTAGCGCTCGTAGGCCTTCACCGCGTCGGTGCGGCGGCCGAGCTTGTCGTAGGCATCCCCGAGGTTCAGGTAGGCCACGGCCCGCCCCGCATCCAGACTGAGGGTCTTCTCGAGCCACTTCGCTGACTCGGCGTACTCGCCCAGCTTGAAGTGGACGAAGCCCACGTTGTTCGCCGCCTGAGCGTCCGCCGGGTCCAGCGTGGCGGCGGTCCTGAACTCGGCGATCGCCTCCGCGTACTTCTTCTCCCGGTACAGCGCCATGCCGCGGTCGCCGTGCCGGCGGGCCAGCTCTGCGGGCGCTGGGCTCGACACCGTGGCCGGGGGTGGACCTGCGTCCTGCAGCTTCGCGAGCTGCCCCTTTGCATCCTCCAGCTGCTTCGTCAGGGTCTGGTTGCGCTGCATCTTCTCGGCGATCTGCTGGCGCACCTTCTCCAGCTCGGCGTTGAGGTGGATGGCCTGCGTGTCGAGCTGCTCGGAGGACTCGCTGAGGAACTCGCCGTCGTGCTTCAGCTCGAGGATGAACTCACCGCCCTCGCTGCCGGGCATGCTCCCGAAGGCGGGCGTCTGCCGCGAGAGCGAGGACACCGTGGGCCCCACGTAGGCGAACAGCTCGGAGGCGGTGACGTAGCCGTCCGTGTTCAGGTCCGCCTTGCCCTCCAGCCCCTGCAGCAGCGTCCAGGTGAAGATGGAGTGGCCGTTGGGGCCCTGGTCGGCCACCTGCTCGTCCGCGCCGCCCGCCGTGAGCACCTGCCGCGCGCTCCGCCGCGTCACCTCCTGGAGGTACTTGCGCAGGTCCCCGGGAGGAGGCCCGCCGCGCGTGAGCGCCAGGCCGCTGTAGCACGCGTCCATCACGAAGAGGGCATGCTTGGCGGGGATGGCCTCGCTGATGTCCTGGAAGTTGGTCATCGAGATGGCCTGGCTCTGATAGTTCGTCGTGTCCGCGTCGGCGGGGACGATGTACCCGAGGCTCCGGCCGTTCGGCAGCTTGCGGGTGACGCCATGGCCCGCGAAGAAGACGAACACGCGGTCATCCCGCTTCACCTTGGCCGAGTCCGAGAGCACATCCCCCAGCGCCGAGAGGATGCGCTCGCGCGTGGCCTCGCCGTCGAGCAGCACCTGGATGTTCTCCGCCTTGAAGCGGAACTTCTCCACGAGCAGCTCGCGCACGCCCTTCGCGTCGTTCACCGCGTATGAGAGCTTGGGCCACTTCGCGTAGTCGTTGATGCCGATCACCACCGCCCAGCTCTCGCGGTAGAGGTCCGCGGGCGTGGGCGTGGCCTCCGGCGTGGGCGAGGCGGCCACCGAGGGGCCTGCGTCCTGCGGATCACCGCCGATGACCGAGTTCCCATCCCAGAGCACGAACTGGTAGCCGCGGGCCTGCAGCGTCTCCAGCACGAGCGGGAGCGCCTCCACTGTCTGGCTGTGCACGTCGTGCATGAGGATGACGCCGCGCCCCATCTTCTCCACGTCCTGCACGACGCGGTTCGCGATGGACTTAGGGACGGGATCGCTCCAGTCCAGCGAGTCGACGGCCCACAGGAACGCCTTGAGCCCGCGCGCGGTGAGGGCGGTGCGGACGCGCTCGTTGAAGGCGCCGTAGGGAGGCCGGAAGAGCCGGATGGGCTCGCCGGACACCGACTCGATGATGACGCGGGAGTTGTCGATCTCCTGGCCCAGCCGCTCCTCGCTCAGCTTCGGCAGGAAGGCGTGCGTCAGCGAGTGGTTGGCCACGAGGTGCCCCGCCTGGATGATCTTCTCGGTGTTGGCGGAGGCGGAGGTGCGCTTCAAGGAGCCCACGCCCGCGTCCGTGCTGGAGGCCTTGGGCGCGACGGCGACGTTCTGGCCTACCTCGAAGAAGATGGACTTCACCTTGTACTTCTCGAGGATGGCGAGGATCGCGGCGGTGTAGCGCGGGTGCGGGCCATCGTCGAAGGTGAGGACCAGCGTCTTCGCCGGCAGCGACTGGCCCGTGAGCATGAACGGGTCTTCCTTGCGAGGCCCCTTGCCGCGCGTCCCTTCACCGAGGGACGACAGCGAGTCCTCGAAGTCCTTGAGGATGGCTTCGCGGGTGAAGAGGCCCCGGAGGAAGGACAGGTAGGAGTCCCAGGCCTCGCGCTTCACGGTCATGCCGCGCATCTCGATGCGCCCGAAGATCTGCTCCAGCTCCTTCTCGTAGAGCGCCTGGATCTCCTGGAGCGCCTTCTGGTCCTCCTCGAGGCGGGTGAACAGCGGGGCCTTCCACGCGGGCGTCTGCGGGAGTGACTCGATGGCGGCGCGCAGGTCCGCCAGGGTATCCTTGAAGGCCAGCTTGTCGCCGTCTCGCAGCTGGGGAGACTTCTCCAGCCACTCGAGGAACGCGGTGATGCCCGCGGGCGCGGATGCGCTGCTGGCGACGGCGGTGAGCTCCTCGCCGAACTGCTCGCCGAGCTGCTCCAGGGCGTGCCGGTTCTGCTCGAAGATCATCCGGCCCACGATGGTGGTGCGCTCGCGCGTCTCGTCATCGAGCGAGGCCTGATCCGCGGCCAGGACGATGTTCTTCCGGTAGCGGGTGACGATCTCCGCCAGCTCCTGGGCTCGCGTGTCGGGAACGGCGGGAGCGGGAGCCGCGGCAGGCTGGGCGCTGGGGCTCGGAGCGGTGGAAGGCGAGGTGGCGGCGGGCGAGGCGGCGGGCGACGGGGGCGTCGCGGGGGGATTGGACGCCTTGCCCTTGCAGGAGGAGAGGAGACCGACGGCGACGAGCGTGATCAGGCTCGCCCCGAGGCGCGGGAAGCGAGCCGAGCGGGAAGTGTGCATGTGAGCGGAGAGACTCCGCCGCGAAGAATGCCGGGCGGAGCCTGGGGTGCCAAGTCGCATCAAGTGGGACTTCGACACACAATGCAAGGCCCGCATCCTTATATAGGCGGGGCGGGCTCGACGAGAGGTCAGGGCGTCCGGAGCGGTGGCCAGAGGTCGCCGAGCTTCAGCTCGATGACGTCGAAGGGAGCGGCACGGATGATCTCGTCCTCGCCATAGACCCCCAGCTCGACCCAGCGGCCGTTGCTCAGCTCGCTCACCGCGAGCGTTCGCGCCTCTATGTCGATGAACCAGAGGTGGCCGACGCCGATGCGCGCGTAGAAGGGACGCTTGATGCGCTGGTCATAGGCACGTGTCGTGGGCGAGAGGATCTCGCAGGCCCAGTCCGGAGCGACGGTCCACCGGTCAGGCCATTCTGGCACACGTTCGCGGCGCCAACCCGCGAGGTCCGGGATGAACTCGGGAGATCCTTCGAGCTGGATGCCTGGCTCCGTTTCGATCCACCAGCCACCCGGTCCACCCCGTCCCATCTGGAAAGGACCATCGAGTCCACCAAAGAGCCTGCCTTCGACGATACCGTGTCCTGCGCGTGGACGGGCATGCGTGTAGAGCGTCCCCTCGATGATCTCCCCCACGAGCGTTTCCGGGAGGGCTTCAAGGTCGGCAAGGGTAGGGGGAGCCTTCAGCTGTCGTGCGCCGTAACCCATGGGGTAAGTCTGGAGATAATGCGGACCGCTGGCAAGCGGGCCCCCGGTGGGCTGCTCGTTCCTCGGCTAGAGCTTCAGCTTCTTGAAGATGCCCTCGGGGATGGATCGGATGATGAACATGATGAGGGCCCACTTGGCCGGGACGTAGACCTCGTTCTTGCGCCTGTCCGCCGCGCGGAGAAGTCCCCGCGCCACCTGCTCCGGCGAGGCGAAGAGCTTGTTCTTCGGTATGTGCGCCGTCATGGGCGTGTCCACGAAGCCGGGCTTCACCGTCACCACCGCCACTCCGGAGCGCGCCAGCCGGTTGCGCAGTCCCTGGAGAAACACGTTCAGCGCGCCCTTCGAGGCGCCGTACACGTAGTTGCTCTGCCGGCCGCGGTCTCCCGCCACCGAGGAGATGACCACCATCGTGCCGGCCTTCTGCGCCTCGAAGCGGTTGGCGAGGGCCGTCAGCAGCGAGGCCGCGCTCAGGAAGTTGGTGCGCAGCACCTTCTCCGTCTCCGCCCAGGAGCGCTCGCACGCCTTCTGGTCCCCGAGCACGCCATGGGCGATCAGCGCTCCGTCCAGCCCCCCGAGCGTCTGCGCCGCGCGCTCCACCAGCGCCTCGTGCGCGGAGAAGTCGTCCAGGTCCAGCGCCTGCTGCTCCACCTTGGAGGCCCCGCGAGTGGCTGCGTCCTTCGCGACCGCGTCGAGGTTCGTGGCATTGCGGCCGACGAGGTACAGCGCGGCCCCTCGCGCGGCGAGCAGCCGCACCGTGGCCTGAGCGATGGCGCTGGTGGCGCCGAGGACAAGGACCTTCTTCATGGTGGGGCGGACCATAATACCGGCCCGCGCTCGCGACGAATGGTTCGCACGGCGCGTGACCGGGCGCTTGCTGCTGCCGTCAACGGATGTATGAGAGTGGGTCTCTCTGTCCGAGGTGGTCAGTCTTTGGCCACAGCTTCAAAGGTACCTCGGGCGCCGACGGGTGTTCTGGGAGTTCCTCCTCTCGCGCTGGCGCCAGCAAGGGCTCGTGCCGACATGAGTCGCCGTAGCCGTAAGAGGGTGTTGAGCAGGAGTAGGGGGGCAGGCGTCCTGACCCGGCATCCTGCGCTGGGTCGCTTGCAGGGAGGCGAGCCATGTCCCGGCAGGAGCGAGCGGGAGAGTGGGGCGCGGCTGACCTTTCCCAATCTTCAGCAGCTTGCGGCACGACCCTGGAGCCGACCCGCGTGCGTGACTGTTCGGAAATGTCGGGACTTTTCGCGCCCAAAACCCCCGACGTTTCCGAACAGTGGACCAGAAAGCCGGTCCGGCCGACGAGGCTTCAGGGGCCTTGTTCGCGGGGGAGGCCGGCAACAGGTCAGATCAGCAGGATGAGCGCTACTCCAGAGGCCATGCGAGCACCGCATGCTTTGGCTGCTCGCTTCGGCTCAACACCCTCTCAGCTAAGGCGGGAGCATACCGAAACGGGCTCTAAAGTGAGTAGAGGCGAAGGGCCGGAGGCATGTAGAGTGGTGACCTCGGAGGTTCTACTTCCTTGGTCCAACCCATGACGTGGGTTCTCCTAGCCCTGCTACTGGTGGCAAGCGCAGCCAGCGCCCAGCTCCAGCCCCCCGCTCGGCAACGCCAGGATCGGCGTGCCGCGCTGCCCACCGCGCCCGCTGAGCCCATCCCCGAGGTGTACGTGGCGGCAGGCAACCTCACGACTGTGGCGTTCAATGGCCCCCTGGACCGCGACAGCCTCGTGGTGGACCGAACCCGCTTCAAGTGGGTGGACGTCGGCGACCGTATCCTCGCGCTGCAACCCTTCACGGACTTGGGCTCGGGCGAGCGGCTCATCGTGAAGATTGGCTTCAAGGACAGGGCCTTGCCCACGCAGGCCGTCCTCGCGGTCATTACCGACTCGACGGTGATGGACGGGAACGTGGAGGTGGATCGGCGGGCCAACACCCCCGAGGCCCTGCTCGCGGCCCTCACGCAGAAGGAAGCAGAGTTGGAGGAACTCAAGGCCCGATATGCGGGAAGTGGGCCTGCGGGGCTCGTCCTCTCTGAGTGGCTCAACAAGAACATGCTGCCCATCAAGTTCATCCCCCCAGTGACGCCTGCGGATGCCAGCGGCCTGGAGGTACCGGAGAGCATCGGATACGCCGGCAAGTTCTCTGCGCTGGTGGCTATCCGCCTGCGCAACCTTCCAGGCCAGACACCCTGGTCGATGGGACAGGCACGAATCACCGGCTCGAGTGGAACTCCCGTGAAGGTGCTCTCGGTGCAGATGAAGCCGGCAGAGTTGGCCCAGGGACAAGAGGGACTGGTGGTCGTGGAAGTGCAGGATCCACCCTGGACAACTGGCAAGCCGTTCAGCGTGGACCTCGTGGACCCTCGCAGCCAGCGGCGCCTTTCCTTCAACCTGATGACGAAGTAGGACACCCCCGCCCATGACGACCGATGCCCTTCATCCGGATCACCTCCAGCCGGGGCAGTGGGTGGGCCCTTGGCGCATCCTGGAGTCGCTGGGGAGCGGTGGCTTTGGCCGCACCTTCAAGGTCGAGTGCGAGGGGGCGCTGTTCTCGCTGAAGATGGCCCTACGCCCCGCCTCCGACGATAAGGAGGTGGAGGGACGGGCAGCCCATGAAGCCGCCACCCTCATGGCGAACTCAAGTCACCCCAACCTGCCGCGCTTGTACGCGGTGGGCCGCTGGCCACATGCGAGCACCGGCTATCTCTACTTCGTCACCGAGTACGTGGAGGGGGAGACCTTCAACGACTGGCGCGCTCGCGCCCGCCCGACCGCGGCCCAGCTCGTGGACATCTTCCTTGCCGTGGTGCTCGCGGTCATGGAGCTGCACCGGCGCAAGCTCCTGCACCGCGACCTGACAGGCTCCAACATCGTCGTGCGCAAGGGGGACAACAAGCCCTTCTTCATCGACCTGGGCAGCGTGTGGCTGCCGGGCTCCTCCACCCTCACGGAGAAGCTGCCGCCCAGCATGGCCCACACGCTGCCTCCCGAGTGCGTCACCTTCCTGCGGCGGAGCACCGGTGAGCAGGGCGCCCCCTTCGACGCGGGAGTGGCGGGCGATCTGTATCAGCTCGGGGTGTTCATGTTCGAGGCGCTCACCGAGCACCACCCCTTCGACCCCAAGAAGCTCCCGGCGGCGGAGTTGTTTGCCGCCATCGAGACAGTCGTCCCACGCGCTCCGCACTACCTCAACCCGGATATCCCTGAGTCACTAAGCCGCATCATCATGCAGTTGCTGGAGAAGCGGCCTGAGGATCGGCACGAGAGTGCCGAGGCCTTGCACCAGGCGCTCTGGGAGGCCGCCAAGGAGCGAAAGAGCCGGGGTTGGAAGGTGCGGCTGGTGCTCCCAGAGCGCGGGCCGCCTCCGGTGACCCAAGAGGAGCTGGAGGAGCGGAAGACTCGGCAACACGAGTCCGAGCGCAGAGCCCAAGAGGCACGGAAACAGGAGGCGGAAGCGCTCTCCGACAAGCAGTCGCTGGAGAAGCTCCGCACTGCCGCCAAGGAGTTCGAAGCCGAACTCGTAGCGCTTGAGGAAGATCATGCCCGTCGCAGAAAACGGCGCTGGAGGGTTGCTACTGGAGTAGGCGTGCTCCTCTTGGGACTTGCGTTCTTCGCCGCGTGGCAGGTGTGGCGCACTCCCACCACGGCTTCCCCCGCAGCATCCGAGAAAGGAAGTTCGCTTATGTCCCCCCTCCGCAACTCCCGGCCAGTAAGGGCCGTTGCCGCCTGGCTGTGCGCCACCTTCAGCGTAGGCTGCCCGGCGGCACAGCTACGGCCCCTCCCGGAGGATTGTGCCCCGGAGGCTGTCCGAAGCATGGAGGAGCTGAACCTCCTCAACCAGGACTCCTACCAGATCATCATTGACATCAACCAACCCGGCAAAGCGCAGCAGGAGGGCATCTACCGCCCAGGGCCCATCATTAGCAAGGTTGTGAAGTACTCGTGGACTGGCCCCCTGCCTGAGGGCACCCTTCTCTACGGGCAGCTCTGGACGGAGGGCCTTACCAAGTTGGGGCAGGAGGCAGTCCTGGGTCGCTACACCGAGGCCCTCCTGCCGGATGGGCGCCGCGTGCCCGTCTGCTTCGTGCTGGGGGACTTGACGGGTCTCACTATCAAGAACCCGGGCTCCAAGCCCGGGGAGGCCCGTCTGCCGCGAGAGTGGGGCGTCCTGGCTGTCCGACGCTGGCCGTGAGCGTACGCGACACCAGTTTTCCAGTGATGAGTGTCTGCGGTAGGCGCTAGCGGGTAAGGTTCAGGGTTCAGAGACAAGGATGACTGAATGAGCGAGCGCCCAATCTTAAGCTCGCTCATTCCCAGGTGGTGATCGTTACGGAGTGGCCGGTGCCGCCACAGTTGGAGATGCTCCTCCCACTGGAACAAAAGTCACCGTGGCACTCTGGAGTTGGCCCTCAGTGGTCAACTCGATTGCTGAATAAGGCCTGCCCGCCGTCATAATATTGTCCAGCGACGCGGTGCCGATGAGGTCATTTTCAGAGAGATCTTTGTCGAAAACTTGGACTTGCAGAGAACTGTTTTCAGTAAGGGTAATGACCTTTTCACTTGTGCATTGACCTGTAAACACATCCTTGAGCAGGCACGTGTCTGCAGGGGTGCCATCAACCAGAACCGTAATGAATGGGTCCGGTCTGCCTCCCACCGCATCCCATGCGTTACCGTTGGATTTTGTCTCAGCCACCTTGACGCTAAAGGTGGTGAGCCGGTAGCGGCCAGGACTGAAGCCGCTGCGCTGCCAAGCCAGTTTCGGGCTGAAGAGTTCCGTCATGACCTTGTACTCGACGAAGATGGGCGCAGGGGTATCTGATACTTTGAACTGCTCGTCGAACTTGGCCGGATCGAGCGCGATCGGGATATGGCCCTTATCTTTTGCATCCAGTCCCACAAGGTGAACGTATTTCTTGAGGTTGTAGCGCTTAACGGTGTTTTCGATATCCGCCCCAGCGGTCGTCAACTCGGCAGATGCTTCCGCTGTAAAGGTGGAGAGATCTCCCTCGATAACAACGTTGAGTGCCCAGCCGTAATAGATCTTTTGCGCCACAAGAGGCACAGCGTCGAGCATCTTGCCTTGTTCCAGCGTGGCAACTTCCTTGAGGTGGTATACGCGCAAGACCATGTAACGCTTTTCCTGCGTGAAGCCCACATTCATAGAGGATGTCAAGAAACGCGCATGCGCTTGGCGTTTGAACTCGTTGTCGATTTGCTCAAACTGCGCGAAGTACTGGTTCTCGGGCACTTTCTTGTATTTAGGGGCAAATGCACGATGGCGATTACCAGCAGCGTCGAACTCGGAGAACTGCTCATCGAAGCCCATTCCCAAGAGATCCGTGGTAGTTCCCACTGGCGCTGCGAGCACAAAAGTCTGCCCTGGGGCAATCTTTTCGAAATCAGGCTTGTCGTCTGATGCATGTGCAACGAGCGGCGCATAGATACATGCGGAGAAACATAGAACGAGCCGAGAAAAATTGTTCATGTGCCTTCCTTGGGTCCGAAGGGAGATCTGCCTCTAGGCAGTTCTCAGCGGACTGTTGGGATATAGCATTTCTAGAGAAGGCTCTAATACTGAACGAATTTGCTGGAAGTGTGCATGCGTGACTCCGAGTGCTGGTGCTGCTTGTCGGCACAGACATGGCAGAACTCAGCTTGGCGCCTGAGCCAGTATCGAATGCTTGAGATGACCCGCGAATGCGCTCTTCTAGATCGCCCGGTCTCTCACCAAGGCTGCCGGGGGGGCGCGCACTGAAAGCGGCTCTGTCACCCGGCGCCAGAACGAAGAGGAGAAGGCGGGGTCCACGTACGGCTTGAAGCGCTCGAGCTGTGGGAAGTACGCCGCGAAGTTCTCCGCGCTCATCCTCGCATCCTTCGCCGGATACACCGCGCCGCCGGCCTGACGCGTGACTCGATCCAGCTCCGCCACCAGCTTCCAGGTGCGCTCGCCCCGGTTCGCGAAGTCCAGCGCCAGCGTCACCCCCGGCCGTGGGAACGACAGCCATCCCGGCGAAGTCACACTCCCGAACGTCTTCAGCACGTTCAGGAAGCTGGGCACCTCGCGCGCGCTGCGCTCCAGGATCTCCCGCAGCGCATCGCGCGCCGTGGCGTGCGGCACCACGCACTGGAACTGGAGGAACCCGCGCCGTCCGTAGATGCGGTTCCACCGGTGCACGGCGTCCAGCGGGTAGAAGAACGGATCGTAGTGCTGCAGCCGGGCGCCCCGCTTGAGCAGGTTCATCCGGTAGTAGAGCCAGTTGAACGCGGCCACCGACAGCCGGTTCAGGCTGAAGCCCGGCAGATCGAACGGCACCACCAGCCCCGAGCGGCTGTTCAGGTGGCTCTTCTTCAGCGGCAGCCCCTCCAGCTGAGGCGGGGCGAAGTTCCCTCGGTAGTAGAGCCCGCGGCCCAGCCTGCGGCCCTTCGCCAGCCCATCCAGCCACGCCACGGTGAACTCGTAGTCCGGCTCGGACTCGCGCGACACCTCGAAGAACGCCTCCAGGTTCTCCAGCGGCACGGTCTCCGTCAGCACGAACGGGTTGTGGATCGGCCGCAGCTGGACCTCGGCCCACAGGATGAGGCCGGTGAGGCCCAGGCCGGCGATGGTGGCCTCGTACCAGTCCCGGTTCTCCTCCGGAGAGCACACGCGCCGGCTGCCGTCCGAGCGCAGCAGCTCGAAGCGCTTCACGTACCGTCCGAACGTGCCGGCCCGGTGGTGGTTCTTGCCATGCACGTCATTCGCGATGGCCCCGCCCACCGTGACGAACTTGGTCCCCGGCGTGACGGGGAGGAACCAGCCCCGAGGCACGGCCAGCCGCAGGATCGTCTCCAGGGTGACGCCCGCCTCGCAGCGCACCACGCCCGTGGCCGCGTCGAAGCCCAGCAGCCGATCCAGCGCGGCGGTGGTGAGCAGCGTGCCGCCCTCGTTGAGGCACGAGTCCCCATAGCTCCGCCCCAGCCCGTACGGCAGCAAGGTGCCGTCGCCGGGCTCGGGGAGCCGGTCCGTCTGCCAGACGATGGGGTGCGCCGCCTGCTGCGTGGTGCGCGGGTAGCGTCCCCAGGATTGATGCTCGTTCGTCATCCCGGCCTGCTCACGTGGCCGCCAGCAGCACCAGCGCCGCCACCAGCCCCACCGCGTAGCTCACCTTGTCCCGCAGCGCAAAGACCAGCGGGTCCTCGTTCACCAGCCCACGGTGCGCCAGCAGCCACACCCGGCTCACCCAGTACAGCATGACGGGACACATCAGCCACAGCCGCTCGGGGTTGCTGTAGAGGACCGTCACCTCCTTGCTGGTGATGTAGAAGGCCAGCACCAGCACGGAGATGTACCCGGCCGCCACGCCCAGGCTGGCCAGCTGCTCGTAGTCGCTGGCCAGGTAGCCGCGGCCCGGCGTCGCCTCCTCGTTGGACAGCCGCAGCCGCCGCACCTCGGACAGCCGCTTCACCAGCGCCAGCGACAGGAACAGGAACATCGAGAAGGTGAACATCCAGCTCGAGGTCGGCACCCCCGTCGCCAGCGAGCCGCCGAAGATGCGCACCGTGTACAGGCCCGCGAGCACCAGCACGTCCAGCACCATCACCTGCTTGAGGTGCAGCGAGTACGCGAACGTCGCCACGTAGTAGGTGGCCAGCAGCCCCACGAAGGGCAGCGGCAGCAGCAGCGCCGCCACCGCGAAGCCCGCCACCAGCAGCACCGGGGCCATCACCGCCCCCACCCTCACCGGTAAGTCTCCCGAGGCGAACGGGCGCTTGCGCTTGGTCGGGTGCTGCCGGTCCGAGTCCAGATCCAGCAGATCATTGAGGATGTAGACGCTGGAGGCGCACAGGCTGAAGGCCACGAAGCCCAGCGCCGACTGCATCAACATCTCGAACTGCAGGCCCTTGTGCGCCGCGAGCGCCGGGACGAAGACGAGGATGTTCTTGGCCCACTGGTGCATGCGCAGCGCCTTCACCCATGTGCGCAGGCCCGTACGAGGCGCCTCGAAGACCCGCACCTCCCCACGGCCCAGCGCGCGCACCTTCCGCTCCAGTCCGGACGAGCCGTGCACCACCACCGCCCGGCGGGCCTCGCGCCACAGCGCCAGGTCCACCTCCCCATCGCCCGCGTAGTCGAACTCGGGGTGCGCCTGCTTCAGCCGCGCCAGCTTCCTCGCGCCCGAGAGGTTCACCGTGCCATCACTGGCGTACACCTCGGAGAACAGGTCCAGGTGGGCCGCCACCGCGTCCGCGATGGTCTGATCCGCCGCCGTGGCCAGCACCAGCCGGCGGCCCCGCGCCTTCTCCTCGCGAAGGTAGGCCAGCAGCGGCTCGCTATAGGGCAGGCGCGCGGCATCCAGTTGCACCCGCCGGCCCACCTCCGCCTTGAAGGCGGCCTTGCCCTTGAGCAGCCACAGCGCCGCGAGCACCAGCAGCAGCGGGTTGCGCTTGAGCAGCACCAGCAGGCTCTCGTGCAGCGTGTCCGTGCGCACCAGCGTCCCGTCGAGGTCGACGACGAGCGGCACGTCCGAGGCCGAGGCGGGGGCAGGCGAGGCGGAGGACTTCACGGAGCCACGAAGGGTAGCGCAGCGCGGGCCCGGGACGAGGCCCAATTTCACGGAGAGGCTGCTGGCCCGGACGCGGGGGGAGCGGGCGCGCTCACTCCGGCTGGGCGAGGATGAGCGTCTGCAGCGGCAGGCGCCGGATGGGCTGGGTCTTGGTGATGCGGAAGCCCGCGTCGTCCAGGAAGCCCTCCACCTCGGCGGGGGTGTACGCCGCCGCCTTCGAGGTGAGGAAGTAGTGCAGGCCGATGAGGGCCGAGGCGCTCGGCTCCGCCTCCACCTCCTCGCGCAGGTACTCCAGGACGGCGAGCGTGCCCTTGGGCGCCAGCGCGGTGCGCACCCGGCGCAGCAGCGCCACGTTCTGCGCAGGCGACAGGTGGTGCACCACCTGGAACAGGAGCGCCGCGTCGTACGGGCCTCCCAGCTCGGCGGTGAGGATGTTGCCCTCGCGGTGCGTCACCACATGCGACAGGCCCGCCGCGGCGATGATCTCCCGCCCCACGCGCGCGCTGCCCTCCAGGTCCACCACGGTGGCCTTCAGCCCGCGGTGCCGCTGGCACAGCTCCGCGGCGAACCAGCCATGGGCGCCGCCCAGATCCAGCAGGTGCTTCGCGCCTCGGGGCAGGGGGATGGCCGAGGCCACCTCCGGCGCCGCGAGCCGCGCCAGCTGGTGCATGGCGTGGATGTAGTCCCGCCAGCGCGGATCGTCCGGGGCGAAGTCGTGGATGTCCACCGCCTTGCCGGAGCGCACCGTCTCCTCGAGCTGGCTCCACCACTCCCACTGGGCGTAGTTGAACTCGATGAAGCCGCCGATGTACTGCGGCGAGCGCGGATCCAGCCAGCGCCGCGCCCGCTCATCCAGCTGATAGCGGTCGCGCTTGCGCTTCACCACCTCGCAGGACACCAGGCCCTCGAGCAGCGCGCGCGTGCCCTCGGGGGAGAGCTTCAGCCGCTCGGCCAGGGCCTCCGCGGTGGCAGGCCCCTCCGCGAGCGCCGCGTAGATGCCCAGCTTCACGCCCGCCATCATCGTCCGGGAGCTCATCATCCCGAAGAAGACGTGGACGACGGGCATGGGAGCCAGGTTGAGCCAGTTCGCCACCCGCTCCAGCAGGTTGTCCGCCTTGAAGCCGAGCCGCACTAACTCCTCCTCCTCCAGGCTGCCACCAGCCCGAGCCCCACCACCACCACCGCGGCCTCGGTGCCGCCCAGGCAGCCCACGCGCTCGGCCTCGCGGATGCCGCTGTAGCGGCACTTGCCCTGGGTGCAGCTGAAGCGGGGAGAGCAGTCGCTGCTGCTCCGGCAGTTCACCACCACACGGCCCACGCCATCCTCACCCTCTGGGTTGTCACGATCCGCGCCACCTTCTCCCACCGAAGCGTCGGGCGAGGCGGAGATCCCTCCATCCTCATCCCCCCCCAGCTGGGCGTGGGCGACGAAGGGCGCTCCAAGCCCCAGTCCGATCGCGACGGTGAGCAAGGAGGTTCTCAGGCAAAGGGGTGTCATGGGGGGCCTTGAACCTACCCTTCCGGGCGCCTGGTTGCATCCTTTGGGAGTACAAACAGTTTCCTGATCCCGCCCCGGGGTTTTGCTAGGTTACGCCCACTGATGGCCCCTCGAATTCTCGTCGTCGACGACAACCAAGAGCTCCTGTCCCTTCTCACGCAGCTCTTCGAGGATGCAGGCTACGAGGTGAGCGCGGCCAGCCGTGGCAAGCAGGCCGCCGAGCTGGCGCGCGGCCAGTCGCTGGCTGCCGCGGTGATCGACGTCCTGCTGCCGGACATGATGGGCTATCACCTGGCGGACTCGCTTCGGAAGGAGCAGCCGCAGCTGCCGCTGCTCTTCATCACCGGTGTGTTCAAGGGTGGCAAGCACGCCATCGAGGCCCGGCAGAAGTACGCGGCTGCGGGCTACTTCGAGAAGCCCTTCGAGGCCCAGAAGCTGCTGGAGGCCGTGGCCAAGCTGGTGCCTCCGGAGAAGAAGGCGACGCCACCGGCCCCCCGTCCGCAGGACGCCTTCGAGGTGGAGCTGGACATCGACGTGGAGGAGGAGGGGCCGCAGGACGCGATGGAGCTCACCGGCCGCATCAAGGTGACCGGGGGTGGCAACCTGTCGGCGGAGATCCGCGGCGCCAACCTGACGGCCAGCCCGATGCAGAAGGGACCGGTGACGGTGGTGCGCCCGCCGCAGCCGGGGCGTCCGCCGGAGCCGCTGCCGGTGGGCGCGGGTGGGCCGGGCCTGCGCCGCGGCGAGCTGAAGGACAACCTGCCCTCGCTCATTACCGCCTTCTTCCTGTCGCGCGAGACGGGCGAGCTGGGCGTGCAGCGCGGCAAGGTCAAGAAGGTCGTGTACTTCGAGCACGGCACGCCGGTGTTCGCGCTGTCCAACCTGCTGTCGGACCGGTTCGGCCAGTTCCTCGTGCGGGTGGGGAAGATCCGGCCCGAGCAGCTCCAGGATGCGTCCACGGTGGCCATGCAGACGCAGCGCCGCACGGGAGACATCCTGGTGGAGCGCGGGCTGCTCAAGGACACCGAGCGGCTGTACTACGTGGGCCAGCAGGTGAAGGCGATCATCTACTCGCTCTTCTCGTGGGAGGACGGCACCTACGTGATGAGCTTCAAGGAGAAGGCGACCGCCGAGTCCATCAAGCTGGACCTGCACCCGGCGAACCTGATCGTCCGTGGCGTGAAGAAGCTCTACAAGCCCGAGCGCCTGCGCCGGCTGCTGCGGCCGGAGGATCGGCTCATCCCGGCGGTGGCGCCGGCCTACCAGCTCAACGAGGTGGAGCTGGAGCGGTGGGAGGCGGAGCTGCTGCCGCGCGTGGATGGGAACCGGACGGTGGCGGAGCTGCTGGCGTACGCCAACCGGCCCGAGCAGGTCGTCTACGGCTTCCTGGTGGCGATGCAGTCGCTGGGCATCCTGGACCGGCGCCAGTAGGCGCTGGGGCTCGGGGGCTACAGCCGCGAGCCAATCCAGAAGACGCCGAGCGCTCCGGAGCCCAGGGCGATGGCGCGGTGGACCCAGGTAGCGAGGCTGGAGCTCAGGCGGGACATGCCCTCGGCGAAGAGCAGGCCGACGGCGCCCATGCCCAGGAGGATGCCGAGGGCGAAGCCCGGCAGGTAGCTCCACGCGGCCAGGCTCATGCTGCCGCCCATGAGGAGTGGAGGCAGCGCCAGCAGCAGCGAGCGCACACCGCTGATGGCCATGAGGGCACCTGCGGCGGTGCTCACGGTCTCGTGGACGTGGCGATGGGGATGTTCGGTGTGGCCGGGCAGGTGCGGGTGGCCGTGGCGCAGGCTGTTGGGGAAGAGCAGCGCGGCCATGGCCAGGGCCACGAGCACGCCGCCGCCGAACACCTCGGCCCAGCGCTCGAAGGCCTCGGACAGGCCGACGCCGGCCAGGAGACAGACGGCGGCGACAGCGCCCAGCACCGCCGCGTGCCCGCAGGCGAAGCGCAGCGCGGTGAGCAGGGCGGCCCGGCGCCGGCGGTTGCCCAGGGTGTTGAGCGTGGCCATGGCGGCGCAGTGGTCCGGCCCCACCGCGTGGAGCAAGCCCTGGCCGAGACCGACGGCGAATGCGAAGAAGACGGGAGACACTGCGGGGCACCCTAACCGCGTGGTGCGCGTATGACCAGCACAGGAGAGACCATGGTTTTCACTTTGATGCATCGTTGGCTGGCCGCCATGGTGGGCGTGCTGGCCCTGCTCGTGCTGCCGGGCTGTGACGAGGGGCCGAAGCAGCTCGCCCAGGCCGAGGCCCAGTACGCGGACCTGGTCGGGCGCGGGGTGTCTCCGAGGGACCCGGCCTGGGACGCGGTGATCGCCGCCTTCGAGGCCATCCCGAAGGGCTCGAAGGCCCGGCCCGAGGCGGAGCGGCGGCTGGAGACGCTGAGGACGCTGCGAGGGAAGCTGCCGCCCCGGCCGCTGGCCACGCCGGGAGCGACAGGGCCGGGGGTGGACGCGGTGGAGGCCCAGCGCGCGGAGTGCGAGAGGCTCGCGAAGGAGCTGGGCACGGCCGCGGAGGGGCAGCGGGAGGAGGTGAGCCGGGCGCTCGCGGCCTGCCGGGAGAAGCTGGTCCGGCTGGAGGCAGCGGCGCACCCGCCGGGTGAGGGTGGTGCCGAGCACGAGCAGGAGGGGGGGCACTGACCTTGGGGAGGGAGCGGCAGAGGTGACCTGCAAAGTAGTGCTTGCCTGGGGGGATGGAGGGAGCTAGCAAAAGGGCCATGCCCTTCCCCTCAGTTGGCAGCAAGGCCCCCGACTTCCAGCTCGCTGATCAGACCGGCAAGACCGTGTCGCTCTCGCAGCTCGCGGGAAAGAACGTCGTCCTCTACTTCTATCCGAAGGACGACACCCCGGGTTGCACGGTGGAGGCGTGCAACTTCCGCGATGAGCACTCGGCGCTGGAGAAGGCGGGGGCGGTGGTGCTGGGCGTGTCTCCGGACACCACGAAGAGCCACGAGAAGTTCGCCAACAAGTTCAGCCTGCCGTTCCCGCTGCTGGCGGACACGGAGCACAAGGTGGCGGACGCGTACGGCGCGTGGGGCGAGAAGGTGAACTACGGCCGCACGTACATGGGCATCATCCGCTCCACGGTGCTCATTGACGGACAGGGCAAGGTGAAGCACGTGTGGCCCAAGGTGAAGGTGAAGGGCCACGTGGATGAGGTGCTCTCGGTGCTGACCGGTGACGCTCCGGCCACGGGGGCCGCCCAGGCGCCCGCTGCGGCGAAGAAGGCCCCTGCCAAGAAGGCCGCCGCGAAGAAGGCCCCCGCCGTGAAGACCGCGGCGAAGAAGGCTCCCGCCAAGAAGGCCGCTCCGCGCAGCCGCTGAGCCTTGGGGTGGGATCCCCCGGGGCTTCTGTTCAAGGGGAACCTTCAAAGGTTCGCAGGATGTCAGCAGGTGTTGTGCTGGCATCGAGGTCGAGGTTGCCGCTCATGCTTTCGTCGCAGAAGGTGGCAACTTCACCTGAGGGGATGAGGCTCCGGCACCAAAGAGCAAACTCCGCGCAGTCCCGAATGTCGCCGACGAAGACGACGGAGTCGCCTCCTCGATTGAGAGAGCCGTATACCTGCGAGTGCGCCATGGGGATGCTGAACTCCAGCGCATGAATATCCGCGGGGTTGTGCACTTCCTCCACCTGGGCCTCTGGCCAGTGTGAGCGCAGGGACTGGAGAAAATGTGGGGCGAGGAGGAGCCCTGGGCGTTGGGTGATGAAGAAGTAGTTCATGGAGTACTCACCTGAGGCCGGACAATAACCTCTCCAGGGATCCCCAAAGTTCGTAGCAACCCTTCGAAGAAGGGGACTGCACGCGCATCGTTGACGATGACGTCAAGTCCCACGGCCGGGGTGCCCGCGTCCGCGAGGACCGCCGCATACCGTCGGAACTCGGCAGTGACTTCCTCCAAGATAAGAGCCCGAACCCGCGCGTTGCACTGAGAGTCTTGGATGAAAGGGCTCTTCTCGGGAGCTGCGACGTACTTGACCTCGACGAGGCGAGCTGTGTCCATTCGCAATCCATCAGCCCAGATCTTCTCTCCTCCGCCTTCGACCAGTACTTCCTCGGGACCCGCGTGCTTCTGCTGGTAGCGGTAGGCTTCAGGCGAATTCTGAGCGGGCCTGCGTTGCGCGCGCCGAACCCACCTTGCGAAGGCTTCCAGGTTGACGGTTTTGAGCACCCGGCCTGGGAGTGACCGGGGTGGGCGCTGGCCCCTCGACATCATCGCCACAGTAGGTGTGCCCGGAGCCTCTACTGCGGAAGGCAAGACAGCAGGCCCCTGGGCAGTTGCCGGACTGGGTGAAGGTCCCGGCGTACCTGAGCGGATCCTGCGCACGACACGCTTGGTCAGGATGAAGGCAACAACATTCACGCCCCCTATGGCGACAGCTCGCGCGAGATGACGGGCCGCCTCATCCAGGTCTGCGTGGCTGCGTGAGCGATGAGTCCGGTTGGCGTAGTTCCAGAGCGATTGCGCAAGTTCGGCAGACTGAGCGGCCACCATGATGACGCCGAGAGAAAGCAAGGCTGCATCGACAACCTGCCCGACGATGGGAACGCCCTGGCTTCCGACCCAGGCGGCCATCATGGTCGTCATGAGGGCGAGATTCTCGGGTGAAAGCAAGACGCTCGCCTCTTGAGCAGTGGCTGCTGGCAGCTGAAGCAGAGCACGGGAGAAAGAGCGGCAGAGCTTCTCTGAGGTTTCCATCCGTTCGACTGGAATGGAAGCAGCCGGGCAAAGAGCCTCTTCGATGGAGTTGGCTGAGGCGGGGGCCGCCAGCAGCAAGGCGGCGAGCAGCATGAAGATCCTCATAGCTTGGGCACCCTATATGTGGAGCAGGTGAGCGGCCAGTGAAGAGGTCTGCAGCTCGGCGCCGCTGGGAGCAGGTCGCACCAACGGCCAAGAAGGCTGCTCCGCGCAGCCGCTGAGCCTGTACCGGACTGGTGCAAGCCAGCGCGCGTGGGTCACCGGTTGAAGACGACGAACGTCATCAGGATGACCACGGCCACGGTTGCGAGCTGGAGCGCTACGTGGCCGAGCAGGAGCACGACGCGGGGAGCCGTCGCCGGAAGGTTCGCGGCCAGCCCCCGCCAGAGCATGAAGCTCCCGACGGCCGCGAACACCACGTCCAGCACCATGACGAGGAGCATCACCCCGCCGACGCGCGAGGCGGACCAGCGCGAGGTCGCCCCGGCCGCGATTCCGGTGGAGATCAGCGACAGGACGAGAGACCCGAGCCACGTGCCTCCGAACAGCAGAGCGATCTTGAGCGCCACGGGCATTGCTCGCCTCGGGAGGTGATGGCCCAGTCCACAGGAGGCCGGGAGGTCATCTTGTGCTGACGCGTGCAGCTCCGCCAAGACCCGGGTGGACGCGACGCCGTGCGCCAGCAAACCCCGGAGAACACGGGGCGGAGCGGTTCGACTTGCGCGCCGAACACCCAGGCGCCATAATTTGGTCATGCAACCAAGAATAATGGACACCGCAGAGGTCGTGCGCCAGGAGGCAGGCATCCGGACGGAGCTGCCGTGCTTCCTGCTGCGAGGGGTGTTCTCCCGGGGCGAGTGCGCCCGGATCATCCAGGAAGCGGAGGAGGCGGGCTTCCAGGCCATGGGAGGGGACTACCCGCCCTCGTACCGAGACAACGACCGGAGGGTCCGCGATGACGCGTCGCTGGCCGAGGCTGTCTTCGCGCGAATCCGCTCCTTCCTGCCCGAGCGGCTCGTGGATGCTTCGGGCGACGCGTGGCGCCTGCGAGGCCTCAACCCGCGCTTCCGCTTCTGCCGCTACCGAGGTGGCCAGCGCTTCTGCATCCACCGGGACGGGGCCTATGCGCAGAGCCCCGAGGTGCGCTCGCGCCTGACGTGCATGCTCTACCTCAACGACAGCGGGGAGTTCTCGGGCGGCGCGACGCGCTACTACGCCGAGCGCTCCGAGGACTCGGGGCTGCTGGGCGTGGTGCGGCCCGAGGCTGGCACGCTGATCGTCTTCGATCATGAGCTCTGGCACGACGGAGAGGCAGTCACCTCGGGCACCAAGTACGTCATGAGGACCGATGTCCTCTACGAGCGCGAGTCGCTCGGGCGCGGAGATTCGGCGGAGGTGCTCACTGGCCACCAGGGCTACGTCTGGCACGTGCTGGTCCGGCGAGACGGGAGCCTGGCCACCGCTTCACGCGATGGGACCGTGCGGCTGTGGCGGCCCTCGGAGGACACGTGGCGGCAGGACGCGGTGCTCACGGGCCATACGGCCTCCGTTGTCGCTCTGGCGGAGGACGCGGAGGGCCGGCTGTGGAGCGCCTCACGAGACCGCACCGTGCGCCGGTGGGAGTCAGGCAGCTCCCAGGTCATCGGGCACCATGACGGGGCGGTCCTGTGTCTCGCGGCACTTCCGAACGGACACGTGGCGAGCGGTGGCGCGGATGGAGTCATCCGCCTGTGGTCCTCGGAGGGAGCACCCCTCGGTGTCCTGCGTGGACACACGGGCTGGGTCTGGGCGCTCGTCCCGCTCGAGGGAGACCTGCTCGCCTCGACCTCCGAGGATGGCACGGTGCGCCTGTGGCACCTCGAGAGTATGAGCGAGGCCTCAGCACCCGCTCAGACGGGAGCGTCAGTGCGTGCGCTCGCCGCCCTTCCTTCTGGAGGGCTCATCTCCGGCCAGGCCACCGGTGAGCTCTCGGTGTGGCAGCTCGTTCAGGCTCCGCGCCTTGCCCTGGAGCTGCGGGGGACCCGCCGAGTGCACACCGGGGCCGTATGCGCCATCGCTCCACTGAGCGAGAGCAGGGTGGCGAGCGGCGGCGAGGATGATGGGATCCACGTCACCCTGCTCCCGGACCTCAGCGCCCTCCACTCCTACCGCCATGCAGGGTTCGTCCGGGGGCTCGCGGTGTTGCCGGGGGGGCGGCTTGCGAGCGCCTCGTACGACACCTCCGTGCGGTTGTGGCACACCCAAGCGGGGCTGGGCTGAGCTTGCTCCGGAGCGTGGGACGCGCGAGGGCTCACTTGTTCTCAGATACGAGGCCCAGCTCCTTGATGCGGCGGCCAAGCGCCCGCTGAGAGACCTCAAGGCGCTGCGCCATGGCCTCCAGGTCCCCCCCGCACTCTTGGAAGCAGCGGGTGATCTCCTCTACGGACAGGTCCCCCGCAGTGCGGAGGCGGGGGTTCTTGTCGATCAAGTTATAGATGGAGGAGCGGGGAATGCCGAGCCGGTCGGCGGCGGCCTTGAGGTCCCACGCGCTCTCGCGCAGCGCGGCGAGCAGCTCCGTCTCGGACACATCCGAGGCCCTGCGGCGGGCGGGGGCCTTTGGCTCGGCTGGCGGCTTCGGCGTGGGCGAGGACTTCACCACGATCTCCGCTGCCACCTTCGTGGCGGGATGTCCGGGCCGGGGCAACAGGGACGACTCCAACTCCTTCTCCAGCCGGGGGTCCACCCGCAACCGGGAGTGTCCGCGGCTGCCGATGATGAGCTGACGGGTGAAGTTGCGCAGCTGGCGGATGTTGCCCGGCCACCCGAAGCGCACCAACCGGGAGGCCAGCGCCGCGGGCAGCCAGGGCTCGGTGGAGGAGCCGTCCGGCTTGAGCCGCCACGCCTCGCCGATGGACTCCAGCTCCTCGCGCGCGAAGTGGTGGAACAGCAGCCCGATGTCCTCCCGCCGCTCCCTCAGCGGCGGCACGCGAATCACATACTCTGCTAGGCGGTGCAGCAGCGGCTCCTTGAAGAGCCCCTCCTGGACCTGCCGCTCCAGCTGTGCATCCGTCGACGCGATGAGCCGCACGCCCATCTTCACCGGCGTGCGCTCACCCACCGGGAAGATCTCTCCCGTCTCCAGCACGCGCAGCAGCATGGCTTGCACTTCGGGCGGCGCCTCGTCCACCTCGTCCAGGAACAGCGAGCCGTCATGCGCGGCCCGGAAGACGCCCTCCCGGTCCTTCGCCGCGCCCGTGAAGGGGCCCCTGGCCACGCCGAACAGCTCCGCGGGCGCCAGCTCCTTGGGGATGGCGCCCATGTTCACGCTCATGAAGGACTTGTCCCTGCGCTGGCTGCGCTGGTGGATGCTTCGGGCGATCAGCTCCTTGCCCGAGCCCGTCTCCCCGCGCACGAGCACCGGCACGTTCAGGTCCGCCACCTGCTCGATATGGTGGCGCACCTGCTGGATGCCAAAGCTGGTGCCCACCAGGCCCAGCGCGTCCACCGTCGCGTTCGCCGAGGGGTCCGCCCAGTGCAGCAGCACCACCACGCGCTCGGCCAGCTCCAGCGCCACGCCCTCCGCCAGCTCCTCGGGCGAGAACTCCCACGGCTCGCGCAGCACCTCGCCTGCCAGTGCCACCTTGATGCCGTCCCCTGGGGACAGCCGGACGCAGCCCCCTGGACCCTGCGAGAACACAATGGGCTTGCGGCTCAGGAAGGGATCCGCCAGGGGCGTGCCCAGCACGGCGTCCGGGCGCATGAAGTCCGGAGCATTCCGGGACACCTCCACGGCGCGGCCCGACAGCACTCCCTCCAGCAACAGCCGCTCGCCCACGCGGTGGGCCATGGGGTGCGAGACGATGGTCAGCGTCGGGACCAGCCGGGCCACCGGCTCGTTGATGTTCCGCTTTCTGATGCCGATCGTGGATTCATCGGCAAAGCGTCCCTCAATCGTGAACTCGTCGGCCGTGTGGTCGCCAACTCGATGAGTGAAGCGGGGTTTGAACCGAGCGCGGGGGCTGCGCTGAGGGAGTCCTCTCAAGGGCTGAGGAGCGGTCTCCTGGCCTACGAGCTTGAGGTGCCTGTGCTCGGGTGCGGTGCGCAGCTTCTGGCGCAGCCCCGCGATGGCGGCCTCGATGACGGTCCAGGGCAACCCAAGATGCCGCACCAGCGGAGGGATGGATACAGAGTCCGGCAGAAGCTGCTTCGGATCTGGGGAGGACTGCCTCTTGCGCAGAGAGGCGAGCAGGGCCTGCTCCACCTCGTCGAACTCGCTCTCAGGGGGTGACGGTTGCGGTGAGGCTGTCGCGGCATCTTGCTGCCAGATCAGCCAGGGACCGTGGCCCCAGAGGTCCCGCGAGAAGCGCGCGGCCCATGAGCCCGCGGGGACGATGCTGGGCTCCTCGGCAGTCTTCTCCACGATGAGAGACCAGCTGCTGAGGAACATCGGCGGTTGAGCGTAGCGTCCACGGAACGACGCGGCAGGACTCTTGCCCAGCCAGAGCCGCAAGGCGTCAACATCCGGGTGATCTGGAATGATCCGGCTCAGTCGATCGACGATCGGGTCCAGGGTCCTCAGCTGGGCAGGGCTCAGCTGCTGCCCCGTTGCGTGGCCCACCAGGAGGGAGTGGGCCGCATAGAGGCCCAGCATCGGGTCGTCGAACCCCCGGCCTGGCCGCTCTTCCAGCTGACGCCGAGGCAGATACGGCTGGCGTTGTCTCAGCGCCAACCGGGCAAGCTCTTCAGTCCTCGCGACAGGATCATCAGCCTGGAATCCTTCCTGTGGAAACTTGATGAAGATGGCTGCATCCGCCAGGTCCGCTCTCCATACCCGCTGCCCCTGAAGGCCGTACTCCCGGCGAAGGAGGAACACCTGGGTCTGCCATCGCTCGCACACCACGATGCTCTGCTCGAACACGCCCTCCTGCCCAGCATCGACTCTCAGGCGATAAGAGCCAGGCATGAGTTCGATGTTGCAGGCCGTCCAGGAGTTCCCGTCACTCTTCTCCCAGGTTCCTGCGTTCGACAGGTCCACCAGCTGTTGCCCTGTGAGGTCATGCAGCGTCAGCCCCGTGCCAGGGTGCTCCGAACCGGGCGCATTCCAGTCGCGCACGAAGATGAAGAGCCGGCCTCCGCTGCCGTGCCGGACATCCACGATACGGCTTCGCTCCTGAGCGGCGGAGCTGTGGGCTGGGATGACCTGACGCGTGCCTTCCAGGGGAGCGGGTGAGTCGAACTCGGCCCTCGGGGCTTGCACCCGAACGACTGGATTTTCGAGCTCCAGGGCTTGATAGAGCTCGTGCGTGAGTGCCCCTACCTGGAACCGGAGCTTGTACAAGCCGGGCGGCAGGTCACGGATCAGCAGGTCCTGCTCGCTGGCAATGGGCTGCAGGGCGCTATTGATGAGGGTGATCTGCGTCTGGGGCTCGTGCCCACGGACCTCCAGCCGTACCGTGTCCGGCCGCACCGGGTTGGGTCGCAGCGGGTTGGGCCACCGGTCACCGAGATCCAGGTATAGGCGCTCAGAGGGTGACATGGACCTCCCCCGAGCCGTCTCCGATGACCTCGAACACCTTGGAAGTGACGCCCGGGATCACCACCCGGTACAGGCCGGAGGAGAGAGTGGTCCTCCACAGATCCGGTTGGACGCGCTGCACCTTTCCGGACAGGGACTGGAGCCGGCCGTCCTGCAGCTGGAGCTCCTTGCCGACACTGCCCCCTGTGAGGGTGATCCGCACGGAGATGGCGGGCGGCTGGGCGGCACCGAAATCAATGTCCTTCGTGTCCTCGAAGTCGAAGGTGGGTACCTGCTGCTGGTCCGCAGGGAGCAGCGTGGGCAGGTAGCCGAGGATGAAGCGCTTGAGAGCCCTCCCCGTGATGCGCCCGTTCTCGTCACAGGCACCCCCGCGCAGCCCAGCGAGCAGCGCCGTGGTGAAGTGCCCCCGGACACGAAGGTCCGGCTGCTGCGGCATCTCCCTCGCGGCGCGAGACCACTCGGTCGCGAACCCATAGAAGTAGCGCACGTCCCTGGCCGCGTCGTTGTGCTCCTCTTCCCACGGTGGGAGCCGGAGCGGAGCGCGCCGGTAGTTCTCCCGGCAGCAGTCCATGAACAAGACGATCTCATCGAAGTAGGCCGCCAGCCGGAACCAGTTGGCATAGGGCCTGCCTGGGATGTGGTGCCCGGTTCGCCCGCGGCCTGCGTTGGCCATGAGCAGCGCGGCGTCCTCGAGGTTCGGGGCAAAGCCATGGCCTGCCAGGAAGATGTACAGGCGCCTCCCCGCGACTCCGCTGCGCCCCTCCTCGTTGGCGCGCACGTGCAGGCGCTCGAAGGCGCTGTCCAACTGCACCGTGGTGGGCTGGGCCTGGAAGACCGAGCTGGCAGGCGGCTGGGGACAGGTGATCAGGGTGACGTTCTCCGGGGGAACGGCACCCCCTTGGGGTGAGATCAGCCAGTCCCTGAACTCCGTGGCGTCGTTCTCAGGGCCGCTGAGCGCGCCAAGCTCGGGGTACTGGTTGATGCCAACGATGATCCCAAAGTCTTCTGCGTTCATCGTCATTCACGGGTACAGCTTGCGGATGAAGGCCTTGTCCGCCTCCGAGAGCGTCTGGTTCAAGCCGACCTCGGTCCCATCCGTGGTGAAAGCGGAAGGTATCGGGTAGAGCATGATGGACTTCGGGTCGAAGTTCGAGTGCTCGGTGAGGTCCTGGGCATAGAGCTCGAAGAAGTTCGCGTCGACCTTCTCCCTGGACCAGTGGTGCGGAGGCCCGGCGTAGTACGCGTAGATGGCCGGCTTGTTCCACGCGATGCCATTCGCGGGGTTCTGGTGCTCGTGGACGCAGCCGAGCGCGTGGCCAAACTCATGCAGCACCACCCGCTCGACCTCCTCGGCCGGGGAGAGCGGGGTCAGCCAGCCAAAGTTCATGGTGGGCTGGTCCGGATCACGAGCGTCGAGGCACTGGGTGCCGAGATAGGACCAGGAGCCGCGCTCCTGGAAGGAGATCCGGATCTGGGAGTTGGGATCATCGCCAAAGAAGAACTTGATGTTCGCGAAGTCGGTCCAGATGCGGGCGGCTCGTCGGACTCGATCTTGCACGCTCGGATCTCCATTGAGGAACCGGATGCGGATGGATGCGCCAGGCTGCCACTTGGATGTCTTGAGGAGTGCCATCCGCTCACTCGGAGTGCGCGGAAGGCGGTGCCTGTCGATGCAGACGCGAAGCGTGTCCAGGTTCGAGGTCATCTCCACTCCCTCTTAGATCCTCAACCCCACTTCGTATCAAAGCGCCTGGCCGCACGCCTGCTCAGGTCTCCCAGGCGTGGGGCGGACGGATCGCCGCGAGCCCGACCCCTCGCTCGCCCCCCCCTGTGGCCCCGGGGGGCGATCACCACCATGAGGGTGCAACAGCGTGTGAGAGAGCTGCTTGCCGGGGGCCGACCATGTTGCACGATGCCATCGACACCTCGCTGTTCCCCGCCTTCCCGCCGGAGGTTCTCGAAGAGGTGAAGCGGGAAGGCCGGCTCCGGGCCCTCCAGCCCGGTGAGGATCTCTTCACCGAGGGGCAGGAGGATCCCGACTTCTTCTTCATCCTCTCGGGCGAGGTCCGCATCACCCGGCGGCAGGGGGACGAGGAGCAGGTGCTGGCCGTCCACCGGCCTGGGGAGTTCGCTGGCGAGCTCTCCCTGCTGGCGGGAGGGCCTGCCAGCTCCACGGGCCGCGCGTTGCGGCCGACGCGGGTGCTGCAGCTGGGTGCGGACGCCTTCCGGCGCAGGGTGGCCGAGGGCACGCCCCTGGCGAAGTTCGCGCTCCAGTCCGTGGTGGCGCGGCACCAGGAGGTGGAGGCGCAGGTCCGAGAGCAGGAGAAGCTGGCCGCGCTGGGGCGCATGGCGGCGAGCCTGACCCACGAGCTCAACAACCCCGCGGCAGCGGCCCGGCGGGCGGCGGATCAGCTCCAGGAGGAGTGTCTGGCCGCTCAACACCGGTCGCTCGCCCAGGATCGCCGGCTGACGGAAGCCCAGTGCAAGCCCCTCACCGAGCTGGTGCAGGCCCTCCTCGTCGCGAAGCCCCAGGTGTTGGATGCGATGGCCCGGAGCGAGCTGGAGGACGCGCTCCTCGAGTGGCTGGCGGACCACGGCATGCGGCAGGCCTTCTCGCGCGCCTCGATCCTGGCGAGCGCGGGGGTGGATGTGCCGCACCTGGAGGAGCTCGGGGCCGCGCTGGAGGGGCAGGCCCTGCAAGTGGGGCTGGCGTGGCTCGAGGCGACGCTCTCGCTGGTGGAGCTCGCGGATGTCCTCGTCACCAGCACGGACCGGCTCACGTCGCTCATCAATGCTGTGAAGCAGTACACGTACAAGGATCAGGACATGCTGCAGGAGGTAGACCTGCACTCCGGCCTCGAGGCGACGCTGTCCATGTTCGCCCACCGGATACGAGGCGGCGTGACGGTGACGCGCGACTACGACACCTCGCTGCCGAAGCTCTGGGCCCATGGGGGCGAGCTCAACCAGGTGTGGACCAACCTCATCGAGAACGCCCTGGACGCCATGAAGGATCGCGGCAACCTGCTCGTGAGCACCGGCCGGCACGGGGACGAGGTGTACGTGGAGATCGGCGATAACGGCCCGGGCATCCCCGAGGAGCTGCAGGCGCGCATCTGGGAGCCCTTCTTCACCACCAAGCTCCTGGGCCAGGGCACGGGGCTGGGGCTGGACATCGCGCTGAGCATCGTCGAGCGCCGGCTCGGGGGGCGCATCCGCCTCCACTCGAAGCCGGGGGACACGCGCTTCCGGGTGGAGCTGCCACTCAAGCCAGAGCTGCCCCACTGAGGGCCCGTCTGCTCGCCCCAGGTACGGGCTGACTTCAGGTGGGCTGCCCGCCCGGTGGGTGGCTGGGGGGCGCGAGGGTGCTCATCCCTTAGAGCCAATGGGGGGCCCGTATGCCTCCCGGGGAGCGGGCATGAGACAGAGCGGCTTTCGAGCGTGGAAGGTGTTCGGCGGGCTGGCTGTGGCGGCGGTGCTGAGCGTGGGCTGCGGGTACCTTCCGGACACAGGCGGGCGGCGGCCAGAGGACCCTCCGGAGGACTTCTTCGGGGGCCGGGTGGGCAGTCTCTCTGAAGCCGACTACGAGCAACGCCACTACTCGGCGGACCGTGGCTACAACGGCACCATTCAGCAACTCCACTCGAGCGTCGACCCGCGTACGTCCGAGACCGAGGGCAAGGTGGGGAACTCGCGCAGGGAGGATGTGACGGGCCGGCCCGCACCGGCGGGGCCTGAGCTGGGCATTGGCGGCAGCGGGGACGCGCGCAACGTAGGCGAGCCCGGCAGCTCGAGCGACCGGGGGTGGCGGGCCCGCCGTGGCTACGACGTGGGCTACGACGTGGGCGCGAGTGACGTCGGCTCGTATGGGGGCGAGCGCACCCAAGGCGGGCACATCCCAGGCCCGTGACAGGGGCGGGCTCGGAGAGCGGGCGGGCAGTAGAGCGCAGGAAGGCCGCCCGCTGGGTCCCTGAGCAGCGGGTCTACGTCAGCACCTCGGTCGGGTCCTTCCCGGCGAAGGTGCTGGCCAGGCCGTCGGCGAGCGCGCGGTGCTCGGCGTCGCCGAGCGTGGCCACCCGGTCCTCGGGGGGGTGGGCGAAGCGGGCCTCGAGCCGGGCGAGCCGGCGGTGGGCCTCGGTGATGCGCTCGCGCGGGACGCGGCCGGACTCGACGGCCTTCACCAGCGCCTCGATGGCCCGCCGCTGCACGTCCACGCGGTGGCACACGAGGAACAGATCCACCCCGGCCAGCGTGCCCTGCACGGCGGCCTCCTCCACCGAGTAGTAGTTCGCGATGGCCTTCATCTCCAGGTCATCGCTGACGAGCACCCCATCGAAGCCCAGCTCCTGGCGCAGCACGCCATGGAGGACCTTGTGGCTCATGGTCGCGGGGACACCGGGCTCAATCGCGTCGAACAGCACGTGCGCCGTCATCAGCGAGGCGAGCCCGGCCTTCCCGAAGGCGCGGAAGGGGACCAGCTCCACGCGGCGCAGGCGCTCCAGCTCATGCGGCAGCCTCGGCAGCGTGAGGTGGCTGTCCGTGGTGGTGTCGCCGTGGCCGGGGAAGTGCTTGCCGCACGAGGCGACGCCCCCGGCCTCCAGCCCACGCCCGAGCGCCACGCCCAGCCGCGCCACGGTGTCCGCGTCCCGGCTGAAGCTGCGGTCGCCGATGACGGGATTGGCGGGGTTGGTGTCCACGTCGAGCACGGGCGCGAAGTCCCAGTCGAAGCCCACGGCGCGCAGCTCGTGCGCGAGCAGCCGCCCCACGCGCTCGGCGAGGCCCTCGTCCCCGCGCTGTCCCAGCTCGCGCATGGAGGGCAGGGCGGTGAAGGGCTCGCCGCGCAGCCGGGCCACGCGGCCGCCCTCCTGATCCACCGAGAGGATGAAGGGCCGGCCCGCGCGCGCCTTGATGTCCCGGCACAGCGAGGCCGTCTCCTGCGCGGAGCCGACGTTCCTCTTGAAGAGGATGGCCCCGAAGATGCCGTCGTCCACGAGCGCGGCGAAGTCCTGATCGACGGTGGTGCCGGGGAAGCCCACCATGAAGAGGCGGGCGCAGTCGCGGTAGAGAGCGGAGGCGGTCGTCACGGCCCCTACCTTACCCACATCCCGGGGGGCACGCGGGAGGGGTGTGAACGGCTTCACACCTGGAGCGTGAAGCCCGTCACAGATCCCACGCCTGGAAAGGAGGCAGGCTTACGCGGACAGACTCGGAAAGCCGTGAGGCGAGCACGAGCCTGTTGGGGGGGGACTTCATGATGGACGTGGTGCGCCAGCGCAAGGACAGGGCTGCGGAGCTGTTGGCCTCGGGAGCAGTGGAGGCGGCGCTCTCGGAATACCAGAAGCTCGTGGAGGAGGTCCCTGAGGACCTGACCAGCCGCCGCAAGGTGGCGGAGCTGTTCCAGCGCCTGGGGCGGCGCAAGGAGGCCCTGCTCACGTACGAGGCGCTGGCGGATGTCTGGGCCCGGCGCGGCTGGATGCTGAGGGCCATCGCCCTGTGCAAGATCATCCTTCAGATCGAGCCGCGGCACGAGCGCACCCAGCGCCTGCTGGCGGAGCTCTACTCCCGGCGGCAGACACCGCCGTCGCTGCCCGCGCCCGCACCGGCCTCCGCGCCCTCGGAGCCTGTGGCCGTCGTGTCCAAGCCCGCCACGGGCAAGGTGCCGCGGTTCCCCATCTTCTCGCAGCTGGGCGGGGACGCCTTCCTGTCGCTGCTGGAGGGCCTGGAGATGCGCTTCTTCCAGCCCGGCGACACCATCATCGAAGAGGGCAAGGCCAGCACCTCCATGTTCGTCATCGTGGAGGGCAGCGTGGAGGTGGTGCAGAGGCTGGAGCAGGGCGGGGAGCGCCCGGTGGCGCTCATGGGGGAGGGCAACCTGTTCGGAGAGATGGCGCTGGCGGGCGAGGGCTGCCGGCACACCCGCCTCCAGGCGTATGAGCCCACGGTGGTGCTGGAGCTGACGCGCTCGCGGGTGGAGCAGCTCGTCCTCCAGTACCCCGCGGTGGGGCAGGTGCTGCAGACCTTCCACCGGGAGCGGATGCTCGGCCACCTGATGAGCAACTGCCCGCTCTTCCGCACCTTGCAGCAGCCGCAGCGGGAGGCCGTGGCGCTCGAGTTCCAGCTCTGCTCGATGCCGGCGGACCGGCCCCTCATCGCCCAGGGACGAGCGGTGGACGCGCTCTATGTGCTGCTGCGGGGCCGGTGCCGGGTGACGCACCAGCGCCCCGAGGGAGGTGAGCTCGCCTACCAGTCGCTCCAGGAGGGCGACATGTTCGGGGAGATCGCCCTGGTGCTCGGCACGCCGGCCACCGCCACCGTCGTCACGGACACGGCCTGCACCCTGCTGCGGCTGAGCCGCGACGCGTGCGAGCGGCACCTGCTCAACCAGCCCGGCCTGCGCGACTACCTCTCGCGCCTGGCCTCCGAGCGCCTCCAGCGCACCGCCCGGCTGATCGCGTGCGAGGCGCTGGGCGAGGACGACGTCTGCATCTGACCGGCGCCGGTTACTCGGACTGCTTGAGGAGCTGCTCGGGGTGGACCAGGGTGATCTGGCCCCCCTCGTAGGACAGCAGCCCCTCGCGGACGAAGAAGCGCAGCCACTTGTTGGTGCTCTCCCGGGTGAGGCCGCACAGGTTGGCCAGCTCCACCTGGGTGAGCTTCTGGGTAATGACCACGCCGTCGGCGCTGGGCTCGCCCTGGCTGCGGGCCAGCTCGAGCAGCACGCGGATCAGCCGGGTGCGCGCATCCAGGAACGTCGCATCGTGGACCAGCTGCGTCACCCGCCGCACCAGGCGGCTCAGCGAGGCCAGCAGGCCCAGGGCCACCTGGGGCGAGCTCTCCAGGAAGCGGTGGAAGCTCTCCCGCTGGAGGCTCAGCAGCTCCGTCTCCTCCCGGGCCACGGCGTCCGTGGAGCGGGGCTCCCCGTCCAGCAGCGCCAGCTCTCCGAAGAAGTCTCCCCGCTCCAGCATGGCCAGGGTTACCTCCTTGCCATCCGGCGAGCTGAGGCGGATGGCGACCTGGCCCTTGCGGATGATGAAGAGGGCCGTGCCCACGTCCCCCTGGTGGAAGATGACCTCTCCCCTGGGATAGCGCCGGGCCTGGAGCAGGCCAGACAGGTGCTCGAGCTCCTCCTCCGCGAGGTGCTCGAACATGGGAACTTTGGCCAGCAGCTGCGCGTACGACACCGTGCCTCCTCACCCGGGGAGGCGCTTAGGATAGCGGTTATTTCACGTTTTGCGGCAAAGGGTGCCAATCCAGGGTAGATTCATGAGGGAAGGCGGGGGAGGGAGCGGCTCCCCAGTGGCCCTCCGTGCGGCCATGAGGTACCAGGGAAAGGGGCTCGGGGTGGCAACGCCATGAGCCGGGTAAGCGTGATACACACAAGGCTCATATGCACGCAGCGCTCGAAGTTCTCCTCGCCGATGGCGTGATTGATGAAGTCACCGCCCGCCTCAAGAGCGGCAAAGAGGCGGACGTGTATATCGTCGTCCACGGCGGCCAGTACGTCGCGGCGAAGATCTACAAGGAGCGCACCCAGCGCAACTTCAAGAACAACTCCGGCTACAAAGAGGGTCGCCTGGTCCGCAACAGCCGCACGCGGCGGGCCATGGAGAAGGGCAGCCGCTTCGGCCAGGAGGCCGAGGAGGAGGCGTGGAAGGCGACCGAGGCGGAGACGCTCGGCAAGCTGCACACCGCCGGGGTGCGGGTGCCCTCGCCGGTGATGTTCTACGAGGGCGTGCTGTTGATGGAGCTGGTGGTGGGCCCCGAGGGCCAGCCCGCGCCGCGCCTGGTGGACGCGCTGCTCACGCCCGAGCTGGCGGCGGAGTTCTACCGGGATCTGCGGCAGCAGGCGGTGAAGATCCTCTGCTGCGATCTCATCCACGGGGACCTGAGCGCGTACAACATCCTGCTCGGAGCCAACGGCCCCATCATCATCGACTTTCCGCAGACGGTGGCGGCGGCGGCCAACAGCCAAGCGGAGTTCTTCTTTACGCGGGACCTGGAGAACCTGCGCCTCTTCTTCGCGGGCTATGACCCGAGCCTGCTGGGGCGCGAGGGGGACGCGGCGGAGATCTGGAAGGCCTATGTGCGGCGCGAGCTGACGCCGGACTTCGAGCCGACGGGCCGAGGCGGGGGGGACAGGCGAGGTCCTCGGCATGGCGCTCGTCCTGGAGGCAGGCCTCACGGTGAAGGGGGGCGGCCTTCTCCTTCGCGGGATCGCCCGCTCGCCCCGGTGCACGAGGCGCGCGAGGCCGCGGCCCCCGCGGTGGAGGAGGATGAGTTCGCACTGCTGCGTCAGGGTGGTGGCGAGCGGCCCAAGGTGGCCCAGCTCGCGCGGGCGGGGCGGGGCGGAGATCGTTCGCACCGGGGTGGCCCGGGAGGCGGTCCGCGGGGCGGCGGGCACTCGGGGCGGCCGAGCGGCGGTGGGCGGCGAGGTCCTGCGCAGGGCGCTCCCGCTCATCCCGGAGCCGGAGGGCAGTCCCGGCCACACAGCGCTCGTCCCCCTGATGGCGGGAGAGGCTCGGGGCAGCCCCACGGCGCTCGCGCTTCGAACGGCGGGGGAGGCTCGGGCCCGCAGCACGGAGCGCGGGCTCAGCACGGCGGCGCAGGAGCGGGGCACTCGCACGAGGCGCGGGCTCAGCACGGCGGCGCAGGAGCAGGGCACTCGCACGAGGCGCGGACCGCGCACGGTGGCGGAGGCCGAGGGCAGCCGCACGGCGCGCGGGCTCAGCACGGTGGCGGAGGGCAGGGAGCCCCTCATGGCAGGCGAGCTCCTCACGGGGGTGGCGCGAACGGCGCACCTCGCGGAGGCAATGCTCCGCACAGCTCTGGCGGAGAAGCCCCGCATGCCGCGCCAGGCGGAGGCCGCCCTCAGCAGCACGGGCACCAGGGCGCTCGGGGTGAGCGGCCCCAGGCCCCTCGTCAACCTCGCCAGGGTCGGCGTGGCGCTGCGCCCGTGGTCTCCTACGTGTCTCGCGGCGCCGCTTCGGAGCCGGGTGGCTCCACCGAGGAGCCGTAAGCAGCCGGCGGCGCGCTGAGGTGCCTCAGTCCATCACCACCAGGGCATCGGCGAGCTCGTTGCGGTTCTGGGCCTGGGCAGGCAGTGCCTCGGCGAGCGCGAGGCCCGCCTGGTCGATGGTGTTGCAGAGCGCGTCCGTATAGGCGCCCTTCCGCAGCTCCGAGACGAGGCTGGAGCACAGCGCGTCCAGCTTCGGCTGCCCCAGCTTCTCCAGCACCTGGGCGTCCGCGAGCACCACGGCCATCCGCTCGAGCATGCTGACGTAGACGAGCAGGCCGCTGCCGCCATCGGTGTGGTGGATGCGGCGGTCGAAGAAGGCCTGCCGGGCGGCGCGCTCCACCTCAGCCTTCTGCTCGCGGCGCGGGGTGAACAGGAGCCGCAGGCCGCCGGACAGGTGCGCCACGAGCACGCCCAGCACCCAGCCGCCGAGCACCAGCCCCAGGACCGACGGCAACCCGAGCCTCGGGCGGGGAACTCCCCAGTCGGAGAGCTCGACCCCCTGCGCCAGCCACCAGCCGATGCAGAGCGCGAGCAGCCCGAACCAGAGCCCGACCATGTCCTCGGCCCGGTCATAGCGTCCGCTGGAGCCGGCGATGACTGGGACGATCTCCGCGGAGGAGCGGGCCTCGGCTCGTGCCACGGCCTCGGTGACGCGCTGATGGTCCGCCTCTTTGAAGAGCGTGGATGTGCGCTTCATGGCTCCTCCCCTACCACGAACCGGTGGCACCACCGCCACTGGACGAACCGCCACCGCCGCTGCCGCTGCTCCAGGAGCCGCCGCTGGAGTGGGAGTGACTGCTCCCCCAGCCATGGTGGTGGTGGTGATGGTGGCGCGGGGACAACAGGACGGAGATCACGAATCCCAGGAGGCTCCACAGAAAGCTGAAGACGAAGCCCCAGAATCCCCAGGCGTAGCCTCGCGTGCCGCTGCGCAGCAGCGAGATGAGCGTCCAGAGCCCCAGCACGCCGCCGCCTGCGAACCCCAGCATCCTCTCCTGGCTGAGCGGCGCCCGAGGCATCTCCTGGCCACGGACCATGCGGTCCAGCGCGGAGGCGCCGAAGGCCAGGCCGGAGGAGTAGCGCTCCTTCTTGAAGGCCGGGACGAGGTGGTCCTGCATGAGGCTCCAGCAGACGGCGTCCTTCTCCTGGCCCCAGCCCGGGCCCAGCTCGATGCGGGCCTTCCGGTCGAGCCGGCTGACCAGCAGGAGGATCCCCATGCTCTCCTCGGGGCTCGCAGCCGCGGAGGAGCCGATGCCCCACTCGCGGAAGAGCTGGGAGGCGAAGTCCTCGATGTTCATGCGCGCCCCGCCGTACTGCGCCATCGAGTCGATGGACACGACGACCAGCTGCGTCTGCTGATCGGCCCACAGCCGCTCGGCAGTCGCCTGGATCTCCTGCTCGTCCTCGGGGGAGATGAGCTGCGCCAGGTCGACGACGTACGGGTCGCTCTGGGGTGCTGGGGGGAGATGGAGTGCCGCGCGAGCGGGCAGGGACAGCAGCAGCGCCGCCAGCAGAGCCAGGGTCTTCACCAGGAGCCTCCGGAGCATCACGAGGAGCGGGCCAGGCCTCGGCCCCGCTCCACACTACACCGCCGGAGCGCTGGGTGGTGCCGCCACGGGCTGCCGGGGGAGGCTCACCGTGAAAAGGGCTCCCGCCCCGGGTGTGCTCTCGACCTGGATGGTGCCCCCCATCGCCTCGACGATGGTGCGGGTGATGTAGAGGCCCAGGCCCAGGCCTCCATAATGGCGCTCGGACACGGCGCGCTCGAAGCGCTCGAAGATCCGCGACAGGTGCTCGGGCGCGATGCCGATGCCCTCGTCCCTCACGCGCAGCAGGGCTCGGCCCTCCTCCGCCTCCAGGGTGATGTGGATGGGCTTCCCGGCGCCGTACTTGATGGCGTTGTCGACCAGGTTGGTGATGACCTGCTCCAGCCGGAGCCGATCCCAGCGCCCGCTCACGGCCTCGGGGGCCTCCTTCAGCACGAGCGTCGAGCCAGCCCGCACCGCCTCGGGCTCGTAGCGCGCGATGACCTCTCGGGCGAGCGCACCCAGCTCTACCTCCTCGAGCTCCAGCCGCAGCCGCCCGCCGGCGATCCGGGCCACATCGAGTAGATCACTCACGAGCTCCGACAGCTTCTTCACCTGCCGTGAGCCCACGGCGATGTAGTCCTCCACGGCTCTCCGGAAGGGCGAGTCCGGTTGCCGCCGCACCTCGCGCACGAGCAACTGGAGCTTCAGGCTCAGGGGGGTGAGGGGCGTCTTCAGCTCATGGCTGGCGATGGAGAGGAACTCGTCGCGCAGGCGGACGGCCTCCTGGGCCTCCCGGTAGAGGCGCGCGTTCTCGACGGAGAGGGCCGCGCGCCGCGCGAGGTCCTCCAGCACGGCGAACTCCGCTGCCGTGTAGCGCCGGCCCGAGTGGGACGTGCAGAAGGAGAGCACGCCGAGCGTACGCCCGCGCACCACCAGGGGGACCGAGATCATCGAGCGGATGTGCGTGGCAGCCATCGTCCTCGCATGGGCCTCGCTCAGCGCGATCTCCTGAATCTGCTGGGGAGTGAGGTCCCCGATGAGGACGGCGCGGCCTTCCACGATGGCCTGGATGACCGGGTACCGGGGGTTGCCATGCACGGGGATGATGACGCTCCGCACCCGCTTTGCGAGCTCGGCATCCTCGGGGGCCGAGTGCACGGCCTCGACCCGCTTGAACGAGCCATCGGCCTGCATCACGTCCACCAGGCACCAGTCCGCGAGCGCGGGCACGGCGAGCCGGGCCACGTTGCGCAGGGTGGCCTCGTAGTCCAGGGATGAGGCCAGCACGGCGCTTGCTTCGGAGAGGAAGCGCGCGTTCGACTCCGCGCGCTTGAGCTCCTCTTCCGCGTGGCGCTGCTCCGTCACGTCCCGCTGAGTGCCCCAGGCTCCCAGCAGGAGCCCTCCTTGGACGATGCCCACGAGGTTGTTGAGGAAGACCTTGGGCGTGCCGTCCTGGGCCACCTCCCGGGACTCCGCGTTCTCGATCCGGTAGTTGTTCTGGATGAAGGCCCGGAGGAACTCGGTGTTGCGCGGGTCCTCGCGGATGAGCAGCGTGTCCAGCCGGGCGCCCATGAGCTCCGCGGCGTTGCCGAAGCCATACATCCGGGCCATGGCGTCGTTGCACTCGGCGATGCGCGCGTCCTGGAAGATGAGGGCGATCTGCTCCTCCTCGGGCAGCGTGGTGGGGATGGGAGGGAGGGCGTCGGCGCGGTAGATGCCCTCGGTGCTCTTGCCGACGAAGGCCCGGTAGCGCTCCTCGCCGCGCTGAAGCTCGGAGGCCAGCGCCTCCGCCTTCTGGCGCGCGTGGACGAGGGCCGTGACCTCGAAGCCGAAGCTGGCGACACCGTCGATGGTGCCCTGGGCGTCCCGCGTGGGTTGGTAGATGAAGTGGATGAAGGCCTCGTGCTGCGTGCCGTCAGGCCGGGTCACCTTGATGGGCATCTCCTGCGCGGAGAAGGGCTGGCCTGTCGCATACACCCGATCCAGGAGCGCGACGAAGCCTTGGGACACGGCTCCGGGCAAGGCCTCGCTGATGGGCTTCCCCAGCAACTCCCGATGGCTCAGCGCCTCGTTGTTCAGGGGATTGGAGAGGACGTAGACGTGCTGGGGCCCGCGGAACAAGGAGATGAAGGCGGGCGCCTGCATGAACAGCTCCTGCAGGCGGGCCCGCTCGGCCTCTGCTTCGCGCCGGGCCTGACGCTCACGCTCCAGCAGCGCGGCCTGCTCGGCGTCCGGTAAAGGCTTGGCACCTGGAGGGTCACGCGTCGGCACGAGAGGGCTCCGGCCGGCGGGCATACCACCTCTGCCAGGGGCCCATGGCGCCCAATCTGGCGGGACTCCGGATTCTCAACTACTTGCGCAGCAGCGTTCCCTCGAAGAAGAAGGCGGCGCACGCGGCGACGATGAGCCATGTCCACAAGGGCACCTTTGGGCGCTCGGCGTCGTTGCTGGAGGCCTTCACCGTCTCCTCGCCGAAGTAGGCGGTGAGCGTGTCGGTGGGGACGCGCGTGAGATCGCTCTCGGCCGGATCCAGCGTCACCGGGAAGTCGAGCGCCTGGAGCGGCTTGCCCTCGGCGCCCAGCACGGCGTGCAGGCCCGGCTCGACCACGGGCCCCGCCACCAGGCTGCCGTCCTGCTGCGCCTTCACCGGAAGCTCCGTCCCATCCGGGGCGCGCACCGTGGTGACGGTCTGGCCGCCCTCGGGCCGCAGCGTCACCGTCTCGCCCACGCGCACGCGCTGCTCCACCCGCTCCTCCAGCGAGCCGGTGAGGTACGCGGCGAAGCGCTGCATGAGCGGCAGGAAGCTGGTGCGGATGGAGAAGTCACTCCAGTCGCGATCCACCGTGCTGGTGAAGATCGCCACGCGCCCCTTGCCCCGCCGCGCCACCGCGACCGCGGGAGCGCCGTCCTCGTAGGTGGCCAGCACCTGGCTGGCGCCGGAGGCCGCGGGGCTGTCCGCCTCCAGCAGCATGTAGCGGTAGAAGCGGGCGCCGATCAGGCCCTCCTCGGCGCGGCCGGTGAAGGGCGAGAAGAGGGGGTGCTCCACCTGCACCTGCGCCAGCTTCGCCGCCTTCGTGTCCGAGTCCGGATCCTCGCGCTCCACGCTGGTGCGCACCAGCCGCAGCGCCCGGGGCAGCAGCGGGCCGAGCCGCGAGTTGTACGCGTCCGGGTCCACCCGGTCTCCCATGCTCACGAAGAGGCCGCCGCCGGCATCCACGAAGGAGGCCAGCCGCTCCGCGTCCTCTTTGCTCGGGGAGGGCACGTTGAGCAGCAGCACCAGATCATAGGAGGAGAAGTTCTCGCGCAGGCCGGCGTCCGTGTCGCGCACGGCCACCTCCACCGGAGAGCCCGGGGCGGAGAGGGCCGCCTCCACGAAGAAGGCCTCGTCCCGGTAGCGGGTGGCGTGCGGCGAGCCGTTGACGACGAGGGCCTTGAGCGCCCGTGGCACCGGCAGCACGAAGGCGCGCCGATCGTCCTCGGGCAGCTCGTCCGGCCCGAGCGTCACCGCACCCTGCACCGTGCCGCCCTGGGGGAAGCGCACCGTGAGCATCTTCTGCGCGGTGCCGTTGGCGGGCACGTCCACGAAGCCCTTGGCCAGCGTGGTCTCGCCCACGCGCACCGCCGCCTCCAGGTCCTTCACGGGCTCCGGGCCGTAGTTCTTCACCGTGAAGGTGAACTGGAAGGCGCGAGGCCCGGCCTGCAGCGCGGACTCGATCTTCAGATCCACCAGCGCGTGGTTGGGCAGCACGTCCTGGCCCGACACCACGTCGCGCAGCACCACCTCGGGCCGCACCAGCTTGCCGGTGGGGTCCTTCACCGTCGGCGGCGGGGCCTCCAGCCGGAACGCCGAGGCCGTCATGTCCGAGATGAGCACCAGCCGCTTGCCCGGTGTCGGGTTCTCCTCCAGGGCGCGCGCCGCCATCTCCATGCAGCGGGACAGGTCCGCGGTGCCATAGGTGGGCTTCGCCTCGTCGATGATGGCCCGGAGCCGCGCGCGATCGAAGCCGAGCGGAGGCGGCGCGGCGGGCGTGCTCGTGCACACCAGCACCGTGGAGGGCTCGTCGGCCTGAAGATCCTTGAGCGCATCCCGCGCCTCGTCCCGGCCGCGCTCGAAGAGCGAGGAGTCCTTGCCCCACCGCATGGAGAGCGAGGCGTCCAGCACCACGGCGGTAGCAGCCGGGCCCTTGGCGACGGCCGCGGCCTCGGCGTCCTGCCGCAGCTCCGGCCGCGCCAGCGCGATGGGGATGGCCAGGAGGATGAGGGTGCGCAGCATGTACAGCAGGAGCCGCTTGAGCTTGAGCCGGCTGGCCGTGCGCTTCTGGCTGCGCAGCACGAAGGCCATGGGCGGGAACGGATGCGGGCGAGGCCGCCGCCGGTCGAACAGGTGCACCAGCAGGGGGATGAGGGCCCCGAGCGCGCCCCACAGCATCCACGGGTTGCCGAAGGTCACCGCCGCCTCCCGCGCCGCCCCAGGAAGCGCAGCAGCACTTCATCCAGCCGCTCGTCCGTGCGCACCAGCTCGTAGTCCACGTCCGCCTCTGCGCAGGCCGACTTCACGTTGGCGAGGAAGGCGCCGAACTCCTCCAGGTAGCTCTCCTTGATCTCCCGCGGGTTCACCTCGACGCGGGCATCCCCCTCCATGTCCAGGAAGAGGGTGGGATCATCGAAGGGGAAGGTGAGCTCCGCGGGGTCGACCACGTGGAAGAGCACCACGTCGTTCTTGCGCTGGCGCAGGGCGAGGATGCGCTTGAGCGCGTCCTGGCGCTCGTCCAGCAGATCCGAGAGGACGATGACGGTGGAGCGGCGCGGGAGCACCTCGGCCAGGTGATCCGCGGCGCTGACCAGGTTCGTCGAGCCCTGGGCCTGGGTGTGCTCCAGCGTGTCCAGCAGCACGTTGAGGTGCCCGGCGGAGGCGCGCGGGGGGACGTCCTTGAAGGCGTCTCCCACCATCACCGCGAGCCCGGCGGCGTCCTGCTGGCGCACCAGCAGGTAGCACAGCGCGCCGGCCAGGATGGTGGACACCTCGAGCTTGGAGAGCGCGCCGCTGCGGTAGCCCATGGAGGCGGACGCATCCACCACCATCACCGAGCGCAGGTTCGTCTCATGCTCGAAGCGCTTGATGTAGTACTTGTCGAACTTGCCGTAGGCCTTCCAGTCCAGGTGGCGCAGCTCATCGCCAGGGGCGTACTCCTTGTGCTCGGCGAACTCCACGCTCTGGCCCTGGTGGGGGCTCTTGTGGAGGCCGGACAGCACGCCCTCCATGACCGCGCGGGCGCGCAGCTTCACTCCCTGCAACCGGGACAGCGTCTGGGCGTCGAGCAGCGCCATGGAGCCCCGCGGCTATCCCTTCACCGTGGCGACGAGCTGATCCACCAGCTTCACCGAGGTGATGCCCTCGCTCTCGGCGGTGAAGTTGGGGAGCACGCGGTGGCGCAGCACGGGGCGGGCCAGGGCGCGCACGTCCTCCACCGTGGCCACGAAGCGCCCAGAGAGGATGGCGCGGGCCTTGGCCGCGAGCACCAGGTACTGGCTGGCGCGAGGGCCGGCGCCCCAGGACACGTTCTTCGCCACGAACTCGGGCGCGCCGGGCTCCTTGGGGCGCGTGTGGCGCACCAGCTCCACGGCGTAGCGCACCACGTGGTCCGGCACGGGCACCCGGCGCACCAGCTCCTGGAGGGCCAGGATGCGCTCGGGCGAGAGGATCTTCTCCAGCTTCGGCGGGGCGCCAGCGGTGGTGCTCTTGACGATCTGCACCTCCTCCTCGGCGGTGGGGTAGCCCACGTCCACCAGGAACATGAAGCGGTCCAGCTGGGCCTCGGGCAGCGGGTAGGTGCCCTCCTGCTCGATGGGGTTCTGTGTGGCGAACACCAGGAAGGGCAGGTCCAGCGGGTAGGTCCGGCCGCCAGCGGTGATGCGGTACTCCTGCATGGCCTGGAGCAGGGCGGCCTGCGTCTTGGGCGGGGTGCGGTTCACCTCGTCGGCGAGGATGATGTTGGCGAACAGCGGGCCCTGCACGAAGCGGAAGGTGCGGTGGCCGGTGGCCTTGTCCTCCTCCAGGATGTCCGTGCCGGTGATGTCCGAGGGCATCAGGTCCGGGGTGAACTGGATGCGGTTGAAGGAGAGGTTGAGGACGTCCGCCAGCGTGGAGATGAGCAGCGTCTTGGCGAGGCCGGGCACGCCCACGAAGAGGCAGTGGCCGCGGCTGAACAGGGAGATGAGCAGGTGCTCCACGACGTCCCGCTGGCCGACCACGCGCTTCTCGATCTGCTCGACGATCATCGCCCGGGCCTGGGCGAGCTCCTCGACGGCGCGGAGGTCTTCGGTCGGGAGCGGCTGCTGCGGGCTGGTGGAGGAGGGTGCGGCGCTTTCCATAAGGCGGTTCTCTTAACCTTGGCGGGGCGCGGGGACCATCGGTTTCCGCACCCCACGTCCGTGGCGGACATGGAGGGGCAACCCCTGGAGGGCGCTCCTATTCCGGGCCTCCGGCTGGGCCGGAACTCCCGGAGCGCTTGGGTGCCTGCCCACCAGGGGGAGGGCGATCAGCTGGCTCCGCTCTCGGGGGGCTCCGCGGGCAGCTGGAGGGGCTCGATCCGCGAGAAGGCGTCGAGGATGGCGCGAGCAATGACGGAGCGGCCGGTGAGGAGTCCGCTCGCATGGCCTCCACGCAGGTAGCGCAGCTCGGCGCCGCGCCAGTGCTGCAGCAGGCGCAGGGTCGAAGCGGAGGGGACGAACCCATCCTGCCGCGCGGCGACGATGATGGCTCGGCGGGGTTGGGAGAGGGGCGCGAGCTGGGTGATGGAGAGGCCCTCCAGCAGCTCGGCCAGCCGCTGGCGCGCCGCCTCCGCGCCGCCGCACGTGCGGCCCAGGGTCTCCCAGTCGGGGAGGGCGGACAGGACCCCCTGCGTGAACACGGGCGCCGCCGAGTGCGCCACGGCCACGGGGACGACGGCCAGGGGCAGGGGAAAGAAGCACGCGGCGTAGGCGGCCATGCTGCCCCCCATGCTGTACCCGGAGAGGCCCACCTTGGGGTGGCCCCGCGCCAGCAGCCAGCCCAGGAGCGCCACGGCCTCCACCGCCGTCGCCCGGGCCATGAGCAGCAGATCCGCCACCGTGCGCAGCGCCTCGCCCTTCTGTCCGGGAGGGCGGCGCGAGCCGTAATAAGGGTTCTCCAGCAGCAGCGCGCCCAGGCCCCGGGCGAGGAGCGGCCCGGCCAGAAAGCGCCGCAGGCCAAAGCCGTGGTCCCCCGAGGAGGCCAGGAAGACGCACACCGGTGGCCGAGGCCCGGCCTTCACGGGGAGCAGGAGCTGGAAGCGGGCCTCGGCGGACGCGGCGGGCAGCGGCCCCACCGCCGCGGGGCTCGGGAAGCGCCCCTCTTGCACGAGCACTCCGCCCTCACGCCGTGACGAGCTCAGCGCCACCTCATGAAGCTCTGGCAGCGCGAAGCCCTGGGGCCCTCGGCTGAGCCGCTCGAGCAGGGCAGAGGCGCCCCACCCCTCCTCAAAAAAGCGGGGCCGGCGGGCCATGAGCCGTCCTGCCAGCGAGTCCATCCAGTGCATTCGCAGTGTCCCTTGGGCGCGTTGAACCTCAGGGGTCTCGCCGACGCTTTGCCCCTGGGGTAGCACCCACCCCGAAGTTCATTTTGCTACAAAGTGAGGCACAGGGTGTCCTCCAGCGCAAGAGGCTCACTCCACCCGAACCTGCGTACACGCTGGAGATTCCTGGGGAAATTGCCTCTTCGGCCCTCAGGGGGTTCTCCTGAGTCATCCCTAACCCGGGTCAAACCACCCCCATCCTTTGGGACGGTTTTGGGCGATCTCGGTTGGATCTCATCGGATCACCGGCACTCAGCTTTGAAGTCATTAGACACCCCCTGGGTTCCCCGTTACCCATACCTGTAAAGCAGGGAAATGAAAGAGAGAAGGCGACAGCACCCCCGCCTGCCTACCCGGTAAATCCGTTGTGGCTGGAAATGCGGCTTAGACAGGTCAGTGGAGGGTTTCTGGCTTCAAAGAAATTAAGATGAGAGTGCCCTGAATGATGGGACGAGCAACCGTCTCAAGGGGGATGGACGCGTGACGCAGCGCCACATCCGCACCTCGGAGGTCGGGGCACAGGTGTTGCAAACCGCAGAACCCAACGCCGGCCAACGTGTTCAGCAGCACCTGCCGATCTTCAGCTTCGACTCACTGCATTCCTCGGAGGCACCATGCGCCGTATCGCCATCATCGGTTCTGGACAGGCAGGACTCCTCGCCGCGCATGCGCTGCTGAAGGCTGGCCACGAAGTGACGGTGTACTCGGACCGGACGCCGGAGCAGTGGCTGAACGAGAGCAAGCCGACCGGGACCGCGCTGCGCTTCGACATGTCGCTCCAGTTCGAGTACGAGCTGGGCCTCACCTCCTGGGAGAACGATGCTCCCTGGATCGATGGCAGCCACATGACGCTGTGCCCGGTCCCGGGCAACCGCATGCTGACGATGGCCGGCCGCCTCCGCCGCCCCGCGGTGGCCGTGGACCTCCGGCTGCAGAGCCACGCGTGGATGCACGAGCTCATCAAGCGCGGCGGCCGGATCGAGATCGAGAAGGTCACGGTGGCGCGGATGGACGAGATCGCCGCCCAGAATGATCTCACCATCGTGGCCACGGGTAAGGCGGACCTGTGCAAGGTCTTCGAGCGGGATGCCGAGCGCAGCGTCTTCGACAAGCCGCAGCGCCACCTGGCCATGGTGTGCATGAAGAACCTGACCTACGGCTTCGACGGCATCCCCATGCAGCCGGTGAAGTTCAACATCGTCGGCCCCGTGGGCGAGACCTTCCTCATTCCCTACTTCCACAAGGATGTGGGGGCGAGCTGGAACCTCGTCGTCGAGGCCATCCCGGGCGGCCCGATGGACCGCTTCCAGGGGCTCACCAGCGGCGAGCAGGTGCTGGCCGTCGCCAAGGAGATCGTCAAGGAGTTCTGCCCCTGGGACTACGAGTGGATCAAGAACGCCGAGCTGTCGGATCCCCTCGGCTGGCTGGTGGGCAAGTTCCCTCCCACCGTGCGCAAGCCGGTGGGGGTGCTGCCCTCGGGCCGGCTGGTGACGGGCGTGGGAGACACGCTGATGGCGCTGGATCCCATCGTTGCCCAGGGCGCCAACAACGGTAACAAGATGGTGCGCAACCTGGCCGAGTGCGTCGCCGCCCACGGCGACAAGCCCTTTGATGCCGAGTGGATGACGAACACCTTCGAGCGCTTCTACGCCCGGCACGGCCACGCGGCGTACACCTTCTCGAACATGTCCCTGAAGCCGCCCTCGCCCGCGATGCGCGATCTGTTCTTCGCCCAGTACGGCAGCGACGGCCGCTTCGACGACAACAGCGGGCCGCAGCTGCTGGCCAACGCCTTCGTCGACGGCATGAATGATCCGGCGACCCTGCTCCCGCTCGCGCTGGACCGGCGCAAGATGCACGAGTTCATCGAGAAGACGACGGGCCGCTCGTGGATCCGCGCCGTGGCCAGCGGCGCCATGGGCGTGGCCTGGGAGGAGATCCGCCAGTGGCGCGGGCTGGAGCCGCGCCACCCGCTCGTGCACGAGTTCAAGATCGCCGCTTGACTGCCTGAAACCGCGGGAGCTGTGGGCCCGCAGGGATCAGGTGAGGGGGGCCCCCTGTGAAGGCGCTCCCCCTCACCGCGGCTCCTGGCTGACGGAAGACCTCCCGGCGCCAGGAGCTCAGCGGAAGATGCCGGGACCTGGCGTCAGCACCTGGTCCGGGTCGTAGCGCCGCTTGGCGGCCACGAAGCCCTCCCAGGTGGGCCCGAAGTGCTGCTTCCAGTCCTCCAGGGAGCGCTCGATGGCGCTGATCGAGTAGTGCGTCCCGCCCACAGCCCGGTTGCGCTCGAAGAGCGTGCGGTTGTGGGCGACCATCTCGGCGCCGCTCCGAGTGCCAGGGCCCGCGGTGCGCAGGATGTCGAGCAGGAAGAATGTGTCCTCCTCCGGCACGCGGAACAACGGCCGGGTGATGTGCTCCCGCTTGAACGGGTACATCAGGATCGGGAAGTAGTGGCTGATCTCAGCGGGGGCGACCTCCTGAAGCGCCTGGCCCAGCAGGGCCTCGAGGCGGGAGGCCGGGACCAGGAGATCGCACCAGGGGTGCGGAGCCGTCCAGCGGCCCACGCGCTTGAGCTCCGCCACCTGCGGCACCATCCGGTTCAAGAACTCGAGGTACTTCTGATCCGAGATCTGCTCACCGCCTCGGAGATAGGACAGGCCCTCCAGGAGCCGGGCGTCATCCGGGCGCTCGGGCGGGTTGTAATACGCGAGGCATCGCAGCCCGTACATCCACTCGCCGCGCTCGTTGGGCAGGATGAAGCCGTGCAGGTAGTCGAACCGGCCGTCAGCCACCAGCCGCATCGTGTCCCGGTGCAGCGTGCCCAGGTCCGCGTAGAACAGATCATAGACGCGGGTGCTGGCGGGAGCGGGCGTCAGCCGGAGGGTGGCCCGGACGATGACGCCGCACTGGCCGAGCCCCGCGAGCACGGCCTCGAACAGCTCCCGGTTCTGGGTGGCAGAGCAGCTGACCCGCTCGCCCTCGCCCGTCACCACCTGAAGCTGCAGCACGTTGTCCAGCTGGACGCCGTACTTGTAGGTGGCGCCGCTGACCCCGCCGACGGACAGCGTCCCGCCCACGGACAGATCCAGGTAGTCCGTGATCACCGGCGGGGCCCGGCCCACGGCAATCGTGCGGGCCACCAGCGTGCTCCACAGCAGGCCGGCATCCACCTCGACCTGGTCCTCGCCCAGAGAGTGGATCGCCGTCAGGGAGCTCATGTCGATGACGATGCCGGCCTCCACGTGGGTGTGGCCGTACATCGTATGCGCCATACCGCGCGGGCCGATCTTCAGGCCGTGCTTGCGCGCGAAGCGGATCATCCGGGCGATGTCCTCCGCCGTACCGGGCCGGAGGATCGCGGAGGGCTGGCGGCTGACCACATGCCCGAAGTCACTCGCCGCCTCCCGCAGCGCTGGCGCGGAGACGTGCAGGGTCCCCTCCAAGGCCGGGAGCTTCTCGGAGGCCGGCCCTGCCTGTCCTCCTGTGACCCAGGACTTGTTCGCGGGATCGTAGGCAGTCACGACGTCTTCTCGGCGGGGAATTGAGGTCTCAGTCGCTGTTTCCATGGGGCCTGGCTCGTTGGGTGGGAGACACAGAGGGTGGATCATGCTGCCCGGTCAGAGGCGCGCGAGTCCATGGCCCAACGGCCACCTGCCGTCCCGAGCAGACCGGTCGCGAGCGGAGCGGCCGCGAGGATGATCCGTCCCCCGGTGTCAAGGATGCTCCTGGTAGTATGCGAGTACAGTTAAGTCGGGGTTCTTGGCTTTTTACGTTCCCTGGTCTCAGAATTCCTTCGAGGTACGGCCTGATCCATAAGAGGGCCAGCCTGGTCCCTCACGACACTCAACTTGGTACATCCCAGGAGGACACCTTGCGAAGCATCGCCATCGTTGGTTCTGGCCAGGTCGGGCTCCTCGCCGCGCATGCGCTGCTGAAGGCCGGCTACAAGGTCACGGTCTATTCCGACAGGACGCCGGAGCAGTGGCTGAACGCGAGCAAGCCCACCGGCTCTGCCATGCGGTTTGATCTCTCGCTCCAGCTCGAGTTCGGAATTGGAGATCTCCCCTCGTGGCGGGACAAGGCCCCGCTGGGACAGGGGCTCCACATGACGCTCTGCCGTGGGGCGGGGAACCGCATGCTCACGCTGACGGGGCGCACGCTCAAGCCCTTCATGGCGGTGGACCTGCGGATGCAGGCCTACCACTGGATGCAGGAGCTGAGCAGGCGCGGCGGCAGGTTGGTGATCGAGGATGTCTCCGTGGCGCGGCTGGACGAGATCGCCGCCGAGAATGATCTGACCGTCGTCGCCGCGGGGAAGGCGGAGCTGGGCCGTGTGTTCGAGCGGGACGCCGAGCGCAGCGTGTACGACAAGCCGCAGCGCAACCTGGCCATGCTCTGCGTGAAGAAGGCCCCGCTGGGCTTCGAGGGCATCCCGCTGCTGCCGCTCAGGCTCCACACCCTCATCAACCTGGGGGAGACCTTCTGGATCCCCTATTACCACAAGGATGCGGGACCGGGCTGGAACCTCGTGTTCGAGTCCAAGCCGGGTGGCCCGATGGACCGCTTCAAGGAGGCCACCAGCGGTGATCAGGCGCTGGAGATCGGCAAGAAGCTCGTCCGCGAGTTCTTGCCGTGGGACTACGAGTGGATCAAGAACGCGGAGCTGGCGGATCCCCACGGCTGGCTGGTGGGCAAGTTCCCTCCCACCGTGCGCAAGCCGGTGGGGGTGCTGCCCTCGGGCCGGCTGGTGACGCCCCTGGGCGACACCGCCATGGCGCTGGACCCCATCGGTGGCCAGGGGGCCAACAACGGCAACAAGATGGCGCGCAACCTCGTCGAGTCCATCATCGCCCGCGAGGATCGGCCCTTCGACGCCCAGTGGATGACGGAGACGTTCGAGACCTTCTGGGTGCGCCACGGGCACCCGACCTACACCTTCAACAACATGCTGCTGGAGCCGCCCACGGCTGGCATGGTCGAGCTGTTCCTGGCGCAGTACGGCAGCGACGGGCGCCCGGACAACGACAGCACCCAGCAGGTGCTGGCCAATGCCTTCATCGAGAACGCCAATGATCCGGCGCTCCTCACGTACATCTTGCAGGACCGGCGCAGGACGCAGGAGTACCTCAAGAAGGTGACGGGCCGCTCGTGGGTGCGCTCCGTCGCCGGCGGCGCCCTGGGGGTGATCCGCGAGGAGTTCCGCCAGTGGCGGGGGCTCGAGCCGCGCCACCCGCTCGTGCCCGTCCAGAAGGTTGCTGCGTGAGGCGGGAGCGCTCAGGGGGGGCCGGCCTGGCCCCCCCGTGCGCTGCTACCGGCCAGCCACCGACGAGGTGATGGTGTAGATGCAGGCCGGCGCGCCCTTCTTGCGGCACATCTTCGGGTCGTGCGTCATCTTCGCCTTGGGATCGAAGAGCTGCGCGAGCCCCTCCGCAATTCCTCCGCTGAAGGCGCAGGGGTACAGGGCGTCAACCTCGACGATCACCTGGTTCTTGGCGGTGCCGGGCCGGCTCCGGTAGTGCCCGATGCCCTCCATCATCTCGCCCGTCTGGGGGTTGAACATCGGCACCCCGTTCTTGGCGTGGTTGATGTGGTAGCCGGCGTCCAGGAACTTGAAGCCCGTGTCCAGGTCCTTCAGGCTCGAGTCGTTCGCGGGAGTGGCCTTCTTCGGGATGTAGAGACCGGCCTGCCGCAGGGTGTACTCACCGAACTCCGCCTGGATGCGATCGAAGGCGCGCATGAAGGCGGGGACCGGGTACCACTTGGAGGGGTCCAGCTTCGCGAGGCCGATTCCTTCGTCGTCCATCGTGCCCAGCCCCGAGTCCAGCAGGATCTTGCTGGCGAGGAGGGTGAAAGAACCGAACCCATCCAGAATCACCTGCACGTTGGAACCGAGAATCTGGTACTCATGAAACTCTTCTGGGTTCAGCATTGTCGTCGCCCCCTGTGGTGGATGTCGCCCGTAGCATGATGACTTGAGACGCTCAAAATTCTGGGCGTCACTCCAGCACGGGTGTCAGGTGAATTCAAGTAGTGCGCTGCTCGCGCGGACCCGATGAAGCAGGTACGGTGGTACGCCTAGAGGAGAGCATCATGAGCACGATCAAAGATCCACATCTTGAGCTGGAGACGCTGGCCGAGCCCTACCGTATCAAGATGGTGGAGAAGGTCCGCCTGCCTGGTCGCTCGGAGCGCGAGCGCATCCTGAAGCAGGCCTCCCACTTCGTCGTCCACGTCAAGTCAGAGGACGTGTACATCGACCTGATCACCGACAGCGGCACGGGGGCGATGAGCGACCGGCAGTGGGCCGCGCTGATGACGGGCGACGAGGCGTATATGAGCGCCCGCAGCTTCTTCGAGTTCGAGCGGGCGGTGCAGGACATCCTCGGCTTCCCGTACGTCATCCCCACCCACCAGGGGCGCGCGGCCGAGCACATCGTCATGGAGCTGCTGCTCAAGCCGGACGACATCGTCCTGAGCAACACCCACTTCGACACGACGCGCGCGCACGTGATGAACCGCAAGGCCGTGCCGCTGGATCTCGTCGGCGACTGGCTCTGGCGCTTCGACGAGGAGCTGCCCTTCAAGGGGAACTTCGACCTGGCCCGGCTCGAGGCGGCCCTCGAGCGCCACCACCAGCGCGTGCCCTTCGTGCTGATCACCGTGCTGAACAACTTCGCGTGCTCGTCACCGGTGTCCATGGCGAACATCCGCGAGGCCCGGCGCCTGGCGGACCGCTACAAGATCCCCGTCCTCTTCGACGCGTGCCGCTTCGCGGAGAACGCGTACTTCATCAAGACCCGCGAGGAGGGCTATGCCAACAAGTCCATCCCCGAGATCGTCAAGGAGATGATGAGCTACGGGGACGGGTGCTGGATGAGCGCGAAGAAGGACGCCATCGTCAACATCGGCGGCTTCATCGCGCTGAAGGACGAGTCCCTCGCGCGGCGCTGCCAGGAGCGGCTGGTGCTCTACGAGGGCTTCCCCACCTACGGCGGGCTCGCGGGGCGCGATCTGGAGGCCATGGCCGTGGGCCTCTACGAGGGCATCGACGAGGCACACCTGGCGCATCGCACCGCGCAGGTGGCCTACCTGGTCAGCCTCTTCGAGAAGGCCGGCATCAAGGCCAGCAAGCCCGCGGGAGGCTCGGGGGTGTTCGTGGATGTGGGCTCGCTCTATGGGCACCTGCCCGACGAGAAGTTCCCCGCCGTCGCCCTCACCGCCGATGTCTACCTGGAGGGCGGCGTGCGCGTGGGCGCCTATCCGTTCTACTTCAACACGGTGGACGCGAAGACCGGCGAGATCAGCATGAAGGTCTTCCAGTTCGCCCGCTTCGCCATCCCGCGGCGCATGTACACCAAGAGCCACCTGGACTACGTCGCGAAGGTGATGGAGCGGGTGAAGGAGCGGGCGCCGCACAACAAGGGCTACCGCTGCGTCTACGCTCCCGAGGTGCTGGCGCACTTCTTCTCGAAGTTCGAGCCGCTCGAGTAGCGGCCGGCGGCCCGGCTCAGACGACAGCCCGGTTGAGCCCAGGAGCCACCGGGTTGGAATGGAAGGCCTGGGAGGAGGTCGTCACCTCCGCCTGGGTGGAGAGGCCGTAGGCCTCCGTGGCCAGGTAGAGGGTCGTCCGGATCTTCCCTCCCTGCCGCCGCATGGAGGCCCACTGGATCAGCCCCACGCCCGCGTCGAGCCGCCGGTGCGCCAGCGCGCGCACCGCCCGCTCCAGCAGCGTGTGGCCCTGCGGCTCCAGCAGGTAGCGGATGCGCTCCATGCTCTCCTGGTCGTTGTTCACGTGGCAGCGCACGGGGACATGCAGCGTGACGCTGGAGGGCCGCTCGTCGTTATCCGAGGTGAACGACAGGCACGTGAGCAAGGGCCGTGACGTCTCGACGCGGCCGGTGTGGCCCTTGAGCGCCTGGCAGAAGACCCAGGCCTCGCCGGGGACGTACTCGTTGGCCAGGGACATCACGGACTCGAGCTCCTCCGCGGTGATGTCCCGGTGCGCCAGGTAGATCTTCACGCGGGCGGCCCGGTGTGCCGACAGGTCCAGCGAGAAGTAGATGATCTGATCCTGCCCGCCCGGGCGCATGGCCTGCTCGGAGAGGCAGCGCCACGCCCCGTGCAGGCCCAGCCGCTCCAGGGCCTCCTGGACCACGGCGTTGGTGCGCTCGGGGCCCTGGGCCGCGGGGTTGAGGTAGACCTTGATGTCGGCCCGGCCGTTCTTGAGGAAGAAGGCGTGCCAGAGCCCGAAGCGCGCGCGCGGATCCACCGGCTCGAAGAGATCCTTCACGAGGTTGAAGCGCTCCAGCCGCACGCCGAACTCCTGGCTCAGCCGCTCGGTGAGCGCCAGCCCGTCCTCCCAGGTGGAGCGCAGCGTGGTGGGGCCGTGGGCGTTCTGCGCCTCCATGAGGAAGCGGACCTCGGGCCGCCCGTCCTCGATCGCCAGGGAGAGCTCGAACGGCGTGTGGTCGTCGGTGATGTCCGACTTCCAGGGCGGGGTGTGGCCGATCTGCTGCGCGCCCCAGGGACTGCTCATGAAGCTGAAGAAGCGCTTCACCGTCTCCGTGTCCGTGGCGTCGTAGCCCACCGCCTCGCACAGCGCCTGCAGGCGGGCGATGCCAAACTCCTCGAACGTCAGGGTGGAGGGCGGCTCCCACGCGATCAGGGCGCGCTTCACCTCCAGCTGGTGCAGCGCATAGGCCAGCAGGTGGCTGCTCAGATCGGTGAGGTGGGTGAAGACCTCGTCAATCGCCTCGAGCGCCTCCTTCTCCGACTCCGGCGGGAGCTCCCGGACCGCATTGGCCCACGAGGTGGCTCCATCCAGCTGAGCCCGCAGGAAGCGCAGGCCCACCAGCTCCTTGCCCGTGCGCGCCTCGAAGGTGCGGGCCACGTGCTCGAGCGCTCCCAGGCTCATGCTCCCCGCCGCGTGGAGCGCCAGCATGAGAGCCTGGATCTTGGCCGGGCTCGCGTTCGCTGCCAGGTCGATGATCTCGAAGAGCGTCCTGCGGGTGAAGCTGCCTTCAGCGCCCCACAGCAGCCGCAGCATGCTGTTGAGATCCGAGGCGGAGCTCAGCCCCAGCATCTGCAGATCGCTCAGGTAGACGGCCCAGTGCGCGCTCTCCTGGGGGTTCTCGGGGATGAGCTCGGGCTCTTCCCCCAACAGCGTGCGGTTCAGATCGGAGAAGCCCAGCACGAGCGGCGCCAGGCAGGGCAGGAAGCTCAGGCGCTCCTGCGGCGAGAGACGCGCGTCCCGGAGGAAGGCGATGAAAGAAGACCTGGCGAAGGTCTGCTGCCGCTCTCTCAAGTGCTCCAGGACCTGCTGCATCGCTTTTGCTCCTCGACTGGACTCGTCATGACCCAGCGCCCGGACTTCAGGGCTCGCTGCTCGCCTCGGTAACCCCCCAGAATCTGTCAGTAACGGGGGGGCCATTCAGACCCGCCCGGGTTGCTTCCGACGCGTGTGGTTGTAACGCATTTTTTTTATTCGGGTCAAATAGAATGGGTAAAAAAATCTCTACCCTGCGAGATTCTTTGGCAAGTGGGCCCGTGTTGATCTCTTAAGTTTTCAACCCAGGCAAAAAACAGGCAACACTTGCCGGGGGTGGGTGGGGTCTGACTCACAGGATGGAATTGACCCAGGGGTAGTCAACAGCCTTCTTGGACTGAAGACTGGGTTAAAAGGACTACCCAGAGGGTTCTATCTGGGATTGAGCGGGGGGCTGGCCTTTGGATCAAGGCGCGGGGCGTCAGTTCAGCCAGCGCGGCGCGGCGGGCTCTGGCGGCTGTTCCTCCGAGAGCCAGGCGAGGGGGAACTCATCGCTCATGGCCGCATCGAAGTGCGCCGCGATCACATATCCCGAGGGAGTCGCCTGGCAGCGGAGGATGTGCAGCCGGGTCCGGGGAATGAGCAGCTCGGGGATGCTGGCCTCGATGGCCTGCCCTGGCTCCACGGGCTCTCGGGACAGCAACAGGCAGCCGCTGGCCGAGGCATTGATGATGTCGGCGTCCAGCACTTCATGGCTGCAGTGGAGCTTGATGGCCAGCCGCAAGGGGTACCGTCGGTGTCGCCGCCGCTCGTTGTCGAAGGACACGCTAAGGCCTCCTCACGCGCTGCCCGGTCACCAACGGCGGGGCATTGACTGAACAATATGCGGGAATCATACCGCGAGGCAGTTCCCGCGTCAGGGATACATTTCCATTCAATGTATTGCATTGGGGTTTGACGGTAAGTGTAGGAAGGGTATTTGTTCTCAATGTATGTCTTGAGGACTCCCGCACATACATTCAGGAGAGGGCCGGGGCCTGACATGGTGGCGCCCATGAATATGAATGCTTCCCCTGGATTCGAAGCCGAGACCCGCGCCTGGCACACCGAACGCGTCTCCGGGCTGACGTCAGAGGATGGCTGGCTCACGCTGGTGGGGCTGCACTGGCTCAAGGAGGGGGCGAACCGCTTCGGCTCGGCCGCGGACAATGAGCTGATCTTCCCGGAGGCCTTTCCCGCCCACGCGGGCACCTTCACCCGGAAGGGCTCCACGGTGAGCCTCGCGCTCGAGCCGGGGGCCTCGCTGACGCTGGACGGGAAGCCCTTCACCGGGGGCGCGCTGCGCAGCGATGCCGACGGCAAGCCGGACATGCTGGCGCTGGGCACGGTGCGCTTCTTCGTGATCCGCCGCGGAGAGCGGCTGGGCGTGCGGGTGAAGGACCCGGAGGCGGCCACGCGCAAGGCGTTCCACGGCATCCCCACCTATGCACCGAGTGCTGCCTGGCGCGTGGAGGGGCGCTTCGAGCCCGCCACCACCGAGCGGAAGATCTCCGTCCCCAACGTGCTGGGCGAGGTGGAGGAGATGGTGTCACCAGGCACCGTCGTCTTCACCGTGGGAGGGCAGGAGTACCGGCTCTCGCCGGTGGTGGAGCCGGGGGAGGAGCAGCTCTTCTTCATCTTCGGAGACCTGACCAACCGCGATGAGACCTACGGCGCCGGCCGCTTCCTGTACGCGGCCATGCCCAAGGACGGGAAGGTGGTGCTGGACTTCAACCGGGCCTACAACCCGCCGTGCGCCTTCACCTCGTTCGCCACCTGCCCGCTGCCGCCGCCGCAGAACCGGCTCAAGGTGCGGGTGGAGGCCGGGGAGAAGCGCTACGGCGATCACTGAGCCGGCGCGCACCCCCGACGGTCCAGGTAGGTCCTCGAGAGGGTGGCCAAGAGGTGCGGCCCGCCCAGTGAGTGTGGGCGCGTCAAGGATGCCCTGGGTGGGTGGATCCGCTGGGTGAGGCATGTGCCTACACAGCAAGGGTGCAACCGAGCAGGCCGAGATTGAGAAATTAAGGGCTTGAGCCAGAGGCATCGGAGCCGCGACAGTTCTGATCATGGAACAGGGGCGGCGCGCGACAGACCGGAAGGCCGTGGGTCTGCTGGTGAAGCTCAAGCATTCGGATGTGGGGAGCTTCGCGGAGGAGTTCGCCACCAACTTGAGCCCTGGCGGCATGTTCATTCGCTCGCGCACGCCGCAAGCGGTGGGCACGCTGGTGAAGTTCGAGGTGCAGATCGCCGGCGGTGTCCGGGTGCTGCGCGGCACGGCCGTGGTGCGCTGGGTGCGAGAGACGGCCAACGAGGAGGGCCCTCCGGGCATGGGGCTTCAGTTCCAGGAGCTGGATCCCCTCACCCAGGCGCTCATCGACCGGATGCTCCAGCTCCACAAGGCGGCCTCGCAGGCCGCCGGCCCCGCGGAGCCCGAGTCCTTCGTGGATGCGGAGGCGCTGGAGCGGGAGATGCTGGCCAAGGGCATGCTGGACCGGGTCGGCAAGAGGATCACCGCCTCGAGGCTGCCGGCCATCGCGCCCTCCGTCGCGCCGGTGTCTCCGGCCGCGAAGACCCAGGGCTCGACCGAGAAGCCCCGCGCCGAGGAGCCCACCCCGGAGCTCATCCTGGCCGATGAGCGGATGGAGGAGAGCGCCGATCTGGGGGCACTCCTGGATGATCTGGAGGCACTCGGCTCGCCGATCGGGAAGCCCGTCGCGCCTCCAGTCTACTCGGTGCACACGGCCCCCACGCCCGTGCCCCTGGCCGTGCCGCCTCCCGCGGAAGATGACGTGGACATCTCCGTCGATGATCTGCTCTCGGCTGCCCCGGCGCCCGCTGCGGCGCCCGAGGTGAGGTTCGAGGTCCTCGACGAGCCCATGCCCGACATCGACTTCGAGATGGAGTCGCTGGGCGGGGACCTGCCCGTGGCCGTGGGCATGCCGCTGGATGACCTCGACGCTGCTCCCGTCGTTCAGGGCATGCCGCTGCCTCCCGCCGCGCCGGCCGCACCCGCCCGTCCCGCAGCGGCTCCCCCGCAGGCCCCTCTGCCTCCCTTGGCGCAGGCCTACCCCGCGGTCGCACCGCAGTCCGCTCCTGCGCCCGCCGTGCAGGCCCAGCCGGCCGCGCAGCCTCCCTCCGCGCCGGCGCCCCAGGCCCGGCCTCCTGCTCCTCCGGCGGCTGCTCCAGCGAGCTCAGGGCACACCGTCGATGTCGAGCTGGGCCTGGGGGCTCCCAAGCTGGTGAACCAGTCGGAGTCCGCTGACTTCAAGCCCGGCAAGGGAGTGGAGTTCGACCTGGACCTCGGCAATGGCGAGGACATTGACGTCGACCGGCCGGGGCAGCCGCCCAAGCGCAAGCCGCCCAGCCGCGCGCCACCGCTCCCCTCCGCGCCTGCACCGTCCCCGGGGCCCACTCCCGCGGCTCCCCGCGCGTTTCCTGTGGGTGCGCCCGCTGCCAGTGCCCCCGAGGCTCGCGCGGAGGCGCCGCGTGCTCCTGCCCAGGCACCGGGAGGAGCCCCTGCGCCTCAGCCTCCGCCACCCAGGCCCCCGGCTCCCGAGCCTTCCAGCAAGATGGTCATGCCGCCGACCGTCTTCCTGCATCCGTCGGCGCCCGTGGCGGGCACGGGTCCGGTGATCGGCATCGACCTGGGCACCACCAACTCGTGCGTGGCCATCATGACCGGGGGCCGCCCCCAGGTGCTGCGCTCGAAGGAGGGCTACAACACCATCCCCTCGGTCATCTCGATCAGCTCGCAGGGCAAGCTGCTCGTGAGCCACCGGGCGAAGAGCCAGCTCGTCATGCGCCCCACGCAGACGATCTACGGCGCGAAGCGCATCGTCGGCCGCCCCTACGAGAGCGCCGTGGTGAAGCAGGTCCGCGAGCGCTTCCACTACGAGATCGTCCCCGACACACTGGGCCGCGCGGCAGTGCGCGTGGCCGACCATGTGCTCTCGCTGGAGGAGGTGCAGGGCCTCATCCTCAAGGAGTGCAAGGAGATGGCCGAGCAGCACCTCGGCCAGAAGGTGGAGCGGGCGGTGGTGACGGTGCCCGCCTACTACTCCGAGCCGCAGCGCGAGGCGGTGCGCAAGTCCGGCGCGCTGGCGGGCCTGAAGGTCGAGCGCATCCTCAACGAGCCCACCTCCGCGGCGCTGGCCTATGGCCTCAACCGCGAGATGAACAAGCGCGTGCTGGTGTACGACCTGGGCGGCGGAACCTTCGACGCGACCATCCTGCGCATCGAGAAGAACGTCTTCGAGGTGCTGGCCACCGGCGGCGACATCTTCCTGGGCGGCCTCGACTTCGACAACGCCATCGTCGACTTCCTGCTGGAGCGCTTCCAGCAGCTGGAGAACGTGCCCTTCCAGGGAGACGGTGTGTCCCTGTCGCGCGTGAGCGACGCGGCCGAGAAGGCGAAGATCGCCCTCTCCGAGCGCCAGCACTACGAGGTCCACATCCCGATGCTGATGGTGGACGAGATCGGCCGCCCGAGGGACCTCAACCTCACGATGACGCGCGCGGATCTGGAGCGCATCTGCGAGGGCCTGGTGTCGCGCACGCTGGACGTGGTGCGGGACGTGCTGCTGGACGGGCGGCTGAAGCCCAGCGACATCGACGACATCATCCTGGTGGGCGGCCAGGCGCGCATGCCGCTGGTGCGCGAGAAGATCAAGGCGCTGTTCGGCAAGTCGGCGCACTCGAGCGTGAACGCGGACGAGGCGGTGGCGCTGGGCGCGGCGCTGTACTCGACGGCGGTGGACAAGGTGAGCAGCGTGGTGCTCATCGACGTGCTGCCGATGACGATCGGCCTGGCGATGCCGGGCGGCTCCTTCCAGCGTGTCATCGAGCGCAACACGCCGCTGCCGGCCCAGCGCTCGTTCGCGGTGGCCACGTCCCGGGACAACGAGGAGGTGCTGGAGCTGTCCATCTTCCAGGGTGAGGACAACCACATCTCCGCCAACGAGTACCTGGGCACCGTCCGGATGGAGGGGCTGCCGAAGGGCCCGAAGGGCTCGGTGCGCGTGGCGGTGACGATCAAGCTGGACGCGGAGTGCGTGCTGTACGTGGAGGCGCGCGAGTACCAGACGCGCAAGGCGGTACGGGCGACGCTGGCCACGCGCTACACGCCGGATCAGCTGGCGCAGCAGCTCAAGGTGGACGCGAACGCGGCGCGCGCGGCCGAGGAGCGGCGCGGCGCGGATCTGCGCGAGCGTGCAGGCCGCTTCTGGGGCTTCCTCAAGAAGGTGGTGGGCCGGTCCTGAGGCCCCCACTGGCTCCCACGCGAGCGGTGCTGGTAGACGGTGGGTATGTCGCGTCTCCATGCCTCGCTGATCATCCTCGCCATGACCGGGGTGGCCTGTGGCTCGGGCTCCGGTGGCGGTACCAACCCCCCGCCTCCCGGGAAGACTCCTGACACCCAGAACCCCCCCGCCGAGATCACCCCGGCGGCCAGCGGTGAGTGGTACCGCAAGGCCGTCTTCTACGAGGTCTTCGTCCGGAGCTTCCAGGACTCGAACGGAGACGGGAAGGGGGACCTGAAGGGTCTCCTCTCGCGCCTGGACTACCTCAACGATGGCAATCCAGACACGACGCAGGATCTGGGCGTGGATGCTCTCTGGCTGATGCCCGTCTTCGACTCGCCGAGCTACCACGGCTACGACGTGGTGGACTACGAGCGCATCGAGCCGGACTACGGCACCTTGGAGGACTTCGAGCTGCTGTGCGCCGAGGCCCACCGCCGGGGGATGCGCGTCATCCTCGACTTCGTCATCAACCACTCGGGGGTGGGGCACCCGTGGTTCGTGGAGTCCGCCTCCTCGCCCACGTCGGCGAAGCGCGGCTGGTACGTGTGGAAGGATCAGGATCCGGGCTGGAAGCAGCCGTGGAGCCCGTTCTCGAACTACCCCACATGGCACGCGCGCAACGGGGCCTACTACTACGGCGTGTTCTGGGACGGGATGCCAGACCTGAACCTGCAGAACCCGGAGCTGCGCACGGAGGTGAAGCGCCTGGCCTCGCTGTGGCTCTCGCGGGGAGCGGATGGCTTCCGGCTGGATGCCGCGCGCTACCTCATCGAGACGGGGGCGGGCCCGGGCCAGGCGGATACTCCCGAGACACACGCCTTCTGGAAGGAGTTCGCCGCGCACGTGCGTCAGGAGAAGCCGGACGCGGTGCTGGTGGGGGAGAACTGGAGCACCACTCCCATCGTCGCCACCTACTACGGCTCGACGGCGGAGGTGCCGGGCGGGGACGAGCTGCCGCTCAACTTCAACTTCGGCATCTCGGAGCAGATCCTCGCGGGGCTCAACGCGAACAACGCCGCGCCCATCGCCGCGAAGCTGGCGGAGATGGCGCGCGTGTACCCGGCGGGTGTCAGCGACGCGCCCTTCCTCACCAACCACGACATGGTGCGGGTGGCCACGCAGCTCGGTGGGAACGCGGGCAAGCTGGCCAACGCGGCCGCCCTGCTGCTCACCCTGCCCGGGGCTCCCTTCCTCTACTACGGCGAGGAGCTGGGCCTCTCCAACGGCACCGCGAACAACGACGAGGCCAAGCGCACGCCCATGCCGTGGGATGACACGGCGGGAGGCGGCTTCACCACGGGGACGCCCTGGTTCAGCTTCTCACCGGGGTACACGACAGGGCGGAACGTGGCGGCTCAGGCGAACGCGGCCGGCTCCCTGCTGTCGCGCTACCGGGCGCTCATCCGGGCCCGCCGCGCCTCGGAGGCGCTGAGCCGCGGTGGGCTCAAGCTCCTCTCTCCGACGCAAGGGGCCCAGGCCATGCTCTCCTTCGTCCGGACGCTGGGGGAGGAGCGGGTGCTGGTGGTGCACAACCTCACGGACTACAGCGTGTCCGCGGGCCCGTTCGACCTGCCGGGCTCCACGCCCGAGGTCCTCTTCGCCGACAGCAACGTCTCCGCGCTCTCGAAGACGGCGAGCGGCTGGCAGGCGAGCCTGCCGCCACGAGCCACGGGCATCTGGCGCCTGCAGCCGTGATGCCGCGCTCCTTCACTCCGCCGGCGGAGCGGAGGAGGAGGAGCCCGCGTCGGGAGCTCCCGCATCCGGTGCGGGCGCCGGAGCCACGGGGCCCGCCGGCACCACCGCGGGCCACGGAGGCGCATTCGGCCCGAGCACCTGCTCCTGCGTCACTCCCTCGGGCACCAGCAGATCCACCACGGGCGACTGGTTCGGCTCTCCCAGCCGGCCTCCACCGAACCGCTCCTTCGAGTCGCCCGGCGCGATGGGCAGCACCATCAGCCCCGGCGGGCCGTCCTTCCCGAACAGCGAAGACAGGTTCACCTTGTTCTCGATCAACGCCCCCGTCGCCGCGAGCGCATAGCCCCACTCCAGCCGAGGCGTGCCGCCGAAGAAGTCGTTCGGCACGAAGAACTCCACCGTGGCCCCCGTGACGCGCACGCGCGTGGGGAAGAACACCCGCCCCGCCAGCTCGCGCTCCACCGCCGATGCCACCTCGCGCTGCGCGGCCTCGCCCAGCGAGCCCTGCTGGCGAATCCGCTCCTCTCTCGCCACCTTCAGCCACTGGTCTCGCAGGAGATCCCTCGCGTCATAGGGCCGAGGCGCGAGCAGGATGACCTTCTCCCAGGCGCTGCCGGGTGCCAGCGTGAGGTTGCGGCCGGGCAGCGTGTCCGTGCGGCCCGAGCCCGGCACCCGATCTGTGTCCACGTAGAGGTCCAGGTTGAAGGCGTAGAAGCCAAACCGCGCCCGCTGCGCCTGCGTCTCCCCCGCGATGTCCACCGTCCTCGCCGCCTGAGGCCGGGCGATAGGGCGGGCGAAGGTGGCCTCGAACCTCGTGCCGTCGTCCTCCGGGTACGCCACGAGCAGCAACAGATCCAGCGAGCCCGGCGGCAGGTCCTCGCGCAGCGGGTAGCTCAGATCCCCATCTCCATGATCGTCCCCGCGCGGATCCGCGAGGGTAAAGAGCGGGGTAGCCCCCCCCGTGCTCCGGGAGAGGCAGGCGCTGGCCAGCACGGCCCCCAGCGCGAGCAGCAGCAGGGAGCGGCGAAGCGGAAGCATGAATGAGACTCCGTGGAAAAAAGAGAGGCCCGGCGAGCGTCGCCGCGCGCCGGGCCCGTCTCAAGCAAGAAGCGTGAGGCTGACTAGAACTGGGCCTTCATGAAGGCCTTCATGCGCAAGTGGTCGAACTCGCGCGTCTCCAGGCTGTTCCAGCCGGTGTAGCGGTTGCGGAAGCCCAGCGAGCCCACCGGCACGTTGTGGTCCTTGGCCGTCTGCTCGTCCGCCACCTGCGCCACGAAGCCCGAGCCGAAGTCCGGCTTGAAGGTGCCGAACGCGTACTGGCCCTCCAGGCCGAACTCCACGCCCGCCAGGATGTACTTGGCCCGCACCACCACCGAGTTCTTGTTGTGGTCGCCCGAGGCCATCTCGTGCAGGTTGTACGCCTGGAAGGCCGTGTTGCCGTCGAACAGGTCCGCCAGGTACTTCGTGTAGCTCACCGAGGCGTACAGGTCGTCCGACACCTGGTAGCCCGCGCCCGCCGTCAAGGCGTAGTAGCGCAGCAGCCGGTCGTCATCCGACAGGCTGTCGAAGGGCTTCCACTGGTAGCCCGTCTGGTCCCCCACGGTGATGACGTTCGGGTTGCCGAACGTGTCCGCCGTGGACAGGCCAGGCGCGTACTCGTTCTTCGCATCCGCGCACGGCGTCCCATCGCCCACGCACGCGCCCGCCTTGTACGGCAGGAAGCGCGCGTCGTTGATGCGCTTGTCCGTCTCGTGGATGAACTTGGCCTTGCCGAAGACGTCGATGCCCCGGCCGAAGTCCAGCACGTAGCGCGCCTTGAGCACCGCGATGTGCGTCTTCTTGTCCTGGAAGGGCTGGAACGCCGTGCGGAAGTTGTGGCCCACGCCCGTGTCCAGCTCCGTCGTCGGGTACGGCGTCTTCGTGTACGAGGTCTCCGGGGAGTCGTACGCCTGCCAGTTGGTGTTGTAGGTGATGTACGAGTACTCGCCGGACAGATCCAGGCCGCCGTTGCCGTAGACCGGGTTCACCGTGAGGCCTTTCCAGCCAATGGCCGTCTCCGCGAAGGGCTCGTCGAAGTCCGTGAACTCGTTGTCCACGTTGATCGTCGCCACCTGCTGCGCCTCGCTCGTCCACCCGCCGTAGCCGATGCGCGTGGCGTTGCCTCCGAAGACGCCGTACGAGGCGTTGGAGGGGCCCGGGAAGGCGAAGCTCGGGTCATGGCCCTCGGTGAGCAGCACGTCCGACTCGCGCCGCGCCGCCATGATGGCCACGTAGTCCGAGCCGATGCTGAAGCCCTGCAGGTTCACCGACAGGCCGATGTCCAGCGGGTCGTTCAGGGTGACGTCCAGCTTGACGCTGTTGTCCTCGTGGCGGCCGGCCAGCACCGGGGAGTAGCCGTTGAGGCCGAACTCCTTGGGCGTCAGCACCGGGTCCGCGTTCGAGTACGAGTGGTACAGCGAGCCGCGGATGTCCACCTTGTCGCTCACGCGCAGGCCGGCCTTCACGCCGCCCACGCCGTTGCGGAAGCGCGGCGTCAAGTCCCTGCCGTCGTCCAGGTTGTTGTCCGCCTCCTGGGGGGCGATCTCCGCGTCGTTCACGTAGCTGAAGATGCCGCCCACATCGAGCGCGTCGCTCAGCGTCCACTTGGTCTGGAAGCCGTACGCCGCGTCCGCCACCTGGAACAGGCCCGTCTTGAAGTCCGGCCCGGCCCACAGGCGCGGCAGGCTGATGCGGGTGGCATCCCAGGTGATCTTCCGGTCGAACGCCGAGCCCTGGAGGAGGATGCCGTGCGCGTTGTCACGGTCGATGTAGCGGATGCGGCCGATGACGTACGGGTCGAACTGGCCGAAGTCATTGGCGCCGATGGTGGCCGAGTCAATCAGGTAGCCCGGCGTGAGCACCACCGCCACGCCGCGCAGCTTGATGTACTGGTTGGAGCGCGGATCGAACTCGCCGCAGTCGCCCGCCACGCAGGGCTTGGATGGGTCGCCGCCAAAGCCGCCGAAGTTCGTCCAGAAGTTCTGGCTGAACCGGCTGTGGATGCGGCCCCTCACCTCCACCTGGCTGGAGAGCCGGGCGTTGAGCAGCAGCTCGAGCTCCGTGCCCTGGCCGTTGTCACCGTAGCCCTCGCCGGGGATGGTGGTGAAGTTGTACATGGCGCCCTGGTCGCGCAGGTTGCCCCAGAGCCACTTGGTGTACGTCGTGCCGCCGATCTGCAGCTTCGGTGCGTCCTGAGCGATGGCGGGCGCCGCGGGCAGCAGCACAGCGGTCGCGGCGAGCGCCAGCGCGCTCCTCCGCAGAGACTTCTTCGACATGATGTGAACCCCTCCTCCAGAGCCAGACGGCGCCGCGGGGAGACTGCCCCCGCGGCGGTCCAGCCGTGTCCTTGTGAAACAGTACCGCGTTACTTGCTCTGGCGAACCATCGTCAGCGTGGCCTTGGCCTTGGAGCTGCCGTCCTCGGCGCACTCGTACTTGAGCATCTCGTGCTGCGCCTTCGTCTCGGCGGCGTCAGCCTTGCCGCTGCCCGCCAGCACGTCGATGGCGTGCGGGTCGCAGTCGCCGTCGTTACCACCGCCGAAGCGGTGCTGGCCCTCGTACTCGTTGACCTTGCGGGTGAGCAGATCATTACCAGCGGGGAAGCCCTCGTTGGACTGCATCACCACCTGGAAGCCCCACTGGCTCGGGTCGCCCTGGAGCTGCGCGCCGTCCACGCTGCCGGTGATCTTCCGGCCGGCCCCCTTGGTGCGCTCGGGGATGATGACGTCGGCCTTCATGGCGGCGGCCTTGGTCTCCACTTCCTTGCGCACGCGCGCGGGAGCCTGCGGCGAGAGGATGATGACCTTCTCCCAGGCCGAGGCCGGGGCGAACTGCACGTTGAGGCCCGGGGGGCTGTCCGTGTGGCCGCTGCCCTCCTTGCCGTCCGTGTCGATGAAGATGAAGATCATCTGCGTGGCGAACCCGTTGCCCATCTTCCACGGGTCCTCGAGGTTGGTGCCCAGCGTCACCTGGAAGTCCACCTTGTTGCCCTTCTTCTCGGCGGTGAACTCGGTGATGTCGAACGAGCCCTTCTTGTAGACGGTGTCCGTCGGGTACTTGTAGGTGCCCGGGCCGTTGTCGTCACCGGACGGGTCCTTGAAGGTGACCTTGCCGTCGGCGAAGGCGGGGAGGCTGAGCAGCGAGGCGGCGAGGGTGAGGCTTGCGAGACGGGTCTTCATTGACGGCTCTCCTTGGAAAACGACTTCAACCTTTCACGCTTCCGGCGGTGAGGCCGGACACGAGGTACTTCTGGAGGAACAGGAACAGGAACACCACGGGGATGGAGACGATGATGGACCCGGCGGCGAAGTAACCCCACTGCTGGGAGAAGCCTCCCACGAAGAAGCGGAGCCCCACCGGCGCCGTGTACATGGCCTCCTGGTCCATGAAGGTAGCCGCCAGGATGAACTCATTCCAGGAGGTCATGAAAGAAAACAGCGCCGTTACCGCCACGGCCGGCTTAGCCAGGGGAAGGATGATGCTCCAGAAAATCTTGCCTACCGAGGCACCCTCCATGAGGGCGGCCTCCTCCAGGTCCCGGGGGATGGTGTCGAAGTAGCCCTTGAGCATCCACACGCTGAAGGGGATGGAGGTGGTGGCGTAGACGATGATGAGGCCCAGCCGCGAGCTGCCCAGCCCCAGCCACTGCACCAGGATGATGAAGAGGGGGATGAGCATCAGGGTGCCCGGGAACATCTGGGACACCAGGAAGGCCATCATGCCCGCGCGCTGGCCGGGGAACTTGAAGCGGCTGAAGGCGTAGGCGGCGGTGCAGGCCAGGAAGACGCCCACCACGGTGGTGCCCACGGCGATGACGGCGCTGTTGAGCATCCACTTCGCGAAGGGCTGGTCCGTCATCACCGAGGTGAAGTTGGAGAAGGACCAGTCCTCCGGCCAGGGGGTGATGGCGCGCAGCCGGTCCACCCACGTGGGCTCCGGCGGCAGCGTGGCGATGGCCAGGTTCTGCCGCCCGGAGAAGGCGATCGTGACGACCCAGAGGATGGGGTAGATGGTGAAGAGGGTGACGCCCACCAGGAAGAGGTGGAGCGGCAGGTGCGGCACGCCTTCGCGTCGCGTGGCCATCAGTTCGCCTCCGTGGCGCGCGAGAGCCGGTTCTGCACCACGCTGTACATCAGCAGGATGCCGAAGATGACGGTGGAGTACGCCGCCGCGTAGCCGTAGCGGTAGCGCTGGAAGGCGTACTTGTACGCCTGGGTGACGAGGATCTCCGTGGAGTTGCCCGGCTCACCCTCCGTCACCAGGAAGATGATGTTGAACATGTTGAAGGTCCACACCACCGACAAGATGATGGCGGGCACCAGCGCGGGCTTGAGCGAGGGCAGGGTGATGGAGACGAACTGCTGCCAGCGGCTGGCCCCGTCCACGCGCGCCGCCTCGTAGAGCTCCATGGGGATGGACTGCAGCGCGCCCAGCGACACCACCATCATGAAGGGGAAGCTCAGCCACCCGTTGGTGGCCAGCGCCGTGAGGAACGAGGTGAAGGGGGACTCGAACCAGGAGAGCCCCTGCCCACCGAACATGCGGATGACGTGGTTCACCACGCCGAACTGCTGGTGGAACATGCCCTTCCAGATGAGCGCGGTGATGTAGTTGGGCATGGCCCACGGCAGGATGAGGAGCACCCGGTAGATGGGCCGCAGCGCCAGCTTGGGCGTGTTGAGGATGAGCGCCAGCAGCAGCCCCAACGACACGCCAATGGCCACGTTGGTGATGGTCCACACCACCGTGAAGAAGAGCGTCCAGTAGAAGTTCAGGTAGTTGAAGACCCAGGTGCCGTTGTCCCCCTGCCGGGCGATGTTGAAGTCCCCAAGGATCTCCGCGTAGTTACGCAGGCCGATCCAGATGTCCATGAGGGGCTGGTTGGTGTTGTAGAGGTTGGCGTCCGTGAAGGAGAGGGTGATGCCGTAGAAGAAGGGGAAGAAGACGAGCACCACCATCCCCAGCATGGCCGGGAGGATGTACGCGTAGGCCTCGCGGTGCTCCACCGCCGTGGCCACGAAGCGGTGCAGGCCGCCCAGGCCGATGAAGGCCAGCAGCGCCAGCCCCAGCAGTCCCAGCAGGGCGGAGGCCCGGGAGGCCTGGGCCTGCAGCGTCTCCACGCGCTGGGTGACCACCGCCTCGTTCACCGTGCCCTGCGCGTCGAGCAGCCCGAGCGGCTTGCGGTACAGGTTCGTGTCCCAGGTGCCCGGCGCGAGCGCCGGCTCGGCCGCGAGGTTCTGCGCGGTGATGACCGCCTGACCTCGCGCGGCCATGGCGCGCAGGTGATCCGCCACCGCGGCCTGCGAGCCGCGCACCCCCTCCTCCAGGGCGCGCATCGAGTACTGGGCATAGCCGCCCAGGCCCACCAGGAAGACCACCACCGCCGCGGCCACCAGCTGCCACTGGCGCTGCAGCTTCACGAAGGAGACAGCCACCAGCACCAGCAGCGGCAGGAAGAAGGCCAGCAGCACGGGCCCCAGCCCCGGCCGCTCCAGCGTGGGGAGCGGCTTCGTGGCCAGGTCCACCATGCCCACCACCGCGCCATTCACCTCGACCGGCGCGGAGAACAGCCGGCCGCCGCTGGGCAGCAGCTCGATCTCGATCTCCGGCTTGCGGGCGTTGCCCTCCTCGACGTTGGTCTCCACCGCGGCGCGCAGCCGCTGCCCGCGGTCGTAGATGACCTTCTCCTCGCGCGCCAGCCGCCGGGGTGCCGCCTTGTCGCCCTGATCCTCCGGGAAGGTGGAGGCCTCCAGCTTGATGCCGGAGAAGGCGATGACGCGCACGGAGCTGCCCGGGGGGAGTTGCTCCTTCGCGGCATCCACCACGGCGCGGGCCCCGTCCCCGCTGCCCCCCGCGCGCCGTACGAGCTCCGCCAGCGCATTCAGGGAGATGAGGGTGCGGCGCTGCTCGCGCTCGATGGCGGCATCTTCGCGGGCCTGGGCGAGCAGGGCGTAGGCGAGCGCCAGCCCCACGCCCAGCGCCAGGGCCAGCCCCACCAGCACGCGGGGCCGCCGCACGCTGGACGGATTCGTCTGAGGAGGAGTCACGGAGGAGCCTGCGGCGGGGGGAGAGGCCTGGGTGCCGGACGGGCCGGGCTCAGGAGAGGCGGCGCGACCTGGCGCGCCGCCCGGGGTGGGCTGGGGTGAGGCGCTGCTCACTTCTTACGCAGCCCCGCGACATCCTTGGCCACCTGCTGCTGCGCCTTGTCGAGCGCGGCCTTCGGCGTGGAGGCCTTCTTCAGGATGGCGTTCATGGCCGTGGTGGCTGGCGACCAGACCATGGTCATCTCCGGCACGTTGGGCATGGGCACCGCCACCTCGACCTGGTCCCGGAACGCCTTGAGCTGCGGATCCTTGGAGACCTGGGCGTCGGTGTAGATGTCGGCGTTGGCGGGGCTCTGGCGGCCCTCCAGCGCCAGCACCTTGGCGGAGGACGTCTCGGTGAGGAACCTGGCGAACTCGAAGGCCGCCTCCTTGTTCTTCGAGGGCGCCGTCACGTACACGCCCTCCACCGTCATCCACGGGCGCATGGGCTTGCCGCCCACCTCGTCCAGCGTGGGCAGGGGCGCGATGCCGTAGTCGATGCCCTTGGCGATCTCACCCAGGAACCACGGGCCGGAGAACACGATGCCCGCCTTGCCGTCGTTGAAGAGCGAGGTGATGAGGGCCGTGGAGGGCTCGGCCGGGAGAATGCCGTCCTTGTCGATCCACTTGAGCAGGTAGTCGACGGACTGCACGTTCTCCTTCGAGTTGAGGGTGGGGTTGAACTTGGGGTCGAACACGCCGCCGCCGCCGAAGCCGTTCATCAGCGCCGCGTGGTAGTAGAAGTCACCATACGAGTACGCCAGCCCGAAGCGCCCGGCCTTCTTGTCGGTGAGCTTCTTGGCCATGGCGACCAGCTCGCCCGAGGTCTTCGGCGGCGTGGGCACCAGCTTCTTGTTGTAGATGAGCGCGATGTTCTTGTAGTTCAGCGGCAGCCCGTACACGGTGCCCCGGTACGTCATCGCCTGCATCGTGGTGGGGATGAACCGCTTCTTGAGCGCGTCATCCAGGAAGAAGTCGATGGGCTCGATGGTGTTGCCGGCCTCGATCCAGCCACCCAGGCGGTCCTGCGCGAAGATGAAGAGGTCCGGCCCCTTGCCGCGCGGCACGGTGGCGGTGATCTTGTCCGCGAAGGCGTCATAGGGGACGGCCAGCGTGGTGACCTTGGCCTTGCCGGCGTTGGCCTTGTTGTACTCGGCCACCACCTTCTCCAGCGCGGACTTCTCCTCGGCGCGGTACGAGTGCCAGAGGACGATCTCCGTCTCGGCGGCAGCGGCGGTCAGGGGCAGCAGGCCGAGCACACTGAGGCACACGGTCGTGATCAGCAGTCGCAGGTTGTTCATTAGCAGGAGGCTCCGGAGAATCAGGCAGTGAGGCGTTGCTCGGTTTCAGCGTCGAAGAGGTGCAGCGAGTCCAGCTCCACCACGATGGGGAGGATCGCACCGGCGTCTGGAGGGTTCTGCGGGGGCATGCGGAAGACGATGCCGAACTCGCCCAGGCGCGCGTGGACGATGAGCTCGTTACCCATCGGCTCGACGATCTCGACCTTCGCCTCCAGCTTCGCGGGCTCACCGCGGACGGCCAGGCCCGGCTGGACGATGTGGTCCGGGCGGATGCCGACCTTGATCTTCTTGCCGCCCTTTCCCGCCGTCACCGCGCGCAGGCTCTGCGGCACCGGCAGGCTGAAGCCCGGCCCCACCAGCGTGGTGCCGTTGGCGTCCAGGGTGGCGTCCAGGAAGCTCATGGGCGGGCTGCCGATGAACTGGGCGACGAAGATGTTGGAGGGGCGCTCGTACACCTCCAGCGGCGTGCCGAGCTGCTGCAGCTTGCCCTCCTTGAGCACCGCGATGCGGTGGCCCATGGTCATCGCCTCGATCTGGTCGTGCGTCACGTAGACGCTCGTCACCTGGAGGCGCTGCTGGAGCTTCTTGATCTCCGCGCGCATGGCCACGCGCAGCTTGGCGTCCAGGTTGGAGAGCGGCTCGTCGAAGAGGAAGACGGCCGGCTTGCGGACGATGGCGCGGCCCAGGGCCACGCGCTGACGCTGGCCGCCCGACAGCTGCTTGGGCTTGCGGTCCAGCAGGTGGGTGATGTCCAGGATCTCCGCCGCCTCGTTCACCAGCTTGTCCATGTCCGGCTTGGGCGTCTTGCGGATCTTCAGGCCGAACTCGAGGTTCTCCCGCACCGACATGTGCGGATAGAGCGCGTAGTTCTGGAACACCATGGCGACGTCCCGCTCCTTGGGGGGCAGGTCGTTCACCACGCGCTCGCCGATGGCGACGGTGCCGCCGGAGATCTCCTCCAGGCCGGCGATCATCCGGAGCGCGGTCGACTTGCCGCATCCGGAGGGGCCCACCAGCACCAGGAACTCGCGGTCCCGGATATCGAGGTTGAGCCCCTCGATGATCGAGACCGCGCCGTACCGCTTTGCCACGTCCTTGAACGTCACTGCGGCCATCAGATCCCTCGCCCCCGTGAGTCAGGGTTGTTGGGTTTGGATTCTTCCCAGGATGCGCGCCCCGAGCGGCTCGACCGTAAGCTCCAGGGTGGGGCCCTCCAGCCGGCCCCCATTCAACAAGTCCTCTGCCGCCGTCCCGCCCCACGCAGCGGGCCAGGGCAGAGACACCTTCGCAGGCTGCTGGCCGCGGTTGATCGCCACCATCACCGCGTCGCCGGAACCCGCCTCGTGACGCAGGAAGACGTACAGGTCGCCCTCCGTGGAGAGCCCCTGGTGCGTACCACGGGAGAGCGCCACGTGCGCGCGGCGGATGGAGGTGAGCTTCTGGTAGAGCTTGCGCAGCTCCTCGTCGCGGGGCTTGCCGGTGCCGGGCTTCACATCGCGCGAGCCCCAGGGCATGTCGCTGCGGTTGGCGGGCCAGTCCCCCCCGGGGCGGGCCACCTCCTCACCGTAATAGAGGGTAGGGATGCCGGAGCTGGTGAGCTGGAGCACCGCCGCGAGGCGGAAGCGCTTCACGTCGCCCTCGAGCTGGTGGAGCGCGCCCGGCACGTCGTGCGAGGACAGGAAGTGGGCCAGCAGGTAGCCGGGGCGCACCTTGGCGCGCGACTTGAGGTACTTGTCGAAGGCGATGACGCGGCCACGCCCCTGCACGAAGGCGAGCGCGCTGCCCTGGAAGCCGAAGTCGAAGCCGGCGTCCATCTCGTCCCCGGCGAACCACGGGTCGAGCGACTCCGCGTCCCCGCCCCACACCTCGCCGAGCAGGAAGAAGTCCTTGCTCACCTCCTCGCGGAGGCGGCGCCGGTGCTCCTTCCAGAAGGGATGGTCCACGTGCTTCACCGTGTCCAGCCGGAAGCCGTCCACCCCGGAGCGCTTCGCCCAGTCCAGCTGCGCATCCATCAGGTACTTCGCCACCTCGGGCAGCTCCGTCTTGAAGTCCGGCAGGCCGGAGACGCAGCTCGTCACATCATCCTGGCCGCAGGTGCCCCGCTCCTCCGAGCGCAGCCAGCTCTTGGTCTCGGGCCTCGTCAGGTAGCGCGAGTTGTAGCCGGGGTGGTTGTAGACCACGTCCAGCAGCACGCGGAGGCCGCGGCGGTGGGCCTCGTCCACCAGGGCGCGCAGGTCCTCCTCGGTGCCGAAGCGCGGATCCAGCTGGTGGAAGTCATCCGCCCAGTAGCCGTGATAGCCCCAGTCCGGGAAGCCGGCGCCGGTGACGAAGCTGTCGATGTTCTTCACCACCGGGGTGATCCACAGCGCCGTCACGCCCAGCGAGCTCAGCTCGTCCAGCTGCTGCCGGAGGCCCTTCAGGTCTCCACCGTGGAAGGCGCCCTGCGCGGCCACGTCCACCGCCGTGTTGGTGGTCGGCTCCCCGTCCGCGAAGCGATCCACGATCACGAAGTAGAGGATCTCGTCGGCCCAGGGGCGCGGCGCCACCTTGGGCGCGGGCGGCGGCGCCGGAGGCTGCGCAACGGCCGCGGCGGGAGGACTTGCGGGGGCGGGTCCAGCCTCGGGCTGTGGAGCGGTGTGCGCGCAACTCAGCAGGTGTAGCGCGAAAAGCAGCGGCACCGTTGCATGACGCAAGCGCTCAAAAGCTTTTCTGCGGGGCTGGGGGTCCTGCATTGCGGCGCGACTGTTTCACAGAATGCTGGAGAGGTGAACTCTCTGTCGCCTCTCCAGCAGACCTCTCCGGTCGGGTCCCGCAGCGACCCAGAAATGATGCGCCGCGTCGACATTTCCGAGTGAAACGGAGGAATCACCCGGAGTCTGACGCGGTGCGTATGGCGCGAAGCCGACTCCTCCCGTGCGCCCGAGAGCGCCTACCTCACGGGTTTCGGCGGTAGGGCGAGGGCTCCTCGGGCCAGGCATTCGGCTCGCACTGGGTCTTGTCGTTGTCGATGACGACCTCGCGTGCGATGCGCTCCTTGTCGTTGTAGTCGAACGAGGTGCGCACCTGGGCGCCGGGGGCCAGGTACTCGCGGGAGACGATGTCCCCCTCCCTGTCCCGGTAGATCGTCTGCTCGTCGATGCGCATGGAGCGCTCCAAGCCCTTGTCGTCCCGGACGACGAGCGTGTCCTTGTAGTCAGCGACCACGGTGCCTCGGATGAGCGGCCCCTGGTCTCCCCGGGCGATGTCTGGGTTCTGGGCGACGCGCGCCGGCGAGGACACCTCCGATGAGTAGCCCGCCACGGCCGTCTCCGTCTTACACCCCAGCAGGCACGCTGCCCCTAACGCCGCCGCTCCAATGATCAGTGTCTTCATGCTCGGTCACCCCCGCTCGGCGGAACGCTCCGCCCATCCACGGGCACGGTGGCGACGCAACTCGGCACCTCGCAAGCCCGGCTCGCACCGGAGGTACCCGGGGCGCAAGGCGTGGGCCGGCTCCTCTCCCTGAGGGGCAGGCGAGCGAAATCACTCAAGGATTCCAGGGGCCTACCGTCAGTGCGTCTTGGCTGCTCCTGGGGGAGGGGGGCGCAGCGGGAGCAGGTCTGGACGCCTGCTCGCCACACCCTGCTAGGCTGCGCCCGCTTCGCGGCGGGTCCAGGCCTGGTGCCTTGTCGTCGCGAGTCATTCGCGCCAGCGCTCATCGCTGGCTCCTTGTTCAAACCCCCGGAGGTGTGTCCTGAGAGTTCCAGTCCGTTTCCCGTTACGGGTGCGCCCGCTCGCGCTGAGCGCGCTGCTGGCTGCCGTGTTCGTTCCGCTGGCCGCTGTCGCGGCGCCCACCACCGTGACGGTGGTAGGTGACTTCCAGAGCGAGGCCGGCTGTGCGAGCGACAATGATCCCACGTGTACCGCCACTCAGCTCACGCTCGAGGCGAGCGATGGCGTGTGGCAGAAGAGCTTCGATGTCCCGGCCGGCACCTGGCAGTACAAGGTCGCCATCGACGGCGCGCTGACGGAGACGTACCCCGCGGCAGCGCTGACGCTCACGAAGGCCGCCGCCGGGCCGGTGAAGTTCTACTTCGATCCCACCAGCCACTACGTCCGCGACAACGTGGCGAAGGTCGCGGTGTCTCCCGGCAACTTCCAGAGCGAGCTGGGCTGCCCCGGCGACTGGCAGCCGGACTGCCTCAAGTCCTGGCTCCAGGATCCGGATGGGGACGGCATCTTCACCTTCACGACCACGGCCATCCCGCCCGGCGCGTACGAGGGCAAGGTGGCCCTCAACGAGAGCTGGGACGAGAACTACGGCCAGAATGGCGCTCCGGGCGGAGCCAACATCGGCTTCACCGTGTCCGCGGTCGGCGAGGAGGTGGTGTTCTCCTGGAACTCCACCACCAAGAAGCCGACCATTCGCCCGGCGAACGCGGCCACGGGCGACATCCTCCTGGCCCGGGCGCACTGGGTAGCGCCGGACACGCTGGCGTGGAGCCCGCAGGCCGAGTCCATCCCCACGGACGCGGTCTTCCGGCTGCACTACCAGCCGGACGGCTCCATGCGGCTGACGGACACGGGCATCCAGGGAGGCACCGCCTTCACGCTCACTCAGGACGCGGCGGGCCTGAGCAGCGCGCAGAAGCAGCGCTTCCCGCACCTGTCCGATGCCCTCGCGCTGAAGATCCCCGCGGCGGAGCAGGCCAAGGTGGCGGAGATCCTCAAGGGCCAGATCGCCGTCTCGGTCAGCTCGGGCACGGGCAGGGTGTTGGATGCCACGTCCGTCCAGCTCGCCGGCGCGCTGGACGCGCTCTACACGTACACGGGCCCGCTGGGGCCGTTTTTCGAGGAGCCGGGCGTGCCCACCCTCCGCGTGTGGGCCCCCACGGCGCGCAAGGTGTCGCTGCTGCTGTTCGACACCTCGACCGCCGCGGAGCCGTCCCAGACGATCGCGATGCAGGCGGGGGACCAGGGCGTGTGGTCCGCCACGGGCGATGGCTCGTGGAAGGGCAAGTTCTACCTCTATGAGGTGGAGGTCTACGTCCGCAAGGAGCAGGCGGTGAAGGTCAACCGCGTCACTGATCCGTACTCGCTGAGCCTGTCCACCAACAGCACGCGCAGCCAGATCGTCGACCTGACCGACGTGCCGCTGGGCCCCACGGGCTGGAGCACCCTCAAGAAGCCCACGCTGGCGGCCCCCGAGGACATCGTCCTCTACGAGCTGCACGTGCGCGACTTCAGCATCAACGACGCCACGGTTCCGGAGGCCGAGCGGGGCACCTTCAAGGCCTTCACCCGCGACTCGAACGGCACCCAGCACCTCAAGAAGCTGGCCGACGCGGGCGTGACGCACGTGCACCTGCTGCCGGTGTTCGACATCGCCACCATCAACGAGAACCGGGCCGAGCAGCAGCAGCCGGCCGGGGACCTGGCGTCGATGCCGGCGGACTCGGAGCAGCAGCAGGCCGCGGTGGCCGCGGTGCGGGACGCGGACGGCTTCAACTGGGGCTATGACCCGTACCACTACACCGTGCCCGAGGGCAGCTACGCCACCAACCCGGACGGCACGGCCCGCATCGTCGAGTTCCGCGAGATGGTGCAGGCGATCAACCAGCGCGGCCTGCGCGTGGTGATGGACGTGGTCTACAACCACACCAACTCGGCGGGGCAGGACCCGAAGGCAGTGCTGGATCGGATCGTCCCCGGCTACTACCACCGGCTCAACGGCGACGGGAACGTGGAGACCTCCACGTGCTGCCAGAACACGGCCACCGAGAACGCCATGATGGAGAAGCTCATGGTGGACTCGATCGTCACCTGGGCCAAGGCCTACAAGGTGGACGGCTTCCGCTTCGACCTGATGGGCCATCACATGAAGGCCAACATGCTCAAGGTGCGCGCGGCGCTCGACGCGCTCACGGTGGCCAAGGACGGGGTGGACGGCAAGGCCATCTACGTCTACGGCGAGGGCTGGAACTTCGGCGAGGTGGGCAACAACGCCCGCGGCGTGAACGCCACGCAGCTCAACATGCCGGGCACGGGCATTGGCACCTTCAGCGACCGGCTCCGGGATGCGGCGCGCGGCGGCGGCCCGTTCAGCGGCCTGCAGGAGCAGGGCTTCATCAGCGGCCTCTTCTATGATCCGAACACCACGAGCCAGGGCACGCCGGAGCAGCAGAAGACGCTGCTGCTGCAGCACATGGACCGCATTCGCGTGGGGCTGGCCGGCAACCTCCGGGACTACCAGTTCACGAACGTGCAGGGCGCGACCGTGAAGGGCTCGGACGTGAAGTACGGCGGCGATCCCGCGGGCTACACGCTGGACCCGCAGGAGGTCATCACCTACGTGTCCGCCCACGACAACGAGACGCTGTTCGACGCGGTGCAGATGAAGGCCCCGCGCAACGCGAGCGTGGACGTGCGGGTGCGCATGCACAACCTGGGCATCAGCCTGGTGGCGCTGGGCCAGGGCATCCCGTTCTTCCACGCGGGCGACGAGCTCCTCCGCTCCAAGTCGCTGGACCGCAACAGCTTCAACTCGGGTGACTGGTTCAACAAGATCGACTGGACCTACCAGTCCAACAACTGGGGCGTGGGCCTGCCGCCGGCCGGTGACAACCAGAGCAACTGGCCCGTGATGAAGGAGTTGCTCGGGGACCCGTCGCTCAAGCCGACGCCGGCTCACATCGCCCAGGCCCTGGCGCACTTCCAGGAGGTCATCCGCATCCGCAAGAGCTCGAGCCTCTTCCGCCTCCGGAAGGGCGAGGACATCCAGCAGCATGTGCGCTTCGAGAACACCGGGCCGCAGCAGATCCCCGGCCTCGTCGTGATGCACATCGAGGATGACCGGTACGCGCTGGCGGGCGTGGAGACGGACGCGGTGGTGCTCTTCAACGCGAGCGATGAGCAGCAGCGCTTCGTGTCGGACACCTTCAAGGATGTGCCCTTCGCGCTGCACCCGGTGCTCAAGGAGTCCGCCGACGCGGCCGTCCGCACCGCCTCGTTCGAGGCGAGCTCCGGCGCCTTCACCGTGCCGGCGCGCACCACGGCGGTGTTCATGGCCAAGCGGGCTGCGCCCATCTCGCCGGGCACCGGTAACACCGGCACCGACGACAGCTGCGGCTGCTCGGGTGGCGGGAGCGCGGCGTTCAGCGCCTTTGGCCTGCTGCTCGGCCTGAGCGCGCTGCGGCGTTCGCGCCGCCGCGAGTCGTAGTCTCGAATGCTGGCGCCCTGCTCATGAGTAGGGCGCCAGTGCAGTGAGCCGCTCGGGTCCGGCTCAGCGGGCGGTGTCTGGCCGGTGCTCCTCGGCGCCGGCGAAGGCGATCAGGGCCGCGGCGGTGGTGTGGTTCATCTCATCCTGGGAGGCCTGCCCGTCACCGAGCGTCAGGTCCACCACGCGGCCATCGGGTTGCTGCGCGCGAAGCAGCGCGTCGAGGAGCCTCCGGTGCTCGTCGCTTCCGGCTGCGCCCGCGGCCTGGAGGCAGAAGGCCACCTCGCCCGCGAGATCGAGGCGCCGCTCCTCGAGGACCCAGGGGGCCGCCCCCAGCAGGTCCTTCGTCCACTCCGAGGCCTTGGGACTGCGGAGCGGCGCGTGGAAGTAGCGCGTGTCGAGCAGGTAGAGGTGGGTGACCCAGTAGAGGTCCAGCAGGCGCGAGAGGGGCTTGAAGGGCCGCTCGGGGAAGACCAGCGGCACGGTGAGCCCGCAGGCCTTCATCAGCTCGCTGAGGAGCCACGCGTAGAGAGAGCTCCCCGTCTCATCCAGGTGCTGCAGGTAGTGCGTGAAGGCCCCCCGCTCCGGGAGCACGTAGGGGAGGTTGCGCTCGTGACGGAGGTAGACCGCGTCCACGCGGGCGATCCCATCGTCTGGATCCAGCCCGGAGGGGAACTCCAGGGGGAGATCCTCCATCGCACGGACGGCCTCCTCCAGCCGTGGGCCGAGCTTCCACCGCTCGAAGAATCGCGGGGCATGGCCCTCCAGCATGTGGAAGGTGATCGCCCGGATCGCCCGGGGCTGCTCCGCCCGCGACGAGGTGGCCACGAGGAAGGCCTCGAGTGCGCGCGAGGCCGCCTGCTCGTAGGAGGGCAGTGGCTCGGCAGCTTCCTCTCCCTGGCCGGCGCTGGGCAGTCCCTGCTTCATGGTCATCTCCCGAAGCTCTGGGCGAGAGACGGGGCCGCGCCAGGAGCCGGCCGCATCATGCACCGCAATGCCGCCTCCGGGGACCCCAAGAGACGGGGTGGACGCGGACGCGCTATCGTCACCTCCTCGCCATGGACGCGTCCCCCCGCTTCGCGAAGAGAGTGTTGGACTTCCGCTGCCTCGCCGATCGCTGCGAGGACACCTGCTGTGTCGGGCTCCGGGTCCCCGTGAGTGAGGAGCGGCTGTGGCAGCTGCGGGCCGAAGTGAAGGGAGGCCCGGACGAGGAGCAGGTGGAGTCGCTCCTGATCGAGAACCCCGAGGGTCCTCCCACCGAGCGCGCATTCATCAAGATGGGCTCGAACGGGAGCTGTCCCTTCCTCGACACCGAGAAGCTCTGCTCGCTCCAGCGCCGCCATGGCGAGAAGGTCCTCCCCGATCCCTGCGTCACCTTCCCGCGCATCGTCTGGAGGTGGAACGAGCAGCTGGAGGTGGCGGGCTCCCTCGCGTGTCCGGAGATGGCCCGGCTCCTGCTGCTGGAGGAGGGCGCGCTGGAGCAGGTGCCCGGACCGCTGGAGCAGGTGCCGCGCCTGGAGGCGGCCCGAGCGCTCCCGGGCGAGTCCGGGGAGGCCTACGTCGTTCACGCCCAGGCCATCCGCGCCGCCGCGCTGAGGATCCTGCACCGGCGTGAGTTTCCCCTCGCCACGCGGCTCATGTTCCTGGGGCAGCTGGCGTTCCGGCTGGACTCCGTCTTCCGGGGCGCGGAGCCCTTCACTGGCAGCGAGGCCGAGGGGGCGGAGGTGGTGCAGGCCCTGCTCCAGTCCGTCGACTCGCCCGAGGCGCTGGAGGGGATGCACCGGGAGTTCCTGGCGCTGCAGGTGCCGGGAGGGCCGTGCGCCGGGCTGCTGGCCTCGCTGCTGAAGTCGCGGGCCGCCGTCTCTCGCGGCGACCGGTTCGCCCCTTTCGTCAGTGGAGTGCTGAAGTCCCTCTGGGGCTCCGAGCAGGCCGAAGGCGATCCGGAGGGCGCCTGGCGCGAGTACGCCGCGCGTTGGCAGCAGCTGGAGGCGGCGCACGGGGCGCGCATCGAGCAGTACTTCCTCAACTACGGCATCGCGCAGTGGCTTCGCACGCCCTTCACGGAGCTACCGGGCCTGCTCGCGTACGTGTTCCGCCTGGTGCTGCGGGTGGCGATGCTGCGGCTGGCGCTGGTGGGGCACCCGGACGTGGCGGCGCTGTGCGCGGCGGAGCAGGGCACGGCTCTCGAGGACGCCCAGGCCGTGCTGGATCGGGCGGCCATCGAGTGCTTCTACCTCGTGGCCCGCCATGTGGAGCAGGCGCCGGACGTGCTCGCGCTGATGAGGCAGCTCACGGGCGCGGGGGGTGCGGAGACGCTGGGCAAGGCGCTGGTCTTCGCGAAGTTCTGCTGACCGCTACTTCCCGCCATCCTTCGCGCCCCCGGAGGCGGGCGTCTGCGCGGGTGTCTCGGGGACGTTCGAGCCGGACAGCTCCTTCGGGTCGCGCATGAACTTCCAGGCGGCGTTCTCGACGCCCGTCTCGGTCATCCCCGTGAGCAGCGCGCCGGCCTTCTTCGTCCGCTCCTTGAGCGCCGTCTCGCCCAGCTCGTCATGAATCTTCGTGAGCGCGATGTGGACCTCCGGATCGAACGGGTTGGTCGACAGCGCCTCCATGTACGCCACCTTCGCCTTCAGCCAGTCCTTGCGGAACAGCAGGATGCGGCCCAGGTGCACGTTGGTGCCCGGCAGGCCGGGGTACACCCGCAGCGAGCTGCGCAGCACCTGCTCCGCCTCGTCCAGCCGCCGCAGCTCCAGCAGCGTGAGCGCGTACTTGTTCGAGATCGACTCGTACTTGTCGCCCACCATGCCGTAGGCCTTGGAGTACTCCGCCGCGGCGGCCTTCACCCGGTTGCGCTCGCGCAGCAGCTCGCCCAGGTGCGCCAGCTTGCGCGCCGGGATCTCCTGTACCTCCGCGAAGTCTCCGAAGGAGATCTCCCGCCCCTTCTTCGCATCGTCCTTGTCCTGGTCCTTGGAGTTCTCCTTCAGCACCACCTCTTCGCGCGGCAGCAGCTCCTTGGGGAAGGGCTGCTTCTTGATGTGGGCCAGCCAGGACTTCTCGAAGAGCCCGAAGGGCATCCCCACAGCCGCCTCCACCGCCTTCTTGTCCGTCTGCCCATTGCGCAGCTCCTGGATGATGGTGCGCAGCCCCGCGGAGCCCTTCGTCGCCAGCACGTAGTCCACGACGTAGAAGACCTCGGCGAACGCCAGGGCCGCGTCCTCCGCCGTGGGCAGCATGGCGATGGACGGGTGCATCTTCTCGAAGGGGACGAGCGTGTTCGCCTTCATCCGCCGGCCCAGCAGCGCCAGCGCCGAGGGGTTCAGCCCCAGCCCGCCCTGCCCACGCCAGCGGGACTCCAGGAACTTCGCCATGCCCTCGTGCAGCCAGATGGGCACGTTGTTGCGGCTGCTCTGGCTGATCACCAGGTGCACGTACTCGTGCGCCAGCGTGTCCTGCCAGTCGTAGCCGCGCGCCACCGCCTTGGGGCTCGTCACCATGAGCTTGTTGAACTTGCACATGGCGATCGTGCCCGTCGTCTGGATCTGCTCGTAGGAGAGCGTGCTGATCCTCGACAGCTCGCGCGCGTTGTTCACCACCTCCACGCGGACCTTGCCGCCCGGCGGCGTCCACCCCAGGTCCTCCTGCATGGCCCGGTAGATGCCCTCCAGCGTCTCCAGCGCGTAGGGCACCAGGATCTCCTCCTTGCCCGCCGGGTAGAGGAAGATGAAGTGCTCGCTCTCCACCTTCTGGTGGCGCTTGGTGATGGTGGCGGTGTCCTTCGCCAGCCGCAGGTAGCTGCTCGGCTTGTCCTCCACGCCGGCCTTCGTCAGCAGCTCCACCGCCTCTGAGTAGCGCCCCTCCTCGAAGGCGAGCCGGCCCTGGTAGTAGACCAGCGCCTCGCTCCCCTCGGGGACGAGCTTCTCCAGCTCCGTCAGCGCGCGCCGGGCCGACACCAGGTCCCAGCCGTCGATCGCCTGCTCCATCTCCGCCAGGCGGGCCTTGGCCGCGCTGCGGACATCCTCCTCCTGCGCGCGGGCCGGCGCCGCCGTCAGCAGCAGCGACAGCAGCCCGAGCGACAGCAGGCAGCTCTGGGAATGACGGCGGCTCACTTCACCAGCTCCTCGTAGTAGCGCTTCACCTGCTCCTTGTAACGCTCGGGAGCCCCCTGCTTCATCGCGTCCAGCAGGTCCTTGCGGAACTCCTTGGGCGCCTGGAACGCGTCCTCGTCCGGCAGCTCGACCTTGTCGCGCGGATCCATGCCGTTGCCCTCGCGCCGCCCCATGCCCATGGGCAGCGGCAGCCCGCCCTGGCCCTGGTTGCGCTGGCTCTCCTTCATCTGCTGCTGGAAGCGCTTGAGCCCCTCGAGCGCCATCTGCTGCTGCCCGTAGCCGCGGCCCGGATCCTGGCCGCCCATGCGCTGCGCCGCCTCGCCCATGCGCTGGCCAATCTCCTCCATCTGCTGGCCCGACTCCTGGCCGAACACCGGCGCCAGCTGCTGCATCTCCTCCATCTGCTGGCGCAGCCCCTGCGCCCGCTCCTCGAGCTGTTGCTGCTGCTCCGACAGCTTCTGGAGTTGCTGGCGATCCTGCTGGCTCAGCTGCGAGCCCGGCTCGGGGAAGAGCGACTGCAGCTTCTGGCTCACGTCCTGCATCGCCTTCGCGTCCTTCTGGAGGCGCTGGGCCAGCTGCGCCGACTGCTCGCGCACCTCTTCCGGGTTGCCGAACATCTCGTCCAGCTTGCGCTGGTGCTCGCCCATGCCCGAGAGCTGCTCGGCCATGTCCTGGGTGCGCTGGGCCGCGTCCGCCGCGAGATCGTAGGCGTCCGCCTTGAGCGCGTTCTCCAGGTTCTCCAGCTCGGACTGGGCCTCGGCCAGCGGACCCGCCGCGCGGCTGTTGAGCTGCTCGGGCTTGAGCTGCTGGTAGTCCTTCTGCACCTGCTCCACCTGGCGCAGCAGCTCCTCCTTCATCGCCTGGCCCTTCTCGCTCAGGCGCTCCCGGTTCTGCGAGCGCGCCTGGTCTCTCAGGGCCTTGGTGGCGTCCGCCACCTGCTGCTGCTCCTGCACCGTCTTCTGTAGATCATTCATGAACTCGCCGAACTTCTGCGCCAGCTCCGGGTACTGCTCGCCGCCCAGCTCGCCCTCGGCCTTGTTCAGGTTCTCCATCATCTTGTCCATCTGCATGGAGAGCTCCTGGAGCTTGGCGAGCGCCTCGTCCGCCTTGCCCTCGCGCATGAGCTTCTCCACCTCGTCCAGGCCGCTGGACACGTCCTGGTCCTTCATCATCTCGGACATGGCCTCGGCGTTGAAGTGCTCGTCGCGGATGCCCTTGCGCAGCTCGGCCATGCGCTGCATCAGCTCGCTGATGCGCTGGCGCAGCTGGGTGATCTGCTCGAGGATCTGCTGCCGGGCCGCGTCGCTGGGGGTGGCCTTGTACTGCTCGATGAGCTGGGCCAAGTCCCTGCGCTGCTCGGCCAGCTCCTTGGCCAGCTCCTGGAGCGCCTCGAGCTTCTGCCGGTCCAGCAGGGACTCCAGGTAGAGGATGTCCTTCTCCGTCTCGGAGATCTCGTCATTCACCGCCGCCGTCAGCCGGGTGCCGGTGCCCCAGTCCTCGCCGCGCATCCGCTGGGTGCGCAGGTAGAGGCGCCGGAAGTCCGTGGTGGCCGAGAGCTTCCGGCCCAGCCCATCGGCGATGTTGATCAGCGCTCCGACGAGCTCCCGGGGGACGTCCCGCTCCCGCGACAGCTCCTGGGCCAGCGCGCGCATGTCCGTCACGAGCTGCTGGCCGTTGGTATCCACGGACTGGCCGGCGGTGACGCTCTCCGCGGTCTTCTCCCTGGCGTGGTCCGAGCCCTCCAGGCGGTCCGCGAGGTGATCCACCAGCCGGCCCCAGAGCGCCTCGGCCTTCTGCAGGGCGGCGCGGCGGTGCTCGGCGGCGCTGTAGATGCGCAGCACCTGGGTGCGGCTGATGCCCTTCTTGGGGCCCTCCACCGCGTCGTTGTCCCGGGCCTCGATGTTGTAGGTGATGCGGTCGCCGGGCTTCACCGTGAAGCGGCTCAGGTCCCAGGTGTACGAGCCCTTGTTGCGGCGGCCGTCCTCGCGCGGCAGCGGCACGCGCGTCTCCTGCTGCGAGCCCGGCGTGCGGAACACCAGCGCCACCTCGCTCAGGCCGTAGTCATCCGTGGCCTCGTACTTGAGCACCACCTGCTGGCCCGGATCCACCTCGAGCTCCGTGGCGGGGGCGAGCAGCACGGCCTGGGGCGGCGCGTCCGCCTCGACGTTGAGGGTGATCTCCGGCCCCAGGACGTCGGCCTTCTCGCCCTTCTCCGTGGAGAAGGCGAAGCGGTAGGTGCCGCTCTTCTTCGCCACGAAGGAGCCGCTCAGCTCCCGGCGGCTCTCCACCTTGAGCGGGAGCGACTCGCCGTTGACGAGGATCTCGGCCTGCTCCACCTCGCGGTCCGAGCGCGTCTTGAGGAGCACCTCGGTGCCGGCCGGCGCGCTGACCTCGCCGTTGGTGCCCGCCACCGTGCGCGGCGCGAGCCCCATGTAGGCCGGGTAGCGGTACGTCAGCTCGATGTCTCCGGTGATGGGCTCGGCCTTGGCGGTGGCCTGGGCCACCGCGCTGGTCTCCCAGGCCTTGGCCACGCCCGCGCGCCAGCGGCCGCCCGCCAGCACCAGGGCCACCACCACCGCGAGCACGAGGGCGCCCAGCACCTGGGCCACGCGCCGCACGCGCTGGCCGTCCACGATGGTGGAGGGGTCCACGTACCGCGCCCGCCAGTCCATCTGCCCGAGGAAGGCGGCGACGAGGATGGGGGAGTGCTGCTCCGCTCCGTCCTCCCGCGAGAGCTCCACCGCGGCGAGTACATCCAGGGACAGCTCCGGCTTCCGGTCGCCGATGAGCCGCGCCGTCCGGAGGTCATCGCCCACCATGCGCCGGGAGAGGAGGATGCCCAGCGCGCACGCCACACCGATGCCCACCAGCGGGGCGAGGATCAGCACCCACCGGCCGAGGGCCGGCGCCACGAGCCCGAGGAAGCCGCCGGCCAGGCCGAGCACGAGCAGGGCCATGGCGCCCAGCATGCCTCCCTCCAGCCAGAGCTGCCGCCGCTGGCGGGCGCGCACGGCGGCGAGCAGGGCCTCCACCTGGCGGGCGCGCGGACGGGGCCGGGCCACGGCGGGCGCCTGGGGGGGCGGAGGTGGAGGGGGAAGCTCCGAGTCTGGGGGCTGCGGGGTCTCGACGGTCACAATCTCGTCCGCTCAGTGGCGAGGCAACCCGCAGGTGGGCCGCCTATTTCCCAATTCTGTAGCAACCGCCTCCCGCGCGCGCGGCCCATCGTCGCGGCGGGCCTGGGCGGAGGGGGGGCTCTGTCAGGCGGCGGATGGCCGGGGAGGAGAGCGTTCAGCGAGTAGCAGAGCGACGGGCCGTCGGGTCTTCCGGAGGGTCGGCGGACGTGGGGACTCCGCCCAGCTCCTCGGCCAGCGCGGTGAGGACGTCCTGGGTATGGAGGATGCGCGTGCGGCTCAGCTTGGAGAGCACCCGCTGCACGGAGGCCTCCACCGTCCCTGTCGAGGGCACGTCCAGCGTCCGCCCCGACTCGGTCAGGGCAAACAGGGCCTTGCGCCCATCGAGCGGATCCGACTTGCGCTCCAGCAGGCCGCGCTTCTCCAGGCGCTTGAGGACGCCAGTGAGGGTGCTCGGGTGGACATGGAGGATATGGGCCAGGTTGCCGGCGGTGATGCCAGGGAAGCGGCCGACCAGGCGGAGCACCAGCCGCTGAGGCCCGGTGATGCCCAGAGAGGACTCCATCCGCTTGGACGTGGACTGGAGGCCATGATCCACGGCCCACAGCAGGCGCATGAAGTCGAGGACTTCACCCAGCTGAGGGCCGCGAGCCTTCTCCGGTTGCCCGTTAGGGGGCGTCCCTTCTTGCTCGTGCCCGTCCACAGTCGCCTTCAACTCCGCCTCCAACAAGTAGCCCATCCGGTAGTTTTAGCGCTGTTCCACAGTTTCCACAGCGGAGGATCGATTGCACCTCCAAGAAGGGCCAGCCGTGAGGCAGCCAGCCAGGCTACCTGGAGGGTCTCCCGGCCACGGACCCACATGCTACCCCGGGCCGTGGGGGAGCGTGCAACCCCCTGAATTTCCAGGGCCTCAGGCGCTGACAGGAGGCGCGGGCGGGGGGCAGAGGCCGCGCGGAGGTGGATCCGGAACAGGTGGTATGACGCCACGACGGAGAAAGGCCGCTCCGGCCGTGACGGCACCGGAGCGGCCTGCTCTCGTGGCTTCAGTGCTTCGACTTCGCCGGCGTGTCCGAGGCGCTGTGCTTCTCTGCCTGCAGCGTCGTCGCGCCGGTGAGCGTCAGGTACGGCTTGAGCTTCTGGAACTTCTTCTTCCCGAAGCCCTTGACCCGCACCAGCTCCTCGATGCGCTTGAAGGGCTTCTTCTCCCGGTGCGCGAGGATGCGGTCCACCGCCTTCTTCCCCACGCCCGGGAGCCGGTCCAGCTCGTCCCGCGTGGCCTCGTTGAGGTTCACCACGCCCGTGTACTGCGTGAGCGTGCGGCGCCGTCCCGCCTCCGCCACCCCGGGCCCCAACACCACCAGCCCGAGCACCATCGCCCACGTCACCAGCACCGCACGCCCGCTCACGAGTGGCCCTCCACCAGCGCCGACTCGAGCCCCGACTCGGACCCGAAGCGCCCACCCGCCGCCTGCGCCCCGTCCCGCTTGTCCGCCGCCTCGCGCACGTGCAGCTTCCCATCCAGAGGCAGCACATCCAGCAGCACGTTCAGCGAGCCGTCCTTGTTCACGAAGGCGCTCCCCGCACGCACCCAGATGCTCCCGCCCTTGCCCTCACGAATGGAGAACACCGCCAACCTCTTTCCTGCCGTCAGCATCTTCCTACCTCGCTCCTTCACGCTCCCGCGCCACAGTGGCGCAGGCGCCTCATCGGCTTTGACCGCCTGAGGTCGCCGGAGCCAAGAGCAGGCGCCGTGCCAACGGCGTTTCCCCTCTGAGCCGCCGTGAAAAGAGCGCTCCCAAGCCCTCTGAGCGTCCACCGCTGTGGACTGCCGTAGACGGCCGTGGACTGTCGGGGGGGGCGCCTCGCGTTCTCAACCCATGAGATAGGGCTCGAACCGTGAGACCTACCCGGGGAGAACCCGAGGCACTCGGAATGCCGGGCCCCGCGGGAGCCCGGCGCGTCAGACCCGCGCTGCCCGCGGGCTACTTCCTGGAGGACTTCTTCGCGGCGGGCTTCTTCTTCGCCGCCGTGCCCGCCTTCTTCGCGCCGGACTTCTTCGCGGCGGTCTTCTTCCTCGGCGCCGGGGCGTCGGCCTCCTCCTCCTGCTCACGCGCCGCTTCCGCGACCTCCTCGACGGTCTTCTCGTTCTGCTTCCGGAAGCGATCGAACGCCTCCTTGGAGAAGAGCGAGCCGCCTTCCTCCCGGGCGCGCCGGAACACCTCCTTCAGGTTGTCGCGGTTGAGCTCCGGGTCCTTGTAGTACTCCATCGCCACCCGGCCCATGGCCCAGTTGGCGGCGTACGCGGGCGCCACCGTCAGGATCGCGCCGAACACCGGGATGAGCGCCTTGATGCCCTGCCTCGCCAGCAGGCCCACCCCCGCGGTGGTGCCCAGCTCCAGGATGAGATCCCTCGCGGACGCCTTGTTCACCTTCCGCCCATAGATATGCCCCACCGTCATCACCATGCCGGTCTGGATGGGCAGCGTCAGCACCACGTCCGTCAACGGCAGCGGCGAGATGGCCACCAGCGCCGTCGCGTACGAGCACATGTTGACGACATCTCTCGCGATCTTGTCTCGCTCCTTCACGGGCACCTTGCTGAAGTCCCGCGTCCGGATGTCATCCAACGTGTCGAGCCACGACATTTTCGTCTTCTCCTGGGCTGGTCGCGCCGAGCATACCCGGAGTTGCACGCTGAACAGGGCACCCGCTGACAGAGCAGCTCCCATCGAAAATGACGCTCAGGGTGAACGGCGCGGATCAGCGCAACACAACCCGCGGCCAGAGCACTGGTCAGCCATGGAGTGCATGCACAGCTTCCGTCCTCGACTTTGGGGGAGGTGGGTGGCGTGGCACTTCGGTTTTCCGTACTGGCTTCTCAGTTGCTGCACCATCGCGAGTCCGTGCTCAAGGCCGTCTCCTGGCCGGTGCTGGTGTGGGAGTCGCCGCCGCCCCGGCCAGATCTCCACCTGGGCTTTGCCCGCTCCACCTTGTCCAATATCCGGTTCTCGCGGCCCTCCGCCTCCGAGCCGCTCGTGCTCGAGCTGCGCAAGCGCATCGCCGATGCAGCCGAGGTCACTCTCGGCCGCTCGCCGGACTGTGACATCGTCATCGAGGATGCCACCGTGTCGCGCCTCCACGCCGTCTTCCGCAAGGAGCCGCACACCGGCATGTGGCACGTGCTGGACGCCGAGAGCCACAACGGCACCTTCCAGGCCGGCGTGCTCATCGTCCCGGGCCGCCCCACGCCGCTGTTCGATCGGGCCGCGCTGCGCTTCGGGGCCGTGGAGATGTCCTTCCTCCAGGCGTCCGCCTTCGAGCAGTACGTGCACGCCCGGGCGCACACACAGGTGCGCTTGACGAGCGCGGGCTGAAACCCCTAGAAGGGGCGCGCCTTTGGGTGCCCATACCGGGCACGCAAGAGGGAAGCCGGTGGAAATCCGGCGCGGTCCCGCCACTGTATTTGGGCAGCCCTGTCGGTCAGGGCCGGAGTCCTCGGCAGTCCCCACTCGGAGCGGCGCTCCAGGGGAAGGGGGAGGGCTTCTTCCGGAGAGGCGCAGCGTGCGCCCTCATGCCGGAGCCCATGAGCCAGGAGACCTGCCCAGAGGTCCGGTAGCCGATCAGGCGACGCCGGATGGCCTTCTCTCTTCGATGGAGAGAGCGGAAGGCGGAGTATGGGGCGGTCATTCCTTGCCAGGCTCGGCTTGTGCCTGGCGCTCACTCTCAACGGAGTCGCGCGAGCCCAAGGGGCCCCCGCCGCGAACGTCCCTACCACCCCCAGCCCGGGTGAGCAGGCTCCTGCTCCCATTCCCGCTGAAGCCGGTGAGCAGGCTCCTGCTCCTGTCGAGGCAGGCGAGCAGGCCCCGATTGTCGTCGAGCCTGAGCCGGACGCACCTGTCTCCGCCGGGCCCGAGGACGAGCTCATCAGCACCCCGAGCGTGGAGGTCCAGGCGGCTGCCTCGCCCGAGCCCATGAGCTCGGCCCGACAGAGGGATCCCAGCGGCGCGCTCACGGTCATCGACACGGCGGTCTTCGGCGGGGCCGCGAAGGATGCCGCCGAGGTGCTCTCCACCGCCGCGGGCGTGCAGGTGCAAGACAGCGGCGGCTACGGGCAGAGCAAGAACCTGGTCGTGCGCGGGGCCTCTCCGAATGGGTCGCTGCTGCTGCTGGATGGCATCCCCCTCAATGGTGCGGGCGGGGTGGTCGATCTGTCGCGTGTGCCGCTGGCGATGGTGGAGCGCTTCGAGGTGCTGCGCGGCGGCGCGGGCGCACGCTATGGCTCGGGCGGGCTGGGGGGCGTGGTGAACGTCGTCACCCGGCGTCCCGGTGCCCAGGCACGCGTGGCGGGTGAGGCCACCTATGGGAGTTGGGGCACGCAGCTCGGGTGGCTGTCCGCGACGGGCCCCGTGGGCGGCGTCGACGCGCTGCTGCTGGTTCATGGCGGACGCTCCGAAGGAGACTTTCCCTTCCTCTTCGACGCGAGCCCTGCCTTCCCGGGAGACGAGCTCGTCGAACACCGCCGAACCAACAACGACGCGCGCGGAGCGGGAGGGCTGCTGCGGCTGCGGCACGCGTCGGAGCGCGGCTTCGAGGTGGATCTGCTGACGGAGCTGTTCGCGGATGACCGGGGGCTCGCTGGTACCGCGGCCAATCCGAGTCCAGACACGCGGCAGAGCACGCAGCGCGCGTCGGCCAGTCTCCGGCTCGCGGGCGAGCTGGGGGGCGTGCGCAGCTCCGCGCGGGCGTGGTTCCGCGGGGAGCGCCTTGGCCTGGAGGGCGGACCCCAGGCGCTGCAAGGCTCCCAGGCCCAGCGGGTGGGCGGGGTGGAGTTGGAGGCGCGGAAGCTGCTGGGCGGCTGGCATGGCGTGTCCGCGGCGGTGGCCGTCGCTGGGGAGGACGTCACGGACGCGGAGCTCATCTCCGGTGAGAGCTCCCGCCCGAGCTGGCTGCGCGCCAGCGTCATGGTGATGGACGAGCTGGTGCTGGTGGGAGGCCGCCTGCTCGTCGCGCCGTCGCTGCGGGTGGAGCGCGCCGGGCCGCACACGCTGCTGTCCCCGAAGGTGGGGGCCACGCTGTCGCTGCCCGCGAGCCTCGAGCTGCGAGCCAACGCCGGGCAGGCGCACCGCGCTCCGTCCTTCCAGGAGCTGTATGTGCGGCAGGGGCTGCTGCTGCCCAACCCCGCGCTGCGCCCGGAGCGAGCGCTGTACGCGGACGTGGCGGTGGTGCACCGCACCGAGAGCTCGCTGGCCTCCGTGGGTGGCTTCTACAGCCTCTACGAGGACCTGATCGCCTACGAGCTCTATCCGCCGTTCTCCGCCAAGCCCTTCAACTTCGCCGCCGCGAGCGTGGCCGGGCTGGAGGCCGAGGGCGAGTGGCGCCCGTACCCGTGGGTGGCGGGCACGCTGGGCTACACGCTGCTCGTCTCGCGCAACCTCCGGGATGACCCGCGCTATTACCTCAAGGAGCTGCCGTACCGGCCGCGCCACAAGCTGAGCGCGCGTGTGTCCGGCGGCCCGCGCTGGCTCACCGGGCGCGTGGAGGTGGCCTCGCAGGCCGCGCAGTTCACCAACCGCACCGAGGAGGCCGTGCTGCCGGGACGGACGTTCGTCCACGCTGGCGCCTCCAGCACCTTCGGGCGCTCCCCCGAGCTGACCCTCTCCGTGGAGCTGAAGAACGTCTTCGACGCTCACGCCGAGGACCTCGACGGCTACCCCCTCCCGGGCCGCTCCGCCTACGTGACGCTCACGGCGGCGTTCGGCGGCTCCTCCCCCAGTACCTCCCCACAAAGGACGGACTCTCGATGAGCAGCACGCAGACGAGGATGGAGCGCTCAACTCCCAGGTGGTTGACGGTGACGGTGGCGGCCCTGGGCCTGTGGCTGAGCGGCTGTCCGGAGCTCGGCGCGGAATGTAGCGAGGGCCTTACGAGCTGCTTCGGCCAGTGCGTGGACCTCACCAGCACCGCGGCCAACTGCGGCGCGTGCGGCATCATCTGCGGGCGGGGGCAGGTGTGCGCGGAGGGCTCCTGCCGGTGCCAGGAGGGTGCGACCGCGTGTGCCGGGCAGTGCACCGTCACCTCGTCCGATCCGAACAACTGCGGCGCCTGCGGCATCGCCTGCGGCCAGGGCCGGGTGTGCGAGAGCGGCCAGTGCAAGGTGTCCTGCTCCCAGGGCCTCACGCGCTGCGGGGACTCGTGCGTGGACCTGACGAAGGACACTGGGCACTGCGGCACCTGCGAGACGGCGTGTGCCGATGCGAAGAGCTGCCACTCGGGCGTGTGCACCTATGACGTCGTCGCGGCCTGCTTCAACACGGGCCAGGTCGTGGGCCTCCAGGCCGGCTCGGACCTCAAGGGCCCCAACCGGGCCATCGGCGAGCACCCGCAGTCGCTGGCGCCCATGCAGGACGTGCTGCTGGTGCTCGACACCGCGAAGAAGCTGCGCGAGGCCCGGCTCGTCGACTACGCCACCCTGCCGGCGGCCGCGGCCACCGACGACGCGCCCAACCAGGTGATCGTCGAGGACCCGTACGTCTACGTCCTCAACTCCTCCAGCAACACGCTCCTGGTGCTCCAGCGTAAGAATGCGCCGGCGACCCTCACCGAGGGCACGCGCTTCCCGCAGGGGCTCGGGCTGGAGCCGGTGGCGCGGGTGGACTTCGGCGCCAGCACCAACCCGTTCGGCATGGCCCGGCTCGGCACAGACCTGTGGGTCACCCTGTATGGCAACTTCTTCGGAGACCTGTCCGCCGGGGGCAAGGTGGCTCGCGTCAACCTGGCCAACCCGCTCCAGCCGGAGCTGACCACTCCGCACGTCCAACTCCCCACGGGCGATGCGCTTCAGCCATTCCCGGGCAGCAGCCCCCTCCCCACGCCCTCGGGCATCGTCGCCCACCGCGGCTTCCTCTATGTGGCCCTCAACAACCTGGACCCGAACACCTACGGCCCTGGCGGCCCCGGCCTCGTCGCGCGGATCCACCCGCAGACCCGCGAGGTGACGTACCTCCCGCTCGGGGAGGGGTGCCTCAACGCGGGCTGGCTCGCTCCCGTGGGGGACAAGCTGGTGGTCAGCTGCGCAGGCAAGGCCACCTATGACGCCAGCTTCAACCTCGTCGCCGTGGAGCAGACGTCCCTGGTGTTGCTCGATGAGCAGGACGCGGTGGTGTCCACCTGGGTCCTCGCGTGTCCCGAGGCGAGCACCTCCTGCGCCTTGCCCTCCGCTGGCCGCTTCGCCGTGGTGGGCAACCGGATCTACCTGGGGGACAACAACGCGGGCCGCATCTTCGTCGTTGACGTCACCGGCACGGCGCTCACCGAGGTCCGAGGCCTCAGCGGCCAGAAGCAGCCCCCCATCCCCGCCTGCCAGCGCGAGTCCGGCTTCTCCCTCGTTGGGGATGTCGTCGCCATTCCGTAGGAGCCTCTCATGAGAACCCGCCTCGCTCCGTTGTTCCTGCTCGCCGCGCTGGTCCTCTCCAGCGTGGCGGGCGCCGCCGATGCGCAGCCTGGACCCCGATTGCTGGGACCGAAGAAGCCGGGGAAGGTGCAGCGCGTGGTGACCCTCGCTCCATCCCTCACGGAGATGGTCATCGCCATGGGCGCGGGCGGCACGCTCATCGGCGTCTCCCGCTTCGACACGGACAAGAGCGTGGCGGAGCTGCCCCGAGTGGGCGGCTTCGTGGATCCGTCCGTAGAGGCCGTCATCGCCCTCAAGCCGGACCTCGTCATCGTCCAGCCGGGCCCCGGCAACCAGCGGCCCGTGGAGCGCATGGCCGAGCTCGGCGTCCCCGTGCTCCTGCTGCCCCTGCACACCGTGGCGGACACGCTCGCCGCCCTGCGCGCGGTGGGGCAGGCGCTCGGCCGCGCCAAGGAGGCCGACGCCCTCATCTCCCGCATCGAGGCCACGCGCGCCCGCATCCGGGAGGCGGCGAAGAAGCTGCCCACTCCGCGCGTGCTGCTCGCCTATGGCTTCGAGCCCCTGGTGGTTGCCGGGCCCGGCTCCTTCGCGGACGAGCTGCTGCGCGACGCGGGCGCCGTCAACATCGCGGCCGATGCCGGCTCCGCCTACCCCGTCTACTCGGTGGAGCGCGCGGTTCGGGCCCGGCCGGATGTGGTGGTGGACGCGGCCGATGTGGACGTGGGCAAGGAGAAGATCCAGGCTCTCCCCGGGTTGTCCGCCGCGCGCTGGGTGGAGGTGCCATCCTTCGCGCTGCTGCAGCCCGGGCCCTCGCTGGGACGGGGGCTCGAAGAGCTGTTCGGGCTGTTGCATCCGGACGTCCAGGTCCGCTAGCGGAGGAGAGGCGCGTGACGCGGGAGGGAAGGAGGCTGAGCGCCTCGCGGGTCCTCGGACTGGGCGCCGCGGGCCTGGTGCTGACCGGCGTCGCCTTCGCCATCGCCGTCCGCTTCGGCGAGCAGCCCATCTCCCTCTCCGCCGCGCTCGGGGATCCGCAGTCTTCAGATGCCGTCATCTTCTGGTCCCTGCGCCTGCCGCGCGCCCTGCTGGGCCTCATCGTCGGCGCGGGGCTCGCGGCATCCGGGGCCACCCTCCAGGGACTGCTGCGCAACCCGCTGGCCGATCCGTTCGTGCTCGGCGTCTCCGGCGGCGCGGCCCTGGGCGCCACGCTCGCGCTCGCCTTCGGGTTGGCCACGGTGGGGCAGGTGGCCCCGGGGCTCCTCGGCGGTCTCGAGCGCCTCTCTGGCCCCGCGCTCCTCGCGTTTCTCGGCGCGGGTGCCTCTGTGCTCTTCGTGCTCGCCGCCAGCCGGGGCCACGCCGCCCGGGCTCCCTATGCCGCGCTGCTCACGGGCGTCGTCTTCAACGCCTTCGCCTCCGCCGCGATTACGCTCATCAAGACGCTGTCCGCCCCGGACCGCCTGGGGGAGATCCTCTACTGGCTGGCTGGGTCGCTCGGCTATGAGCGCGGCGCCACGCTGGGGCTCGCCGCGCTGCTCCAGTGTGTCGCCGTCGCGGTGATGGTGGCGCTCTCCGGGCGGCTCAACCTGATGATGCTCGGGGACGAGGACGCCGCGGCGCTCGGGGTTCCCGTGGCGCGCACGCGGCACCTGCTGCTGCTGGCCACCAGCGCGAGCGTCGCCGGGGCCGTCGCCCTCACGGGGCTGATCGGCTTCGTGGGCCTTATCGTGCCGCACGTGCTGCGGCTCGCCTTCGGCCCGGATCAGCGGCTGCTCGTGCCGCTCTCCGCGCTGGGCGGCGCCGCGTTCCTGGTGCTGGCGGACCTGCTGGCACGGGTGGCCTTCGCCTTCTTCGGCAACGAGCTTCCCGTCGGGGTCATCACCGCGCTGCTCGGCGGCCCGCTCTTCATCGCCCTGCTGTACCGGCGGGGCCGTCCCGCGGCGGAGTGAGGGAGACGGGGCTCAGGTCGAGGACCGGGCCTCGAGGTACTCCTTCAGCAGCTCGAGATCGTTGGTGATGTTCCTGCGCACCATCCGGCTCATGAGCGGCGCCGCCAGGCGGAAGAAGCCGGAGGCATCCCCTTGCGCGCGGATGCGCGTGAGCGTGCCTTCGGGCTGGGGCTCGAGCTCATAGCGGATCTCCATCGGGAAGGGCTCGTCCACGTGCATCTGCACGAAGCGCTCGCCATCCGCCGCGACGACTTCGTACTGGTAGCCGAACTGGCGGCCCAGGAACTTGGAGATGCGCTCCACCCGAGAGCCCGTGCGGAGGGGGCCCTCCGTCAACGGCCGGCTCTCCACCACGCCCGTGGTCCAGATGGCGTCGTTGCGCGGATCGAACATGAACTGCGCGACCTCGGCACAGGGGCGCCGGATGAGGACCTGCGTCTGCACGTCAATGCTCATGCGTGTCCTCCCGTCATGCGGCGGAGCTCCTTGTATCGAGCTGGACACCACGAGACAACCCAGTGAATTCGGGACTGGCGCACGGCACGCCGTGGTAGCGCCTACAGGCCTCCCGCCGCGGCCGCCGCGGCCTGCCCCTCGCGCGTGAGCGCTTCGATCTCCACCATGCACTTGCGGGTCTCGTGCTCGGTGAGGAAGACGCGCAGCGCCTCCCGGATGGAGGGCAGGCACTGGACGAGCGTCCCCGCGTCCAGGTGCTCCGGCTCCACGTTGGCGCGGCGGCAGGCACGCATGATGGTGGTGGAGGCGATCACGGACGACAGGCCGCTGCGTGACACCACACGATCGAAGAGCCTGACTGCTCCGAGCCCTGTCTTCGAGGGGCGGGGAGCGGCTGCCTGGGCAGGCTCGGCGTCCGTGGCGCGCCGCCGCAGCAGGTTGCGCACCTGCGCGCGCAGCAGCGTCATGTCGCTCGCCTTGGGGCAGAACGCATCCACCCCGGCCGCGAGCGCCTCCGCCATCTTCTGGCTCTCGAAGCGGGAGGTGAACATCAGCAGCGGGACGGTGGCCATCTTCGGGTCCGTGCGGATGAAGCGCGCGGCCGCGATGCCATCCATGCCCGGCAGCACCAGGTCCATCAGGATGCAGTCCACCGGCTGCGCCTTCAGCAGCGGGAGCGCCTCCTCGGCCGAGGCCGCGGCGATGAGGTCGTGCCCGTCCTTGCGCAGCTCCTCCACGACGGCGTGGAGGAAGGTGGTGCTGTCATCCACCACCAGCACCCGGCGGCGGCGCGCGGCGGCCACCAGCTTCGGCTCGGTGTCCGGCTGCACGGCCTGCGCCTGCGTCAGCTCACGGGCCCGCTTCACCACGTAGGCCGGATCATACGGCTTGCCCACGTAGTCGTTGGCCCCACCGCCTAGCCCTCGCAGCCGGGCCTGCACGGCCGCCTCCGTGGAGAGCACGAGCACGGGGACATGGGCCGTGCGCTCCTCGGCGCGCAGCCGCCTGAGCAGCTCCACACCATCTCCGTCCTGGAGCAGGACGTCGAGGATGATCAGATCGAACCGCTCCTCGGAGAGTGCCTTCTGGGCGCCTCCGATGCCGCCACACAGGAGCGTGGAGAAGCCCGCGGCGCTGAGCACGCCTCGCAGGTCCGCCCTCACGGTCGCGCTGTCATCGACGATGAGCACCCTGGGTTTCATGCTGGCCTTCCTTTCGGATTCTTGCTCGTGAGTGCAGCCAGCCACCCGGGCAGCGCCGGAGCCGGCAGGGACTCAGGACGGGGAGTCCCGGGCAGCGGGAGGAGCATCGCCATGGTCAATGCCTCCTCTCTTCCGGCCCACCGGACAGGCGCGCAACGGTGTCGAGGAATCCCTGCTGGTCGAACTCGCCCTTGACGATGTACGCCGAGACCCCCACCTCTTTCCCGCGTCGCCGGGCTTCCTCGGTTCCCAGAGATGACACCATGATGACAGGCCGCGTAGCCAGTGAGGGCGTGGCCCGCAGTCTTCGGGTGAACTCCAGCCCGTTCATGCCGGGCATCTCCACGTCGACGATGAAGAGGGAGGGAGGGCTCTTCAGGGCCTGCTCCATCCCCTCTTCGCCGGAGGCGGCCAGCTTCACCTCGTAGCCCGCGGACTCGAGGATGCTCTGCTCCAGCATCCGCGTGGTCACCGAGTCGTCGATGACGAGGATGCTGCGGCGGCGCGTGGTGCTCGGCGCGACAGGGAGGGCCGAGCCCTGGCGGACCCGGTGCGCCAGCCCCACCGCGTCCAGCACGAGGACGGGCTCGCCCTGGGCGTCGAAGCTGGCGCCGGCCACCAGTGGCAGCGCGGGGATGGAGGGAGGCAGCGGCTTCACCACCACGCGGCGGATGCCGTGCATCCGGTCCAGGCCCACCGCCACCTGCTCCTCGCCCCTGCCGAGCACCGCCACCGACCAGGGCCGCGCGCGCTCCGCCTCGGTCCGTCCCAGCGCCGTCACCAGCGGGAGGAAGGGCACGGCCTGGCCCTCGTGGACGAAGGTGGCGCGGGCGCCCGTCCAGGTGAGGGCCTCTCCGGGCAGCCGCACCGTGGCGCTCAGCACGTCCAGCGGCAGCAGCAGCCGCTGGCCGCCAGCCTCGGCCTCCAGCACCTCCTGCGAGATGAGCGAGACGGGCACCTCCAGCGTGAAGCGGGTGCCCAGCCCGGGCCGGCTGGTGGCGCTGGCCTCGCCCTTCAGCTGGCGGGCCGTCTCCCGCAGCACGTCCAGGCCCACGCCGCGGCCGGACACGTCCGTGACGGCCGGGGCGGTGCTGAAGCCCGCGCGGAAGAGCAGCTCCAGCAAGGCCTGCTCCTCGAGCACCTCGGCCTCCTCCACCGTGACGAGCCCCCGCTCCACCGCTGTCTGGCGCACCCGCCCGAGATCCACTCCGCGGCCATCGTCCTCGCAGGAGAAGCGCACCCGGGCGCCGCGGCGCTCCACGCGCACGGAGAGGCGGCCCTGCTCCGGCTTGCCCAGCGCGAGCCGCTCCGCGGGCCCCTCCAGCCCGTGGTCCACCGCGTTGCGCACCACGTGGAGCAGCGCCTGGCGCACCGCCGCCAGCACGTGCCCATCCAGCCTCACATCCTCGCCCTCCACCTCGAGCGAGACGCGCTTGCCCAGCGAGGCCGCGGCCTCGTGCGCCGCCAGCTCCAGGGGCTGGGAGAGGGAGGAGGCCGGGACGAGCCGCAGCGCATGGCTGGCGTCGCGCAGCCGGGTCAGCTCGTTCTCCGCCTTGCCCAGCCCTCCATCGAGCCAGCGCCCCGCCCGCGAGAGCGCGCTGTTCAGCCCCTCGGCGAGCGCGAGGGTGCGGGAGAGCCACCGGGCGCGCTCGGCCGGCGAGGCACTCGAGGCCGCGGGCGCGGTGAGCTGCTCCAGCAACCCCTCCGAGGCCCGCCGGGCCTGCCCCACCGCCTCCACGGACTGGCGCAGCCCGCCGAGCTGCACCACCGCCTCCGCCACCCCGTCCAGCAGCTCGTCCAGCGCCGACAGCTCCACGCGCACCGTCTCTCGCGTGGGGCCGGTGGGAGCGGCCTCCGGGGTGCTCCGCGCGGGAGAGTCCAGTGCCTCCAGCACCGCCCGCATCTGCCCCACCAGCCGGAGGAACTCGCCCAGGCTCTCGCGCGGCAGTGCCTCGCCCTGCTCGCGGTAGGGGGCGAGAGCATCCTCCAGCGCGTGGGCCATCTCCGCCAGGTGGACCTGCCTCACCACCTGCGCGGCGCCCTTGAGCGTGTGCGCCCAGCGGAAGAGCCGCGGCACCAGCTGCGTGTCCTCGGCGCCCTCCCGCAGGGACACGAAGCCCTGGCTGAGCTGCTCCAGCAGCTCGCGGGCCTCGACCTGGAAGTGGCTGAAGACGCTGGGAGGGTTCATCGCGTGTTCGTGGAGCGCGCATCCACCAGCGCCGCGAGCTGGCGGGAGAGTTGGATGAGGTGCGTGGAGGTCTGCAGGGTCTGCGAGGAGCTCACCTCCGTCTGCTTCGCGGTGACGGCCACCTGTTGAATGGCGGCGCTCACCTGCTCCACCGCCGAGGTCTGCTGCTGGGTGCTCAGCTCGATCTGCCGCGCCACGTCCAGGTTGGCGCCGGTCAGCTCGGCGATGCGCCGGAAGGTGCCCGCCACCTCGGCGAACTGCCGGGTGCCGTTCTGCACCGCCTTGGAGCCATCCTCGGTGGCCATGATGGTGGTGTTGGCCGCCGCCCGGACTTCATCGATGAGGGTGCGCACGTCCTTGGTGGAGGCGCCCACCCGGTCGGCCAGCTTGCGGATCTCCTCGGCCACCACGGCGAAGCGCCGCCCGTGCTCGCCGGCGCCCGCGCTCTCGATGGTGGCGTTGATGGCGAGGATGTTCGTCTGCTCGGCCAGCTCGTTGATGATGTCCAGGATGCCGCCGATCTCCTGGGAGCGCTTGCCCAGGTCCAGCATGTGGCTGACGATGACGTCCACCTGCCGGCGCACCGACTCGATGGCCTCCTGGGCCCGGTCCACCGTCTGCGCCCCCACGCCCGTGGCGTTCGCGGTCTCATCCGCGGCCTTGGACACCTGCTGGGCGCTGCTGGCGATCTGCCGGAACGTGGAGAGCAGCTCCTTGACGGTGGTGGAGACCTCGGTCGTCGCCGAGGCCTGCTCGCGCGCGCCCGCGGCCTGCTGCGTGGCGGCTGCTTGCAGCTCCGTGGAGGAGCTCTGCACGTGCTCCACCGCCATGCCGATCTGCCGCCGCAGCCCGCGGGTGATGTAGACGCCCGTGCCCACGATGACGATGAGCAGGGCTCCCACCCCGAGCTGCGACAGCAGGTCAAGGAAGCGGGCATCCTCCTTGGCCACCTGGTCGCGCTCCTGGAGGAGCTGCTCCTCGACGGCCTCCATCTCGGTGACGCGGGCGCGCAGCTCGCGGACGACCTCCTGGGTTTTTGCGTTGAGGATGAGCGGCTGGGCCGCCTCGAAGCCGCGTTCGCGGCGCGTGGCGATGACGCTCCGCATCTCCTCCAGGCGGGCCTCGAGCCCCGGCCGCAGCCCGGCCAGCCGGCGCAGCTGCTCCGGGTTGTCCGAGAGCTTCTGGCGCAGCTCTTCGAGGACCTTGTGGATGTTCGCCTCACCTTCCTTGAAGGGCTCCAGGAAGGAGTCCTGCCCGGTGATGACGAAGCCGCGCGTCCCCATCTCCGCGGCCCTCATGTTGGCGGGAATCGCCTCCAGCAGGGCCATCACCTGATAGCTGTGGGCCACGAGGTGGCTGGACTCCATGAACCGGTGGTTGGCTCGCAGCCCCAGGACGGAGAGCAGCACCATGATGACGATCACCGAGGCATACCCGGCGGCGATCTGCTGTCCCACCGTCAGCTTCCGACGCATGTACTACCTCTCAGTTCGCGGAGCCTGGGCTCCGTCCAGCAAGTCCTTCACCAGTGAGGCCACATCGAGCACCGGCAGCGGCGGCTCACCCGGCCGCAGCACGGTGGCGTTCAGGTAGGGCCGCGGCGCGGCGCCCACGTGGGCCCGGAGCTGCTCGGGCGGGACGCGGAGCTGGCCCTCGAAGCCTCCGGCGGCCAGCCCCACCCGGTGCCCGGCGTCTCCCAGCAACAGCCAGCGCGGCTGCTCGTCCGAGGGCAGCCCGAGGCATGCCGCCAGCGAGTGCACCGCCACGAGCTGCCCGCGCAGGCCCACCACCCCCAGCAACCTGGGAGGGCTGTCCGGCAGGGACACGAGCCGGGGCAGGGCGTGGAGGCCCTCGAGCTGCTCCAGGGGCACCGCCAGCACCGTGCCGCCCACGCGCAGCCGCAGCAGCACCTCCCAGTGGGCCTCCGCCAGGGCCGCGGGGCGCGTGAAGGAGGTGTCGAACTCCGCCTTCAGCTCGGCCAGCCGCCGCGAGAGCTCTTCCCGGGGCTTCATGCGACCTCCGCGCAGGCCAGCAGCTCACGCTGGCAGACCTGCATCAGCCCATGGCGGCCAAAGCCTCCACCAAAGAGCGCGAGGTGGACGGGCTGCTCGTGCGCGAGCAGGGTGAGCGCCAGCCGCAGCGCCACGCGGGCGGAGAGCGGCGCCCCATCCCGGCGCGCGAGCATGCCCAGGCGCAGGTGGCCGAGGGCGAAGGTGGGCTCCAGGTGGACGGCGCGCTCGTAGCGGGCCCGCGCGCTCGTCCCATCTCCGGCCTGCTCGCGGCACAGCCCCAGCAGGTAGTGAGCCCCCGCGCTCTGCACGCCTCTCTCGACGAGCGCCTCGCTCAGCCGCTCCGCCTCCTGGAAGCGCCCGGCCTGCAGGTGGAGCGCGGCGCGCAGCAGCTGCATCACGGGCTGCTCGCGCTCCTGCTCGGGCAGCCCCTCCAGCCAGGCGCGGGCCTCGGCATAGCGCTCCTCCTCGAAGAGGCGCCAGGCCCGGGCCGTCCCCTCCGGCATGCGCGCGGCCTCCGCCAGCCGGGGGAGGGCTCCTCCCAGCGGCGTGGACGTGGGCGTCAAGCGGAGCGCGGGGGTGGCCAGCGGCGTCAGGGCGCCGGAGCGGGAGGAGGGACGCGCCACCCGTCCGCGCTGGAAGTAGAACGCGTCGCCCGCCTGCTGCACCTCGAAGGACTCGGAGAGCCCCCGCAGGTTCTCGGAGGGGCCGAGGAACAGGAACCCCCCGGGCGTGAGCGCCTGCTCGAGCCGCGCGATGACACGCCGGGCCGTCTCGGGCGAGAAGTAGATGAGGACGTTGCGGCAGAGGATGACGTCGAAGGAGCCCGGCGCCCAGAAGCCAGGGGCCTCCTCGAGCAGGTTGCGCTCCTCGAAGGCCACGGCGTCGCGCAGCTCCGGCCGCAGGGAGAACCCGCCGTCCGGCAGCGCGTGGAACCACCGCTGGCGCAGGGGCTCGGGGGTGGCCCGCAGGGCCCAGGGGGCATAGTGGGCCCAGCGCGCGCGGGCGATGGCGCGCGGGTTGAGATCCACGCCGGTGATGGAGAGGCGCTCGGCATCCACGCGGGGGCTCTCGCGCCCCAGGATGGCCAGGGAGTAGGCCTCCTCTCCGGTGGAGCACCCGGCGGAGAGCACGCGGGCGGGGCGGCCCTCGCGCTGCACCCAGGGGAGGACCCGCTCCACCAGGGCTTCGAGCTGGACCTGGTGGCGGAAGAAGTACGTCTCGCCCACGGTGAGGCGCTCGGCCAGGGCGCGCAGCTCGGGGTCGCTGGGCCCGGCTGACTCCAGCCTGTCGAGATAGGATTCCCAGTGGCGGCGGGGCGCCAGCTCACCCAGGAGCGTGGCCAGCTCCTGCTTCGTCTCGGCGGCGGGCACCAACCCCAGGCGCCGCTCCACGAGCACGGCGAGCCGGTCGATGACCTCTTCCAGCCGCATCATGCCGCGCCTCCGGAGGCCGCCAGCCGGGTCCACGCCTCCGCCGGCACCAGCAGGGCCGTGCGCAGCGCTCCGAGCAGCTGGCCGTCCAGCGTTCCCAGCACCTCGAGGTGGCCTCCCGCGGCGCCCTGCAGCAGCGGCGGGACATCCCCGAGCTCCGAGGGGCTCAGCCTCCGCAGCCCGAGCACCTCATCCACCTCCAGCGCGACCCGGCGCCCGGGCACGCGCAGCAGGACGAAGCGTCGGGGCTCGCGCGGGGCCGTGCCTCCCAGGAGCACCGCCAGGCTGAGCACCGGAGTGGGCTCACCGCGCACGACGGACACGCCTCGCACGAAAGCCGGCACGCCCGCCACGGCAGAGACCGGCAGCGGGCGCATCGTCTCGATGATCTCATCCAGTGGTAGCGCGCACGTCCAATCCTGCGCGCGGACCATGAGGAATCGCCCCGCCGATTCACTCGACATTCCCGCCCCCTCTGATGAAACCGGGCTGTTATTGCGGGCAGAGGATTTCTTCGCTGTGTCATTTTTGCGACGGAAATCAGACCGTCTAAAAACCGACAGGTAGGGATGGCGAAATTATCCAGAGAGCCTGCGCTTCGCAGGCAAAGCGGCTCTCGTTTTCTCGAAGCTCAAGAGGCTTGGAAGCGGAACGGGTGTCGCACGTACTTGGGATAGGACACGTTCGGCTCGCGGAACGTCCAGGTCTTCACCGCCTGGAGGACGCAGCCCGCGAGCTCGGTGTTGCCGGTGGAGTTGCCGGTGACCTCCGCCTTGAAGACGTCACCGCCCGGGGAGAGCTCCCACTCGACGATGACCACGCCCTGGAGCGCGGGTGACCACGTGCGCGCGCTGGCATAGCAGCTGTCGATCTGAGGCATGTTGCGGCGGATGACCGCGAGGTACGGCTCCTCGCGAGGCTGCGGCACGCCGCTCTGCGCGTCCTCGTTGGGGTTCGGGCTGTGAGGCCGGGGCTCTTCGTCCTTCGGCGGAGCTGGCGTCGGCCGGTCCTGGGAGGGCTTGTCCGGGGACGGAGGCCGGGGCTTCTCGGTGCGCGGCGGGAACTTCGCCTTGGCGCCGGCCCGGGCCGTGGTGTTCGGAGTCTGATTCAGGGACAGGGCCAGCAAGGCCATTGCCAAGACGTGGGTCATGCGGCCCTGTCTACCACGGCAGGCGCCGCACTGACTTCAGCGGGCGAGGAGGCGGCAATCGCAGGAGGCGGGTTCGCCGTCCCAGAACATTGACGACGTGGCGAGCTGAGCAACACTCCTGACGCTGTCTGGGATGCAAATCAGCGGGGACCCAAGGTTGATCACTCACAAGGAGCTTCTGATGCCGAGCAACACCTGGCCCGACCGCCTTGCACGCGCGTTTGCCATCCTCCGGGGCGCAGTGCTCGTCCTGTACTCGGTGATGCTCTTCATCGAGCCCGAGAAGCTGATCGCCGGGAGCTCGACTGAACCAGCGCGGACGCTCGCTCTGATGTTCGCCAGCCGAACGATACTCCTGGGAATCGCGTTCGCCGTCCTCGTGATTCGCGGCAAGCGGGAGGGGGTCGCCGGGCTCCTTCTGGCTGATGCTGCGCTACAACTCTTCGATACCGGAATGGCGCTCATGACCCACAAGGGAGCCTTGGCGGTCCTCCCGGCTGTCATCGGCGTCATCGACGTCTGGGCCGGTCTCTTCCTCATGCGCGCCGCACGAGTGTCACTGGCGCCGACACCCCATTGACCGCGCGGTCATCGCTCTCTGGATGACGCACAACGCCCGCTTCAAGGGTAGGCGCTCGTCAGGTGACCCACGCGCCACATCCAACCCACCCGTGAGGAGCACCCTGAGGAAGCGTGCTAACGGGGCAGGGCCCGAACTGGCGGCGCCGTGTTGGCAAGAGGCCGCCTCTTGACCGATCGTTGCCGTCATGACTCCCAAGCTGCCCGGGTTGCTCGTCCGCCACATTCAGCAGAAGCGGTGCGTGGTCTTCGTCGGCGCGGGCCTGTCGGCGGGGGCCGGGCTGCCCACCTGGGGCCGGCTGCTCCTCAGCGGCATCCAGGAGCTGGTCGGCGCGCTCCCGGAGGGTGAGCTCCACCAGGCAGAGCTCGAGCAGCTCGTGAAGCAGGGCAAGCTGCTGGAGGTGGCGGACTTCTGTAAGGAGAAGCTCGGCAGTGCCTACCACCAGTTCCTCAGCGAGCAGGTGCGGGGGGATCAGGCCGAGCTGCCCCCGACCCACGACGTGCTGATGCGCCTGCCCTTCAGCGCGTGGGTGACGACCAACTACGACAAGCTGCTGGAGCGGGCCTACTCGCAGGTGAAGGGCGGGGGCTTCCCGAAGACGCTCACCCACAAGGACACGGAGGCGCTGGGACGGCTGCTCTTCGACGGCGGGCCGTTCATCCTCAAGGCCCACGGGGACATCGACCGGCCCGAGACGGTGGTGCTCACCTCGCGCGACTACAGCGACATCATCCACGCCAACCCGGCCTTCAACGAGATCTTCAGCGGCCTGCTGCTCACCAAGGCGCTGCTCTTCGTGGGCTACTCGCTGTCGGATCCGGACTTCCGGCTGCTGATGGACCGGCAGCTCGCGCACTTCAAGGGCTTCGTCCCCGAGCGCTTCGCGCTGATGACGGGGGTGGGCCCGGTGGAGCGGGACGTGCTCTGGCGCACGGCGCGCATCCAGGTCATCTCCTATGAGAACGCGAGCGGGACTCATGCGGAGGTGCTCCAGTTCCTGCAGGCCCTGGAGGCGCAGTTGCTCCCGAAGCGGGCCTTGGAGTCCGTGCAGGTGAGGCCGAGCGTCCCCGCGCCAGCGGCCGCGCAGCCGCAGTCGGGGGAGATCAGATCCCAGACAATCATCTCCCAGAATCTGAGGCCTGGCCCGGATGTGCCGCCCGGCGCGAAACCCTCTTGGGGCCGTACGATCCTCGAGTCGCTCATGGGAGAGGCTCAGCCCGAGGCTCCCATGCCTGCGCCTGCGCCCCAGGCCCGAGCGCCCCTTCCGGTCCCCCTCGCACCGCGCCGGCTCTTCATCGAACCGGTGGAGGGAAAGGTTCAGCTCCGGCTGATCCGCGGAGACGCGGAGCCCGTGGTGCTGGGGACCGCGCCCACTCGCCTGAATGAGGACGTGTGGTACTCCCTCAAGCAGGCCATGGAGCAAGGCGCGGAGTCCAGCGCGTGGCTCTACACCCACCTCACGCAGCGGCTCTTCAAGGAATACCTGCCGCGCGAGGTGCTCGAGGCCCTCGAGGAGCAGGGCCCCTCGGTCCAGGCGCCGCTGGTGCTGCACCTCGCCCCCGAAGTGGCGCACTTCCCCTGGGAGCTCCTCCCGCTCGGAGGGGAAGCGATGAGCCTGAAGCGGCGGGTGATCCGCGCGCCTGTCGGTGTCCCAGATCAGGTCCGGGGCATTCCCAGGCTCCGGCCCAAGCCCCGTATCCTTCTCATCGAGGGGCAGGGGAGGGCCGGAGCCAGCGGAGCGGGTGAGCTCAAGCGCCTCAAGGATCTCTATCCAGCGTCCAGCTTCACCTGCACGGTGCTTCAGGGCGACGAGGCGACGTTTGACCGGGTCATGACGGAGCTGACGTCCGAGCGGGATGACGAGCTGCCAGACCTCGTCCACTACACCGGGGAGATAGGCCAGCTCGACTCCGAGCTCTTCTGGCGGCTTCCAGGCCAGATGGCCCTGTCGGCAGGAGCCCTGCGCTCCGTGCTCAGCCGGGGCCGGCTACCCTTCCTGGTGATCAACGCTCCCTGCTCGGCCTTCGCCCCCTACGGCTTGGGCGTGTACCACGCGAAGGGGCACTCCCATCGGCTGCCAGTCCCCACCGCCCGGGCGGCCGTCTTCGAGGGGCACGAGGGGTTCATGGACCTGGCGGCCCAGCAAGGCGTGGGTGCGTTCGTGGGGACCTTCGACCAGCCGGATGCCAGTGCTGGCGCTACCCTCATGGTCGCGCTGCACCGGGCGCTCATCACCGGCCTTCCCATCGCCGACGCCGTCCTCCAGGCCCGCAAGGAGGTCCACACCCGGTTCCCGCGTGATCCCACCGCCCTCCAGTACGTGCTCAGCGGTGACGGGAACCTCCAGCTCGTCGACTCCCAACGGGAGTGAGGGTCAGGTTGACGCGGTGCAAAATCCAGCCCCACCGCCGCGTTGACACGCCTGTCAAAATCGTCCGGCACCAGACCGAGAAGCCCACTGGAAGCCCCGGCGCTCGTGTAATCTCCGGTGACCGATGTGGCAGATCATCATCAATGGGCCGGGCTACTTCGATACTCCCTACGATCTCCCCGAGGGAGCGACCAGCCTTGGCCGGGCCGATGAGAACGACATCGTCCTCGGAGGGGACCTCGTCTCTCGCAAGCACGCCCGCCTGCTCGTGCAGGGGGACTTGCTGCGCCTCGAGGACCTGGGCAGCCGCAACGGCAGCCGCATCAACGGCCTCCCCCTCCAGGGAACTCGGGATCTCGCCCCCGGCGACATCGTCACCCTGGGAGAGAACACCCTCTCCGTCCGCCAGCCCCACACGGTGGAGAGCGCCGCCACGGAGATGGTGGACCTGGGCGCGGGAGGCGTGCGCCGCTTCGGCCATGGGGAGGATGTCTCCCCGGCGGTGATCATCGCCAAGAACGTGAAGGATCTGGACGTTCTGCGCGCGCTCGACAACTTCGAGCCCGTTCCCTTCGATAATGTCTCAGGAGGCGCCACACCCATCGGCGCCGGCGGAACGAGCCCCCGCGTCTCGTACGAGACGCTCGTGCTGCTCTTCCGCATCGCGGAGTCGCTGGCCACCGCCGACACGCTGCCCGCCTTCCTCGAGTCCGCCATGGACCGCGTCCTCGAGCGCACCGAGGCCACCACCGCCGTGGTGCTGCTGCGCCACTCCAGCGGCCTGCTGGTGCCCGCCTCCGTGCGCCACCGCGGCAAGCTGGCCAAGGGCGAGGTGCCCGTCTCGGATGCCATCGTCGAGGAGGCCATGCGCCAGGGCCACGCGCTCGCGGTGGGAGATGTGCGCGACGACCGGCGCTTCGCCGGCCGCGAGAGCGTCATCCTCTATGGAGTGGATCGGGTGCTCTGCATCCCCATCGGCCGCGAGCCGCCCTTCTCCGGCGTGCTCTACGTCAACACCCCCGCCGAGGCGGAGACCACGCTGGAGCTCATGCTGGACGCCTGCACCGCCGTGGCCCACCTGGTGGCCAGCGGCGTGCAGCGCTTCTCTCCCCTGCACCACAGGGAGACGGGAGGCAGCGGCGGTGGCCTGCGCCGCGTGCTGGAGCGCTTCCACCCGCCAGAGGTGGCCGAGCGTCGCGCCGCCGAGGCCCAGCGCACCGGGGGCCGGCCGCCCGCGCTGGAGGAGCGGCCCCTCACCGTGCTGCACGCGGAGATGGCGGGCTTCGGGACGCTGTGCGCCCGGCTGGGCCCGGTCCGCGCCTCCGCCGTCCTCAACGACTTCCACGCGAAGATGAGCGGCCTCATCTTCAGCTTCGAGGGCTCCGTGGAGGCCTTCGTGGGCGAGTCCGTGCGGGCCCTCTTCGGCTTCCCCTCCGCCAAGCAGGATGACTCCGTCCGGGCGGTGCGCGCCGGGCTGGCGCTGCGCGCGGACTGGCAGCGGGCCATGTCCCGCCGGCCCGCGGACGAGCGCTGCGAGCTGCGCATCGCCATTCACACCACCAAGGGCCTGGTGGGGATGATCGGCCCCGACTCGCGCCTGGACCTCAGCGCCGTGGGCGAGGGCATGCCCGTCGCCAGCTGGCTGGCCTCCACCGCCGCTCCCGGACAGGTCCTCATTACCGGAAAGACCCTGGCCTCCATTGGAGCGCGCTTCGACGTGCTGCCCCTGGGCGAGCGCCTGGTGCGCCCGCCCAAGGACAAGGTGGCGGCCTTCGAGGTGCTCGAGGAGGACGTGCCCGCGCTGACCAATCCCGGGCTCCACGGGGTCAAGTAGGACCGAGGGCTTGATTGCTCAGAAGCCTCTCGGCCGGTTGACCGGTTGAAGAAGAGGCCCCGAACCGGCTTGAATGGAGGGATCGTGGGCCTTCACACCGCATGAACATGTCCTCCACAGCCCGTCTGAGGCCGTTCCGGCCGCAGGCGTTCGGCCGGTACACCCTCCTGTCTCATCTGGCCACGGGCGGGATGGGGGAGATCTACCTGGCGCGGCTGGAGGGGGTGCAGGGCTTCGAGAAGCTGTGTGTCATCAAGAAGATCCTGCCGCAGCTGGCCGAGGACAAGGAGTTCGTCGATCGCTTCGTGGGCGAGGCCCGCACGCTGGTGAAGCTCAGCCATGGCTCCATCGCGCAGGTGCTGGACATGGGGCTGCAAGAGGGCGAGGCGTACATGGCCCTCGAGTACGTGGACGGCAAGGATCTGCGCAAGGTGGCGGGCCGGGTGAGGGACAGGAGTACGCCGCTGCCGCTCACCTTCGTGCTCTTCGTCATGGGGCGGGTGCTGGACGCGCTGGCGTATGCGCACCGCAAGCGGGACGACGACGAGAAGGACATCAACCTCGTCCACCGGGACATCTCGCCGCAGAACATCCTCATCTCCTACGAGGGGGAGGTGAAGGTGATCGACTTCGGGCTGGCCAAGAGCCGGCTGTCGGCGGCGAAGACCAACCCGAGCATCATCCTGGGCAAGTTCCTCTATATGTCGCCGGAGCAGGCCCGGCACCAGCAGGTGGACCGCCGCAGTGACTTGTACGCGGTGGGGCTGTGCCTCTACGAGCTGATCTCCGGGAAGAACCCGTTCGACGCCGTGCACTCCGGCGACCTGATGTCCGCGGTGGCCCACCCGCGCATCGCGCCCCTCAATGACGTGGAGCCGCTCACGCCGCCCGCCGTGGGGCACCTGGTGATGAAGGCGCTGGCGGTGGACCCGCTGCAGCGCTTCCAGACCGCCGAGGAGTTCCGCGCCAAGCTGATGGGCGTGCTGATGGACATCGACCGGAACGCCGGTCCGGAGACCGTCAGCCGCTTCATGAGGGATCTGTTCGCCTCCGAGTACGCGGGCGAGCGCAAGCTGCTGGCCCAGCTGAAGGAGGTGCAGCGCGGTGGCGAGCCGCCTGTGCCGCGCATGGGCACCGAGCTGGACACGGATCCGGCCGCCCGGTTCCCTCCGCCGAGCCTGCCGCCGAAGACCATCAAGCTGGACCCGCCGGGCCAGCCGCTCGCCTTCCAGCCCACGCCGCGCGCCCGCGCTGGCGGTCCGGGGTTCGGGCAGGAGGAGGAGACCCGGCCCGGGGTGACGATCAACAACGAGCCCACCCGCCCCGCCGTCTCCTTCGAGGCGCTGGATGCGGCCGCGCGCGCCCGCGTGCGTCCTCCGCTGTCCCCCCTGCCGTCCGCGTCCGAGACCATCACGGTGGAGCTGGGCGAGGAGGACTTTGGCCCGCTCCCTGGCACGCCGGTACCCATGGCCGCGCCGGCTCCCTCGCGTGCGAGCGCGCCCACGGTGGAGATGCCCATCCCCTACGTGCCCGCGGCGGCCATCCCGCCCAGCACGCCTCCCCAGGCGCAGAGCCCGGGCACGGCCAGGACCCTGGAGGCACCCCGGGCGGGCATGGCTCCTCCTCCTCCGCCCCCGAGCTCGTCTGCGTCCCGGCCTCCCGAACCGCCGCTGCGCGCGGTCATGCCTGGGCCGCTCTCGGCGGGGTCCATCCCCACCAAGCCCGGGGATCTGCCGCGGCCAGGCATGCCGCCTCCGCCTCCGCCGAGCTCCGCCGCGTCGAGGCTGCAGGAGACACAGCGGGTGACGCTGCCTCCGCTGCCGCCCGCGAGCGTGGTCACCACGGAGCCGCGCGGCCTGGATGTGAGCCGCGCCGAGAGCCCGGCGGCGCCCGCGGCGGCTCCCCAGGCCTCGATGCTTCCCTTCGCCACGCCGCCGTCACCCATCCCCGCGGTGGGAGGCGGAAGCCCGCCGCCCGTGCCGGATGAGGCGCTGCCTGCCGAGGCCCAGGCCGAGATCGTCACGGCTCCGCGGGAGCTGCCTCGGGCCATGGTCTCCCGCGCGGCGCAGGGCGATGCCGGGAGCGCGCCGGCCCGGCCCACCGAGCCGTTGCTGGCGGCCCCAGAGGGCGCACCCCCGCGCACGGAGGCCAGCCGCCGCGGCCTGGATGACACGCACCCCGGCTACCAGATGGCCTCCGCGAAGCCTCCGCAGGACACGCAGCCGCGCGTCGTGCTGGATGAGGCGGCCCTGCGGAGCGATACGGGGGAGATCATCATCCCCGGCATTCCGGAGGAGCCAGGCTCGAACCCGGGGCGCGCCGGAGCCTCGGAGGACTCCATCTCGGTCCCCGGCCGCCCGAGATCCTCACGGCGCCCTCGCGGCGGCACGCCCTTGGGTCTGCCGGCCATCCCACGGGGAGGCACTGCTCCCGGGCGCGCCGCCCCGCGCTCCCCGGAGGCCGAGAGCGCCCAGTTAGAGAGGTCGGATACCGACGACTCCCTCCCCGTGCTCATCGACATCGAGGAGGAGGGCCATGGGGAGGTCCGGGAGGCGCGCGACGAGACCCGGCGGACGCCGGTCCCCACCCGGCCGCCCGAGGGCAACCGCCGTGCGCAGCGCGATGAGCCTCGGCAGCCCTCGGCGTCCGCTCCGGCCCGGAAGCGCTCCTGGGGGTGGTTCTCCCTGAGCCTGGTGCTGCTGCTGGGAGCGGCAGCGGCGGTCTACGCGACGCTGCCGATGATGGAGGAGCTGCTGAAGTCGAAGCTGGAGGACGCGAAGCCGGCCGAGCCGGGGACGACGCGCATCCAGCCGCCGCCTTCCATGAGCGGGCCGCCGGGAGCTGCCCCGAGCGCTACGCCTCCCACCCCGGAGCCCGGCGCCGCCGCGGCCCCCGCTCCGAGCGCCGAGTCTCCCACCCCGAGCCCCGCGGCCACGGGCGCTGCTGCCACGCCTCACGCTGCTGCAGCGCCTGCCGCTGCGCAGGAGGCGAGCTCGGCCGACAGCGCCAGCACGCTCGGCGTAGAGGATGATCTGGTCCCCCTGCCCTCCGCGCCGGTTCCCACGCCCAAGAAGAGCGCGGGCTCGCGTTCCAGCAAGAAGACGCCTCCACCCGCGCGCAGCAAGGAGGTGCAGGAGCTCCAGCGGGAGTGGACCCAGACGAAGGGCTTCTACACGAAGCTCACCCAGGACCAGTCGTGCGAGAGCACCCGGCTCGGCATCACCTGCCGCAAGTTCGATGACCTGAAGCGGGACGTCGCGGCCCTGGGCGAGAACGGCTACGACAAGGACGTCCACAACCGGGTGAGGAAGCTGCGCAACGAACTCGGGAACCTGCTGCGCAACCAGTAGCCCGTGACGCCCCTCCTCGAGATCCAGGACCTTGTTGCCGGCTATGGCCCCTCGCCCGTGCTGCAGGGGGTGGACTTCTCGGTGCGCGCGGGGGAGCTGTGGGCGGTGCTCGGGCCGAATGGCACAGGCAAGAGCACGCTGCTGCGCGCGGTGCTGGGCGTGTTGCCGTGGATGCGGGGCAGGGTGCGGCTGCTGGGGCGGGAGCGCCCGGAGTGGGAGCCGCGCGAGCTGGCCCGGCGCGTGGCGTGGGTGCCGCAGCTCTTCGAGCCCGCGGAGGGCTTCAGCGGGCTGGAGCTGGTGCTGATGGGGCGCAGCCCGCACCTGGGGCTGTGGGGCCTCACCTCCGAGCGGGACGCGGCGCTGGCGCGCTCGGCGCTGGAGGAGCTGGGTGTGGCGCACCTGGCGGACCGTCCCGGCGAGGCCATGTCCGGCGGCGAGCGCCGGATGCTGCTGCTCGCCCGCGGGCTGGTGCAGGAGCCCGCGCTGCTGCTGCTGGACGAGCCCACGGCCTTCCTCGATGTGGCCCACCAGGTGGGCGCGCTCGCGCGGGTGCGGGCGCGGGTAGAGGCGGGGCTGGGAGCGGTGGCGGTGCTGCACGACGTCAACCTCGCCGCGGCCTTCGCCACCCACGCGCTGTTGCTGCGCGACGGCCGTGTGCTGGCCCAGGGGCCGGTGGACGCGGTGCTGGAGCGCGAGCGGCTCGAGGCGCTCTATGGCCTGCCCATGGAGATGGCGCTGGCGCCCTCCGGGGCCCGGCTCTTTGCTCCTCGGGCAGGCTGATGCCGCAACGCGGCGTCGGGGGGTGGTTGACACCGCCGTCCTGCCCGAGGAAGACGGAGGCATGAGCCTCCCCCTGATCGCGGGCCTGTTCCTGGTGCTGTTGGCGCTGGGCTACCACTTCTACGGTGGCTTCATCGCGAGGCAGTACAACCTGGACGACGGGACAGTGACGCCCGCGCACGCGAAGCAGGACGGGGTGGACTTCATCCCGACGAAGCCGTTCTACCTGCTGGGCCAGCACTTCAGCGCCATCGCCGCGGCGGGGCCGATCGCGGGGCCCATCCTCGCGGCGCAGCAGTTCGGCTGGCTCCCGGCGCTGCTGTGGATCTCCTTCGGGGTGGTGTTCATCGGCGCGGTGCATGATCTGTCCACGCTGATCGCCTCGGTGCGGCACGGGGGTGTGTCGATCGCGGAGGTGGTGCGCACGCACCTGGGGCCGCGGGCGGGCGTGGCGATGCTGCTCTTCATCTGGGTGGCGCTCATCTACGTCATCGTCGCCTTCACGGACGCGACGGCGTCCACCTTCGTGAGCGGGGACGCGGAGCTGGCGGGGCTCACCTTCCGCTTCAACCCGGGCGGGGCGGTGGCGGCCGCCTCGATCATGTACCTGGTGCTGGCGGTGGTGATGGGGCTGGTGGACCGCTTCCTCAAGCCGCCGCTGTGGCTGCAGACGCTCATCTTCGTCCCGGCGACGCTGGGGGTGGTGTGGCTGGGCACGCAGGTGTCCACGGTGTTGGTGATGGACGCGAAGGCGTGGGCCATCCTCATCCTGGTCTACTGCTTCGTCGCGTCGCTCACGCCGGTGTGGATCCTCCTCCAGCCGCGCGGGTACCTGGGCGGCTTCGTCCTCTACGCGGCGCTGGCGATCGGGGTGGTGGGCATCTTCTACGGAGGTCTCTCGGGAGACCTCTCCATCCAGCAGCCCGCCTTCAATGGGTTCCAGGTCCCCGGAGCGGGGGGCGCGCTCTTCCCCTTCCTCTTCGTCACCATCGCCTGTGGGGCGTGCTCTGGCTTCCACGGGCTGGTGTGCTCGGGCACCACGTCCAAGCAGATCGACAAGGAGTCGCACGTGCACCCGGTGGGCTACGGGGCGATGTTGCTCGAGGGCTTCGTGGCCGTGATTGCCCTGGCGACGGTGATGATCGCCACGAAGGGCGAGCTGGCGGGCAAGGCGCCGGGGGCGGTGTACGGCGCGGGGCTGGGGCGGCTGCTGGTGACGATCATCGGCCCGGAGCACCTGCTGTTCGCCACCACCTTCGGAGCGATGGCGTTCTCCACCTTCGTGTTCGACACGCTGGACGTGTCCACGCGGCTGGGGCGCTACATCCTCCAGGAGCTGACGGGGACGAAGGGGCGGATGGCGGCGGGGCTGGCCACGGCCATCACCTGCGGGGTGCCGATGCTCTTCGTGCTGATGGCGGGCTCCGGGGCGTGGCGCTCCTTCTGGACGCTGTTCGGCACCTCGAACCAGCTGCTCGCCTCGCTGTCGCTGCTGGGCATCTGCGTGTGGCTGAAGAAGAGCGGCAAGCGCTATGCGTACGCGCTGCTGCCCATGCTCTTCGTGGGGGCGGTGACGCTCTCCAGCCTCGTGCTGCAGATCCGCGATGCCTTCCTGGTGCCGGGGGCCACGGCGGCGATGCGGCTGAACGGGGTGGTGGCGCTGGTGCTCCTGGCGCTTGCTCTCTCGCTGTTCGTGGCGGGCGGGCGGGTGCTGCTCTCCCGGGATGGGGCCAGACCCGCTCCGGCAGTGTAGCCTGAGGGGCTCCATGTCCCGATACGCCCTCACGCTCTTCACCAGCGCCTTCCTGCTCTTTGGAGTCCAGCCGCTGGTGGGGAAGTTCGCGCTGCCGTGGTTCGGCGGGACCCCGGCGGTGTGGACCGCCTGCATGCTCTTCTTCCAGGCGGCGCTGCTGGCCGGCTACGCCTACGCGCATGCCGTGGCCACGCGCCTGCCGCCTCGCTCCCAGGTGAAGCTGCACCTGGGGTTGCTGGGGTTCACGGTGCTGGTACTCGTCGCGCGAGCCCTGTGGGTGGGCTCGCCCGTGGCTCCCGGGCCGGAGTGGCGGCCCACTGGAGTGGAGGGGCTCACCGGGCAGTTGCTGGCGATGCTGGCGGTGACGATCGGCCTGCCCTTCTTCGTGCTGTCCACCACGGCGCCCCTGCTGCAGAGCTGGTTTGCGCGCGCGAGGCCGGGCGTCTCCCCGTACCGGCTCTATGCGCTGTCGAATGTGGGCTCGCTGCTGGCGCTGCTGGGCTACCCCTTCCTCGTCGAGCCCTATGTGCCGCGCAACGTGCAGGGCTGGGGGTGGGCGGTAGGGTTCGCGGTCTTCGTCGTGGGATGCGCCGTGTGCGCGAGGGACCTGTGGACGCGGGGAGAGGCCGCCACACCCGTGGAGGGCGCCGCCTCGGAGCAGGGGGCCTCACTGGCGGAGGAGGGCGCGCGGCCGGGGCTGGGACGCACGCTGGCGTGGCTGGGGCTGAGCGCGTGCGCGTCGGTGCTGCTGCTGGCGACGACGAACCAGCTCTCGCAGGACGTGGCCGCCGGTCCGTTCCTGTGGGTGCTGCCGCTGGCGCTCTACCTGCTGACCTTCGTCCTCACCTTCGAGCGCGAGGCGCTGTACCCACGCGCGGTCTGCATCGTGCTGCTCATCGTCTGTGTGGGCGGCGTCATCCGCTCCATCTTCGAAGGGCCGCACTTCCCGCTGTCCCTCCAGCTCCTGGCGCACGGCGGGGCGCTGCTGGCGGGGTGCATGGTGTGCCATGGCGAGCTGTATCGCCTGCGGCCGGCGCCGAGGCACCTGAGCGCCTTCTATCTCTGGGTGTCGGTGGGCGGGGTGGCGGGCGGAGTCATTGTCGGCATCGTGGCGCCGCGCTTCTTCGACACCTATGCGGAGTACCCGCTGGCGCTGGCGGCGTGCGCGCTGGTGGCGCTGGTGGTGCTCCTGCCGCGCCCGGCGGGGCTGCGGCCGATGGCGCGGGTGGGGCGGAACCTGGGAGTGCTGGTGCTCGCGGCGGTGGTGGGAGGGCTGGGGGTGGCGGTGGCGGACAGCCGGCGCGAGGTGCGGCTGACGGCGCGCAACTTCTTCGGCGTGGTGCAGGTGCTGGAGAGCGCCCAGGGCGATGCGCGCCTGCATCAGTACTCGCTCAAGCACGGCGTCATCACCCACGGGGTCCAGTTCATCTCGCCCGAGCGCCGGAGGCAGGCCACGGCGTACTTCACACCGGACAGCGGGCTCGGGTTGACGATCGCTGAGTTCCGGCGCGTGCGGGAGGCTGAGGGGAAGCCGCCCGGCCTGCGCATCGGTGTGCTGGGGTTGGGCGTGGGCACCAGCGCGGCGCTCACGCAGGCGGGGGACATGGTCCGCTTCTACGAGATCAACCCGAAGGTCATCTCCCTGGCGAAGGGCGAGGGCGGCTACTTCAGCTATCTCTCGGACACGCCGGCCCGTGTGGAGGTGGTGGAGGGCGACGCGCGCATCTCGCTGGAGCAGGAGCTGGAGCGGGGTGAGGCGCAGGCCTTCGATGTGCTCGCGCTGGACGTGTTCAGCTCGGACTCCATCCCGATGCACCTGCTCACCGAGGAGTCGGTGGCCCTGTACCGCAAGCACCTGGCCCCGGGGGGAGTGCTGGCGCTGCACATCAGCAACGTGCATCTGGATCTGGTGCCCATCGCGCTGGCGCACGCGCGGGCTTTCGGGATGCACGCCACGCTTGCCATCAACGAGACGAAGGGGGATGCGCTGCGCAGCGCGTGGATGATCCTCAGCCCGGGCGCGGAGTTCTCCTGGGGCCCCACCTTCGTCCAGGCGACCGGCACCGTTCACCGCCTGGAGCTGGCGGAGCCGACGCGCATCACCTGGACGGACGAGCTCAGCAGCGTGCTCCCCGTGCTGCGGCGCTCGCACAAGCTGGTGGAGACGCGGATGATCACCACTCCGCCCTCCACCGCGCCCATGGCCCAGCCCGCCTCTCCCTGACGGGCGGAGGACAGAAGTTCAGGGGATCTCGTTGACGCGGGCGAAGCCGACGAAGTAGTCCGCGCCGCCGGGGCTCATGGCGTAGACGATGAACTCGTTGGCCGGAGCGTTCCCATTGTTGGCCTGGATCCACTCCCACTGGCCCGTGGTGGTGCTGTAGGCGTTGCACGAGGTGTTGCCGCCGTTGCCCGTGCCGATGCACACCTTGCCCGAGTTCACATAGACCCAGGCGCCAGCCTGGGCGCGGGCGGGGCCATTGGCCGTGCACGAGCTGCTGCCGGGGAACACCTGGAGCACTCCGTTGTAGTCCGCGTGGGTGATGACGTGGAGCATGTTGACGCCGCCCGCGAGGGTCGAGGGCTCGAGCCGGCTGGTGATGAGGCCGGGCTTGTTGGTGAAGAGCGACCAGTTGGCGGCGGCGGACCAGCCGGCGGAGCCAGGCACCACGGTGGTGACACTGGTCATCGAGCCGTTGGGGCCCACGGTGGCGAAGGTGGGGTTGCTCAGCAGGTTGGGCGAGAACTGAACGCTGGCCTCGTCCACGTAGAAGTCGGCGCCAGCGGTGGTGGTGGAGTAGATGATGAACTCGTTGGCGGGGAGGGAGCCGTTGGAGGCGGTGACGTACTGCCACTGGCCCAGGGTGGAGCTATAGGCGTCACACCCGGTGTTGCCCCCGTTGCCGGTGCCAATGCAGACGCGGCCGCTGAGGACATAGATCCAGGCACCAGAGATGACCTTGGTGGGGCCGGAGTTGAAGGGCTGGAAGACCTGGACCAGGCCATTGCCAGCGCCCGCGGTGCGCACGTGGATCATCCGGGTGCCGTCACCGCGGCTGGAGGGCAGCTGCTCGGTGAAGACAGGGCCCGGGGTGTTGGTGAACAGGGTCCAGCTGGCCGCCGCCGAGTTGCCAGCGCCCCCAGGCACCACCGTGGTGATGTTGGTGGTGGAGCCGTTGGGCCCCACGGTGCTGAAGCTGGGGTTGGCCAGGTAGTTGGGCTGGGCACACAGGGCCTGTTCGAGCTCGGCCGTGGGCGAGTCCTCCTCCAGGCCGGCAGGGCCACAGGCGGCGAGAGCCGTGAAGGCAAGCAGGGAGATCAACAGGCGGCGCACGTTCATGAGGGTTCTCCAAGAGGTCCAGAGCGGGGCTCTGGAGGGTTCTGGCCCTAGAACGGCCTCTGGCGGAGATCTTCCCGCCGGGATTTCTTTTTCTCCGCGCGCTCCAGGGTGCAGCCCAGGGGACACACCGGAGGAGGCCAGACAGGACGGGGGCCGCGCCCTGTGGGAAGCTCCAGGCAATGGTCGTCTCTCCCAAGCTCCGCGCGTGGCTCCAGGACGCGGTGCAGCAGCTGCTGGCGGCGGTGCAGCAGATCCGGCTGCCGGGGCCCTCGGTGCTGCCCGTGGCGGGTGCGGTTGTCGGCGTCTACAGCGGCCTGGCCGCGGGCCTCTTCACCAACCTCATCGGGCTCGTGCGCGGGGTGAGCTACGGCATCCCATTGCTCGTCGATGCGCTCCGCACCGGCTCGGAGACACGGGCGCGGCTGGCGGAGGCGCTCACCACCGCACACTGGCACTTCGAGTTCATCATCGTCGGCATCCCGCTGGCCCTCGGCGCCCTCGGTCTCGCGCGGCTGATCCATCCCGGGGAGGGACGTGAGGTGGTGAAGCGCCGCCTCGAGGTGCTGGCGCTGCTCGTGATGGGGGCCCTGTCTCTCTACTACCCCCTCGTGGCCATGGCCGCCGTGAACATGGTGCTCGGGCACGTGCACCGCGACGTGGAGCAGCTCTCCCCCTTCCTCGTCGTCCTGGCACCCATGCTCGGCGGCGCGGTGGTGGGCCGCCTGCTCCGGGACAGGCCCGAGACGCACGGCCACGGCGTGCCGGAGGTGGTGAAGGCCGTGGAGAGCGAAGGCCGGCTGCCCGCGCGCAATGGCCTGCTCAAGCTCATCGCCTCGGCTGTCACCATCGGCACGGGCGGCTCGGCGGGACGCGAGGGGCCCATCGTCTACGGCGGCGCGGCGTTCGGCTCCGAGGTGGGGCGCACCCTCGGGTTCACCCGGCGCGAGCTGGCCATCCTCATGGCCAGTGGCGCGGGCGCGGGCATCGCCGCCTCCTTCAACGCCCCCGTGGCCGGTGCCATCTTCGCCATGGAGATCCTCCTGCGCGAGTTCCAGCTCCGCGTCTTCTCGCCCATCATCCTCGCCAGCGTCACCGCCACCATGGTGAGCCGCGGCGTCATGGGCAGCGCGGCCATGCTGGAGCGCGTGGCGTACATGATGGTGAGCGGCTGGGAGATCGTCTTCTACGCCCTCCTCGGGCTGGTGTGCGGAGGGCTGGCCTACGCCTTCATCCAGTCGCTGCACGGCGTGGAGGAGTTCTTCCAGGGCCAGCGGCCCGGGCGCCTGTCCGCGTGGCTCGGCCAGCAGCCGCTGACGGTGAGGGCGGGGATCGGCGGCATGCTCGTGGGGCTCCTGGCGCTGGCACACCCGGTGGTGTGGGGCACGGGCCACGAGTACGCCAACGACGCGCTGGTGCGCGGGCTGCCGCTGGCGCTGCTGGCCTCGGGGTGCGTGCTCAAGCTGGTGGGCACCGCGCTGACGCTGGGCTCGGGGGGCTCGGGCGGCACGTTCTTCCCGGTCACCGTCATCGGCGCCATGGCGGGCGGAGCCTTCGGAGAGATTCTGCACGCGCTGCTGCCGGGCGCCAGCGCCCCCAGTGGCGCCTACGCCATGGTGGGCATGGGCGGCACCGTGGCGGCGATGACGCGCGGGCCGCTGACGGGGATGATGATGGTGTACGAGCTGAGCGGCAACTACGCCATCATCCTGCCGCTGATGGTGACGTGCACGCTGGCCTCGGCGCTCTGCCACGTGCTCGTGGAGCGGAAGGCCGCCCGCGCGGGAGAAGAGGGGCTCGCCCTGCGGCGCACGCCCGTGCGCGAGCTCGCCATCTGGGAGGAGCCGGTGGCGCCGGAGCTCCCCGCGGTGGAGCTGCGCGAGCGGCTGCTCTCCTCGAAGGCGGCAGCGCTCCCGGTTCGGGGCGAGGACGGGCGGCTGCGGGGCGTGGTGGTCGCCGGCGCGCTGGGCGAGCGCTGGCGGCTGGCGGGAGAGGAGGCCACGGTGGAGGCGCTGCTGGACGGAGTCCCCGCCCTCTCCCAGGAGGCCCCCGTGGCCGAGGCGCTGGCGATCATGGACGCCCAGGGGGTGGAGGTGCTCGCGGTGGATGGCGGAGCGCGCGTGGGGGTGGTGACCCGCCTCGGGCTGGAGCGCTTCCTCCAGGCGGGCCGTGGCAAGCCCCCCCTGCACGAGCACCCGTTCGGAGCCACCGAGCTGCGCTGAGGGGGCTCAGGTGCCGGGCGTCATCGGCGCGTACGCCCCGGCCGGGCTCACGTCGAGCACCACCAACACCACCAGGATGCTGCAGGGCAGGACCATGGCGCCCGGGCCGAAGCGGAAGAAGAGCAGCGGCCCCACGGTGCACCCGATGAGAAAGGCCGTGGCGAGCCCGAGGTGCAGCCGGGTGCGCGAGAACTGCTCGGCGGTGGGCAGCTTGCGGATCATCCACATCAGGCCGCCGAGCCCATGGCCGCGGGCGCCGTCGCGCACCCAGGTCATCATCTTCACGAGCTGGATGCCGATGTCGGTGACGACGCCCGTCATGTGCGTGGTGCGCACGACGGCGCCGGACAAGCGGGTGACGAGCGCGTTCTGGATGCCCATGGCGTAGGCCATGCCCCAGAGCACGGTGGGCTCGTTTACCCCCCGGTTCTGCGCGGACCACAGGCCCACGGCCGCCAGCGTGAGCGCCTCCACCAGGAGCGCCGTGGCGTGCCTCCCCCGCCGCCGGTGCCGCGCCACGTCGATCAGCACGGTGGCGGTCATCGCCCCGAGCAGGAAGGCCAGGACGAGCTGGCCCGCGCCGAGCGCTGTGATCCACCGCCCATTGGCGAGGTACTCGCCCACGTTGGCCAGGTTGCCCGTCATGTGGGACGTGTGCGTGCCCAGCGCGAAGAAGCTGATCGCATTGACTGAGCCGGCCACGGCCGCCAGCAGCAGGGCCAGCAGGGAGTAGGCGCGACGGCTTGCGGGGGAGGTCTCGGTGGTGAAGGGCATGGAAGCGGTGCCCGGAGGCAGGCAGATGCTAGCACCCGGATCTTCAGGGGGTCAGAAACGTGTCCTCCAGGGAAGGCCGGACCGGTAGGCAGGCAGGCATGGCTCGGCTCCATCGCCTCCAGGCGGGGAACCCCGGGTTTCGGCCCGTTGTTGCTGGTCAAAATATAAGGCTTCGAGTGGAGTAAGGGAATGGAGGGCCCGAAGGCCCGGAGGCAGGAGGATGCGCAGGCTCGCCCGAGCATGGGTGTGGATGGTGGTGGCGACTGCCATCGGGCTTGCGCTGTATGGCCGTGCGTCGGCACGGGCTGTCCCCCAGGTGGTGCTGCAGGGAGGGCCCGGGGCGGAGCTGGCGCACGGGGGGCCTGGCGAGCTCCCCTGGCTCTCGGGGGAAGAGGTGCGGACGCTGCCCGTGGCCGAGGCGGCCAGTGAGGTGGACGGGCTGCTGGAGCTGCGGGTGATGGCGGGAGGGCGCCCCGTCCCGCGCGCTCAGGTGCGACTCTACCGGCGCGAGGGCTGGAGCCGGGAGACAGGCAAGGTGGACTGGCGGGTCGCGGCCGGGGGCGCCACGGGGAACGACGGGCAGCTGTTGATGCCGGCGCGTGCGGGCTCCTATCTCCTGGTGGCGCGTGCGGACAGGCTGGCGCCGGCCTGGCTCAACCTGATGCACCCGCTGGGCGGGCCACGGACCTCCGCGATCCTGCGCATGGAGGAGCCGAGCACCTTCTGGGGCACGACAGTGCTTCAGGGCACGGGGAGGCCGCTGCCGGGGGCCGAGCTGACGTTCACGCCAGACGTGAGCCCCTGGGAGGGGGACGTGCACGCGGACGCACCGGCCGAAGAGCGGGTGATGGTGACGAGCGACTCCGCGGGGCGCTTCCGCGTGGAGGGGCTGGCGCCGGGGCTCTACACAGTGGAGGGGCTCGCGCCGGGGAGCTCCACCTCGGTGGAGTGGACCCTCTGGCTGCCCGTGGCTGAGCCGCGGGTGCTGGCGCTGCCGGCCCCGGGCGCTGGGGTGCGAAGGAGGAGCGCCGAGCGGTCTCCCTCATCGGAGCTCCGGTGCGGCTACTGACGCGGGTGCCTACCCCGGCGGCCACCCCATGGGCCGGCCCGCGATCAGGTGCAGGTGGATGTGGAACACCGTCTGGCCGGCGTCATCGTTGCAGTTCATGACGAGGCGGTAGCCCTTGTCCGCGTGGCCGCGCTCCTTCGCCACCTTGGCCGCCGCGGTGTAGAGGTGCCCCACCACCTCCCGGTCCTCCATGGCGATGTCATTCACCGTGGGGATGTGCTTGAGCGGAATGAAGACCACGTGGGTGGGCGCCTGGGGGTTGATGTCCTCGAACGCCATGCACACGTCGTCCCGGTGGACGACCCGGGCGGGGATCTGACCGTCGCGAATCTTGCAAAAGAGGCAGTTGGACATGGCCTGGGCTTAGCAACCCCGGGCCCGGCTGGGAACGGCCTCGCGCACGGAAGCGTTGGCCTACGGCAGCCGCCAGCTGAAGCCCGGGTCGGGCACGCAGCCGGGGCGGGGCAGGCGCATCAGGCGGTAGTCCTTGTCCTGGGCCACCACCTCGCCTCCCACGCTCCACGGGGGGAGCGTAATCACGTAGTTGAACAGGCCCGAGTTGCGGTCCGGGCTCGCGTACCAGTACAGCGGCACGCGGCGGTGGAAGGAGCTGTAGCCCCCCGTCCAGGCCATGTGCACGGGGCCTTCAATCTTGAGCCCGCACACGTCCTCGCGCTGGCCCGCCACCATCAGCAGCCGGTTGATGGGGCCCGAGTCGTCATACGCGCTGTCCTGGGGGCGCTCGTGCAGGTACTGGCCGATCTCCCCGAAGGTGAGGCGCCGCGAGAGCCCCGCGGAGACAGCCGCCACCGCCACCACGGCCAGGGCCACTCCGGCGCGCGGGCGGAACGTCTTCAGCCGGGACAGCGCCACGTCCAGCCCCACGGCCGCGAGCGCGGCGAGCAGGGGGAGCAGGGGGACGAGGAAGCGCAGCTCCTTGTGCGGCTGCGCGGCGTGGAGGACGAAGAAGGTGAGGATGAGCGCTGCCAGCCCCCGGGACCGCCACAGCGCGAGCAGGCCGAGCGCCCCGGCCAGCAGCGAGATGCCGGGCATCGAGCTGAGGAGCACCCGGGTGTAGTAGCTGAAGGGGGCCACGCCCCAGCCCTTGCCGCCCTCGTTGATGAGGTTGAAGTCCAGGTACACGCGGGCCGAGTGGAACCAGCTGCCCCAGGTGAGCCGGTCCAGCAGCCCAAAGAGTCCAGCCCACACGGCGAGCACCCCGAGCGCGAGGCCCGCCGCCCGCCACTGCCGCCGCGCCGCGAGCAGGGCCACCAGCCCCGCGCAGAACACGCCGCTCTGCAGCCGCAGCAGCACGGCCAGCCCCAGCAGCGAGGCGCCCACGACGAGCGCCCGACGCGAGGCCCCGGGCGCCAGCGCCAGCCCGAGCCCGAGCACCACCGGCAGGGCCGCGGCGTTCTCGCTCATGGCCCGGGGGGCGAAGTAGATGGGCACGGAGGCCAGGGCCATCAGGGAGGCGCCCGCGGTGGCGGCGAGCGGCCCGGCCCCCTGAGAGCGGGCGAGCCGGTAGCTCCCCCAGGCGGTGGCGGTGCCCAGCAGCGCGAAGCATCCCTTTACGAGCCCCAGGTAGCCGCCGGGCGAGTCCAGCCCGAGCACCCGCGCCACCGCCATGAGCCCGGCTACCAGCCCGGGGAGGGCCCAGGTGCGCGCTCCTTCGATGAACTCCCAGGGCAGGAACCCGTAGCCGAAGACGAGCCGGTGTGCGGGCTCCAGGCTCTGGTAGACCTCATCCGGCCAGTACAGCCCGTCGTCCGTCAGGGCCAGCCACACCCGGAGTATGGCCCCCGCGGCGAGCACCAGGACCAGCAGGACCCGGGCCAGGCGGCGCTCGGAGGCAGGGGGCTCAGGGGTGGGGAGGGTAGGTGGCACGTCGAGCAATCATCGCAAACCGGCCGCCGGGTGATATCCACTTCCTGACGATGAGCACAACCCGCTCCATTCGCATCTCCGCCCTCCTCGAGGACCGGGACTACGACCTCCAGCTCACCCTCGTCGCCGGTGAGAAGGGGCTGACCCGGACCCTCAACTCTCCGCGCATCCAGAAGCCCGGGCTGGCGCTGACCGGCTTCACCGAGCACCTGCACCCGCACCGGGTCCAGGTGTTCGGCAACACGGAGATCTCCTACCTGCGCACGCTCTCGGAGGAGAAGCAGCGCGAGGTGCTCACGCGCCTCTTCAAGGAGGACCTGGCCTGCGTGGTGGTGACCAAGAGCCTGGAGCTGCCGCGGGTGCTCGTGGAGGCGTGCGAGGCGTTCGGCCTGGCGCTGATGAAGACGCCGCTGCTCTCCAGCACCTTCATCCAGCAGGTGCAGGGCTTCCTGGAGGAGGCGCTCACGGAGACCAGCAGCATCCACGGGGTGCTGATGGACGTGTTCGGCGTGGGCATCCTGCTCTTGGGCAAGAGCGGCATCGGCAAGAGCGAGATCGCCCTGGACCTGGTGATGCGCGGGCACCGGCTGGTGGCCGACGACATCGTCGACGTGGCGCGCCGCAAGCCGGGCGCCGTCTATGGCGCGGGCAACCCGGTCATCAAGCACCACATGGAGATCCGGGGCCTGGGCATCATCAACATCAAGGACCTGTTCGGTGTGTCGGCGGTGCGCGAGCAGAAGAAGATCGAGCTCGTCATCGAGCTGCAGGAGTGGGACCCGAGCCAGGAATATGACCGGCTGGGCGTGGAAGATCGCTTCCTGGACATCATCGGGGTGCCGGTCCCTCTCTCGGTGGTGCCGGTGCGTCCAGGCCGCAACATGGCGACCATCATCGAGGTGGCGGCGCGCAACCACCTGCTCAAGCTTCAGGGCCACCACTCGGCGCGCGAGTTCGCCGAGCGGCTCAACCGTGCTATTGCCGAGGGAGCGATGCGTCGTACGCTGGGAGAAGAGGTCGAGTGAGCGCGCCCGCCAAGCACATCGTCATCATCACCGGGATGTCCGGCTCTGGTAAGTCCACGGCCATCCGGGCGCTGGAGGATGCGGGCTTCTTCTGCATCGACAACCTGCCCGTGCTGCTGCTGCCCAAGCTGACGGAGCTGGCTGGCAGCGGCCACATCGAGCGCATGGCGCTGGTGGTGGATGTGCGCGAGGGCATCTTCCTCAAGGAGGCGCCGCGGGTGCTGGACGAGGTCCGCCGCGCGGGGCACCAGGTGGAGGTGCTCTTCCTGGACTCCAGCGATGACAGCCTCATCCGCCGCTTCAGCGAGACGCGCCGCCGCCACCCGCTGGCCCCCACGGGCACGGTGGCCGACGGCATCAAGGCCGAGCGCGAGGAGCTGAGGGACTTGCGCGAGCTGGCGGACCAGGTCATCGACTCGTCCGCGCTGAACGTGCATGACTTGAAGCGGATGGTGCAGGCGCGCTTCAGCCCGGAGCCGGCGACGGGGCCCTCGCTGTCGGTGATGTCGTTCGGCTACCGGCACGGGGTGCCGCCGCAGGCGGACCTGGTGCTGGACGTGCGCTTCCTGCCCAACCCCTACTTCGTGCCCGAGCTGAAGGGGCTGACGGGGAAGAACCCGAAGGTGGCCGCGTACGTGCTGGAGCGCGAGGAGACGCAGCAGTTCCTCGCCAAGGTGGTGGACCTCTGCCGGTTCCTGTTCCCGCGCTACCAGAAGGAGGGCAAGGCGTACCTCACGGTGGCGCTGGGCTGTACGGGTGGCAAGCACCGCTCGGTGGCCATTGCCGCCGAGCTGACGCGGCAGCTCCAGCAGGAGATCCCCCGCATCCAGCTGTGGGACCGCGACATCGAGAAGGAGTAGCGCGGCCCCCGGGGCTCAGCGCCGCCCTACCTCCCACCAGCCGAAGTACATCGTCCGCTGCTCCATGAGGTGCACCCAGCCGGGCGCATGGGTGTAGCGGTAGGGCAGCAGCCCCGCGGTGGTGAGCGCCGAGGCCGTCTCCTCGAACGAGGGGAAGGTGACCCACACCGCGGGCCCCGCCGTCTTCACCTGGCGCCGTGGCACCTCGTGCCCTTCCAGCCCGTGCCGGCGCTCCAGCACCGTGAAGAGCATCCGCCCCTCGGGCTTCAGCGCGGCCCCGAAGTGGTGCAGCACCAGGCGCAGGTCATCGCAGAAGTCCAGGCAGCCCACGGCCAGCACCACGTCGAAGCGCCCCAGCTCCGCGGGGATGGGCTGGTGGTAGCTGTGCACGCGCCACGTGCCCTGGGGACGGCCCTTGCGCGCCAGCTCGAGCATCTCCGGCGACAGGTCCAACCCCACCACCTCCGTGGACTCCTCGAGGTCGCGGGTGAGCAGGCCCGTGCCGCAGCCCACGTCGAGCACCCGGCAGCCGGGCGTCACCGCCTCCGCCAGGAAGCGCTCCACCCGATCCTCGTACCGGTGCAGCGACGGGAAGAGCACCTCGTACGCGGGAGCAATCTCTCCATACACCTGCCGGACGTGGGCTTCGTTGCTTTCGGGGGCCATGGCGGGCCGTACCTTAATTCGGAAGAACTCACCGAGAAGAGAGGGAGAACTCGCACTTCCTGTATCGCTGGATTGCCACGGCCAACACTACGCACTAAGTTGGCCCTGCCGGGGGCTGTGCCCATGGATACATGGGGATACAGCGTCTCAACGGGAGGTAGGGAGCATTCCTACAGGCGGAAGTGGAGCCTACCTGGTGCATTGGCTGAGCTGTCCGAGAGACCTTTGGACCTCGGAGGAATGATGAGGGCCAGTATCGGCCGGAGGCTTTATGTGTCCTTCGGCCTGCTTGTAGTGGCGTTCGCCGTGCTGGGAGGGGCGCACATCGTCTCTTCCTATCGCCTTGCCCGCGGGGTGGAGTTCTCGCTGGAGCGCTCGTTCACCATGGCGACGGCGCTCTTCGAGCTGCGGATGATCCACCAGCAGACCACGGTCCTGCTCTCCTCGAGCGGACAGGAGGCCTCGGCCCAGCCGCAGGATGAGCTCGCCGCGCTGGAGAAGAGCTTCGCCAGCCGGATCACCGCCCTGCGGGAGAAGGGCTATCCGCCGGCGCGGCTCGCTGACGTGCAGGGGCGCTTCACCGAGGCCCTGGCCGTCGGCCGCCAGCTCCTCACCACCCCAGGGGCGGTGGATCCCCAGAGCCGGTCCATCCTCTTCCATGAGCAGACGCGGGTGCTGGAGCAGCTGCTGGAGTCCATGGCGAAGGACGAGGCGAGCACGGTGCGCTCCTCCTTCCAGGAGCTGCGGCTGAACTTCCGGCGGGGGGCGTGGATCTTCGCCGGTGGGGTGCTGGGCTGCATCCTCGTGGCGCTGCTGCTGGCCTTCGGGCTGCGGCGCTCGCTGGTGCACCCGCTGCGGGCGCTCACGGGGGTGGCGCGCGAGATCAGCCAGAACGGGGACCTGACGCTGCGCGTGCCGGTGCGCTCCGGGGATGAGGTGGGCCAGCTGGCGGGCGCCTTCCGGGAGATGGTGGAGCGCCTGCGGACGATCCACAACGAGCTGCGCTCCTCGGGGGGGACGCTGGCCACGTCCGCGGCGAACGTGCGCCGCTCCGCCGAGCAGCAGCAGGAGACGGTCAGCAGCCAGGCGGCGGCGCTCCACCAGACGCGCGTCACCGCGGAGGCGCTGCGGGAGACCTCCTCGCTGGCGGCCCAGCGGGCCCACTCCGTGCTCAACCTGGCCGAGCGGGCGGACACGCTGGGCCGTGAGGGGGAGACGTCGATTGCCCAGAGCGTCTCCGGCCTGGCGAACCTGGGGGCCCAGGTGCGGGAGATCGCCCAGCGCATCCGCAACCTGGGAGAGAGCACGCAGCAGATCGGCGCCATCACCAAGACGGTGAAGGAGCTGGCGGACCGCTCCAACATGCTGGCGCTCAACGCCGCCATCGAGGCGGTGCGCAGCGGCGAGCACGGCAAGGGCTTCGGCGTGGTGGCACGGGAGATCCGCTCGCTGGCGGATCAGTCCATCGAGGCCACGGTGCGGGTGAGGGAGATCCTGGACGCGGTGGGCCGCGCGGTGGCGGAGACGGTGAGCATCACCCAGTTCAACGCCGAGCAGATGCAGGGCGGGTTGGAGCAGGTGAGCGCCACGGGCGAGAGCCTGCGGGAGCTGTCGGCCCTCATCCGCGACAACGCCAGCGCGGTGAAGGAGATCGTCGCCGCCGTCAGCCAGCAGGACCTGGGCATCGCGCAGATCTTCCTCGCCGTAAGCGAGCTCTCCAAGATGATGGCGGACACGGAGAAGGAGCTCGATGCCACGAAGACGGCGGCGGTGGTGCTCGATGACGTCTCCCAGAAGCTGACGGACGTGGTGACGCGCTACCGCGCCTGAGCCCGCTCGCCTCCTTTCGCCATGTGGGCCCACGCCCACCTTGAAATCGTGTCTTGTGGACACTAAGTTAGTGTCGACAATACACTAAAGGAAGCAGGCCATGCCCATCCGGTACATCAAGGCGGCACCGACGACGTACGTCATCCAGTTCCAGGCAGGGAAGGTGAGGCGGGAGGGGCCTGGGCTGTCGTTCCTGTATTGGGCGCCCACGACGACGCTGGTGGGGGTGCCGCTGGCGAGCGCGGACGTGCCCTTCGTTTTCAACGAGGTGACGAAGGACTTCCAGGCGGTGACGCTGCAGGGGCAGCTGACGTACCGGGTGGCGGACCCGAAGCGGCTGGCCTCGCTGCTGGACTACTCCATCGCGCCGTCGGGCAAGTACCTCTCGAACGATCCAGAGAAGCTGGAGGAGCGGCTGGTGCAGGTGGCGCAGGTTCGCGCGCGCACGGTGGTGCAGGGCATGGACCTGCGCGAGGTGCTGGGGCACTCGGAGGTGGTGGAGGGGCCGGTGCTGGCGGCGCTGGGGGCCTTGGAGGCCATCCGCATGCTGGGCGTGGAGGTGATGGGCTTCTCGCTCTTGTCCGTGCGGCCCACGCCGGAGATGGCCCGGGCGCTGGAGGCCGAGGCCCGCGAGGGGCTGCAGCGCCGCGCGGACGAGGCCATCTACGCCCGCCGCAACGCCGCGGTGGAGCAGGAGCGCCGCATCAAGGAGAGCGAGCTGTCCACCGAGCTGGCGGTGGAGGAGAAGCGCCGGCAGATCCGCGAGGCGCAGATGGCGGCGGACATCGCCGTGGAGGAGCAGCGCGCGGCGCTCATGGAGCGCTGGACGGAGAACGAGCGCAAGGCCGCGGATGCGCGCGCCTACTCCCTGGAGAAGGTGCTGGCGCCCGTGCGCGGCATGGACTGGAAGACGCTCATGGCGGCCAACGGTGGAGGCAACGATCCCAAGCTGAACATCGCCCTGGCCTTCCGGGAGATGGCGGAGAACGCGGGGAAGATCGGCGAGCTGAACATGTCGCCGGAGCTGCTGAGCGGGCTGCTGGGGCCCACGCAGCGCGAGCCTCCCGCCGAGCCGCAGCAGCGCACGCGCGGCAACCGGTGAGGGTGCCATGTTCGAGAAGATCATCCTCGTCACCCGGAAGACGCGGCTGGAGGAGCTGGTCGAGCGGCTGAACACCCGCGCGCAGGCGCGCTTCTACCTGGAGCACGCCGGGCAGGACTTCGAGGACTACGCGCGCGAGGACGACGCCTACCGCCGGGCGCTGGAGGGGCTGCATGGCGCGCTGGCGTTGGGGCTGCCGGTGCAGCAGGTGGACCGCTCGCTGGTGCCCACCTTCCTCTTCAGCGGCAAGGAGGTGGTGGTGGCGATAGGCCAGGACGGGCTGGTGGCCAACGTGGCCAAGTATGTGAACGGCCAGCCGTTGGTGGGCGTCAACCCGGACCCCTCCCGCTTCGACGGCGTGCTGCTGCCCTTCGGCGTGGAGGGCACGCGCGGGGCGGTGCGGCGGACGCTGGAGGGCAAGGCGAGCGTGCGTGAGGTGACGCTGGCCGAGGCCCGCCTGGAGGACGGGCAGCGGCTGCTGGCCTTCAACGACTTGTTCCTCGGGGCGCGCACGCACGTCTCCGCCCGCTACACGCTGCGCTACGGGGACACGGCCGAGCCCCAGTCGTCCAGCGGGGTGCTCGTCTCCACCGGGGCCGGCTCCAGCGGCTGGCTCTCCTCCGTCTTCACCCTGGCCCGGGGGCTCACGGAGAGCACGGGCGGTGTCCCGGGGAGCGCGTGGCGCATGGGCTGGGAGGATCCGCGGCTGGCCTTCGTCGTGCGCGAGCCCTTCATCAGCCGCCACTCCTCCGCCCGCCTCATGAGCGGCTTCGTCACCTCCGAGCGTGAGCTGGTGCTGGAGTCCCGCATGCCCTCGGGGGGCGTCATCTTCAGCGATGGTGTCGAGGAGGACTTCCTGGCCTTCAGCGCGGGCGCCACCGCGCACATCCGCCCAGCGGCGCAACGGGCCCGGCTCGTGGTGCCGTAAGGCCGCCTGCTCGCCGGCCAGACGCGAGTCAAGGGCCCTGAAAATCGGCCTCCGGATGCACCCTGGGCCATGTCCCTGCATCTCATGAATGTGGGAAGCTCAAGGGATGCTTCCCCGTCCGGTGGGCAACGGCGCCCTGCACCGCCGGACGAGGAATTGTGGGCGTATGGCCGGGATGTGGCTTACCTTTAGGGAGAAGAGGGTAGGCTGGGGCATGTCAAGGGACGCGGAACCTTTCACCGGGGTTGCACGTCGTAGAATTCAGGCGTAGGACGCAATCCCGGGGGGTGGTGAGGAGTGAATATGGTCGGCCTCGTCGTCGCATCTCACGGGCGTCTAGCGGAAGAGCTGGTGGCTACCGCCGAGCAGATCGTGGGCAAGCTGCCCGCGGTGGCTACGTGCAACATCGAGCCGGGGACCTCCGTCGAGGACCTCCGCGCGAAGATGAAGCTGGCCGTCGCCAAGGTCGACGATGGGGAAGGTGTCATCGTCATGGCCGACCTCTTCGGAGGTACCCCTTGTAAGGAATCCCTGATGATGTGCCAGCGGGGCAACCTCGAGGTCCTCGCCGGCGTCAACCTCCCGATGATTCTCAAGGCCAACTCGTTACGCGGCGAGCACCTGCCGCTGCCGGAGATGGCCTCCCTGCTGACCTCCTACGGTCAGCGCAACATCACCTGCGCTTCCGCCCTGCTTCGCGAGGCTCAGCAGTCGCCGCGAACTTGACGCGGAGGCTCCCGTCGGCGATTCGAGACAGCCGTGATCACCCTGGTCCGGGTCGACAACCGCCTCATCCACGGACAGGTCGTCGAGGCCTGGCTGCCGCACCTGAAGGTGCAGCGCGTCGTCGTGGCCGATGACGAGGCCGCCTCCAGTCCCCTCATCCGCGCCGCCATGGCGCTGGCGGTGCAGAGCGCCATCGAGGTGCAGATCCTCCCGCTGGCCCAGGTGGACTTCGCGGCCCTGACCAAGGATGGCGTGCGCACGCTGGTGCTGCTGCGGGACGTGGCGGCTGTTCCCTTCGCCTTCGCACATGGGCTGTCCATGGATCACCTGAACCTGGGCAACGTGCACTTCGGCGCCGGCCGCCGGCAGGTGTCCCCCTCCGTCTTCCTCGCGGAGGCCGAGGTGCAGGCGCTGCAGGGGCTGGCGGACAAGGGTGTGCGGGTAGAGGCTCGCGCCGTGCCCTCCGAGAAGTCCGTGGAGCTGGGAGAGCTGACCGAGCGCTGGGCAAAGGGCGGGTGAACCCGTGAGCGTGGGCTGGACCCAGGTGCTGCTCGCGGGACTCTGGGGCGGCTTTGTCGCCGTGGAGCGCAAGGCGTTCCTCCAGGCGATGATCTCCCGGCCGCTGGCCTCCGCCACCGTCATGGGGCTCCTGCTGGGAGACCTGCGCGCGGGTCTCTTCATCGGCATGCTGCTGGAGCTGTTCTACCTGGGCACCGCCAACCTGGGGGCCTCGCTGCCGGAGAATGACACCGTGTCGGCCACCGGCACCGCGGCGGCGGCGGCCACCATGGCGGCGGCCACCGGCGCGGGCTCCACGCAGGCCCTCTGGTCCATCGCCATCCTGGTCTTCCTCCCGCTGGGCCGGGCGGGGCGCATCGCGGATCGCCTGCTGGAGGGGTACATGGCCCGGCTGGCGCGGGTGGCCATGGCCTCGGCCGAGGCGGGCAACCTCTCTCGCGCGGTGCGGCAGAACATCTGGGGCATGTGGCCCCACTTCCTCGTCTACGGAATGGTGTCGGCCACCTGCGCGCTGCTGGGCTTCTTCCTCGGGCCGCTGCTGGAGCGGCTGCCGCTGGATCTGCTGCGGGGGCTGGCGTGGGCCTTCCCGGCCATGGCCTCGGTGGCCGCGGCGCTGGCGGCGCAGGGCAGCCACGCCAAGCGGGCCCCGCTCTACGCGGGCTTGGGCGCCACGGTGGTGACGCTGCTGGTCATCCTGCTCACCCTCCAGGAGCGCCGGTGAGCACCGCCCCCACCCTCAGCCGAGCCGTGCTGCTGCGCGTCCTCCTGCGCTCGCTGGCCCTGCAGGCCTCGTGGAACCCCAAGGGCATGCAGAACCTGGGGCTGGCCTACAGCCTCTTCCCGGCGCTGGAGCAGCTCTACCCGGACAAGAAGGCGCAGGAGGCCGCGGTGCAGCGGCACCTCGTCTTCTTCAACACCCACCCGTACGTGGCGGCGGCCATCGTCGGCGGGGTGCTCTACCACGAGCAGCGCATCGCCCGGGGCGAGGAGCCGCCGGACAAGGTGGTCGCCTTCAAGGCGGCGCTCATGGGGCCGCTGGCGGCGCTGGGGGATGGCTTCTTCTGGCTCTCGCTCAAGCCGGCCGTGGGCGCCATCTGCGCCGCCCTGGTGCCCTTGCTCCACGCCTGGGCCGTGGTGCTCTTCCTCGTCCTCTACAACTTCGTGCACCTCACCCTGCGCGCCCGCTTCTATTGGATGGGCCTCACGCTGGGGGATCGGCTGGTGGAGGCCATCGCCCGCGCCAACCTGCCCACCCGGGGGGCCCGGCTGCGCTCGGTGGCGGCCGCCTGCGCGGGGGGCCTGGCCGCCTGGCTCGCCGTGGACCTGGGGCGCACGGCAGGCGGGGACCATGCGCCCTGGCTTGTGGCTGGCTGTCTGGCAGTGGGGGTGGCGTCCTACATGCTCGTTCAACAGCGGGTACCCAACTACGTCGTGCTGTACCTTGCCGCGGGACTGGCCTGCGCGGCGGGAGCCTTTCTCTAGTGAAGAGGGGGAGTGGAGCCGCCTATGGCTAACGTTGCTGAAGGCACTTTCGAGATCATCAACGCGCTGGGGCTGCACGCCCGCGCGGCCGCGCAGCTCGTCAAGGTGGCCAACCGTTTCAAGTGTGAGACGTCCATCGAGCACCAGGGCCAGCGGGCCAACGCCAAGTCCATCATGGGCGTGCTCATGCTGGCGGCGGGGCAGGGCTCCAGGGTGAAGCTCACCTGCAAGGGGGAGGACGCGGACACATGCCTGGCGGAAATCGCCAAATTGATCGCCGACCGCTTCGGAGAGGGGCAGTAGCGCGGCAAGATAGGGCACAGGTGAACGACAGACCGTGAGCACGCCAGGAACTCCCACTCTGAACCTGAAAGGCATCGGCGCCTCGCCCGGCGTCGCGGTGGGGCATGCCTTCATCCTGGACCGCAAGCGGGTGCGCACCCCGAAGCTGCGGCTGGCCGAGGCGGAGGTAGAGCCCGAGCGCATGCGCATGCACACGGCCCTGGAGCTGTCCGACCGGCAGCTGGCCGAGCTCAAGGATCAAATTACCCGCTCCGAGGGGCACGACCACGCGCTCATCCTCGAGGCCCACCGGCTGATGCTCCACGACCCGATGCTCGTGGACGAGGTGGACAAGCTCATCGTCGAGGACCGCATCAACGCCGAGTGGGCGGTGCGGCGGGTGGCGCGCAAGCTCAAGCACCTGTTCGACAACATCCCGGACGAGTACTTCCGCGAGCGGCGCTCGGACGTGGACTACGTGGCGGACCGGGTGGTGCGCAACCTGATGGGGCAGGTGGTGGACGAGGAGGTGGAGATCCCCGCCGAGGCCATCGTCGTGGCGCATGATCTGTCGCCCTCGGACGCGGCGATCATGGCGCGCAGCGGGCGGGTGGCCGGCTTCATCACGGACCTGGGGGGCCAGACGAGCCATACCGCCATTGTCGCCCGCGCCCGGGAGACGCCCGCGGTGGTGGGAGCGGGCAAGGCCAGCGAGCAGATCTCCCCGGGCGACCTGGTGGCGCTGGACGGCTCGAGCGGCGTCATCCTGTTGAACCCCACGCCGGACCAGCTGGCGCTCTTCCGCGAGGCGCAGCGGGTGCAGCACCAGAGCGAGCAGCTGGCCCTGCGCAGCAAGGATCTGCCGGCCACGAGCGCGGACGGCTACCGCATCCGGCTCAACGGGAACATGGAGTTCCTGGAGGAGATCCCCTCGCTGCTGGCGCACGGGGCGGAGGGGATCGGCCTGTACCGCACGGAGTTCATGTTCCTGGACCGCAAGAACGTGCCCTCCGAGGAGGAGCACTACCGCGCCTACAAGCAGGTGCTGGAGGCCATGGGCGGGCGGCCCGTCACCATCCGCACGCTGGATCTGGGCGGGGACAAGGTTCCCAGCAAGGCGAAGCACGAGAAGGAGCCGAACCCGGCGATGGGCCTGCGGGCCATCCGCTACTGCCTGGCGCACCGGGAGCTGTTCCGCACGCAGCTGCGGGCGCTGCTGCGGGCCAGCGCGCACGGGAACCTGCGGCTGATGTTCCCGCTCATCAGCGGCATGAGCGAGCTGCGCGAGGCCCGCTCGGAGTTGGAGGCGTGCCGCACGGAGCTGAGCCGGGCAGGGGTGCCCATGGGCAAGCGCTTCCCGGTGGGCATCATGGTGGAGACGCCGAGCGCGGCGCTCATCGCGGACCGGCTCGCCCAGGAGGCGGAGTTCTTCTCCGTGGGGACGAACGATCTCATCCAGTACACGCTGGCCATCGACCGCCAGAACCGGGAGGTCGCCTACCTCTACAAGCCGCTGCACCTCTCGGTGCTGCGCTCGATCCAGAACATCGTCGGCGCGGCGAAGGCCGCGGGCATCCCCGTGTCCATGTGCGGAGAGATGGCGGGAGACCCCATCTACTCGTTGGTGCTGCTGGCGCTGGGGTTCGACGAGCTGTCGATGACGGCGGGCCAGATCCCGGTGGTGAAGAACATCCTGCGCAGCGCCAGCCGCTCGGAGGCCACGGCGCTGCTCACCTCGGCCATGGAGCTGACCACGGCGGAGGAGATCGAGCGCTACATCCGCACGGAGATGGAGCGGCGGTTCATCTCCGCCGAGCCCTGAGCGTCGCGCCCGGCCCTTCCGAGGGTCTCAGGGCGCGCCGCAGGCCAGCCACTGGCCCAGCTTCTCGCGCTCCTGCTGCGTGGGCTGGGGGCGCTGAGCGGGCGGCATTTCGGTGTTGGTGGTGTTGGGGCCCGCGGCGGCGTGCGTGTCGATCAGCGCGAGTTGGCGGCGCACCTCGTCCAGCGTGTCGAAGTCCACGCCCACGGTGGCGCCCTGGCGCGCGGCTCCAGTGGCGGACTGGCTGTGGCAGCTCAGGCAGTACGTCTCCACGAACGCGGTGCCGAAGTTCTGGGCGGTGGGTGCATCCAACGACGGGCACGTGGCGCCCGTGGCAACTCCCCCGTGCTCGTGCCCCTCGTCCCCATCATCGTCTTCGCCACCACACCCCTTGGCCTCCCCGTGCCCGAGACACAGGAAGGCGGCGAGGGCGAGCGAACCAAGGCGGGACAGCGTACGGAACGTCATCATTGTGGGGGCTCCCAGCGCACCATGTCAGCACATCCTCTCTCAGGCGGTGCGCAGCGGGAACTGCCGCATCACGGCCTCGGTGAAGGTCCGCGCGCCCGTGTGCGCGCACACCTCGGAGATGGTGCCCTGGTCGACGATCTGACCGTCGTGCATCAGCAGCACCCGGTCGCACAGATACTCGGCGTCGCTCAGCGAGCGGGTGGCCAGGAGCACCGCCTTGCCCGCATCGCGCGCGGCGCGGATGGCCATCAGCACGAAGTGGCTGCCCAGCAGATCCAGCGCGTGGGTCGGCTCGTCCAGGATGAGCACCGGCGGATCGTGCAGCATCGCGCGCGCCAGGTTGAGCCGGTGCTGCTGGTCGGGCCGCAGCGTCGCGGTGGGCCGGTCCACGAACCGCTCCAGCTCGAAGGCGTTCGCGAGCGCCTCGATGCGCGCCTCCAGCTCCAGCGGTGGCACGCCGTGCAGCTGGCCCCGCTGCTTGAACAGCTCGCGCGGGGAGGGCCGCGGCGGCAGGCTGCAGTCCCCGGCGACGTAGCCGACCCGGTTCTTGATGCGGAACGGATCCAGCACGGTGCTCAGCCCCGCCACCACGCCCTCGCCCGAGGACGGCGTGACGAACCCCGCCAGCATCTTCAGCAGCGTGGACTTCCCGGCGCCCCGAGGCCCGATGAGGCCCACCACCTCTCCTCGGGAGACGGTGAACCGCACGCCCCGGACAGAGGTGCCTCCCTGGACGTTCTTCGACAGCTCCCTGGCCTCAATCACGATGCGCTACCCCTTCCACAGCGGAGTCTCCACGGGCATACGCCTTCCCGCGCCGGCGCCCCGTTGCTCGGGCTCCGGAAGGTTCCAGTTCTCTACGGAGCGCCAGGGGCCGTCTGGCGCGATTGCGAACTACTCGACGCCTTCCGGAGGCGGAGTCTCCCCGGAGTCCCCTTTGGCGTCCTTGGAGATGCTGTGGCGCTTGCGGAAGCGCTCGATGAGGCGCTCCACCGGGCGCAGGCCGACGAGCACCAGGAGGGCGAAGACCACGGAGACCGAGGCGCCGAGGAAGAAGCCGAAGCCCGCCGCCAGGCCCACGGAGGCGGTGAGCCAGAGGTTGGCGGCGGTGGTGAGCCCGTGCACCGAGGTGCCGTGGCGGAGGATGGCGCCGCCGCCCAGGAAGCCGATGCCGACGACGACCTGGCTGGCGATGCGGGTGACGTCCGCCCGGACGAACGAGGGCTCGGGGCTGTCGAGCAGCTGCCCGGCGGCGATGCTGACCAGGGTGAAGAGGCAGGAGCCCAGGCTGACGAGGAGGTGGGTGCGCAGGCCCGCGGCATGTCCGCGCAGCTCCCGCTCCAGCCCGAGCAGCCCGCCCAGCAGCAGGGCCAGCGCCAGGCGCACGACAATGGTGCGCTCGTCCACGTTGGCTACTCCCCCAGCTCGATCTTCTCGTCGATGTCCTGATCGTTGAGCTGAGGCTTGGGGAGCGTGTCGAGCGTGGCCTGGAGCAGCTTGTACGTGGGGACGACGTAGGGCTCCACGTCGGCGCCGAGCTGCTGCACGTACTGCGCGGTGCGCTCGCGGAACTTCTCGTCGCTCGAGTCCCAGCTGCCGGAGGCCTCGGCGCTCCAGACATCCTCGCCGTCCACGCAGCGCATGAGCCGGGAGCGCACGGCCACCTCCGCGCCGTCCTTCGTGGGCTTCACCTGGGGATCCAGCAGGAGCACGCCCTCGATGCCCTCGACGCACAGCGCCTGGAGCGACTCGCGGGTGGCGGGCTCGGGCAGGGAGAGGTTCGACTTCACCAGGAAGTCACGGTTCTGGTTGACGTACTGGCGGGCGATGAGGCTCCACAGCTCGCCCAAGGCCTGCTTGCCGGCGGGGAGCGGCTGAGTCACCACCGCGAGGCGCTTCACCCGCACCTTGTCCACCTGCTCGTAGTCAGGGCGCGTGAAGCTGTTCTTCACCGTGGCGCAGGCCGCGAGCGTGGCAAGGGCCACCGCGAGCGCAAGTCGCTTCGTCATCGTCGTCTCCCTCTCCCAGCCCCTCGTGAGGAGGGGCCTCGTTCATGGCCGGGGCGGTGGGCCCCGGAAGCCCTGGAGCCGCCTCAGGCCGCGCGGGTCTCGGAGCTGGTGCCTCCGGAGGCCTCGCTGTCCGAGGGCGGCTGCTTCCCACTCTTGCGCACGCGCCGGTCGTGCATCAGCTGCATCACTGCGGCGAGCACCGTGAAGGACACCACCAGCGTGGTGATGAGGCCGATGCAGGCCACCACTCCCATGGAGCGCAGGCCGATGTGGCTGGCCGCCAGCAGGGCGGCGAAGCCGGACACCGCCGTCAGCGTGGAGGATGCCACCGCGGCGCCCACGCTGCGCAGTGCCACCACGGGTGAGGTGCCTTCCAGGAAGCGGTGCAACAAGTAGAGGCCGTGGCTCACCCCGAAGCCCAGGAGGATGGGCAGGATGATGATGTTCATGAAGTTCAGCCGCAGATCGAAGATGGACATGAACCCCAGCATCATCGCCAGGCCCACGGTGAGCGGGATGACGGACGCGAGCGCAAGCGGCACGTTGCGGAAGTCCGCGAAGTGCATGATGAGGATCCACAGCGCCACCAGGATGACGGTGAGCTGGCCGTCCTTGAGCACGATGCGCGCCAGCCGCGCGTAGAGCTGCGCGGCGCCCGCCGAGCGGAACTCCTTGCCGGACGCGGTCTTGATGACGCCCGTCTCGTCGGCGAACTGGAGCATCAGCTTGCCGTCCCACAGGTCCACGCTCGGGTAGATGAACGTCAGGAAGCCGTGGTTCTCCGGCTTGGTCTCCGGCAGGTGGCGGAACTGCTTGGCGTAGATGTCCGGCACGCCGTTCACATCGAAGGGCCGCGCCGACAGCATCTTCTTGAAGAGGCCGGCCTTCTCCTGCATCTCGGGAGGCAGGGACTCCACGTTGATCTCCTTCAGCTCGTCTTCCCACTCCGCGAGGATCTTCGCGTTGGCCTGGGCGTTCTCCGGCGGCGGGACGAAGGTGTAGATGCTCACCACCTGGTCGATGGACTTGTACTTCTCCGGGTGGCCGGTGAGCTCGTCGTAGACCTCCTTCGCCTCCTCGAGCGTCTTCGTGTAGACGGCGATGGGGTCGCTGGAGATCTGGAACCGGCGGGCGATCTCGTCCTGGAGCTGCACGGAGGGCTGCTTGGCCGGCATCAGCGCGCGGGTGTTGTAGTTGAAGCGCACGCCGTGCCGGATGGTCTCAGGCAGCTTGTTGATGGCGGGCTCCAGGGCTCGGGTGAGGGGCTTCTTTACGCTCTGCACGATGAAGCCCGTGACAACCTCCAGGTTGACGCTCTGTACGATGAGGGCCGGAACAGCCCCCAGCGCGAGCGCGGCCATTTGAATGGCCAGCCGCTTGCCCCGCCACCGCGCGTGCCAGGGGAGACGGATCTCCACCTCGTCCGGCTGCGGAATACCGACGCCCATGAGGTGCGTCAGCACCGCCCGGACGCTGAGCCCCAGGATGAGCCCCAGGATGATCGTGCAGCCGACGACCAGGATGCCGATGAAGAGGGGGATCAGCACCTCCAGGTTGCTCCAGGGGATGGCGCACGCGCATACCGCGGCGACGATGGCGGTGCTGATGCCCAGCAGCAGCCTGGGACGCGGGAAGCGGATCTCCTTGCCCGCGGCGTTGTTGGTGGCCGGCGGCTTCATGGTGCCGACGAGCTTCTCGGGCAGCGCCGGGTTCATCCGGCCGATGAGCGCCAGCAGCGCCGGGCTCCACGAGAACAGCGTTAGGCCCAGGATGAGCGTGCCGCACCCGGCCAGGAAGCCGAACTGGCTGAAGCCGCGGAACTCGCTGACCATCAGCACGAAGAACGAGCCCGCCGTCACCACCGCCGACACCGCGGCGGGCCGGCCCGCGTTGATGATGGCGTCCCGGATGGCGATGTCGTACGGCTTGCCGGCGCCCAGCTCCAGCCTCGTGCGGAAGACGAAGTGGATGCCGAAGTCGATGCCGAAGCCCATCAGGATGCCACCGAGGATGCTGGTGATCATGTTGAGCTCACCCACGGTGGCGTAGGTGAAGCCCATGGTGATGATGGTGCCAATCACCATGCCGCTCACCACGATGACGGTGGGCGCCCACTTGCGGAAGAACACGATGGTGATGGCGAGGATCGCCAGGAAGGCAATCAGGGCCACCGGCTGGAGCGACTCCTCGATGGCGTACGAGTCGTCCACCGCCGTCTTGTACGAGCCGGTGTAGCCGTAGGCGACCGTCTTCGCGTCGCCCATCAAGTCGTAGTCCTCGACCAGCTTCACGCCTTGCGCGTTCGCCTTCGAGTACTCGGCGAGATCCTGGTTGAGCTTGGCGACGTACGCCTTCGTCTTGCCGAGCTCGTTGGTGTCCCACATCGGCTTGATGAGCATCATCATCATCTTGCGATCGGGCGAGATGTAGTAGTCGTCGATGATGCTCTTCTTGCCGACGCTCGAGTACTTGGCGATCAGGTCCTGCAGGTCGAGCTTCACGGGCTCGGTCTTCTTCAGCTCGATAAAGAAGGGGTTGTTGCGGCGCAGCTGATCCTTCATGTACGCGCTGATGCGCTTCTTGCCCTCGGCCAGGTCCTCCGTCTTGATGAAGAGGGCCATGTTCTGCTGCACGAACTCGACGGGGATCTTGTAGGTGACGAAGCGGACGTGCTCCTTGTCCGCCTCGAGCTTCGCCGCCAGGTCATCCGCGACGCGCTTGAGGGTGGCCTCATCCGAGGAGCGCAGCGCGAGCATGAAGTAGCCGCTGCCGCCCACCATATCGATGATGCGCTTGACCTCCTTCACCTCGGGCAGCTCCTGGGAGATCAGGTCGAGCTGGTTGGAGTTGATGGTCAGCTTCGACGTGCCGTAGAGGGAGATGCCCAGCAGCGCGAGGATGACGAGGAGGACCGTGCCCGGCCTGCGGACCATGAGTCCGGCATAGGCGAGAGCGAAGCGGTGCGGAGGGTGGGACGAGGCGCTCATTGCGCGCGACCCTACCGGCAAATGGCCCTTCCCGGAAGCAGCGCATGCGTGCCCGGCTGCCGGGGCGGCACCCTCCCTCCAGGTGTCCGCTGGGAGGGTAGGCCGCCGGGCTCCTACCTCAGGCGCCGGGCGGGCCTGAGGCAGGGGCCGGGGCCTCCTGAGGCTGAGGCTCCTCGGCCGTGGCGTCAGGAGGAGGTAACAGGAAGGAGCGGGGCTGCCGCAGGAAGCGCGCCGCGAGGGGCCGTATGAGGAGCAGGCCGTCGCCCAGGGAGGCATCCCGGGCGCGCAGGGCCACGGCCAAGGCGAGCGCGAAGGAGATGCCAAAGTTGAGCGCGCCGATGCCCAGCACGCCCAGCAGGGCGGCGAGGAAGCCGGGCTGTGCCACCGCCTCGGGCCCGAGCACGCAGCCGGCAAAGGCCAACGAGCCGAAGGAGAGGGTGACGTGGCGCACGTCCAACGGCAGGCCGAAGAAGTGTCCCACCCCGGGCGTCACGGCCAGGAGCACGCCCAGCATCACACTGCCGCCCACGCCGGCCGAGTGATGGAGCACGGCCTCCGCCAGCCGGTGCGCGCGAGCCTCGCCGAGCAGCCGCCGCAGCCCCGCATGGTGCGCGAGCGCCTCGGGGATGCGGCGGTAGACGAGGAAGTTCTCCAGCCAGCCGGCCGACAGGCTGGAGAGCCAGAGCAGCACGCCCGTGAAGGCAGCCCACAGGAGCGTGGCGCTGCGCCAGGGGTGGAGGGACTCCACCACGGCCTGGGCCCTCTCGGGGGTGAGGAGCTGCTGGCCCATGACGAGCTGCCAGCCGAGCCCCAGGCCCACGGCGGCCGGCAGCACACAGCTCAGGTTGCCCAGGGCCGCCGCGAGCTGGGAGCGGGTGATGCGGGGGATGAGCTCCACCAGCCGCTCCAGCCGCTCGCGCGAGCCCTCGCCGATGCCGTCCGCCAACGTCGCGGCCGTCATGGAGGGCTGCTGGGTGGCCAGTGTGAAGCCGAGCAGCTGCATCACCACGAAGCTGCCGGCGTAGTTGAGCGCGGCGAAGAGGCCCGCGAAGAAGGGGGCCAACGTGAGCTGGGCGAGGAGGAGCGTGATCGCGGCGGTGAAGACGGTGAGCAGCCCGCCGCCCGCGGCCGAGTGCAGCAGGGCGTGGAACTCGGCCCGGGTGGAGGTGATGGAGTGCTCGCCCGAGTGGCCGGTGCGCTCGATGACCTTGCGCGCCAGGAGCCGGAGGTTGGTCCGCGTCAGCTCCCGAACAGAGCGGTCCGAGTAGGAGTGGCGCAGCAGCTCGGCCAACAGCGTCAGCCCCTCGCGGCAGCGCTCCTCGCCTCGGGCGGCCCCCAGGACCCGGGCGATGGCCTCCATCCGGTCCAGCCCCCGGCGGATGCGCTCCAGGCGGTACACGAGATCCACGCTCACGCCGGCCTGCTCCAGGTGGCTGGTGACGATCTCCACCACCTGATGGCACTCGGCCAGCGAGGCGTTCAGCTCCTTGAGCGTGTCCGGTGCCGCATCCCGGGCGAGCACGCTGTCGCACGTGCGGCGCAGGCGCAGGAAGGGCGAGGCGCGGAAGGGCACCTCGGGGCTGCGGTCTCGCACGTCCTCGGCCAGCCCGAGCGCCGCCGTCTGCGTGGACAACAGCGTCAGCGCATCCACGAGGGTGGACCGCATCAGCCCCGCGGGGGCGGGCAGCGGGTGCTGCGGCTCGCTCACCAGGGCCATGAGCCGCGCCAGGGAGGCCATGGGCAGGGACTCCAGCCAGGCCACCTCCGGTGTGCCTGGGAACAGGCGCAGCAGCAGCTCCGAGAGCCGCTCCGGGTCCGGAGGCGCGGGGAGCAGGTGCCGCAGCACCCGGTCCGTCAGCTCGGAGAAGAAGCCCTGGCGGCCCGGCAGGCCCACCTGTGCGAAGAGCTTCAGGCCTCGAGCCTCGGAGGCGATGTGGCCCACCAGCCGCGCCACGGCCTGCCGCAGGGCTGTCTCTTCCTCCAGGACCCGGATCAGCAGAGCCAGCCGGCTCGTGGCGGCAGGGAGCTCGGGCTCATCGGCCTGGACGAGCCCCTGCGCGGGGGCCGGCTCGCGCAACCAGTCCACCAGCCGCTCCACCCACGCGAAGCGAGCCTCCAGCTCCTCCGAGGGCACGGCGTACAGCAGCCGACACAGATCCCTGACGCTCGCATGCCCTGGAGATCGTGGGGCGTAGCGCACGCAAAAGGCATCCAGCTCGCGCGAGGAGGGCTCGCTACGGGGGCGGGGAGGCGAGGTGATGTGGGAGGGGGGCATCGACCGGGCTCTCACGCTCCACGAGGAGCCTGGAGCCTACACGGCTCGACGGCCTCCTCCCATTTCCAGGAGGAGGCCTGGCCGGACGCCACGCAGGCGGTTTACTTCAGGACAACCTTCTCCAGCTCCTTGTCCTTCTCGCGCATGGCCTTGAGCAGGGCGTCCCAGCCGCCCTCCTTCAGCAGCGGGCGCACCTGATCATCGCGGATGCCGGTGAGCATGGAGTCGCCGAGCACCGCCACGTCCACCACCTTCCAGCCGGCCTTGTCCTTGGCCAGGACGTACTTGAGCTTCAGCTCCTGCTTCTTCATCGGGTGGTCGATGACGACGGTGGAGGCCACCTTCGCCTCCTCGCCCGCCACCTCGGGGTCCTCGTAGGTGATCGAGGCCAGGTTCTTGAAGTTCTCGCGGACCTTGGGGAAGGCGATCTTCGCGAAGAGGTTGTGGAAGAGCTGGATGAACTCCTTGCGCTGGGCCTCGGAGGCCTTGTCCCAGTCGGCTCCCACGAGGAAGCGGGCCTGCTGCTCTCCGCCGAAGCTCTTGAGCGCGGCCAGGTCCTTGCCGTAGCGCACGGACTGGACGACGGTCTTCACGGGCTTGGAGACCGTCTCGTTGGGTGCGGCGAGCGCCGGCATGGCGAAGACGAGAGCGGCCAGCAGGGGGACGGAGCGGAGGCGAGCGTTCATACGGATCCTTGTTCCTGTCGATAGGAAGCGAGGGCTTCCTGTAGCTCAGGGGAACGTCCGGCGCCCTGGAAAATTCACCTGGCCGCCTGGGCCCCTCGCCTGCCTGGCAGGACTCGGGAAAATCGAATTCGGGGCCTGTTCACGGGGTTTGACTGGGGAAGGACCCCACGTCTAGTGTCCGGCGCGCTGTATCGTGGTTCGTGCCTGCCTTAATTTTTCCGAGAAGACATGCCTACCGACTTCCTGTTCACGTCTGAATCCGTCACTGAAGGGCACCCGGACAAGATCGCCGATCAGATCTCCGACGGAGTGCTGGATGCCATCCTCACCAAGGATCCGCAGGGCCGCGTCGCCGTGGAGACGCTGGTCAAGACGGGCCTGGCCATCGTCGCGGGCGAAGTGACGACGAACTGTTACGTGGACATCCCGAAGATCGTCCGGAGCACCATCTGCCGGATCGGCTACACGGACAGCTCCATGGGCTACGACGGTCACACCTGCGGTGTGATGGTGGCCATCGAGGGCCAGAGCCAGGACATCGCCCGGGGCGTGGACAACAAGAAGGAGCAGGGCGCCGGCGACCAGGGAATGATGTTCGGGTTCGCCTGCGACGAGACGTCGGACCTGATGCCGGCCCCGATCCACTACGCCCACGCGCTCACCCGCCGGCTGGCGGACGTGCGCCGCAAGCAGCACCCGTGGATCCGCCCGGACGGCAAGAGCCAGGTCTCGGTGGAGTACCGCGACGGCCGCCCGGTGCGCATCGACACCGTGGTGGTGTCCACGCAGCACGCCGAGGAGATCTCCAACAAGAAGATCCACGAGGCCATCCGCGAGGACGTCATCGCCAAGGCGCTCCCGGCGAAGCTGCTGGACAAGAAGACCAAGTACTTCATCAACCCCACCGGCCGGTTCGTGGTGGGTGGCCCCATGGGCGACTCGGGCGTGACGGGCCGCAAGATCATCGTCGACACCTACGGCGGCATGGGCCGTCACGGCGGCGGCGCCTTCTCGGGGAAGGACCCGTCGAAGGTGGACCGCTCGGCGGCGTACATGGGCCGCTACATCGCCAAGAACGTGGTGGCCGCCGGCCTGGCGCGCCGCTGCGAGGTGCAGGTCTCCTACGCCATCGGCGTGGCGGACCCGACGAGCGTGATGGTGGAGACGTTCGGCACGGCGACGGTGCCCGAGGAGAAGATCGCCGAGGCGGTGCGCCGGACGTTCGGGCTGCGCCCGCGCGAGATCGTCGAGCACCTCGACCTGCTGCGGCCCATCTACCAGAAGACCGCGGCGTACGGGCACTTCGGCCGCTCCGAGAAGGAGTTCACCTGGGAGCGCACGGACAAGAAGGACCTGCTGCGCGAGGCCCTGGGCGGCAGCTCGCGCCTGAAGGCCGTGGGCAGCCCGTAAGCGGCTGGACGATCAAAGTTCCGGTGACTTGAAAGCGCGCGCGTGGCCCAATAGGGGTCACGCGCGTTTCTTTTTCCACCCGAGGGGGTTTCGCCATGGCCAAGAGCGCCAGCTTGAAGAGGCCGAAGAATAGCTTTGCTCCGGTGCACTGTGACATCAAGGACCCGGGGCTCGCGGCGAAGGGGCGCGGGCGCATCGAGTGGGCCGGGCGCACGATGCCGGTGCTGCACCAGATCCAGGAGCGCTTCCTGCGGCAGACTCCGCTGAAGGGGCTGCGGGTGACGGCGTGCCTGCACGTCACGGCGGAGACGGCGAACCTGATGGTGGCGCTGAAGGCAGGAGGGGCGGAGGTGTCGCTGTGCGCCTCCAACCCGCTGTCCACGCAGGATGACGTGGCCGCCGCGCTGGTGGAGGACTACGGGATGCAGGTCTTCGCCATCAAGGGCGAGGACAACGACACCTACTACCGCCACATCAACATGGCGCTGGAGGGTGGGCCCCACATCACCATGGATGACGGCGCGGATGTGGTGGGCGTGCTGCACACCAAGCGCAAGGACCTGCTGAAGGACGTCCTCGGTGGCACGGAGGAGACGACGACGGGGGTGATTCGCCTGCGGGCGATGGCTCGGGACGGGGTGCTGGGCTACCCGATCGTCGGGGTGAACGAGGCGAAGACGAAGCACATGTTCGACAACCGGTACGGCACGGGCCAGTCGACGATCGACGGCATCATCCGGGCGACGAACCGGCTGCTGGCGGGCAGTGTGTTCGTGGTGGCGGGCTACGGCTGGTGCGGCCGCGGCCTGGCGATGCGGGCCCGGGGGATGGGAGCGGATGTCGTCGTGACGGAGGTCAACCCCACCACGGCGCTCGAGGCGGTGATGGACGGCTTCCGCGTCCTGCCGATGAGCGAGGCGGCGAAGATCGGCGACTTCTTCTGCACGGTGACGGGGAACATCGGCGTCATCCGCGCCGAGCACTTCGAGGCGATGAAGGACGGGGCGATCGTCTGCAACTCGGGGCACTTCAACGTGGAGCTGGACTTGAAGGCGCTGGGGAAGCTGGCGAAGGGCCGCAGCTTCATCCGCGAGTTCGTGGAGGAGTACACGCTCAAGGGCGGCAAGAAGATCGTCGTGCTGGGCGAGGGCCGGCTCATCAACCTGGCCGCCGCCGAGGGCCACCCCTCGAGCGTGATGGACATGTCCTTCGCCAACCAGGCGCTGTGCACCGAGTGGATGGTGAAGAACCACGACTCGCTGGAGAACAAGGTCTACGTGGTGCCGGAGCACATCGATCAGGAGATCGCCCGGCTCAAGCTCAAGAGCCTCGGCGTGAAGATCGACACGTTGACCAAGGCCCAGGCGAAGTACCTGGCCTCCTGGGACGAAGGCACCTGAGCCGCGGAAGAGAGAGAAGGGAAGGGTAGCTGCCCGAGTGGTGAAGCCACTTTTTGGCTGACCAGTTCAGGTCTGGAGCGGAGTTGAACCGCGTCGCTTATGAGGCGATTACCAGGAGCGTGTAGGGCCTCACCGGCCGGGCAGCTGAGGAGAGGGACGAAGAGGCCCGTGAAATCCTGACAGCGCTCCTGTCACTCCGGGAAGGTCGCCAGCGTGAGCGCCTCGGGCGGGCCCTTCAGCTCGCGCGGGAGCTTCAGCACCCCGGAGTGGTAGCGCCAGCCTGTCCCGTCGTGCAGGAAGTCCGAGCGCTCCACGAACGAGCGGTCCTTGCCCCGCTCGAATACCTTGGCGAAGAAGAGCACCTGCGCCACGCCCCGCTCGTCCGGCGGCCGGCGATCCAGCACCACCAGTCCCGGGAACTGGTGGCTCTGCAGGTAGGCGCGCAGCTCGCGCATCGCCTCCGCCTCAGGCCGGGCCCGGTCCGGATGATCCGGGTGCAGGGACTTCCAGAGCCAGGCCACCTCGCGGAGCGCGAAGGCGCTGTAGCGCGAGCGCATGAGCGCCTCCGCGTCAGGAGGCTCGGCCTCGCCGCGGTGGTAGGGCGCGCAGCACTGGCGGTAGCGGAGGCCAGAGGAACAAGGACAGAGCGGGGCAGGGGGCATGACCGGTCGCCCAGGAGCCTACCCTCATGCCGGGCGTGCCCACCTCCCGACGTATTCACGAGTGGACAACTCGCCGGGTGGACATGGCCCTTGCGGGCAAGGGGTGGAAGGCTTACATCCGGTCTCTCTCCTTATGAGTCTCATCGAAGCCATCGTCCTCGGGCTGGTCCAGGGACTCACCGAGTTCCTCCCCATCAGCTCCACCGCGCACCTGCGCATCGTCCCGGAGCTGCTCGGCTGGAAGGACCCCGGCGCGGCCTACTCCGCCGTCATCCAGCTCGGCACCGTGGCCGCCGTGCTCATCTACTTCCGCGGTGACCTGGTGAAGCTCACCGTCGCCTTCTTCCAGGGGCTCGTGCGCCGCCAGCCGTTCGCCACCCTGGAGTCGCGCCTGGCGTGGTTCGTGCTCGTGGGCACCCTCCCGATTGGCGTGTGCGGCCTCGCCTTCAAGAAGTACATCGAGAGCTCCCTGCGCTCGCTCTACATCATCTCCACCAGCCTCATCGTCCTGGCGATCATCCTCTTCATCGTGGAGCGGGTGGCCTCGCACCAGCGGACCGTGGCGGACATGCGCTGGCGGGATGGGCTCATCATCGGCGCGTGGCAGGCCGTGGCGCTCATCCCGGGCTCGTCGCGCTCGGGCACCACGCTCACCGGGGCGCTGTCGCTCGGGCTGCGGCGCGAGGATGCCGCGCGCTACTCCTTCCTGCTCTCCATCCCCGCCACCACGCTGGCGGGCGTCTTCGAGCTCAAGCACCTGCTGGAGGCGGACTCGCGGCCCTCGACCATGGCCCTGGCCACGGGGACGCTCGTGGCCTTCGGCTCCGGCTGGGCGGCCATCGCGTGGCTGCTGCGCTACCTGCGCACGCGCTCGACGATGATCTTCGTCGTGTACCGCGTGGCGCTCGGGCTGGGGCTGATCGGGCTGCTGCAGGCCGGCGTGCTCAAGCCGCTCTCGGGCGTGGAGAACCTCGCGGATCAGGAGCACCCGACGAAGCCCCCCGTGGAGAAGCAGGTGACGGACTGACGTGGGCTCCTTATTCGACAGCCTGGAGGCTCGGCTGACCTCCTCCCCGCCCCGGCCGCTCAACCTGCCGGGGCTGGTGCTGCGCGAGTCCGCGGTGCTCGTCCCCCTGTTCGAGCGCGATGGCGTGCCGCACATCCTCTTCACGCGCCGCCCCGCCCACCTGCGCAACCACGCCAACCAGTTCTCCTTCCCCGGAGGAGGACGGGACACGGAGGACCCGACTCCGCTTCACACCGCGCTCCGCGAGACCGAGGAGGAGCTGGGCATCGAGCGCTCGCGGGTGCGCGTGCTCGGCATGCTGGATGAGATCCCCACCATCACCGCGTTCCGCATCCAGCCCTTCGTGGGCATCATCCCTGGCGACGGGCAGTACCGCCCGAGCGCCGAGGAGGTGGCCTTCATCCTCGAGGTGCCCCTGGCGGGACTGATGGACCCAGCCATCCGCCGCACCGAGAAGCGCACGGTGCGAGACGTGGAGTACGACGTGTACTTCTACACCTACAACTCCCACGTCATCTGGGGCGCCACGGCGCGCATCCTCTACGATCTGCTGGAGCACATCGCGCAGCTGCCCTCGGGCAGCTCATCCTTGCTCGCGGGCGGCGGCCCCGGGTGAGGGCGCGGGCGCCTCAGAACTGGAGGTAGACGTACGGCCGCGCCTCGACGGACGCCAGGTGGCGGATGCCCAGGCCGATGGCCACCAGCACCACCGCGCGCACCGGTGCGGGCAGGCGCACGAAGATCGTCCCCACGCTGTCGTAGAGCTTCATTGGCAGCGCGTGGCTCACCACCGCCACTGCCAGCATGATCCACACCAGCGTGCTCACGTTGGCCAGCCCCGGCAGGAACAGGAGCATGCGCGCGTAGAACTCGCCCGCGTGCGTCATGTCCGGCGCCCGGAACACCACGCGCGTGAGCACCACCAGCGTGAAGGTGAACAGCAGGCCCACGCCCGCGCGCAGCCAGCTCACCGACTCCTTCTCCGGCCGGCCGCCGCGGATCCACCACCACGTGCGCGTGAGGCACAGCGCCACGCCGTGCACGCCACCCCACACGGCGAAGCGCCAGTCCGCCCCGTGCCACAGGCCGCCCAGCACCATCACCGTCATCAGGTTGAACAACACCCGCGGCTTCGAGGCCCGGTTGCCGCCCAGCGGGATGTAGAGGTAGTCCCGCAGCCAGCTCGACAGGCTCATGTGCCAGCGGTTCCAGAACTCGAACAGGTTCTTCGCCAGGTACGGCCGCGCGAAGTTCTCCGGGAACTCGAAGCCCAGCAGCGCCGCCGCTCCAATGGCGATGTCCGAGTACCCCGAGAAGTCGAAGTACAGCTCGAAGGTGTAGGCCACCGCCGCCATCACGCACTCGGCGGAGGTGTACGCGGCCGGATCCCCGAAGACCGGGTCCACCAGCCCGCTCCCCAGCACGTCCGCGATCACCATCTTCTTCACCAGGCCCACCGCGATCCGGTACATCGCGCGGCCGCCCGCCTCCGGCGTCAGCGTGGGCACCTCGTTGAAGCGCTCCAGCAGCGCCGAGGCCCGCACGATCGGCCCCGAGACGACTCGCGGGAAGAAGAGCAGGTAGAGCAGGTGCTCGAGGTAGCTGTGCTCCGCGCTCGCCTTGCCGCGGTACACGTCCACCACGTAGCTGATGGCCTGGAAGCAGAGGAACGACAGGCCGATGGGCAGGATCAGCCCGAAGGGCTCCTCGCGCACCGCCACCCCCAGCGGGGCCAGCAGGGACCTCGCCGTCTCGCGGAACAGCTCCGCGTACTTGAAGGTGGCCAGCATGCCCAGGTTCGACATCACCGACGCCGTCACCAGCAGCTTGCGCAGCCGCGGAGACTGCGTCCGCGCCAGCCCCCTCACGATGAGGTGGTCCACCGCCGCGCCCCAGAAGAAGACCAGGACCGGCAGCGGCGTCCACACCGTGTAGAAGTAGAGGCTCGAGACGAGCAGCACGCCCAGCCGCGCCACGCGGTGGCGGTGCACCCCCCAGTACAGCGTGAAGACCAGGGCCAGGAAGACCAGATAGGGGATGCTGCTGGACGGCATCTCAGCCTCCCTCTGCCTGCCGCGCGGCGGGCGCTGGCGTCGAAGTGGTAGCGGGGCCGTGAGCCTCTGCCCGGGCAGGCTCCTGCAGCGAGGCGCGGGCCTGGGGCATCGGCGCGGGCTCCGTCTCGGGGTGGGGCAGCTGGAGCGGTGCCTGTCCCTGCGTCGGGCCGGGCGCCTGGGGCGCGGGGGAGGTCTCGGGAGTGCCCTGCTTCGGCGTGGGCACCTGGGTCGGCACCTGCCCCGGATCCGGCGCCTGCACCTGCTCCCGCGGCGCCACCTTGTAGGCCTCGTAGGCCGAGAGCAGATCCTTCATGAAGGACGCGGCGAGCTGCTCATAGCCGAGCTGCGTCAGGTGGATGCCATCCTCGTGGCCCAGCGCTGGCTCGGCGCGCTGCCAGCGCAGCATGGAGCGCTCACCGCCCATGGCCGCCCGGGCGGACCAGTAGGCACAGCCAGCCTCGCGGGCCACCGCCGGGAGCGTGGTGAGCACCCGCCCCAGCGCGCCCGCCTCCGTCCAGCGCCCGTTCGCGTCCTGCATCAGCCGGTCCGTGGGGCCGATGAGCAGGCACTCCGCGCCCGTGGAGGCTCGCAGCCGGGAGAGCAGGGCGACGTACTCCTTGCGCCACGCCTCCGGATCGAGATCGGGCAGCCCCGCCTCGTTGGTGCCGTACCAGAGCACGAGCAGCTGCGGCTTGCGCGCCATGAGCTGCTTCTCCAGCGCCGCCGGATCATGGCGGCTCAGCGTGAACGCCGTGCTGCCGGGCAGCCCCGCAGAGTCAAAGGTGACGCCGGGCTGCTCGAAGTCCAGCGCGGCGCCCAGCACCGTGATGGGGCCATCTCCCGCGTTGGTCACTTCGATGGAGTGCGCGGGGCCCGTGACGGGGAAGGCTCGGATGCGCACCGTAGGCGCCGTAGCGGCCGCTGGCGGTGGCTCCTCGGCGGGTACGGCCTCTCCGTCGACCTTCACCTCCAGCTTTCCGGCGCCCGGCGAGTCCAGCCAGTACAGGGCCAGCTGTCCTCGGGGCGCCTTCGCGGACGGGCAGCCCTCGCAGAACTGGATGCGCAGCGACGCCCCTGGCGCCCCGACCGCGCGGATGCCCGTGAGGCCCCAGGCCTCTCCTGGCTGGGCCTCGGGCTGCATCGCGTCCAACACCTGCCACTCGCCGGTCAGCTCTCGCGACACGCGCGCCGCCGCCAGCCGCTGGGAGGGCTTGCCCGCGGCGATGAAGCCACGCCCTCCGTCTCCGAACTTCTTGGAGAGGGTGCCCCGGACCGCGTCCGTGAAGGAGTGGGAAGCCGTGTGCGAGGCGCCCAGCTGGACGATGCCCAGCCGCTCCGTCTCCTTCTTCTCCTCCAGCGCTCGCAGCCGCGCGAAGGTGCCCTTCAGCGCCGTGCCTCCCTCGATCAGCCCCGGGGAGTCGTCCACCATGAGCAGCGGCTCGTGGACCTTGGCGTAGGCGCGCTGCAGCGCGAAGTCGAACAGGTGGCCCAGCAGGTCCGAGCCTCGGGCCCGCGGGTGCACCAGGTCCTCATTGAGCAGCCCCGCGGACAGCCACTGGATCGAGGTGCCCTCGCCACCCATGGCCGCCAGCGCGTCCCAGAAGGCACACCCGCCCTCGCGCGCCACCTCTCGGAAGATGTCTCCCACCTCCTTGGAGCCCCGGCGCGGCACCAGCTCTCCGCCCATCGTCCGCACCGCCGCGTCGATCGGCGCCATGAGCAGGCAGGCCGCGTCCGGCACCGAGTCCCGCACCTGCTTCACCAGCTCCGTCGACTGGCTGCGGATCTCCTCCGGCGTGATGCGGTTGCGCGAGATGTAGAAGGCCTCATTCCCGCCCACCATCAGCACCACCAGCGCGGGCTTGCGGTGGCGGAGCTGCGAGCGGAAGGCTCCCTTCTGCGCTCGGAGGAAGACCTCCGCCGTCGCGCCCGGCAACCCGATGGTGTCGTAGACCACGCCCGGATTCCCGTTCTCCAGCGAGACGCCGTGCAGCTCCACCTTCCCGAACGTCTGTAGCGAGAGCGTCTTCGTGTCCTCGGGGAGCGAGAAGCGCGAGAACGCCACCCCCGGCAGCTCGAAGCGCGTGAGCAGGCGCTGCAGCGGCTTGCCGTCCGCGCTGAACTGCACCGTCCCGCCGTCGGGCTTCGTCTGGAAGAACAGCTCCGCGACGCGCGCGCCCTCGGCCGGGAAGCGCACGCTGGGCGTGCCCGTGCCACCGGAGGCGAAGGCCACGCCCGTGTAGCCCAGCCGATCCTTGGGGTAGTTGCGGTCGATGAGCCGGGTGATCTGCCAGCCCTCGCTCGCCGTGCCCGTGCGCACCGAGCGCCCCGAGCCCGTGGGCCTATCAATGAAGAGGAAGCCCTTGCCGCCCGAGCCATGGCGCTCCTGGAGCCGCGCCCGGATCATGTCCGTGATGTGGTCCGAGGCGATCAGCGAGTCGCCCAGGTGCACCACCCGCACCGGCTGCCTCCGCCGATCCTCGCGCAGCTCGCTCAAGGCCTTGAAGAACGGGGCCAGCCCGCTCTCCTCGCACCCCGAGGCGCCCATGCGGCGGCAGCCGAGCTCGATGTCCACGTGCTGCGCGCCCATCTTCTCGCGCAGGGTCTCCAGCGACAGCGCCCGGGCCCGCGTGAGCGTGGTCAGCCCCTCCAGGTCCGACGGCGGGGCCGTGGCCGCGGTGGGGCCCTCCTCCTCCTCCGTGGGAGCCTCATCCTCGGGGACCGCGGGCTCCTCGGGAGGCGGCTGGGTCGGCACGCCCGCCAGCGCATCATCCGTGTTGCGTCCGGAAGCGCCCTTTCCCGTCAAGGCCTTGGGCAGCACGAGCTCCGCCAGCCGAGGCGCCAGCGGCCCTTCCTTGCGCAGGCTGGGGATGGGACGAAAGGCCTCCGGCAGCGGCGCCAGGGAGAGTCCGAGCGCGAGCGCCGCCGTGAGGACGATCGTCCATCCGGTGGTTTTGGCCTTGGGGTCCAACTTGCCGAGCATGAGACTGGCTTTTTGGGGCCGGGTCAAAACTCTGATCACCGGTGTCCAGGCTGGGGGGGAGGCAGGCGCACAGGCGGTGAAGCTGCCTCCCTCCTGCCCGAGAGGCTATGGTGCGCCGCCTTATGGCCCTCTATCCCGTCATCATGGCCGGTGGTTCCGGCACCCGGTTCTGGCCCCTGTCCCGTCAGGCGCGCCCCAAGCAGTTCCTCCCCCTGGCCTCGAAGAACCCCCTGATCACCGACACCGCCACCCGGCTCAAGGGGCTGGCCTCGATGAAGAACACCTTCATCGTCTGTGGCCCCCTCCACGCCAAGGCCGCCGCGAAGCTGGTCAAGGGCCTGCCGAAGCAGAACCTCTTGGTGGAGCCCGTGGCCCGCAACACCGCCCCGGCCATCGCGCTCGCCACGGTGCAGGTGGCCGCGAGGGACCCGAAGGGCATCCTCATCGTCCTCCCGTCCGACCACCATGTCGCCAACCCGGAGGGGTTCCGGCAGACGCTCGCCGAGGCCGCCCGGGTCGCCGAGGCCGGCCACATTGTCACCCTGGGCATCAAGCCCCACCGCCCCGAGACGGGCTATGGCTACATCCAGCTCGGAGAGCCCCTGGAGGGCGGCGGCCGGAAGGTGAAGGCCTTCAAGGAGAAGCCGGACCTGGCGACAGCGCGCGGCTACGTGGAGTCCGGTGAGTTCCTCTGGAATGGCGGCATCTTCGTCTTCCGCGCGGATGTGATGCTGGAGGCCTTCGCCCGGCACATGCCCGAGCTGAAGAAGGGGCTCGAGGCCCTGCGCGCCGCCGCGGGCAAGCGCACCTTCCCCGCCGTGCTCAAGCGGGTCTTCCCCAAGCTGCCCTCCATCTCCATCGACTACGGCGTCATGGAGAAGGCCGAGAACATCGCCGTGCTGCCCGGGGACTTCGGCTGGTCGGACGTGGGCTCCTTCGCCGCCATCCCCGAGGTGCGCCCCGCGGATGGGCGCGGCAACGTCGTCTCCGGCCCCGAGTCCATCCTCGTGGACTGCGACGGCTGCGTGGTCATCGGTGACAAGCGCCCGCTGGCCGTGGTGGGGATGAAGGATGTGGTGGTGGTGGACGCGGGAGACGCGGTGCTCGTGGTCCCCAAGGACAAGAGCCAGGATGTGCGCAAGGTCGTCGAGGCCCTCAAGGCGGGCAAGCGCCAGAGGTTCTTGTAGGCCTCTTGCCCGGCTCGAGCGCGCGGCCGCTGGCCCGGAGCGGGGCTCACTCCAGCAGATCGGAGCCCTGATCCACCCCGACCAGCAGCCGCCACACGTCCAGCCGCGCCGGAGAGGAGAGCGGGAGATCCTCTCCCACGAAGTCGTGGCGGTAATCCGCAAAGACGCCGTGGAACTTCTCCTGCACGCCATCCATGGACAGGGCGCCGCCGCGGCCATAGTGGTTCTCTCTCATGGACATCCCCGGGCGGTACGCCTCGCGCCCGAGCCGCAGGAGCAGCTGCTGCGGGCCTGGCCGCACGCGGTTGTGACGGACCGTGAGGTTCGGGACCGCGATGCCATCGGCCGCCAGCATCAGCCCGTAGCTCGCCGTGCCCTCCACCACGTTGTCCACCACCTGCACGTTCCTGCCGCCCGCGACGCGGATCCCCTGGCCGTTGTGCGGCGGGAAGTTGCGGATGTTCTGGATGGTGTTGCCCTCCAGCCGGATGTTCTCCGGGGGAGAGACCTGGCTCAACACGGAGATGCCGCGGCCGGCCCGGGAGATGTCGTTGCCCTGGATGAGGACGTTGCGGGCGCCTCGCGAGATGAGCACCGCCTCTCCGGCTGAGGAGCCGAGCGGGCGGATGGCCGGGTTGGGGAACCCATACATCTGGTTGTCGCGCACGGTGACGCCGTAGCACTGCTTGATGTCCACCCCGTTCTCGCCGTTGTCATGCAGCTCGTTGCCTTGGACGAGCAGGCCCTCCGCGGGCCCGTCACCCGCCTGGCACTGGACTGAATCGCCCGAGTTGTGGTGGATGTTGTTGTTCCGGATGACGGTATTTCGTGACGGGCCCACCACCACCACGCCATGCGAGTCGTCTCCGGGCTTGATGAAGTGGTGGAGGAGGTTGTCCTCGATCGTGACGTTCCGGGCTCCCTGAACGATCACTCCCGCCCCCGCCCTCCCGTCGCGCAGCTCGCTCCCGGCCAGGCGGGAGCCGTCGGCGCCCTGAAGGAAGACGACAGCGGCCATGGGCGCCTCATCGACGTCCATATGCAGGTTCTCCAGGTTCCAGTTCCCGCGCACGAAGAGGATCGCGCCAGGGGACCGGATGGACGGCATGAGGGTGGGACGCACCGTGCCCTCGCCCCGCAGGGTGATGGCTGCCGCTCCCGCGCCTCGGGACTCCAGGACCAGCCGCTCCCAGTACGTCCCCGGCAGCACCCGGATGACATCCCCCGGCCGCGCGAGTGTTGCCGCCCGGGCAATGCTGCGCAGCGGTGACGCGAGCGTGCCCCGCCCAACATCCGAGCCCCTCATGCTCACGTACCAGCTCCGCCCAGTGGGCTGCGAAGGCTCGCTCGCTCCCTCGCTCGGCTGACTCTCCTGGGGCTGGCTCTCCTGGGGCTGGCTCTCCTGGGGCTGGCTCTCCTGGGGCTGTTGCCCCGAGGCAGGCTGCGTCCCCAGGGTGGGCGGATCCTGGGTGAACCGCTGCTCCAGAAACAACGACGGCTCACAGGCACTCAGGAGCAACCACGTGAGCACTCCGCATGCACCCTTGCAGGTACGCCCACTGCTTTGCTTCCGTTTCATGCTCGCCCTCCCGCCCACCGACCTTTGCCGGCGCTGAAGGTCGCCACGACTTTCTCAGCCTTCAAGGGGACTGCTCTAGGGGGAGGTGGGCACAGGTGCCACCGAACGGTCGTGCGTCGGAGGCAATGAGGCGCCCGCCCGCGAAGAACAGGCGGAACAAGGAAGGTGCCTACGGAGCGTCCCCTGGAACAGAGGAGGGCGGGCGGAACCGGAGGATGCAGCCCACCTCATCGCGCGTCATGGCGTCGATGAAGGCTTGATTCAACGAGCGTAGGGGCCAGCGTTCGGGAGTGGCCTGCGTCATGGCGCTCCTCGCAGCGGCTCCCTCCTCGCGCAGAGCGGAGGCCTGCTGGAGGCGGGCTTTGTCCCCCAACAGGCTGGCCCCATCGATCATCAACCGGGTGCCCACCATGCGCTCGAGGATCGTGGACTCCTCGGCCATGCGCGAGCCGATGCGCCAGAGAGCGTCGCCGAGGCGATGGAGCTCCGCGGAGGAGAGCGTGTCTCGCGAGGCCTCGGCCCGCTTGAACAGGAGGTATGCGGGCTCGCTGGCCAGCGACATGACGGCGAGCATGAAGGCAGCGCTGGCTGGCTGGGAGTTCCCGGCGGCTTCGAAGTGGCGGAAGCCGCGCTGGTAGAGCGTATGGAAGTCCGTCTCGCGCCAGTCCGGCAGGGCGGCGATGGCCTCGAGTGCCTGGAGATCCTGGGCAGTAAAGGGAGCCTCCGGGGAGGAGCCGCCCACCAGCAGCAGGGTGGGGTACTGCATGGCGCGCGGAGAGGCGACGGTCAGCTCGGACAGCCGCGCGCGTAAGGCGCGGGAGGCCTGGGCACGCAGCGCCGTGGGGAGCGACTCGTGCCGGAGGGAGTCGTTGGCGGCGAAGATCAGCTCCGGAGGATCCAGCTTGCGCAGGTGCTGGAGGATGAGGCGCGCGCGCTCGGCATTCGGCGCCAGGGAGAGCGCGAGCATGAGCTCGGTCTCGGCGGAGCCGGTGCGGAGGACTGCCTCCTCGGAGCCGGAGCCCTCGGGAGGGAATTGCCTGGGGAGGAGGCGCGAGTCGCTGAAGTCAGGCCGGCCGGTGCTGTTCCAGGCCTGAACGAACGCATCGAGCCACCCAAGGGATGGACGTTCACGCCGCAGCGTGAGGAGCGACTCCAGCAGACGCACTTCGGCGAGCTCCGGGTTCGCCTCGCGCAGCGCGCGGAGATCCTGGGCGGCACTGTTCAGGTCGCCCGCTTCGAGGGCGTTACAGGCCCGGGAGAAGCGGTCGGCGGTGAGAGCGTCGCCAGCTCGAGGAGTGGCGGCCCAGGCCGCGAGGCCGAGCAGCCCAAGCGCGAGGGCGAGTGGGGCCCCTGAACGAAGGAAGAGAAGGCGGCGGAGGCGGGTGGGCGCGGCTTCAGTCTCCATGAGCCCGATGCTACCCGTGTTCCAGCCCCGCAGGAGCGATTGTTCCTCCAGGTGGCGCTGCGTCCTGTGGTGGGGGGGACGGGTGTTCGGACGTGAACTGCATCGCCACCCCCACTGCGGTGCTTTCCAGCTTGCCGAGGCTGTCAGCCATGCATGGTGCCGCCTATCCTCGGACTTCCCGTCTGGGAGGCAGGGAGGACAGCATGGGCTTGCGTTGGAGGGTCTTGCTGTTGCTGGGGCACTGCCTGATGGGGTGCTCGACAGCCCGTGTGATGCGCCAGGAGACGGGTCGTGGCAAGCCTGCCGCCGGTGAGCCGTTCGAGGCAGCGCCGCCACCATCATGGCACTCCCTGACGCGCATGGAGTCCACCCTGCTGGCCCTGCTGCCTCGAAAAGGCGCGGGCGAGCGTGAGGGGTTCGCGCAGCTGGAGCCCACGTTGGTGGTGGACGGCGGCGAGGACTTTGGCGTCAACGTGGGTGCCCCGGTGCGGCTGCGGCTGTGGGGCGGCGAAGCGGACGCTGGGCTCGTGCGTCGTGAGGACTGGGACAGCCTCTCGGACTTTGGGCAGTGGGTGCGTGCCCTCAAACTGGGCGCGGACTCGTCCCCGCTGACGATGTGGGTGGGGCGCATGGACAGCTTCAGCCTTCTGTCCGCGCACCTGGTGCGCCGCTACTCCAACCGCAGCAACCCTGACTACCACCCGGCTGGCGCATTCCTCACCGGCATACGGGGGCCTCTCTATGCGGAGGCGTTTGCCTCGGACGTATTGGGCGCTCGCCTCGCGGGCGCAGAGGTCGCTCTGGACGTGGAGCACGTCCTGTTCGGCCTGCCGAAGCAGCCAAGGCGCTACACGCTGGCGCTGTCGGCGGTGCACGACTGGGGCAAGGCCGAGGGGCGTTCGCCCGAGGTGACGTTGGCCCACCTGGATGGCACAGCGGTGGTGGTGGTGCGCCCCAGCTTTGAGATGCACGTGCTGGCGGGCTGGGGTGGGCAACCGGGTGAGGGCGGGGCCTGGGGTACGGTGGTGGGCATGGGTGCGGACGCGGTCACGCCCACGCTGGACATGAAGCTGAGGCTGGAGGTGCGGCAGCAGCACGGAGGGTTCCGTCAGGGCTTCTTCGGCCCGGATTACGAGCTGGTACGCTCGCGTGTGGTGAACACCTCCGGGTTGCCGGTGGCGGAGGCGTCGTTCCCGAGTGGGTATTCCATTTATGGCGAGGCGGTCGTGGGCTGGGATGGGGTGCGGCTGGGAGAGTTGGTGCAGCGGCACCTGGACTTCTCGTGGGCTGTGGAGGCCTTCGCCTGGGGCCGTGTCGATATGGACGGGCACGTCACGGTGCAGTTGTTCAATCGGAGCGTCGAGGTGGCCGTGAGGGGGCTGGCGATGGGCATGCGCAAGCCGGGGACGCGCTACGCGGCCTCGGGGGAGGTGCGCTGGCGCTTCACGGAAGGGCGGCTGTATGCGTTGGGCCAAGGGGGCACCCTGCTTTACCCGGCGGCGGACGGAACGCTGCGTCCGGGTGCCTTCGCTTCCATCGGCCTGGGGGTGGACAATGCGCGCTGAGACGCTGCTGCACAGGTGGGCGGCCGTGCTCCTGTGGAGCTCCCTGCTGACCGCCGGTTGCGCTGCGCTAAGGCCCCCCGTCCAGGGCTCTGACGCGGGTTCCAGGCCGCAGGCTGCGTCTGCTGGGCCCACGCTACGAAACACCGCGGGCGGCGCGTTGCGGGGCGAGACCTCTCAGCCTTCCTCCCGTGCTGACCCCAGCGAGCCAGGACGTCTGCACCATCGCCGGGCCGGGCGCATGGTGGGCACCGAAGTGGCTATGGTGAGTCCGGCCGAACTGGCCGCGCGCACGGTGGCCAGCGGCGCTGTGCGGGCGGATGCCTTCGAGGCGCTGCTGGTGTACGCCGGCCTCGACAACTGGGATGACGTGCCCCCGAGCGGCCTGCCGCTCACGCCAGACGGAGCGGCCCGGTTGCTGGCAGTGCTGATTCAAAAGCCGGTGACGCTGGCCAACTTCCCGCCGCGCATGGGGGCCAGCCATCTGCTGCGCGAGGTGCTGGAAGGCAGCGAGGTGTCCCGGGAGGAGTTGCTGCGCCGGGTGGAGCGCTTCAATCGGGTGGCCGTGCTGCGGCCGGATGGGTATCTGGCCTGGGTCATCACCGGAAGCACACAGCAGAAGGTGGGCCCGGTGGAATGGGAGGACGGAGCCTTCCGTGCGCGCGGCTTCGAGTTGGGCCGCTTCTACACCAGCCAGGGAGGAGCCTTCCGGCTGGCGGACGCGCAGATGCAGCAGGCAGGCCCCCTGTTGGCCGAGGTGTACGACGATGCGGACTACCTCAGTCGCTCGTTGGATGGTGCCGAGGAGGCGTTCTTCGAGCTGGCCCTCGCCATTGGGAAGCTGCTGACGTACCCATCGGACAGCTTGGTGGCGCTGCAGCACCTGCCGGCGGGACTGGCTGCCCTGATCGCCTCCTCGCCGGAGTACCTGGAGCGGTTCAGATACATGACGCGCGGGGAGCAGGTAAAGGCGCTCTCCAAGTTGGCCACCACCCTCATTGTCACCTGCGGCACAGCCGGTGGTACCACGCGCACGCTGACGGCGGCGCTGGGCGGTGCTGAGGCTATGGTGCCAGTGTTGGCTCTCACAGCCGAGGGCGCGCTGGTGATGGAGCGCGTCGCGGTGCCGGTGGGTGCAGTGACAACCGCGGTCGGCACGGGAGTAGGTGGCGTCTACGTTCTTTCCACTGCACCCAAGGGAGATGACCCAAGCGTCAGCGGGAGTTCCGCAGGAGATGGAGCCGCAAAAGGAAGCGCCAATGGAGGCAGAGCTGGCAAGGTTTTTACTCCCGGCGGCAAGAGACAGATCGACGCCGAGAACGCCGCGAGGAAAGGCGGCGTCAACAAGTGCGAGAACTGCGGCGCCAAAGTGGTCCCTGGTCAAAAGAGCCAGCGCGGGGTAGCACCGCCAGCCAACCAACGCGAGCGCGACCACATCATCCCGAAGAGCCAAGGCGGAGATGGCACGCCTTCCAACGGCCAGATTCTGTGCCGTGGCTGCAACCTGGAAAAATCGGATACAAGGCCATGATCGCACGTGTGAAACTTCGCTTCCCCTTTACGAACTCAGCGGGGGAGAGCGAGACCGAGACGATGTGGACGCTGAAGCGGGATGACGGCTACGAGATTGACAACATCCCGTTCTACGTGAAGGAACTTGCTCTGGGCGACGTCGTTTCAGCGCAGGCGGAGGCGGATGGCACTCTGTGGTTCTCGGAGTTGGTGCGCCCCAGTGGCCACAGCACCATTCATCTTTGGTTCTCGAACGAGCATGATGTTCAGCCAATTCGGGATGAGTTGAAGAGGATGGGCTGTGCGTCGGAGGTCAGCGATCTTCCACGCCTTGTGGCCGTCGATGTTCCTTCGAACCTTCCCTACGCGAAGGTGAAGGACTTCCTCGACCAAGAAGAGCATGTCGGCACATTCGAGTACCAGGAGGCGTGCCTCGGTTCGACGGCGCCGCATGAATGATGATCGACCTCTCGCTCGAACTTGGAACGCAGGAGGCGGGGATCATCTGCGATTGTTGCCGGGTCCGATCAACAACCGGGCACGGTTTCGTGTGCGAGTCCGGTGATGCCTTCGCCATCTACTACGCTGGATGGTCGGTTCAGCACCCCGAACGGGAGTCACGATGGCTATCGCAACCGGCGAGTGGAGTGAAGGCTCGGGGCCGGTTGACCGCGGAGTTGAGGCCATGAGCAAGGAGGTCGCCGCTTTCGTGTGCTCGCACGTTTTTAGAAGCGGAGCCCCCGTCCTATTGGTGTCACGCACAGAAGGAGACTGGCAACTCTTGTGCGGAGGCACTCACGATGACAACGAGCCTCCTCGTGTCTCAAGTGGAGGAGGGGGCGTAGGGTCTCTTGCTCCAGCGCCCAGGCCCGGCCTCAGCCCCGAATAGACTCTTGGCCCGGCTCACTCCTCCTCGGGCGGGGCCTCCATGTGCTCGGGGGCGGTGATGCCCAGCAGCGCGAACGCGCTCCGCAGCGTCTGCTTCAGCGCCGCCACCAGCGCCAGCCGGCCCTGCGTCTTCTCCGCATCGCCGCTGATGATCGGATCCGACTTGTAGCGCGTGTAGTAGCTGTGGAAGTCGGTGATCAGCTCCTGACAGAAGTACAGCACGTGGTGCGGCTCCAGCCGCTCCGCCGCGCTCGCCACCACGTCCGGCAGCTGGCTCATCTTCTTCAGCATCGCCAGCTCCTCGGGCAACGTGAGCCGCGCCAGCTGCGCCTCCGTCAGCTTCTCCGCCCCGATGAACGGCTGGCCCTTCTCCTCTGCCTTCTTCAGGATGCTCGCGCACCGCGCGTGGCCATACTGGAAGTAGAAGACCGGGTTCTCCTTCGACTGCTCCTTCACCTTGTCCAGGTCGAAGTCGAAGCGCGAGTTCGCCGTCTTCATCAGGAAGAGGAACCGGCACACGTCCGGCCCGGCCTCGTCGATCAGATCCTCCAGCTCGAACACCGTGCCCTTGCGCTTGCTGACCTTCACCTCCTCGCCGCCCCGGGTGATGCGGACGATCTGCACCAGCAGGAACTCGAGCTTCTTCGGATCCAGCCCCAGCAGCGTCATCCCCGCCTTGATGCGCGGCGTGTGCCCGGCATGGTCCGCGCCGAACACGTCGATCATCCGGTCGAAGCCCCGGTCGTACTTCTCCTTGTGGTACGCCAGGTCCGCCGTCAGGTACACCGGCGTCCCGTCGAGCCGGAGGATGATGCGGTCCTCGTCATCTCCGTGCTGGCTCGTCATCAGGAACAGGCCGCCCTTCTGCCGCTCCGCGTACTGGGCCGCCTTGCTCTCCTCGTTCCGGATCTTCTCGCCCTCGCGCCGGGCCTCCGTGGCCTCGTACGTCGCCCCGCGCTTCTTGTACTCCTCCGCGATCGCCGTCACCTTGCCCGACGCGTGCAGCGAGGCCTCGCTGAAGAACACGTCGTGCCGGATGTTCGCCTTCGCCAGGCTCTCCTTGATGGACTTCAGGTTCTCCCGCACCGCCACCGCGATGGCCGGCGCCAGATACTCGGACTCCGGCGCCTTCAGGTACCGCTCGCCCACCTCCTCCCGCCACGTCTTCGCGATGTCGATGACGTAGTCGGCCGGGTACTCGCCCTCGGCCAGCTCCACCTGCTCGCCGAAGAGCTGCCGGTACCGCTTGTGCACCGTCCGGCCCAGCGTCTCCACCTGCTTGCCGTAGTCGTTGATGTAGAACTCGCGCGTCACGTCGTGCCCGGCCGCGTCCAGCAGCCGCGCCACCGCGTCGCCCATGAACGCCCCACGCGCGTGGCCGATGTGCACCGGCCCCGTCGGGTTCGCCGAGACGAACTCCACCATCACCCGCTTGCCCGTCGACCTGGGCGCCCGCCGCCCGAACGCATCCCCGGCCCGCAGCACCTCGCGCGCCACGTCGTGGATGACCTTCTGCTTGAGCGTGAAGTTCAGGAAGCCGGGGCCCGCCACCTCCACCTTCTCGACGATGCCCTCCTTGTCCACCAGCCCCTTCACGATGGCGTTGGCGATGTCCCGGGGCGGCTTGCCCTCCGGCTTGGTGAGCAGCATGGCCACGTTCACGGCCCAGTCGCCGTGGGCCACGTTCTTCGGAGGCTCCACGGTGTAGCCCGGCGCCTGCTCCAGCTTGAGCGTGCCGGCCGCCTTCAGCGCCGCGAGCGTTGCATCGATGAGAGCGAAGACCTTCTGCCGCATGGGGGTTTCTTCTCCGAGAACAATCCTAAGGACGGCGCAATGTAGGCAGTTTTGACGCGGGGTTCACGGCTTCCTTGAAGGTTCTGCCGCCTGTCGTACTCCAGGTGCCTTGACGGAGGCATTCGCTCTCCTCATTGTGCCGCGCCTCATGCCCGTCCTGCGTGGAGCTGTCACCTTCTCGCGCTTCCTCGTCGAGCCCGCCGAGGGAGCCGCCGCGGATCTCAAGCGCTCGCTCTCCCGTGCGCTCAAGGCCCGTGCCTTCGCCCCCATTGATCGCCGCTCCGAGGAGGAGCGCGCCGTCGGCTTCGTGGAGCTGGAGAACCACGACGCCACCGACTTCGCCGCCGGTAATCTCTTCTATGGCGAGTACGCCCTGTTCGGGTACCGCATCGACGCCATCAAGGTGCCCGGCCCCGTGCTCCGCGCCGAGGTGGACAAGTGGGCCGCCGCCTTCGAGAAGGAGAAGGGCCGCCCCCCCAGCCGCGGAGAGAAGACCGAGAACCGCTCCTCGGTGCGCCAGGTGCTCCGCAACCGCGCCGTGCCCATCACCAAGGTGCATGACGTGAGCTGGAACCTGAAGTCCCAGCAGCTCCAGATCTGGGCCGCCTCGCGCAAGGCCGTGGAGGAGGTGCTCTCCGGCGTGGAGACGGCCTTCAAGGTGAAGCTCATCCCGCTCGTCCCCGCCTCCGTGGCGGCGCGCACGGGCATTGATGAGGCGGCGCTCGGGCCGACCGCCGAGCTGATTGGCATGGAGCTGCAGGCGGAGGTGAGCCATGGGGAAGCGTGAGCAGGCCCGCGAGGAGGCGGCCTTCATGCGCGGTGACGTGGGCGTCGATGGCGCCGCCACCGAGGAGAAGGAGGATGTCGCCGAAGTCGAGCGCGGCAAGGCCCGCGAGGCCCTGCTGCGCGGCAAGGCGTACCTGGGGCGGGAGTTCCTCACCTGGCTGCTGTGGCGCTCGGAGTCCGGCGACCCGGTGACTTCGTTCGAGAAGGCCGGCCTTACCGTCATGTTCGTTGGCCGCGTGGTGCTCAAGGGCGTCAGCGGCGACGTCACCGAGCTGTCCGCCCGGGGGGCCATGGCGCCCTACTCGGAGCAGGTGCGACAGGCGATGGACCGCGGGCTGCTCGTCCACCAGGCGCGGCTGCTCCTCACCCATGGGGAGAAGGCCTACGAGGTGACGCTGGATGCCGAGTTCCTCGACATCCGCGCCGCCAAGCTCCCGGAGCTGATGAGCGAGGAGGATGACTCCCGCACCGGCGAGCGGCTCTACCTGGCCGAGCAGCTCTCCGCGATGATCCACGCGCTGGTGGAGGCCTTCATCGCCGTGCGCGCGGGCCGCGCCTGGAGCAAGCAGGTCGTCCCCGCCATGAAGGAGTGGATGCGCGGCGAGGAGGGCACCCGGAAGCAGACGACCCTCCAGCGCGCCGCGAACGTCCGGAAGCGGTAGCTCCCCTCGCACACCAGGGCAGGGGAGAGGTGGGGCCGTGTTCCCGGCCGATCATTTCCCCTGCTCCCGCCCACCTTGGAAAAGCCGTAACTCCTGGAGCCTCTCTTCAGGGTGCCCCCGTAAGAATGACAGCCGCGCCGCCCCGGTTTCGCGTGCGCGCTCGCTGCTTCGCGGGGTTTGAACGTCCGCTAATCCACGCCACGGCTCTGCACGAAGGTTGCAGCACTTCCTCCCCAGAAGTCCCGGAGGGGGACCTACGTGGGGGTGGCGTTGATGGGGTGCGTTCGATGCCAGTCAGTTCATCCGGCCGGGAGCGCCTGCCCGGATCCTTCCGGTGTTCCTCGGGCAGAAGAGGTGGAGTCCATGGTGGGCCAGCGGCACGGTCCCCTCATCCTGGAGCGCATGCTGGGCGTGGGAGCCATCGGCTCCGTGTACCTCGCCATGCATCCGGCCACCGGCGCGCGCTTCGCCGTGAAGCTGCTCCACCCGCACCTGGCGGCCAATCCGGTGGTGCGCTCGCGCTTCTTCGTCGAGGCCCAGGCCACCAGCCACGTCATCCACCGCAACATCGCGCGCGTGCTGGACGTGCGGTCGGGGCCCTCTGAGCTGCCCACGCTCCTCATGGAGTACGTGGACGGCGAGCGCCTGTCGTTCATGCCCGTGCCGTTCTCTCCTACCGACGTCATGGCGCTGCTCATCCAGGTGCTCGAGGGGCTCGAGGCCGCGCACGCCCGCGGCGTGGTGCACTGCGATCTCAAGCCGGACAACCTCCTCCTGACCCGGGACCGGCACGGTGAGCGGCAGGTGAAGGTGCTCGACTTTGGCATGGCGAGCGTGCTGGCCGCGTGCTTCTCACAGGAGGAGCTGGCCTCCGGCGTCGTCCTGGGCTCGCCCGCGTACATGGCTCCCGAGCAGTGGGTGACCACCGCCGCGGACACCCGCATGGACGTGTATGCGCTGGGCGTCATCGGCTACCGGCTGCTCACCGGGCGCCTGCCCTTCGGCCGCGGCCGCGTGGGCGAGGTGCACCTCCAGCAGCAGGAGATCCACCCGCCGGCTCCGCACACCCTGGACTCGCGCATCTCGAAGGTCCTCTCCCTGGTGATGATGCAGGCGATCGCCTGGCGCCCGGAGGATCGCTTCCCCAGTGCGCGCGACTTCCAGCTCGCGCTCATCCAGGCCCAGCGCCACATCCCCAAGCCGACGTTGACGCTGCAGGCCGTCGCGCCTCGTACCCAGGAGCCCGCGGGCCTGCAGGTGCGCGTGGGAGGGCTGGAAGGCTCCGAGCCTCGCGCGGTCCAGGCCAGCGACGTCACGAGCGAGGGCCTCTTCATCGCCTTCGATGGGCCTCCGCCTCCGCTCGCGGCGCGGGTGTCCCTGGAGCTCTCCTTCCATGGGCGGACGCTCCCGTGCGCCGGGGACGTGGTGCGCCATGTGTCCCTGGACGAGGCCCGGGCCTGGAACGTCTCCGCCGGCTTCTTCCTCCACTTCGCCGAGCCCTCGCCGGAGCTGAGCGCCCTGGTGGCCCAGGTCCGTGCCGGCAACGGTGAGCCGCCGCAGGATCCCGAGCTGGCCCAGCTGATCACCCGCACCGCCGCGCTCGGCAGGGATCCCTACGTCTTCCTGGGCCTGCCGAACTCCGCGAGCTTCGATGAGGTGCGCCAGCGCGCCGAGACCGCGCTGCGCCGCGTGGAGGTCTTCTGGAGCCGTCCCCTCCCGGCGAGCCAGCGGCGGGAGCTGGAGCTGCTGCGCGCGCGCGTGGAGGCGGCCCGGCGCACGCTGGGGGATCCGCTCACTCGCGCCAGCTTCGACGCCACCAAGGGCAACGCGCATGGGATCGCCCGCTGCATCCTCGCGGGGCTCACGGACGAGGCGGTGGAGCCCATCCGCCGGGCCTTCCTCGATGCGCGCCCCGGCACCGAGGCTCAGGCGCGCTCGCTCTTCATCCAGGCCCGGAGCCTGGAGGCGCAGCACGCCGTGAAGCAGGCAGTCGACTGCTATGCCCAGGCGCTGGCGCTGGATCCGCTGCACCTGGCCGGCCAGCGCCACTACTGGACGCTCCGGAGGCGGCTGCGCCCGATGACCACGTCGGTCCCCGCGGTCGTCGCCCGGTAGCGGCCCGGGCGCAGGGCCGCGCTACTCCCAGCTCACCTCGTACTCGCTGTCGAGGGGGCCCAGGGAGCGGGAGCGCAGCTGGGGGCTCTTCGCCGTGCTGGCCTCCAGCACCGCGAGGATGACGCCCTCGGTGTGGGCCACCGGCAGGAAGTCGCGCTTGAAGGAGATGAGGACGCTCTTGTCACCTCGCGGCGTCACCTTGCGCTCGCCGAAGTTCACCGAGGCGCGGTAGGCCGAGGGGATGTTGCCCAGCAGCCGGTGAGGAGCGCCTCCCGACAGCGACAGCAGCGTCTTACCCGCCATGGAGTGCACGAAGTCCTGCACCGTGGCCATGCCCAGCCGGCGCGCGCACTTCTCCGGGTTGCCGAGCAGGGGCGCGAGCACCTGGGACGCGGCGTGGGCCACCCGCAGGAAGTCCGTGGCCGGGTAGCTGGCGAAGCTGATGAAGCCCCGCTGGAAGCGCTTGTCCATCAGCAGGTGCTGGCACTGCCTCAGGCCCTCCTCGCCTGCTTCCTTCTTCACCACGTTGAAGATGCTGGTGAAGAACAGCCCCCTGAACGTGTCCTCGGGGGCAGGCAGAGAGAGGTAGCGCGCGTAGGCGGACTCACCCCCTTCAGAGGAGGGGGGCTTCACCGAGGCAGGGGGCTGGCTCATGGAGGGGCAGGGCTTGTACACCTCCAGTATAGGGGCCAACCTGATGGGTTGGATAGAGAACTTCCGTTCTTCGGACGGGGAGGGTGCCACGCGCTGTGTGGGGGCTCACGCTCCTCGGCTGGGTCGAAGAGGCCCCAGTTGCCTTCCTCTCCGACTCGCGGTGCCCCCGCTGGCTTCTGCGCTTCCGGTGGCGGGTAAAGTGTTTCCCTGTGAGGAGCTGTCGGTTTCCTCGAAACCATGCGAAGCCTGAGCCAACACGCTGGCTCAGCGCTTGCTCCGACAGGAGGGCATGAAGAAGTCGTTGCTTCTGCTTGGAACCCTGATCCTCGGTGCGTGTGGGGGCGCGGCCGAGAAGCCATCCTCTCTCCCCAGGATCTTCCCGCAGGAGAAGCCCAGCGGCACTCCCGATGCGGGGCCTGCTCTCCCGGATGCAGGAGTCCCGGATGCAGGAGCCCCGGATGCAGGAGTCCCGGATGCAGGAGTCCCGGACGCAGGGACTCCCAGGCCTGAGCCGGGGCCTCCCGATGGGGGCCCTTCGGAGCCGGATGGGGGCACGGTGGCGGCGCCGGCCTGGCCGGAGCTGCAGACCACGATCACGACGTATGCCCTCACCGTCGCGCCCGAGCACCTGGAGGAGCTCGAGGAGCACATCAGGGACCGGGACTATGGGGTGCCCGCCCAGTTCACCTTCGAGGGCCGCACGTGGCAGGTGGAGCTCCGCTACCGCGGCCGCTCGACGCGCTCCGAGCCGAAGAAGCCGTACGCGGTCCGCTTCGACAAGGACGACCGCTTCCAGGGCGTGAAGCGCCTGGAGCTGCTCGCGGCCTATAAGGACGCCGGCTACCTGACGGAGAAGCTCTGGTACGACTTGGCGGCCAGCGTGGGCCTGAAGGTGCCGCGCACCCGCTACGTGCACCTCACGATCAATGGCGAGTACCAGGGCATCTACACGGAGGTGGAGTCCCTGGAGAAGGCCTTCCTCCGGGCGCACGAGCTGGACGACGACAGCGACATCTACCGCTGCGGCATGCAGGACTGCGAGCTGCGCCCGCCTCCTCGCGAGTCGTACATGGAGGCGTGGGACAAGCGCACCAACGAGAACCAGCCGTGGGACGGGCTGTGGAGCTTCATCGACGGCATCAACCGCACGCCTCCCCACCAGCTCCGAGCCCTCGCCGAGAAGGAGGTGGCGCTCGACGACTACCTCACGTGGATGGTGCTCGACACCTTCATCTCCAATGACTACCAGGGCGACTCGCGCAGCTACCTCCTCTACGACCGGGAGCAGAAGAAGTGGGTCTACGTCCCGTGGGACCTGAACAACGCCCTGTCGCTCTACAGCCGCAAGCACGACGTCCGGCAGGGCGTCTCGAGCCGGGCCTCGCGGCCGCTGTTCGGGTTCACCGCGTACGATCCGTATGTATACGACCTGGCGGACCTGCGCCGGAGCCTGGGAGACGCCGACATGAAGCCGGCGTGGAACACGCTCACCACGCGCATCCTGGATGACGAGGTGCTGCGCGCCCGCTACGTCGCGCGCCTGCGCCACCTGCTGGACACCTGGCTCACGGAGGAGAACCTGTCCCGGCGCATCAACGCGACGCACGGGCTCCTGGCGCCCTTCATCCTCCCGGACTCGAATGGGCGGACGCTGGACCCCTACGTGAGCACGGAGCATGCGGCCCGAAGCGCCGAGTTCCTCCGGAGCTTCGTGCGCGAGCGCCGCAAGTGGCTGCTCGCTCACCTCACCGACATCGAGGCCCTCGGCGGAGGCCCGCTCGTCATCGACCGCGTGGGCCGGGATGCCTCCGGCGTCTGGTGGGTGCAGCTCTACAACCGTGGGAGCACGCCCGTGTCTCTCGAGGGCCTGTACCTGTCCGGGTTCACCCGCGTGCCCATGCAGTCGCGCCTGTCCGCCACCACCGTGGCGCCCCGGAGCGTCGTGACGCTGCGGCAAGACTCTGCCGACGCCTCGTCACGGCTCGAGGCGGCCATGAACGCGCAGCGGCCGGAGCTGTCCCTCTTCGCGGCGGATGGGCGCACGCCGCTGGATCTGCTCTGGCTGGCGCCGCTCGCGCCGGGAGAGGCGTATGGGCGGCAGCCTCGCGGCGCGGAGACGTTCGGTCCTCAAGCCGGACCTTGAGGAGGCAGTGGCCCGCCGTCTCGCCACGGCGGGCCACCGCCTCCTCGTTCCGGCTCAGGGCTCCGCGTGGCACTGCTGCTGCTCGCGGACGTCCTCGCCGGTGCCCAGGTCCTTGAGCTTGCACGGCAGCAGCACCCGGTCGGGCCGCAGGTGCACGGGCGACACGCCGTCGCCAATGGTTCCGAGCCGGTTGCTCCCCCAGGCCATCAGCGTGCCATCCGCGCGCAGCGCATATACGGTGGAGGACTCGGAGGTCAGCGACACCACCCGATTCAGCCCCGGCACCTGCTCCACCTCGAGCGAGTAGTACTCGTCGGAGGGGAAGCCCCGCTCGCCGGACATATTCCCGCCGAAGTTCCAGACGGTGCCGTCCGCGCGGAGGATCTGGACGGTGGAGCCGCTGGCCACCAGGTCCACCGCGCCCGTGAAGCTCTCCAGGGGCCACGCGGGGATCGGCTCCCACGGCAGGGTGAGGTACCACTGCCACACGGTGCCGTCCGTGCGCAGCGCGGTGATGCCCCCGATGAGCATGCTCACCTTCACCACCTCGGACAGCTCCGGCACCGGCTCCGGCAGGTGCGGCATCATGTCGCCCCAGTCCCAGACGGTCACGTCACTGCCCCACTGCCACACGGTGCCGTCGCTCCGCACCGCCACCGAGAGGTCCAGGTTGGAGGCGATGGAAGCCACCCCCTGGAGCCCCTGCACCTGCACGGGCAGCGGCCGATCTTCCAGCGTCAGGTCTCCGAGCTGGCTGAAGTGGTTGGCGCCCCAGGCCCACACGGTGCCGTCCCGCTTCAGGGCCAGCGAGTGTTTCTCACCCGCGGCGACGGCCACCACGTTGCTCAGGCCCTGCACGGGGGCGGGTGTGTCACGGCTCCCGCCCACCGTCCCGTCGCCGAGCTGCCCCCGGGAGTTGTCGCCCCAGGCCCACACCGTTCCGTCCTGGCGCACCACCAGCGAGTGGTACGTCCCCACCGCGGCGGACACCGCCCTCGAGAGCCCCTCCACCCGCTCGGGCGTGGCGCGGACGCCGCTGGCCCAGCCATTCTCCAGGCCCCACTTCCACACCGAGCCGTCCCCGCGGACCGCCAGCGCATGGGTGAAGGTGGAGGCGACGGCGCGCACGTCCTTCACGTCCACCGCCACGGGCGTCGTCCGGCGGTGCGTGCCCGTGCCCATGGCGCCAGTTTGGTTGTGTCCCCACGTCCACAGGCTGCCGTCCCGCCGGAGCACCAGGGAGTGCATGGAGTCCGCGGCGGCCGCGACCACGCCGTGCAGGCCGCGCACGGGTTGGGGCAGGCCCGTGCCGCCCTGTTCTCCTGTGCCGAGCTGCCCCCAGAAGTTGTCTCCCCAGGCCCAGAGGCTGCCGTCTTGGCGCAGCGCCAGCGCGTGGTTGATCCCCGCCGACACGGACGCCACCTGCGTTAGTCCTGGCACCGGCCCGGGCGTGGGCCGGTAGGAGTCCTGCGAGCCCCCTCCGAGCTGTCTGGACTGGTTGTCGCCCCAGGCCCACACGGTGCCGTCCGCGCGCACCGCGTACGAGGTCCGGGACCGCGTGTCGATCGCGACCACGTTCGTCAGCCCTACCACCTGGACGGGCGAGAGCCGCCGCTGCCGGGTCCCGTCACCCAGCTCTCCCAAGACGTTGTCGCCCCAGGCCCACACGGTGCCATCGGCGCGCAGCCCCAGCGAGTGGCTGGTCCCAGCCACCACCGCCACGATGTGGCTCAGCCCCGGAACCGCCGTGGGCCGGGGGCGCCGCGTGGTGGTCCCATCCCCGAGCTGGCCGTAGGAGTTGTAGCCCCAGGCCCAGACAGAGCCATCCCGGCGGACGGCCAGCGAGTGGCTCTGCCCCGCGGCGATGCTCACCGCCTCCGTGAGCCCCAGCACCTTGACGCGCTCATTCTTGGTGACCGTCGTGCCATCTCCGACCTGACCGAAGTAGTTGGAGCCCCAGCCCTCCACGGTGCCGTCCGCCAGGAGGGCCAGCGAGTGCCCGCTCCAGCTCCCCGTGGCGACGGAGACCGCCCCCGCCATCCTCGGCATGCGGACGGGGAGGCCGGTCCCGAGCTTGAGCTCCGGCCACGTGCCGAGGTCCCGCCCCTGGCCCGAGCCCCAGACCCAGATCTCGCCGCTCGGGCTCACCACCATGGAGCGCCCCGAGGTCGTCGCGAGCACTCGCCGCGCAGCCCCTTGCTGCCGCTCGGCCAGCGTGCCCTGCGCCAACTGCTCCGGGTTCAGCGGCGGCTCGGCCCGGGCGCTCCAGCCCAGCACCAGACTGAGCCCCATCATCAGCTTCCACATCAGATCCAGCGCGAACCACGTCGTGCGTCTCATGTCCGAAGGCCCTCCCTGCGAGTGGCGGACTTCCGGCAACACGAGTCCCGCGCGAGACGAGCGCCTCGCTGAGGAACCTTCGTGACTGCCGTGTGCCGTGTGGCGGGGCACAAAGCAGCCGACGTGCCAGCCGCCCGGTTCGCGTCAGATTCACGGATTCCGGTGACTTGGCGACGGGCTCTCACTCTGGGAGTGACAAAATCCGTGTCACCCGGTGACCAAATGCGCGCGGCGGTGGCGCTTACCCCTCTGCCTCCGCTTGTGTAGAGTCCGCCGCCTTTCGGCATGGCCCTCTCCACCTTGGGAGAGGGCAAGGACTCACCCCGTGAATACGCATATCTTCCGCGAGTACGACATTCGTGGCCTGGTCGATAAGGATCTCACCGTCGAGGTGGTGGAGCTGCTCGGCAAAGGCCTGGGCACCATCATCCGCCGCCAGCATGGGCGCTCCATCGTCGTCGGCCGCGACTGCCGCGAGTCGTCCACCCGCTTCCGCGACGCGCTGGCCAAGGGCCTCACCTCCACCGGCCTCCATGTGTTGGATGTAGGTGTGGTGCCTACGCCGCTGACGTACTTCGCGGCGAACACGCTGCCGGTGGATGGGCTGGCGATGATCACCGGCAGCCACAACCCGCCGGAGTACAACGGCTTCAAGATCGGGGCGGGGAAGACGACGTTCCACAGCCACGAGATTCAAGCGCTGCGCAAGCTCATCGAGGCGGGGGACTTCGAGAAGGGGGACAAGCCGGGCACCGTCACCCCGTTCGACATCGTCACCCCGTACAACCACTTCGTGATGCAGACCGTCAAAGTGGGGCGCACGGGGATGCGCATCGTCATCGACGCGGGCAACGGCACCGGCGGCGCGGTGGCCGTGCCGCTGTTCCGGGCCATGGGCTTCGACGTGGTGCCCCTGTTCTGCGAGATGGACGCTACCTTCCCCAACCACCACCCGGACCCCACGGTGGTGGAGAACCTCGAGGACCTCATCGAGGCGGTGAAGCGCGAGAAGGCCGAGGTGGGTATCGCCTACGACGGGGACAGCGACCGCATCGGCGTCATCGACGACCAGGGCAACATCCTCTGGGGCGACCAGCTGATGATCCTCTTCAGCCGCTACGTGCTGAAGGAGAGCCCCGGGGCGGCCATCGTCGGCGAGGTGAAGTGCAGCTACACCTTGTATGACGACATCGCCCAGCGCGGCGGCAAGCCGGTGATGTGGAAGGCGGGCCACTCGCTCATCAAGGCGAAGATGAAGGAGACGCACGCGGAGCTGGCCGGGGAGATGAGCGGCCACATCTTCTTCAAGAACCGCTACTTCGGCTTCGATGACGCGGTGTACTCGTCCGCGCGCCTGCTGGAGATCCTCACCCACGAGCCGAAGAAGCTCTCCGAGCTGCTCTCGGACGTGCCGAAGACGTACGCCTCGCCCGAGCTGCGCGTGGACACCCGCGAGGAGAAGAAGTTCGAGCTCGTCCAGCGCGCCACCGAGACGCTGCGGGCCGCGGGCCACAAGATCATCGACGTGGACGGCGTGCGCGTCACCTTCCCGGACGGGTGGGGCCTCATCCGCGCCTCCAACACCCAGCCCATCCTCGTGCTGCGCTTCGAGGCCAACACCCCCGAGCGCCTCAAGGAGATCCAGCAGCTCATCGAGAGCACGGTGGCCAAGGTGAAGCGTGAGGTCGGCGGCTAGCCCCGCCCCCATCCTCGAATATAAGGAGGAGAGGAGAGCCTGATGCCGACGCTGGGAATCGACCTGGGTGGGACCAACGCCCGCGCTGCCGTGGTGGACGAGCAGGGCCACATCCTCACCTCCGCGAAGCTGGCCCTCACCGAGCGCAGCCCCGCGGCCGTGGTGGAGGTCATCGCCCAGGCCGCCGCCGGGGCCCTGGCCGCCGCGGGTGGGGTGGAGGTGCGAGGCTGTGGCGTGGGCGCCGCCGGGCAGATCCACCGGGACTCGGGCATCATCGCCGTGGCGCCCAACCTGGGCTGGCGCAACGTGCCGCTGGGGGCCCTGCTGACGGAGCGGCTCGGGCGGCCGGCGCGCGTGGTGAATGATCTGGCCGCCGCCGCGTGGGGAGAGCTGAACGCCGGCGCGGGGCGTGGCGCGCAGGACGTGTACGTGGTCTTCGTGGGCTCGGGCGTGGGCAGCGCCATCATCTCCAACAGCCAGCTGGTGCGCGGGGGCGGGGGTGTGGCCGGGGAGCTGGGGCACACCAAGGTGGTGCCGGGCGGCCGGCGGTGCGGCTGCGGCGAGCTGGGGTGCCTGGAGGCCTACGCGGGCGGGCACAACCTCATCGCCCAGGCGCGCGAGCTGATGGTGGCCGGGCGCTCCACCGTGCTGGCCGAGCTGACCGAGGGAGATCCCTCGCACCTCACGCCGGTGACGATCGAGCGGGCGGCGGAGGCGGGCGATCCGGGCGCGCGGGAGATCCACGAGCGCGCCGGGCAGATGCTGGGCATGGCCATCGCCAACATGGTGACGGTGCTCAACCCGGCGCGGCTCATCCTCGGGGGCGGGGTGCTGATGCACTGCCCGGGCATCCGCCGCTACGTGGTGGAGGGGGTGCAGGCGCTGGCCTCCAACAGCTCGCGCGAGGGGCTGCTCATCGCCGATGCCGAGCTGGGCGACGACAGCGGCCTCATTGGAGCGGCGATGCTGGCGGCCTGACCTGCTACGCTGGGCTGAGCGCCGTTCCTCTGTCACGCACCGAGGTCGTTCATGCCCTTCGAATGGAAGCTGGCCAGTCTCGATGAGCTCAAGGGACTGCTCCTGGACACGTCCCTCCAGGACTCGCAGGTCCGCGTCAACCTGGTCACGGCCAAGGTGGATCAGCCGATCAGCCTGGGGCTCGCGGGGCTCTCCTTCGTGGTGGATGGCGGCACGGAGGCCTCCATCGAGGCCTACAACGCGCCGGGGGATGTGGACGTGGACGGCGTCGTCGGCGACAAGCCCGCGCAGGACGACCCGACGAAGCTGAGCCCGCCGCTGGTGCTGGGGCAGGACGCGTGGCTGAAGTACGCCGTGCGCGTCCGCGCCAAGGCCCAGGCCGGGGTGACGCTGCCCTTCGTGTCCGCCTCTGGCAGCGCCGAGGTGGCGCTCCAGGTGGCCGACTACCACGTGCACGCGCTGACCGAGCGGCTGCGGGACGCCATCAACGCCGACACCCGCAACCTCCGGCTGCCGCTGGTGCTGGAGCACGTGCTGAAGCTGCAGCCAAAGGAGGCGCTGAGCTTCCAGGCCCGCACGCGCCTGGAGACCTCGGTGACGCTCCAGTGGGGGGATGTCTTCACCTCCAACCTCAACCCCCTGAGCCGCCTGCTGCCGGGCGGGACGCTGCTGGTCATCAAGACCTCGGCGGGGGCCACCGTCACGGGCAGCGTCAACGTGACGGACGACTTCCTGGTCACCTTCTCGCGAGAGAAGGCCGGGGCAGTGGTGGTCTCCGTGCAGAAGGGGGCGGCGCGCGAGGCGAAGCTGGCAGCGCAGGTCGGCGTCAACGTGGAGGCGGCCGTCGACCCGGCGGTGGTGGACGCGGCGCTGAACGCGCTGGTGGGGCTGCCTGGCCTCTCTCACTTCGAGAGGCTGGTAGACAAGCTCTCCACCCTGCAGCTCACCGATGAGGAGAAGAAGCTGCTGCGCCTGGCGCTGGACCGGCTCGGGCTGACGGCCTACGAGGCCGACGCGGCCTCGCTCAAGAAGGTGTGGGAGGACCAGAAGGCCAAGGCGCGCCAGGCGCTGGTGACCATGGCCACGCAGAAGATCACCTCCGGGTTCCAGTACGAGTACGCCCGGCTCTCCGAGCAGCAGACGCTGCTGAGGCTGGAGCTGGCGGACGCGCAGCTGGAGAGGTTCCACCTGCCGCTGGTGATGGGGCGGCTGACGCAGGTGCTGAAGCAGGTGGAGCCGGGCGCGCTGCGCAGCTACTTCCAGCAGGACACGCGGACCTTGAGCGAGGCGTGGGGCTTCACGCTGGGCTTCTCGAAGTGGCAGCTGTTGAAGAGCCATACGCAGAAGAAGCTGCAGCGGGTGGCGCAGTTCGGCTCGACGGATACCGTGCACGGCCCGCGGCGCTACGCCTTCATGGGGGTGCGCAGCTACGAGGGCGGCCTCTTCCAGGGGACGGGGCGCTGGTCCATCGACCTCAAGGCCGACATGGGCGAGTTCCGGACGCAGCCGACGGTGCGGGACTTCAACTACGGGCTCTACCTGCAGCTGCGGCGCCAGGGGAAGCTGTCGGAGAGCGCGGTGCGCCAGGCCATCGACGAGGCCATTGTCTGGCACGTGCTGGACGACGCGGACGAGGAGCAGGTGCTCCAGCAGATCCAGGAGGCGGCCAAGGGCGAGGCGGCGGAGCTGCGGCTGGAGGTGAAGCTGGCGGACACGGTGTTCCGGGAGCTCACGACGCTGGCGGCGATGGGCGTGCCCGAGTTCTACGCGAGGGCGCTGGCGCGGGCGATGCCGTGGGACAAGAGCCAGGCCCGGGCCAACCCCGAGTTCCGCCAGGGCGTGTACGCGCCGCTGTGGATGACGTACCTGACCGAGAAGGGGAAGGACTGGACGCCGCAGCGGGCGGCGCAGCGGGCGGCGGCGTGGCTGAAGCAGGACAAGATCGCCAAGGGGGTGGGCGGGGAGGTGGCGTACTGGGAGGGGCAGGGGACGGCGTACCCGAACACGTTCGCGGACGTGCTGGACAAGAACTCGCGGCTGGCGGACGTGGGCAGCCAGTACGGCGGCACGTACGTGCGGTGGCAGCGGCTGGTGGCGGGCATGGCGCTGCTGCGGGACGGGCTGCAGCAGGGCGCGGATCCGACGGTCATCGAGCGCGTGTTCGAGGAGCTGGAGGAGCTCTGGCGCGTCTCGTTCCACGTGAAGGCGTTCGGCGCGATGCTGCTGGAGCTGGCGACGAAGAGCGTCCAGGGGCTGGCGGCCGTGGAGCGCACGTTCACGGTGGTGACGGGGACGGGGGACAAGCAGTCCCAGCTCGTCTTCACCGCCTCGCGCGAGGGGTGAGGCAAAGAAGCCCCAGGGGCGGGCATACCGGGGCTTCCCAAAAAAAATCGGACGCACTTTTTAATTACAGGTCGGGATAATCCTCACAGGTGGCGCCCTCGCATTACGGGGCCTCGGTTTCTCGAAACCTAAGAGAGATTTTCCCATGACCGTCTCCAGAACCTCGTCCAGCAGCCCCAAGGCAGAGTCCCAGCGTTCTGAGGTCTCGACGAAGAAGGAGTCCGCGCCTGTCAGCAAGCAGGCCGACGCTGGCAAACCGGAGCTGAAGTCCCGCCCGGAGAAGGCCAGCACGCAGCCTCGGAGCGCTGTGCTCCGCGACTTGAGTGCGGATCGCTTCGAGGCCTCGAGCGTCACCCGGATGGCGGCGCGGGCCCCCAAGGCCGCGGACATTGATCCGCGCATCGCCACCGAGGCAGGGCTGAACGTGACGGTGCAGCCGCACAGCGCGGGCGAGAAGGGCACGCTGACCGTCGACACGGTCCGGTACCAGAACGACCAGCAGTCCGGCGGCAATCACAACGTCTACGTGCGCGTGCTGGACGCGAGCGGGAAGGAGCTTCCCCCGGAGGACATGGCGCGCTACTTCGACGTCCAGTACACCCCGGGCCCGGGACAGGCCCCCGTCTCGGCGAGCCAGAAGATCCGGGATCCTTATGGCGTGGCCCAGGACGCGTGGACCACGAGCGCCAACACCGGCGGGGCGACGGGCGCCTACTTCGATGCGCCGATGTACGGCGGCAATGCCGTCAAAGTGTGGGTCACGCCCAAGGATGTCCCGGGCAATCCGTACGCGGGCTATGGGAGCCAGGAGGTGGGGCCGTTCACCATGCCGGCCAACCACCACGTGAACTACCTGGTCTCCTTCCGCGCCACGCCCGGCGCCTCGGAGCCCACCGGGCCTGTCACCCCGGAGCCCACCGAGCCTGTCACCCCGGGGAACCCGCAGGGGCCGGGCTACTCGACGCAGCAGCTCGTGGAGGACACGTACCAGCAGGTGCTGGGGCGCCCGAGCGATCCCGCCGGGAAGGCGAACTGGGTGGCCTATGCCGACCACCTCGCGGGCCAGGGCAAGTCGGAGCAGGAGGTGCGCGACACCCTGACGGCCATGTTCAAGCAGAGCGACGAGTACAAGGCCCGCCAGCCGCAAGGCCCGACCACCCCTCCCATCACCCCGCCGGCGGGCTCGGGCGGTGGCACCTACGCCCCGGGAGACACGCTCCAGGTGAACGCGTCCGGCGGGCTGAACCTGCGCAGGGGCCCGGGCGCGGACCAGGCGCGCATCGGCGGACTGGCGGATGGCACCGCGCTGCGCGTGACGGCTCCGCCAGAGGGCGGCCCTGCCTCGCGCAACGGCTGGGTGCACGTGAGCAGCCCCTCTGGGGAGGGCTGGGTCAGTGAGCAGTACGTCCGCAAGGCCGGTGCGGGCGGGACTCCGGGCGGTGGTGGCACGCCGGGCGATGGACGGCTCCACACGCCGGATGGCCGGCTGCAGCACTTCGTGGCGGGCAACTACACGGATCTCGGCCGCGCCAACTCCGGGCAGATGCCGCACCCCATCCATGACGAGGGCGCCTTCCGCGCCGCGGTGAACCAGGACCTCGACCGGCTGAGGGAGATGGGCGTGGACAACGTCCGTGTCTGGGCCGCCGACTTCCCCGAGAACCCGCTGGGCAACGACAACGCGGCGCTCGCCGCCCGGGTGCGCATCATCTCCGAGGAGGCCGCCAAGCGCGGGATGACCGTCACGGTGGACCTCTTCGACGGCGCCACCATGGACAAGGATGTGAACGCCTACCGGGGGCGCGATGCGGAGCTCAACGCGCGCATCCAGACCATCGTCGGCGCCAACGCGGGCGCCTCGAACATCGTCTGGTCGGTGGGCAACGAGATCGGCGACCCGAACAATCCCTCGGGCTTCGCGGACTGGTACGTGGAGAAGGCCAACATGATCCGCGACACCGTGCGCGCCCACGGCGGAGACGCGAACCGCCCGCTCATCAGCCTGCAGGTGACGCCGGGCGCGCTGGGGCATCCGACCCACGGCTGGGGCAACGCCCGGGCCGCCATGGAGCGCGTGGTGGCCGCCTCGGATGTCATCTCACCGCACTTCTACCCCACGGCCATGCCGGGGCAGCTCCCGTGGGAGAACCGGCGCGTGGATGGCAGCTCGCAGGGCACCTTCCCGCAGATGGACTACGACTCGCTCAAGGTCTGGGCGGAGATCGCCAAGGCCCAGGGCAAGCCGGTCACCGCGGGCGAGTTCAGCATCCCCCGCGACACCCAGGCCACGAAGGATCTCTCCGAGCAGCAGTATGCCGAGCTGACCGAGGCGTGGATGAACGAGCTGAAGAACCTCGGTCTCCAGCAGGTGAGCTTCTGGCAGCTGGCCAAGGATGACGTGGGGCACGTGGACCCTGCCTCCGTGGACTTCGTCGTCGGAGACAACTCGGGCGACTCGCACACGCTCATCGACCGGCTGCGCGGCCACGGCTGGTTCAACTGACCGGCTCGTGAAGCCGGGTCAGGGCTGCTCGGAGGTGGGAGGGGGGCGGGTGTCGAAGACCGGCATATAGCACTGGCCCTCTCGTTCGTAGGCCGCGCCGCATGGCGGATCTATCCGGAGGATGGACCAACAGGCTCCTATGACCACGACCTCTGAGCGTGGATTGCATGGGGGCTTCTTCTGCCCGGGAAGGGGAGTTTTGGGCATGGACAGACCGATGGCGGAAGCGGGTAGGCCCTTGCGTGGAAGGTCCTGCGCGGAGGCCATGGCAGCATCCGCCACGCCGGCGTCAGGTGCCTCGAGGGGGGGCATATGCACTTCTTCGGTAAGGGGGGAGGGCGGTTCTCCTCCCATCCCTCGACTGGGCCGTCTTTCTGAACCCCTGAGGACGATGAGCCCTCCCACCATGGCTGAGCCAGCCCATGAGAGCGCGAGGAGAACTGCCAGGGAGGTGCGGCGCTCTGGCGCAGTCGAAGGCCGCGGACGACGGGACCGGCTTGAACTGCTCGAGGGTCTGGAGTTGCTGGAGGGGGGGAAACTGCTCGAAGGGGTGGAGCTGCGCGGCACTCCCTCCTTGCGGGAGCGCCACATGAAGCGCAGCAGCTCCGGCGAGCGGTAGGCAGTGGTGCCCGGAGGAGCACAGGTGTCCGTGAGGGGACGAGCCCCCGGAAACCATCCTGCGCCGAAGTCCACCAGCACAGCGCGGCCCCCGCGAGTGACGCGGATGTTGTCCCCTTTGACATCCCGGTGGACAGCGCCTGTGGCGTGGACAGCCACCAGCCCTCGCGCCACCTGGGCGAGCACCTGCAGGACGTCCCGAGAGGAGCGCTCATCCTCTTTCGCCCAGTCGTAGAGGGTGAAGCCCTCCACACACTCCATGACGACATAGGGGTAGTCGTCACCTTGGGAAGAGGTCCAGTACCCGAAGTCTTCGAAGCGGGGCAATGAGGGGTGCTGAGTGCGCCGGAGCAGCTCGGCCTCCCGCTCGAAGCGGGGATCTCCGGCCAGCTTGGCCAGCTTCATCGCGAAGAAGCCCTCCTCGGGGTGGCCAGCGCGTTCGACGAGGAACACCACGCCGTAGCTGCCGGAGTCGATGCGGTCGAGGATGAGCCATGGGCCTACCCTCGAGCCACGAGTCAGGGCACGAGGGCCAGCGAGTGTCACCAGATCTTCGCTCAACAGGTCTCCTCCAGCAGAGGCTCGGAGCTGAACGAGACCCTACCGCATAGGTCACCGGGAAGGTACCCGCTCTATCGGGTTGAGGAGACACCCGCCGACAGAAAATCACCTCAAAACACACTGTAACCGGCTGTCGCGTACGTGCGTACAGGTCCTCGAGTCGCAACCCCGCGGAATTCGAGGATCCTCCCATGACTCTCCTTCGTACCCGTGGCACCGAAGCCAAGCTCTCCCAGTGTCTGACCCCTCCCCGTCGTGAGGCGGTCGCCTAGCTGAAGCAGGTCGGTCAGGCGCTGACCCGGGAGCCCACAGCGCTGGCTCACCTCAAGGGGCTGAGCAGCTTCGAGCCCTCCTCCAAGATCGCCCAGAAGATCCGGGCGGGGCCTGCCTCCGCCTCGCGCACCATCCTCCGCGACTATCTGGATCAGGAGGAGCTGGAGTAGCTCGACACCGCCCAGAGCGGGAGGGTGTATCACCGGCCGCACCGCTCCGAGGCCCTGCGCTACCGGGCCTCGGTAGGCAGATCTTCTGGATGGACGAGAAGAACAGGTGCGGGCTTGAGGCAGAAAGCCCCGCGTGGGTGGTTCCAGCGCCTACCTGTGAAAGCGCGTGCGATGTCTTGCGGGACTTGCGGACCGGGGACAGGATGCCCGCCGTTTTCCCTACAACTGCCACTTCTCACCAGAGGGAGGGACGAGTGGACACCCGTTCTTCAATGACTCGTGTCGGCGCCGCGACGTTGCTGGCCGCTGTGATGCTGCTGAGCCCCGCTTGCAAGAAGGAGAGCCAGGAGAAGCCGGCGGGTGACACCACCGCCACGGCCACCGGCACCGCCACGGGGACTCCCGCCGCGGCCGAGAAGAAGCCGGCGGGCGGGAAGATCGCCCTGCTGCTGCCCGAGTCGAAGACGGCGCGCTACGAGTCCCACGACCGGCCGCACTTCGAGCGCAAGGTGAAGGAGCTGTGCGCCGAGTGCGAGATGATCTACAGCAACGCGGACCAGGATGCGTCCAAGCAGCAGAACCAGGCCGAGGCGGCGCTGACCAACGGCGCCCAGGTGCTGGTGCTGGATCCGGTGGACTCGGCCTCTGCGGGCGCCATCGTGGCGCGGGCCCGGCAGTCGAAGATCCCCGTCATCAGCTATGACCGCCTCATCACCAACGCGGAGGTGGACTTCTACATCTCGTTCGACAACGAGAAGGTGGGCAAGCTCCAGGCCACGGCGCTGGTGGACAAGCTGAAGGCGGACGGCAAGGGCAGCGGAACCATCGTGATGATCAACGGCGCGCCCACCGACAACAACGCGAAGCTCTTCAAGAACGGCGCGCACAGCGTCATCGACGGCAGCGGCCTGAAGATCGGCTCCGAGTACGACACCCCGGACTGGAGCCCGGACAAGGCCCAGCAGCAGATGGAGCAGGCCATCACCGCGATCGGCAAGGACAAGATCGCCGGCGTGTACTGCGCCAATGACGGCACGGCGGGCGGCGCCATCTCGGCGATGAAGGCCGCGGGCGTCAAGCCGCTGCCCCCCGTCACGGGCCAGGACGCGGAGCTGGCGGGCATCCAGCGCATCCTCGCGGGCGAGCAGTTCATGACCGTCTACAAGGCCATCAAGCCCGAGGCGGAGACCGCCGCGGAGCTGGCGGTGGCGCTGGTGCGCGGGCAGCAGGCGCCGGCCGGCAAGCTCAACGCCAAGGTCAACAACGGCAAGCTGGACGTGCCCTCCATCCTCCTGCAGCCGGTGGCCGTCACGAAGGACAACGTGAAGAGCACCGTCGTGGCCGACGGCTTCTGGAAGCCGGAAGAGCTCTGCACCGGCAGCTACAAGGACGCCTGCACCGCCGCGCAGATCCAGTAGCCCCGGGAGGGTGGGATGTCCGCGACCACGTTGCTGGAGCTGAAGGGAATCTCCAAGCGCTTCGGGGCCGTCCAGGCGCTCACCGCGGTGGACTTCGAGGTCCACCCCGGTGAAGTCGTTGCCCTGGTCGGAGACAACGGGGCCGGAAAGTCCACCCTCATCAAGATCATCTCGGGGATCATCCCCATCGACGAGGGCCAGGTCCTCTTCGAGGGCCGGCCGGTGTCCCTGAACGGGCCGCAGGCCTCGTCGTCGCTGGGGATCGCCACCGTGTACCAGGACCTCGCGCTCTGCGACAACCTGGACGTCGTGGGCAACCTGTTCCTCGGGCGCGAGCTGCGCTCGGGGAGCGTGGGCAAGCTCACCGGGTGGCTGGACGAGACGGCCATGGAGCAGCAGGCCAGCGCGCTGCTCCAGCGGCTCAGTGTCAGCATCCCCAGCGTGCGCACGCAGGTGGCCTCGCTGTCCGGTGGGCAGCGGCAGTCCATCGCGGTGGCGCGCGCGATGATGGGCTCGCCCAAGATGGTGCTGCTGGACGAGCCCACCGCGGCCCTCGGCGTGGCGCAGACGCGGCAGGTGCTGGACCTCATCCGCCGGCTGCGGGAGCAGGGCCTGGGCGTGGTGGTCATCAGCCACAACCTGATGGACGTGTTCTCCGTGGCGGACCGCATCATCGTGCTGCGGCTGGGCAAGCGGGTGGCGACCTTCGACGCCAAGGCGGTCAAGGAGGTGGAGGTCGTCTCCGCCATCACCGGCGCCAAGAAGTCCGAAGTCATCGAGACGCTCAAGCCGGAGGCCCCATGAGTGCCCCCCGTGAAGCCGTGGTGGATCCTCGCCTGATCCAGGATGCTCCCGGGCTGAAGGGGGCCTGGAAGGGGTTCCGGCGCCGCGTGTCCCAGGGCGAGCTGGGCAGCCTGCCCGTCATCGTCGGCCTGAGCCTCATCTGGCTCACCTTCTACCTGGCCAACGAGCGCTTCCTGTCCGCGGTCAACCTCACCAACCTGATGCTGCAGATCGCCGCCATGGGGACGATCTCCGCGGGCATCGTGCTGGTGCTGCTGCTGGGGGAGATTGATCTGTCGGCCGGCGCCGTGAGCGGCCTGTCCGCCGCGGTGATGGCCATCCTCAACGTGAAGCACGATTGGGCTCCCGTCCCCGCGCTGCTGGCGGGCCTGGCCACGGGCGCGGGCATCGGCCTGTTCCACGGCCTGTGGATCACCCGGTTCCGGGTGCCCTCCTTCGTGGTGACGCTGGCCGGGCTGCTGGGGTGGCAGGGCGCGCTGCTCTTCGTCCTGGGCAACACGGGCACGGTGAACCTGAATGATCCGCTCATCAGCGGGCTGACCGGCACCTTCTTCGAGCCGGCGGTGGCCTGGCCCGTGGCGATCCTGATCATCGTCCTCTATGCCGCCACGGTGATGATGGAGCGGTGGCGGCGGGCGGCGGCGGGGCTGCCCCAGCCGCACCTGCGCTCCACCGTGGCGCGGCTGGTGGTCATCTCCGGCGCGGTGGTGGCCGCCGTGGCCGTCTTCACCCAGGACCGGGGGCTGCCGCTGGCGGCCATCATCTTCGCGGGTTTGGTGGTGGCGCTGGAGCTGCTCATCAAGCGCACGCGCTTCGGCCGCCACGTCTTCGCGGTGGGCGGGAATGCGGAGGCGGCGCGCCGGTCCGGCATCCGCGTGGAGACCATCCGCGTGGCCATCTTCACCCTGGCCTCCACCATGGCCGCCGCTGGAGGCATCCTCGCCTCCTCGCGGCTGCTGGCGGTGAACCAGTCCTCGGGCAGCGGGGATGTGCTGCTCAATGCCATCGCCGCGGCGGTGATCGGCGGCACCAGCCTCTTCGGCGGGCGCGGCTCGGCCTGGTCGGCCATCCTGGGCGCGCTGGTCATCGGCTCTATCTCCAACGGAATGGACCTGCTCGCGCTATCCTCTTCCGTGAAGTTCATGGTCACGGGCGCGGTGCTGCTCGTGGCGGCCTCCATCGACGCGCTCTCACGGCGAGGGCGGCAGGCGGCGGGCAGGGCCTGAGCCGGGCGCCGGGGAGCACTCCCCGGCCCCCAGGGAGACGGGATGATGACGGGAGCACAACCCCTTCGAGTGGGCATCATCGGTACGGGGTTCGCGCGCTCCACGCAGGTCCCCGCGTTCCAGGCGATCCCCGGGGTGCAGGTGGTGTCCATCGCGAGCGCCCGCCTCGAGCGCGCCGAGCAGGTGGCGCGCGAGCAGGGCATCCCCCACGCCACCCAGGACTGGCGCGAGGTGGTGCGCGATCCGAGCGTGGACCTCGTCAGCATCGTCACCCCGCCGCACCTGCACCGGGAGATGGCGATCGCCGCGGTGCATGCCGGCAAGGCCGTGCTCTGCGAGAAGCCCACGGCGCTGGAGGCCACCGAGGCGGAGATCATGTGGATGGCGGCCGAGCAGCGGGGAGTGCTCGCGCTGATGGACCATGAGCTGCGCTTCCTGCCCTCGCGCCAGCGGATGCGGGAGATCATCCAGTCCGGAGAGCTGGGGACGATCCACCACGCCCGCGTGCGGTACCGCAGCGACAACCGCGCCGGGCCGGGGCGGCCCTGGGACTGGTGGTCGGACGTGGCGCGCGGCGGGGGGCTGCTGGGGGCCGTTGGCTCGCACGCGGTGGACGCGCTGCGCTTCCTGCTGGGCCGCGAGCCGACGGAGGTGCTCGGGGTGCTGGCCACGCACATCCCGGCGCGGCCGGATGCCCAGAGCGGGGCGGCGCGGCTGGTCACGTCCGATGACGAGGTGCAGGCGCTGCTGGGCTTCGGGGGAGGCCTCACGGCCGCGGTGAGCCTCTCCGCGGTGGAGCCCGGCAAGCCGATGCACGTGGTGGAGGTGTTCGGCGCGCGCGGCGGGCTGCGCGTGGAGGGGCCGGAGCTGCTGCGCGCCGCCGTGGGCGGCCGGCGGTGGGAGCCCGTGGAGCTACCCCCGCTGGAGCCGCTGCCCGCGGGCATGCCGGAGAACGAGTGGGCCCACGGCTTCTTGCAGTACGCCCGGGCCATCACCGAGGCGCTGCGCTCGGGGGCTCGGACGCTCCCGGGGGCCGCCACCTTCGAGGAAGGGTGGCGCAACCAGCGCGTGCTGGATGCCCTCCGCCGCTCCCACTCCGAGCGCCGCTGGATTCCACTCACCAAGGTCTAGCGGAGCGAGCGGCTGGCTGCCCGGTGGGTCCCCCCGCTGAAGCAGGCTCCAGGGAAGGGGAGGGAGCGCAGCACCCTGGCTGGCGGCGCCCCACCTTTCGGGTTGGAGCCCACCATGCACTCGACGACGACACCCCAGACGAGCAGCCCAGCGGACGCAGCCTGGCACGCGCTCGCTCCCGAGGCCGTACTGGAGCGCCTGCAGAGCACCCCCGAGGGGCTCTCCGAGGAGGAGGGCCGGCAGCGGCTGGCGCGCCACGGCCCCAACGTCCTGGAGCGTCACAGTCAGAACGGCCCGCTCCGGGTGCTCTTCCGGCAGATCAACAACCCCCTCATCTGGGTGCTCCTCGGCTCCGGGGTGCTGGCCATCGCGCTGGGGAAGATAACGGACGGCCTGGTGGTGCTCGCGGTGGTGGTGCTCAACACCGTCATCGGCTTCGTGCAGGAGTTTCGGGCGGGCCGCGCCATCGAGGCGCTGTCGCGCATGGTGCCGGAGCTCGCCACCGTGCTGCGCGGCGGGCGCAAGGTGACGCTCCCGGCGCCGGAGCTGGTACCAGGGGACGTGGTGCTGCTGGCCTCGGGAGACAAGGTGCCGGCGGACCTGCGGCTGATCGCCGTGCGCAACCTCCAGGTGGAGGAGGCCGCGCTGACAGGCGAGTCCGTGCCCGTCATGAAGCAACTCCGTCCCGTGGCCGAGGATGCGGGCCTGGGGGATCGCTCCAACCTTGCCTTCGGCGGCACGCTCGTGACGACCGGCACCGGCACCGCCGTGGTGGTGGCTACCGGCGGGGGGACGGAGCTGGGGCGCATCTCGAAGATGCTGGGCGAGGCGGCGGACCTGCAGACGCCGGTGACGAAGGCGCTGGCCTCCATCGGCCGCTCCCTCACCCTGGGCATCCTGGCAGTCTCGGTGGTGCTCCTGGGCGTGGGGTTGCTGCGCGGCTATGTGGTGAGCGAGGCGCTGCTGGTGGCCATCACCCTGGCCGTGGCCGCCATCCCTGAGGGCCTGCCCGCCATCGTCACCATCGCCCTGGCCATCGGCGTGCAGCGCATGGCGGCGCGCCGGGCCGTCATCCGCAAGCTGCCCGCGGTGGAGACGCTGGGGAGCACCACCGTCATCTGCTCGGACAAGACGGGCACGCTCACGCGCAACGAGATGACAGTGCAGGCGCTGTGGACGCCGGCCGGGGCCTGGGCCATGTCGGGCGTGGGGTATACGCCGGAGGGGCGCCTCCACGAGGGGGGCGTGCCCTTGGACGAGGTGCCCGAGGCCGCGCGGGAGTTGCTGCGGGCCGGGGCGCTCTGCAACGACGCCGCGCTCCAGCCCCGTGATGGGACGTGGGGGCTGACGGGAGATCCGACCGAGGGAGCGCTCCTGGTGGCAGCGGAGAAGGCAGCGCTCCCCGTGGAGGAGCTCCGCGTGCGCTTCCCCCGGGTGGATGCCATCCCCTTCGAGTCGGAGCACCAGTTCATGGCCACCCTGCACGAGGAGGGGGAAGGCCGCCGGTCCATCTTCCTCAAGGGCGCGCCGGAGGTCGTCTTGCGGCGCTGCACGCTCCCCGAGGGCCTGCTTCCGCAGGGGGTGCTCTCCGAGGTGGAGCTCATGGCCGAGGCTGGCATGCGGGTGCTGGCCGTGGCCTCGAAGGCAGTGCCCGCGGCGAGCGCCCGGCTCGAGCTGGAGGACGTGACCGGAGGCTTCTCGCTGCTGGGCCTGCAGGGGATGATCGATCCGCCACGCGAGGAGGCCATCGCGGCGGTGCGGGCGTGCCACGAGGCGGGCATCGTCGTGAAGATGATCACCGGCGATCACCAGAAGACGGCGGAGAGCATCGGCCGGGAGCTGGGGCTGCACGGGACGGGGCCGGCGGTGACGGGCCGGCAGCTCTCGGAGCTGGACGATGCACAGCTGGCGGAGGTGGCGGCCTCTACGAACGTCTTCGCGCGCGTGGCCCCCGAGCACAAGCTGCGGCTGGTGCGTGCGCTCCAGGCCCGGCACCAGGTGGTGGCCATGACAGGCGATGGCGTCAACGACGCGCCAGCGCTCAAGCAGGCCAACATCGGCGTGGCCATGGGCATCACCGGCACGGCCGTGTCCAAGGAGGCGGCGGACATCGTTCTCACGGACGACAACTTCGCCTCCATCGCCGCGGCGGTGGAGGAGGGCCGGCGCGTCTATGACAACCTCATCAAGTCCCTGGCGTTCGTGCTGCCCACCAACCTGGGCCTGGCGCTCATCCTGGCCTTCGGCGTGGCCTTCTTCCCCATCCACGAGGTGGCCGGGGAGCTGGCGCCGCTGATGCCCATGCTCCCGACGCAGCTCCTGTGGATCAACCTGGTGGCCACCGTGGCGCTGGCCCTGCCGCTGGCCTTCGAGGCCAAGGAGCTCAACGTGATGCAGCGGCCGCCGCGCAACCCCGGGGAGCCCGTGCTGAGCCGCTTCGTAGCGGTGCGCACCCTGGTGGCCGCGGCGCTGATGGCCGCGGGCGCCATCGGCCTCTTCCTCTGGGAGTACACCTCCGAGGTGGCGCGGAACGGGCACGAGGTGGCGCTGCGCGAGGCGCAGACCATGGCCGTCACCACCGTCATCCTCTTCCAGATCTTCTACATGCTGATGTGCCGCAGCCTGAAGGGCTCGATCTTCCGGCTGGGCTTGTTCAGCAACCCCACCGTCTTCGTGGGCATCGGCGTGCTGGTGCTGCTGCAGCTGGGCTTCATCTACCTGCCCTTCATGCAGCAGGTGTTCGGCACCTCCGCGCTGGACTGGGAGGCGCTCGGGATGTCCGCCCTGGTGGCGGCCGTCATCCTCCCCGTCATCGGCGCGGAGAAGGCCTGGCGCTCACGCAGGGAGCGGGCCTCCAGGAAGAGCCTCGAGCCACCTCGGGGCGCTCGCGTGGGCCCGCGGCTGCCGGCGTAGGTGAAGGACGCTCAGGGCGCGACGGCCCGGGCATCGCGGGCGGCGGCGTCCGGGAGCGTGGGATCCTCGGGCTCGAAGACGAGCTGGCACTTGTCCAGCTTCACTCCGCACGCACGATCGAGATCGCTCCGGGTGTCACAGCCGTACCGCTCCGTGCAGGTGTCCGGCAGGAAGGCCCAGACAAACTGGAGCACGGTGCTCCGGCGGCCCTCCGGCAGCGCGGCGAGGAAGTCCTCGCGGTAGGTGTCGAACACGCTGGCCAGATGGACGGTGTCCTTCTCCAGCCGGACGTGGCGGCGGTCTCCGACGAAGCGGCGGGCCGCATCGTTGAGCTGTGAGTCGAGGAAGGCGGGATCAAAGGGTGCGCCATCCAGCAGCGGCCCCCCGCGCGTGCCGTGGAAGAGGGCGAGGTGGATGCGCGGATCGGCGAACTCCCGCTCGAGGATGCGGTGCTGCAGCGCCCACAGCGTCAGCCGCTGTCCGCCCACCGGCCACGAGCGGCCCCAGAAGAAGCGCCCCAGCCACTTGTCGTGCACGCTCTCGAGGTAGGGGTACTCGTCCACCAACGCCTGCAGCACGAGCGCGTGGTAGGCGTTGAGCCAGTAGGCCAGTGCGTCCTCGGGCCTGGGGAAGAGGTCCGGCCGTGAGCGCGGCGAGAAGGTGGCCAGCGAGCGGACGAAGGTGTCCAGCTCCTGGCGCTCCCGGCCGATGGCGGAGAAGTCCACGTCTCCATCCGGCTTCACGTGGCGCAGCACGTGGGCATAGCCGTTGTAGTGGAAGGGGAAGTCCCCGCTGGGGACCGAGGCGGGCAGGAGCCCGTGGACGTGGAGCACGCTGCCCACCCCGAGCGCGGCGGGCAGCACGAAGGCCGCCAGGATGAGCAGGAGCCGGCGGCGGCGGCTGGGGGTGGGAGTCTCCACGGCGGCCGCAGTGTAGCCCAGTGGGCTATGGCGTGTAGGGGACGGCGGGCTGGGAGGGCTAGCTGGAACGAGTGACGGCGCTAGCTCAAACGAGTGACTGCCCTCGCGGCGGCCTCCCCTCCATCTTGGCGCTCTTGCAGGGCCAAGGTAACGCCAGGTGGGGGGAATCGATGACCAGCGCTGGTTTCTTTTCGGAAGAGGCTTTCGACGAGATGGAGGGCTTTGAGGGAGAGGACGCCTTCCAGGAGCTGGAAGAGCTGGCTGACGAGTTCGCCGCTCTCGAGGGCTTCGAGGAGGACGGCTTCGAGGACCTGTTCGGTGAGGAGGCCGAGGGCTTCGAGGAGGACGCCAGCCTCGACGGCTTCGAGATGGATGAGGCCAGCGGCCTCTTGCTGCCGTCCGCCGCTCCCCGCCTCATCTCCGGCCCGGCCGCCGTCACGCTCGCCCGGGGCCTCAACCCCTTCGTCCTCGAGTCCATGGACGCGGATGAGGCCGAGGAGTTCTTCCGCCGCATCGCCCGGAGGGTCCGGGGGGCCGTGCGCGGCGTCGCCCGGGGCGTGCGGCAGGTGGGCCGTGTCGCCGGGCCGCTCCTCCGCCGCGCCGCGCCCCTGCTGCGCCGTGCGCTGCCGATCATCCAGCGCGTGGCCGGAGTCGCCGGGCCGTGGGGGCGGCTCGTCTCCGCGGGCATCGGTGCTGTTCAGGGAGTGGCGCAGGGCCGTGGACTGCGCGGAGCGCTCGCGGGTGCCGTGGGTGGACTCATCCCCGGCGTCGGCGGACGCATCGCCTCGACGCTGCTGCGCGGTGACGGCGCCGACGACGACGCCTCCCTGGACGCACTCGCGGACATGACGGATGCACGGCAGGTCATCCCAGCCGTGGCGCTCCCGCTGGGCGCGGGGCTCGCGGCGCGAGTGGTGTCCCGGCAGGCGGTCCCTCCCGGAACGCCGCTCGGAGCGGCCGCCCAGGGGGCCGTCCGGGCGCGGACCCGGGGGTTGGAGCAGTATCTGCTGCGCCTGGCCATGCAGGTGCCGGGCAACGCGGGAAGGCGTCTTCGGATCATGCGTGTCCTGGCCCAGGTCGCGGCGAGGAACCTGCGTCGCAGAGGTCCCGGCGGTGCCATTGCAGCCTTGCCCCGCGTCGTCCAGGGAGCGGGCCAGCAGGTGCTCGCGCGCGCGGCTCAGTCGCCCAGGCTCGGGACCGTCCCTCCGCGCGTGGCGGCGCAGCGCGTGCAGGCGCGTCAGCAGATCCTCCGCCGCGTTCCCGTTTCCGCGCTCAGCACCGCGAGCCTCCGCCAGGCGCTCACCTAGGCCGTCGCTCCAGCCCACCCGTTCACGAGATTTCCAGGACAAGGAGGAGTACCGATGCAGCAGCCTTTCGAGGAGGAGTTTTCCGGCCAGGCCGATGAGATGTCCGATCTGATGGCCGAGGGGGAGGAGGGCCTGGAGGAGGGCTTCGAGGCCGAGGGCTTCGAGGGCGAAGGCTTCGAGGCCGAGGGCTTCGAGGGCGAAGGCTTCGAGGCCGAGGGCATGGAAGGAGAGGGCTTCGAGGGTGAAGGCTTCGAGGCCGAGGGCATGGAAGGAGAGGGCTTCGAGGGAGAGGGCTTCGAGGGAGAGGGCTTCGAGGGAGAGGGCTTCGAGGCCGAGGGCTTCGAGGGTGAAGGCTTCGAGGCCGACGAGGCGAGCTCGCTCGAGGATGCCTTCGCCGAGGCGATGGACGCACAGGACGAGGACGAGTTCCTGCGTCGCCTGGGCGGGGCGCTCCGGAGGGTGAGGCGCGTGGCCGGGCCGACGCTCCGGCGGATTGGCCGGCGGGCTCTGCCCATCGCGGTCCGGCTGCTGCGGCAGGCCGCGCCTCAGGTTGGCGGCATCGCCGGGCAGGAGATCGGCCGTACCGTGGCCGGGCTGCTCCGGGCGGATGCCATGGACGCCTTCGCGGACGCCGCGGCGGACTACGCCAGCGATGAGGATCTGGACGCCTTCACCGCGGTGCTCGGTGGGCTCGCGGGGCGCCACGTGGTGCGCTCCACCATCCCGCCCGCGCGCCGGCGGCAGCAGCCCCAGCAGGCGCAAGCGCTCGGCCGGGCTGTGGGCCGCATGACGGCGCAGATCGCCCAGCGCATCGTCCAGCGCTACGGCGCTCGGGCGCTGCCGGCGGTGACGCGCGTGGTCCGCGAGGTGACGCGCATGGTGCGCCAGCAGGGCGCGAGCCCGCAGGCGGTGCCCAGGATGATCCGCCGCATCGGGAGCCGGGTGGCCTCGAGCCCCCGGGCGGTGCGCCGGCTGGCCCGGCCGAACCCGGCTGCGCGGCAGCTCCGCGCCAAGGCAGGGGTTCGCCGCCCGGGCACCCGGCCTCAGACGGGAGCCGGTGGCATGAGGAGGGGGGCGGGGATGGGGATGGGGACGGGGACGGGGATGGGGACGGGGATGGGGACGCGCCGGATCAGGACCGTCACCCTCCGTGGCCCGGTGCGCGTCGTCGTGAGGTGAGTCACGCAGGGGGAGGGGGGAGCATATGGCTGACGCGCTTCACCAGTTCCTACGGGCCAAGGTCCAGAACATCACGTTCCGGGCGGGGAGGCTGGCACGCCTCACGCCCCGGGACGTGGGGATCCGGCCACAGGATGTCCCCTTTGCTCCCTCCGCCGCCCACTTCGGCGCGGCCAATGCGCGGCTGAGCGAGATCGATGGCGCCGTGCGCCGCGCGCTCGCCAGCCTGTCCGCGGAGCTCCGCCGCGCCCCGCCGAATTCGCATCAGGTGCTGAACCGGAGCGCGCTGCTGGAGCGGGAGATCGACCGGGCCCGCCGCGCGTTCGGCCTCTTCTTCGATGTCTTCAGCCAGCGGGGGACACGGTTCGCTCCGGCGCTGGCGGCCTGTGATGCCATCGCGGTGGACTGCTTCCGCGTCATTCGGCAGAACATGCCGGGGCTGCTGGATGCTCCACTGCTCAAGCCCCTCACCTACCTGGAGCATGGCTTCTCGCCGGCCACCTTCCGGCGGGGCGTGTTGCTGCGCCGGCTGCTCGGCGAGCGCAACCCGTTCCCGCTGATCCGCGTCCCTTACGAGCGGGTAGAGGCGCCCTGGGGCATGGGGGTCATCCTCCATGAGATCGGCCACAGCCTCCAGGCGGACCTGGGCGTGTGGCAGGAGACGGAGATAGCACTCCAGCGCCGGGTGCTCGGCGTCACGGGCAATCCGTGGCTCACGCGGCTGTGGGGACGCTGGCACAAGGAGATCTTCGCGGATCTCATCGCCTGCCTGCTGGGGGGACCTGCCTCCGTCCACTCGATGAAGGACTTCCTCGCGTACCCGCCCTCGCGCGTGCTGACGTTCCACCCGCTCAGCGCCCACCCCACGCCGTACCTGCGGGTGCTCATCCAGGCGGAGATGCTCCGGAGGATGGGCTTCCCGAAGCAGGCGAGGGACGTGCGCGACAACTGGTACCGGCTCTATCGCTCGTACCTGCCCGCCGCGCGCATCCCGGCGCTGCTGCTGCGGACGGCGGCTCGCGTCATCCCCCACGTGGTGGATGAGATCGCCTTCCAGACGCGTCGCGGGCTGGCGCAGCACACGCTGGTGGACGTGGTGCCCTTCCGCCAGGAGGACCAGGAGCAGATCCTGCGTGCCGCCGAGGCCCTGGCACGCGGGCGGATGCCCGAGGGCCTGCCTCCTCGCTTCGCGGTGAGCGCCAGCCGCGAGGCGCTCGACCAGGGGCGGGTGCCTCCCAGGCAGATCTCAAAGACGGTGCTCACTCATCTGACGAGGCTCGGCTCCCGGAGCGCGGAAGCGCCGGGCGTGAGCGTCGCCATCGCTGCATGACAGGTCATCAAGGGGACGGACGATGTACGAGAACGTGAAGGCACAGAGCGCCACGGCATCGTTGGCGCTGGCGGCGACTGCGAAGACGAAGTTCGACGAGTTCCTGCGCCAGCAGCTCGGGATCTCGGATGCGAGCGATCCGGCGACGGTGGTGAGCGCGCTGCGCAAGCTCTACCCCACCACGGCCGCGCGCCTGGACGACGAGAGCCGGGGCATGGCCCTGCGCTACACGGCCGAGCCCGAGACCCCCTCGGTGGCGTGCGTGGGCGCCGCGGAGTCAGCGGGCCTGCGGCACTACCAGGCGGTGCAGCAGGCGCTGATGACGGATCTGGACGCCGTCATGGGGCTGGGGGCCAACCGCGCCTACAAGGTGCAACTCGGCGGGTGGCGAGACGCCATCCTGGCGGAGCTGATGGAGGGCCTGGCGGCGACGCAGCAGGCGATTGATCCGGTGGCACGCGACCGGACCTTCTACTCCGTGCGCAAGCTGGAGGATTATGCGCGGGTGGCGCGCCTGGTGGCGCTGCTCAACCCCATGGTGAGCGCCGAGTACCGCCGTCTGGCCTCCACGCAGGAGCGGGCCGCGGTGGTGCTGAGGGTGCTCGCCGGGGAGGCGCTGTTCCACGCGGGCTTCGAGGAGGGGGGCTCCGTCTTCCAGGTCCCCTTCGAGGACGTGCGCCAGCGCCGCGAGGCGCTCCTGGGCGCTGTCCAGCGCTTCACCTCCGGCGCCGCCGACGGGAGCGATCCCTGGGCCGACGGCGAGGCCTCCTATGGAATGCTGCTGGAGCGGCTGAGCGAGCAGGGCCACCAGGATCTCCGGGCCATCATCCGGCCCAACACGATGGCGCGGCTGCTCCAGGTGCTGCTGGACAAGCTCTCGTCGCAGCAGCCCTCGGCGCTCCGGGGCCTCGCCTCGTCGGCCCCCATCGAGCTGATGCAGCTGCGGCGGCTCCATGACGTGGCCTCGGGCCTGTGGGACAGCTCGCAAGGCACCGAGGCGGAGTCCGAGGCCGCCTCCGCGCCGCTGGCCGCCCTCGTCCGGTCGCTCGACATGTTCATCAAGGCCTTCGAGCGGCCCGGCGCCGGGGCCCGGCTGCTCAGCCTGGTCCTCCCCGCACCGCTGGCCTCCCTGCAGCTGGTGGACGCGGAGGGAGGGATTGGCACGGTGCACACGCTGTTCCGCGAGCGCGCCTACATCCAGGCGGGCCTGGATGCCATCTACGCGGATCCAGGCTTCGATCCGATGGACTGGGCTCTGCCGGTGAAGGCCGAGCGCGCGCTGTACGACATCAACCGCGTCATTGATCTCCTCCTGCTGGACAGCGGCACGAGCCTCCAGGGACAGGGTCAGGATCGCTCGCGGCTCTATGGGTGGGTGCTCAAGCAGTGGCTCGAGAAGGGCACCCCGGCCGGCCAGGGGGATGACTGGCTCCAGCCCTCGCCGAAGAGCATCTTCCAGGACATCAAGACCGAGCTCGCAAAGCACTTCAAGAACGTGGCGAACGAGCTGGTCCCGCCCTCCCTGGGAGCCTGGGCGCCCACCAAGGAGGAGCTGTTGCCCGTCCTCCGCGAGCAGGTCACCGTGGAGCGGGAGACCATCCAGCTGGCGGTGACGTTGGCGCAGGACGCCAGGAGCACCGGGCGCAGGCCCCTGCTTGACCTGCCCATGAGGCTGTACATCGGGCTCGACCCGAAGGCGACGAATCCCGCCGTCCACTCCCTCCTGCCCCCGGATCCGCGGCTCCCGCTCGCGGAGATCGCCAAGAGCGAGCGCTCGATCGGGGGGACTGTCTCGGGCGCGAGGGACCAGCTGCAGAATATCAACCAGAGAGTGGGCCAGGTCACGAAGGCCCTGGACCAGATCGCCAAGAAGGTGGGGCCGGGGTCGACCGTGGATCCGGTGCCGGGCCCGGTGCCGGAGCCGCGCTTCACCGAGGCCGCTCCCCGGCAGCACCAGGGCAAGTCCACCTCGAAGCGGCGGGGCTCCCGGCGGGCGAACTCGGGCAAGCCACCGAGAGCCCACCCCCCGGAGCATTCCCCTCACAAGATCCAGTAGCCCGCGCTGCATCCGGATCCTTTTCGTCAACGCACTTCCTGTAGGTGGCACGCCATGAGTCTCGGTACGGCAGAAGCCCTTCAGCGTCTCTTCTCGCAGTGGAAGCGGGACGTCCTCACCAATGTTCCTCCGGAGCAGCGCGCGGAGCTGCAGAAGCAGCTCGAGGTGCGCGCGGATGAGCTCCTCGCCCGGGCCTCCAACGGTGCGACCGGGTCGCTCTTCTCGGACCTGATGGGGCTGGGCAAGGGGGGCGCGCCCTCCTTCGACTCCCTCAGCAAGCCGGTGCTCGTCCAGGACTTCGACGAGTCCGTCATCCAGACGCAGCTCCACGCGGCCGCGGAGCTCTATTACATCTACCAGCACGAGCGGATGAAGGTGTTCCAGGTCGCCGGCGCGGTGCTGCGGCTCTTCCACGATGGGCGCATGCGCATCCAGCGGGGCCCCGGCGCCCGAGCGCTATACCTCCTGGAGAAGCACCAGCCGCTGCGGTACAAGCCGCGGGAGCGGCAGCTCGCCTACCGGCGCGCGTTCAACTACGGAGTGCTGCCGGCGCCCCCGGGCGCGGTGGTGTTCCGCAACTTCCACCGCGAGTTCGTCGCGTTCGTGGCCGCCATCGCCCAGTACTTCCGCGACCTGCTCATCGGCGAGGTCATCCGGGGCTCGCAGACGTTGAACGAGCGGCCCTTCGCCAGCCAGGCCACCATCCAGCGGCTGGGCACGGACATGCGCTGGCAGCTCGACCGCGCCACCTACGGCAACATCCTGGCGCTCACGGTCGAGGTCGGCGAGTACCTCAAGACGATCCTCGACGCGCTGGAGACGCCGGACATCAAGAAGGCCTTCGACGCCAACACCAAGTGGGACGTCATCGAGGTGGTGTCGCAGCGCTACCTGGGCGGCACGGGGGAGATCTCCCAGCGCTCGAAGATGGCGGACGCCGGGCGCCTGCTGCTCAACTTCGTGGCGGACAACCCGTTCAAGACCCGGGACTTCAGGGACTTCCAGACGGAGGTGATGCCGCTGGGCCCGGTGGCCGAAGAGTGGATCGCCGCGTACCGGATGACGCCCGAGGGCCGCGTCTTCCGCGGTGTCACCCCCACCCTGCGCCGGACGCTCGGCATCCCCAGCGCCGCGGCGGCGCTCTGATTCACGGGACACGACATGGACCTCCAGCAGCTTCCGGTGAGGGAGCCCGGCGTTCGGACCGAGGGAGCGCCTCGCACCAACGAGGCGCGGATGGTGGAGCTGGCGGTGGCAGGGCAGGTGTCCCATCCCATCGTGCGCGGCACGCCCTACCGCGTCGGCCGGGATGGGGTGCTCCGGCTCCTGCCGGGCAGCGGGGGCATTGTCCTCAACCGGCGCGTGGGGGATCCCGCAGTGGGGCTCGCGGGGGACCACGTGGAGGCGGGGGTCTCGCTCCACAACAATGGGCGTGAGGTGGTGGGCCCGCGCGATGGGCCCAACCGGGCGCTCATGTTCTACAGCTGCGTGGGCAACCGGGCGCGCGTCACGTCCGGCCCCGCCTCCGGCGCCGAGGGCACGGTGGTGGGCAAGCACGGCGGCATCAACCACGTCATCGTGGACTTCCCGCCCGCGGTGAAGCGGCGCCTGCTCATCGGAGATCGCGTGCAGGTCGATGCGTACGGGCAGGGGCTCGAGCTGCCAGACTTCCCGGAGGTGCGGGTGCAGAACCTCTCACCGAGGCTGCTGCGGCGCTGGGGCATCCGCGCCTCCCAAGGGCGGCTGACGATCCCCGTCACGCACCAGGTCCCCGCCGAGCTGATGGGCTCCGGCCTGGGGCGGTCCGAGGGAGTGCTCGGGGACCTGGATATCCAGCTCTCGGACCCGGAGCTGGTGCGGCGCTTCCGCCTCGGCTCGCTTCGGTTGGGGGATCTGGTGGCGGTGTGCCCACTGGACTACCGCTTTGGCCCGTCGCGGCGGCCAGGCACCGTCACGGTGGGCGTGGTGGTGCACTCGGACACCCAGGTCGCGGGCCATGGCCCCGGGGTGACGCCGCTGCTGATCGCGCCCGCGAGGCGCCTCCAGCTCGTGCGCTCGCCTACCGCGAACCTCGCGCTCGTGCTGGGGCTGCGGCGGGACCTGGCCTCCTCGCCGCGCGAGTGAGGCCCTGCCTCTTCAAGGGGCCCGCGGTGTGCCCGGTGTTCCGAAGCAGCGGGACACCATGGCCGCCCGGGTCTCCACTCCGAGCTTGGTGAAGATCCTCCGCAGGTGGGCCGCCACGGTCCACGTGCTGATGTTCAGCTCCGCCGCGATCTGCTTGTTCACCAGGCCCCCGGCGACGTGTGAGACGATCTGCAGCTCGCGCGCGGTGAGCAACCGCCGCGCATCCGGCAGGGGCGTGGCGGGCGCGGACACAGGCTCCGCCGGAGACACCGGCACCAGGTGATAGCGCCGGCCTTCGAGGATGAGCTCGCCGGCCGGAGCCAGGCCCTCTCCTGTCGAGGAGCGAGGGGCCTGAGGCTCCGGGAAGACGAGCAGGGCACGGCTCCCAGGGGGTAGCGGGGTCTCCATTGCTTTTCTCCGTGCCGCGCTACGCCGCGCCGCCCGCCAGCTCAGGGGAGGACAGGATGCGCCGGACCTCGGCGGCCTCGCGTGCACGCCCGGCGGACTGCAGGTCCGTGGCGAAGAGTGGGCCCGCCTGCTCCCCGGCGCCGGGCTGTCCTGTCTTCTCGCGCGTGTGCGCCACGAGCCGCGCGACGCCCCGGCGGCCGAGTCGCAGCTCGGCGTGGAGGAGCAGGGCCAGTGCGCGGGGCGTCGAGAAAGGCCCGCCCGAAGCGTCCGCCAGGGACGTGCTGGTCCCGGTCAAGGCCAGGGCAGGGCGGAGGACCTGCTCGAGGAGGTACTCGAGCTGCGCGAGCTGCGCGTCCCGCTCTCGGCCGGCCTGGGCCAGCGCCGCGAGCAGCCGGGGATCCTCCCCCAGCAGGGCCATCGCCTGTCGCCCTTCGACGGGAGCGCCGCGCTCCAGGTCCATGAGCGTTAGGGAGGGAGCCTCTGGCGGCTGTCCCAGGGTGGCATCGACTCCCAGCCGTCCCAGCCGCGCCTCGAAGCCCGCGGGAGCCCGCAGCTTCCACCGTCCCAGCGCCTCGACGAGCGCGAGGCCCGAGAGAGGCCAGGCCCCCCAGCGCAGCTCTCCATCTCCCTGCGGGTCCCAGGAGACCGAGTCGAACGGGGCCCCGAACCACGCGAGGATGAACTCCAGCGCGCGCGCCTGGGCCTCCGTCCACCCGAGCCCGAGCAGCTCTCCCCGGGTGGGAGCGCACGGTCCACGGATCCCCACGGTTCCCCGGTGGACGAGCCGGCTGCCCTCGCGCACCAGGACGACCTGCGCGTCTCCTGGCGGGAGGGTGGCCCCCCAGCTCTGGAGGCGGATCTCCTCGCGGGCCGCGAGCAGGGGAGCGGTGGGAGCCTTCTCCGCCGCGGGTGCCCGGGGCTTCGGCTCAGGCCGCGGGCGCTCCTGCGCGGGAGCGGGAGGCGGTGGCTCGGCGGGCTCGGGGGTCGCAAAAGGAGCGCCTCGCTCGAGCTCGGAGACCCAGCGCTCCAGGAGCGCCATCACTCCTTGAGAAGAGACAGGGGCACGTGTTCGCTTCCGCTCGGACTCATGTTCGGCCACGGCAACCTCCAGGGCAGGGACTTCGTGGCGCGGCACTGTAGAGATGATCTCCCGGCCCGGATCAGCGAGCTGCGAGGGGAGTGCCCGTGAGGTTGACTTCAGAATGGCGGGACACCGGCCGTGATGGCTGATCCAACACACGGATCACCCTGGAGGGCTGGATCGTGTTCGATCAAGGCGGCGGGGCTGGCAGCCCGCAGTGCCGCGCGTACTCGGCGAGCTTGCGCTGCATCGCCGCCTGCGTGGCCTCGGCGGCCTCTCGCAGGGCCTCGGTGAAGTGTCCCCCGAGGACACCGATGGCTCGCTGCTGCGCGGTGACGCTCTCCGCGCACCGGCCTGCCTGGAAGAGCAGCGCCGCATAAGCCTCCAGGGTGGAGGCGCGGCCTGGAGCGAGCTGGACCGCGCGCTCGGCCTTCGCTAGCCCCTCCGCCGTCTGCCCCTGCTCCGTGTGCAGCCAGGCCATCGCCACGAGCGCATCCACGTCCTCGGGAGCCAACGTCAGGGCCCGCTGGAGTGCCCGCTCCTGCTCGGCTGCCGGGGCGTTCGCCTCCTGGAGCGACTGGCCCAGCAGGCTCCACGCGGGCCCGCTCTCCGGCCGGGCCTGGACCAGCGCTCGCGCCAGAGCCAGCCGCTGCTCCGGCTCGGCGGTGAAGCTCGCCTGGAGCAGCACGGCGCTCACGTTCGTCGGATCCTCCCGCAGCGCCTCCTCGATCTCCCGGGTGCTCAGGCGCAGCCGCTCACCCAGGGAGCGCGGTCCGGGGCTGCGCAGGAAGAGCCGCGCCCGCAAGGTGTGGACCTCCGCGCAGTCCAGCGTCTTCACCTCGAACTCCGGGTGGATGCGCGGCAGCTCCACGGTGAGCTGCTCCTCGCCCAGGGGCTCATACTTCCGGAGCTCCTCCTCCAGCCCCGTCACGCCCTGGAAGGCCTCCTCCCACGCACGGCGAGGCTCTTCGGCCCGGGCCAACCGGTCCGTGAAGTCCCGGAAGCGCTGCGGGTGCCGATCCCTCAGGTACACCACCCACAGCCACGAGGAGGCGTAGTACGGCAGGATCTCCGCTCGGGAGAGGTATGGATGCTCCTCCCAGGCCCACAGCTGCTCCAGCGGGAGGGGCCGGTGGTTGCGCACGTACTGAGCGAAGCCCGGGTGGATCTCCCCGAAGGAGGCCTTCCTCCGCAGGGAGGAGAACTGCACCGTCTGGAGCCAGGTGGCCAGGCCCTCCGTGAGCCACCGGGGCTGCCGCACCATCACGAAGCGGGTGATGTGGTGGGCCAGCTCGTGGGCCTGGACCTGGAGGGCCTCGGGCTGCTGCAGCAGGAACTCGCCCTCACCCGCCATCACCATCAGCGGACTCCGCCCGGACGAGTCCAGGAAGGCCTCCAGCGGCGTCCCCAGGGTGAACTCCTCCAGCTCCGCGTTGCTGCGCACGACGATGACCTCCACCTGTCCCGGCGGGTCCACCTGGCCTCCCCAGGCGAGCAGGAGAGCGGTGCGCAGCTGCTCCAGCTCCAGGGCCGTGAAGCGCGCCACGCGGAGCCCCAGATCGGTGGAGACACGGAAGTGGGGGCTGTTCACTTCGCGCCACTGTTGACCTCCCTTGTCCGGACACGTGGCGACCGGACGTTTGACGCAGCCTGTCCCCACGGTCAGCAGCGCCAGCCCGAGCAGCGAGAGTATCTTGACGCGTATGGAGCCCATGCCGGATGTCACCCGTTTCTTTCACCCCGTGCTGCCAGCCCGCGCCCTGCGCAAGGAGCCGCTGCGAGTCGAGCTGGCGGGCCGAGCATACGCGCTGTTCCGAGATGGAGCGGGGAAGGCCGCGGCGCTCGCGGATGCCTGCCCCCACCGCTTCGCTCCGCTCTCCGCGGGCCGGGTGAGCAAGGAGGGGCGGCTGACGTGCCCGTACCACGGCTGGAACTTCGACGCCGAGGGCCGCGGCCGCAGCCCCAGCCAGCCCGACTTGAAGAAGTGTGACACCCGCGCCTTGCAGGTCGTCGAGCGCCACGGCTATCTCTGGCTGGCGGCCCGGGAGACTCCGCTGTCGGCCTTCCCGGACTTCGTACCCGAGGGCCATGAGTTCACCGGGAGCTTCTCCATGCTCTTCCGTGCGCCGCTGCATGTGGCGCTCGACAACTTCAGCGAGGACGAGCACACCCCCTTCGTCCACACCCGCCTGGGGTGGGACGACCACGACACGAGCACCATCGAGTTCTCGGCGGAGAACCACGAGGACCACACGGAGGTGCACTACCGCGCACCCCAGCGGGCCAGCCGGCTCGTCCGGCTGCTGCTGCTGAGGCAGGGGGACGTCTTCCACAACGACTGGGTGACGCGCTTCGATCCCGTCCGCACCGGCTACAGCATCCACTGGACGGCGCCCTCGGGAGAGCCCCGCCCCTTCCGCCATCACTTCGCCATCTTCATGGTGCCGGAGACGCCGCGCACCACGCGCTTTCATGTCTTCGCGTTCCTGAAGCTCATGGACCCGCGCTTCCGGGCTCTGCTGCCCGTGGTGCGCAGAGCCCAGCGCGTGCTGGCCTGGTTCGAGATCCGTGACGATGCGCGCTTCGTCCCGATCGTCGCGGACACGCCGTACAGCCTGAAGGGCATGCGCCTGGGCAAGTACGACAAGCCGCTCATCCACCAGCGCAAGCTGCTCGAGCGCATCTACTACGCCCAGGGCCCCGCGGAGCACGTCCCTCCCGTCTCGCTCGTCCAGACTTCGGGGAGCTGAGGCGCGGCGTCCGGTTTCCTCCCCCACCTTACCGAGGCTCGGGCTTCCGGCCGTACATGACGCACATGCCGCCCAGCGTCTGCAGGCGAGGCACCGAGAGCAGCACCCGATCGATGCGTCCGAGCATGTCCACCGCCAGCCGCCTCGGGAACGGTGCGCTCTCGTAGGTGTGGTTGAGGGGCAGGAGGAGGGGGCCGAGCCGCCCCAGCAGGTGGAACCACTTCAGCTCCAGGGCCGGCAGGTGGCGCAGGATGATGGACAGCTCGGCCCTCTCCAGGGGCCGCTCGTCCGGCGTGGCATCCGTGTGAATGGGCACGCCCTTGCGCAGCTTCCGCAGCCACGGCGTGAGGCTCACCGGCTCGGAGAAGACGAACAGGGCGCCGGGTTTGGCCCACTCCATCAGCTGCCGCATCACCGGATCCAGCTCCGGAATCACGTGGTGCAGGATGCCGTCTCCCCAGATGACGTCGAAGTGCCCCTTGGGCAGGTGGATGGCCTCCAGGGGAGAGCAGAGGAACTGCGTCTGGGACTCGACACCTTCGAGCTTCGCCCGCTGCTTGCAGAGGTCGATCGAGCCCGGCGAGATGTCCACTCCCGTGACGCGGGCGCCGTACTTCGCCATCAGCGTGGAGTTGATGCCATCGCCGCACCCGATATCGAGCACGTGCTTGCCGCGCAGGTCCCCCAGGAGCCGGAAGCGGAACTCCTTGTTGAACCAGGGGTGCTCGGGCTCGTAGTAGCGCGCGACCGTGCGGGGATCGAGCGGCTTCAGCCGGGCAGCGAGCCTCTCGGCGATCTCGTCGAAGAAGCGGGCCTCGGAGTTCCAGCGTGTGGGGAACTCGGAGCGGGGCCCGCCAGTCCCCAGCTCCTCGGCCGTCAGCGACACCGTGTTCAGCCCCTCACATGAGGGATCGGGCTTCAACAACCCCGTCAGGGTGTTGGCCAGCGTTGTTCCTGTAGGCCCCAGCCGCGCCCCCTCAAGGGGCGACTTTTCCGTCTCCATACCGTCCACCATCCCTCTCCCAGGCTGCTCCGCCGTGCGTGGCGAAGTGTCTGGCAAGGTGGGAACGCCCTTCCAGCGAGGGAAGGGGGCCTGTCCGGCAATGGACGGAGGAGCGGGCGGGTGTCCTTACGGAGACGGAGGAGGGGTCGAGGAGCCCTCACCCTGGCCCTGCGCCGGAGCCTCCGGAGCAGGCGCCGCGCTCTGTGCCGGAGCGCTCTCCTCCGAGAGGCTGGGCGGCGGGAACGCGCCCACCGTCTTGAGCAGCCTCAGCGCCGCGAGCGAGGCCTGGAGCCGCTCGGCCACCAGCCCCACCTCCGCCTGGGTGAGCGTGGTGTTGGTGTCCGCGACCTCCAGGTAGGTGGCCACGCCCGCGCGGAAGCTGACGTCCGTCAGGCGCTGCGACTCGCGCGCCAGCTCCACCGCCTCCTGGGCCTTGGAGCGGTTGGCCAGGGCGCTCTGCAGCTCCAGCTGGTAGCGCGCCACCTCCTCGCGGGCCCTCGCCTCGGAGGCGTCCCGCAGCGCCTCGGCCTCGACCACCTTCGCGGACTGCTCGCGCAGGTTGGCCTCGCGCAGGCCGCCATCCCAGATCGTCCACGAGGCCGCCAGCGTCACCAGCCAGGAGGTGTTCTTCCCGGTGAAGCCGGTCGCGTTGCTCACCCGGTACGCCCCGGACAGGCCCACCGAGGGCAGGTAGCTGAGCCACACGCCCCGGCGGTTGGTCTGCGCCAGCTCCACGCTCTCGCGCGAGGCGGCCACGTCCGGGCGGTACGTGAGCGCGGCCTCCTCCAGGTTCGTCTCCTGGGGGGGCAGCTGGGGCTCGGGCGGGGACTCCAGCTCGAAGTCCGGAGAGCGCTGCAGCAGCGTGGCGAGCGCCAGCTTCGAGGCGGCCAGCGAGTTGCGCGAGCGCAGCAGATCCTGCTCGGCGCGCGTCCGGTCCAGCTGCGCGCGCAGCACCGCCACCTTCGTCACCGTGCCCGCCTCGAAGCGCGCCTGGGTGTCCTTCTCCCGCGCCTGGTTGAGCTCCAGCAGCCGCGTCTGCGCCATGAGCGCCGACTGCGAGGCCGCGGCGCCGTAGTACGCCTGCGCCACGATGAAGAGGAGCTCCCGCCGCTGCGCCTCGGTGCTGAGCGCGGCCAGGTGCTCGGCCTTGCTGGCGGCCGAGATGGCGGCCCACAGCGTGGGGACGATGAGGGCCTGGCGCACCTCGAGCTGCGCGCTGAGCGCGTTGAACGGCTGGATTGTCACATCCAGCACCTGCGCGGGGACGATCTCCAGGTTGGTAGGGGTGCCGGGGCCCGCGCCGGGATCGCTGGTGGGCGAGCCCACGTCCCGGATGGAGTTGCCCACGGGGAACTGGATGCGGGCCTCATCCGAGTTGCGCGTGTAGGCGCCGGTCGCGGTGATGGTGGGCAGGTACCCCGCCCAGGCCTTCCTCGAGGCCTGCTCGGCCTGCTCGAGCCGGGCGCGCGCGGCCTTCAGATCCAGGTTCTTGGCCTGGGCCTCCGCGAGCGCCTCGTCCAACGTGAGCACCGGTCCCGCCGTCATGACCGCGAGGGTTAGCGCCAGCAGGGGCGTCATACGATTGCTCCTCCTAAGGCCCGCCGGGGCGGGCGTTCACAGCAGCCGGTGTTGCATGGAGCACACTCACGTGCCTGAAAGCCAGTGAGAAGTGAAACTCTCAGGGGGCCGGCTCGACGCGGCGGGAGGGCGGCGCGGTGTGAGCCAGCGCCTCCGGGGTGACGTGGGAGACGGTGGCCACGCCCTTGGCCATGGCGGGCGGAGGCTCGGCATAGGCCTGGAGCACCTCCGTCTGGCCCGTCTCCTCGGGCGAGCGCGGAGAGAACAGGGAGTTGAAGCCGCGCTTCGCGCGCGCCGCGAGGCTGTCCAGCAGCGAGTAGGCCACCGGCGTCACCAGCAGCGTGAGCACCAGCGAGAGCGTCTGTCCGCCCACCACCACGCCCGCGGTGGCGCGGTTGAAGCCGGAGCCGATGCCCGTGGACGTCACCAGCGGCAGCATGCCCGCCACGAAGGAGAGCGTCGTCATGAGGATGGGGCGCAGCCGGTCCCGGCTGCCCACCACGATGGCCTCGGTCTTCTCCAGGCCGGCGGCCCGCAGCTGGTTGGTGTGGTCGATCTGGAGGATGGAGTTCTTCTTCACCACGCCGAAGAGCACCATCAGCCCGAGCATGGAGTAGATGTCCAGCGACTGGCGGAACACGAGCAGCGAGATGAGGGCGAAGGGGACGGTGAGGGGCAGCGACAGGAGGATGGTGAGGGGGTGGAGCCAGCTCTCGAACTGCGCCGCGAGGATGAGGTACATGAAGACGAAGGCCAGGCCGAAGGCGATGGCGAAGTTGGTCATCGTCCGGCCGATCTCTCGCGACTGGCCCAGCGGCTTGGCCACGTAGCCGGGCGGCAGCTTCAGCTCGACCACGGCCTGCTGCAGCTGAGCCAGCACCGTGCCGGAGCCGGTGCCCGGCGCCGTGTTGGCGGTGAGCAGCACCTGGCGCTGGCGGTTGAGGCGGTTGATGGAGGCGGGGCCCTCCTCGTGCTCCAGGCGCACCACGTCCATCAGCGGCACGCTGCCCAGCCGGGCCGAGGGCACGGTGAGCTGCGAGAGCGCGGCCACGCTGTCCCGGGCAGTGGGCTCGGCGCGCAGGCGCACGTCGTAGATGTTGCCGTTCTCCACGTACGAGGACACCTCCACGCCGCCCACGAAGAGCTGGAGCGTGGCGGCCACGTCCGCCACCTGCACGCCGAGATCCGCGGCGCGCGAGCGGTTGATGAAGGCACTCACCTCGGGCTTGCCGGTGATGAGGTTGGTGTCCACGTCCACCGCGCCGGGGATGGCCTTGAGCTTCTCCTTGAGCGCGTTGGCGTACTTCGTCAGCTCCTTGAAGTCCGGGCCGGTGACCACCATCATCACCGCGGCCTGGGCGCCGCCGCCGCTGAAGGCGGGCACCTCGGACACGTTCACGCGCCACTCCGAGGGCAGCTTGGAGGTGATGTCCTTGCGCACGCGCGCCATCACCTGATCCTGGCTCTCCTTGCGTACGCTGGGGTGCGTCATCTGCACGAAGAGCTTCGCCAGGTTGGGGGCGCGCTCGTTGTTGTCGCCGATGGTGACGAGCGTGGAGCGCACCTCGGGCAGCTCGCGCAGCTGGCGGCCCAGGCGCTCGGCGACGAGCTGGGTGGAGGACAGGCTGGTGCCCTCGGGCATGCGGATATTCACCTCGAACTGGGCCTCGTCGTTCTTCGGGAGGAAGCCCTTGGGCACCGCCTGCATCAGCGGCACGCACGAGCCCAGCGTGGCCACCGCCATCACCACGGCCACCCACCGGTGCCGCAGCATCCACCGCAGCGCCGAGTCATAGGTGCGCTCGATGGGCAGGTAGAAGGTGTCGGTGATGCGCTCCAGCAGGGGCTTCTGGTGGCCGTCGGCCGGGGGCGGGCGCAGCCAGCGCGCCGACAGCATGGGCGTCAGCGAGAAGGACACGAGCAGGGACACGGCGATGGAGAAGGCCATCGTCCAGCCGAAGCTCTTGAGGAAGCGCCCGGGGATGCCGCCCATGAAGGCCATGGGGAGGAACACGGCGATGAGCGACAGGGTGGTGGCGAGCACCGCCAGGCCAATCTCCCGCGTGGCGAGGATGGCGGCGGGGAAGGGCTTGGCGCCCTTCTCGTGGATGTGGCGGAAGATGTTCTCCAGCACGACGATGGCGTCGTCGATGACGATGCCCACCGCCAGCGCCAGGGCCAGCAGGGTGATGGTGTTGAGGGTGAAGCCCTGGGCCTTCATCAGCGCGAAGGTGGAGATGATGGAGGTGGGGATGGCCAGCGCGGCGATGAGCGTGCTGCGCCAGCTGCCCAGGAAGAGCAGCACCACCAGCGAGGCGAACAGGCCGCCCAGCACCAGGTGCTCACGCACGGCGGCCACGCTGGTGCGGGTGGTGGCCGAGTTGTCGCGCACCACCGCGAGCGAGTAGCCGGCGGGGAGGTTCTGGCGCAGCTGCTCCACGCGGGCGTTGATGGCGTCCACCACCGCCACCGTGTTCTCCCCGGACTGCTTGCGGATGGAGAGCATGACGGAGGGCTTGCCATCCTGGCTCGCGGCCGTGAGCGCCTCCTCCTCTCCGTCCTCCACGCGCGCCACGTCCGAGATGCGCAGGATGTGGCCATCGCGCTCGCGCAGCACCAGCTGGCCCAGCTCCTCGACTCTCTCCACCCGGCCGCGCAGGCGCAGGGACAGGCGCGAGGGGCCCGTCTCGATGCTGCCGCCGGGCACCATCAGGTTCTGCCCGGCGATGGCGCGCTGCAGCTCCGCCGCGCTCACCCCGGCGGCCCGCATCTTCGCCGGGTCCAGCCACACGTTCACCTGGCGCTTGCGCCCGCCAATGAGGGTGACCTGGCCCACGCCGGGGACATTCTCCAGGCTGGGGCGCACCTTGCGGTCCGCGTACTCGGTGATCTCCCGCAGGGGCTTCTCGGCGTTGAGCGTGAGGAAGAGCACCGGCGAGGCGTCCGGATCCAGCTTCTGGACGATGGGCGTCTCCGCGTCGCGCGGCAGCTCGGGGATGATCTGGCTGACGCGGTCGCGCACCTCCTGCACGGCCGTGTCCACGTCCTTCTCCAGGACGAAGCCGATCTGCACCACGCTCACGCCCTCGGAGGTGGTGGAGATGAGATCGTCGATGCCGCTGACGGTGTTGACGGCCTCCTCGATCTTCTCCGTCACCTCCGTCTCCACCTCCGGCGGAGCGGCGCCGGGCAGGCGGGTGACGACGGTGACGAAGGGCAGGTCCACCTTCGGGAAGCGGTCCACGCCGAGCTGGATGTAGCCGGCCACGCCGAGGACACAGAAGAAGAGGATGAGCACCGTCGCGAGGACGGGCTTGCGGACGCACAGGCTCGCGAGCCACTGCATGACTGGACCTTGGCCTTTCGACTACTGCAGCTTCACGCCGTCGCGGAGCTCCGCGCTGGCCGTGGCCACCACGCGCTCACCCGGGCGCACCCCGGACAGCACTCCCACCGTCGTCCCCACCGCCTCGCCGAGCTGCACCAGCCGCTCCTCGAGCTTGCCCTCCGTCGCCACGAAGATGCGGGACTCGCTGCCCTCGCTGCGCACGGCCGTGCGCGGCACCACCGGCAGCGCCACGTCTCCCAGCCGCAGCTTCACGGTGGCGAACTGGCCGGGAATGAGCTTGTGGCCGGGGTTGGCCACCAGCGCCTCGACGACGAGATCTCTCGTGCCGCGGCGCAGGGCCGGGCCCACGTACGTCACCGTGGTGCGGTGCACGGTGCCGGGATCGGCGGTGAGGGTGAACTCGACCTCCTGGTCCTTCTGCACGCCCGTGGCCGAGGCCTCCGGCACGGTGATCTCCAGCCGGAGCGGATCCGTGGCCAGCAGGGTGACGACGCGCGAGTCCTGGCGGACGTACTCGCCCACGGCCACGGCACGCTCGGCCACCAGCCCGTCGAACGGGGCGCGGATGGTGGCGTCCGCCAGGTTGTTCTCGATGAGGCTCAGGCGGGCCTCGGCGGCGGCGGCGGTGGCGGCGGCGTTGTGGCACTGCGCCTGGGCGCGCTGGTGATCCGCGGCGGAGACGGAGCCGCCCTCGAAGAGCTTCTGGTTGCGTGCGCAGTCGGCCTCGGCCAGCTCCTTCTGCGTACGGGCCAGCTCCAGCTGGGCGCGGGCCTCGGCGGCGCCGGCGCTGGCGGCGCGCGCATCCAGCCGGACGAGCACGTCCCCCTTCTTCACCAGCGAGCCGCGCTCCACGTGCACGGAGAGCACCTTGCCGGCGGCGCCGGCGGCCACGTCCGAGTCCTCGAAGGCGCTGAGCGAGCCGGTAAGCGTGAGGAAGCGGGGCACGGCCGCCTCGCCGACGACCACCGTAGGGGCCTGGACCGTGGCCAGCTCGCTGGCAGGGGCCTTCGCGGGTTGTGCCGCAGCGCCTTCATGGGAGCCACAGCCGGCCCCCACCACCGCCACCAGCCCGCTCAGCCCCAGCGCCCGCACCCCCGCCCATGAGAAGACCCCGCCTCCCCGAAGTTCCCTCTGTCGCATGACCGCTCTCCCGCGCCCTGCCCTGAAATGGCCAGATTCCATGGTGCACTGCACAACGAATGGTGCGCGCTTGTAGTCCTCAATAGTTGAGAATGTCAATTGTCGACGTGCACCGAGTGAATTACGATGAGGGCATGAGCAGGACGCAAGGGGACAGGATGGAGGCAGGTGCGCGCCAAGGCGCGGAGGCAGAGGAGTCCGCCCGGCCCGAGGAAGCGCTGGCGCGCGAGGCCTGGGCACCGCTGTTCGAGCTCATCCAGGATCGGATGCGGCACTTTCCCCTGTTGGCGGCGGAGTTCGAGCTGTCACCGGTGCAGGCGCACATGCTGAGGACGCTGGGGTACGGGCCGCAGCCGATGAGCGCGGTGGCCGACTACCTCTCGTGTGATGCCTCGAACGTGACGGGGCTGGTGGATCGGCTGGAGTCGCGGGGCCTGGTGGAGCGGCGCAACGCCGAGCACGACCGGCGGGTGAAGATGCTGTGTCTGACGGAGGCGGGCGCGGAGGTGCGGCGCCGGCTGATGGAGCGGCTGGCCGAGCCGCCCGCGGCCATCGCGAGACTCTCCGCGGAGGACCTGCGGGTGCTGCGGGACGTCATGCTGCGCGCGGTGGAGAGGCTGAAGGAGCAGCAGGCGGAGGGGCGTGGCTGCTTCGGCCCGCTGCCCGTGCGCGGCGAGAAGACGGGCTAGTCCAGCAGGAAGGTGTAGGCGTACTTCATCTCGGTGGAGACGGCCTCACCGCCCTTGATGGCGGGCTTGAAGCGGAAGCGCTTGATGGCGTCTCGCGCGGCCTCGTTCAGCCCGTAGCCGGGGCCGGAGACAATCTTGGCGGCCACCACCTTGCCCTCGGGATCGATGGTGATGGAGAGGGTGACGGTGCCCTCGACGCCGGCGCGGCGAGCCTCCTCGGGGTAGGGGATCTTCACCTCGGAGGCGACCTTGGGCTCGGAGTCCACCTGGTAGATGGGGGTGTACTTGGGCGCGGCGTACTCCTTCACCTCGGTGGGCGCCTTGGCCGTGGAGTCCACCTTGCCATAGGCGGTGTTGCCCACGGGCGCGGCGAAGCCCCCGGCGCTGGTGGTGGAGGACATGGAGATGCCCACGACGAGCGGCACCGGCCTGGTGGGCTGCGGGGGCGGCTCGTTGGGCGGCGGCGGGGCCTGCTCGGGAGGCGGCGGGGGCGGCTTCTCCGCCTGGGCCACCTTCACGGGGGGCGGCTTGGGCGGAGGCTTCACCTTGGGAGGCTCGGGAGGCTTGGGCTCCTCCTTGGGCGGAGGAGGCGGTGGGGGCTTCTGCACCTCCACCATGACGAGCTCCACGGGCTTCTGGGCCACGGGCGGCGGGCGCTCCTTCATGCGGCTGAGCGCGAACAGTCCCACGGCGTGCGCCGTCAGCGAGACGAGCACGAACACCAGTGCCCACGGTGATGAGCGGCGAGGAGGGAGAGGGCTGTCGAGTGCCGCCTGGCTCATCGGCGCCGGTCCTCAGGGGCCCGCGGGGACGGCCGCAGGGGTGGGCGCGGCGTCCTTCTGGATGTTGAGGGCGAACTTGGCGATGCCCTGGCCCTTCACCACGTCAATGAGCCGCATCACCCGGCCATAGGGCAAAGTCTGATCCGCGCTGATGATGGCGCGGGTGTCCTTGTCCTTGGCCACGGCCTCGGAGACCTTGCGCGTCAGCTCGTCCTCGGCGACCTCGGCGCCGTCGAAGAAGAGCTTGCCGTCCTTGTCGATGATGACGTTGACGAGCCCCTGCACCGTCTCTCCGCCATTGGCGGCGCGGGGCAGATCCACTTCGACGGTCTCGCGGACGATGAAGTTGGCCGTCACCATGAAGATGATGAGGAGCACCAGCACGATGTCCACCAACGGCGTGACGTTGATGCCGGTGATCTCTTCATCGTTGTCCTGCTGCGCGCCACCGGCCATGGCCTAGCGTCCCTCGCCAGGCGAGGAGGCCTTGCGGCCCTCGGAGCGCAGGCTGCCCACCAGGGCGAAGCCCAGGGCGTTGGTGCGGCTGGTGAGCGTCTTGAGCTGGCGGCTGAAGGCATTGAAGGCCACCACGGCGGGGATGGCGACGGCCAGGCCCACGGCGGTGGCGACGAGCGCCTCGGAGATGCCGGCCATGACGGTCTGCTGGATGGCGGCGCCCTTCACGTTGGCGGCGCCCAGATCATGGAAGGCCTTGATGATGCCGAGCACGGTGCCGAACAGGCCGATGAAGGGGGCGTTGTTGCCCAGGGTGCCGAGGAAGGAGAGGTAGCGCTCGTACTGGGGGCGCTCGCGGGAGATGGTGGAGGCGATGACCTGCTCGACGGTGTCGGCGCCCTGGGCGGTGGAGGCGAGGCCCTCGCGGATGACGGCGGCCTCCATGCCCTTCTTTCCCTCGATGGCGGAGCGCACGGCGTCGAACTCACCGCGGGCCAGCTTGAGGGCCAGGGACTCGGAGTCGGTCAGCCGGTGGGTGGAGAAGTAGACGGCGCGCTCGAGCATCAGGGCGATGGAGAGCACGGAGAGGACGACGAGCAGCCAGAGCACCCACTCGGCACTGGAGAGCGTGACGCCGAGCAGCTTGCGGCTCAACCAACCGATCTCGGGTTGGTTGGCCTGGGCGAGGAGGAAGAGGGACGTCATGGAAGCCTGGTCGAGAGAGAGGGCACCGGCAGAACACCGGCCTTGATGCGCCGCATCCATTCTTCCCTGGGGCTAAAAAGTCAAATGAATCGGCAGGTTGGCGCTCGTTTCCTCGGGGGCACAGGGGCCCTCTTTGAGGGTGAAAAAAAGCGGAGAAGGTAGGGGGACGTGCGCTCGCCCAGGCGAGGAGACGACCAAGCTCAGGGAGCCGAGGCGCGGAGCTCCTGGAGCCACTCCAGCGCGCCACGATAGTTGCCGGTGAGGAAGTCGAACTGGCCCGCGCGAACCTGTTCGATGAGGGGCGCATCCTGAACGATGAGGTGCTGCACATCCCAGGGGAAGAGGACGCCGATCTCCTCGAAGTCTCGAGGCTCGGCTGCGAGTTCCAAGTAGCTTGCGTAGAGGCCGAAGAAGCGGTCGACGCTGGAGGCGACCGGGATTGCGTACAGAGTTTCGATGGCGGAGATGCGGACCACAGGCTGGAGCCCCTGAGGCCCGGCCAGTCGGGGGACGACGCCATAGTAGAGGGCGAACCCAAGCTCCCAACCGAAGACGAGCGAGGAAAGGTATTGCACGTCTCCTTGCTCCCGTAGCCACTCGTTTCGCTGGATGAGCCCCTCTTCGTCGGAACTGGGGCCATACAGGGCGAGCCCACTGAATTCGGTGGGCCTACTGAATTCGGCCGCCCCGAGGCGTTGGTAGAGGGCTGCGAGCTGAGGGTCGAGGGGCTCGCCGAAGACGGACTCGCCCCGTTGGGGGGCGGAGGCCAGAGGTGGAGAGAGCTTCATGGGAAGCGAGCGGCGCTGGCAAACGGCGATGAGCCGGTCGAGCCCAGGAAGTGGAGAGCCAGGAGGCATCGTCCTTGTCGTCCTCACTTCAAGGAATGAGCAGTGCCTTGAGTTGAGCCGCCTCGCTCAATGCGGCCTGTTCGGCTGAGGCAAGCGCGGAAGCATCCTTCAGCTCATACACATGGTTGAACCAGCGGCCATAACGGCGATTGACGATGTCAACGACCCGCTGGACATCCTCTGGCCCCATTCGCTCCGAGAGGGCCCTCATGGAGGTCCATACCTTGTTGATGCTGCGATGGACATTCAGGTGGACGCCCGTGAGATTGGCCTTGCTGTTGATGTCCAACTTCTGAAAGAGGTGACCATACTCCATCGGGAAGATGTGATGCACTTGGTAGAACCTCAGTCCGTCCTCTCCCAAAAGTTGGGCGAGTTCGGGGTGATGCAGCGCAAAGTACTCTGTGCGTGCCAATTGCGAGAGGTCGCTCTTCACCCGACGGTTCAAGGGCGTACCCAGGACTTTCTCCAGGCGGCCCATGAGGGCGCTGAATTGTTGCCTCTCCGCTGTGGTGAGTGATCGGGGGCCCTGCGTTTCGACCTTCAGCCACAACTGTTGGAGGAGTGCGCGCTCCTCGGGTCCCGCACGTACCAGAAGGGTGCGGAACCAGCGCACTGCGCCTTTGCCACCCTGCGCGAGCACAGAAGAGATCGTAGGGGCAGCCACCCGGAGGGTGACCAGGAACCCCTTGAGCACCACACCGCCCACGACGGCATAGGCGATCTGCTCCAGGGTAAAGCCAGCCGCCAGGATGGCGTACTCGCGCGACTGCTCCTGGAACTCGACGAGGATGCGCTCGTGCAACTGCCGGTACTCCTGGCTGAAGTCGGCCATCTCCATGGGCGGAGGCGGTGGCTCCAGCGTTCGAGCCTCCATCACGAGCCAGCGAGGATGGGCTTCGCCCTGCCTGTGTTCGCCCCGGAGGGAGAGAGCCACGGTGCGGTCACCCAGGCCTCGCGTGAATGGCAGCAGGGCGCCGAGGACGGTGGTCACGGCTTGCTCGGGAGCGAGGATGGCTGGGCCATCGCCGGAGGAGTCCAGTTCTCCTGGCTCCCATCCCATGATGCGATCATCCTCCAGCGTTACCTGTACCACCAGCCGGGAACTGCCGCCCCGAGGTACCGTCATCAGCCGAGCCACGCTCCGTGCCATGTCCAGCGCCTGTCGATATCTCTCCTGAGACGTGCCGCCGCTCGAAGAGGGGACCGTCCGGGCGTAGGCCGGTGGTGAGTCTCGCAAGGACGTATCGAGATCTGCGCTCCAGTGCGTCTCGTTGCGCTCCAGGGTGAGGGTGACTTCACGTGGCAGAGGGCCCAGTAGCGTGGGGAGTTCTCGCTCGAAACGCTGAAGGAATGCCCCGCGGTCCATCGAGGCGACGCGGCCCGTACCCTCCTCGATACGGCGAAAGGAGAGGAGCGTCAGAGTCCCATGGTGGGACCAGAAGTGGAACGTCCACTCCGTGCCCGCCGAGTCCGTGTTGCTCACCACAGCCCACAGTCCCTCCAGCGCGCGTGTGGCTTCGACCTGTCGGGCTTCCTCCAACGCCTCGGCGTCGGGTTCAGGCTGAAGAGAGGGAAGCGACGGCAGAGGGCCCGAGAGCTCGCCGCCTTCCGAGGCCAGCTCGGGCGATTCATACCTCGAGAGCGCGAAATGACTTCCAGGGGATCCCATTGCCGAACGAGTCGCACAGGCCGGCAACAGGCTGGATGTCAGCAGGATGAGCACTGCAGGGAAGACGGGAAGCGGATGCCGGCACGGATGGGGCATGTGAGGTCTCGGTGGGAGCAGATCGAGGCTCAAGCTGCGGCACGCCGGGCGGTGACGAGGGGCTGGTAGAAGCCGCTCTCCTGCGGCATGTGCCAGCGCACCTCGCGGAACCCGGCGGCGGTGAGGGCTCGGCTCAGCTCCTCATGCTTGAGCGCTCGGTAGCGGGTGCGGACGCTCGTGGTGCTCCAGCCTTCGCCCTGCGGCTGGAGGATGAACTGCTCTACCTCGTAGCTCCGGCCATCAAGGGCCCAGGTCCACACCTGGAACGTCACTCGCCGTGACTCGCCTTCCCCGAGGACGCGCATCTCCGTAGGCACCGCCGAGCCGGGCTTGGGCTCCACGGCGTCGTAGTCGCGGATGGTGGCGATGAGCAGTCCTCCCGGGTGCAGCACGGCGTGGAGCTGGTGGGCCGCGGCGGCGAGCTCCGCATCCTCGAGCAGGTGAGGGATGGCGTTGTCGCAGCTCAGGACCACGTCGAAGCGCTGGGAGAGCTGATCGCTCAGCGTGCGCATATCCGCCACCGCGAGCCCCGTCAGCTTCAGGCCCGCGGCGGTGGCCTCTCGCTCGGCGCGTGCAACGGACGCGGGGCTGATGTCGGAGCAAAAGACGCGATGCCCACGCGCCGCGAGTCCCAGCGCCTGCGTGCCGATCCCGCAGCTCGCGTCCAGCACCTCCTTCGGCCCCGCTCCGAGCGCGGCTCGAATCACCTCATCCAGGATCTCGCCCTGGCGCGCGCGAGAAGCGGCCCAGTCCATGAAGATGAGGTGATAGCGCTCGGCGAGCCCATCATAGAAGCGGGTCGGATCCATCCAGGAAGTATGGACAATGTAGGGCCCAGGCGGGCGAGATAGCGCTCCGGACGGCTTGTGGAAGCCCCTCCGGGTGACCGACACTCTGTCCTCGTCCATGGCCGTCAGTGAAGAACGCCGCTTCGAGGCTCTCGTGCTCGCGCCCGTCCGGCGCGTGCAGCGGCGCCTCAACGCGGTGGCCTGGGCCGAGGCCGGCATCGTCCCCATGTGGGCCGCCGTCACCGCCTGTGTCGTCGCCCGCCTCCTGCTGCGCGACACTGCCCTGTGGACCGCCCCCGCGTTCCTCCTGGCGGGCGGCGCGTGGTGGGGCTTCCGGGCTCGCCACTGTGGCGTCTCGCTGGAGCATGCGGCGGTGCTTGCGGACCGCTCCGCCAACGCGGGCGGACTGCTGCTCACCCGCCTGGAGCGTCCCGTCGGAGACTGGGAGCTCTCCGTCAACCAGTACGCCCGCGCCGTGCAGCCCCCCGAGGTCCAGTGGCGCCGCCCCGTGGGAGCCCTGGTCGGCGCGCTCCTGTTCCTCGTCGTGGGCTTCCTGCTGCCGCTGCCTCCTCCCTCCGTGCGCCCCATCAACGCCGCCGCGGCCGCCAAGGTCGCCGCCGTCCAGGCCAAGGCCGAGGCGCTCGCCAAGGAGGAGCTGCTGGGCGCTCCCATGGAGGAGGAGCTGCGTCGGCTGGCCGAGGAGGTCGCAGAGGGCCGCTTCGACGCGGGCGACTGGGAGGCCGCCGATGGGCTGGAGAAGCGCCTCGCCGAGCGCGCCGCCGAGGCCGCCTCCGAGCTCGCTGGAGCCTCCGAGGCGGCTCGGGAGCTGGAGGAAGCGCTAGGTGCTTCCGGGGATGCGGAGCGCGCGGCTCGCGAGCGCGAGGGCCTGGAGCGGGCGCTGATGGCGCTCGATGGGAACGCGACACCTGGGGAGAACGGGCAGGGTGGGCAGAACGCCGAGGGTCAGCAGGGCAATCAGGGCGACCAGAACGGCCAGGGCGACCAGAACAGCCAGGGCGAGCAGGGCAGCCAGAGTGGGCAGAGCGGATCCATGAATGATGGAGGCACGGGGACGGGTGGTCAGCAGGGCTCCCAGGGCTCTCGCCGCACGGCCTCCGCACAGGCGGGCGGGAACCTCGATCAGATCTCCAACCTCCGGCGGACGCTGGAGCGGCGGCAGCAGCAGCTCGAGGACCGCTTCGGTCAGGGCAACTCGGGACAGCAGGCGAACGGGCGCCGCCAGTCCGGAGCGGGGCGGCGGGGCTCACGGCAGGGCCAGGGCCAGGGGCAGGGTGAAGAGGGCGAAGGAGAGGGAGAGGGCGAGGGCACGGAGAGTGGGCACGCAAGCCGTGCCGTCCGGGAGGGGCAGGGGGCGGGGGTGTCCCGTGGGGGCCAGAGCAACCCGCTCGTCTTCGGAGGCGAGGCGGAGATGGATCCCAACCGCCTCAAGTTCCAGCCGTTGCCCGAGGGCCAGGGTGGCGAGGCGAGCGAGCTGTGGGGACTGAAGGCCGCGGATCCGCAGCGCGAGGGCGTCACGGTGACGCCTTCGGCGGCGCGGGGGCCGGGCGCGCAGGGGGATGCGACGCCGGGGTACTCCACGGGGCCGCTGCTGCCGCGCAACCGCGACCTCGTGAAGCGATATTTTGGTGATCAGTGACAGAGAGGAGCCGACGTGTCTGAGCTTCTGAGCCCCGCCGAGGTACAGGGGGCGGCGGAGGTGGCGGCCCAGCTGAAGAAGGGCCTCAACCAGGTGCTGCTCGATCAGGAGGGCGTCGTCGAGCAGGTGGTCGTCGCCGTGCTCGCGCGAGGCCACCTCCTGCTCGAGGGCCTGCCCGGCCTCGGCAAGACGGAGCTGTGCAAGGCGCTGGCGCGGCTGCTGGCGCTGCCCTTCCGCCGCATCCAGTTCACCCCGGATCTGCTGCCCGGCGACATCACCGGCACCTACGTGCTGGAGGGCGAGGGCCGCCGCGAGTTCACCTTCCGCGAGGGGCCTCTCTTCGCCAGCGTCGTCCTCGCGGACGAGATCAACCGCTCCAGCCCCAAGACGCAGTCCGCCCTGCTGGAGGCGATGCAGGAGCGGAGCGTGACGGTGCTCGGGCAGACGCGCGCGCTGCCGGATCCCTTCTTCGTGCTGGCCACGCAGAACCCCATCGAGCTGGAGGGCACCTACCCGCTGCCCGAGGCGCAGCTCGACCGCTTCCTCTTCCGCGTCCAGGTGCCGCCCGTGGGGGCCAAGACGCTGAGCACCCTGCTCACCACCCGCGTGCGTGGCGCGCCCCCCGCGCTCTCGCCCGTGCTCGACGCCGAGAGCCTGGGGCGCCTCTTCGCAGCCACCGATCGCGTGCACCTGCCCGGGCCCGTGGCCGACTTCATCGGCCGCCTGGTGGAGGCCACCGACTCGCGCCAGGCCCACGCTCCCGAGGCGGTGCGCCGCTTCGTCCGCTATGGCGCCTCGCCTCGGGCCGCGCTGGGGCTCGCCGCCGCGGGCCGTGCGCTGGCGCTGCTGCGGGGCAAGCCCAACGTGGGCTTCGATGAGATCATCGCCATGGCGCCCGCCGTCCTCAACCACCGGCTCGTGCTCGCCTACGAGGCCTCGCTGGAGAAGGTGTCCTCCACCGAGGTCATCCGCGCGCTGCTCCAGGCGGTGCCCGAGGTGCCGCGTGCGTAGGCTCGTACAGGCCTGGCTGCTGTGCGCCGCGCTGCTGGCCGGGAGCTCCGGGCTCGCTCAGCCCTCGGCCGCGAAGGTGCTCGGGACCGGGAAGCTCGTGCTGGGCACGACACCGCCCCCACCGCCGGTGGCTCCCGCGGAGGAGACGGATGCGGGGCCGGAGGAGCTGACGGAGGAGACGGCCCCCGAGGGAGAGGAGCAGGCTGCCGAGGAGCCCGCCGCCGAGGAGGACGACTCCACCGCCGAGGACGTCGACGAGGAGCCGGTGCGCTCCGGCTACGCGGAGACGACGGGCAACCTGGAGAACCTGGAGGACATGGACGGGTTGCGCGTCTCGGTCCGCACCGGCGCCCTGCGTGCGAAGCGCGGGTATACGCCCCTGGAGGTGACGCTGCACAACACCGAGAACGTGCCGCGGCCGGTGCGCCTCAGCTTCCAGGGGTACAGCTCGGGCTCTTCCACCACGGAGCGAGTGGTGGAGCTGGCCGCGCGCCAGCGGCTGACCACGCACCTGCTCGTCCCCGCGCCCGTCCAATCGGGCCTCTTCTCCGTGACGGGGCCCAACCTCCGCCCGCGCAACACAGGCGTGTACCTGGATGAGGGCAGCGCGCTCGCCGCCCTGGTGCTTGGCCCCTCCAAGGCCTTCGAGGCGGGGACCGGTATCTCCCGCTCCGAGGACAGCAAGGCCCCGGAGCTGAACGTCCGCTTCGTGCCCGTGCAGGACGCGCCCCGGGAGCTGGCCGCCTATGTGGGCTTCCCCGTGGTGCTGGTGACCGAGGAGGTGGCCTCCGTGCCCTCGGATGTGTGGGCGGCGCTGGAGAACTATGCCGCGGCGGGGGGCTCGCTCCTGGTGGCCCGGCCGCCCCGCGACGTGCTGCAGCGCCTGCCGCTGCTCAACCCGAAGCCCGAGCGCGACGCGTGGAACCCCTACGGCTTCGGCCACGTGTACATGTGCCAGTCCGGGGTGCAGGACTGTGGCAAGGCGGTCCTGTCGGTCGATCAGGACAGCAAGCCTCCGTTGGATCCGATTGGGCCGCCGCCGCGCTGGGAGAACAACCGCTACGCACTGACCGGAGGCGAGACGCCGCTGCTGCCCAACGCCCTGGTGCCGCTGGGCCGCTTCCTGGTGCTCATCTTCGTGTTCTCGCTGCTGGTGGGGCCGGGCGGGCTCATGCTGGCGCGGCGCAAGGGCCCCGTGGCGCTGCTGATCGGCGTGCCGGCCGTGGCGCTGGTCACCTGCCTGATCATCGTCGCCAACTCGATCCTGGTGGACGGCTTCGTCACCCACGCCTCGCGCTACAGCTACACCTGGCTGGATCGGCCGAGAGACCGGGCCGTGACGGCGGTGGTGGCGGGCTACTACGCCAACCTCGCGGCAGGCATGGTGCGGCTCCCGTCCAACAGCGTGCTGATGGCGCCCGCGGAGATGGATGACTGGCTCGTGGACGTGAGCTGGACGGGCGGCGGCATGGAGGCGGACGGCTTCCTCCCCGCGCGTACCTACGTGGAGTGGGGCGAGGTGGCCGTGGTCCCCACGCGGGCCCGGCTGGTGGTGCACCGCGAGGGCAGCGTGGTGAAGGTGCAGAACGCGCTGGGGGCTCCCCTTCAGACGGGCTACCTCCGGTTCGGGAAGAAGGGCTACCGGCTGCCCGAGCTTGCCGACGGTGCCGAGGCCGTGGCCACGGAGGAGGGCTCCGAGAGTGGCACCCCGGAGGAACGCAAGGCGCTCCAGGAGAAGATCATCGAGGAGATCGTGCGCGCTCCCATCCAGGTGAAGCGCCGTGTGTCCGACATCGGCGCGGGCTTCCAGCAGCCGCTGGAGGAGGGGGGCTTCGTCGCTGAGCTCGGGGGCCGGGGCTTTGGGCCGCTGGCGGGCATGAAGGTGGAGCTGCACGAGGGGATCCACTACGTGCGCGGGCAGGTGGACACGCCATGAGCGGCTCGAGACGAGCGGAGGTGCGGCGATGAGCCTGTTGCAGGTGAAGGGGCTGCGGCGCGACTTCGGCGCGCTGCGCGCGGTGGATGACGTGACCTTCGAGCTGGCGGCGGGCACCATCCTGGGCTTCATCGGACCCAACGGCGCGGGCAAGAGCACCACCATGCGCATCATCGCCACGCTGGACACGCCCACCGCGGGCGAGGTGCTGCTGGATGGGCAGTCGGTGGTGGACGCTCCGGACAAGGCCCGGCCGCTGATTGGCTACATGCCGGACCGCTACGGCACCTATGACGACGTGACCGTGTGGGAGTTCCTCGACTTCTTCGCGCGCGCGTACGGCCTGAAGGGCGCGGCGAGGCAGAAGCGGGTGGCCTCGGTGATGGAGTTCACGGGGCTGATTCCCCTGAAGGACAAGCTCACCAGCGCGCTCTCCAAGGGCATGAGGCAGCGCGTGGCGCTGGGGCGGACGCTGCTGCACGATCCGAAGCTGCTCATCCTGGACGAGCCGGCGGATGGGCTGGATCCGCGCGCCCGCATCGAGCTGCGCGAGCTGCTGCGGGCGCTGGCGGACCAGGGCAAGGCGGTCCTCATCTCCAGCCACATCCTCACGGAGCTGGCGGAGATCTGCGACACGTGCGCCATCATCGAGCAGGGGAAGCTGCTGGCCACGGGCAAGGTGGCGGACCTGCTGGCGCAGAGCCAGACGGGGGCGGGGACGGAGCTGACGATCCGGCTGGCGGTGGGGGCGGAGGGCGAGGCGGCGTACGAGCGCGCCGAGCGGGTGGTGCTGGAGCAGCCCCGGGTGGGGCAGGTGACCCGTGAGCCTGGTCAGCTGCGGGTGCGGCTGGAGCTGGAGCAGGGCGCGACGCGGGCGCAGGTGGACGAGGCGGCGGCGCGGCTGCTGGCGGCGCTGGTGGGGGCGGGGGTGCCGGTCTGCGCCTTCAGCCACCGGGAGCTGAACCTCGAGGATGCCTTCATGACGGTGACGAAGGGGAGGGTGGCGTGAGCGCGCCCGTGGAGAGCGTGGTGGCATCGGCCTCGCTGAGCGAGCGGCTGGGAGACCGCATCAACCCGCTGGTGGTGAAGGAGATCCGCCAGGGCCTGCGCACCCGCATGTTCTGGGTGTGCTTCGGGCTGATGCTGCTGGCGTGCGTGCTGCTGTCGCTGATGGCGTACGCGGACGTGAAGGACGGCGGGTACCGGGCGCGCGGGAACACGTACTTCTTCACCTACTTCGTGTGCCTGGGGCTGGTGCACTTCTTCGTCATTCCCTACAGCGCGTACCGCTCGCTGGCGCGCGAGCGCGAGGACGAGACGTGGGTGCTGCTGGCGCTCACGGGGCTGGGGCCCCGGCGCATCCTGCGGGGCAAGGTGACGTCCTTCCTGGCGCAGGCGGCGCTGTACGCCTCGGCGGTGGGGCCCTTCCTGCTGTTCAGCTACTACCTCAACGGCATCGATCTTCCGACCATCCTCATCGTGCTGGTGCTGGGGGCGGCGTGGCTGGTGTTCCTCACGGTGCTGGGGGTGTGCGCGGCCACGCTGGCGGATGGGCGGCTGGGGCGGGCCTTCGTGCACTTCCTGCTGCTGGGCCTGCTGGCCGGAGGCGTGGCGCAGGGGCTGGGGGGCGCGTTCGCGCTCAGCGAGGGAGGCTCGCGGCTGATGCGCGAGCGCGAGTTCTTCTACGTCATCGGCATCGCGCTGTGGCTGATGCTCAGCTACGGGTGGCTGCTGTTCGAGGCGGCGGCGGCGCGGCTGTCCCTGGTGACGGAGGACTACTCCCGAGGGCCCCGGCGGGCGCTCGTGGTGCAGGTGCTGGTCAGCGCGGCGGTGGTGGCGGCACTGTGGTGGAAGCAGGGGCAGGAGCGAGAGGTGGCGGTGGTGGCGGGCGTGGCCGGGTGCCTGCACCTGACGCTGTCAGGGCTCTTCGTCATCTCCGATGTGGACGGGCAGGCGCGGGCGCTGCGGGCGACGACGCGGGCGTGGAGCCTGCTGCGGCCGGGGGCGGTGCGTGGCTTCCGGCTCATGCTGCTGCTGATCGCGGGATGGTCGCTCTTCTGCGCGATGCTCGGGTGGCGCTCCGACGACACGCAGAGCAACTGGCGCTCGTTGATCTACGTCACTCTGGCCGCGGCGGCGTACCCCATCCTGTACTTCGCGGTGGCGATCCTGGTGACGAAGATGCCGCGCTCGGACCGGCTGAGCTCTCCTGCGGCGGTGCGGGTGCTGTTCGTCTCGTTGGCGGGCCTGGGCGCGGTGCTGCCGCCGCTGCTGGCGCTGCTGGTGGACGAGCCCGCGGACAACGGCCTCATCAACCTGCTCAACCCCATCGTTGGCCTGGTGAACTTCGGTCAGCATGAGTACTCCAACGATCAGCCGAAGATGACGGTGGAGCTGCTGTACTTCCTCTGGGTGGTGGCCGCGCTCGCCGCCTTCGCCGCGGATCGCACCCTGGTCGAGCGCGAGCGGCGGGTCCACGCGTCGTGAGCGCGGCGGCGGACGAGACCGAGGTGGCCAGGTTGGCGCCAGGGCTGGCGCTGGCGCTGCCTCGGGTGCCTCACCGGGGGCGGGTGGGCGAGGTGCGCGCCTCCTCCGCGGGGGCCTCGTTAGAGCTGCACGACTTCCGGGCCTACCAGCCCGGGGATGATCTGCGGCAGGTGGACTGGAACGCGGTGGCGCGCACCGGGGAGATGATCCTCCGGGTGCGCCAGGACGAGGTGTCGCCGCGGGTGGAGGTGCTGGTGGATGCCTCGCGCTCCATGGCGCTGAGCCCGGTGAAGGAGGCCCGCGCGCGGGAGGTGGCGCTGCTGGCCGCGGAGGTGGGCGCACTGCAGGGACTGACTCCCACGCTGCTCACCACGAGCTCGCGGCCGGAGCGGGCGCAGGGGCAGGTGTGCCGCACGGCGCTGCGCGCGTCGGCGTTCGACGCGAAGGATGACCTGGGGGCTGCGCTCGGGCGGATGCCGCCGCTGCGGCCGTGCGGCTTGCGGGTGGTGGTGAGCGACTTCCTCTTCGAGGCGGAGCTGTCCGGGCTGGTGGCGCGGCTGGCGCGAGGGGCCTCGGCGCTCTTCCTGGTGCAGGTGCTGGACGCGGAGGACCTGGAGCCCTCGGGAGGCGAGGGAGCCCGGCTGGTGGACGCGGAGAGCGGCGCGGCGCTGGAGGAGCTGCTCACCGAGGACGTCCTGGCCGCCTACGCCCGCCGCTTCGCCGAGCACCAGCGCACGCTGCGGGCCGCCGCGGCGCGAGCGAAGGCGACACTGGTGACGGCGCCAGCGCCGGAGCGGTTGAGCGCGCTGGTGAGAGGCCCACTGCGGCCGCTCTTCCTGTCGGGAGGGGCGGCGTGAGCTTCGGCTTCCCATGGGGGCTGCTGGCGCTGGGGGCGTTGGTGCCGCTGGCGGCTGCGTACTTCCTGCGGCGGCGGCAGAAGCCGGTGACGGTGAGCGCGCTCTTCCTGTGGCGCACGCCTCGACCGCGTGCGGAGGCGGGCCCGCGCTTCGAGCGCTTCACCCGGGAGGCCTCGCTGCTGCTGGAGGTGCTGGCGGTGGTGGCGGCGGCGCTGTTCCTGGCGGATGTGCGCTTCAGCGAGGACACGCGGGCGCGCCATGTGGTGCTGGTGGTGGATGGGAGCCTCTCGCTCTCGGCGCGAGGGCCGGATGGGGTGACGGTGCTGGAGCGGGTGCGCCGGGAGGCGGCCCGGCGAGTGGAGGAGGAGCGCGCCACGCGGGTGACGGTGCTGGCCAGCGGCTCCGCGCCGCGGGCGATCGCGGGCCCGGAGGCAGAGCCCTCGAAGGCGCTGGGGGCGCTGGAGTCCTTTCAAGCGCTGGGGGCGGACCACGACGCGACGGCCACGCTGCTGTGGGCGCAGGAGCTGGCGGGGCCGGGGCGGCGGGTGCACTTCTTCACGGACGCGATGCCCGTGGAGGGCGCGGTGGTGCCGCCCGCGGTGCGGTGGATGGCGTTGGGAGCGGCTCGGGACAACGTGGCGCTCGTGTCGGCACAGCGGCGGGACGAGGGCACGAAGGCCACGGTGACGCTGCGGGTGGCGCGCTTTGGCGGGGCGGAGGCGGTGGAGGTGCGGGTGCGCGCACAGCCGGGGCCAGGAGCGAAGGAGGGGACGGAGAAGCGCGAGGTGGTGCAGCTGCCCGTGGAGGGCGCGGCGACGGTGCGCTTCACCTTCGAGAACGCGGGAGATGTGGAGGTGACGCTGCCGGAGGATGCCTTGCCGGAGGATGGGCAGGCGCGGCTGGTGCCCTCGGTGGTGCGCCCGGTGCGCGTGGCGCTGGCGGAGGGGCTGGACGCACCGGCGAAGCAGGCGCTGGAGCGTTTCCTGTCGGTGGCGCCAGAGGTGGAGACGGGAGCGGGGGAGGGCGCGCTGCTCGTCGGGCCGAGGGGCACGGACGCGAGGGTGACGGTAGGAGCGGGCGGCACGCTGCGGACGTTCCTGGGGCCGTTCTTCTCGGAGAAGGGCCACCCGTTGCTGGACGACGTGCAGCTCGCGGGCGTGCGGTGGACGGCGGGGGACAACCCGCCGGGCCGAGCGCTCATCACGGCGGGGGACGCGGTGCTGCTGGCCGAGGAGGACGGCCGCGTGCACCTCAACCTGGAGCTGTCGCGCTCGAACCTGCAGCGCACGCCCGCGTGGCCGGTGCTGTTGGGCAACCTGTTGCGCGAGGCCCAGCGCGCGAGAGAGGGGTTCCCGCGCAGGCAGCTCACGCTGGGAGAGCCCCTGCCGGTGGTGACGCAGCCGGGCGCGCGCTACACGCTGGAGGGCCCGCTGGGAGAGAGGCCCATCTTCGGAGCGGGCACGGTGACCCTGCCCGCGCCGCCGGTGCCGGGCCGCTACACCCTCGAGCGGGACGGCGAGCCGGTGGACGTGACGGAGGTGCTGGCGCTGGACGCGCGAGAGTCGGATCTGCGCGCAAGGAGCAGCGGCGAGCGCGAGGCCGAGGCGGAGGAGAAGGACGAGGGCAGCACGGGCTCCTCGGGCCGGGCGCGCTGGCCACTGCTGGTGCTGCTGGGAGCGCTGCTGGCGGACTTCTACGTGACGAGGCGGAGATAACGAGTCTTGAATCAACTGACTCTTCGACTGAGCCAGTACCGAGGCTTCTGCCTGACGTGCGCTACCGCAAGGACGACAATGCGCCCCGGAAGCACCTGATACGCCAGAGCGAATGGAAAACGGGAGAGGAGATACCGGCGGATTTCCCGATTTTGAGGTGTCCTTGGCCAGACAGGCCAGGTGCGAGGGGTCTCGCCGATGACTTCGAGGGCGCGGCCCACCTCCGCCAGGAAATCAATGCTTAGGCCCGGTTGCTGCGACTCGTACCAGTCGCCGGCGGCCGTCACATCGGCCGTCGCGCCCGCGTGCAGCAGAACCTTCACCGCTGACTGCCCGACCGCCAGCGTTGGGTCAGGCGCTCACGAACGACGTCCCAGCCTTCCAACTCTGCCGTTCCGCTCTCAACCTCTCGTGCACGCTGATCCAACTCATTCAGCCAGGCATCTGCGGCATCGGGATCTTCCCGCTCGTCGAGGCTGACGAGCAGTTCATGCGCAAGGCGAGCTCGCTCCTCTGCCGGCAGGGCGAGCACGACATTCAGGATGTCCTTCTCGGAGGCCATGGCTCCATTCTAATGCGTCGGTCGGGTTCGTGCACTCCATGGAAGAGTAGGTCATATGAGCGACTCTCGAGAGAACCGTGCCGCCGGTGCGGCCCCCAAGTCGGGTGGAACCACCGCCTATCGCATTGAGACCCCTCGGCTCGTGCTGCGCTGCTACACACCGGCCGATGCGCCCGCTCGCAAGGAGGCAGTGGATGCCAGCCGTGAGCACCTTCTGCCCTTCATGACCTGGGCCCGAGAGGATCCCCGGCCCTTGGAGGATCACGTCGCGTTTCTACGGCGGTTCCGGGGCATGTTCGATCTGGACCAGGATCGCATTCATGCCGTCTTCGATGCCTCGGAGCAGCGCCTGCTGGGCGAGGCGGGCCTCCTGACGCGTGCGGGGCCTGGGGCCCGAGAGCTGGCCTACTGGATCCGAGCCGATGCATCAGGGCAGGGCTTTGCGACCGAGATGGCCGCGGCCCTGACGCGGGTGTGCTTCGAGATAGAGAAGCTACGGCGGGTGGACGTGCAGTGCGACGTGGGCAACGAGCGCAGCGCGGCCGTGGCGCGCCGGCTGGGCTTTCACCTGGAGGGGACGTTGCGCGCGCGGCAGCTCCCGTCAGATGAGCAGCCCGAGGACCTCCTCGTCTTCTCTCTGCTCTCCAGCGAGTACCCGCAGAGCCCGGTGGCACGGGTGGACGTGAGAGCCTTCGACGTCCTGGGCACCCGGCTCCTCTGAGCTTCGGGAGTGCGTCGCTGCATGAACGTTCAAGACATTTGAACCTTGGTGCAGGAGGGGCAGCTCTCCTGCGTGATTCCCCAAAACCTGTCTGACAAGCAGACCGGTTCGAACCAAGCTCCTCGGGCGGAGGGTCTCCACCTGGGGTGTTCCGCAGTCCACGGTCCGGACTCGATGGCCAGGGACTTGGCAGGTTACGTGCGTCCGGGACTACCTATGAGGTAGGCTCAAACCCTGATTGGCCAAGGAGGACACTGTCTACAGGGAGCGAGACATGGAAGTGGAAGAGGGCAAGTGCTGGCAGCCCGGGGGCAGTGGGCCTCGGCCGCCTCGGGAGGTGAACCCTCGGGTGGGTCCAGAACTGGATGCCGTCATCCGACGCATGCTGTCGCTGAAGCCTGAGGAGCGTGGAACGGCGAAGGAGTTGGCTGAGGTGATGGAGCGGGGCGTCGAGCATGCCCGGCCCGAGGTGAGTGAGGGCCTGTTCGAGTGGGAGACGCTCAAGCGCACGGAGTGGCCGAGCGAGGACATGGCCGACACCGAGGAACTGGGACACCGCGCACGCCGTAGAAACAGCGATGTGGTGCGCGTGGCCGTTGAGGCGGACGCCGCCAAGAGAGCAGAGGCAAAGCGCCAGCAGACGGAGGTGTTCACCCGGGCTGCGGCGCGGGTCGAGCGCGATCTTCCACAGGAGTGGGGATTGTCCTTGCTCGTCTTGCTGATGCCCAAGCCACTACCGGGGCAGCTCAAGCCAGATGCCAACGGCCGTTGTCGTAAGGGGCAGTACGTCATCAACGGGGGCTGTTGGCTGAAGGTGGAGGTGAGTGCTACGCGCCCATCTTTCCGCCTCCGCGCGAGCCGACCTCTGCCCCCGTGAAGAAATAGCCACGGAGTTCCTGGGGCTCTGCACCGCTCCAGGACTGGGAACTACCGGGGCTCCAGCACGAACAGCTGCCCGTCGCTGTCGAGGAACTTCGTCTCTTTCCCGCGGGGCACCCGGATCTTCACGTGGCGCCCATGCCACTCCGCCGTGTGCCCATCGCTGAACCTGGCTCCGGACGCCCGCATGTACTCGAGCAGGCCGGAGAACAGCTCGAAGATGTCCTCCCCCTCGGCGTGGCTCCGGGCGTGCCATGCCAACTCCGGCAACCCCAGCCTCGGAGCGCCGTACGTCCGCATCCACACCCCCTCCACCCCCTCCACCTCCAGCTTCACGAAGCCCACGTAGAACGCGGTGAGGGGCATCGTCCGCAGCAGGTCCACCAGGTCCTCCCCTTCCTCCGGGATCAACGCCTGAGCCGGGAACGAGGTGTGCGCGCTCTCGTTCAGCACCACCAGCGCCCCCTCCTTCGCCAACGCCACCGCCACCAGCGCGAGCGCTACGTACTGCTCCAGCGGGTCCTGCTCCTCCCCCGCGTAGAACAGCAGCGCGTGCGACGCATGCGCCCGGGCCTGCGCCTTCAGCTCGGCCCCGTAGTGCGCCGGTGCCACGCACAACTCCACCACCGCAGGCGGCATCTGCATGCCGAGCACCACCACCTGCACCCCATGCTTCCCCCACCGCGCCACGCCAACCTCGGCGCCCATCGTGGTGCTTGCCTGCCGGTCAAACTCGAAGCGGGCTTGGGAGAGTGAAGGGTGGAACCCTTGGAGTGCCCTCGTGAGCACGTTCACATCCAGCCGCAGCTGCCGGGGGAACAGCAGCTGAAGGCTCAGCGGCGTCTCGCGCTGCGGGGCAGCGGATGCCTTCTGTCTTCCCAAGAGACGGTCGAAGAAGCCCATGGCCATGCCTGGAGGACTTCCCTATCACGACGAGCAGCGGCATGGGGACTCGGCGAGCCAGGGAAGGTCGGGCGCGGGCCGGCGGGCAGCCCCCCGACAGGCGCCGCTCAGTTGAGCACGCCGAGGGTCTCGGTGCGGTCGACGGCCTCGCCCTTCACGGTGTAGCCCGAGTACCACGAGGTGTCGTTGGTACCGCTCATGTCGTACTGGTAGTGGACCATGCCGCTGTCGTTGCCGATCTGGCAGCGGTCGCACGTCCGGTCGTACGAGTCGGCGGTCTTGATGAAGTTCCAGATGCGGAACGTCCAGCCATTCGCGAAGACGTGCTTCGCCTCGTTCATGTTGCCGCTGCCACTGCTGTAGCAGGCGGTGCTGGTGGTCCGGATCGTGACGTTCCAGGAGACCGAGCCCACCAGGCCCGTCTCTACGCCCCAGTAGTTGCACCTGCCGCTGGAGATGTCCACCGCACCGTGGAACGCGCCGCTCGAGTAATACGTGGTGGCCGTCACCGTGCCCGGGAGGGGCGCCTTGATGATGTAGCTGGCCTCGGCCGCTGGGATGAACACCCCTGCCGCCAGGACCGCCAGGACTCTCAGGGTTCGGAGCATCGAAGTGTCTCCGGGCCGGAGGGCCGGCCCGCTGAACTGCAAGGGTGAGCTGCGAGTGGCTGGAGGCGAAGCAGGGTGCTTCGCCTCCGGACCATGAGAAGGAACCGCTCAGCAGGAGCCTGCTAGTCGAGCACGCCGATGGTCTCGGTGCGGTCGACGGCCTCGCCCTTCACGGTGTAGCCCGAGTACCAGGAGGTGTCGTTGGTGCCGTTCTTGTCCTGCTGGAGGTGGGCATGGGGACCGGTGGCGTTACCCGTGGCACCCTCGTTGCCGACCTGGCAGCGGTCGCACGTGCGGTCGAACGAGTCGCTGGTCTTGATGAAGTGCCACTGACGGAACGTCCAGCCGTCCGCCCACAGGTGCTTCGCCTCATTCTGGGTGCCGCTGCCCGTCCCGTTGCAGTAGATGCCCGCGGTGCGGATGGTCACGTTCCAGGAGACCGAGCCCACCACGCCCGTCTCCGCGCCCCAGTAGTTGCAGCGGCCGCTGGAGATGTCCACCGCGCCGTGGAACGCGCCGCTCGAGTAGTAGGTGGTGGCCGTCACCGTGCCGGGGAAGGGCGACTTGACGGTGTGGGCGGTGGCGGCCGTGGGGATGATGGCCAGGGTGGACAGCGCAGCCAGGGTCAGCTTCAGGGTCTTACGCATCGGGGGGTTCCTTTCGGGCCGGTTCACCGGCTCGGGGGGGGAGGACATCAGGGAGCCTGCTGCAGCCGCTGCTTCTCCCTCAGGATCAGGCTCCACTCCTGAAGGTTCATGCTGAGAACTCGAATCCACGCGTCGATCTCGCCCGTCAGGCGGGGATCGACGCCCCGGAGCTTCTGGAACTCGGGGATGGCGCCGATGAAGCCGAGCTGCGCAAGGCTCTGCAGGAGCGCCTTGCGCACCCCGAGATCCTGCTCGCTGCGGTACATGGACAGCAGCGACTCCCGGGCGCTGGCCATCTCCGGCGCGGGCACTCCGCCCAGCGCGAGGGCGGCGGACTTGCGGATCTCGGCCTCGTCGTTGCCCAGCAGCGACTCGAGCCGGCGCGCCGAGTCGGCGCTGATCGCCTCGGTGGGCAGGCTGCTGAGGATCTTCGAGACCACCTTGGGATCCGTGGCGGTGGCGGCGGCCTTCACCGCCAGATCCGCGGCCGGGCCGTGGTGCCCCGAGTAGACCTCCAGGTTGTCCTCGATGAGGTTCGTCGCGGCCTCCATGCGCACCTCGGGCGAGGCGTCCCGCATCAGGCGCTCGTACATGTCGCCCGTGTTCTCGAGGGCGCTGGTGCGCCGCATGGCCCGGATGGAGGCGGCGCGCAGGGTGGGGTTGCTCTCCTCCAGGGCCCGCTTCGCCACGGCCTGCATGGCGCTGGGGTCCAGCCCGCGCTCGGTCCGCGCCACCAGCGCGGCCGCCAGGTGCTCGGCCATCTCCGGGTTCGTCTCCCGCTCGAACGCGGCCCGGAGTTCCGGGTCTGGCAGGGTGACGGCGGACTCTCGCAGCAGCGTGCGCAGGTAGCGCTTGTAGGCCTCGGACTTCGAGCCGAGCCCCCGGCGGATCTGATCCATCAGCCCCTGCACCGAGCAGCTCTCACCGACGAGCGCCGGAGCGGTGCCCCCGACGGCCGTCTGCGCGGCCACCGGGTGGGGGAGCAGGGAGCAGAGCGTGAGCGCCAGCAGGCCCAGCGCACTCGGAGAGAAGGAGAAGGAACGTGTCATGGGAGGCTCGTGCTCTCAGTCGTGGCGGTCGAGGCAGCCGAACGGATCCTGGTTGGGCAGGCTGTTCCACACCCGCACCCAGTCCAGGGTGCCGCTGGCGTAGATGCGCTCGAAGTCCTGGTACAGCGGCTGGAAGCGAGGATCCTGGATGGCCATGTTCGCCATCAGGGGGAGGGCGTCCTTGCCGGCCACGCGTGAGGAGAAGCGGAAGACGGCCCAGCGCACGCACACCGCCGGGTCGGTCTCGAACGTCTTGGCGAACAGCGCCAGCACCCGCTCCTTGTCCTGGGAGAGGGAGAGGTTGTGCGCCGCCGCGTCCCGCCCGTCCTCGTTGCCCTCGGTGGCGAGGATCTTCGCGTAGCGCTCGGTGTCCTCCTTGTCGAGGAGGGGCGCCACGTGCATGGGCATCATCTGCCCCAGGTAGCGGATCTGCTCATCCGGCGACTCGGCGCCGATGGTGAGCAGCTGGTCCATGTAGGGCTTGAGGGCCCCCGTCTGCTTGAAGTCCCGCTTCATCACCCGGGCGATGGTGCGCGCGGCGGCCCACCCGGCTTCGCCCGAGGTGGGATCATTGGCGAAGTGGCTGAGCCGGGTCAGCGCCGCGGGCTCGAGCCGCTTCTGCGAATCCAGGGCTGACAGGACGCCCGCGCGCCGCTCGGGAGGCAGCGTCGCGTCCAGGCCCAGCTCCATCATCCGCGAGGCGACCTGGGGCTGGTGGACGGCCTCGGAGTCCCTCAGGGCCATCATGAAGAGGCCGAACTCCCGCGGCGTGGCATCGCGCGCCCAGCCGAGCACCTCGCTCGCCCGGCCCGGATCATTGCCGATGAGCTCCGAGAGGCGCTCCTTCAGGTAGTCCCGGGCGAGCGAGTCCCGCGCGGCCAGCAGGGGCGTGGCCCACTCCCGGAAGGTGCCGATCGTCACCGTGTCGTTGAAGCGCTCCAGGTCCCGCCAGCAGGTCGTCGCGTCAAAGCGCCGGGGCGCCGCCTCGGCCTCCACCACCGCCGCCTCCTGGTTGGAGGAGCCGGGGGCTCCACCCTTCAGGGACGTGCCTGACTTCGAGGCCTCGGACTGCTGGGACTGGGTGCTATCGGAGGCCTCCGCCGCTTCGCTGGAGCCGCGGCTGAGCAGACCCACCGCCGCCACCAGGAGCGCCAGGCCACCCCCCGCCGCGATCAGCGTCGTACGCCGGCTCGGGGTGCCGGGTGCGGAGGGGGAGGAGCGGGGAGAGGAGTCGGGCGTCATGGGGGCAGGGACCTCGGGGGGGTTCCATCTCTATAGAGTCCCGGCTTCCGCGCTTATCCCAAGAAAATTTAAAAAATGAGAATTCACGCTAAGTCGTACATCCTTGTGAAACCGGATATCGTCCCAAGTGTCTGAAAATATTGAGCCCCCTCATGAGGACGAGGCCTCAGGAAGGGGCTCAGGAAGAGAGAAGGACGGTCAGCGGGGGCTGCTCAGTCGAGCACGCCGAGGGTCTCGGAGCGGTCCACGGCCTCGCCCTGGACGGTGTAGCCCGAGTACCAGGAGGTGTCGTGGGTGCCGTTCTTCTCCTGCATGAGGTGGGCGTGGGGGCCGGTGGCCTGGCCCGTGCCGCCCTCATTGCCGACCTGGCACCGGTCGCACGTGCGGTCGTACGAGTCGCTGGTCTTGATGAAGTGCTTCTGGTGGAACTTCCAGCCGTCCGCCCAGGTGTGTATCGCCATGTTGGCGTTCTCGTAGCCGTTGCCGTTGCAGACGATGCCAGTGGTGTTGATGGTCACGTTCCAGAAGACCGAGCCCACCACGGCCGTCTCCGCGCCCCAGTAGTTGCAGCGGCCGCTGGAGACGTCCACCGCGCCATGGTACCCGCCGCTCGGGTAATAGGTGGTGGCCGTCACCGTGCCGGGGAAGGGCGCCTTGACCGTGTGAGCCGTCGCGGCCACCGGGAGGAGCGCCAGCGAGGCCAGCGCCGCCAGGATCATCTTCGTAGGGGTGCGCATCATCTTGCCTTTCAGGCCGGCTCGCCGGCCCCTGTGGGAGAGGGCCTCCAGGAGGATGCCGATGGCAACCCTGGGGCTCTCACTCCTTATGAGTCCTGGAAAAAACAGATGTCCCAGGAATCGACGTGAGGACGAAGAGACGGACCGGCTGAGGACTCCCAGGGCAGCCTGCCTAAGATCGGAAAACAGGAAGCAGTGATAGCCTGTTTTCCCTGATGGAGTGCCCGGGCGAGACGACATTGAGCGACTTTCTCGGGGGCATGCTCCCTGAGCCGAGGCGCGTCCAGGTCCTCACGCACATGGAGAGGTGTGTGCAGTGCCAGCAAGCCGTGGCCGCCGGGCTGAGCTCCGGTGCGGGCCTGCCGGTGGACAGCAGGGCGGAGGAGGAGCTGGCTCCGGGGGCCACGCTGGCGCGCTACGTGGTGCTCGAGCGGATTGGCCAGGGCTCCATGGGGGTGGTGTACGCGGCGCGTGATCCCGAACTGGATCGGCGGGTGGCCATCAAGCTGCTGCGCCCGGAGGGCCGGCACGTGGAGACGTTGAGGCGCCGGCTGCTGCGCGAGGCGCAGGCGCTGGCGAGGCTCTCGGATCCCAACGTCGTCGCCGTGCATGACGTGGGCACCTGCGGGGACGGCATCTTCCTGGCCATGGATCTGGTGGAGGGCACCACGCTGGAGGAGTGGCTGCATGAGCTTCGCTCCTGGCAGGAGGTGCTGCGGGTCTTCCAGGAGGCGGGGCGGGGGCTGGCGGGCGCGCATGCGGCGGGCCTGGTGCACCGGGACTTCAAGCCCGCCAATGTGCTCGTGGGGAGGGATGGACGGGTGCGGGTGACGGACTTCGGGCTGGCGGCCTCCATGCCGCAGGCCGAGGGGAAGGGGAGCGACCCGGAACCGCTGGGGACGGCGGGCTGGGCTCAGGACTCCACGCTCACCCAGGCGGGCACGCTGCTGGGGACTCCGGCGTACATGGCCCCGGAGCAGCTGCTGCGCCACAAGGCGGACGCTCTCTCGGATCAGTTCAGCTTCTGCGTGGCGCTCTACGAGGCCCTCTATGGGGTGCGGCCCTTCCGGGGCACCAGCCCCGAGGCGCTCGAGCAGGCCGTGCGGGAGGGGCAGGTACAGCCGCCCCGGCGCCACCCGAAGGTGCCCGCCCGGGTGCGCCGCGCGGTGCTGCGCGGGCTGCGGCTCCGGCCCGAGGAGCGCTTCCCCACCATGGGCGCCCTGCTGGAGGCGCTCACCCCGCGTCCCCGGAGGGTGCTGGCGTGGGGGATCTCCTCCGCCCTCGCGGCTGGCGTGCTGGGCATGGGTGTGGAGTACGGGGTGTCGCACCGGCGCGAGGTGCGCTGCGAGCAGGAGGTGGAGAAGCTCACCGCGGCCTGGGGCTCCAAGCGGCGCGAGCACGTGCAGGCGGCCTTCCTCGCCATTGGCCAGCCCTATGCCACCTCCTCCTGGGAGCGGCTCTCCACGGCGCTGGACGCCTATGCCGCGCAGTGGCGCGAGCTGCGCACCAGCGCGTGCCTGGCGGAAGGAGAGGCCCGCTCGGACACCGCCTGGCAGACGGCCGCGTGCCTCGACGCGCGGCTGTGGCAGCTCGCCGCCGTCACCGAGGTGCTGGAGAGCGGGGACGCGCAGACGGTGCAGAACGCGCAGCAGCTGGTGGCCTCGCTCGAGCCGCTCGCCACGTGCGGCGAGGAGCCGGTGCTCTTCGGCCGCCCCCAGCCGCCGGCCACGCTCCGCCCCCAGGTGGATGCGGCGCGGCGCAAGCTGGCTGACGCCCGGGCCCGCCTGCACGCGGGCAGGTACGCCGAGGGCCTGCTGGTGACGGGGGCCCTCCAGCAGGAGCTCCCGGCGCTGGAGTACCGCCCGCTGGAGGCCGAGGTGCTCATCCTCCATGGGCAGCTCCAGGGCCTGGCCGGCAACCTCAAGGAAGCCGAGGAGAGCCTCTACCGCGCCCTCTGGGCCGCCGAGGCCTCCAAGGACGATGAGACGGTCGCGCGCGTGTGGATCCTCCTCATCTGGGTGGTGGGGGATCAGGGCAGCCGCACCGTGGACGCGGAGCGCATCGTCCAGCACGCCCGGGCCGCGGTGGAGCGGCTGGGGCGCGAGCGCTTCCCCTCCATCGCCGTGGAGCTGCACCTGCGGCTGGGGGGGCTGATGCTGCTGCAGGGGCGGCTGGAGCAGGCGGACACCGAGTACTCGCAGGGCCTGGAGCTGTCGCGGAAGGTGAACGGCCCGGACAGCCTGCGCACCTCCAACCTCGTGTCTGGCCTGGGCCGGGTCCGCGCCCGCCAGCACCGCTCGAACGAGGCGCTGGAGCTGTACCTCAGCGCCCAGGAGCTCCGCGAGCGCCTCTGGGGCCCGGATCACCCCGCACTGGCCCTCAACCTCAACAACATCTCCATCGAGCTGCTGGCGCTGGGCCGCCGGGAAGAGGCCATCGCCACCTGGCGCCGCTCCCTGGCGCTGCTGGCGGCGTCCCGGCCTCCGGACCACCCCTCCTTCGCCGCCCCCCTCACCAACCTCGCCGTGGTCCAGCGGAGCCTGGGCCAGCTGGACGAGGCGCGGAAGAACCTCCAGCGGGCGCTCGCCATCTTCGAGGCCAGCAAGGGCAAGGATCACCCCAACACGGCCATGGCCCTCAGCGAGCTGGCCATGGTGGACCATGACTCCCAGAACCTGGAAGGGGCGCAGGCCCTGCTCCAGGAGGCACTGCAGCGCCTCCACCGCTCGCTGGGCGAGGACACCTCCCGCGCCGCCTCCGTGCTCGTCTACCTGGGGCGAGTCCACCTCCGGGCCCACCGCTACGAGGAGTCCCGGCGTGAGCTGACGCTCGCCTTGAAGCTCTGGGAGAAGGAGGGAGGCGCCGGGGGAGCGGCCATCACCGCCGCGCTGCGGGCCCTGAGCCAGCTCGAGCTGGCGGCCGGTGCCCCGCGCAAGGCGCTCGAGCTCTGCCAGCGCGCGCTGAAGGTGGACGAGCAGGGGCGGGGCGCGCAGGGGCCGGATACGGCGTTGGATCTGGCCTGCCTCGCGGAGGCGCAGCTGGCGCTGGCCGCTCCAGAGCAGGCCGTGCCGCTGCTGGAGCGCGCCCGGGAGCTCCAGGTGCGCTTCCCGAAGGATCCACTGGACGAGGCGTGGGCCTCCTTCCTGCTCGCGCGGGCGCTCGGCGAGCAGCGCGCGGGGCCGGACCCTGCGCGCGCCGCCATCCTGGTGGAGCAGGCGCGGGTCCAGCTGGACAGCCTGGGCCAGCGGGCCTCGCTGGAGCTGCGCGAGGTGCAGGCCTGGAAGCGCCGGCAGGGGGGACCATGAGCGAGTCAGCAGAGGGAGGCTCTCTGGCAGCGCTGCTGCGGGCCCATGCGCCTGCGGAGCGCCGCGCCGCGCTGGCGCAGGTGGAGGGGCTGGAGCAGCTGCTGCGCGAGCTCTATGCCGCGGGGCAGGCGCAGTGGCCCTCCGTGCCACTCACGCCGGAGCGGTTCGTGTGGCACCTGGCCCGCCACCTGCCGGAGGGCTCCCTGGGGGTGCTGCGCCAGCTCCAGGCCGCCGATCTCTACCTGGCGTGCGCCTGCACCGAGGGCGAGCGCCACGCGCTGCTCGCCTTCGAGCAGCACATCCTCCAGAAGGCCGCCTCGCGCCTGGCGCTCCCGGAGTCCACCCGGGACGAGGTGTTGCAGCTGCTCCGCCAGCGGCTCCTGCTGGGCCGCGGGGAGGCGCCGCCCCGGATCTCCGACTACTCGGGGCGGGGGCCGCTCCTGGCCTGGGTGCGCATCATCGCCGCGCGCATCGCGGGCAAGCTGGCGGTCCAGGCGGGCAATCAGGAGCCCTTCGACGAGCCGCCCGAGGTGCTCGCGAGGATGTTGACGCCGAGCGATCCGGAGCGCGAGCTGCTCCGGGAGGACTCGCGCCAGGTGCTCTCCGAGGCGCTCCGCAAGTCGCTGACGCTGCTGTCCGAGCGCGAGCGCGCCCTGCTGCGCCTGCACCACCTCTACGGCCTCACCATGGATCAGCTCTCGACCCTGTACGGAGTGTCCCGCTCGGGCGTGGCCCGCAGTGTGGCCCAGGCGCGCGAGCGGCTGATGAAGCTCACTCGCGCGGAGCTGGCGGCGCGGCTCCACCTCTCCGGCTCCGAGCTGGAGAGCTTGCTGGGCATGGCCCAGAGCCAGCTCGAGCTCAGCCTCCACCAGCTCATGGAGTAGCACCCCGGAACCGGAGTTCAGTGCGATCCGCTGATCAGGGTCGCCTGCCCGCCGATCGGCGGAGCCGTGGCGCGGTTTGCCGCAGCGCCTCACCGGATCGAACTTCCTGACATCGCCTGTCGCGGCCGAGGCCGATTTTTCGGCCTCCGGCGCGATCCAAGGAGGTGTCGAATGGCGCGCCCGATGTGGAAGGGCTCGGTCAACTTTGGTCTCGTGAACGTCCCCATCCGGATGTACCGCGCGGTCTCCCCGCGGGACGTGCGCTTCCATCAGCTCCACGCCAAGGACAAGGCGCGCATCCGCGAGCGGCGCATCTGCGAGGCCGAGGGCACCGAGGTCCCCTACGAGGAGATCATCAAGGGCTACGAGATCAGCAAGGGTGTGTACGTCACCATCACCCCCGAGGAGCTCAAGGCGCTCGCGCCCAAGGGCACGTACGCCATTGACATCGAGGACTTCGTCCCCTCGAACGACATCCACCCGCTCTTCTACGACGCGCACTACCACCTCGTGCCGGAGACGAACGCCGCGCGCGCATACGCGCTGCTGAGCCAGGCGCTGGAGAGCTCCGGGCGGATTGGGGTAGGGCGCGTGGTGCTGCGCACCAAGCAGTACACCTGCGCCGTGCGGCCCAACGGGCCGGGCCTGATGCTCTCCCTCATGAACAGCGTGGATGAGGTGATCCCCCTGGAGCAGATCGACGGGATGCCCTCCCACATGCCCAAGGTGAACGCGCGCGAGCTGGCCACGGCAGAGCAGCTCATCGAGTCGCTCAGCGCCGCGTTCGATCCCGAGAAGTACCGGGACGTCTACCGCGAGCAGCTGGAGGAGGTGCTGCGGCAGAAGGCGGGTGGCATGGAGATCCGCCCCTCGCCCGCCGCGGAGCCGGAGTACAGCGCTCCGGCGAACCTGATGGAGGCGCTGAAGAAGAGCCTCGCGGCCGCCAAGCGCACACGTGACCGGGAGGAGGAGGCCACCAAGCCCCGCCGCGCCACCCGCACCTCGGGCACGCGCCGGGTCCGCACCCAGGCAGCGGCTCGCACGGCCCGGAGCCGCAAGAAGAAGGCCTGAGCCCGGACCTCTCGTGCCTGGCTCCGGAGCAGGCGAGATCTCCCGGGTCTGCCATCACAGGCGGGCCCGGCGCTCTCCTTCTGGATGACCCCCAACGTCGTCAAGGAGAACAGCCATGAGCACCCCCAAGCACCAGGACAAGAGCATCGCGCGTCGTGAAGGCCTGACCCTCTCCAGCGGCCAGTCCCTGATCGAGCTCGAGCCCGATCAGCTGCGAGCCGTCGTGGGCGGCGCGAAGAACCCCAAGATCGAGGTGACCGTGAAGCCCGACGGCACCATCGTCATCAAGGTGAACTAGCGCACGGTGTCCGCGGTGGGTGGCCGTGCCGCGCCCACCGCGGGCTGCAGTCCGAGAGGAGGGTGCGCTGGGAGACTCCCGGCCTCTCTCGCCTTCGGCTGCTCAACACAGAGATCCCAGGAAACCTTGATGGATGTGGAAGCGGTGATGACCGTCCGGCCGCTCTTGGGCACTTCCCTGCCCGCGAGCAGCCGCCGACTGCCTCAAAACCGTGGGGGATTTCACATGATCAAGCGCAGTGTCCTGGGTGCTATTGCCGGAGCTCTCTCCTTGCTGGGAGGACTGCCCGCTGCCGCGCACACCCGTACGCCGTGGCAGCTGCACGATGGGCCGGAGGTGACGGCCTCCAACCCGCTGGGGCTGGTGCCCTTCAATTGCACGCCCGTGAGGCACGGAGACACGTGTGAGTACAGCGTGGCCTCCATCCCGGGCGAGGCGGCTGCGGGGTGGAGGGCCGCGCCGGACGAGGACACCATCGGCCTTGAGATGGGCTCGCGCCTCTGCCAGGTGCCGAACACGTGCCGGGTGTTCGGCGACTTCACCTACTACCAGACCTATGTGAACGTCTCGGCGGGGGCGGCGCTGAACGACATCAAGCTCTCCTTCGCCACGGTGGACGATGGCCTCCGGGTGACGATCTTCAACTCCGATCACCCCAACGGGATCACCGCCACGGAGGGCTACCTCTTCATCCGTGAGACGCTGATCACCGGCAACCTGGCCGCCTACTTCAAGGCAGGGGAGATGAACCGCCTGGTCATCACCCAGGTGGACGACTGCTGCAACCTGAGCGGCGTCGCGGGCGCGGTGCTCCGCATCAACGGTGAGGTGGTGGGCATCGCCTGCGAGGGGAGCGGCGACTGCGACGACGGCGACGCCTGCACGGCGGATATCTGCACGGCCGGGGGGACGTGCAGCAACCCGCTGCTGGCGTGCGTCGGCGGCCAGAGCTGCGCGCCGGGTCCGAACCTCACCGGCGCGGGCGCGGTGCCTGCGCTGGTGTGCACGCCCAACTCGAGCGGCCAGCCCACGCTGGAGGCCCACGGCAGCCTGAACATGACGCTGGAGTGCGGCCAGGACGTGTGGGTGGACCCGGGCGCGCAGGCCTGGGACGCGGCGTGCAGCCCGCTGACGGTGCACACGTACAACTCCGGGCATGACGCCTACGGCCCGGGCCCGAACACTTGCGTCGAGGGCACCTACTCGGTGCAGTACATCGCCTGGGATGCGAGGGGCCGGACGGTGAGCGCCATCCGCTCGGTGAAGGTGGATGACACCACGGCGCCCAGGTTCCACCTCAAGGGCGAGACGCACATGACGCTCCAGTGCGGCCACGGGTACGTGGAGCCGGGCTGGGAGGCGTGGGACGCGTGCTACGGCAACATCACGCCCGAGGTGAAGGTGTACGGCTATCCGAACGGCTGGGTGGCGGGCCGGTACACCGTCACCTATACGCTGACGGACAGCGGCGGCAACAGCGCGCCGCCCCTGACGCGCACGGTGGACGTCGTCAACTGCCCCTGGTAGCGCCAGGGGACTCGTGCCCGGTGCCGGAGCGCTGGCGCCGGGCCCGCCAGGCATGAGGGCGATTGGGCTCAGGCATAGTAGAGTGCCGGCCACTCGTCTTCATGAGCTTCTCCCTGCCGCAGGCGCTGGTGCTGCTCGTGCCCCTCGGGCTCTTCCTCTGGAAGCGCGGGGCGCGGCCGGGCCCGCCCATGCCCTTGCGGTGGGGCCTGCTGGTGCTCGCCGTGGCGGCGCTCGCCGGGCCCGAGCTGGTGCTGCGCCACGCCGGCAGCGATGTCCTGGTGGTGGTGGATCGCTCGCGCTCCATGCCGCTGGACTCCGACCGGGTGGCGCTGGAGCTGGTGAAGCTGCTGGAGGCCCAGCGGCGCCCGGGTGACCGGCTGGGCGTCATCTCCTTCGGGCGCGAGGCGCGGGTGGAGCAGCCGCCGAGCGCCGCGGGCTCCTTCGGGGGCTTCTCGCGGCCGGTGGACGTGGACGCCTCGGATCTCTCGGCGGCGCTGGACGCGGCGGCCGCGCTGATTCCCGCCGAGCGCACGGGCCGGGTGCTCGTGGTGTCGGACGGGCGGGCCACCGGGGCGGATGCGCGGGGTGCGGCCCGGCGGCTGGCGGCCCGGGGCATCGCCGTGGACTTCCGCCATGTGGCCCGCGAGGAGGTGCCGCTGGACCTGGCCGTCGTCTCGGTGGACGTGCCCTCGGCCGTGGCGGCGCGCGAGCCCTTCCAGTTCTCCGCGGTGGTGTTCGCCTCGGGCGCCGTCACCGGCACGGTGCGCCTGGAGCGCAGCGGCCAGGTGCTGGTGAAGGGGCCCTACGACTTCCGGCCCGGCCCCAACGTGCTGCCCTTCCGCGATCTCGTGGAGAAGGAGGGGCTGGCCAGCTACCGCCTCACGGTGGAGGCGGCCGGGGACGGCGTGGTGGAGAACGACGAGGGCCGCGCGGTGCTGCGCGTGGAGGGCCCGCCGCGGGTGCTGCTCCTGACCCGCCAGCAGAAGGGGACGATGGCCCAGGCCCTGGAGGCCGCGGGGATGCGGCTGGAGGTGCGCGAGCCCTTCCCCCTCTCGCTGGACGCGCTGGATGGCGTGGCCGCGGTGGTGCTGGAGAACGTGGACGCCAACGCCCTGGGCGAGCCCGGGTTGAATGCGCTGGCCGCGTACGTGGAGCAGGCCGGCGGCGGGCTGGTGATGACGGGCGGGCGGGACAGCTTCGGGCAGGGCGGCTACCGGCGCTCACCGCTGGAGCCGGTGCTGCCGGTGTCCCTGGAGCTGCGCGAGGAGCAGCGGCGCACGGCGCTGGCCATGAGCGTGCTCATGGACTGCAGCTGCTCCATGGGCGTCACCGTGCCGGACGGGCGCACGAAGATGGAGGTGGCCGCCGAGGGCGTGGTGGGCGCGCTCACGCTCCTCAACGAGCACGATGAGGCCTCCGTCCACATGGTGGATACGCAGAGCCACGAGATCTTCCCCCTGAGCCCGGTGAGCGAGGGGCTGCCGCTGGGCAAGGTGGCGCGCGGCTTCAGCGGCGGCGGCGGCATCTTCGTGGGCGAGGCGCTGCGCACGGGGAGGAAGGAGATCCTCCAGAGCGACAAGGCCACGCGGCACGTGCTCCTCTTCTCGGACGCGGCGGACTCCGAGGAGCCGGACGACTACAAGGCGACGATCTCGGCGCTGCGCAAGGAGAGCGTGACGGTGTCCGTCATCGGGCTCGGCACGCCGAAGGACTCGGACGCGAAGCTGCTGCAGGAGGTGGCCGCGCTGGGCGGTGGGCGCATCTACTTCGCCCAGGACGCCATGAGCCTGCCGCGCATCTTCAGCCAGGAGACCATCACGGTGGCGCGCTCGGCCTTCGTGGACGTGCCCACCTCCCTGGAGGCGGCGCCGGACCTGCCGCTGCTCGGGAAGCTCTCGCCTCAGGGGCTGCCGCAGGCGGGGGGCTACAACCTCACGTACCTCAAGCCGCGCGCGAACGTGGCGCTGCGGACGTTGGATGAGAACGCCGCGCCGCTGCTGGCCATGTGGCCGCGAGGGGCAGGGCGCTCGGTGGCCTTCATGGGCGAGGTGGATGGGGAGTTCAGCGGCGAGCTGCGCCAGTGGAGCGGCCTGAGGGCGGCGCTGGAGAGCATGGTGCGCTGGTCCATGGCGGGCGGCGGCAAGCCGGAGGGCGAGGCCGTGGCGCGAGCGGAGCGGCAGGGCAACCTGCTGCGCGTGACGCTGGATCTGGCGCCCGGGGAGCCGATGCCCACGGCGCTGCCCACGCTGGTGGTGCTCCCGGGCGATGGGAGCTCGGCGCCGGTGGAGCTGCCGATGCGCTGGGAGGATGAGGATCGGCTCGCGGCCGAGTACACGCTGCCGGGGCGAGGCACGTGGCACCCGGTGGTGAAGCTGGGCTCGCGGGCCCTGCGCGCGCCGCCGGTGGCGCTGCCGTACGCGCCGGAGTTCGAGCCGGGCAGCCCGAAGGAGGGGCTGGTGGTGCTGCGCGCGGTGGCGGCGGTGGGCGGGGGGGTGGAGCGGCTGTCCATGGCGAGCCTGTTCGCGGATGCCCCGGTGTCCGAGGGACGCGTGGCGCTCGCGCCGTGGCTGGTGGGGTTCGCGGTGCTGGTGCTGTTGGCGGAGGTGGTGGTGCGCCGCTTCTTCTCCACGCCCCGGCTGCGCAAGCCGGCTCCCGCGAAGGCGCCGGGGCTGGTGGAGGCTCCCGCTGGCAGGGTGGCAGCGCCCTCGGCTGGGGTGAGCGCTCCGGCGCGGAGCCAGGAGGGACCCCGGGAGGCGGCGCCGGCGCAGCCCGGTACGGAGGAGAGCGAGAAGCCCCCACCGGACAAGCCCGAGGGCAATGTGGACTCGGCGTTGGAGGCCGCCCGCGCCCGCTCTCGCAAGCGCCTGGGCCGCTGAGGCCTTGGCCCTCACGAGCCGCCGCACGGCACCGGCGCTGACGCTCAGGGGCTCGAGCTTCATGACGCACACGTGCAACAGCTCAAGATGGGGCAGGCTGCTCCGCCTCCGCCTTCGCCTCTGCCTCAGGCTGCTGCCGCGCCGGGAGCTGCAGCACGAAGGTCGCGCCCTTTCCCGGGTGGCTCTCGACGTGGATCGTCCCGCCGTGGGACTCGGCGATCTGCCGGGCGAGGAACAGCCCCAGGCCCAGCCCGCCGTACCTGCGAGACGACACCGCCCGCTCGAAGCGCTCGAAGATGCGCTCCAGCGCCTCCGGTGCGATGCCAATGCCATGGTCCGTCACCTCCATGCGCACCCACGGGCCCTCGCCCGAGACGCGGACCTCGATGGGGTGCCCGGCCCCGAACTTGAGCGAGTTCGCCAGCAGGTTGGCGAGCGCCTGCTCGACGCGGCCCCGATCCCACCACGCGGCGAGGCCCGCCTCGGCCTCCACCCGCAGCGTGGCGCCCACCCGCCGGGCCTCCTCGCTGAAGCTCTCCACCACCTGATCGACCAGCTCGTGCACGTCCACTCGCTCCCGGTGGAGCTCCAGCCGGCCGGTGGTGATGCGTCCCACGTCCAGCAGGCGCTCGATGAGCTGGCTCATGCGCCCGAGCTGGCGTGACGCCGCGCGGACCTTCGCGTGTGCCTCCGCGGAGGCATGCTCCCGCTGGAGCAGCCCGTCCAGGCTCCTCATGCGCAGCATGAGCGCCGTCAGTGGCGTGCGCAGCTCGTGGGCGGCAATGGCGATGAACTCATTGCGCGCCTCGATGGCCTGGCGCGCCTCCTCATAGAGGCGTGCGTTCTCCAGGGCCATGCCGAAGCGGTGGGCCAGATCCTCGGCCAGCGCGAGGTCCGCATCGCCCGCGCCCCAGGCCCGCTCATCGCTCATGAGCACGAGCGCTCCCTTCACGCTCCCGTGCACCCGCAGCGGCGCCAGCACCACCGTGCCCTCCGGGGTGCGCCAGCGCCTGGAGGCCGTTGGCAGTGGCGGAACGAAGCCGCGCACGCGCGCCTCCCGGGCCGCGCTCCACCCCGCCTGCGCGATCCGCTCCAGCAGCCCGTTCTCCCCCTCCATCCACACCACGAACCCCGCGCAGGTGAGGGGCACGACGAGCCGGGCCACGCGCGGGATCGTCTCGTGGACGTCCAGTGAGGCGGCGAGCACCGTGCCCGCATCCACCAGGAGGTGTTGAAGCCGCTCCGCCCGCCGCCGCTCGGAGACCACCGCCGCCAGCATCAGCGCCATCAGGACGAGGATCGCCAGGAAGATCTGGAGGGTGAACACCTTCTGGGGCACTGAGGCGGCCAGGGTACCGAAGGGCCCTCTCCCGAGTGTGGTGTGCCAGAGCGCGAAGATCGCCGCCACCGCCGAGGTGCTCGCGCCGCCCAGAGGCCCCAGCCGCAGCGCGCCCCACAGGACGAAGGCGAAGCTGACGTAGGCCAGGGAGGACCAGACCCCCGAGGGCGAGGGCTGTCCGAAGATGAGGTTCGCGCTCAGCGCCGTCAGGGTGAGCAGCACCCCCAGCTCCATGAAGCGGCGGAGCCGCTGGGGCCAGAGGACCGCGGAGGACCAGGTCAGCAGCAGCGGCGCCACCAGGACCGTTCCCAGCCCATCGCTCAGCCACCAGCTCACCCAGTCGCTCATGGAGGAGGAGCCCTTCCACAGGAGGCTTCCGAGCACCCCCAGCGTGGCGCTGGCCATGGGGCTCACCAGCCCTCCGAAGAGGAGCAGCCCGGCCACCTCCCAGCTGCGGGAGAGCCGGATGGAGGTGCCGACGAGGCGCCGCATGAGCGACGCCCCCACCACCGAGCGCAGGCAATTGCCCAGGCTCCACAGGAAGGCGGTGCCGACAGGAGTGCCGATCCCGTGCATCAGCACCGAGGCAAACTCGGCCACGAAGATGGCGGCCAGCAAGGCAGGCCATCCCCTCGGCGGCGTCCTCAGCAGGAAGGCGAGCGAGAGCCCGCTGGGCAGCCAGAGCACGGCGCTCGGGGTGGGAGGGAAGACGAACCGATCGGCAAGCAGCCCCAGGGCAAAGAACGCCACACCGAGCACGAGGGCCCGGAGCCAGAGCGCCTGCTTGAGCGAGCCCGCACGGCTGGATTCCACGGCGAGTCCCATCCTGTTCCTCCCGGAAGGCTAAGCCTCTGATCAGGAAGCCGCTCCCCTGGCGGACTTTGAGCAGGGGAGGACGATCGCCTCCTCGCCTGGGGGAGGGGCGATCCAGAACTGGGGAGGTGGGCCGGAGGTGGACGGCCCTACGGCTCGCTGGAGATGGCGGGGGGCGTGTAGGTGGCCTTGGGATCCACCTCGGCCGCGTAGGGGCTGCTCCAGGTATCCGAGAAGAAGCGCTCCAGCTGGCGGGCGAAGGAGGCGCCCTCGACGATGAGGCCCACGTTGCGCGTCTGGGTGAAGTAGTCGCGCTCCCAGTTGCTCGTGCCCACCCAGGAGGCCTCGCCATCCACCACGAGGTACTTGGCGTGCACCACCCGCGCGAAGGGGACGAAGCCGCCGGACCAGCGGGGGATGGTGACGAGCTTCACGGTGAGCCCCGGCGGAGCGTGGAGCGCCTGCAGTCCCTCGATGGTGCCCGAGCGCTTGCTCCAGTCCGACACCAGCAGCTCCACCTTCACCCCGCGCGCGCTGGCCCGCTTCAGCGCATCCTCCAGCTCGCGGAACTCGCTCCCATTTCGTCCCTTGGCCCGGTAGGTGAGGACCTGCACGCGCACGGAGCGCTTCGCCCCATCGATGAGCCCCACCAGCCGAGGCAGGTCCCACGTGGTGGGGTCCGGCAGGTAGCCCTGGGGGCTGAAGACCGGCGTCACCCGCACCGTCTCTCCCGCGAACTGCGCGGCGAAGGGCCCGGGCGCTCTCGCTCCAGTGGCTGCTGGCGAGGATGCGCCGGGCTTGGCAGGAGCGGCGCCAGCGGCCAGCGCCCAGTCGTACTCGAAGATGGCGCCGAGGGCGCGTACCACCTCGGGCACGCGCACGCGCAGGCCCAGCTCCTGGATGTGCTCGAGCGAGCGCCAGTCGAAGTTCTGGCTGCCGAGGTACGCCTCGTGTCCGTCCACGATGAAGTACTTGGCGTGCTGCACCCCACCCATGGACTTCGCCGTGTCCAGGCGGCGCACCTCGACGCGGCGGGCCGCCAGCCGCTCCAGCGTCTCCGGGTACTGCTTCACGAACTTCTCGTCCACGAGCAGCCGCACGCGCACGCCGCGATCCGCCGCGGCCTCGATGGCCTGGATGACGGGCTCCAGGCGGCTGCCGGGCGCGTTGCTCACGTAGAACTGCTCAATCTCCAGGGTGCGCGTGGCCGCGCCGATCATCTCCGGCCACACGCGCCACGCATCCGGGATGTCCGCGTGGTCCAGCGGGGTCTCCACCGGGCTGCTCTCAACGAGGACCAGCTCGGGCGCGGCGGAGGCGGTGGTGGACTCGGTGGAGAGCGGACGCGGTGCGGAGGTGGCGCACGCGAGCGCGAGGCACGAGCTGAGGAGCAGGAGGCGCAGGGGCATGACGGCGATGTTCCCGCATTTCCCCGTGCGCCCGAAGCGCGCCATGTCCTCAAAAGAAGAGGGGCTCCCACGCGGTGCGCGGGAGCCCCCTGGCTTCAAGGCTTCAGGCCTGGCTCAGTTGCGGAAGCGCAGCAGCAGCTCCGCCTGCAGCGGCCGGTTGCGGAAGTTGGAGGTACCGAAGGTGTTGGTCCCCGTGGCCGAGTACCGGTCGTTGATGGTGGAGACATCCGTGTTGTTGAGGAGGTTCACCACCAGCAGCGTCAGCTCCAGCTTCTGCTTCAGGCCGAACGGGCGGCCCACGTCGTAGCGGGCCTGCGCGTCCAGGAGGAACTGGTCCGGGTTGCGCAGCTGGGACACGGTGGCCGGATCGTTGAAGTCCGGCCGGCCCGTGGCCACGTTCACGGAGTGGCCCGTGCCGCGCTCCGAGCGGTACAGCGTGCCGCCGCCCGGGTTGGTGCTGTTCATCCACAGTGGCGTGCCCGTCAGGTAACGGAACCGGAAGCCGAAATCGAGGCCGAAGTTCGTCACGTAGGAGATGGAGCCCTTGAACGTGTGGCGGATGTCGTCCGGGTTGGCGCCCTCCTGGAAGTACTTCATGCGCGGGTTGGCGCCGTAGCTGTCGAAGTAGTTGCCCACCGTGCCGTTGGCGAACGCCAGCGTGTAGTTGGCCAGCAGGTCCCACGGGCCCGACTTGCCCTGCACCCACAGGTCCATGCCCTTGTAGTCACGCCACGCGTCGTCCGGCGTGGTGATCTTCACGATCTGCCGCGGCTCGCCGTTCACGTAGCCCACCACGCGCGTACCGGAGGCGTCCCAGATCTGGTTCACCTCCTCGTCCACCCAGAGGTTGGAGTAGCGCCGGTAGGTGAAGTCCGCGCCCACCACCGCCTTGTCGCCCACCGCCTGGTGCAGGCCGAGGCTCAGCTCGTCCACCTTCGGCGTCTTGGCGTCCCGGTCGAAGAGGCGGCCGGTGGGGCCACCCGCGCTGGTGCAGCCCGTCTCCGTGCCGAACGGCGTGCACTCGGGGAAGCTGTTGCTGGTCGTGTTCCACCGCGCCGTCACCTGCGTCAGGTCCGGGTTGCCGTGCTGGGCGACGAAGACATCGCCCACGTCCGTGGAGCGGCCGTAGTGCGCCTTGATCAGCGTGTTGCGGTCGCCGAACAAGTCGTACGTACCCGACAGGCGGGGGCCGAAGCCCGTCAGGTTCTTGATGAACTGGCCATCGTCCGAGTACAGCCGGCCCGTGTCGAAGCGCAGGCCGCCCACCACCGTGAGGTGGCGGTTCACCGTGAAGCGGTCCTGGATGAAGGTGCCCAGCGTCAGCACCGAGGCGTCCGTGGACAGCGCCTTCTGCTCGCCGTTCGGGTCGTAGAAGTCGATGCGCCGGTCGCAGAAGGCGAACGTCGTCGGGTCCTCCGGATCGCACACGCCGCCGCTGCGGTCGATGTAGCGCTGGTTGCCGGTGACGCCCTGGGTCTGCCCGCCCGTCAGGTAGCCGATCTGGATGCCGCCCTTCATCTGGTGCTTGTCCAGCTTGAAGGTCAGCGTCGGGTCGAGCTGCCAGCGGTGCTTGGCCTCGTCCTGGTAGTTGCCCACGCGGCCGCTGCCCAGCGAGCCCGAGCTGAAGCGCGTGACGTTGCCGTCGCTGTGGGAGACGGCGTCGTCATCGTCATTCTGCGGCCCGAAGTGCGCGTCCTTGTACGTGGTGCCCGCGGACACCTGGAAGAGCATGTTGTCGGTGAGGGGCCGGTCGTAGTTGACGATGAAGAAGTACCCGCCGCGGTCGATCTTCGACTCCGCGTCCAGCGCGGTGCTGGAGTTGGAGATGTTGTTGTCGATGGTGTTCCGGTCGTAGTTGAACGCGAAGGAGATGCGGTCCTTGGCCGTGGGCTGCCAGGTGAGCTTCAGGCGCGCCAGCCGCGTCTGCGTGTCCTTGGGGCGGTTGGTCAGCTCCTCGCCCGGCAGGGTGATGGGCGTCTCCTGGTGGGAGAAGTTCCACTGGCCGGAGGCGTAGAACCAGAGCCGGTCCTTGATGATGGGGCCGCCGACGGCCACCAGCGGGCTGTAGAAGGTCGTCTGCGACTGCGGGCTGTCGTTCTGCGTGAAGCCGCCCACCGCGGCGCTCTGGTTGGAGGCCGCCAGCGCCTTGGCGTTGGTCCACGACGGCGAGAGCACCAGCGACACGTCATAGGTGAAGTCGTTGGAGCCGCTCTTGGTGACGACGTTCTCGATCATGCCCAGGCTGTTGTACTGGGCGTCCAGGCCGCCGGTAATGACTTCGAAGTTCTCCACGGCGTAGAAGTTGAACGGCGCGCTGATGCTGCCGTCCGTCACGTCCGTGGTGTCCATGCCGTCCACGAAGCTCTTGCCGTAGCGCGACAGGCCGCCGCGGCTGCTGGGCGCGTTGCCCGGGCCCACGCCCGCCACCAGCTGGGGAATGGCCTGCACCTGGTTGAACACCGGCGTGGCCGAGGCCTTCTCCGCCGTCAGCACCGCGCCCATCTGCGCCGAGTCCGGGTTGATGATGGGGTTGACCTGGGTGACGATCTCGTAGGTGGCCACCGCCTGCGTCTCGGTGAGCACCTCCAGCTTCACGTCCACCGGGGATGTCTGCCCCAGGCGCACGTTGATGCCCGTCTTCTTGATGGGGGTGAAGCCCTCCACCTTCACCTCGAGCGCGTACTTCTCGCCCGGCGGCACCAGGCTGAACTCGAAGCGGCCATCCTCGCCGCTCACCGTGGACAGCGGCTGCTGCATGGACGGGCCGCTCAGCGTCAGCGGCACCTCGGCGAGCGGGGCGCCCGTCGGGTCATACACGTAGCCGGACACCTGGCCGTAGTTCTCGCCCGCCGCCAGCGCGGGCAGGGGGAGGGCAACGAGCGCCAGCAGGGCCAGGAGCAGCGCCCGGCCGCCGAGAGACAGGAGGGAGTTGTTCATGGGGCGGATCTCGGAGGGAGAGAGGGAAGGGCTCACGGCGCACCCGTGGTGAGGAAGAGGGTGCCGGAGTACCGGGTCGCCTTGCTCATATCCACGGAGCTGGCGGCGCACGGCGCGTCGTAGCAGAGGCTCTTGTATGAAGAGGGCGTGGTGCCAGTGGTGGCGGTGAACTCACGCAGCCGCACCACCGGGGACCAGCCCACCTCGCCGGGCCGCGCGAACAGCACGAGCACGTTGTTGGCCGTCACCGTGGAGGCCGTGCCCGTGGGCGGGTTGACGATCACCCCGTCCATGGTCTTCACGGCGTCCACGAGGGCGCCGTCCGTGCCCAGAGGCAGCTGCTCCACGGGCACCTGGCCCGCGTCCAGGTAGTTGAGCAGCAGGCCCTTGTACCAGCCCAGGGGCGGCGTGTACGAGGTGCCGTTGGACAGCCGCACCTCGGCCGCGGCGATCACCGGGCGCATCGCCACGGTGTAGCTCTCCTGCTTCTGGAGGCTGAACTCACCCTTGTCGAGGGTGACGGCGCTCTTGAGGGCGTTGCAGGTGTACGCGCCCGAGCCCGTCCACTGCACCACCTTCACCAGCGGGAGCACCGGCGGCGCCGACGAGGAGGTGTTGGCCGTCGGCAGCTTCGTGAAGACGGGGTACTGCTTCGTCTCGTCGAAGGCGTCCGTGCGCGGATCATACGCCTTGCCGGCCTCGCAGCCCTCGGGGAACTCGTACACCGAGGCGGCGAGGTTGTCGGCCAGGATCGCCGCCGGCGGCTTGGTCTTGTCCGTGTTGGGGTTGGCGACCAGGCCCAGGTTGTAGACGAGGACCGGATCGCTGTTCACCGTCACGGTCTGCGGCAGGTAGCACTTGGCGCTGCCACACGAACCCGCGGGCTGGAACTTCGTATCCAGCACGCTGGTATCGATATAACCCTGAAACGGATCTCCAACCTGCTCGGAGTCACCACACGACACTACACTCAAGGCCGCTACGAGCCCGAGCGTCTGCTTCCATGGAATCTGCACGCGAAACCTCTTCGGGAGGGGGAACGAAGATGGGCGCGCGCACCCTGCCATGTGTCCGCTGCTGATCACCAGCCCCACCCAGCACGTAGGCGATACGTGCAACTTATGATATCCAGTTGCTACACGAATGAAACAGGATTGACATAGAATCCGGATTATGACTGGCCCCACGGGTTGTCCCTGTGAATTCACTCAGGGCGTTGGGTGGACCCCCGGAGGCTGTGGTATGGCCGTCCAACACCCGCGCGGAGCCCCTCCACCCTCATGTTCGCGCAGCAGCTCGCTCCTCCTCCCTCACGCTTCGCTGGCTTCACGATCTTCTCGGTGTTGGTCCACGCCGCGGTGATCGGGGGGCTGATCCTCTGGGCCGACAAGAAGGACCAGCTGCAGGAGAAGGAGGTGAAGGTCGTCTTCATGGCGGCCGCGCCTGCGCCTCCGCCGCCCCCTCCGCCGCCCCCTCCGCCGCCTGCTCCGCGCAAGGTGACCCCCAAGGTCACCCCGAAGCCCAAGGAGATAGTGGTGCCCAAGGAGGTCAAGCCGATCGAACCTCCCAAGGAGGAGAAGCCGCCCGAGCCCGAGCCCGAGCCGGCCGCCGAGGCCGAGCCCGCGGAGAGCGGCCAGGAGGGCGGCCAGGAGGGTGGCGTGGCGGGCGGAGTGATAGGTGGGGTGGTGGGTGGCGTGGTGGGCAGCACCGGGACGGTGGCCGAGCCGGTGAAGCCCAAGAACGTGCCGCCGTTCGTCATCCAGCGCGACGTGGTGCGGCAGGTGCCGCCCAGGCTCTCCGAGGTCTTCAAGCAGGCTCACCGCAACGCCGGCACCCTCTCCGGCATGTACCGCATTTGCGTGGGCACGGACGGCAAGGTCTACGACGTCATCCCGGTGAAGAACGTGCCGGGCGCGGACGAGGACATCATCTCCGGCATCAAGGACGGCTGGGAGTACAAGCCCCAGAAGGTGCCGGTGTGCTTCCTCTACAACATCCCCATCACCATCAACTGAGGTGAGCGGCGCCGGCCTCGGCGGGCCCCGCAAAAACCACGGGGCCTGGAGCTTGGCCCCAGACCCCGTGCTCACCCCTTACGTTGAAGCTCAGCCCAGGATGTTCAGCGCGCGGCGGTAGTAGGCCTCGCGGCTGGACAGCCCGTTGTAGCCACCGTTGATGCGGCGGGTGACCTCGCGGAAGTTGCCCGCGTCCGCGTACTTGTTCAGGCCGCGGCTGTTCCAGAACCACGCGGCGGTGCGGAAGCCCACGTCCACATCCGCGGCGCGCTTCGGGTTGTGCTCCAGGTCGATGCCCAGCGCCTTGCCCGCCGCCCGGTAGTTGGAGCGGCCGGTGAGCTGGATGGGACCACGGCCCTTGAAGCGCACGCCGTCACCCGGCTGGGTGTTGCCCAGATCCCGGCGCCCCTCGTAGGCGCGGCCGGAGGCGATCTCCTCGAAGTAGCGCAGCTCGCCGCTCTCGTGCGCCAGCTGGGCCAGGAAGGCCGCCTGGCGCTTCGGCGTGTTGATGTGGGCCTCCACCATCGCCTTGTTCAGGTGCGGCAGGACCTGGCGCGCCTTCGCGTCCGACAGGTTCGGCATGATCTTCTTCAGCTGCTGCAGCGACACGCCGCCCTTCACCGGGCCGGGATCCGCCGGGCGAACCGGGCCCGCGCCGCCCACCTTGCCACCGCTGCCGCCGCCGCTCACCTTGGCGCCCAGCTTCTCGAAGGCCGCGCGCGTCTTGGGCCCGTAGTAGCCGGTGGCCGGCACTCCGTGCGCCTTCTGGAACTCCTTGAGCGCCGACTCGGTGCGGGGACCGAAGACACCAGGGCCCGTGCTCATCTCCTTCTGCGTCAGGTTGCCGGACTTCACCAGCGCGGACTGCAGCTGCTTCACCGCCGCGCCCGAGGCGCCGCGCTTCAGGTCACCGGCGGGCAGGGCCGCGCCCTTCAGCGAGGTGGAGGGCTTCGTCGGCGCCGGCTTGCTCGGCGTGGAGGGCTTGGCCGGCGTGGAGGGCTTCGGCGCGGTGCCCGGGTGCGGGTTGCCGCCCGAGAACGTCACCAGCTCGCCCGTCGACTTGTAGCTCTTGGGGCCGCCCACCAGCCGGTTGCCCACCTGGTTCAGGGTGATCTGCTTCCCGGTGGCCGGATCGTTGGCGTAGTAGACGTTCTTGCCACCCTCGCGGCCGCGGCCGGTGACGGTGATCCAGTGGTCGGTGCCGTTGGCCCCGCCGTTGCTGCCGGCGTGGTAGTCCACGCCGATCACCACCGGGCGGCCCGCGTCGATCTGCTTGTTGATGGTGCTCAGGTTCCAGGCCTGCTTGCTGGCGCCCAGGCCGCCCATCGACGCCGCCTTGCCCCAGATGAGCCCGTTGCCCGAGTACCCGCCGTGCTTGTCCAGCCACGCGTCCATCTCACCGGGGTTGATCGTCTTGCCGGTGATCTTGCTCACCGCCATGGAGGTGGCCGTCATCGCGCAGCCGGCCGCGGCCAGGCTCGAGCTGGTGCCCAGGCGCCGGCTGCCCCACTGCGGATCTCCCTGGCGGTACATCGGCGTGCCGTCGCGGGAGGTGGGGAACTTGCGGCCGTCATCATCGCGCACCGGGCCGCGAGCCGCCGCGGACGCCTGAGGCGCCGGAGCCGAGGCCGCCGGGCGGGACGTCGCCGGGCGCGAGGCCGGGCGGGACTCGAAGCCATCCGCCCGTCCAGGGACGGTCAGCTTCTGGCCGGCCTGGATCTTGTTGGGGTTGGCGATGTGGTTGGTCCGGGCGAGCTCCGAGACCGAGGTGTGGAAGCGCGCCGCGATGGCGCTGAGGGTATCGCCCTTGCGAATCGAATAAGTGGACACGAGAGTTTCTCTCCAGTTGAGAATGACTTGCCCACGTTTTCGGCTGATTCGAGAATCAAGTTGCGCGACGCGGCGAAGATTTCGCCGCGAAGGTTTTGAAAGCAAGGGTCAGCGCGCGGGCGATCAGGATCTACAGGCACTTGGGTTGCCTACATGTGCTCTAAATGTAGGCGGTCTAGATCAGCATTCTGATCCGTATGTGCCTGGATGGCGGGAATTTCTGGGCTGATTAGTCCGCCTCGAACTGGGCGGCGCCGTCGATGACGTTAGCCTGGAGGACCTGGGGCAGGGTGTCCTCGAGCTGCTGCCCGTCCGAGGCCGTCACGCGCACGCGGATGGGGCCGGGGCCCATGCCGGAGGGCTCGACGAAGTAGTTGTACGGCTCGCGCTTCACCTCGACCCAGGCGCCGCTCTTCTGCCACTCCAGCTTCTGGATGGGGAGCCGGTGGTTGCGCATCTGGATGGCCACCCAGTACGGGTTGCTGTCCTCCTTGAAGCGGTAGCGCACCGGGCCCACCACTGGGCAGGTGACGTAGCTCCAGCGGACGGTCATCTGGAGGTAGTCCGTAGCCCCCATCTTCTCGAAGGCCTGCTTGCTCAGGGCGATCTGCTCCGCCGTGCAGCCGGCACAGCTGTCGACGATGCGCACGACCACCTTCTTCTGGTTGGGGCCCTCTACCTCGGCGCAGGCGCCGCACATGGCGCCGTTGACGTAGTCGATGGAGTTCAGCGCGGCCACGTTCAGGTCATCCGGGCTCGCGTCGAAGTTGCAGTTGCCCGTGCCGTCCGACTCGATCCGGGTGGCCACGCTCTCCCTCTGGTCCGAGATCGGCTCGATGGGCCCTCCTTCGGGAGTGGAGCTGGAGCACGCCGCCAGGCTCAGCATTCCGGCCGCGATGAGCACGTGAGGGGAGAGGACGTTCTCGCGTCGCATGGAGAGACTCCTTTGATGGGGGGACGTTGATCATACGCCTCCCTCTCCGCTTCATGCGCGATAGGCCCGAACTCCTTGTATTCAGAGATAAACATGCGACGTTGCTTCTACTGTAGAGAGAACTGTTTGGCGCCGTTGAAGATCTGGTTGGCTTCGATCTGAGGCAGGGTGTCCTCGAGCTGCTGGCCATCGGTGGCGGTGATGCGGATGCGCACGGACCCGGGGCCCATGCCGGAGGGCTCGACGAAGTAGTTGTAGGGCTCGCGCTTCACCTCGGCCCAGGCGCCGTTCTTCATCCACTCCAGCTTCTGGATGGGCAGCAGGTGGTTGCGCACCTGGATGGCCGCCCACCACTGGGAGCTGCCCTCCTTGATGCGGTAGCGCACGGGCCCCTGCAAGGCGCAGGTGACCAGCCGCCAGCGCGTCGTCACCCGGCCGGCCTCGATGGGGGAGATCTTCGCGAAGGCCTGCTTGCTCAGGTCCAGGTGCCCCGCGTTGCACTCGGGGCAGCTGTCGACGATGCGCACGCGCACGGTGCCCTGGGGGCCCTCCACCTCCGCGCACGCGCCGCACACCGCGCTGTTGTTGAACTCGGGGGCGTTCATCGCCGCCACGTCCATGTCTTGAGGGCTCGCGTCGTAACCGCAGTGCCCCGCGCCCGTCGCGTCGTACCAGGTGGCGATTCCGCTCTTGAAGGGAGTCAGCGCGCGGACGCCATCGATCACCTCTCCCGAAGGAGACTCGGGAGAGTCGGGGGAGTCGGCGGAGGAGCACGCCGCCAGGCTCAGCGTGCAGACCACGGCGGTGAGGCAACGAAGAGAGAACAGGGAGGTGGCTCGCATGAACAGGCTCCTTCACCAGCCCTTGCCTGCGCTGGTGGGCCTCGATCGTAGCGGTCTCTGCCGACTTCGTGCTCTCCCGCTCTCAGGCCGGCCGCCTGCTCGTTCGCTCCGGGGGGAACAGTGCCGTGGACCTGGAAAGCCAGGGACGGCTCAGTAGTCCTTGCTCCAGATCAGGTCCAGGCCGCCCGAGCGCGCGTCTCCATAGTTGGCCTCCAGGCTCCACTGGGGGCTGAACTGGTACTCGAAGCGGACGGCGTTGGCGTTCTCGCGGTTCTGCGACGTGGTGCCCACGGTGCCGACGCGGCCGGTGTAGCCCACGTAGATCTTGTCCGTGAGGTACTTGCCCACCTCGAGCTGCGTGCCCGCCAGGCCGCCCTCGCCGGCCTCGATGGAGAACACGTCCAGCGGCAGCTCGGCCGCCAGCGCCTTCTGGGCCTGCGAGGCCACCAGTGAGCCCACCACCGAGGCGGCCTGGGCTCCCGTCATCGACGAGCCCGAGTTGCGCTCCAGGTTTCGCCGGCCCGTGGCCAGCAGCGTGTAGATCTCCGTCTCCGACATCGGCGGCTCACTGGTGGGCTCGATGGTGAAGTCCTTGCCCTGGCCGCGGATGTGGACGAAGACGGTGACGTTCTCCCGCTCGTTGACGTGCTGGGCGGTGATGTTGAGGTAGGGCGACAGCGGCGGGCCGGTGAAGATGACCCGGCTGTTCTCCTCCACGTCGAAGCGGCGCCCCAGGGCCGCCACCCGGCCGCGCTGCACGATGACCTCGCCAGAGAGGTAGAGCTCGTCCGTGTAGGAGATCTCGAAGCCCTTGGAGAGCCCCAGCTCGAGGTTCACATCCGAGCCGCGCACCCAGAGGTTGCGAGGGGCCTTCACCAGCACCCGGTACATGCGCTGGACCTCCTCTTCCTCCTCCTCGACGTCGACCGTGTCCTCCGGGCGCTGCGTCTCTCCCGCGCCTCCCGTCCCCGTGCTCCCCGGGCCGGTGGGACGGGTGTTGGCAGCGAAGGAAGCGTCCCCGGGAGGCAAGACGCCCTTGCCGGGGGGCTGGCTGGGGGACGCGCCATTGGCGGAGGCCGCGCCATTGGCGGAGGCCGTGTTCGTGGGGGCGGCGCGCTTGCGACGGCGCTTCTCCACCGGGACGCCGTTGCGCACCAGGACGATGTCGGGGGCCCGCTCGAGCGGCTGGAGATCCTTGCGTTGGACCTCGGGCAGCTCGATGTGGGCCTCGGGGATGGAGAGCTCGCGGATGTTGACGCTGTCCAGGCTCAGGCTCCCCTCCAGGTTCGTCCGCAGCGAGGCGATGGCTACGAGCTGATCCTCCGAGATGATGGGGAAGTCCTTGAGCTGGCCCTCGCCGGTGAGCTCGTAGGCCCCGCTCTTCGAGCGCAGCGCGTTGGCTGTGAGGCGCAGCTCGCCGGAGCCGCCCCGCGCGAACAGTTGCTGGAGCTGGATGCGCTCCTCCGTCACGTCGAGCGCCACCTGGATGTCCCGGTACTCGCCGAAGCCCATCAGCCCCAGCCGGCCGTTCTTCCAGCTCACGGTGCCCTTCAGGGTGGGCGCGCCCGCGGTGCCGGCGATGCGCGCGTCCGCCTCGAGCACGCCGCCCAGGCTGCGCACCAGCTCGTGCGCGCCGGAGAGGAAGGCCATGTCGAAGCCCCGGGCCACCACCGCCACGTCCAGCGGCACCTTCTGGGTGTCCAGGCCCTGCTGCACGGCGGGCAGGGACAGCTCCACCGGAACGCCGGCCCGGACCGTCAGGGTGCCTCCGGCGGGGGCGGTGACGGTCGCGTTCAAGTCGGAGCGCGCGTCCGCGTAGGTGTAGTGGACGTGGGCCTGCCCGAGCGCGAGCTTCGCCACGCCCAGCTGTTGGGCGCCCAGGTCGAGGACCACCTCGGGCTTGTCGGGCGTGCCTCGGGCGGTCAGCTCCAGGGAGAGGATGCCTTGCAGCCCCTGCTCGCGCAGCACGGGGTCGGCCTGGTACAGGCCCAGCAGCTCCTTGACGTGCGTGGGGTGGAGGCGCCCCTTCAGCTCGAAGGGTACCCAGCCGATGACATCCGGGTCCTGGATGGCTCCCAGCGGCGCGTCGAGCCTGGCGCTCAGCTCCGCCAGCGGCGTGGCCTTGTCACCCTCGTACCGGAGCGTCATGAGCTCCGCGCGGATGTCATCGCCTCCTCCCGCCAGGGAGAGGTGGGCATCGAGCGGGGGCAGCCCGTTCGCGGTGACGCGGCTGGCCTGCACGTCCAGCTTGCCCTCGGGCACGAGGAAGGAGCCGGACAGGGAGAACTTCGCGGACACGGTGCCGCCCGGCTTCTCGAGGGTGCTCGCCACCGGGGCGGCCTTTGCTCCCGAGGGAGGCTGCCCTCCCTGCGCCGGCTTCGTCGGCTGGAGCTGGGAGGCGGCGGCGATCAGGGAGAAGGGCAGCTCGGTGATGACGCCTTCCAAGCTGACCTGGGCGCGCATCACCTCGTCCGCCGTGGGGGGCTTGGCCATCAGCCCGCCGAGCGTGAAGGGCGTCTGGAGCGCCACGAAGGCCTCGCGGCCCAGGCCTGTCAGGTCCAGGCGCGCGTCCAACGTGCCATCCGTGGCATCGGACGCGGCGCTCAGCGTGAAGGCGAGGGGCTCCGGCAGGATCCCCGCAGGCAGGGCCTCGTAGACGACCCGCTCGCCCTTCATCGTGAAGGAGAAGCGGGGGTCGCGCGCGGGACCGGCCACCTCCAGTGTCGCCGTGAGCTCCCCACTCACGGGCTCGGGGCGGCCGAGCATCTTCCGCACTTCTTCGAGGTTCAGGCGGGAGAGGTTCACCTTGAGGCTGAGCTCGTCCTTGCGGCGCCGGAGCACGCCCTGCACGGGCACGTCGAAGTCCCCGCTGACGGTGGCGGCCGGCACGCTCGCGGTGAAGGTCCCGGTGGCGCGGTCCTTCAAGTAGGTGCCCTTCACGGCGGCGTCGATGTCCGTGTACGTCTGGAAGCGGCCGTCCTCGAGCGTCACGGAGAGCTCGGCATCCGGGCGGGGCAGGCGGCCCTTCGCGCTCACCCGCGCGGAGACCGTGCCGCCCAGGCCGAGCGACTCGGGCACGAAGGCCCTGGGCAGCTTCCTCAGGTCCAGGGCGTCCGCCTGCACGAGCCCGTCGATGCGCTCGCCCTCCTTCACCAGCGTGAGGGCCAGGCGCTGCTTGTCGGAGGCGAGCGTGAGGGCAGGCTTCACCTCCACACGGCCTCCACTGAAGCCCACATGGCTGGGGCCCTGGAGCGTCCATGTGGCCTCGGGCCAGGCCAGGGTCATCGTGCTCACCGCGAGGCCCTCCTGGTCCGGGTCCACGGTGCCGGTCAGCGAGAGGCTCGCCACCACATCGCCCGCGGTGCGCACGTGGGCCTCCAGCGCGCGGTTCCGCGTGGCGATGGCGGCCGAGAGGTTCTGGAGGGTGCGCCCGCCCGTGCGCAGCTCGTCCACCACGAGCGAGGCGTCCAGGGAGAGCGGCTTGGTGACATCCGGCAGCGCGGCCTTCAGCGTGAGGCCCTTGAGCTGGTTGTCCTCGTAGCCCAGGGAGGCGAAGGAGCCCGAGAGCTCCACGCGGGGCGTGCGCAGCGGCCCCTCCAGCTGGAAGTCCAGGGCGCCACTGCCGGTCAGGGGCAGCGCCTGCCCAGGGCCCAGCCTCCCCACCGTCTGCCCGAGCACCGCGAGATCCGACGCGCTCAGGCTGCCCTTCACCTGGATGCGGTCCACCGTGCCCTGGCCCTTCGCCTGCAGCGAGGCGCCCGGCACCAGCACCAGCAGGCGCGAGAGCTGGTAGCGGCCATCCTTGGCGCTGGCGCGCAGCTCCACCGGCCCGAGCGGCTGGCCCTTGAACTTCGAGGGGGAGATGTTGAGGTCCACCTCTCCGTCCAGCGTCTCCAGGCTCCTGCCTCCGCCGCGCGCGGTGAGGTTGGCGACGATGTTGGTGGGCGCCGCGTTCTCCACCAGCTCCGCGAGGTTGATGTCCCGGGCCTTCAGGGTGACGCCGTCGCTGCGCAGGGTGGCGAGGTTGAAGGAGCCATCCAGGTCCACGGTGGCGCTCCCGGCCTTCACGTCCAGGCCGGCCCGGGCCACGTCTCCCTGCTTCTGGGCGTTGCCCTCCACGGTGACGGGCACCAGGAGTGGATAGGAGGGCACGAAGGCGCGCGCGGTGGCTGGCTCGAGCGACAGCTGCTTCAGCTCCAGCCAGGCCTCGTTCAGCCCGCGCATCCCGCCGCGGCCGTGCAGCTCGAGCCCGGCCACGGAGAAGTCCACGTCCGCGGAGAGGTTCTGCTCCTCGCCCTGGCTGCGGAGGGTCAGCTTCACCGGACCGGTGACGGGGCGGGAGAGGCCGCCGGTGGCCTCCAGCCGCACGTTGAAGTTCTGCTTCGCCGCGCCGTAGCTGGCCCCGCCCGAGGCGTCGAAGTCCTCCAGCCGCACCTGCTGGGGAGGGCCCTCGCCGGTGTCCCCCACGAAGTCGACGTACCCATCCTCCAGCCGGAAGTCCTCCAGCGTGAGGCGGAGCGAGCCCCGGCCGGTGTCCGGCTCCTCGGGCTTGGGCTGCCGAGGCTCCAGCGCCCGGGCGAGGTTGAGGCCCCGCTCGTCCTGCACGAGGTAGAGCCGCGGGCGCTCCAGGCGCGCGGAGGTGAGCACCACATGCTGGGCCGCCAGGGGCGTTAGGGAGAGGCGCGCGTCCACCAGCGCCACCTCGGCCACCAGCTCACCCTCGGGGGTGTAGAGCTTCACGTCGTGCAGGGTGAGCCCGCTGGGGCTCAGGTCCACCGAGCCCGCCTCCAGCTTGCCGGAGAGCTGCTCGTTCGCCACTGCCACGGCCTTGCCGAGCGTCCACCGCTCACCCGCGGGCGAGGTGAGCCAGGCCAGCGCGCCAGCCACCAGCAGCAGCACCAGCACCACCAGCCCCACCACGCCCCAGACGATGCGCCGCACCCAGCGCCTCCAGGGCGCATGCCTGGGCTTGGAGGGAGGAGGCGGCGGGGGTGTGGCTGCGACTTCCGTCAAAACGCTTCTCCGATGGACAGCTGGAACGTGCAGAGCCCTTCTGGGGCGCCAGCGTACGGCGTCTTCGTCTTCCCCAGACCAAAGCAGGATCCGGAATCAGGATAGGTGTACCCGTCGCTGTCCACGGGCAAGGGGGGGCCAATGTTCAACCGCCGGGCGATGTCCACCCGGACGGGCCCCACGACGGTGAGGTAGCGCAGCCCCAGGCCCACCGCGTGGTAGAGCCCGCTATCGAAGGGGTTCACCCTCCGGAGCGACAGCGAGCCGGAGCCCACGAAGCCCGAGTCCAGGAAGGTGGCCACCGCCAGACTCTCCGTCAGCCGGTAGCGCGCCTCCAGTGAAGACTCCCAGAGGCTGTTGCCGCCCACGGGGACGGTGCCGGCCTCTGGCCGGGTCACATCCACGGCCACCTGGGGAGACAGCCGCTGGCTGTTGAAGCCGCGCATGGACGAGCCGCCGCCCGAGAAGAAGCGGTTGACGATGGAGCTCTGCTTCAGGTGCGTCTGCTTGTTGGTGAAGGGCACCAGCGTGCCCAGGCGCAGCTTGCCGGCCAGGGTGAGCCGCTGGTCCACGCCGAAGGACTGGTAGTAGCGCAGGTCCGGCAGCAGCCGGATGTACGTGAAGTCGCCGAACAGGGGGCCGCCGCCGGCCTGGACGGAGAGCGCCGCGAAGTAGCCGTTGCGCGGCTCGAGCTTGTCGTCCCGCCGGTCCCACTGGACGGTGGTCTCCAGGTAGCTGAGCCGGATGGTGCAGGGCTTGCCGGCGGCCGACGTCTGGCCGAGGCACCCGAGCGTGATGGGGGGAATGCCCTGCTCGTTGGCGCCCACCTCTCCCGTCAGCTGGTACACCTCCAGGTTGTAGGCGGGGAAGACGGACAGGTCCGGGTGCGGCTGCCAGATGACGCCGCTGCGCAGCCGCCCGCCAATGAAGGAGTACGCCTGCTCCAGGCCCTTCTCCCCGGAGATCGAGGCCTGCAGGCGCAGATCCCGGAGCAGGAAGCGCGGCTGCTCGAACTCGGTGGTGGCGTCGAAGATGACGTCGCTCTTGGCGCCCTCCTCGCCCCGGCTGACACCATAGAGGGAGGGCAGGAAGGCGTAGCCGACGCGGCCCTTCACCGTGAGCCGGCGCAGCCCGCCGAAGATGTTCCGGTTCGTCCACTCGGCCAGCAGACGCCCCTCCTGGCGGGCGGCATCCACACCCAGGCCGCCGCCCAGGCGGATGGAGCGCAGCGGGGCCTCGCGCACGTCCACCACCACCGGCACCATGGCCGCCTCGCGGTCCGGCGCGCCGCGGTTGACCTTCACCGCGCCGAAGACGCCCATGGCGAACACGCGCGCCTGTGCCTCGGCGAGCGCCGTCTCGCTGTACCACTCCCCCTTGCGCACGGCCCCCTGCGCCTGCTCGATGATGCGCTTGGGCGCCACCTGCGGGCTGCTGTCCGTGGCGACGAAGATGTTGCCGAACTTGTAGCGCGGGCCCGGGGTCACCTGCAGGTCCACCTGGGCCTGGTGCGTCTCCACGTCCACCTGCACCTCGCCGCCCACCTCCGCCTCCGCGTAGCCCAGCTCGCGCAGCCGCCCCTGGAGCAGCTCCTTCACGCCCTCCCAGTTCTCCTCGCGGAACACCTCGCCCGGCGTCAGCGGCAGCTCCGTCTTCACCCGCCGCTGGTGCTCCTCCGGCAGCTGCTCCAGCCCGCGCAGCTCCACCGTGGAGATGCGCGTGGGCTCGCCCTCGCGCACCTGGGCCACCAGCGACACCTCCTCCTGTCCCTCCGGCTTCACCGCGTCCGAGACGACCTGCGCCTGGTAGTAGCCCTCGGCCTGGTAGAAGCGCTCGATGCGCCGCAGATCCGCCTGCCACGCGTTGGGATCGAACCAGGCGGGGCCCTTGTCGAACGGCCAGATCGGCTCCCACCACGGCGTGTCCGTGGTGAGGATCTTCGCCTTGATGTCCCCCTCACTCACCTGATCAGTGCCTTCAATCTTCAGGTCCTTCACCTCGAGCGCGTCGGGCCGCGGCTTGCCGGTGGCGCACGCGCAGGCAAAGGCGAGGAGCAGCAGGGGGGCGCTGAGCCGGTGTCGGAAGAGAGCTACGTCCACGGGGGATGTTCATATCCATTCCCCCACGGATTGACTCGTTCGCCGTGCGCGGAATGGGCGGGCTCTGTCGCGTTTCGCCACCCTGGAGCGGTCCGGAAGGGCAGATCCCTGACACTTGGCGCCGTCAGGCGTGCAAGCAGGCCCGGCCTGCGCCAGAGTGCCCGCATATGACCTGGAAAATGAGAGGGCTGCTCGGTGTGGCCCTGGCGGCAGTGCTCTCCTGCGGCCCTGGCAAGGACGACTCCATGCGCCTCAAGGAGGGCTCCACTCTGGAAGACATCTCGGAGTGTCCGGCCCTGCTCTGCGCCGACGTGCAAGACCTCTGCACGGAGCTGCTCTTCGAGTACGGCCGCTCGCCGCCGCTGTGTGTCCCTCAGGACATCTGCGACCGGATGGACTGCCTGGAGCAGGGACGCCGCTGCGTCATCTTCGAGGGCATCCCCTTCGAGGCCCGCTGCATCAAGTGACTAGCGCCGCGCGGAGGCGGTGAGCCAGGCCATCCGCTCGGCCGCGCCGCGCGACTGCGGATCCGTCAGCAGCGCCTCCACATCCTGGGTGATGCGGTAGGCCCAGTTGCTGTCGCTCATCGTGCCCGGCAGGTTGATGCGCTCGCGCGTGCCGAGGATGTCCTGCCAGGGCAGCACGCACAGGTTGCTGCTGGAGTTGAGCGCGGCGGCCAGCATCGCCCGGTGCACCTCGGGGGTGAACTCCCGGGTGACGGTGAGGCCCTGGAACTCCGGCCACGCGCGAGCCACGGCGGCGCGCTCGTCGTCGCGGGCCGTGTGCCACCAGTCCGCCATGGGCTCGGTGTCGTGGGTGCCCGTGGTGACCAGCGAGATGGCCGGGTACTGGTGCGGGTTGCGGTACGTGCTGTCGTCCCGCTCCCAGCGCATCACCCGGTAGCCGGGCAGCCCCAGCTCCGCGAGGATCTTCCGCACGAAGGGAGGGATGACGCCCAGGTCCTCGGCGATGATGCCCGCGTCCTGCGACAGCAGGCGGAAGTGGCGCTCGCCCAGCCTCTTGTGGCTCTCCTCGTCCGCGGGGATGAAGCGCCCGGTGGGCGTCTTCTCGTCGCGGATCCACTGGCGGAAGTAGCCCACCGCGTGGTCCACCCGGCGCAAGTCGTAGTAGCTGGCCGCCTTGGCCGCGCGCGCCTTGAGCCAGCGGTAGTCCTCCTTCTCCATCGCCGCGAAGTCGAAGTAGGGCAGGCCCCAGTCCTGGCCGGTGGCGGAGAAGTCATCCGGCGGCACGCCCAGGCGCGCGTCCCGGCGGAGGATGTCCGGGTGCGCCCAGGTGTCCGCGCTGTCCTGGCCGATGATGAAGGGCTCGTCTCCGCACAGGAGGATTCCGCGCGCCTTGGCCTGGGCGCGCACCTGGTTCCACTGCTGCTCGGCCACCCACTGCAGCCACGCGTGGTAGCGCACGCGCCGCTCCAGCCGCGCCCCTACGGCCTTGAGCGCCTCGGGCTGGCGATCCTTCAGCGGCTGCGGCCACTCCCACCACGCCTTGCGCAGCTGCTCCTCGGAGATGGAGGTGAAGAGGGCGTAGCTCTCCAGCCACTCGCCCTGGGCCTCGCGCCACGCCTGGAACTCCTGGGCCCGCGCCGTCTTCGCGCCCCACTCGTGCTTCTCGAAGTGCTCGAAGGCGCGGCTGAAGGCGGCGTCCTTGAGTGGGAACACCAGATCATAGCGGACGCGGTGCGCCGAGCGGGCCTCGGCCAGCTGGCGCTTCTGCTCCTCGGAGAACGCCGCCTCGCCGCCGGTGGCCTGGAACTCCGGCAGCTGGTGCACGTCGATGAAGAGCGGGTTGAGGCCGAAGGCGGAGCGCGTGGCGTAGGGGCTCGAGTCTCCGGGCGCCGTGGGCAGCAGGGGCAACACCATCAGCACCTTCTGGCGGGCCTCGCTCATCCAGCGGAGCAGGCCGTCGATGGCGCCGAAGTTGCCGATGCCGAAGTCCGTGCGCGAGCGCAGGGAGAACACGGGGAGCAGGAGACCGGAGAGCCGGCCAGTAGGGAGCATGCGTGCAATCTGCCCCAGCCACTGGCGGCTGTGAACTGTTTGGCGCAACGGACTTGCGCATCCGGGCGCTTGGATGCTCGCCTGGGGAAGGCCGGGAGGATGGCGCTCGCGGCAGCAACCGTTGTACCTGGGGACCATTTCACTCCCCCCTCACCGTGCGTCTCCCCGAGTCCTTCTTCGCGCGCCCCGCGCTCACAGTTGCCCGAGAGCTGCTCGGTACCCACCTCGTCCTGGAGGCGGGGCGCGAGCGCCGCGTGGGCCGCATTGTCGAGACGGAGGCCTATATCGGCGAGCACGACCTGGCGTGCCACGCCGCCAAGGGGCTCACCCCGCGCACCGAGGTGATGTTCGGGCCGCCCGGGCGCGCCTACGTCTACCTGATCTACGGCATGCACCACTGCTTCAACATCGTCACCGAGGCGACCGGGGTGGCCGCGGCGGTGCTCGTGCGGGCCGTGGAGCCGGTGGAGGGGCTCGCCCCCGAGGTGCGCACGGACGGGCCGGGGCGCCTGTGCCGGGCCTTCGGCATCACCCTGGCGCACAATCGGTTGGATCTCAAAGTATCTCCCTTGTATGTGGTGGGCGGGGAGCGGGTGCCGGAGGCGCGAGTGGCCCGGGGGCCGCGGATTGGCGTGGAGTACGCGGGGGCCTGGGCGGACGAGCCCTTCCGGCTGTGGGTGAAGGACAGTCGGCACGTGAGCAAGCGCCCCTCTCGGGCGAGCCGCCGGCCTTGACGGAGGCCGCCATGGCTGGAAGGGTGCATCCGGAAATGTCCCAAGAGGTCGCCACAGCCCCGGAAGACCGCCTGGAAGAGGACCGGCTGCTCCTGTCGCGTGCGCAGGCAGGGGACATGGCTGCGTTCGAGGCGCTGGTCGAGGCGCACCGGGACAGGGTGTTCGGCCTGGCGCTGCGGATGACGCGCTCCGAGGCGGACGCGGCGGAGATCACCCAGGACTCCTTCCTGTCGGCCTACCAGCACCTCAAGGACTTCCGAGGGGATGCGGCCTTCAGCTCGTGGGTACACCGCATTGCGGCAAACCACGCGCTGATGCGGCTGCGCCACCGCCGGGTGGTGCAGGCGGCGGAGGAGGAGATCAAGGGCCCCGAGTTCTCCGAGCGGGGCTCGCTGATGGAGTACCCGGAGCGGGACTGGAGCCGGGACGCCGAGGAGAAGGCCCTGGACGCGGAGTTGGGGCACGCCATCCAGCAGGCGGCTGATCGGCTGCCTGACGGGTACCGGGAGGTCTTTCTCTTGAAAGACGTGGAGGGCCTCAGTTACGAACAGATCTCCGAGCTGACAGGGGACTCTGTGCCGGCCATCAAGAGCCGGCTGCATCGGGCGAGGCTTGCCCTGAGGGAGGCCATCGACCAGTTCTATCATCAGGGCAGCGCGCAGGAGTGAAACGCCCGGGCGCCCTGGGCATCTTCGGGAGTGAGGAAGCAGTTCGCGGAAGGCTGCGGTCGAGGTTCGGATGTATACCTGCAAAGACTCAATCAACCTTCTGCTGGACTTCCTCGACGGCGAGCTGACGCCTGAGGATACGCAGCACCTTCGAGAGCACCTTCAGGGGTGCTCGCCCTGCGTGGACTTCCTGCGCACGTACCGGGCGACGCCGGGCCTGTGCAAGCGGGCCCTGGCGCAGAAGATGCCGCAGGAGATGTCCACGAAGCTGACCGAGTTCCTCCGGTCGAAGATCAAGTCCGCGTCGTGAACCTGAAACAACTGTCGCTCCCGGAGCTGGAGCAGGCGCTGGCGCCGCTGGCCCCCACCCCCACCGCGATCCGCAAGGTGTTCGCCGCCGTGTTCGCGCACGGGGCCGCCACGGTGGAGGACGTGTGCCGGGCTCCTCAGGTGCCCAGGAGGGTGGCCGAGCACCTGCGGGCGCATGCGGAGCTGCCGCGCCTGGAGGTGGTGGAGCGGCGGAAGGCGGAGGACGGCTTCGTGAAGTACCTCTTCGCCTCGCCCCTGGGAGGGCGGGTGGAGGCGGTGCGGATTCCGATCTTCGAGGACAAGTACATCGTCTGCGTGTCGAGCCAGGTGGGCTGCGCGCTGGCGTGCGACTTCTGCATGACGGGGAAGCTGGGGTTCCAGCGCAACCTGAAGACGTGGGAGATCTTGGATCAGGTTCTCCAGGTGAGGGCGGAGGCGGACCGGCCGGTGCGCGGGGTGGTGTTCATGGGGATGGGGGAGCCGCTGCTGAACTACGCGGAGACGATCCGGGCGGCGCAGGTGCTGTCGAACCCGGCGGGGCTGGCGATTTCGGGCAGGTCGATCACCTTCTCCACGGCGGGGATGGTGCCGCAGATCCGGCGCTACACGAAGGAGGGGCACCCCTACCGGCTGACGTTCTCGGTGACGAGCGCGATTCCGGAGAAGCGGCTGAAGGTGCTGCCGATTGAGAAGGCGCACCCGCTGCCGGAGCTGGTCGAGGCGATCCGCGAGTACACGCAGGTGCGGTGCGAGCGGGCGATGATCGCGTACGTGGCGATCTCGGGGTTCAACCTGGGGTTGGAGGACGCGCTGGCGCTGAAGGAGACGTTCGAGGGGATCCCCATCAAGGTGGATCTGATCGACGTGACGGATCCGACGGGGAAGTACCAGCCGCCGACGGCGGAGGAGCTGAAGGCGTTCCGGGATCACCTGCAGGTGCTGAAGTCGCCCATCGCCCGGCGGTACTCGGGAGGGAAGGACATCGGCGCGGCGTGCGGGACACTGGAGGCCAGCCAGTACGGCGGCACGCTGCTGACGCCGCGGGTCTCGGGCGCGTAGTGGGTTCCCTCTGCCAGTGAAGCGGGCAGCGGACGTCTAAGCGCGTTCCAGTGCTCCGGATTTGTGTGGTCCCGTGATTTCCTGTTCGGCGTGTGCCGGTGCAGGGGCCATTCACTGGACGCCGATCCATGATCATGGATCAATGAACCCTCAATGAACGAGTTCGAGAAAGCGCTCTACGCCCACTGCCAGGAAGATTCTCAATACGAAGTTTTGTGGGCCCAGTGGACCTATGACAAGCGCCTTGTCGCACAGGCACTACAGGCCGTAGGAGTGCTATTCCCGCACTACAGCCTGCACGACGCTTCTCATTCGAACACGATTCTACGGCAACTTGCGCGTGTGCTTGGCACAAGCCGTATCGCAAGGCTCTCTCCAACCGACCTTTGGCTCCTTCTTGAGGCCGCGTACCACCATGACATCGGGATGGTCGTACCTGATGCACAGAAGCGGCAGTGGTGGCGCGAGCCTGCATTCCGTGTCCATCTGGACCGACTGAAAGAGTCCAGCGACAGGGATCTTCGGAGCGCAGCGGCGCTGCTGTCTTCGAAAAGCTTGGGATCTCTTGGTGACGACTGGCCATTCGAGGTGCAGCATGCATTGCTCCTCGCAGTGGCTGACTACGCCCGTCAGCAGCATCCGAAAATGGCCGAACAAATTGTTCTGCAGCCAGCCTTGGTTGGATTGGCCTCTCCACGAATACTGATTCCTAAGCGGGCTTTTCAACTTCTGGCCCTCATCTGCCGTCATCATGGGAGTAGTTTTGAGAAAGCACTAGAGCTCCCTGCCCGGGAGTCGGGCTATGGGACCGACGAAGCTCATCCTCGTTTTATCGCGTGCATGCTTCGGCTTGGAGATCTCCTTGATTTGGATGATGGACGGTTCTGCCCTGTGCTGATGAGCACCTTGAAAGGGTTGCCACCCTCGTCACATGCTCACGAGCGAAAGCACGCATCGATCCGGCATCTTCTTGTCAGCACGACGCGCATCGAAGTCGAGGCTGTCTGTGACGAGAACGATATCGCAGCGTACGATGAGACAGAGCGGTGGTTCGCTTGGCTGCGGGATGAATTAAAAAATCAAGCTGCACGGTGGGCCGATATTGTCCCTGCCGAAGACTTTGGATCGTTGCCAAGTGCGGGACGGATCGCTGCAAGGATCGAGGGACATACCATCTCGGATGATGGCAGGTTGCCGCGATTCGAAGTGGACCGAGAGGCCATGATCAAACTGGTTCGAGGGGCTAATATCTACGACCATCCTGTTAGTTTCCTGCGCGAGTTGCTCCAGAATGCAGTTGATGCAACGTTGCTTCGGTGCTGGAAAGAGCACTCTCACGAGATTATCTCGTGGGAAGCCGATGAGCATAAACGTGACAGCGTGATAGATCTGCTTCGGGGAAAGCTCAAGGCTTATCCGATTCGTGTCCGAATCCTTTACGACGGACCAGAGCCAACTCAGGAAGCTGCTCTGTCTGGAGGTAAATGCAGATTCAAGATCGTGATTGAAGACCAGGGGATGGGTATCTCCAAGGGAGATATTCATCATATGCAGTCAATCGGCGGGTCGCGTAAGAATCAGCGCAAGCAGCAGCGTCGCATGGATGTACCCGACTGGATGCAGCCATCAGGAATTTTTGGCATTGGCTTGCAGAGTGTCTTCCTGTTTTCAGATAGGATTGAGATTACCACACGCCCAGATGATGCGCCGGAGTGCCTGAAGATTACGCTTCATCGAGGAGAGGTGGGAAGTGTAGGTCAGATCATTGTCAAAGAACTAGGGGGTGTAAGTGCGTGGGGACGCCCTGGTACTATGCTTGAGTGCGATATTGAAGTGCCTCTGATGCCTCAAGGCTTTCGAACTCAGTCGCCGCGCATGCGAGGTGTGGAGGAGAAGTTTTTCGCCCACTTTGATGGTGTCAGAGGTACGAAGGTGCCTCTTGAGCTTGTTCTTGCTCAGGCAGAAGTCGAAGCCTTTGCGCGCGGAAGCCTTTGCCCTATCGAACTTGATGGTATGGCATCGAAACAGGAGTCCAGCGGCGTGCCTGCGGGTAAAGTGAGTAAAGTGGGGGAGGAGCAAAAGCGATATTTTGATAGGGAGACCAACGTTGAGTTACGGCTCTCGGCTAACTTGAATAGAACCAGGTATGCGTTTGGCGATGCTCCTTCGATGCTGCTTTATCGCGGTGTGAAGGTGAGCCAGGAAAGAATCCCTGGCAATGAGTTGTTCGAGATGAAGATCGACCTTCATTTTGGCCGAGCCGACGAGTTGCTCGCTTTGAGCAGGGAGCAGATCCGCCGCGACCAATTTGCGCTAGTTGAAGAGAAGACCGCGGAGGCACTCCTTCACGTCTTCCCACGCTATTACGATGACCTTCGAGCCGCTCCTGCAGCTAGAAATGAAATCTTGGCGGCGTCATTGTTTGCTGAAATTGAGGGACATCGTTGTGTTCCGCCTCGGAAATCCGACGGGCAGTGGCGTAGCGCAGAGGTTTTTGAGAGCGCATTGTTGGGTGATATCGTTGATTCTGATGTGGTTGAGGTCGTTACGACCGATCTTTCCGATGTCCCGCCAGAGGTTAAGAGAATAGATTCAGGTGAGCGTGAAGGAGAGTCGGTGCTGCGCTTGAGTTTTGGCGATGCCATGATGCCTTCGTATTTTTGGCCTCTTCTTCTTCGTACCCATAAGGCAGTGTTTGTAAACGACAGAGTGCTTAGTTTTGATGATGAAACCGGGGAGGAAGTGCTGGAATTCGTCTACCGCTTTTATCGTGCGCATGATCGTGCCCCTGGACCTCTTGCTGGGGACGAATCGGTGCAGTCGGTGCTTCGTCGAATTGGCTCGAATCGCACGAGGGGTGTGTACAGCAGTTTTCGGAGTACAATGCCTGCTGCTCCTGGCTTCGATTCACTCCAGATAACCAAGACTCCGGTCCGATCGCTGAGCCTGCATGGGAAGCTTGCTCCGCGGATGGTTTGTCCATTTAGTTTCTATGGGAATGCGATCCGTATAGTCAATCTGGTTGATGTGGTGAGTTGGACTGTGCAGAATGCTGGTAATGGGCAGGTTCGCGCTCTGAAGCAAGCTGATATGAGGCAGGCAAAGATGCTTGTGGCTAGCGAGTTTCTGCGATTCATTGAATATTCTAATCAACTCATGGAGGGCAAGTGGGCTGCCAAGGTCGCGTACGATATGGCAGAGGTCCGCTTCGTGCTGAGTAAAGAGTTTGGGCCTTTGAAGACACAAGTCAAAGGCGCATTATAGATTCTTGCGCATGCGGTTGCTCGGTGCAAATGCGCGATCTTGGGACCCGCACTGCTGAACGTGCAGAGCCGTTCGTTGGGTGACGAATCGTTGTAGACATGAACTCTCTTTATTATCGCCTCCTCATTTTGGCGTTCATGAGCTTGCTGGGGTGTGCTCGCACGCCAGTTCAACAGTTCACCGCTCTTGGATCTGGCAGTCAGCCACAGTCACATTCTCGGACCATCAATTCTTTTAATTCTGGAGTTAATGCTGGAGATGACGGTCAGGCTACTTGGGCATCTCCATCCTTGCCTCCTCCCAAGTCTAAAGACGATGAACCCAGCTTTTGTCAGTTGAATCCTGGAGCATGTCCGCCTCTCCCATCATCTGCTGAGCCAGAACTCAACGAGCCTGAAGGCCAGGCTCAGGATCCATGGAAATCATTAGCATGCATTCAAGCATGCGATGCCGGTGCCGAGGCCATGGAACGTTTCTGTCAGGCTCTTCCAAATAATACTAAGAGGCAGAAAGAGATTAGAGCCATCTGTTGGGGAGTCAGCAGCGGTAGCAAGGCTGCATGTGTCGTGTTCTGTCGGGCCTGCTTCGGTCCCCCGAGATCTCCCTGAGGTAAAGACCCATGACAGCTGAAGAGTGGCGGCCGAAGCCGACCCAAGTGGAGGACCCCATCGCTGACGATTACTGGGAGTACGTCACTCCGCGTGGCCAACGTCGTACGGCAAGGCTGACGGTGGGACGGCCTATCCATCATGAACCCGCGCGAGCATGGTACTGCCCTCTCCTCATTGAGGGACATACCCCTGGAATTAAAGCGGTATTCGGCGAGGGGCCTGTGGATGCGTTGATGAACGCGATGGCCTTGGTCCGGACGTTCTTCGAGCAGAACTTTTATATTGTGCCGGGGGTCAAGCCAGGAGGGGCTAATCGGAAGAGGTCCTCCACCGCAAAGCGGTCACAGCGCAAAGCGGCCAAGCAAAAGATTCCCTCGGAAAAGCCACGGAAAGTTCCTCGAAGGAAACCCAGAAGCATCTGACTCATCACACGCTGGCGAGTTGCACGGCTTGGTGGAAGAGCTGGGAGAGGGTGAAGTCCAAGGAGGTGCCCAGGTTGTTGCTGGGGACTTGGAGCAGGTGGTGGGCTCGGAGGAATGGCAGCCATGCGCGCGGCCCCACCACCACGGCGGCCTCGAGCAGTGAGCGGCGCGGCACCCATCGCCCACCCAGGTGTTTGACGAACAGTTCCCCCAGGTAGCCGCCGAGCATGGGCACGAGCCTGTCGCGCTTGAAAGGAGGCATGTACTCCTTGAACTCGGCCCAGCGCTCGAGGCCCACGTAGTCATCCACCTCCACGATGGAGCCAGGCTCCTGGCCCAACACGGAGGGGTGCTGGGAGTGGAGCAGGGCGATGAGGTACTCGGCTTGGTGGGCATAAAAGGCCACCTTGCCCGAGGGATCCTCCACATCGGTCTGGATGGCATGAGCCGGGAGCCACTCGGCCACAGGAGGAGGACGGTAGCGGTTGTAGCGCTCGATCTCCTTGCGGCGGCTGGACAGATCCGTCGAGCGTTGGAGGATGAGCTCGATGAGGCCGGAGATGTCCGGGTCGAAGTGCTTGTCCAAAGGTTGGAAGGCGAGGCTGCGCTCCAGCAGGGATCGCTCGACCTCTTCGAGGTGGAGCTCGGGGCGGAGGTGAGCGAGGCAGCGGGCCTGAGCGCTGCGGGCCTCAGGGCTGTCAAAGTCGGCGAGGGTGGGGCGCGACAGCCAGAGCACACCGCCGCAGGGCAGGGATTCGACGGAGTGAGCGGGGAGGGTGAGCACGCGCTCGCGCCCTAGCGAGTCCACCAGGGGTTTGCCGTAGACGTTGAGCCAGTAGGTCTCGTAGACGCCTGGAGGAGAGGTAGGGTCCGTCGTATGCGGGTCGCCTCCCAGCAGTTCATCCGCGCGACTGTGAACGAAGCCATATTCCACGGGTCCCAGGTGCTGGCACAGCGCGCGCACCAGACGGACCACCTGTTGGCCTCGTTCCACGGCTGTCGCCTCTTGCCGGAAGAAGCTCAGCGGAGAGGTGAGGCAAAGATAGAGGCCAGCACCGCTTCCACCAAAGGACATGCTCCAATAGGCCTCCGGCTCTTTCTTCCTTTTCAGAGGCAGCCAGGAGGAATCTTCAGAGGCATTCCGGATGAGTTCTTCGTGGGCCCGCTGCCGCGTGTAGCGGTAGCGGCGTTTCCCAGGCACCGTGTCGGGTGTGAGGAAGCCGGCCTCTTGTTCGATGACCTCCAACACCGCGTCCACTCCCTCGTCGCCCGAAGCCACGGGGTTGACCGTAAAGTAGAGGGCGACCCATAGCTCGTCGGAGTGGTTCCACTCTGCGTAGCTCATCATTCGAAGTGCACCTCTACCCGCCCAGGGCTTCACAACCTGTCTGCCGGGTGGGCCTGTGAGCCGGCTGCACCCGCCGAGGAGTCAGTAGCCTCCCTGTCTCTGCAGTCGTTCACGCGCCGGGGACGTGTGACGGTGCGGAGGCGCGCCCCTCAGGCAGCGCGGCGGAAGCCGTAGACCCACGCGCCCGCGGCCACGAGCGCGGGCAGCACCACGGTGGCAGTGAGCGTGAGGAAGATGGCGTCATTGGCCGGCTGGCCCATCAGGTCCACGCCCGACACGCGCAGCCACGCCTTCACGCACGTGACGGCCCAGTTGGAGAAGTTGGCGGCGATGACGAGCCAGGCCAGGCGCTGCTGGCCCACGGCGCCGTAGCGCAGCATGGGCAGCGTCCACGCCACGCCGAGCAGGAAGAAAGTCCCCATCAGCGCGTTGAGGTGGGCGGCCAGGGCCATGTGCGGATCGGCGGGCAGCTTGCCCGTCATGGCCGAAGAGACATAACCACCCGTGAGCAGACCGATCAGCATGAGCCAGGCGGCGGCGTGCGCCATCAGGCGCGCGGCGGGCAGGGGCGCAGGGGTGGCGGTGGGCGCTGGAGTGGGGGATGCTTCGGCGCTCGGGGGTGGGGCGAGGTGGGGCGCAGGGGGCATGGTAGGTGTCCGCCATCTTACGGCGTCACCCGGGCAGATGCCGAACCGGGTTGCCGGGCCCGCCTGCCCAGCCCACCTCGGCAACGGTGCGGCGGTCCTGGAATGACTGAAGAGGGGAAGCGCGGATGGTGGAGTTCATCGATCACTTCATCAGGACGCTGGGGCTGGCGGGGCTGCTCGTCCTGGGGCTGGCGGCGATGCTGGAGTACCTGGTGCCGCCCTTTCCCGGGGACACCATCACCCTGCTGGGCGGCGTGTACGCCGTGCGTGGCGATCACCCGTGGCCGCTCGTCTTCCTCATTGTGACGGCGGGCAGCGTGGCGGGCGCGGCCATCAACTACTGGTTCGGCACCTGGCTGGCGCGGCGCTTCGAGTCGCACCCCCACAAGAGCTTCTTCGGCCTCACGCACGCCCGGCTGGAAGAGGTCCAGGCCCGGATGCGCCGGGGTGGGCCGTGGCTGTTGCTCGTCAACCGCTTCCTGCCCGGTATCCGCGGCATCATCTTCATCGCCGCGGGGACCGCGCGCATTCCCCGCCGCAACGCGCTGCTGCTGGGCGCGATCTCCGCCATGGCCCACAACGGGCTGGTGCTGGCCATCGGCCATGCGGTGGGCGGCAACCTCGAGCGGCTGGAGTCGCTGGTGGCGCGCTACCAGCTGGCCGTGGTGGTGCTCGTCCTCATTGGCGTGCTCGCGGTGGTGGTCCGGGCTCTGGCGCGGCGCACTCCAGCCACCTGAGCCGGGCCCGCTCCGGAGGCAGCGGGCCGGTGCTGGCAGGCCCCACTTCTCAACGATTGAGAGCGGTGGGCAGTCCGGCGCGGCTGCCTCTTCTGGCTCCCCCTCGAAGCTGGTTAAGTCCGGCTCATGCTCCGCACTCGGCCCTGGCTCCTGTTCCTCGTGGCGCTCGTGATCACCGGTGCCTGCCGGTGTGACGAGCCGGGCGTCGGTGGCGCGCGCGGGGACTTCCGGCCAAGAGAGACGGAGGTGGACTTCGGCCGGGTGCTGGAGGGCGAGCAGTGCCGCCGCACGGTGACGCTGCTGGGCACGGGGCGCGCCGGGGTGACTGTGACGGCGGCGACGGCCAGTCCGTTCTCGGTGGTGGAGGGCTCGGTGTTCGTCCCCGGCGGAGGGACGGCGACGCTGGAGGTGGTGTTCACCGCGGGGAGCGAGCCGGTGGAGGGGACGCTGGTGCTCACCGCCGGGAGCCGCACCGAGAACGTGGTGCTCCGCGGCGTGGGCGTGCGGCCCCTGGCGTGCATTCCCACGGTGCAGTGCCACGAGTCCCACTTCGAGCTGGAGCCGGGCGTGTGTGTGGAGACTCCGGCGCCGGATGGGACGATCTGCATCCCCTCCAGCCGCTGCGAGGAGCGAGGCCGCTGCCAGGCGGGCGTCTGCGTCGGCTCGCCGCGCCTGTGTGACGATGACGACCCGTGCACGGTGGACGCCTGCTCGCCCACGGACGGCTGCGTGACGGCGCCCGTCGTGTGCCCCCGGCCCGCGAACCCCTGCAAGGTGGGCGTGTGCCGGCGGACGAGTGGCTGCGGCGAGGAGAACGCCGCGGACCTCTCCTTCTGTGGCAGCGTGGACTGCAAGACGGCGAACCTCTGCCTCTCCGGCGCCTGCCGCGCCCTGCCCACGCCCGAGGGGACCATGTGCTCTCCGGCGACCCCATGTCAGGGGGAGGGCAAGTGCACCTCGGGGGAGTGCGTGCGGCCGGATGCAGGGGAGCTTCGCCCGACGTTCTCTCAGCGGCTCGGCGGGGTGCCCGTGACGGAGCCTGGAGGGCCGGTGCTGCTCGCCTACGAGGGCGGGCTCTACACGTCCGTGTGTAGCGAGGACGCGGGGTGCCGGCTCGTGGCCTTCACGGAGAACGGCCTGGTGCGCTTCCAGGCGCCCTATCCGGATGGCGGGCCGCGCACGCTGCTGACCGTGTCCGACGGCGGCGTGCTGGTGCGCGAGCCCGAGGCCCTCGAGAGCTATGCCCTGTCCAGCCCTGGCGAGCGCCTGTGGCAGGCCTCCCTGGCCGGGGAGGTGCCTCCTGGCCTGGGACTGGAGCCCTCGACGGGCGTCGGGCGGGTGGCGCTCACGGCGGAGGGAGAGGTGGTGGCGCTCGTGTCGTGGCGGGCTGCCGGGGACGGCGGGGTGGCGATGGATGGAGGCGTGGATGCAGGCACTCCCGAGCCGTTCGCGACGCTCGTGGTGCTGGGCAGGGACGGAGGCGTTCGCCGGGCCGGGCCCGTGGAGGGGTTTGCCGGTGAGGGCGCTCGCGTGGCGCTCGATGAGCAGGGCACCGTCCTGCTGGGTGCGGAGGGAACGGGGCGCGTGTCACGCGCGGACCCGGAGCCGGGAGACGCGGGCACCGGCTTCATCACCACCCCGGTGGTGGGCGCGCAGCAGGATGGCGGGACGTCGCTGGCCGTGGCGGGTGGGCGCCTCTTCGCGGGGGCTCGGCTCTTCGCCAACAGGGAGGACGGCGGCGTGGCGTGGGTGGACTGGGATGGGGGAGCGCAGCAGCTCACTCCACTGGATGAGCCGGCGCTGCTGCTGGATGACGTCGGCTACGCCTTCGCGCGGGCGTGCCCGGACGGAGGCAGCACTCCCTGCTCGCGCGAGCTCGAGCGGCTGGTGCTGCGCGCCATGAATGCGCAGACGGGGCAGACCGCCTGGGAGGTGTCCGTGCTCCCCCTGGATGCCCCCGGCACGCTCTACGAGGCCTCGCTGATGCACGGTGGCGCGGTGGGCACGCTCACCGACGTCGCTCTGGATGGAGGCCCGCTGGCCCACGTGCAGCTCTTCGCCGCGGGAGAGCGGGTGGCCATCTGCCCGCTGAGGGACAGGCCCCGCATCGCCGGCGCGGCGCACGTGGGGCGCTTCCTCTATGTCGTGCTGGAGCGAGACGGCACGTGGCGGCTGGAGGCGTTCGATCTGGGGCCCTTCGGGACCGCCGAGACGCGGGGCTGGCCCGAGCGCCATGGCGTCTCGGGGACCCGCCGCGCCATGCCTTGAGCCGGCGCGCGCTCCCTACTTCTTCGGCAGGGCGCGGACGATCTCCGCCATGCTCGAGTCGAAGGTATCCCGAGGCACGAAGCCCAGCACGCGCTGGGCCTTCTCGACCGAGAAGCTGCCCCGGAACGACAGGAACTCGGGCACCTGATCCGGGTCATGGGAGGGCAGCGAATCCTGGGCGAAGAAGCGGGTGTAACGGTTCCAGGGCACATGGCCGTCGATGATGTTGAAGGTCTGTCCGGCCGCTTCATCGACGCGCAGGGCGCGGACCACGGCGTCAGCCAGGCTGCTGATGTGGAGGTAGCCCAGGATCGTCCTCCCCTCATCCACATGGGGGAACTTGCCTTCTGCGATGAACGGCGGGAACACCGTGCCCCAGGTGGAGGTGGGGTGCACGCCGAGGACGACGGCGGGGCGCAGGATGACGGTGTGGAGGCCCTTGGCCGCCACGGCGTTCACGGCCTGCTCTGCCTCGACCTTGCTCACGGCGTAGGAATCTCCCGTCGTGCTCAGCGGAGAGGCTTCGTCCACGACTCCCTGCCGGTTCCGCAGGGGGTAGATGGCCACGGTGGAGATGTGCACGAAGCGCTGGCAGCCAGCGGCGAGCGCGGCCTCGGCGAGGGTGGCCGTGGCCCGCGTGTTCACCCGACGGGCCTCGGCCAGCTCCGGCGCGGCCGTGGCGGCGGTGTGCACCACGCAGTGAGCCCCCCGCAAGGCGGCCTCCTGGACGCGCACGTCCGTGAAGTCTCCCAGGATGACCTCGATCCCCGCCCGCTCCAGCTCCGCCCGGGCCTGGGGATTGCGGACCAGTGCCCGGACCCGCATGCCCTCGGTGAGCAGGCGCTGGGAGACGTACGACCCCACGAATCCGTTGGCCCCCGTGACGAGGACGACCTTGTCTCGCAGCTCCATGTCCACCTCTCCCATCGGTTCGGCTTTGGGGACGCTAGGACGCCCCATCCGTGTCCACCCACAGATCCTCGAAGCGGACCTGGGGAGGCGTCATGTGCAGCCGCAGGGCCTGCACCGTGGGGCTCGCCACGGCGTAGATGCGGTCGTGGTACAGGGGAATGAGCGGGCAGTCCTGCTCGAAGAGCTCCTCCGCGCGGCGGTAGAGCTGGTAGCGCAGGTCCGGATCAATGGACACCCGCGCCTCGGAGGTCAGCCTGTCCAGCTCCGGGTTCTTGTAGCCCAGCGGGTAGATCGTCTGCGCGCTCGAGTTGAGCAGGAAGTAGAGGAAGTTGTCCGGGTCCGGGTAGTCCGCGATCCACAGCGTGCGGAAGGCGGGGATGCGCCCGGAGCGCAGCCGCGTCGTGTAGTCCTGCGGGGGCAGCTCCACGTGGTGCAGGTCCAGCAGCCCCGCCTCGATGAGCGGCCGGAACAGCACCTTGTCCTCTTCGGAGGTGTCACGTCCGGTGGGGAAGTAGATGGTCAGCGGGATCTTGCGCACGCCGGCGTCGCGCAGCAGCTGCTCGGCCCGCGCCACGTCAGCGCTCGGCATCACGGGCTGGTGGGTGTCCTGCAGCAGCTCGGGCGGGGTGAGCGTGCTCGCCATGCGTGCCCCGGGGTGGAAGCGCTCCACCAGGGTGGGGATGTCCAGCCCGGCGCGGATGGCCTGGCGCACCCGCACGTCGTCATAGAGGGGCTCGCGCAGGTTCAGGCCCACGAAGGCGGTGGAGGGCGTGGAGCTGGCGATGACCTGGAACATCTCCATGCCGGGGCCCTGCGCCTGCTCGGCATACAGGAAGGAGACGAAGTCCACCTGGCCCGCCTGGAGCTGGTGGATCGCCTCCCGCCGCGAGTCCGCCAGCCGGAACTCGAGCCGGTCCAGCAGGGGCTGCCCCTCGCGGAAGTAGGTAGGGTTGCGCTCGAGGATGATGCGCTCCTCCTCGAAGCGCTCCAGGCGGTAGGGGCCGGTGCCCTGCAGGTGCCCGGTCGCGTCCACCCGGGCGACCGCCGTGGGGGTCAATGCCAGCAGGTGGAGGAAGAAGGCCTTGGGCTCCTTCAGCCGGATCTCCAGCGTCGCGTCGTCGATGATCTGGATGCCGTGCACCTCGCGCGAGGTGCCGTTGACGTAGTCCGCCGCGCCCGCGATGTCCTCCAGGAGGGTGCGGTCCGGCGAGCGCACCTCCGGGTTCAACAGGCGCTCGAAGTGGCGCTTCACGTCGTACGCCGACAGCTTCACCCCGTCGTGGAAGGTGACGCCGCGGCGTAGGAAGAAGCGGAAGACGCGCGCGGAAGGGTCCGCCTCCCAGCGCTCGGCCAGGTCCGGTGCCAGCACGCCATCCTCCAGCCGCAGCAGCCCAATGAAGACGCAGGCGCACAGCTCCGAGAGCTGGTTCTCCACGCTGAAGAGGGGATCCAGCGTCTGCTTCGAGCGCAGCGCCGCGGCCTGATGGATGCCGACGCGCAGCAGGCCCCCGGCGCGGGGCCGGGGCAGGCGGAAGCGGAACACCTCCGCCTCCAGGTTCGACGTCTCGTGGCTGAGCTGATCCACCGTGCGGCTCAGCTCGTCACCGATGCGGATGACGCGGCGGGCGTCCTCTCGCACGCGGGTGACCTCCTCGCGGATGGCCGTCTCGCCGCCGGTGAGCACCCCATGGGCCTTGCGGATGTCGTTGATGGCCGCCGTCAGCCGGACCACCGCCTCGGAGAGCTGGTGCCCGGTGCGGGCCTGGCCCTCCACCTTGTCCGTGGCCTCGCGCGCCAGCCGCGCCATCTCTCCGGTCTGCCGGACGAGCTCGCGCGCATGGCCCACCTGCTCGATGGCGGCCCGCGTCACATCGTCCACCTGCAGCGCCACCCGGCGGCTGGCGGCGACCACCGTGGTGCCCTGCTGCTCCAGGCGCTTGGTCTCCTCCACCGTGGACTCCACGGCCGCGAAGGTGCGCTGGGTGATGTTGCGGATCTCCGCCAGCGCCGCCGCCGCCCGGTCGCCCAGCTGCACGCCCACGGTCGTCTGCTGCCGGCCCTCCCTCACCAGCACCACGGCGGTGCCCACCGCCTGCCGCACGCCGGTCACCATGGTGGCGATCTCCCGCGTGGAGCGCGCGGTGCGCTCGGCCAGCCCGCGGATCTCGTTGGCCACCACGCCGAAGGGGCGCCCGTGCTCGCCGGCCTGCGCGGCGATGATGGAGGCGTTGAGCGCCAGCAGGTTCGTCTGGTCGGCGATGTCCTGGATGACGTCGACGATGCGGCCGATCTCCGAGGAGCGCACTCCGAGCGAGTCGACGAGCTCGGCGGTTTTGCGCACCGTCTCCTCGACCTGGTACATGCCCTTGACGCTGTCGTTGACGAGCTCCTCGCCGCGCTTGGCGGTGTCCGTCACCGCGACGGCGAGCTGGTTCGTCTCGCTGGCGCGGCGGCGCACGGCGTCGATGCCGCTGCCCACCAGGGAGACGAAGCTCTCGGCCTCGTTGGCGAAGCGCGCCAGCTCGTCTCCCGCCATGGCGATGTGGGCCAGCCGCTCGCTCATGGCCTGCACCAGCTCGCTGGTGTTGTGGGAGAACTCGTCCAGGATGGACAGGGCGCGGCCCACCTGCTGCAGCCGCTCCGTCATCTCCGCCAGCGCGCTCGTCGTCTCGTTGGCGAAGCTGTCCATCTGCTCCACGCGCTGGCCCGTGGCGCTGAGGCTCTCGCCCATGCTGGAGACGGCGTTCAGGGAGCGCTCCACCGCCAGGCCCTGGCGCCGCGCGGCCTCCAGGAGGATGCGGGCCTCGTCGGCGACGCTGGTGCTGGTGCGGTGCAGGTTCACCGTCACCCGCTGCACCTGGGAGATGGCGCGGCGCAGCGACACCAGGAGGCGGTGCACATCATCCCGCCCCTCGAACTCGGCGCGGGTGGAGATGGCCAGATCGCCTTCAGCCAGGCGGGTGATGATGCGCCGGCGGGTCTGCCCCCGGCGCCCGGCCCAGGAGAACCAGGTGAGCCACCCACCCAGCAGGTAGAGGCCCGGCGTCACTACGAGGAGGAGGAGCCAGGCGGCCAGGGTGCGCGGCTCTCCCGTGAGGGCGCGCAGCAGCCCGCCGAGGATGACCGCGCAGATGAGTCCCCCGACGAGGCCGAAGCCGAAGAGGTACCGTTTGGCTCCCATGAACAGCCGTGAAGCTACCCCGCCTTTCCGCGCCGCACCTCAAAAGCTTGCACGTCCCGGCTCGGGGTGGGCCTTGCTCGCCACCCTGGCCCTGGTCCTACCTGCTACGTCCACCGGGTTGACGGGGGGAGGGTCCACGGCGCCCCAGGCTCAGGAGGACTCAGCACGTTACCTCTTCGCGTGGCGGGGAGTGCCGGTGGGGAGGGTGACGCTGACGCGGGCGCCGGGGCGCTTCACCTATGCCTCGCTCCACCTGCACACGCGGGAGGGTCAGGTAGGAGTCCTCACACGGGAAGTGAAGCTGGCGCTGGATGGGCGGGGGCGGGTGGAGGGCTCGGGCGCTGTGCCCCAGGCGCTGTGGCTGTGGCGGGGTCCGCCCGGTGCTGGGTGTGTGACGGCGCGGGAGGAGCTGACGGGCCGGGAGGGCCCCCACTGTGTCACCGCTGTGCGGGGGCGCGAGGTGGAGGGGACGATGCTGGGCACTCCCTTCCTGGCGCGGTACGGCGCGACCGGGCAGCTCGAGGTGTTGGAGGTGGGGGACTCGCGCTTCACGGTGACGGCACCGGGGGAGCGGCTGCGTCCCCCGCCGGAGCTCTTCTCCGAGGGGATGCCGGTGGAGGGGGAGCGAGGAGCGCTGGCCTTCACGCCGCCCTGGCCGGTGCCCGCGAGGCTTCCGGGGATGACGCCGTGGGAGGCCGGTGCGGCCCGGGCGCTGGCGGAGCGGGTGCATGCGTCGTTCCCGGAGAAGAGGCCGGGGGCGGCGGACTGGCGCGAGGGTGGGGAGGGGGAGGCGGGAGGCTGCCTGGCGCACGCGCTGCGCTTCGCGAAGGAGGCGGCGGTGCTGGGGCAGCGGGTGGCGCTGGTGCACGGGCTGCTGGTGGTGGACGGGGGGCCCGCGCGTCCCCACGCGTGGGTGCGGGTGGCGCTGGCGGAGGGGGGCGAGCTGGAACTGGATCCCACCTCATTGGATCCCGTGCTGCCGGAGACGCACCTGCCCCTGGCGCTGGTGGATCCCCGAGGCTCCTCGCGTGAGGCCGGCGAGCGCTGGCTGGAGCTGCTGCGCGGGACTCGCCGCATCGTGCGGCGGCCCTGAGCTGTGCCTCACTCGAAGGGGATGAGGGACAGCTTCGCTCCCGCGGGGGCGCCGAGCACCTCCTTGGCGGGCCCCGGCAGGTAGAGGATCTGATCCTCCACCCGGGCCTGCGTGCGCACGGAGCGGAAGCGGTTGCGGCCGGACTCCCGCTCGAAGGCGACGAGCACGTCATCACCCTCCCGCTCGAAGTCCTCGTCAGCCAGCTTCACCGTGCGGTAGCGGCGCACCAGGGAGAGGTCCGCCACCTCGGCCTCGAAGTGCGGCCCTCCGTCGAACGGGTCGATGCGCTCCACGTACTTGAAGCCGATGCGCTCCAGCATCCGCTGTACGCCGCGCGTCTGCGGCCCCACCTCGCCCAGCACCTTCTGCACCCGCGTCGGGAAGAGCGAGGCGTAGATGTCCGAGGACGGGAACAGCTCCTTGATGAACTCCTTGTTCTGCCGGCTGAGCCGGTCCGCCTCCTGGTAGCTCAGGCCGGTGAACTTCCGGCCGCACGCCTCCCACAGCAGGCTGCGCCCGTCGGGCAGCAGCGGCGGGAGCAGCTCCGCCAGCACTCGAGGCCGGAACAGGCGCCGGTGCATGGCGATGAAGAGGAAGCGCACGTACGACAGCTGCTTGCCCGGCTTGTCCGCCGTGGCCCGGTAGGGGGGATCCACCACCAGCCCGCCCACCTCGGTGGGGCCTGAGTAGTTGTAGGCGATGGAGAGCACCTTGTGCCGCAGGTGCCGCTCCAGCGAGGCGGAGTAGTGCTCGCGCTCGCTCACCTCGTAATAGATGTGCGGGGCCTCGTAGGTGCCGTGCTGGGCGATGATCATCGACGTGCCGATGATCGTCTCGTTCCGAGTGTCCTCGAGCACGAAGAGGTACTCGCGCTCCACCGGGTCCTTCACCTTGCCGGCGAAGCTCTTCACGGACTTGTCGATGATGGCCGACAGGGTCTCTTCGTTGTTGGGAAGGTTGACGGTGTTGAGCACCGCGGCGAGCCGTTTGAGGCCCGCCAGGTCGCTCTTCTGGACGTCGCGCAGGACGAGCATGGGGGACACCTGGGACGCCCTGGACAAGGAGGGCGCCGCGGAGGGGTGGGGACCATACACCACCCCTGCCCACAGTCAGCCTCTTGTCTGCACGCCTGAGCAGCGGGACGGCTTGGCGCCCTGCGTCAAAGGAGAGGCCTCTCTCTCCTGGCTGCAGGCCTTGGGCAATCCCTGACACGCTGGAAACATGTCTCGGAGCGCCGGGCCCCTGGCTGCCTGCACGCTCTGGCGTCGAGGGCTCGGGAACAAAGTGAAGCAGAAATGAAACATGTTTCTTCGCTAGGGTGCGCGAACGTTGGCTATCCAACCTTCGCGAGGGCCCATCGAATTGAGAACCGCTCTTGTTTCGCTGGTGATGTTTTGGGTCTCTGGTCCGGCCTGGGCAGGTGTCGTCTGGAGGGGTGACTTCGAGACGGGAGACCGCTCGCAGTACTCCGCGGCGCACCTGGTGAGCGCGGACCGGCTGCAGGTGGTGACGTCTCCGGTGGCGGAGGGGCGCTATGCGCTCAAGGTCACCGTGAAGCAGGGAGACGATCCCATCAACGCCAGCGGCAACCGCAACGAGCTGGTGTACCTGAGCAACGAGGCCGCGGGCTCGGAGTACTACTACCGCTGGAAGGTGATGTTCCCGGCGGACTACCCCAGCGTCCGCACGTGGCAGCTCTTCACCCAGTGGCACCATGACGGGTGCTGCGGCTCGCCGCCGGTGGAGTTCTACGTCTACGGCGAGGAGCTGCGGCTGAGGCTCACGAACGGCGCGGACGTGTGGACCGCGCCGCTGGTGAGGGGCGTGTGGCACGAGCTCGTCTTCCACGTGAAGTGGTCGCCGGACCCGGCCGTGGGCTTCGTCGAGCTGTGGCACAACCGCGAGCAGGCCCTGCCCAAGCGCAGCGCCGCGACGATGTACGCGGGGACGAAGAACTACCTGAAGCTGGGGCTGTACCGGAACGACACCATCACCCAGGTGGGCGTCGTCTACCATGATGGGTTCATGCAGGCGACGCAGCTCGCGGACGTGCTCCCGCCGCCTCCCGCCCCCGCGCCGGATGCGGGCACTTCGCCCTCCACTCCTTCGCAGGAGCCCGGCTCGGGCAGCGAGACGGCTCCGCCCGGGGGCGTACCGGGGGACACCTCAGGGCCGGTGGAGCGGGGCTCGGAGACGGAGGCGGCGACCGCTGGCTTGGGCTGCTCCATGGCGGGGAGTCCGCTGGCGGCCATCGCCCTGCTGGCCCTGCTCGGGGGGCTGAGTCTCCGCCGTCGGCGCTGAGGCGCTGGAGCCTCCGTCCGTGCGCGGGTAGGTTCGCCGCCCGCCATGAGCCAGGAACACGACGAGCCAGTGCCCCACATGAAGTCCGAGGAGTTCCGACAGCTGGGCCACCAGATGGTGGACTGGATCGCGGACTACTGGGCCCGCATGGAGTCCTTCCCGGTGCGCGCGACAGTGGCGCCGGGCGAGGTGCTCGCGAAGCTGCCACCGCACCCTCCCGAGCAGGGACTGGGCGGGGCGGAGGGGTGGGACGCCGTCTTCAAGGACCTGGAGTCGGTGGTGCTGCCGGGCGTCACCCACTGGCAGTCGCCCTCCTTCTTCGCCTACTTCCCCGCCAACGTCTCGGGGCCCTCGGTGCTGGGGGAGCTGCTGTCCGCGGGGCTGGGCGTGCAGGGGATGCTCTGGTCCACGGGCCCCTCCTGCACCGAGCTGGAGACCCGTGTCCTGGACTGGCTGGCGGAGCTCACGGGGCTACCGGAGTCCTTCCGCTCCACCTCCCAGGCGGGGGGCGGAGTCATCCAGGGCACCGCGAGCGAGGCCACGCTGGTGGCGATGGTGGCGGCTCGGGCCCGCGTGCGGCGGCAGCGTCCCGGGGATGCGCCGCTCGTCGCGTACTCCTCCACCCAGGCACACTCCTCCGTGCTCAAGGCAGCCATGCTGTCCGGGGTGGCGCATGGCGCGAGTGACACCACGCACGTGCGCCTGCTGGAGACGGACAGCGCCTACGCCCTGCGCCCCGAGGTGCTGGAGCGTGCCATCACCGAGGACCTGGCCGCGGGCCGGCAGCCCTTCTTCGTCTGCGCCACGCTCGGGACCACCTCCTCGGGAGCGATCGATCCGCTGGGGCCGATCAGCGAGGTGATGAAGCGCACGGGACTCACGGCCATGGGAGGCTGGCTGCACGTGGATGCGGCGTGGGCGGGCTCGGCGCTCGTCTGCCCGGAGCACCAGGGCCTGGCCGCGGGCATCGAGGGGGTGGACTCGCTCGCCTTCGATCCCCACAAGTGGCTGCTGACCAACTTCGACTGCGACGCCTTCTACACGCGGGATCGGGCGGCGCTGGTGGAGGCGCTCAGCGTGACGCCGGAGTACCTGCGCAACGCCGCCAGCGCCAGCGGCTCCGTCATCGACTACCGCGACTGGCAGGTGGAGCTGGGCCGCCGGTTCCGGGCGCTGAAGCTGTGGTTCGTCGTGCGCCACTACGGCGCCAACGGCCTGCGGGCCTATATCCGCGAGCACGTGCGGCTGGCCGCGCTGTTCGAGTCCTGGGTGCGCGAGGACGCACGCTTCGAGCTGGCCGCCCCGCGCTCGCTCAGCCTGGTGTGCTTCCGTCTCGCGCCACGCCCGGGAGAGCTCCCCGAGGCCACGGACGCACGCAACCGCGCGCTGCTGGAGCGATTGAACGCCACAGGGAGCGCGTTCCTCTCGCATACGGTGCTGCCAGGAGTGGGGGGCGCGCCCGCGCGGTACGTGCTGCGCATGGCCATCGGCGCCCCGCGCACGCAGGAGCAACACGTGCGCTCATGCTGGGAAGCGCTCCAGCGGCTCGCCGGGGAGTGACGGGCCGCGAGCGCCTGCTCGGAGAGGGGCGGGGGTCTACCAGTCGTCCGCCTTGGGACGGTTCTGGCCCATGGCGAAGGTGGAGTTGACGAAGGAGATCAGCGACATCTTCATCAGGTCCTTCAGCGCCTTCTGCTCCTCGGCCTTGGCCTGCAGCTCGGCGTTGAACTCGCTCCCGGCGGCGGGAGCCGGCGTCTGGCCCTGGGCGGGAGTCGGGGTGCCCACGCCCGGGACGCCCGACGTCATCGCCTGCAGGTAGGGCGCGCCGAAGCCGGGCACGCCGCCGGAGTTCGAAGAGATCGCCGAGGCGATCACGCTGGAGCCCGTCAGGCCCGCGCGGCCCGCGGTGGCAGCGGGCGTGCTTCCCGACACGAGCGTGCCGAAGCTGGTGCGAGCAGTCTGGGTGGTGCTGGCTGCGGTGGTGGTGACGGGCATCCGCGCGCCGCCCAGGGTGTTGACGTTCATGGCTCCTCCAGAGACGGAATCCGGCCTGGATCACAGATCGGCTTCCCACCTTATTATCGGCCAGGAAGGCCCTGGAGTTGCGACCCTCTTTTCCTCAGGCATTTCAGGGGGTTGGGAGGAAGAGAGGCTCAGTGTAGGCTCGTGGCCCATGGCAGCTCCTACTCCCGTGGCCAAATGCCGGACGCACCCGGCGAAGCTCGCAGGCTGGACCTGTGACGCGTGCAGCGCCTCCCTGTGTCCCCAGTGTGTCGCGGAGGAGCGGTACGGCACCGTCTCCGTGGAGTCCTGCGCGCTCTGTGGGGGACGGGCCCTGGTGCTGAAGCACCACCGCTCGCACCGTTCCTACGCGTCGCGGCTGGTGGACTCGGTGCGCTTCATGGTGAAGCCGTCCACCCTGCTGTCGATCCTGGCGCTGGGGCTCTTCTGCACCTTCATGCACTGGGTGGGAGGCTTCCTGGGCTGGGTCCTCGCGGCGGCAGCCACCTGGGCCTATCTCTTCTACGCCTTTCTCGCGGCGGCCCGGGGAGTGGAGCTGGACGTGCCGGACTTCACCTCCATCTCGGATGTCACGAGTCCGCTGCTGCGAGGGTTGATCAGCTCTCTCTACGTGTGGGCGCCCGCGGTGATCTATGCGGTGTTCGGAAGGGAGGCGGCGCCAGACGCCCCTGAGGCGCCGCTCTTCCATGATCCGATCTTCCTCCTGATCCTGGGGTGGGGACTCTTCTACGGGCCCATCGCCTTCATGGTGGCCGCCTCGAACACCCCCTTGCTGCACCTGCTCAACCCGGTGGCGCTGGTGGGCTGGGTCTTCAAGCTGGGCACCAGCTACTTCATCGCCCTGGGTGTGGTGGGAGTGTCCCTGGGCATCGACTTCGTGCTGCAGTCCATCGCGGGCTGGGTGAGCGGGGCAAGGATGCCCTTCGCGTCGAGCCTCATCTCGCAGCTGCTCTCCCTGATCATGCCCTTCTTCATGTCTCACGTGCTGGGGCTGCTCCTCTACGTGCACGGGGACAAGGTGGGCTACGGCTACGACGAGGACTACTACGAGCCCGCGCTCCCCGGAGCCCGTCCTCAGGGGCGGTTGCCGGGCAAGGCTCGGGCGCAGAGCGCTCCCGCGGTGGGAAGCGATGCCGGGTCACGGATGGCGGCGGTGCTCGCGTCCGGAGCGGGGGCGCAGAAGGCCCCGGCGCCGGAGCTGGGGGAGGCGCTGCGCGCGGTGGCGGACGCCGTCATGGCGCGGGATGCGGCGGCCGCGGTCCAGGCCTACAAGGGGCTGGCTCCCTCGGCCTTCTCGAGCGTGGCGCCGGAGCAGCACCTCTTCGTGGGGCGGGCGGCGGCTGGCAGTGGGGACGTGGAGCTGGCGGCCAAGGCCTTTGAGACCGCGGCGGACGTGGCGCCGGACTCGCCCGTGGCTCCGCAGGCGTTGGTGCTCCTGGCCCGCCTGTGTGCCGAACGCATCAAGGACCCCACGCGGGCCGCGAGCGTCTACCGCTACATCATCCACCGGTATCCGGATACGGACGCCTCTCGGTTCGCTGCCCAGCGCCTGGGGCCCGCGGCATGAGCGACTCGCACGGGAAGGTGGCGCTCGTCCTGAGCTACCAGTACCCGGGCAAGTACGCCTTCACGGTGCTGGCGGGGGCCGTCGAGTCCGACGCGGCGCTGGCGGACGTGCCCATCCACTTCCCTCGGGATCGCGAGACGCTGCTGGCCACGCTGCGCCAGTGCGCGGACGAGGGGTACACGGTGGTGGGGGCGTGGTCGTTCTACTCGGCGAGCTTCGGTGCGGCGGTGGCGGAGCTGGCCTGGGTGCGCGAGCGGCTCGAGGGCCGGCAGGTGCTCTGCATCGCGGGCGGAGTGCACGCCATGGCGGAGACGGAGCAGACGCTGCGCGCGGGCTTCGACCTGGTGGCGGTAGGGGAGGGCGAGCACCTGCTGCGCGAGCTGCTGCACCGGCTGAAGCGCGGCGAGGATCCGAAGGGGACGCGGGGGATGGCTCGGCTGGAGGAGGGGCGCGTGGTGCACAACGGGCGGGGAGAGGGCGTGGGGGACCTGGACGCATTCCCTCCGTTCGCGGCGGAGCACGCGAAGTTCGGGGCCATCGAGATTACGCGGGGCTGCATCTACGCGTGCCGGTTCTGCCAGACGCCGTTCATGAGCAAGGCGCGCTTCCGGCACCGGAGCGTGCGCAACGTGGCCGAGTGGGCGCGGGTGCTGCGGCGCTCGGGGCGGCGGGACGTGCGCTTCATCACCCCCACGTCGCTGTCCTACGGCTCGGCGGACGAGGCGGTGAACCTGGCGGCGGTGGAGGAGCTGCTGGCGGCGCTCCGGGAGGCAATGGGGCCGGACGGGCGGATCTTCTTCGGCACGTTCCCCTCGGAGGTGCGGCCGGAGCACGTGACGCCGGAGTCCCTGGCGCTGCTCGAGCGGTACGTGGACAACGACAACCTCATCATCGGCGGGCAGTCCGGCTCCAACCGGATCCTCCAGAGCAGCCACCGCGGGCACGACACCGAGGCGGTGGTGCGGGCCGTGCGGATCTCGGTAGAGGCGGGCTTCTTGCCGAACGTGGACTTCATCCTGGGGATGCCGGGCGAGGAGCGGGAGGATGTCGACGCGACGCTCCAGTTGATGGAGCAGCTGTCGGAGCTGGGGGCTCGGGTCCACGGGCACACGTTCATGCCCCTGCCCGGGACGCCGTATCGGGATGCGCCGGCGGGGCGAGTGGACGAGGAGACGCAGCGCCGGCTGGACCGGCTGGCGTCAGAGGGCCGGCTGTACGGGCACTGGAAGCAGCAGGCGACGCTGGCGGAGCAGATCGTCCAGCGAAGACAGCCACGCGCGCGCACCCGCGCTTGATTAGGATGGGACGGCGATGGCCGACGACGAACAGTCACCTCCCTACTGGACGCTCATCTCGGTCCTGTTCAGCACGCAGCCGTTGACTCCGGCGCTGGCGATGACGCTGCACCAGACGGCGTACGAGCTGTACCAGCGAGGCGACTCGGTGGGACAGGTCGCGGGCGATCTCATCGCGGGCAAGGTGCGGAGCCTCGGCAAGGACGTCCACCTGGGCGGCATCGCGGGCCCGGCGTTCGAGGCGGAGATCGACACGGAGCGGGGCTCGGGGGTGGTGCGGTTCCTGCTGACGCGGCAGGGGCTGGAGCTGATGCAGGCCCGGCCGCCGCCTCCGAGGGCGAGGTCGAGGCCCCCGCTCCTGAACTGAGCGGGCGGGCCTGCGGGCCCTCGCTGCCCGAGGCCGTTCCATTCGCACCTTTGAGGGAAGCGTCGAGCGAGACCTCGGAGGAGCGAGCGCCTTCAACGAGAAGAGCGGTCGCAAGAAGAAGGGGTGATCCGCGCGAGGCAGGCGTAGGATGGCGGGAGCGCGGACTCACCCAGGGCGGATGATGGAACCACAGCCACCGCTGAAGCAGCAGACACCGAGCAAGGATGCACGGGCCTTGAAGCACAGCGCCGTCGAGGGCCTGCTGCGAGGCTTCGGCGTGACCAGCGCCTCCGCGGAGATGACGGAGGTGCTCGAGCTGCTGGGCGCCAAGGGCGGTCTGCCCTCCGAGGTGTCCGTGAGCCGGTACATCGCCCTGATCGAGTGGCTGGCGCGCCGCTACTTCGGGACGCAGCCCTTGAAGGAGGGCATCCGCAGCGTGGGGATGCGCATGCTCCACGGCTACCGGCAGACGCTGCTGGGGAACATCCAGCTCAAGGCGCTGAACCTGATGGGCCCGGAGCGGCTCATGCGCAAGATGGGAGACTTCATCGGGCGCAACAGCAACTTCGGCGAGCGCACGGCCGAGGAGGTGGGGCCGCGCCACTGGAAGCTCCACTTCCGCGGCGTGCCCATCGCGCCCGAGTTCTACCAGGGCCTCTGTGAGGCGGCCTTCGACGTCATGGGCATCATGAAGATGAGCATGACCATCGAGCGGAAGGGCCCCGAGGACACGGACTTCGTCGTCCGCTGGGAATGAGCTCGGGGCCCTGCCTGCCGTACTCCTCGCTTAGAACTGGTGCTTCTCGGTCGAGTCGTTCAGCGCCAGGGTGCTGGAGCAGCCGCCGGAGATGACCTCGGCCACCTGGTCGAAGTAGCCGGTGCCCACCTCGCGCTGGTGGCGCGTGGCGGTGTAGCCGTCCTTCTCCGCGGCGAACTCGCGCTGCTGCAGCGCCGAGTACGCGGCCATGCCCTGGTCCTTATAGGTGCGGGCCAGCTCGTACATGGCGAAGTTGAGCGCGTGGAAGCCGGCCAGCGTGACGAACTGGAACTTGTAGCCCATGGCGCCCAGCTCACGCTGGAACTTGGCAATGGTCGCGTCGTCCAGGTGCTTCTTCCAGTTGAAGGACGGCGAGCAGTTGTACGCCAGCAGCTTGCCCGGGAACTTCGCGTGGATGCCCTCGGCGAACTGCTTGGCCTGCTTCAGGTCCGGGGTGCTCGTCTCGCACCACACCAGGTCCGCGTACGGCGCGTAGGCCAGGCCGCGCGCGATGGCGCACTCCAGCCCGCCCTTGAGCCGGAAGAAGCCCTCCGCCGAGCGCCCCGCCTTCTGATCGATGAAGCGGTGGTCGTACTCGTCCGCGTCGCTCATCAGCAGCTTGGCGCTGTCCGCGTCCGTGCGCGCCACCACCAGCGTGGACACGCCCATCACGTCCGCCGCCAGCCGCGCCGCCGTCAGCGTGCGGATGAACTGGTTCGTGGGCACCAGCACCTTGCCGCCCATGTGGCCGCATTTCTTCTCGCTGGCCAGCTGATCCTCGAAGTGCACGCCCGCGGCGCCCGCCTCGATCATCGACTTCATCAGCTCGAAGGCGTTGAGCGGCCCGCCAAAGCCCGCCTCGGCGTCGGCGAGGATGGGCGCGAACCAGTACCGGTCATCCTTGCCCTCGGCGTGCTCGATCTGATCCGCGCGGCGCAGCGAGGCGTTGATGCGGCGCACCACCGTGGGGACGCTGTCCACCGGATAGAGGCTCTGGTCCGGGTACATCTGCCCGGCGCTGTTGGCATCGGCCGCCACCTGCCAGCCGGACAGGTAGATGGCCTTCAGGCCCGCGCGCACCATCTGCACGGCCTGGTTGCCGGTGAGCGCGCCCAGCGCGTTGACGAAGTCCTCCGTGTTCAGCAGCTCCCACAGGCGCCGGGCGCCCATCTCCGCCAGCGTGTAGCTGATGCGGATGGAGCCGCGGAGCTTCTCCACGTCCTTCTCGGTGTAGTTGCGGACGATCCCTTCGAAGCGCCGGGCATGAAGCTTGGCGTGAGGGGAAGAGTCAGGGGTGGCAGCGGCGGTAGCGTCGTACATGCGCAAGCTCCTCTCGGGTGAAATGCACTTCAGGACTGCGGGTTCAGGGCCTCGTAGGCCGGAAGGGTGAGGAAGTCCTCGAAGGTGGGCGTGGTGGACAGGCGCTCGAAGAGCTCACAGGCCTGGGCGAACTGCTCGACGCCGAAGCGCTGCGGGGCGCCTTCCGCCTGCAGCCGGGCGATCTCCTCGGCGAGCACCTTTCGGAACAGCTCCGCGGTGACGTGCCGCCCGTCCTGCAGGGTGGCGCCGTGGTGGATCCACTGCCACACCTGGGCGCGGGAGATCTCCGCGGTGGCCGCGTCCTCCATGAGGTTGTAGAGCGGCACGCAGCCCAGCCCCTCGAGCCAGGCGGCCATGTACTGCACGCCCACGAGGATGTTGTGGCGCAGGCCCTCCTCGGTGCGGGTGCCCTGGGGCACAGCGAGCAGCTCCGCCGGGCCGACCTTCACGTCCGCGCGCAGGTTCTCGAGCTGATTGGGGCCCTTCATGTGCGCGTCGAACACGGCGCGGGCCACGGACACCAGGCCCGGGTGGGCCACCCAGGTGCCGTCATGGCCGTTCTTCACCTCGCGCAGCTTGTCGGCGCGCACCTGGGCCAGGGCCGTCTCGTTGGCGGCAGGGTCGCTCTTGATGGGGATGAAGGCCGCCATGCCGCCCATGGCGTGCACGCCGCGCCGGTGGCACGTCTGGATGAGCAGCCGCGAGTAGGCGTCCAGGAACCCCTTGTCCATCGTCACCTGCTTGCGGTCGGGCAGCAGGAAGGCGGGGTCCGCCTGGAGCTTCTTGATGTAGCTGAAGATGTAGTCCCAGCGGCCGCAGTTGAGGCCCGCCGAGTGCTCGCGCAGCTCATAGAGGATCTCGTGCATCTCGAACGCCGCGGGCAGCGTCTCGATGAGCACGGTGGCCTTGAGGGTGCCGCGAGGGATTCCCAGCTCGCTCTGGGCCAGGAGGAACACGTCGTTCCACAGCCGGGCCTCCAGGTGGCTCTCCATCTTCGGCAGATAGAAGTAGGGGCCGGTGCCGCGGGCCAGCTGCTCCTTCGCGTTGTGGAAGAAGAAGAGGCCGAAGTCGAAGAAGGCGCCGGGTACGGGCTTGCCGTCCACCTCCAGGTGGCGCTCGGGCAGGTGCCAGCCGCGCGGACGGACGAAGAGCACGGCCGTCTTCTCGTTGAGCGCGTAGTGCTTGCCGTTCTCGGCGGTGAAGGAGATCTCCCGGCGGACGGCGTCCAGCAGGTTCATCTGCCCGCGCACCACGTTGTCCCAGGTGGGGCTGTTGGAGTCCTCGAAGTCCGCCATGAAGACGTTGGCGCCCGAGTTGAGCGCGTTGATGATCATCTTCCGCTCCACCGGGCCGGTGATCTCCACGCGCCGGTCGAGCAGCTCGCGGGGCACCGGTGCCACCTTCCAGTCACCCTCGCGGATGGCCTTCGTCTCGGGGAGGAAGTCGGGCCGGTGGCCGCGGTTGAAGGCGGCCTGACGCTCCTGGCGGCGGGCCAGCAGCGCCTCGCGTCTGCCACCGAACGTCCGGGTGAGCCTGGCCACGAACTCGAGCGCCTCCGGGGTGAGCACGGACGCGTAATCCGGGGACCAGATACCTCGCAGCACCACGCCGGTGCCGAGGGTCGGTGGCTTGGGAGAGGACACGGGATCTCGCACGGGAACTCCTTGACGTGCTGCGTTGTAAAAGACGCTAGCGGGTTCGAAAATGGTCACGTCAGAGGGAAAGTGGAAGCTTCTTGTGAAAATAGTGCCTGCTCGCCTGTAAGCCTGTCAACAGGTCTCGCAGATAACTTGTAAATCAGCAAACTTCCGGGGGTTTAGCGGGGGTGCCGCGACGCAATGGGGCGGGGCAGGTTTGCGTAGGTAGGGATGGGCGCCGGGATCGACAAGGCACACCCAGCTCGTACGAAAGGACAGGAACGTCATGGACACCACGAAGCGCTGTGTCGCCTGCGCGATGGAGCTGAGGGACGAGGCGACGAGGTGCCCGCACTGCCGAGCGGTCCAGCCGGGCGCGGTGATGCACCGGGGCGGCGAGGGGCGCAGGCTGCTGGGCGTGTGTCTGGCGCTCGGCCGTCAGTTCGGCATCGACGTGGCGCTGGTGCGGGTGGCGTTCGTGATTGCGCTGGCGGTGACGGGCGGCGCGACGCTGGCGGTGTACTTCCTGCTCTGGGCCTTCACGCCTCCGTCGGCCATCGGCAAGGCGCCCATCCAGCGGGTGATGGACTGGCTGACGAGGCCCTCCGAGGGCACGGGCGAGCCCCGGGTCGAGCGCCGGGTCTGACCTGACAGGTCACCTGGGGGCTTGAGAATGCAACAGGTAGGGGGCATGCTGTAGCCATGCCTGCTCGCCCTGCCATGTCGCTGGAAGACACCTACCCTGCCCTGGGAGCGTTTCCCTCCAACCTCGTGGCGGAGATCCTGGGGGGAGAGCTGGTGGACAGCCCCCGGCCGCGGGTGCTGCAGACGCTGGCTGCCTCCGCGCTCCTGGGGTCGCTGCTCGGGCCGTTCGTGAGGGGGCAGGGCGGGCCTGGAGGCTGGTTGCTGCTGTTCGCGCCCGAGCTGCACCTCGTGGGGGGCGAGGTGGTGGTGCCGGACCTGGCGGGTTGGCGCCGCGAGCGGCTGCCGGAAGCGCCGGATGTGACGGTGATGACGCTCGCTCCAGACTGGGTCTGTGAGGTGCTCTCGCCCGAGACGGTGGCGCTCGATCGAGGCAGCAAGATGCTGGCCTACGCGCACGCGGGAGTGGAGCACGTGTGGCTGGTGGATCCAGACCTGCAGACGCTGGAGGTCTACCGCTTCGAGGACGAGGCCTGGTCCCTGCTCGGCGTGCATGAGGGGACTCAGCGCGTGCACGCCGCGCCCTTCGAGGGGCTGGGGCTGGAGCTGAGCGCGCTCTGGCAGCGCTAGGCTTCAGAGGTTCACGGCTGGACGCTCACCCGCTGGCGAGCCCGGCGTACGAAGATGGAGGGGGAGCTTCCGTGGTACGCGCCGGAGCAGGAGGCCTACCCGTGAGCACGAAGAACGTTCGCATCGAGAAGGACACCTTCGGTCCCATCGAAGTGCCCGCTGACCACCTCTGGGGCGCGCAGACGCAGCGCAGCCGCCAGAACTTCGCCATCTCCACTGAGCGGATGCCCCCGGCGCTTATCCGCGCGCTGGTGCTGGTGAAGAAGGCCGCGGCCCTGGTGAACCTGGAGAACGGCACGCTCGAGCGGCAGAAGGGCGAGGCCCTCGTGAAGGCGGCGGACGAGGTGCTCGCGGGCCAGCATGACGAGGAGTTCCCGCTGCTGGTGTGGCAGACGGGCAGCGGCACGCAGACGAACATGAACTGCAACGAGGTGCTGGCCAACCGCGCCTCGGAGCTGCTCGGCGGTGAGCGCGGCGAGGGCCGCCGCGTGCACCCGAACGACGACGTGAACAAGGGGCAGAGTTCCAACGACGTGTTCCCCACGGCGATGAGCGTGGCGGGGGCGCAGGCGGTGATGGGCAGCGTGCTCCCGGAGCTGAAGGAGCTGCGGGACGTCCTCGCGCGCAAGTCCGAGGCCTTCCGGGAGATCGTGAAGGTGGGCCGCACGCACCTGCAGGACGCCACCCCGCTGACGCTGGGGCAGGAGTTCAGCGGGTACGTCGCGCAGCTGGACCACGCTCGTAGCCACCTGGAGCGCACGCTGCCGCACCTGTACGAGCTGGCGCTGGGGGGCACGGCGGTGGGCACGGGGCTCAACGCGCCCAGGGGCTACGCCGAGCGGGTGGCGCAGGAGCTCGCCCGGCTGACGGGGCTCGCGTTCGTGACGGCGCCGAACAAGTTCGAGGCGCTGGCCGCCAATGACGCGCTGGTGCAGGCGCACGGGGCGCTCAAGGGGCTGGCGGCGGTGCTGTTCAAGATCGCCAACGACGTGCGGTGGCTGGCGTCAGGGCCGCGCTCGGGGATTGGCGAGCTCACCATTCCGGAGAACGAGCCGGGCAGCTCCATCATGCCGGGCAAGGTGAACCCCACTCAGTCCGAGGCGCTGACGATGCTGTGCGCTCAGGTGATGGGGAACGACGTGGCCATCGGCCTGGGCGGGGCCTCGGGGAACTTCGAGCTGAACGTCTTCAAGCCGCTGATCATCCACAACTTCCTGCAGAGCTGCCGGCTGCTGGCGGATGGGATGCGCAGCTTCCGGGTGCACTGCGCGGTGGGCATCGAGCCGAACCTGCCGCGGCTGAAGGAGAACCTGGAGCGCTCGCTGATGCTGGTGACGGCGCTCAACCCGCACATCGGCTACGACAACGCGGCGAAGATCGCCAAGAAGGCGCACAAGGAGGGCAAGACGCTGAAGGAGGCCGCCGTGGAGCTGGGGCTGCTCACGGCCGAGCAGTTCGACCAGTGGGTGCGCCCGGAGAAGATGATCGGCAACCTGTAGGGCGGGCCGGGGCGCTACAGCCGTGGGCGCAGCGCCTCGGTCCCGGGCACCATGATGTACCACTTCCCGTCGTGATACTTCAGGGAGAGGGTATCCGAGCAGTCGTTGGAGTGCGGCATCTCGCCGAGCGCACGGAACGTGGCGGTGCACTTGAACCGCACCACCGCGTCCTCGTCTGGACGGGTGATGAGCGACTCCTCGATGGTGAGGTCGAGGTCCTGAATGTCCTGGTAGATGCTGTAGTAGAAGGATGCGGCGCGCGAGGGGCCGCCCGACTTCTGGAGGCTCGCGGGGTCGAGCATCTCGGGGAGGGTCATCCACTCCTCGGCCTCGATGGCGGCGTAGAAGGACTTGACGGTGCCTTCGGGGTCGCTCTTGGCGCCGTAGCACCCGGTGAACAGGGCCAGGCCCAGGACTGTGATCAGCGCTGCGCGTGACATGCGCCCATTCTTACTCCATTCCGCGGGCGCTCTCCATACTCACGCGGCCCTATTCCAGCGCGGCCCAGAGGTCATCGAAGGCGCGGCAGAAGGGCTGGACGAGGCGCGGGTCATCCGAGACGAGCACGTTCTCGTGGTTCACGTCCGCGGCGGAGCGGGTCCAGTTGTAGCTGCCGGTGAGCAGGCGCAGCCGGTCGAAGACGGCGAACTTGTGGTGCATGTGGGACTCGGCGCGGTCCAGGCGGACGGGGAGGCCGGCGTCGCTCAGGCGCTGCAGGTCCGAGCCCAGGTCGCGCGCCTTGTCGTCGTCGCTCACCACGCGCACCCGGACGCCGCGCTGGTGGGCCTCCACCAGGGCTCGGGCCAGGCGGTCATCTGTCACGGTGAAGACACAGACGTCGATGGAGCCACGCGCCTCCTCGATGAGCTTGACGATGGCACGCAGGGGCCCGTCGCCGGGGGAGAAGTGCGCCTCCGTGCGCGAGGTGTCGGGGACGCGCCGGGTGGGCAGCAGGGCCTGGACGGTCTCCTCGAGCCAGGAGATGACCTGGCGGGCGCGCGGGTCGGTGACGGACTCCCGGGCGAGGGCGAAGGCGCGGGAGCGGAAGAGGGCGAGCACGGCCTCGCTTGCACGCCTGTCATCGAGGACGGCCTGGAGGGCGCGGCGCTCCGAGCGGGTGAGCTGCTTGTCCGCCAGGGTGGCGGTGAGGATGGCGTCGATCTCGGAGGCGTCCATGGGGCTCCCCAGCCGGGGGAGGGGGGCCGATCGTAACGCAGCGTACGCTCTGGAAAGAACAGGCGAGCGTGCGGGAGGAAGGGGGATTAGGGTAGGGGAGCCATGAACATCCCCTTCGTCATCGAGACTACGCACCGCGGCGAGCGGGCGTATGACCTCTACAGCCGGCTCCTGAAGGACCGGATCATCATCCTGGGCACGCCCATCAATGATGAGGTTGCCAACGTCATCGTCGCCCAGATGTTGTTCCTGGAGTCCGAGGACCCGGACAAGGGCATCAACATCTACATCAACTCACCGGGTGGCGTGGTGACGGCGGGCCTGGCCATCTACGACACCATGCAGTACGTGAAGTGTCCGGTGTCGACGATCTGCGTGGGGCAGGCGGCGTCGGCGGCGGCGCTGCTGCTGCTGGCGGGCACGAAGGGCAAGCGCTACGCGCTGCCGAACGCGCGCATCATGATTCACCAGCCGCTCGGTGGCGCGCAGGGTCAGGCGACGGACATCGACATCCAGGCGAAGGAGATCCTGCGCCTGAAGGCCTACATCAACGGGCTGATGGTGAAGCACACGAACCACACCATCGAGCGCATCGAGAAGGACACGGAGCGCGACTACTTCATGAGCGCCGAGGATGCCCGGCAGTACGGCATCATCGACGAGGTGGTGGTGAAGCAGGGCGTGCCGCTGCCCAACAAGACGTAAGGCCGCGAAGGTTCTGCACAAGGAGGAGGGAGGGTGCAGGCTTTGCGCCCCCCTTTCCGGCGCGCGGCTGGGAGAAGCCGTGGCACGGCGGATGCTCTACCTTGGAGCATGATCCGCTTGAGCCTGCCTCCCCTGATTCTCGCGGCCCTGTTGGGGGCCGCATGCACCACGCCGGCAACGAACCGTCCTCCCCAGCCTCCCGCGTCGCCCACCGTGCAGGCGGAGCTGGGGCAGCGCGAGGTCCTCCAGGCCGGCGAGGAGTACGCCCGCATGCAGGGCTACGCGCTGGCGAGCAGGCAGGAGGTCGTGGAGCTCCGCCCCAACTACTGGCGGCTGAGGTTCGGGCTGGCCGATCGGCACTCCGGCAAGCTGCTGAGCCTGGAGTTCGATGGTGCTTCGCGCTCGGTGGTGCGCGAGGAGATCATCCCCGAGCCGGGTACGCCGCAGAGCCCCTGAGCAGAGAACATCACTCACTCCACGGGCTCATGGGCCCACAGCCATGGGACGCAGGTCGCGGGTCCCTCGTCTCAGTGCGGGTCCCCCCGTCAGCTGACGGGTCCTCCCGCACCGGCCGTCCCGCTCTCCCAAGGGGCGCATCCAAGGTCACTCCTCGACGCCTGGGGCACCCGCGACTTGCCTCTGCTGCCACTCCTTGTAGCTCTCGCCGGTCTTCGCCACCTTCCACATATCGCGCCCGTTCAGGCTCGTTCCTGCAACCGCGACGGCGGCTGCAGTAGGCGATTCGAAGACGAAGTCCTGGGTGAAGACCAGCAGATCCGCGCCCTGTGGCACCAGCACCCCACTCTCTACGAGGCGCTTGCGCATGTTCTGGTAGCTGGGCTGCAGTGAGTCGACGTTCTTCTTCCGGGCGGTGGAGCCCTTCTGGATGATGAAGGCTCCCTCCTCCACAATGCAGTCGGCCGTGGCGTTGTCCCAGGTGAGCCGCAGGCGCAAGTCGCTCTTCGAGTTCCTGTTCACAGAGGTGAACACGTTGAGCCCGAGGACTGGCAGCAGTAGCCGCACGTTCTCAAGGAACGTCTCCATGTCGGCCTGATCGGCCTCGGGGAGGCGTCCACCTCCCGGGTCGTTCCCGTTCATGACCTGCACGAGCTTCGCCGCGCGGATCTCCTGGACAAGGCGAGCCTCCAGCCATCGAACGTGCGCCTTGGTGAGGTTGTCGTCCTTCGAGACGAACACCACCACCCAGGTCCAGAAGTCCTTCTTCGAATCGTGGTTCTTGAGGCGGGCCCAGACGTCGTCAGCCTCTCCCACGTAAACGGTTGTCTCGAACGACTGGTCCTCCGACGGGCCCACCAGCACGTAGATTCCGGTGTTCTGGATCTCCACGCGCTCGCCCAGTCGCGTGAGCTCAGTGCGCGGAGCCACCATGGCCTGCCCCGTCCACATTCCCACCTCGGCGGTGCGGAGCCCCTGCGGAGTGCCATCCACGAGAAAAAGACGAACGGACCTGCCAGGCATCAAGCGCCTCTCTTTGAGGGAGCGGATTCCAGTGAGCGTCGGCGCCAAAGAACCTACTGGCTGGGAGTGGATGAGGCACTTCCTTTCTGCCTCCCACGCCGCCGCTCGAGATCAGGACCTGCTGCCAACCCTCAGAGGATGGCGCTTCATCCTGGAGATGAGCGCTTCGAGCGGGAGGTGGAGCTGCTCTCGCGCCTGGTGCACCCCCACGTGCCACGGCTGCGGGATAGAGGGTGGTGTATGAGTAGAAGCAGGGGTGTTACTTGCCCACCTTCGACCCCCGAAGTTCCACCTACGTTGGACCCGCCGTAGCGGTCGCTCGGAGAGGAATCATCCAGATGGCCCGCCAGCGAACATGGCTTGTCCTCGCCGCATGGGCAGTGGGGGTGTCCCTGGGCTGCAATGGCTGCGAGGAGAGAGGGCGGGATGAGCCCACGCGCGTCTCAGCGAATGAAGAGCCGGAAATGATCGGGATCGATGTCCCGATGAAGCCGGAGTTCCTGCGGCTCGACCACCGCTTGATGGAGCTGGGAGGGGAAGTAGACTTCGAGAATCGCTACCAGGCGGCGGTCATGGTCTCGGCCGTCCTGAGCCAGGGAGAGGTCCTGCGGTGTAGTGGCGCTGCCATCAGCCGCCACGTGGTGCTGACGGCTGGGCATTGTGTCTGTAAGCGAAAGCAGGGGGAACCCCACGGCAGCGGCGGTCAGACTGTGGTGGATGCGTCGGCGTGTCTCGAGGCTGTCGAGGTGGAGACGGTTATCTACAAGCCCCCAGTCGAGGAGGGAACCCCGAGCAGCGGGTCCACGGGGAAGATCTATCAAGGCAGGGCGCAGCCGCATCCTGCGTTGAGGATCATGTTGGATGAGCGAGGGCGCGTCTCATCGAGCCATGCAGACCTCGCCATCATCGTCCTGAGCAAACCGTTGGAGTCTAGGGGGCTCCCGCTGTCTGACGAGAAGGTGGGAGTGGGAGACCCCGTCATCATCGTGGGGCACGAGTATGACGAGATCGTTGACGTGTTCGGCGGTGAGCGCCGCTTCAGTATGAATACGATCACCCGGCGTACGACGGTGGAGGATGAAAGGTTCCTGATCGAGCAGCCGCAGGGGCATCGGTACAGGCAGGACAGTGGTGGCCCGTGTCTTCGCCCAGAGGCGAAGGGATCAGCACTCGTAGGAGTCTCGGGCCGCTGGCTCGGAGAGGGGGCGGCTTGTACGAGCATTCAGGGTTACCAAGGCTGGCTGCGGGAAAACATCCGGAAGGCTGAAGCGAAGGATTCTATCCGGCGGTGACGCTCGGTCTTGAGCGGCGCTCGAGAAGGAGCTGGAGTTCAGCGGGACGAAAGATCGCCCTGCGCCTCAGGAGCCCATGGAGGGCTGAGATGTCTCAACGGCGAGTGGCATTCATTGGGCTCTGGATGAGGGTGGCCGTCATCGCTATGGGGAGCGGATGCCTGACGGGCGAGCCAGTGACGAGAGAACTCCCACGGGAGTATGTCCCAGCCGAGATACAGCCGGCGTTGGGGGAGTCGATCGTGTCCAGGAGCAACCTGGATACAAGGAACCGCTACGTGGCGGCGCTCATGGTCGACGGTGGCCAGGGAACGTGTGGCGGTGTGCTGGTCGCGCCACGCGTGGTCTTGACGGCAGGCCACTGTGTGTGTGCGCAACGTGAGGTGCGCCCTGGTGAGGCTGATGCACGGACACTCATCGACAAGAGCACCTGCGTGCGGACCGCGATCGTCAAGGTCGTGACCTATCGGCCGGAGGGTGAGCCGGATAGGGAGGACTTCACCGGAACGGTGAATCCCCATGAGCAACTCAGGATCCTCTACAACGATGAGGGCAAGGAGGTATCGAGCAGCGCGGATCTCGCGGTGATTGCCCTGAGCAGGTCACCGACGGGTGTCAAACCTATCCGTTTGGCAATCGAACAGATCCGGTACACACAGTCAGTGAGCTTGGTGGGCTACGGGAGCGATGGACTCAAGACAGGTAGCAAGAAGGGAGAGCGCCGCGTTGGCTTCAACGAAGTCGCGAGCATCGCCGAGAACGGAGCAACGTTCCTGATAGGCAAGCCCATCCAGATTCGACGACCCTACAAGCCCAAGGAACTGCTCCTGGTGAGGGAGGATGCGTCGTACAGCCTCATGGGCGACAGTGGTGGCCCCTGCTTGCGCGAGAGGGGAGGCGTGATGGAGTTGGTCGGCATCGCGAAGACACATTACGGCGGCCAGGAGTTGGTGCAGTTCTCGGAATATACGAGCACGTACTTCTATCTGGAGTGGTTGCGCCGGGAGATCGCGAAAGCGGGGCGGAGAGACACCGACTGAATCCCAAGAGGGATGCACTCTCGATGAGGCCACTGCAGCGGCCTATCCAGGAGCTTGCCTCCTGCGAGGTGACCTCCAACGTCGTGCTCCCCAGCTCGCGGGCCCATTGACGCGTAGGGCTTCCGGAATGTCAGCGGGTGCGGCTAGGCTCCGGGTCGTTCGCCTAGAGGGGACCACCGGAATGGCTGATCAGCTGACGTACCTGGAGCTTTCGGAAGACGGCGGTAGTTCGCACAAGTTCTACGAAGTGAAGGTGGAGGGGAAGAAGCTCTCCATCCGCTACGGCCGCATCGGTGACTCCGGCCAGCTCAAGGTCTCCGACTTCGCCAGCGCCGAGAAGGCCCTCGCCGAAGCTCAGAAGAAGATCGCCGAGAAGACCAAGAAGGGCTACGCCCCCGCGGTGAAGGGCGAACGCAAGAAGCGCTCCGTCACCCGCCGTGAGATCACCAGCGGCACCTCCGCCGCCAAGCAGTCACCCATCCTCTGGAAGTTTGGCACCGGCGAGCGCGCGTTCGGCATCTTCGTCGATGACGCCCGCTGCTGGGTCGGCAACGAGAGCGGCAACATCTACTCGCTCAGCCACGACGGCAAGGTCCTCAACCAGTTCCGCCTCCCCGAGGGCGTCAAGTGCATCGTCGCCGACGACCGCTGGCTCTACGCCGGGTGCGATGACGGCAACGTGTACGATCTCAGCGGCAAGGTCCCTCGCAAGGCGTACGAGATCGCCGAGGACGTCGACATCTTCTGGCTCGACATCAAGGACGCCGTGCTCGGCGTCTCCGATGCCAACGGCAAGCTCACCGCCATCAACCACGAGGACGAGTCCGTCTGGTCCCGCCAGAGCAAGGGCACCCACGCGTGGATGGTCCGCTGCGATGAGGTCGGCATGTACCACGGCCACGCCAAGGGCGTGACCATGTACGACTGGGAGGATGGCCGGGAGATCTGGTCCAAGCCCACCAACGGCCACGTCATGTTCGGCTGGCAGGAGGAGTCCACCCTCTACGCCTGCACCAACACCGGCAACGTCCACCGCTTCTCCAAGAAGGGCGACGTGGGGCCAGTCATGAAGTGCGACTCGGCCGTGTTCTCGTGCGCCGCCGTCGAGGACGGGAAGTACGTCTTCGCCGGCGACAACATGTCCAGCATCTACTGCTTCAACGAGAAGGGCGAGCGCCTGTGGAAGCTGTCCACCGGCTGCGGCTCCGCCTTCTCCATGCAGTTCTTCAAGGATCGGCTCTACGTCGTCACCACCGATGGCTCCCTGGCCTGCATCGACGCCAGCGAGGCCGCCATCCAGGCCGCCCAGAAGGGCTCCATCCCCAAGCCCGTCACCGTCAAGCCCCCCAAGCCGCTCGCCGCCGCCCAGGTGGGCACGGTGGAGACGACCCGCAGCGCCGGCTCGGGCGTCATCGTCGAGTGCTACGAGGATGGCGGCCACGTGCGCGTGCGCGTCACCTCCCCGGGCTACAACAAGAAGTGGCACGTGCAGTTCCCCAAGGACATCCGCGAGGCGGGCTCCCGCTACGTCGTCGAGGGAGTGCGCGAGTCCGCACGCGGCGGCTTCTACCGCGCCTATGGCGACATCAAGAAGCTGGTGAGCTGACGTGAAGCTGCTCGAGCAGGTGACCCTGCTCTTCCAGGAAGGGAAGAGCGACAAGGTTTACGAGGTGGACCTGCTCGAGGTCGGCGCAGGTCAGTACGTCGTCAACTTCCGCTACGGCCGGCGCGGCACCGCCCTCAAGGACGGCACCAAGACGCCCGCTCCCGTCTCCATGGCCGAGGCCCGTAAGGCCTTCGACAAGCTCGTCCAGTCCAAGCTGGACACCGGCTACGTGCGCGCGGGCCACCCCTCTACCGGGTTGCCTCCGCCTCCGCCTCGGCCCGCGGTGCCCACCCCGGCCTCGGCCGGCGGGCCTGCCGCTGCCGCCACGCCTGGGGCACCGCCCGCGCCTCCGGGGGACTCGGCCCGTGACCGCACCCTGCTCCAACAGCTCACGCAGGAGGCCAGCACCCGCCGCTGGTTCCGCTCCACCGAGGTGCGCGCGACGGCCCGGCCCCTGGAGCGCGTCATCTGGCGCGTGGGCGAGCTGCGCATCCGCGCCGCCGAGCCCATCCTCCTGCCCATGCTGGAGCGGGCCACGCCGCTGCGCGCCTACTGCATCGCGGCGGCGCTCGGGCGCCTGGGCTCGGCGCAGTCCGTCTCCGTGCTCGGGCGGCTCTATGGAGATGCCGGGACGCCGGACATGGTGCGCCGCATTGCCACCGAGGCGCTGCTCCAGCTCTCCGACGAGGCCACCCGCCGCGAGTTCCGCCAGGACCTGATGGGCAAGCTGCCCCCAGCGCTGCGCGACGCTGCACAGGCGGGCAACGCGGAGGTCTTCGGCCAGGAGCTGGACAAGCACCTGGCCAGCGGGAAGGACCCGTACGCGGTGCTGGAGACGGTGTACCTGGTGGACTCGGAGGTGACGCGCCCCGTGCTGCTGCGCGTGCTGCGGACAGCGCCATTCCAGCGCGGCGCGGTGAAGGCGCTGCGCCACGTCTTCAAGATGGCCGAGTACCGCCGGGATGGCGAGGTGTTCGGCATCATCGCCTGGCGCTATGAGAAGGAGCGCTCCACGAACCGGAGCAGCCGCGACGGCTTCAGCAAGCCCACGCGCCTGTTCCTGCGCCGCCGCATCTGGCGCACGCTGCGGCGGATGGGCCAGATCGAGGATCCCGACTTCGTGAAGATGGCGGTGGGCGTGCTGCTGGCCTTCACCGATGCGGACGCGGTGCCCGAGCTCACCACGAGCTCCGGCTACGGCCGCAACCGCGAGGAACACCACTGGGGACCCTTCGCTCCCTACTGGGCCTTCAACCATCTGCTGTACGGACGCAGCCGGCGCTTCGAGGCTGTGGGCCACAAGCTCGCCTTCTACGCGAAGTCGAAGCCGCGCTCGGACACGGAGGTGCGCGAGCGCGAGGAGAGCTTCCCCGAGCTGTGGGATCGCACGCCCCAGGGGCTGATGCACCTGCTCGACGAGAGCCGCTGCGCTCCCGTGCATACGTTCGGTGCTCGCGCGCTGCGCTCCCTGCCGGCCTTCCTCGCCCAGCTCGACTCGGACGCCGTGGCGATGCTGCTGGAGAAGCCCTATGCACCCACGGCCCAGCTGGGCCTGGACCTGGCCATCGAGCGGGTCAACGCGCGCGGCGAGCCCCGGGCGCTGGTGCTCGCGGCGGCTCGCTCGCCGTATGCCCCGGCCCGGCAGCAGGCCTTCCGGTGGCTGGAGGCGCTGCGCGACGTGCTGTTGAAGGACCTGTCCTTCCTCGCCGCGCTGGCCATCTCGCCGCAGACCGAGACGCGCCAGTACGTGGCCAACCTGCTGCGTAGCTCCGTCCTCCCCGATGACGTGGCCGAGGCGTTCATCCGCCACCTGCTCCAGGCCGCCCGGAAGCTGGGCCCGAATGATGGCCCGCTGGCCGCCGATGTGAAGCAGTTGGTGCTCGCCGCGCTGGGCCCCCTGGGCCGGCCGCCGGGGACCGAGGTCCTCATCGAGCTGCTGGGTCACCCGCTCGTCGAGATTCAAGAGCTGGGCGGCGAGCTGCTCCTGCGCCGGGACCTGCGCACCGAGCCGGTGCCTCCCGAGGTGCTCGGCCACCTGCTGCAGTCCGCGAGCGCTTCGCTGCGCACCTTGGGCCTGCGCCTGCTGGGGAAGATGCCGGACGAGGCATTCCGCACCAACGAGGCCGTGCTCGGGAGGCTGGCCTCCAGTCCGCACCCGGACGTGCGCCAGGGCATCCGTCCGTTGCTCGGGCGTCTGGTCGCCCTGGACGCAGAGGCGGGCGCGCGGGTGGTGGAGACGCTCGTGGCGGCGCTGCTCCGTCGGCGGCTGCCCGAGGGCGTGCCCGAGCACGTTGCGAGCCTGCTCAGCGGCGAGCTGGCTGCCGCGTTTCGTGCCATTCCCGCCGAGACGGTGTGGCGGCTGCTGGACTCCGAGGACGGCACGGCGCAGGGGCTCGGCGCGGAGCTGCTCGAGAGGCGCGGAGACGCGCTGGCGGTGGACGCGCCGCGTGCCGTGAAGCTGGCTGGCCATGACGTGCTCAAGGTGCGCGAGTGGGCCTGGCGCTGGCTGGAGGGCCACGTGTCCGACGTCCGCGCGGACCTGGCCACCGCGGTGCGGCTGCTCGACACGCGCTGGGAGGACGCGCGGGCCTTCGCCTTCCGCTACTTCCGCGAGCGCTTCGCCCCGGAGGACTACACCCTGCAGGTGCTCGTCTCCGTGGCCGACAGCGTGCGGCCGGACGTGCAGACCTTCGGGCGGGAGATGCTGGCGCGCTCGTTCCGCGAGGCGGATGGGCCGGAGTTGCTGCTGCGCCTGTCCGAGCACCCCTCGCCCGCTGTGCAGCTCTTCGCCACGCACTACCTGGACCGCTTCGCTGGCGGCAACGTCGCCATGGTGGAGAAGCTGGTGCCGTACTTCAACCGGGTGCTGAACCAGGTGAACAAGGGTCGCGCCGCGCGCAGCCGCGTGCTGGAGTTCCTCCGCAAGGAGGGGCGGCGCAACGAGGCGGCCGGCCGCCAGGTGATGGACGTGCTGCACCGATTGTCAGCGACGATTGCTATAGAGAATCGCGCCGCGGCGCTGGAGGCCATGCTCGCCATAGGGAAGGCGCAGCCTGCCGTCCCACTGCCCGTGCGCTTGAAGCCGGTGGAGGTCCGTCGTGGAGTTTGAGTACGCCTATCGGGGCAACACTGCCGTCGAGCACCGGGGCGACCGCACCGAGCTGTCCTTCTCTCCGGACACCAAGCGCCCGCCCACGTACTTCTCCGGCGAGCTGCGCCAGAACGTGGCCTTCCGCGAGGCCATCTCCGCCCTGCACAGCGTCGTGGTCTCGGACCTGCGCTTCAAGCCCAAGGACAAGACGGCCTACAAGGCCTGGGCGGCCAAGCAGGAGGACGCGGACCTCGACACCATCTTCGGCCAGCGTCAGCAGGTGGCCAGCCGGCTGAAGGTCCTGCGCGAGGAGCTGGCGGAGCTGGAGCGGCAGAGCGCCCGGCGCATGGGCCCGTTCCTGGAGGCCCGGCGCCGCTACTTCAACTACCTCTACGAGCGGAACAAGGACTTCTGGTTCGTGCTGGACCCGGTCATCACGGTGCATCCGGACGAGGCCTTCTTCGAGTGCTTCAGTCAGGACGAGTCCAGCTATGGCCGGCTCGGCGCCAGCTACGAGGTGTTCCAGAACGTCGGCGAGTTCTCCTGCGGCACCACCAACATCGACTACTCGTCGCCGCTGTATGACGAGTTCCAGAAGATCCGCTCGTACAAGAAGACGCGCTTCGAGGTGGACCCGACGGGCTTCACCACGCAGACGGGCGTGGACGCGGCGTACAAGGAAGTGAAGATCGACCTGCCGGACTCGTGGGTGCGCGGGTTCCTGCAGGTGAACTCGGCCATGAGCCTGCCGGCCACGCGCGTCACCCTGCACCCCATGGACGTGCACAACTTCCTCTTCGTGCTCAAGCGGCGCAAGGAGAAGAAGGGCCCACGCTCCATGCGCTACCAGCTCAAGCCTGGGCAGCCGGTGAAGGTCATCTTCGAGCCGTGGAACATCGAGGTGCCGTGCCCGCGCTCCATCTACGAGGGCGAGGGCACGCACGACATCCGCGTGTGGGGTCGCCGCCGCCTGCTCATCCTCGAGCGGCTCATCCCCGTGGCCCGGAGCTTCACCGTGCACCTGCTGGGCAGTGGCATGCCATCCTTCTATGTGGCGGACCTGGGAGACCTGTCCTTCACCCTGGGGCTCTCCGGGTGGACGGCGAATGACTGGTCCACCGCGGGCAACTTCGACTTGATGGCCCCGCGCACGGAGGTGGATGAGTTCACCCGGCGCCGCGTCTTCGATGCGCTGAAGGAGACGTGGCGCGAGCCGCCGGAGGCGCTGGCCGCGCGGCTCGGGCTGGACCGGGCCACGGTGCTGGGCGCGCTGGGTGCGTACACGCAGGCGGGCCGGGCCATCTGGGACCTGAACAAGAACGTGTACCGGGCGCGCGAGCTGAGCCGCGAGCCGCTGCCCATGGAGAAGCTGCGCTTCTCCAATGAGCGCGAGGAGAAGGCCACGCGCTTCCTCGAGGCGAAGGCGGTGATGGTGCAGGTACAGCCCTCGAATGTGGATGGCTCGCTGGAGCTGAAGGGGACGGTGCGGGAGGCCAGCAAGGTGCAGCGCGCAGCTTTGCGGCTCGATGGCGATCAGCGTATGGTTTCCGCCGAGTGCACCTGCAACTTCTTCCAGCAGAACAAGTTGTTCAAGGGGCCCTGCGAGCATCTGCTCGCGCTCCGGCTCCAGCACTCGAGGTCCTATCGGACATGAAGAGAAGGAGGGTTCGCGCACGCGGCGGTCAGAGGGCGGTACCTTGCAACCCGGGCGGCGTTTCGCCGTCCTTGCCTGATGGCCTGTGATGCATCACTGGCCCGCTCTTGACTGTGCCGTACCTCCCTACCCCAGGCGTATGGCGGTTTGGATTCCGTAAATCCATAGCGCCCGGGGTAGGGGGTACGGCTTGAGTCGAGACGAGCCAGTCCAGAGAGCAGTACGAAGGTGCTCTCGGACCGCCGCGTGGACGGACCCTCCCAGCTCTTCGTGAGAGCGTCATGGCCCAAAAACCTCCCCGCAACCGGCAGGAGCTGTACGAGCGCATCCAGGAGACCTCCAAGGAGGAGGTCGTCCTGGAGGAGATGGTGCGGCTGGGCTTCTGGCCCGAGCGCAGCGGCGCGCCTGGGGACCCGCGGGACGAGATGCACCGCAAGGCGGAGCTGCAGAGTCAGCTCCGGGCGCTCACGTCCGAGCAGGCCCGCCTGGGAAATCTCGAGAAGCTGAAGAAGGAGCTGCGCAAGAAGCGGCTCGCGGAGAGCAAGCGCAAGCAGAAGGAGACGAAGGAGCGCCACGAGCGCGAGCGGGTGGCCCGTGCCGAGGCGTGGAAGGCGCGCAAGGCGAAGGAGCTCCTGTTCCTGGGGCGCGGAGTGTCGGGCGGGTTGAACCACCGCACACCGGACGCGGGGAAGCTGGAGCGCCAGGGGCTGCCGAAGCTGGAGACGCCCGAGGTGTTGGCGCAGGCGCTGGGGCTCACGGTGGGGCAGCTGCGGGGGCTCTCCTATGCACGGGTGGTGTCCACTCGGACGAACTACGTGCGCTTCGCGCTGCCGAAGAAGACGGGCGGCATGCGGCTCATCTCCGCGCCGATGCCTCGGCTGAAGGCGGCGCAGCACTGGGTGCTGAAGAGCGTGCTGGAGAAGGTGCCGATGCACGACGCGGCGCACGGCTTCCGGCCGGGGCGCTCCATCGTCACCAACGCGCAGCCGCATGTTGGCGCGGCGGTGGTGGTGAACCTGGACCTGAAGGACTTCTTCCCCACGGTGGTGTACCCGCGGGTGAAGGGCTTCTTCGTGAAGCTGGGGTACAGCGAGGCGACGGCGACGGCGCTGGCGCTGCTGTGCACCGAGCCGGATGTCGAAGAGGTGGAGCTGGACGGGCAGCGCTACTTCGTGGCGCAGGGTGGCCGGAGGCTGCCGCAGGGCGCGCCTACCTCTCCGGCGTTGACGAACCTGCTGTGCCGGCGGCTCGACCGGCGGTTGAGGGGCGCGGCGAAGAAGCTGGGCTTCACGTACACGCGCTATGCGGATGACCTGACGTTCTCCGTGCCCAAGGGCGGGACGGGGGACGTGGGGAAGATGCTGCGGCTGGTCCGGTTCGTCGTCCGGAAGGAGGGCTTCGTCCCGCACCCGGAGAAGACGCGGGTGCTGCGGCGGGGCGGGCAGCAGGAGGTGACGGGCGTCGTCGTCAACGACAAGCCCGGCGTGGACCGCGAGACGCTGCGGCGCTTCCGGGCCCTGCTGCACCAGCTCGAGAAGACCGGGCCCGAGGGCAAGAAGTGGAACGGCTCGACGGACGTCATCGCTTCCGCGGTGGGCTTCGCCAACTACGTGGCGATGGTGGATCCGGTGAAGGGCAAGGCGTTCCAGGAGAAGGCCCGGGCGCTGGAGCGGAAGTACGGGCGTAAGACGGTGATGCCGCCCAGGCCCAAGACTGGGGCGCCCGCGAAGCCCGGGGCGACGGGGGCGCCTCCACCCGCCCAGGGCAGTGGGACGGCCGCGAGCGAGGCGCCGAAGTCCGAGGAGCCTTCGAGCCCGAGCGATTCACCGAAGAAGAAGTGGTGGAAGCTCTTCTGAGCTGGAGCCTTCAAGGAGGGTGCGTGTGGATGGTCAGGCGGCTCTGATCTTCGTGGGGGTGGTGGTGGTCGTGGTGGTCCTCGGACTGCTGCTCCGAGGCACGGAGGCCCAGCGGCTGCGCCGGGCCTGGTTCCGCAACACGCCGTTGCCACGGCCCCAAGCCGAGGAGTCGCTCGCGCGGCACCTCATGGCGCAGCAGGAGCGGTTCCCCGGCCGCACAGAGGCCTGGTACCTGAAGAAGATCCTCGCGGACCTGAAGCGGGACCGGCGCTGATCACCGCTTTGCGCAGGGGTGCCCACGAGCTTCGCATGGAAGCTCAGGGACTGGCAGGAGGACCGCCGGTGACGCGCTTGACCAGTCGTCCCGCCGGGAGCGTGTCCCCCGGCTGCACCCCGTTGATGAGGGCCAGCTCCGCCACCGGGATGGTGGACGGGTAGCGCGCCTGGAACTGCTCCAGCGTCATGGCCTGGTCCAGCGTCACGAGCTCAAGGCGCGCGGGTTGGATGCCCAGCACCGCCGGATCCGTCAGCTCCCGGAAGCTGGCGAAGGTGGCGCGGAACGCCGGGTCGTACTGAGGCAGCTGCGCCGCCACCGTGTAGCCGACGAGCTGCAGCGTCCGCCCCCGCCAGGAGACGAAGGAGGTAAGGCCACCGAGGACACCCTGCTCCGTCTGCGCCTCGAAATACCGAGTGGCCGGGGGCAGTCCCGCCGTCGGCGCCTCCACCGGGCGCACCCCCTGCTGCGCGAAGAACTGCTGCAGGGCCTGCTCCGGCGACAGGCCGCCCCCCACCGGGGCCAACCCGACGATCGCGTCCTCCTTCGGGCTCACCCCGAGCACCGCCTGCGTCTGGTTCGCCGTCTTCCACCCCTGGGGGAACTCCAGCTGGAAGCGCAGGTCCGGGTGCAGGAAGAGGCTGCCGCGGAAGAAGCCCTGCCGCGGGTTCTGCCCGTACACCATGCCCTGGAGCATCCGCAGGTACTCGGTCTGCCCCAGCTTGCGCCCCTCCACGTTCCCGCCGAGCTGAGCCATGCGCTCGCGCGTCTTCTCCAGCCGGTCCTCCGGGTTGGGGTGTGTGGAGAGCCACGTGGGCAGCCGGCCGGCTCCGCTCGCGTCACCCACGCGGTCAAGCGTGGCGAAGACGTGCTCCATCGCGCGCGGGTCGTAGCCCGCCCCCATCATGTAGCGGAACCCCAGCTCGTCCGACTGGCGCTCCGCGTCCCGCCCGTACTTGAGGAAGAGCAGCTGCAGGCCTGCCGCCGCGAGCTGGCCGTACTGCGCCAGGTCCGGCCTCACAATCATGCCCACCCCCAGCCCCAGCTGCGCGAGCTGCGCCTTGGAGATCATGCTCGCCGTATGCCGTGCGGTGACGTGGCCGATCTCGTGCCCGAGCACCGCGGCCAGCTCCGCCTCCGAGTTGAGGTGCGTGAGCAACCCCCGCGTGGCGTAGATGGGACCGCCCGGCAGCGCGAAGGCGTTCACGGCCGGGTCATCCACCACCTGGAAGCTCCAGGGCAGCTCCGGGCGCTCGGACTTGCGGGCCATGGGCAGGCCCACGTTGGCCACGTACTGCTGGGCCTGCGGGTTGTCGAGCAGGCCGATGGACTGCTGGACCTCCTTCGCGCCCTGCTGGCCGATGGCGATCTCGTCCTGCGTGGACACGAGCGAGAGCTGTTTCTTGCCGGTGGCAGGGTTGCGCACACACGCGGCGAGCGAGAGGAGCAGGGGAAGTAGGACGAGTCTGCGGTTCATGGCGTCTCCAGACCCCTCCCGATAGGGAGCCTTCGCCGTGCTGGCCACTGGCGCGCTGTGCGCTGCGTCATTGAAAGGACAGATGGGCGCGCATCCCGCCCGGAGCTTCGTTAGCCTCTCCCCCATGGAGAACCTCGACTCGCGGATGGAGCGGTTGGAGCGGAGCTACCGGCGCATGCAGGGCGTGGCCGTGGCCGCGCTGGCCCTGGCCGCGCTGGGTCTGGGCGTCGCCGTCCTCAAGGGGCAGGGGGGCGCGCTGGTCGTCTCGCGGCTGACGCTGATGGATGAGCAGGGACGCGCGCGCGCCACGCTCTCCGCCGACGCGGACGGGAGCACGGGCCTGGTGCTCAGCGACGCGGCGGGCCATCCCCGGGCGCTGCTCGGCATCTCCGCGGATGGCTCACCGAAGCTGCGCTTCTCCACCGCCGAGGGGCTCGCGCTCGCCGAGCTCACCGTGTACTCGGACGAGGCGCCGCGCCTGGCGCTCGCGAAGAGGGGCGGCGCGGAGTTCTTCGCCGTGGGCATGTTCCCCGATGGCTCGTCCCGGCTGGAGCTGGCGGACGAGGACGGCCGGCCGCGCGCCATCCTCGGGGCGGACGAGCACGGCTCGCCGGGGTTGCTGCTCGTGGACCGGCTGGGGCAGCCCCGGGCGACGCTCCGCGTGTCGCCGTCCAACAGCGCCAGCCTCGTGCTGGAGGGGCATGACGGCGAGGTGTTCCGCGCGCCCTCCAGCGTGCAGTGAGGAGCGCTATCGCTTCAGGGCCGTGATGCGCCGCTCGATCTTGTCGAGATAGGCGCTCAGCCCGTCATGGCTCTTGGTGGGAGGCGTGGGCTCGGTCAGCACCTTCACGATGCGAGTCACTTGATCGAGGATCCGCTCGTTCGACGTCTCGAGCTTGTCCATCCGAGCCTCGAGCCTGTCCATCCGACCCTCGAGTCTGCTCACGCGCCCCTTGAGGTACTGGACGTCCAGATCGAGCTTCTGGATCCCCTGGAGCACCTGCGCCCCATCCTTGCTCATGGCTGCCGTCATCGGCCCCCCCACGTGCCTGCTGAGTCGCCCAACACTCTACATCGGATGGCCAGGATCCTACCACATGGGTTTGATCGTCGTTCAAGATGTAGGAGGTGAGGAGGGCTCGGGCGCTGGAGTCCCTGGAGCAGGGACTGCGGGCAGAAGTTTAAAGCCCCGCTGCATCTCTATGGCGACTGCCGCCCCAGGCCGATGGGCGCCGCGAGGGCCGTGTCCGGGATATTGAAGGCCTGGACCAGCGCGACCGCGTCCGGCCGCAGCTCCGCGCACAGCTGCGTCACCTCCTTGCGGATGGCCTTGGCCTTGGAGCTCTCGAGGTGGTCGTTCTCCAGGAACCAGCCGCTCGCGTCCGCCAGGCAGCCCAGGCCGTACAAGTCACACAGCTTGCCGAGCACGGCCTTCACCGCGGGGTCCTCCACCTGCTCCACGCCCGTGAGGAACTGCTCCAGCACCACGCGCTCCACGTGCGCGTGGGCCAGCGCCTGCAGGTGGTCCTGCACCTGGATGAAGGCCTGGAACGAGTCCACCCCCGTGCCCAGCCGCTTGCGCAGCCGCCGCGCCGCCGAGGCCAGCAGGTCCGCCTCGCGGAAGCGCAGCGCGCGCAGCTGGAAGGCCCCGTCCCGCAGGTGATCGCTGCCCGTGCGCCGCACCTGGAAGGGGTTGCGATCCGTGAGCGCCCCCGAGGCCCGCTCGACGATGAACTTCATCACCGTGAAGACGCGGTCGTCCTCGAACTGCTGCCGGTAGCCCGTCAGCAGGCTCTTGGCCACCAGCTGCATGAGCACCGTGTTGTCGCCCTCGAAGGTGGTGAACACGTCCGTGTCCGCCTTCAGCGAGGGCAGCCGGTTGGCCACCAGGTAGCCCTGGCCTCCGCATGCCTCGCGCGCCACCTGCAGCGTCCGCGTGGTGTGCCACGTGCTGTACGCCTTGAGGCCCGCCGCCAGCGCCTCCACCTCCATGGCGTCCTCTTCCGTCCGGCCCACGTAGCGCTTCACCAGGTACTTGAGCGCGAAGTCCAGCGCGTACGTCGTCGCCAGCGGGCGCAGCAGCCGCAGCTGGTGGGTCTGGTAGTCCAGCAGCCGGGCCTCGGGCGCTCCCGCCGGGCCGAACTGCCGGCGCTCCTCCCCATAGGAGATGGCGATGGCCAGGCCGCTCTTGGTTGCGCTCAGCCCGCCGCACGCCACGCTCACCCGGCCCGCCACCAGCGTGCCCAGCATGGTGAAGAAGCGCCGGGAGGCGCTGGGGATGGAGCTGGTGTACTCGCCCTCGGCGCTCACCTGCGAGAAGCGGTCCAGCAGGTTCTCCCGAGGCACGCGCACCCGGTCGAACCACAGCCGCCCGTTGTCCACGCCGTTGAGCCCCATCTTCACCCCGCAGTCCTCCACCCGGACGCCGTGGAGCAGCCGCCCCTGCTCGTCCCGCAGAGGCACCAGGAGCGCGTGGACGCCGTGGCGCTCGCCCTTCACCTCGAGCTGCGCGAACACCGTGGCCACCCGCGCGTGCTGGGCCGCGTTGCCGATCCACTCCTTGCGCGCCCCCTCGGAGGGCGTGTGCACCACGAACTCGCCGCTCGCTTCGTCGTAGTAGGCCACCGTCTCCACGTCCCGCACATTGGAGCCGTGGGCCAGCTCGCTCATGGCGAAGCAGCCGGGCAGCTCCAGCGAGGCCACCTTGGGCAGCACCTCGCGGTGGTGCCGCTCCGTGCCCAGGAAGTAGATGCTGCCGCCGAAGAGCCCGAAGTTCACCCCCACCTTCACCACGAGGCTCAAGTCAAAGAAGGCCAGCGTCTCGAAGGCCGCGATGAAGGCGCCCAGGTCCACCTGGGACAGGTCATCCGGGTAGGCGATCTTCCCCAGCCCGCGCGCCGAGAGCTCCTTCAGCCACGAGAAGACCTGCTCCCGGTAGGCGCTCGTGTTGCGCTCGTCCACGTAGCGGAAGGCCGGAGCGGCGAGCCACTCGCGGAGCTGCGCACGCACGGCGGGGTAGGTGCGCTCCAGGACGGGGCGCAGCTTGTCCACGTCGAAGGAGGACGGGATGGGAGCGGCCGGCTCGGCGCGGGGGGGCGCGGTGGGCGAGACGAGCGAGCGCACGGCCTCCACGCCCGAGAGCCCCAGCGCCGTCTCCAGCGGGGCGAGGGCGCGCGCCAGCTCCGGCATGGGGGCGGGCAGGGAGTCCTTGCCGCCGAGCACCTCGGCGAGCTGGGTGCCCAGCTCCGCGAGGCTCTGCTGGCCGCTGTGCTCCAGGCGCTCGGCGGTGTGGCGGATGTGCTCGCGCAGCTGCGCCAGGGCCCGAGGAGAGGGCGGGGTGAGCGGATCCAGCCAGCGCGCCAGCACCGCGCTGGAGCGCAGGTCCAGCCACGGCTGGGCGCGGGCCGCGGCACCCAGGGCGCGGAGCTCCTCGTGGCTCAGATCGCCGTCCGTCCAGGCCACGTAGAGCATGGGGACGAGCGGCGCCAGGCGAGGCAGGGACAGCAGCTCCTGGGCGGAAGGGCCCTGCACGTCATCAATGGCCATGGGTGTCTCTCCGGAGAGCAAGCGGACGGGCACAGTTCGCCACGGCGCGCCGTTCGAGGCAATGGTGGGTTGCAGCGTCGTCGCGCTGACAGGTGGGAGTTTCGCGCAGACTGGCCGTGCCAGCGTGCGTCCCTAGCTTGGCAAGTCATGGATATGGACGTGACGGATGGGGTGCTCCCACAGCCGGGGGCACATGGGTGGGATGAGGAAGATGGCCAGCGCCACGAGATGAAGGGGCCGTTTCACCTGCCCCCGGGGCCGGAGGCCTTCTCCTTCGTGCTGTACCAGTCCACGGGGGTGTGCCTGGACGAAGGGCACCAGGTGGAGCTGCTGGAGAACGGGACGGTGTTCGAGCGGATGCTCGAGGACATCCGCCAGGCGCGCGAGAGCATCCACGTCCTCGTGTACATCTGGCGGCCCTGCGACCTGTCCGACCGGTTCGTGGAGGCGCTCCGGGAGCGGGTGAGCGCGGGGGTGCACTGCCGCGTGCTGGTGGATCCGGTGGGGAGCGAGGAAGTGTCAGGCGACCGGGACTTCGACCAGGACGTGGAGCGCCGGCTCGTCGAGTGCGGGGTGGAGGTGCACTACTACCGGCCGCTGGCGGGGAAGGTGCTGGGGCGGCTGCTGGGGCGCAACCACCAGAAGCTCGTCATCGTCGACGGGCGCATCGGCTTCACAGGGGGCTTCGGCATCTGGAAGGTGTGGGAGGGGGATGGCCGCGCGCCCGAGAATTGGCGCGACACGCACGTCCGCGTGGAGGGCCCGGCGGTGTGCCGGATGCAGCTGACGTTCTCCCGCTCGTGGCAGGAGTCCGGCGGCAGCCTGCTGCACCCGAAGGATTTGCCGGGGCCGTGCCACGTGGGGCCCGTGCGGGGCGCGTTCGTGGACAGCATTGGAAAGCTGGGGATGACGGACGCCGAGCGGATGGTGCGCATCGTCATCGCCGCGGCGCGTGAGCGGCTGTGGATCGCCAACGCGTACTTCACGCCGCCCAACGCCGTCATCGAGCAGCTCGTCCACAAGGCGCACGAGGGCGTGGACGTGCGGGTGCTGGGGCCGGGGCCCGTCCATGACGTGCCGCTCGTGCGCGCGTCTCAGCGCTCCACCTATGAGCAGCTGCTGAAGGCCGGGGTGCGCATCTGGGAGTACCAGCCGTCGATGATGCACTCGAAGACGCTGCTCGTGGATGACTGGCTCAGCGTGGTGGGCTCCACCAACATGGACGCGCTGTCGCTCAACAAGCTGGGCGAGGGCTCGATGGTGCTGGCGGACAAGGAGTTCGCGGGGAAGCTGGAGCGGTGCTGGGCGAGGGACCTCGAGTGCTCGCGGGAGATCACGCTGGACGCGGGTGGCCGGACCAACCCGTGGCGGCGCCTGGCGCGGCGGGCCACGCAGCTCATGGGCCGGGACCGGTAGCCGCTCAGCGCGGATGCTGGACGCCGACCTGACGGCACATGGAGAGCACGGGGCACGTGGAGCACTTCGGACGTGTCCCCGTGCAGACGTGCTTGCCGAACGGCACCAGTAACCGGTTGAGCTCCACCCAGTACGCCCGAGGCAGCCGCGCCTCCAGCGCCGCCAGCGTCTGTTCGGGCGTGCGGGCCTGGACGTAGCCCCACCGGTTCGTTACCCGGTGCACGTGGATGTCCACGCTGATGGCCTCGTGCCCGCACGCGATGCCCAGCGCGAGGTGGGCGCACTTCGGGCCCACGCCCTTGAAGGACTGGAGCACCTGGGCCTCGCACGGGAGCTCCCCGTGGAACTCCTTCACCGTGCGCACCGCGATGGCGTGGATCTGCCGGGCCTTGGGCTCCGGGAACGTCACCGGGCGGATGAGGGCCTCAATCTCCTCGGGCTTGAGCCGGCTCATCGCCTCAGGGGTGCTCGCGCGCCGGAGCAGGGCCAGGGACGTAGGCAGGCTCACCTCGTCCCTCGTCCGGATGGAGAGGATGCAGGCGACGAGCTGCTCGAAGAGCGTCTCATGCCCCTGCGCCGCCAGCGCGAACATCGCCGCGTCCGCGAAGCTCCGGACCGTCTCCCGGATGCGCTCCAGCACTGCGTCGATGTCGAAGGGCTCCTTCTCCGCCTCCACGCTCCCGGTTGAAGCCATGCGACCTCCCTGAACCAATCTAAGAGGTGGGGTGGCCGCGAGGCAACCTGAGACGTCAGCTCGGTGAGCACTCCGGAGGGGCGGGACGCTGCGCTAGTGTGGGGCTGAAGCGTTCCACAGGGAGGGGACACCATGAGGGTCACGTTGCTGTGCGCGGTGCTGCTGTTGGGAGCCACAGTTGAAGCTGCCAAGCCGGTGAAGTCCGAGGTGCTCGTCTGCACCCAGCTCGTGGAGAAGGAGTGCCAGAAGAATGAGACGGAGATCCCATTCGGCACCGATGACATCTACGCGACGTGGCTGACAAATAAGCCGCCCAAGCGTGGGAGCAAGCTGGTGGGCACGCTGATCGCCGAGGACGTAGGGGCTGCGGCGCCGCCCAACTGGAAGGTGCTGGACAAGGAGTTCACGGCGGGCGCGCTCGACTCGCTCGGAGGGCTCGCGAATCGCTTCGCGCTCAATCTGCACTTCAGCAAGCCGCACAAGGGCTGGCCGCCGGGGAAGTACCGCGTCGAGTACACCCAGAATGGCAAGCTGGTGGGCACGGGCCGCTACGTGATGCTCGGGCCCGTGGCCACGCTGCCCGTGGCGCGGCTCGGGCTGTGCGCGCAGAACCCGGCGAGGGACTGCGAGGGCGTGCAGTCCACGCTCACGACGGCCGTGCCGGAGGTGCTGGGCGTGGCGAAGTTCTCCACGGTGCCCCTGGCCGGGAGCAAGGTGATCACAAAGTGGATCGCGGTGGATGTGGGCAAGGCGGCGCCGCCCAACACGCTCATTGACCAGAGCTTGGTCGAGGTGCCCCCGCAGAACCAGCCGCTGCCCCAGGGCGCCGTCTACACGGTGCGCGGCACGCTCTCGCGTCCCAACAAGGGCTGGCCGCCGGGCAGCTACAAGGCGGAGTGGGCCATCGACGGCCAGCCGCTGGGCGCGACCGAGTTCCAGATTCGCTGAGGCGCTCGCGCCGGAAGCAGCGAACAGCTCCGATCCAGTGGAATCGGAGCTGCCGCCCTACTTCTGTCCGTGCTTGTTGGGACCGCCGTGCGTCCCGAAGTCGTCCCTGCCGCGCTTCTGGGGGAACACCTCCGTGTCGTCCCGGCGCTCGCGCCCCTGGCCCGACACATCCCCCGAGTCCACCTTCCGGGCCGGCTGCTCCGTGGCCTCATCCGCGCGCAGCTTCTTGTTCTTCGGGTCCTGCTCCTGTGCCATGCGGCACCTCCTCTCCTTCTCAAGATGGGGATGGGAGGCAGGAGCAGGGAGGGAGGCTTGGTCGGCAGGGGAGGAGGAAGCCCTTGCCTGGCCTCTCCCCCTCAGGCCCGGCTCAGGTCCAGCGTGTAGAAGCGGTTGCAGCCGAAGTGCCCGGTGCTTCCCATTGCCTGGGGGATCCGCCCGAAGCCCAGCCGCTCATACAGCTTCTGGGCCCGCTCCATGCCGGTGAGCGTCTCCAGGTAGCAGAGCTGGTAGCCCGCCTCCTTGGCAAAGGCGAGGCACCGCCGCAACAGCTTCTCTCCCACCCCGTGGCCGCGCGCTTCCGTCAGGAAGTACATCTTCCGCAGCTCGCACACCGACGGGTCTCCCCCCGCCAGCGGTGCAATACCGGCTCCTCCCACCACCCGGCCGTCCCGCTCCACGACGAAGTAGGCGTGCCTCGGCCGTGAGTACGATGCGCTCATCGTAGCCACCTCCGCATCATGGATGGCGAAGCCCGGGCCGCTGGCCCCAAACTCCGGCATCACGCTCCGGATGATGGCGGCCACCGCCGCGTCGTCCTTCGGCTCGATAGGGCGCAGGATCCACTCGGTGCTCATACTCTCCACCGTTCCACAGGGCGCGCTCGATGGCCAGTGGCTCGTGCGGCTCCCCGGGCTGGCGGGCGGCGGGCTCGCGGGCCACCCGGTGCTCATGAGTGAATGCCCGGCTGGCACCTGGAATGCAGCCTGGAATCCCGGAGGCCGTTCGTGTCGGGGCCTTCACTTCAGAAGGGCGGAACCATGCGGACACAGCTGATGTTGGTGGCAGTACTCGCCTCGGCCCTGGTGGGCTGTGAGGACATTCAGGGCAATGGCCACATCGTGGAGCAGGAGCGCTCCATCGGCGCCTTGACGGGCGTCTTCCTGGCCTCGGGGCTGCATGGCGACATCACCGTGGGCGAGACGCCCTCCGTGAAGATCCGCGGCGACTCGAACCTCCTGAACTTCATCCGCCTGGAGCTCCGGGACGGCATCCTCACCTCGGAGCTCGATGAGGGCCTCAGCCTCCTCCCCACCGAGCCCATTGTCGTCAGCGTCGTCACGCCCACGCTCACGCAGCTGAAGGCGCTCAATGGAACTCACCTGAGCGCCAGCGGCATCTCCACGGAGAGCCTGACGCTGAGGGTGGTCGGCCGCTCCACGGTGAGCGTCGCCGGCTCCGCCCGGAAGCTCACCCTGGAGGCCTTCCGCAACGGCGAGATTCAGGCTGGGGAGCTGGCCGTGGAGGTGGCCTCGATCGACGTGAGCGATAAGTCCACCGTCAGGCTCCACGTCACCCAGCAGATCTCCGGCACGGCCTCGAGCGGCTCGGGCGTCACCATCGTGGGCAACCCTCCCCAGAGCGACATCGCCACCTCGGGGGGAGGCCAGGTGCTTTTCGAGTAGTCAACGATCCGCCTGCCTGCCAGGACGGAAGCACGAGGAGACGCCGTGCGGTGTGGATTCGGGCGCGGCAAGCCCCTATACACCCTCACGGAACCCCTCAGGAGTCCTGGCACATGGCCAACAAGGTGAAGGCAGTTCTCATCGGTGGTACCGGCTACGGCGGCGCGGAGATCCTCCGCCGCCTGCTCTTCCACCCGAACGTCGAGGTCATCCGCATCACGGCGGTGGACAACATCGGCAAGAAGGTGGGCGACGTCCACCTCAACCTCGCCGGCCTCTCGGAGCTGACCTTCCAGCAGCTCGCCCCCTCCGAGGCCGTGGCTGGCGCGGAGGTGACGTTCCTGGCCATGCCGCACAAGACGACCGCCCAGGTGGTGATGGAGATCCTCTCCTCGGGCACGCGCATCGTCGACCTGTCCGGCGACTTCCGCCTGCGCGACCCGGCTGCCTACGCCAAGTACTACGGCGTGGCCCACCCGGCGCCCCAGCACCTCACGGACGGCACCTTCGTCTACGGCATGCCGGAGCTCAACCGCGAGGCCATCCGCAAGGCGCGCTACGTCGCCAGCCCCGGCTGCTTCGCCACCACCATCGCGCTCGGCCTGCTGCCGCTGGCCCGGGGCGGCAAGCTGCGCGGCCCCGTTCACACCGTGGCGGCCACGGGCTCGTCCGGCAGCGGCGCCAACCCGCAGATCACCACCCACCACCCGCTGCGCGCCAGCAACCTGCGCACGTACAAGCCGCTGGAGCACCAGCACATCCCCGAGATCCTCCAGACGCTGCGCAACGCGGGCGCCGCGCAGGACCTCTCGCTGGAGTTCGTCCCCGTCTCCGCGCCCCTGCCGCGCGGCATCTTCTCCACCTCCTTCGCGGACGTGCCCGCCTCCACCACCCAGGAGGAGCTGGACGCGCTCTGGAAGCAGACGTACGGCAAGGAGCCCTTCATCCGCATCGTCGGCGGCGGGCGGCAGCCCGAGGTGGTGGGCGTCTCCGGCAGCAACTACGTGGAGGTCGGCTTCACGCTGGGCCCCGTCACCGGGGACACCCGCCGCGTGGTCTGCTTCTCCACCCTGGACAACCTGGTCAAGGGCGGCGCCGGCCAGGCCATCCAGAGCTTCAACGTGATGATGGGCTTCGACGAGCGCACCACGCTGGCCGAGCCGGGGCTGTGGCCGTGAGCGGGCTCGCGGCCTTCAAGGGCCGCTGGTTCGTGGTGAAGATCGGCGGCGAGCTGGCCTCGGACAAGCCCAGGCTGGCCGCCAGCGTGGGCGCCGCCGTGCGCGCCTTCCTGGAGGCGGGCGTGCGCGTCGCCGTCCTTCATGGCGGCGGGCCCCAGGCCACCGAGCTGACCCAGAAGCTGGGCCTCACCCCGAAGATGCTGGGCGGGCGCCGTGTCACCGACGAGGCCACCCTCGAGGTGATGAAGATGACGCTCGCGGGCCAGGTCTCCGTGGACGTGGCCGCCGCGTTCCGCATCGCCGGCGTGCCCGCGGTGTGCACCACCGGTGTCTCCGCTGGGCTCATCGACGCGCGCAAGCGGCCCGCCAAGATCATCACCGGCGCGGGGCCGGAGCCGATCGATCTGGGCCTCGTGGGCGATGTCACCGAGGTGAACACCGCGCTCTTCGAGAAGCTGTCCGCGGCGGGCGTGGTGCCGGTGCTCGGCTCGCTGTCCGGGGATGCACAGGGCAACGTGTTCAACATCAACGCGGACACGGTGGCCACGCGCGTCGCCGCGAAGCTCAAGGCCGCCAAGCTGTTCCTGGTGTCCAACGTGCCCGGAGTGCTGGCCAACAAGGACGATCCCTCTACCCGCCTGCCCACGCTCACCCCCGCCGAGGCGAAGGAGAAGATCGCCTCCGGGGTGATTCAGGGCGGGATGATCCCCAAGGTGGAGGAGAGCCTCGCGATGCTGGAGGAGGGCATCGAGGCCATCCACATCGTGGGCATCTCTCCGGCGAACGCCCTGCTGGGCGAGGCCGAGAAGGCCGGGAGCTTCGGCACCGCGTTCCTGCGCGGCTGACGGCGGCCCTCGCTTCGAGGAGGGGGCCCGGGGCGGCAGCGTTGAGAAGGACACGGCGCACGTGCTTACCGCTGGTGTGAGGGCGGCCTTGGCGTCAGCCTCGGCCTCTCCGATATGCCGAGCGTCGCTGACTTCATCGAGAGGCACCGCGCGCAGCTGATCCAGCGTTACGCCGAGGAGGTGAGAAAGCTGGAGTCCTCCCGCGGCCTCTCCCTGTACGAGCTGACCGACACGTTCCCCGAGTACCTCGACACGCTGGCGGCCATCTCCCGGAAGGGGCACCGGGGAGATCCGGCCAAGACGAAGAAGCGGCTGGAGGGGACGCACCTCTCCTTGCGCCTGCGGCTCGGCTACAACCAGGAGGAGGTCACGAGCGAGTACGCCACCATGGGGCGCCTCATCGCAGGCCTCTGGGCGGGCCTGCCGCGCGAGGAGCAGCCGCCTCCAGAGGACACGGCCCTGCTCTTTGCCGAGCTCCAGGACGCGATGGACGCCGCCATCGAGTTCTTCAGTGGCTACAGCGTGGAGGATCGGCAGCATGAGAAGCGCACCTTGCGCCGCCTCGACGCGCTCGCTCCCAAGGCGCTGGAGCGGAGCAGTGGGCCCGCCGTCATGCGCCAGCAGCTCATGCCCCTGGTGGAGCTCATCCAGGATGCCCTGGGGGCGGATGGGGCGGAGCTGTACCTGGCGGACGAGGACGGCGGGCGGTTCGTCACGGCGGCTGCCTCGGGGAGCTGCTCAGGCCACCCGGCCGGCCTGTCCATGGCCCTGGATCCGGCCTCCTTCCTCGGCCAGCTCGCCGTCTCCGAGGAGCCCCGCCATCTGCCGGATGCCTCCGCCGCGGCGAAGGCCACCACCGAGGGGCTCTACGCGTCGGGCCTGCGCTCGCTCCTGGGCCTCAGGCTCTGGCCCCACGGCAAGCTGCTGGGGTTGCTCTACGTGGGCCTTGCCGAGGTGCGCTCCTTCGAGCCCCAGGCGCTCCGTTACTTCGAGACGCTGGTGGAGTACCTCTCCGGCATCATCGACCGGGTCCTCCTCGTCGGACAGCTGAGCGAGGCGAACACTCAGCTGCATGAGAGCGAGGATCGCCTGCGCCTCGCGTTGATGGGGGCGCAGCTGGGCACCTGGGACTTCAAGCCCGTGACGGGAGACCTGCGCTGGGACGAGCGCTGCAAGGCCATCTTCGGGCTGCCTCCGGACGCAGAGGTGACCTACGACACGTTCCTCGCGGGGCTGCACCCGGAGGATCGCGGGCGCGCGGAAGCCGCCGTGCAGCACGCGCTCGACCCGCGGGGCGGCATGCTCGACGTCGAGTTCCGCGCCGTGGGGCTCCAGGATCGGGGGGTGCGTTGGGTGCGTTCCATGGGGCGGGCCCTCTTCGAGGGAGGGCGTGCGGTGCGCCTCATCGGCATCGTGCAGGACGTCTCCGCCCTCAAGCAGACCCAGGAGGCCCTGGCGCGCAGCGAGCGGGAGTTCCGGACCCTGGCCGAGTCGATGCCCCAGATGGTCTGGACGGCCCGGCCCGACGGCCAGGTGGACTACTCGAACCAGCGCCTGGCGGAGTACACCGGCAAGCCCACCGAGGAGTTCCTCCGCACCGGGTGGCACGGGATTCTCCACCCGGACAATCTCCCCGTCGTAGTGGCGGCCTGGGAGCGCGCGCTCGCCACGGGCGAGCCCTACCAGGTGGAGCAGCACCTCCGGCGCAGGGATGGGGTCTACCGGTGGTACCTCACCCGTGGCGTGCCTGCCCGGGATGAGCACGGGCGGGTGATCCGGTGGCTGGGGACGAGCACCGACATCGACGAGATCAAGCGCACCGAGGCGGAGCTGCGGCAGCGAGCGACCTTCGAGCAGCAGATCGTCGGCATCGTGAGCCATGACCTGCGCAACCCGCTGAACGCCATCACCTTGTCGGCCCAGGCGCTGCTCCGGGGCGAGGAGCTCACCGAGCGGCAGGCGAAGTCCGTGGCCCGCCTCGTCGCGGCGGCCGAGCGCGCCACGCGCATGACGCGGGACCTGCTCGACTTCACCCAGGCCCGTCTCGGCGGCGGCATTCGCCTCGAGCGCAAGCCCCTGGACTTCCATGCGGCGGTGCGGCCAGTGCTCGAGGAGGTACAGGCTGCCCATCCCGAGCGGGTCATCGACTTCAGCAGCGAGGGAGACGGGCAGGGCACCTGGGACGGGGACCGGCTGGCTCAGGTGGTGACGAACCTGGTGAGCAATGCGTTGGCGTACAGCCCGCAGGGGACGCCTGTCCGGGTGGAGACCCGCGGCGAGGGGCACGAGGTCCTCCTGCGCGTTCACAATCAGGGGCCGCCGATCCCGGCGGACGTGTTGCCCACCCTCTTCGAGCCCATGCGGCGCGGCACGGAGCAGGGCAGTGCCGGGCGGAGCATCGGTCTGGGGCTCTTCATCGTCGACAGCGTCGTCCGCGCGCACGGCGGCCGCGTCGAGGTGAGCTCCGCCGAAGGGACAGGCACGACGTTCACGGTGCACCTGCCGCGCTCCTGAGCGAAAGCCAGGCCCGGGAGGTGCCCTCGGAGGCGCGTTCATGGTCTGCTAAGCGTGGATGCGCGGCTATACCCTCATGGAGCTGATGGTCACGGTGGCGCTGCTCGCCCTGATGAGCGCCATGACCGCTGCCGGGCTGCGGCCGCTCCAGGCGCGCTACCGGCTGCGGAAGGCCACCGACGCCACGGCCCAGCTCCTGGTCCGCGCCCGCCAGCGCGCCATCGAGACGGGCCGCTGCCATCAGATCGAGATCCTCGCGGAGGGCATCCCTGTCGGCGCTGGCACTCCCGGTGATGTCCTGCGGGTCAGCCGCCGGCGTGACGTGGACTGCGAGTCCCCCGCGGATCCGCTCGCCTTCGTCGAGGTGGAGCGCCTCACCCTCCCCGAGCGCATGAGGGTGAACCTGGAGGGGTCGAGGACCCTCGTCTTCCGCCCCACCGGACGAACCTGGGACAACGCTCCCCAGCGCTTCCAGGTGGGCCGGGAGGATCCCCTGAGGGTCGTCATGGTCGCGCCCAATGGGCCCGTCTGCGCGCTCGAGGACGAGGCGGGAGGCTGCCCGTGAAGGCCGGGCGCTCGAGGCGGAGCAGGGCGGGGCACCTGCTCGTGGAGGCGCTCGTGGGCGGAGTCCTCCTCTCGCTGACTCTTGCCGCGCTCGCGTCGGGGGAGGTGTCCGCCCGGCGGAGCCTGTCCCGCAGCATCGAGGAGCTGGAGTTGGAGCGCGCCTCCACCGGGCTGCTCGAGACCCTGCGTGCCCAGCCCCCGGGCTCGCCTGCGTGGACGGGCCCTTCGGGTGGCACCGTCCCGGGGCACCCGGAGTGGGCCTGGACCATCACCCCCGAGTTCGTCGAGGACCGTGACGTGCGGGTGGGGTTCCCCCCGTTCCGCTACGTGCGCGCGAGGGTCTCCATCGTCACCGGGGATGGGCGTACCTTGGAGCGGGAGGCGCTGCGATGGTAGGGCGGGCCTTCTCTTCCGCGCGGCGGGGCTTCACGCTCGTCGAGGTGCTCGTTGCCGGCGCGGTGGGCTTGATCATCCTGACGGCCGTCATCGGCTCCCTGTTGCACCGCGCGCGGATGGACCAGCAGGAGGCGCAGCTCGCCCGGCTCAAGCAGGACACCAGCCTGGTGCTGGGGCAGCTCGGGCGGGAGCTGCGGCAGGCCGGCCTGGGGCGGCCCACGCGGGCCCGGAGGGAGGGGGAGGGCGAGCTCTTCCCCGGGCCATTGATCGCTGGTGACGCGACGTCGCTGGCCTTCGTCGGGGACCTCCCCCGGCCTGACGCGAGCCTCAATGGCCTGTCCTCCTTCGCCGCCAACCAGGCCCTGCCTCCGATGCCCGATCGCGGGATCGCCCTGCTCAACGAGCTGAACGGCGGCTGTGACGTGGACAGCTCCTCGCCCGCGGCCTGCCGGACGGACGAGGCGTCGCTGGTGCTCGCCCCTCCTGGAGTGGACTGCCGCAACTCGCCCCACTCCGCGCCCAGCTGTCCCTGGGGACTCAAGAAGTACCGGCCCGGCGAGTGGCTGGTGCTCGTGGACGGCGTGGGGCGGTGGGTGGAGCGACAGGTGTCCTCGAACCTGTTCTCCAGCGCGGCGGGCCGCATCGCCTTGCAGCTCAACGAGCGGCTGCCACCGGACTTCTTCGACGTGCCCAACCGCGGCTGGGTGGCCTCCCTGGATCGCGTGTTCTACCGGCTCCAGGACCGCACCGTGGAGCGCAAGCAGTGCTGGAACCCCGCGGGGAGCACTGCCATCGCGAGCGTCCTCTCCCGGCCCTGTGGCTCACCGGCCGACGGCACGGAGTGGGAGCCGCTGTTGCGCACGGCTGTCCCCCAAGGGCTCACGTTCCGGTACTTCGATGTGCGGGGCCTCGAGCTCACGCGCCTTCCCCTCTCGGAGCAGGACCTTCGGCGGGTCCGGCGCGTGGAGGTGCGGCTGCAGCTGAGCGCACCCACGCAGCGCGCGCCCGTCACCTATGACACCTTCACCTCCGTCGCGCTGAGGCATTAGGACTCCTGTGCTGCCCCTCTCCTCGCGCCCACCTCGTGGCTACATCCTGCTCGCCGTGATGCTGCTGCTGGCGGCGCTGGTGCTGCTCGTGGCCCTGGCGCAGCAGCGAGCGGGGGATGAGGGACTGACCGCGAGCCGCGAGCGCAGCGAGGCCCAGGCGCACGCCCTCGCCGAGGCGGGCCTGGAGCGCACGCGCGCGTACCTGGGGGAGTTGCTGGCGCGCGAGGTGGATCTCGATCGCGCCCTGGATCCGGGGCTGGATACCGACTGCATCCTGCTGCCCTCGCTCGGGGGCATCACCTCGGATGACCACCTGCCGCCCTTCGCCGACAGCCAGCGCGTCATCGCCTCCTCGAGCGGCAAGGCCTACCTGCGCGTGCCCGCCAATGACGACGCGGAGGGGGCGTACTTCGTGCGCATCGACGACAACGACGATGACGCGCAGGACTCCTTGCTCCTCAACCCCGCCACCTCGAACAACTCGCTGGGAAACTGCCTGGAGGGCCCGGGCCTGGGCCCCCTGCGGAACAACCCCGTGCGGGACCGGGATGGGATGGTCTGGGTCACCGTCATCGGGGTCCACCCGGGGACGAGCCTCGAGGGCAATGCCGCGCGCTCCACCCTGCGGGTGCTCGTGGGGCCCGGCGAGCCGGCCGGGATCATCGCGGGCGGCACCGTGAGGATGTCGGGCGCCGCGCACGTGTGCGGCCGGTTCGGGGATGTGGTGGCGACGGGCTCGGTGGAGGGCGGGTGCCTGTGCGGCGCGGCCTGCTCGGCGGGGCCGTCCTGGAACTCGTGTGGCATGGGCGAGGCCTGCATCGCGCAGAGCGGGGGCGCCACGTGCTCGGCCACCTCGGGCCGGGCGACGGGCGCCGAGGTGTGCGAGGCCGGCGTGTCCGTGCCCCCTCCGCCCCGGGTCTCCGCGTGGGACGTCACCAACGCTCCCTTGGATTGCACCGGCGCTCCCTGCCTGCCCTTCTACTACCTGCGGCTGGAGGGCAACGGGGCTTCGTCTCAGGCCCGGCTGTACGGGTGGAGCTACAGCGCCTGCCACTCCCCGCGCTCGGCGCCTCGCATCTGCAGCCCCTCGGACTGCCCGACGTGCTGGGCGTTGCTCGATGCCAACACGAAGGATGATCCGCTGGGCATCTCCGTGTCGCACGCGGATCCGGGACTTCGGAGCCCGAGCCCCTCGCTGACCCTCCCGGGTGCCAGCTCGCCTCGTCTCTGGCGCGCGGATGGTGCCGGAGGCTTCAGCTCGGGAGGCTCCAGCTGTGATGCGGGGGACACCGCGCTCTATCCCGGGACAGCGGGCTTCGGGCGGAGGGAGCTGCGTAACGTCTGGTTCGAGTATTTCCCCGAGTCGCCCGCCACGCTGCTGCCTCGGGGCGTCTGGTTCGTGGAGGGCAACGTGCGCTTCCGCATCGCCGGTACGCCGAGCTGCGCCGCGCTCAGTGCCGATCCGACCTACAGCACGAGCATCATCGCCACGGGCAGCATCCTGCATGAGGCGGGTGCGCTCTCCTTCCGCCCCGCGAGTCCCAAGGGCTTCGTGCTGTTGGCGGGCAGGGATCTGGCGCTGCGCGGTCTCCAGTCGCGCGTCCTGACCTGCGGCACCAGCGCAGCGGTGATGGCGCATGAGCAGGTCGAGATGAGCGCCGACACGCACCTGGAGGCGCAGCTCGTGGCGGAGAATGCGTCCTCGTGTGCCTCCGAGGTACTGGGTGAGGCCGTGCAGATGAGCGGCTCCGCGACCGTGGCCGTTCCCCGGTTTCCGCCGCTGCCCGTCGGTCCCCCCTTGCGCGTGCGGCTCGTGTCCGAGTCCGCGCACTGAGGGCACTGCGGGACATCGTGTGCACCGGCCTGCACAGACCCGCTGCGCACTGCGTTGTCCCGGTGTCACATCCGGGGGGCTTGTGAGCCCAAGTACCCGGGACTCCTAGGGCTCCTGGGTGGCACGGCTGTTGTTAGAGGCAGGGGTATGTATTGCCCTCAGTGTCAGCAGGAGCGTCTCGGTGGCCGCCGATGCATCCTCTGCGGAAGCGCGATGACGACGCGCGCCCGGGATGCGCTGGAGACGGAGCTGGCCCACATCCACTTCCTCCTCAGCGAGCTGAAGCGCTGGGATTGGCTCGAAGTGCCCAACGGTGCGCGCGGGTACATCTCCCAGCGCTACGAGCGCCAGTCTCGTGTCCTGCTCTCCGTCCTGGCGGAGACGCCTGAGGCCGTCCCCGCAGTCCAGGTGCCGGACTTCGTGCCCGCCGAGGTCTCGGTGGCTGCGCAGACCGTGACGGACGAGGCGCCCGTGGTGCAGCCCGAGCCCGTGGCGGTGCAGCTCGCGCCCGTGGTTGTGCAGGTGCTCGAGGCCCAGGAGGAGGAGCAGACGCAGCCCGTACCTCCGGAGCCGCTCCCCGAGGTCGAGGAGCTGCTGCCCCCGGTCACCACCGAGCCGATCTTCGATGCGCCTCCCGTGCGGAGCATCGCCGCTCGCGTGGTGGAGGAGACCTCCACCTGGGATCGCCTCTGGCGTCCCTTCCTCTACGAGAGCATCGCCTGGTTCCTCGGCGCGTTCCTCATCCTCGCGGGCACCCTGTACTTCGTCTTCGAGAGCTGGGCGGGCATGGGGTCCCTCTCGCGCTCGCTGGTTGTGTTCGGGATGACCGCCTTCTACTCGGTGGGCTTCTCCGCCTGGGGCGCCTTCCTGACGCGGCGGGCGGAGCTGCGCAACGCGGGACGCATCCTTGGCATCATCGGCTCGGCAGTGGCGCCGCTCGCGGGCCTCGCGCTCGGGCCCGTGGGAGGGATGCTGCCCCTGGGGACGGCGCTGCAGCTCGAAGGTGTCCATCCCGCGCTCCTCGTGCCCTTGCTGCTGGGCTGGGCCGTCGGTGCCGCTGTGATGGTGCGGCGCCCTGCCGAGGCGCTCAATGGGCCCTCCCGGCCTCTCATCCAGCTGGGCATGGTGGGGGCCACTCTCATGATGGGACTGGCGCCGCTCGCCGCGAGGCTCGGTGCTCCTGCCTTGTGGCTGAACGCGCTGCCCTGCGCGCTCTTCTTCATCCTGTCGCGGCGGACCCCCGCGGAGCCGCGACGGGGCTCTGCGTTCGTCTTCGTGCTGGGCGCGCCGCTCTACCTGCTCGCGCTGTTTTCGATCCGCCTGCACCTGGCGCTCGAGGTGGCGGGGACTCCCACCGCGTTCGGCACCTATGCCCCGTTCATCGCCTTCCTGCTCGCCACCTGCCTGGCCTTCCGTGAGACCCGAGAGGATCAGGCGGCGGATCCGCTCGCGGTCGGCGTGGCGGCGCTCCAGGTGGGCTGCCTCGTCCTCGCGGGTACCGGCGTGGCCCCGGCCTTCTTCGTCACCTCGGCCGTCTTCACGTGGACCGTGTACCGGCTGTCGCGCGGGGCGCTCTCACGGCTGCGCTGGCTCTATCCCGCGTACTTCGGGGCCTATCTCGCCTACGGCTCCAGCAGCCAGCTCATCCCGGGCTTCATCCAGACGCTCCTCCAGGTCATCAAGGCCCGGCTCGGCTATCCGGCCGCCGAGTCCCTGCCGTTCCAGTTCGGCGCGCTGACCGCGCTGCCCTTCATCCTGGGGGGCGTGGTGCTCGCGCACCGGCTGAGGACGCGTGTGGAGCGGGGTGGGGGAGGGCGCGAGGCAGGCATCGCGGAGGTGCTGCTGCGCTCCACGGCGGTGGCCAGTGTCGTCTTCCTGCTCCTGGCGCACCTGGGGCCCGACCAGCGCCCGGCCTTCTGGAGCGCGCTGGCGCTGGCCTCCATCTGTGTCGCCAGCGGCTTGTGGTTCGAGCGCCTCTATCTGTCCATCGTGGGCGCCTGCGTGACGGTGGCCCTTCCGTTCGCGGCTCACGGGCTCTACGGCCCGGCCATGGCGTCCGTGGTGTGCGGTGTACCAGCGCTGGTGTTCGCGGTGCTGGCCAGCCTGTGTTCCCGTCCCACGCGCCTCATCTTCAGTGGTGCGGTGGGCATGCTCGCGTTGGCGGGCTTCACCCTCGGCCTCAACGCGGGCCACGGCACTACGGCTGCCCTCGGCATCGGGCTCTCGGGCGCGGCCGCGCTCCTGGCCACCTGGGCCCTGGCGGATCCGCGGCTCATCGCGCTGGCGGGGGCCGTACTCGCTGCCGCGGCTCCGAAGCTGGCGGCTACCTACGCGCCGCTCTCCCAGGGAACGTTGGAGGGCGTGTCCCCTGCCATGGCCGTCATGGCGCTCATCCTGGCAGCCTTGGGTGAGCAGAAGGGCCGCCTGCGGCTGCTCGGAGTGCCGGGTCTCCTCTATGCCTTCCTGGCCGTGTCCGTGGCGATCGACGTGCAGACGCCCGCGCTCGGCGTCATCCTCCTGGCTTCCGCGGCAGCGGTGCTCATCACCTCGCGCACCTTCCCGGCGGTGCGGCCCATCGCGGTCCTCCTGGCGGGGATGGCGCTCCTGCCGGCCTTCCCTGGCGTCTTCGTCCCGTGGTCCTGGATGACGCCTGAGCTGTCCACCGGGCTGATCATTCTCTGGGCCCTGGGCACCTCGCTCGTCGCTGCTCGCTGGGGCCGGAGCCCGAGCACGCTCACCGCTGGCATCGTGGCGCTGGCCGTCACGGCCGCTCCGGCGCTGGCGATGGGGTCCATGGAAGCTTCCAGGGGGCTTCTGCTCGGCGCGGGCATCGCGGCGCTCCTCACCGCCCGTGCGCTGCATCCCTCCATCAGCATCATCGTCGCCGCCGGGTACGCTGGGCTGGGAGTCGATTCGTCTCCGTACGCGCTGCTCGGGCTGGCGGCCCTTCTGAGCGTCATCGCTCTCCTGGAGGAGAGGCCGGTCCTGGCTTCCGTGCTGGCCGGGGGCCGGCGCTTTGCGCTCGCGGCCACCCTGGCCTCGGCGTTCCTGCTGGGGAGCGCCATGGTGATCTGGAGCATCCGGCCGACAGGGCTCCTGTTCGCGGCGACCCTGGTGCTGCCGCTGCTGTGGACTCGCGCGACCCGTCAGCCGGTCTTCGTGGCCCTCGGGGCGCTGTTCACCGCGGGGGCCCTGCGCGTCGCGTATCCCGACCCTGGCTTTGCGTCTGCCCTGCCGCTCCTCGCGCTCCTCATCGTCCGGGCCGTGGCGCACCTGCCGGCCGCGCGCTCGCTGCTGTTCGGCCGCGGTGCGGACGACAAGCCCGTGCTGTCACTCTCCCAGTGGATGCAGCGCACGCTGCCCCTGCTGGGGGTCGCGATGTGGATGGCGGACTGGGATGCCCTCTCCCTGAGTGTGCTCGTGGCGGCGCTCGTGCTGATGCCGGGCCCTCGGCCCTCGATCCGCTTGAGCGTCGCCACGGTGATGCTCGCCTTCGTCCACCAAGCCTGTCCCTGGGCCACGGTCCTGCTGCTGGCGCTCGCCGTGCTCGAGCACCACCGCCCAGCCTGGGTGGCGGCGTTCTTCCGAGGTGCCCCGGACCCGGTGCTGCGCTCCCGGGCGACCCTGGGCGCGATCGCTCTCATCACGGTGGCCACGCTCTTCGGTACGGCTCCTGGCGCCTTCGCGGCCGTGGCCGGAGTGCTCTTCCTGGCGGCGTTCCTCCTCTCCACGGGCTGGCTGCTTACCGCGGCCGTCCTCGTGCTGGGCATCACCGCCTTTGGCGACCTGAGCTATGGGTTCCCGCACAAGACGGCCCTGGCGGCGCTCACCCTGGCGGGGGTGGCGCTTGCCGCCGCGCTCCTGTCCGCCGTGTGCCAGTCCGGCCGTGTCCAGCGCGCTCTCTCGGCCGCGGCAGCGAAGGTGCTTCCGAGCCTCGAGGAGACCTGGAGCGAGCCGCTGTGGGCCGGTGGTGCCCTCACGCTCGCGGGGCTGGTGGCGTTCATCCTGCTCGACCACGGTCCGGGCGCGCTGCCGATGTCCGTGGCGGTGCCCGCGGGGCTGGCGGCGCTCGTGCTCATGGTCACCCGTGAGGAGTGGAGGGCCTATGCCGCCACCGCGCTCCTCGGCGGAGTGCTCGTCGCCACAGTGCCGCCGCTCTGGATTCCCGTGGCCGTGGGTGGGACGGGGCTCGCCCTCTGCCTGGCGGGGACGGAGCTGGAGGCTCGCGAGTTCCACATGGGGCGCGCGCTCCACCATGGTGGGTGGATGCTCTCGCTGCTGGCGCTCGGTGGGCTCGGGAACCTGGGGCACGTCAGCACTCCGCTGAGCTTCGCGCTGGCGACGGGGGCCGCATGGGCTGTCGTGCACCGCCGCCGTGAGCGCGAGGTGGTTGGCTGGCTCGCCACGCTCGTCTTCGGCCACACGCTGGTCCTGTTCCTGGGCGCGGTGTTCTCCAGCGGCCACGGCAAGGAGTTCATCCTCCCCCACCTGGGCGCGGCGACCGCGCTGCTCGCTACGCTGGCGCTGTCCCTCGCGGGGGAGAAGGTGCGCCGGAGCGTGGGGCACCTGTTCACGGCCGTGGCGCTGCTCGAGGTGCTCCTGGGCCTGGTGCTGGTGGATGGCACGGAGGGCGCGTTGCGCGAGGCGCTCGTGGCCGGTGCGGCGCTCACCGTGCTGCTGGGGGCGCTGGTCCGCCGCGCGGTCGAGGAGGAGGACGAGCTCTCCGCGTACTTCGCGCAGGGGGCGGTCGCGCTGGGCTACCTCGGCGCCCGGTTGCTCGGCATGGGCCTGGGGGGACTGAGCGGGACGGACAGCCTCGTGGCGCTCGGGGGCGGTGCGTTCTTCTCCGGCCTCTATGTCTTCACGCAGCGCGAGGGCTCGGGGCTCCCGGCCTTCCGCCGGCCCGCGCTGTTCGGCGCCTTCCTGTTCCCGCTGGCGGGCCTGCTCACCGCGCCCTGGAGCGAGCCGGTGTACGCCGCGGCCCTGCTCGTGGGGCACGCCGCGCACTTCGCCGCGCTCGCCGCACACCCGTCTCGCCGGACCGTGGCCTCCCTGGCCTCCGCCGTGGCCTTCAATGCGGCCCTGCTCGTCGTCTGGTCAGGCACCGGGAGTGGCGAGCCGCAGTACTACGTCATCCCCGCGGGCCTCTCGCTGCTGGTGCTGCTGCGCGTCTTCCGGGACTCGCTCGCACCCGATATGGTGGCCAGGCTGCGCGCCGTCGCGGTGACGATCATCTACGTCGCCGGAGCCTGGAGGCCGCTGATGTTCAGCGACGCCTCGTCGATGATGCTGTGCGTGCTCATCTGTTTGCTGGGAGTGGCAGCCGGCATCGCGCTGCGCATCCGCTCCTACGTCTACCTGGGGAGCGCGTTCCTGGTGACGTGCATCGCCGCCAACCTGGCCCGCTTCGGCATGAGGGACCATCGGATCGGCGCTGCGTTCCTCACGCTGCTGGGGCTGATGGTGGTGGGCTTCATGGTGCTGCTCAGCGCCCACCGTGAGCGGCTGCTCCTGAGGTACGCGCGGGTGCGCTCCTTGCTGGCAACGTGGGAGGGGTGAAGCATGCAAGGAGACACTTTGCGGGCGGTGTGGGTTTGAAGACTCCGCCCACGAAATCGTATGGAGGGGCATGCGAATCCTCATGCTCGTGGGTGTCCTGCTGTTGGCTCAGGCTTGCGTGGTCGTCCCGGTCCGGCGTGTTCCGGGCGGTCCTCCGCCCCCACCTCCGCCCGCTGCGAGGGCGATGAACTATGACGAGGCCGTGGGGCTCGGGTTCCAGTTCTGCCGGTCGCGTGGGTACGACTGCCAGCTCAAGGAAGCCCACATGACGGGCAACGACGTGTGGAAGGTGAAGTTCCGCGCGTTCGCGCCCGGCGCCAAGGGCCACGTCCACCTCGACTACCAGGCGTACTCGCGCGCGCTGCTCCGGGTGGATGAGAAGGTGAAGGCCAAGGGTGGCGATCACGATGATGATGGCGACTGGGATGATGATGATGGCCACGGGCGTGGCAAGAAGAAGGGCCACGCCAAGCGCGGTGATGACTGACGCGGGCGGCTACAGCTTTTTCGGATGATGAACGAGCCTGCCCAGTCCTATGGGCAGGCTCACGGGTCCACTCCAGAACCTGGGGGGATCCGGCCGAGTACCGTCTTATGGAGAGTGGTTGACGAAGGCCTGGGCCGTGGCTGTCGCTGTGTTGGTCGAGGCATCCCGTGCCATCACCGTGACTACATAGGTGCGGCCGTCACCCGTTCCGCTGCGCTCAGCTCGGAGCCAGAGGCCAAAGGTCCCGTCTTCGTTCCGCTCCAACTGCCAGTCTGGCTCGGTACTGCCATCGCCCGTGCCGTCCGAAGGTTCGTCACTGGTGGTGGAAACCTGGAGAGTAGGGGATGGATCACAGGCATCGCTGGCGACGATCCTGGCTGCGAGCACCATCTTGTGGTCGGGGGACCAGAGCGGGACATCTTGCAGAGACAGGTGGATGGAGGGTGTTGTCGTGTCCTGGACGCGGATGACCGAGGAATCAGTCGCGGTGGCGCCGTGGGTGTCCGAGACGGCGAGGGTGACCGAGTGCTCACCCAGAGGCAATTGGGTGGTGGCGAGGGGGTGCTCCGATTCGATGGTGCCAAAAGGGCCTGTCCAAAGGTAGGTCAGGATATCCCGGTCCGTGTCAAACGAACCGAAAGCATTGAGTGTCACCTCGGTCATGGCTCCTGTGCATTCAACGCTGCGGCTGCCACCCTGCTCGGCGACAGGGGGCTGATTGACGCAGCCTGCCGCCCAGCAAAGCTCGTTGCGTAGGAAGACGTACTGGTTTTGCTCGGATGCGCGGCTTGAATGCTTGTCCCCGTGTTGGTGCTGGTCTGTTCCCGTGACGACCATCCGCCCGCCGCCTGGAAATCCTCCGTACAAGCTTGCCGCTGTGCCGTTGACCAAGATGAGGGGCGCGAGACGGGGGTTCCACGAGGTAAAGGCGAAGTGGTTATGGGGAAACTCATTCGTCACGCCACTCGTGAGCCCCGGTACTGAGACGAGCGTAAAGGGGCCCATGTAGGGGAACTTCGGGGCAGGCTGGGCGCCAGGAGCAAGGTCTGCCGTGTTCCCTGCATCTTCGAAGACGATACCTCCTCCCTGTTCCAAGAAGGGCCGCAGTCTGGCTTCGAAGTCAGCGTTAAGCCTGCTCGAGGTCGCCCAGGTGAAGAGGAGGACGTCGTAGCTTGCTCGAAGGTCTTCCACGGACAGCGTGTTGAACTCGCTCATCTCCATGTGGGTGATGGAGCCAGGGAGATCTCCTTCAGCGAAGACTTGGTAGGCGGCTCTCCGGCCTCCGTCGGCTCCCACGGCAGCCACCCGGATGGGTGGTGTGTCGAAGAGGGGCGTGCCATCCGAGGGTTCAGGGCTGAGACAACCGGTGGCGACGAGCGCGACGAGCGTGATGGTGATCAGCAAGGTTGGGCGGGAAGCGGACATGGCTGGCCTCGGGGCGCACGGGACGAGGGCGGACAAGCACTCGTGGCGAGTATCTGTCTAGGGTTCGAGAAAAGAGGCGCGATCCTTGGGAAGGAAGGACCGCGCTTCCTTTCGCGAGTCGAGGCTACCGCGTGGCGCTCTTCACGTAGTCCCGGAGCCAAGCTGCGGGCAGGTGCTTACGCACGTCGCTCTTAGCGCTGGCCGTTTGCTCAGCGGTCTCGTACTTCTGCTGGATCTGCCCGTCACCCACGAGGAAGCCGTTCGCGTACAGCACGGTCTGGTCCGAACCTAGCTTCAGGGACTCCGCTTCCGAGCCAACCTTCAGGTTGTGCACCTTGCCGGAGAACAGCTCGCGGGAGACGCTCACCAGTCGGCTGGGCCCAGTCCGGGTCTGGACCTTGTCACCCACCCGCAGCTTCCTGGCTTGCACCATACCTCGCTCCATCGTTGCGATAGGGTGCATCTCCGTCATCAACAGGCTCCGGCCCACCTCGTCCTTGATGCGGACCATGGGGATGGGCTCGAGGCCCTTCGCGGTGTCGACGACGGTGAGCGCGGTGTCATCTGGGTAGTACGGATTGAAGGTCTTGTCCCCCGCCTGGATGGCCTCAATGGGTACCTCGCGGCCATCGGACAACTGGATGTTCGTGCCTGCAGCGAGGCAGCTGTTCGTCATGGTGATACAGGGGAGCTCGTAATGGCCGGCCTGTGTGTCGGGGTCGTTGCTGACGATGAAGGGACGGGGAGGGACGGGGGCGCTTCCCTGCAACATGGGGACGTTCACGACCATGGTGAGTTCCAGCCGGTCCTGGACTTGCCTGCAACTTGAGTCGAAGAGAGCAGCGTTCGCCCCTGTGAGATTCCAGGTCATGGTCCTGTTGTCCGGGGAGAGAGTGACTTGCTGCCAGAAGCTCTGCATCGGGAAGGACAGGGCACCGTTGGCATCGACGTCACACCCTCCCCCCACGTTGTCCAGCACCACCTTGATGAACCCGAGGGGATTGACAGTGCCATTCTGGTACTCCGCAATCTTGGCGCTATCGAAGACGCAGTTCTTGTTGTTGTCGGTGATCCCAAGGGAGCCGCTCAGCGGGATCTTCAACGCCGTCTGGGAGCCGGTCAGGTCATAGTCGCAGTCACCCGTCCACGTGCGGTTCAGGCAGATGTCCACGCACTGGCCTCCCGTCTTGTTGATGGGATCGGTGATGAGCAGCGTGCTCAGATCGAACTCACACCTCTTGTTGTTCTCGCGGAGGGTGTAGCTCTCCAGCAGGCCAACGGAAGAGTCGATGAGCGAGTATGAGTCCACTTCGTAGTCCAGGGCGCTTGTCTGCGAGATGTCGCCGAGTGCGGCCGATCTCGCAACCTTCCCGCCGTACTGCTCGCCGTAGCCCATTGCCCCAAGCGGCGCACCGGTATTGTCCCAAGCCGCGCTGTCCACGTAGAAGTAGGTAGCTCCACCCGGATAGGTAACGAGCGCGTTGGCCTCCATGAAGGGGCTGCTCTCGGAGAGGAAGTTGCTCGAATTCAGGAAGTGCTGCTTCTTACGCACGTTCGCGAGGAGTTCCATGCTCCCCGTGGTGCGCTTGCGCAACTGATCGGTCCGCTTCTTGTTGATGAGTTCGAAGAGGCGAGGGGCCGTCTGGGGTGTCTTGCCGGCCATCTTCAGGCGGGCCAGGACGAATCGGAACACTCGCGGGTCACCATAGTCGAGGCTTATAGCGACGTCTGGCTTGGCCATGCGCCGGACGTACCGGCGATCCTCGTGGTAGGTCTTCAACTCTGCTGGAGACAACGCGCCAGATCGTGCCGTCCCCGAGAAAGTGGACTTCGTCCAATCAATGGTCTGTTGGCGTTCTGCGCTGCCTACCGACTTCGCGTTCGCGGCAAGGGGGCAGATGAGCCCCATCAGCAGTCCCCCCAAGAGAGTCTTCCCCAGGACATTCAGCATATTCACCCTTTGTGCGTATTGAAGCCAGCGATCCTCTCTGGCGGTGAATATGTTTGCGCCAAAACTAGTCTTAATCCATGAGATTTTCTCTGGCAGTGTTAGTTTTGCCAGATTTTCTGGTGAAATTTCATACTTTCAGTGTGGGTGTGGCCCCTGATGAGGCACCAAGCCCAACGGCCAGCGCCAGAAGCAAACCCCATGAGGTCAGTTCGACTTCTGGAGCGTCTGCAGCGAGGCCTCAGCCTCATCCTGACCGCAGTTCTTCGAGCCGAGCAGCTCCTTCTCCTTGGGCTGCTCGGCCAGCTTCTTGAGCGCGGGCACCGCGTCCGCGTCCCCCAGGGCTCCGAGCCTCCGCGCCGCCTTGGCTCGTACGTCGCAATCCTCCAAGGCCAGAGCCGTCGAGTAGAGCTCCACCAGATCCAGCCCCTCCGTGTCCTGGGAGGCCTCGAGGTAGCGCAGCGCGCCCCACTGCTTCGGTGAGGCCTTGCCCTCGGCCAGCGCCTCGAAATGATCGTGCAGCGCGTCCTTCGGGAGCGAGCCCAGCAGCTTGCGCAGCGCCTTGTCTCCCTCGTCCGCGCCGAAGTCCTCCGCGAGCCCGTCGAGCGTCCGCTCTTCCAGGGTCTTCCTCCTGCCCGCGGGCAACCCGAGCAGCACCTCGTGCTCGTCCTCGTGCTTCATCAGCGCGTGCAGCGCCAGTGCGCGCACCTCGCGGAGATCCGGATCCCTTCGGTCCTCCGCGGGCACCGCGTCGAGCCTCCGGAGCGCCTCGGCAGGCTTGTCTGCCTCCAGCAGCCGCCGGGCCTGCACCTCCGGACTCCGCTCCCACAGCCAGAGCCCCATGCCTCCGGCCAGCAGCAGGCCCACGGTCAGGCTCAGCCCGCCGAGCCGGCCTGTCCGGTGGCTCGCGAGCGCCACCACCTTCTGCCGCAGCGAGGACACGCCGACGGCGGCTGTCCCGCTCGTGGCTGGAGGTGGCAGCGGCGCCGCTGGAGGTGCCATGCCGGACGCCGCCGTGCTGCTGTCTGCCGGAGGCGGCAGGGGGGACGCCACAGGTGGTGCCGCGCTGCTGCTCTCAGGGGCATCCCAGGGGACAGAGGGGGCAGGAGCGCTGGGGATGCCCGCAGTCGGGTTGCTCGGAGACCGCTCCCAGGGAACGGAGAAGGTAGGGGAGCCCTGAGGCTGCTGTAGCGAGGCGGCCAGCGAGGGTTGTGAGACCGGGGGAGCCGGCTCCAGGCCAAAGACGGCGGTGCCACTCCCCGTGGGAGGAAGAGACTCCGGGGAGGGACCTTGCCCGGGAGGCGCCGCGCCGAAGGCCGCCGTGCCACTGGAGACCGGGGCGCTCTCGCTGGGAACCTGGAGGCCAGGAGGTGTGACGGCCGGGAGCGGACCCGAGGCCACCGCGGCCAGCGCCTCCGCCAGCACGTGCGCGTTCTGGAACCGGTCCGCGGGATTCTTCTCCAGCAGCCGCATCACCAGCGCCACCAGGGTGGGGTGCGTGGCCAGCCAGGGTGCGGCCCGATCCAGCGGCAGCGGCGCCACATTGGCGTGCTGCGCGATGTACTTGCGCGGGTCCGGTCCATCGAACGGGAGCCGCCCCGACAGGATGCGGTACGCCAGCACCCCGAGGCAGTACAGATCGCTGCGCGCATCCACCCGTGCGCCGATCGCCTGCTCGGGGGACAGGTACTCGGGTGTGCCCAGCACCACGCCTATCTGGCTCACGTTGCTGTCGGCGTCCGGCGCGACGAGCCGCGCGATGCCAAAGTCCAGCAGCCGCGCCTGCTCGCCTCGCGGCGTGGGCGAGAGGTAGACGTTCTCCGGCTTGATGTCCCGGTGGATGATCCCCTTGTCGTGGATGGCCGCCAGCCCCTCGGCCAGCTGGTGCAGCACCTGGAGCGCCCGCGCGGGGGCCAGGGGGCCGCTCCGAAGCAGCTCGAACAGGCTCTGGCCCTCCACCAGCTCCATCACCAGACACGCCGCGTCACCGGACTCGCCAAAGTCGATGATCCGCACCACCGCCGGGTGCTCCACTGCGGAGAGCAGGCGGGCTTCGCGCTTGAAGCGCTCCACCATCCCGTGCTGCAGGTGCAGATCATGGTGGAGCACCTTGATCGCCACCTTGCGCCCCAGGGAGACCTGCTCGCCCAGGTACACCTCGCCCATCCCGCCGGATCCAATCGGCCGGAGGACCCGGAAACGGCCGTCGAGGACGAGGGAGTCGGGGGGGAGCACCGCCGCCCATCTTCTCCGAGAATCGAGCGCCGCGCGATGCCTCGTTGCCTGCCCCTCGGCCGGGGGAACGGTAAAAATTTCGAGGGCTTAGCCCCCGTGGTACCCTCAACCCCTCTCCCCGATGGCCACCGAAAGCGACTCCCCGAAGCCCGCGCCAGACTCAGGCGCTGCCGCCCCCGAGCTCCGACTGCTGGACCGGCGCGCGTTCGTCGGCTTCCCGCCGTTGCCGCTCACGCCGGGGCTCACCATCGCGGACTTCGCGCTGCAGATCCCCGACGTCACCTTCCCCTTCAACGTCAGCGCGGGGCCCTCGCGCTACCAGCGCAAGAAGCTCCTCTTCGGCTTCCTGGAGCTGACCGTCGACGCGGACCTGGTGGCGCGCAAGGTCGGCGAGCTGACCGGGCGGCTCGCGGGCATCGAGGACCTGAAGCTGCACTTCCGCCCCGGCTACCTGGAGGGCCAGGCCCGGCTGCAGGGCTCGGAGCGCACCCCCGTCACCTTCAAGGTGGCCTTCGATGGGGATGGCGAGAAGCTCGCCCTCTACGTCTACGACGTGCGCCTGTATGGCTTCGCGCCCACGGCCTCGGTGCAGGTGCCCGGCATCCTCGCCTCGGCCGTCGAGGCGCTCGGGCTGCTGCCGGAGATCGAGGTGCAGGGCGCCACGGGCTTCACCACCCGCGTGCTGCCCGAGCTGTGCCGGAAGGCGTCGGTGACGCGCGGCTTCAAGATGCCGGAGCTGGACAATGCGCGCCTGTCCGCCGCGGAGGTGTCCAGCAAGGGCCTGCGCCTGCGCTTCTCCTCCGGAGGCCTGCCGCCTCCCTCCGCTCCGGACGATGAGCTGCTGATGACGCTCGAGGGCGCGAGGGCCTTCGCGGAGGCCGAGGCGCTCATCGCCCAGGGCCGGCTCGCCGAGGCACGCGAGGCGTACCTCCAGACTGGCGATGCCCAGGACGCCCACCCGTTCGCCGTCGAGCGGCTCCTCTCGCTGCTCGTCGCGGATCCGCAGGCGCACGATCTCGCGCTGGATGTGGCGGCTTCCCTGCTGCGCCGCCGCGAGAAGAGCCCCTCCGCCCTCTGGGGCGAGGCCGTGGTGCGCGAGCGCCGCGGAGAGGGTGCCCGTGCCGCGGAGCGCTACCTGGCCCTGAGCGCCCTCTCGCGCCGCACCTCCGAGGAGGCCGCTGCCTTCTTCGCCGCCGAGGCCGCTGCCCGCTGCTCGCGCGACACCGCGCCCGCCGTGGCGGTGAAGGCGCTCCACGAGCTGCTGGGCCTCCGGCCCGACCACCTGCCCTCCCTCAAGGCCCTGGCCCGCGCCTCGGATCAGGCGAAGGACCGCGCCGGGGCCGTGCGCGCCTACCGCCGTCTCGCCGCGCTGACGCGGGATCCCGCCGAGGCCTCCGACGCCCACGTCCACCTCGCCCAGCTGTGCGCCCAGACCGAGGACGACATCGCCGGGGCCCGGCTGCACTGCGAGGCCGCGCTGAGGCTCGCGCCGGATCAGCCGGATGCGCTGCTGCTGCTCGGCGAGCTGTGCCACCGTGACGGTGAGCACCTGCGCGCCCTCAAGGCGCTGGATCGGCTGCGCGAGGTCGCCCTGGCCCGGCATGAGCTCGATCGCGTGGGGCAGGCCAACCTGCTCGCCGGCCGGGTGTGGGAAGAGGGCCTCAAGCAGCTCGACAACGCGCTGCTGCGCTACCGCGAGGCCGTGACGCTGATGCCCGGCTCTCCCGAGCCCCTCTTCGCCGCCGGCCGTGTGGCCGAGGGCCTGGGCAAGGTTCAGGAGGCGCTCGCCGACTACCAGCAGGCACTGGAGTTGGCCGGCCCCTCGCCGCGCTCGGAGTCCGTGCGCAAGGCCGCCCACGCCAGCCATCACGCTATGGCGCGGCTGTCCCGCACGAAGCTGGGAGACCCGGCGCGCGCCCGCGACCACCTGGAGGCCGCGCTCGCGCTCGAGCCGAGGGATCTGGTGGCCCTCGAGGAGCTGATCCCCTACTTCCGCGCCACAGGACGCGCGCAGGAGCTGGCGGAGGCGCTGGAGAAGGCTGCCGCCGTGTACGAGGAGCCCGGCAAGCGCGCCAACCTGTGGGCCGAGGCCGGCGAGCTGTACCGCGGCCGGCTCCAGCAGCCCGAGAAGGCCGAGCGCCTCCTCCTCTCCGCCATCGAGGCGGACCCCGACAACAAGCCCGCCCTGGAGGCCATGCTCGCCCTGGCCGAGGCCCGGCGCGATGGCGGCCTGCTCACCCGCTGCCTCGGGGCGCTCGCGCGCCTGACGCCCGAGCCCAAGGAGCGCGCCCAGAAGTACCGCCGCCTCGCGGTGGCCGCGCGCGATCTCACCTTCGATCTGGAGCTCGCCGTCCACGCGCTGCAGGAGGTGCTCAAGGCCGAGCCGGGCGACCTGCCCTCGCTGGGAGAGCTGTGCACCCTCCAGCGCAAGCGCTCGGACATGGCCGGGCTGGCCCTCGCGCTGGAGGAGCGCGCGCGCGTGGCCGAGGCCCAGGGTGACAAGCGGCTCGCGTCCACGGCGCTCCGGGAGCTGGCCGGAGTGCTCGAGGCGCGGCTCGGCCGCATCGGCGAGGCGCTCGTGGCGATGGAGAAGGCCGCGCGCCTCTCGCCCGATCCCGCCGTACTGCTGGACCTGGCGGATCTCTCGCTGCGCTGCGAGCGGCCGGAGCACGCCCGGAGCGCGCTGGAGACCCTGCTGTCCTCCCTGCCGCGCACCGCCGCGCCCGAGCGGCTCGCCGACATCCGGGCCCGGCTGGGCCGCGCGTGCGAGCTGCTGGGCGATCGCGAGGGCGCCATCGCCGCGTACGCGCAGGCCTTCCCGCTGCGCCGCCTGGATGATGCGCTCGCCGCCCGGCTGGAGGCCCTCTATACGGAGGTCGGCGAGACGCGTGAGCTGGCCGAGCTGTGGGGCACCCGCGCTCAGGCGCTCGTCTCCGCGGAGCGCACCATCGAGGCCGCGCCCCTCTTCCTCAAGAGCGCCCGCCTGCTGCTGGAGCGCGGGGAGAAGCCCGGCGCCCTGCTGCGCCTGTCCGCCGCGATTGACGCGGATCCTCAAGGCCCCATGGCCGCCGAGGTGCTGGACCTGCTCGCCGAGCTGGAGCTGGAGCGCGGAGAGAAGCTGGAGGCCGCGAAGCTGTATGCGCGCAAGGCCGCCCTGCTCGCCGACATCCGTGCTGGGGCCAAGCTGCTCTACCGCGCCTCGCTCCTGGCCGCGGGCACCACGCGTGAGGAGTCCTTCCTCGCCGAGTCCCTCGAGCGGGACGCCACCTTCGCCCCCGCCCGGATGCGCCGGGGCGAGCTGCGCCTGCCCACGGATCCTCGCGGAGCCCTGGAGGATCTCGAGGCCGTGCTGGCCCTGCCTCCCACGGATCCGGACAGTCCGCGCGAGCAGGAGCTGCTCTCGCTGACCCGCAAGGCCGCCACCGCCGCGGTGCGCTCTGGCCGTACGGACTCCGCGCGGCGCCTGCTGGCGCAGTACAGCAGCCAGGCTCCGGCGGATTTCGACGCTCAGCTCGAGCTGGCGGGACTGCACCGGAAGGCCGGCGCGCGCGAGGCACTGGCGGATCTGCTGACGACGCTGTGGCCCCGCCTCACGGGAGAGGCCCAGCGCAACGCCCGCCGCGAGCTGGCGGAGCTGGCCCTCACCCTGGGCCGCCCCAACGAGGCCACCACCGCCCTGCGCGCGCTCCTCGTCGAGGAGCCGCGTGACTTGTGGGCGGCGCAGTCCCTCCTGTCGCTGCTCCCGCCGCCGGGGACGGGCACGGAGGAGCAGGAGGCCGAGCGGCTCACCCTGCTGAGCACCCAGATCTCCGCCGCCGAGGGCGAGGACCGCGCCGAGCTGCTGGCCCGCCGTGCCGCGATCCACCGCGCCGCGGGACGTGCCATCGCCGCCCGGGATGACTACTCCGAGGCCGCCCGCCTCGCCCGCCGGCCCGCGCCGCTGCTGATCTCCCTGGCCGAGCTGGCCCGCGAGGCAGGGGACGAAGCCGCCGAGCTGTCCGCATGGCGCCGTGCCGTGGCCGCCGAGGCGGGCCTGGGAGAGCGCGCGCGGGAGCGCCTGCTCGTGCTCGCCGCCTCGCTCATGGAGAAGGATGCGCGCGCCGAAGCGCGTGAGGCGCTGCGGGCCGCCGTCGCGCTGGAGCTCCCCGCCACCGAGCGCTGCGAGGCCTTCTTCTCCCTGGCCATGCTCGCCCGGAGAGATGGGCAGCCCGAGGCCGAGGCGGAGGCGCTCGCGGAGGCGTCGCGCCAGGGGCCCGTGCCTCGCCGCGTGGAGGCGCTCCTCGCCCGGGCCGCCCTCCTGGAACAGCACAACAGGCGTGAAGAGGCGGCGCAGAGCCTGCACGAGGCGCTCACGCTCGCGCCCCGGCACCCGGGGGCCACCGCCGCGCTCCAGCGCGTGCTCCGCGAGCTGGAGGACTGGGCCGGCCTGGCCGCGCTCCTCGCCTCGGAGGCGCCCCATGCGCCTGCCGCGACCGCCGCGGCGCTGTACTCCGAGCTTGCGGGCCTGTACCTCGATCGGTTGCAGGAGCCCGGCCCCGCCGAGGCCTCGCTGCGAGAGGCCCTGCGCCTCGCCCCCGATGACACGAAGGTGCGCCGCCGGCTCGTCTCGCTCATCGTCGAGAAGGGAGAGCTGCTGGAGGCCGCCTCGCTGCTCGAGGCCGCTGCCGAGAGCGCCGAGCCCGAGGAGGCTGCGGCCTTCCTGCGCGAGGGTGCCGCCCATGCCCGTGCCGCCTCCGAGCCCGAGCGGGCCCTGCGGCTGGTCCGCCGCGCCCACGCGCTCGTGTCCGCGGACGGTCAGGATCTCGAGGTGCTCACCGAGCTGCTCTTCCTGCACGGTGACGTGAAGGAGGCGCTGCCGCTCCAGGAGCGGCTCGCGGACTCGGTGGACTTCGCGAAGGCTCCTGCGCACGCGGAGGCGACGCTCCGCCGCCTGGGAGAGCTGGCCGAGAGGGCGGGAGAGACGAAGCGCGCGGTGAAGGCGTGGCGCCGGCTGACCGAGCAGAGCCCTCGGGACGAGCTGGCGGTCCAGCGGCTCGCCGCGCTCCTCGAGAAGCAGGATCCCCGTGCCGCGTTCGACGTGCTCGTCACGCACGCGAGGTCGCTGCCTCCCTCGGAGGAGGCGGTGGAGCGGCTCGTGGCGCTGTCGGAGCGGGCGCGCGCCTCGCTGGCGGATGTGGACGTGGCCGCCTCGCTGCTGGCCCGCGCGGCGGAGCTGGCCTCGAAGCCGCTGCCGCTGCGCCAGCGGCTCGCCTCGCTCTACCGGGAGCAGGGCCGGACCCAGGAGCTGCTCGCGGAGCTGCGCCGGGTGGCTACGCTCAGTGTTCAGGTCGAGGAGCTGGACGCGGCCGTCGCGGCTTACAGTGAGGAGGCCCGGCTCGCCGAGGACGCGGGCCGGATGGATGAGGCCCTCGAGGCGCTCAGCGCGCTGAGAGATCTACTGGAGTCCCAGGACAAGCCCGCCGCAGCAGCCGCGCACGAGCGCCGCCGCGCGGAGTTGCTGCGGGATGTGAAGCTGGACCTCCCCGCGGCCGAGGCGTCCCTGGAGCGCTCGTTCCGGCTGAACGCGGATCTCGAGACGACGCAGATGGGCGAAGCGCTCGCCGCGCGCCGTGAGGATGCGGCCGCGCAGGCGCGCTGGCTGGAGCGCATGCTGCCGCTGCAGGCCGGAGCGTACGAGCAGGGTGGGGTGCTCCTGCGGCTGGCGCGGCTCAACCTGGGCGTGCTGACGGACTCGGGCAAGGCGGAGGGCTTCCTCCGGGACGCGCTGCGCCGCGACCGCACCCTGGCCGAGGCGGAGAAGCTCCTGGAGCAGCTGCTGGAGCGCGATGGGCGCATGGCCGAGCTGGCCGCCTGGTACGAGGACTCCGCCGCGCAAGAGCCGGACGCCGGGCGTCGCGCGCTCCTGCTGCGGCGCGCGGCCACGCTCTACCGGGAGCGCGCGGGCCGTCCCGCGGCCGCCGCGGCCGCACTGCTTGCCGCGCGCTCCTCCGCGCCGGATGACCTGGAGCTCACCGCCGAGGCCGCGGACCTGCTCCACGAGGTGGGCCGCAGCGAGGACGCGGCGGAGTTCGACGCCCTCCTCCTGGAAGGGGATCCCTTCCGCGAGCCTGTCTTCACCCGCCACCGGGACTTCCTGGTCGAGACGGCGGATCACCAGTCGCTCGCGGCGCTGATGCTGCGCCGGGCCCAGCGCCAGCAGCCCCTCGAGGCCGCCGAGAGCTACCTGGTTGCCGCCAACGCATTCCGTGAGGCAGGCGCCCGGGAGCGCGCGCTCCTGTGCGAGGACCAGGCCTTCGAGCTGGCCCCCTCCAACACCCAGGCCTTCGAGCTGCTGCGCGAGCGGATGGCAGGGGACGTGCGCCGGCTGGCGGAGCTGCTGGCTCAGCGCGCGGCCGCCGTGGCCCCCGAGGAGGCGCTGCCGCTGCTGCGCGAGCGGGCAAACCGTCTGCTGGAGGCGGGGGAGTCGCTGCTGGCGGCCGAGGCCTTCGATGCGTATCTGGCCCAGGCTGGGGAGGACGTGCAGGCCCTGGCCGCGCGCGCCGAGCTGGCCGCCCAGGGCGGCGGTCCGATCGCGGCCCAGGTCTACGATCGGCGGCTGCTGGCTGTGGGCGCCCCGCTGCCCGTGTCCCTTCGCGTGCAGACCTGGCTGCGGCTGGGGCACGCCTCGCTCGCGTCGGGTGCGTACCGGGACGCGGCGGATGCCTATGAGGCAGTGGTCTCGCTGGATCCCGAGGGAGAGCGTGGCAAGGAGGCGCTGTCGCTGCTGACGGAGGCGTACTCGCGCACGGGCAACACCGCGGGGCTCTATCGCACGTCTCTTCAGCTCGCGCGCAAGGCGGAGGGTGCGACGGCCGAGGTGCTCTATCGGCGCGCTGCGGACCTCTTCGATGATCCGAAGGAGGCCATCGACGCGCTGCTGCCGCTGACGCGCATTCGGCCCGCGGATGCCACCCTCATCGATCGGGCGGTAGAGGGCCTGCGTGCCCTGGGCCGCCACTCGGAGCTGCTGGACGTCTACGAGGCGGGAGCCACGGCGGCAGGAGGCTCACGCGCCGCGGAGCTGCTGCTGGCCGCCGCGAATGTGGCCGACGCGGAGCTGGCAGAGCCGGAGCGCGCCTGGGCGCTGCGGCAGCGGGCCGCGGAGGCGGACCCCTCGAACGAGGCGGCGCTGCGCAAGCTCGTGGAGGGCCTGCGCCAGCGCGGTGACAGCGAGCGGCTGCTGGAGGCCTTGCAGCGGCTGGTCGAGCGGACGAAGGACGCGGACGAGGCCTCGCTGCTGAGGCTGGAGATCGCCTCGCTCGCTCGCGCCGCGGGTCAGGACGGGCTCGCCCGGCTGGCGCTGGAGGCGGTGGTGGAGCGAGGGGCCTCGGGCTCCGGCTACGGCGACGCGCTGGAGGCGCTGGAGCCGCTGCTGGTGGACATGCCTGCCCGGCGCGCCGAGGTCCGAGCGGCACGTGCGGAGCTTGCCGACGGCCCTGCCCAGGCGGAGTTGCTCGTCCTGGCGGCGAAGGACTTCGAGGCCGCTGGCCACCTCCCGGATGCGGTGAAGGCGGCGAAGGCCGCGGCGGCCATCGCGCCCGAGGTGCCCACCCTGCGGCTGATGGCGCAGCTGTACCGCACCTCGGGGGAGGCCCCGCGCGCGGCGAAGGCGCTGCTGTTGGCGGTCCGTTCCGCCTCGGCCGAGGAGAAGCCGAAGCTGCTGCTGGAGGCCGCCGAACTCTGGGAGCAGGCCGGAGAGAAGGCCGAGGCCCTGGAGGTCACCGAGCGCATCGCCTCCGAGGCGCCTGGGGCGCTGAAGCCCGCGGAGCTGGCCGAGCGCTTCCTGCGGCTCGGGGACGCTGCTCGGGCTGTCGCCGTGGGCTTCGGGCCTGCGATGACCGCGGGAGAGCCCGCGGAGGCGCTGGCCCTGGCCGAGAAAGCAGGGGACTCGGCGCGCGTGCGCGAGGCGCTCTGGGCGCTCGTGGCGGCACCGGACGTGGCCGCCTCGCATGTGGACAGGCTCGTGGAGGAGCTGCGCGCGGAGGCGGAGCGGGAAGGGCTGCTGCGGCTGGCGGATCTCCGCGCCGAGCGCGACGCGCAGCTCGCGGTCATGCTGCGCGGAGAGGTGCTGGATGCGGAGTCGGCGCCCGTGGAGCTGCGCCTGAGCGCCTTCGAGGCGCTGGCCTCGGGCCCGGACTTCGACACCCGGCTCACGGGCCTGCTGCCCGGGATCGGGAAGCTGCCGGAGAAGCTCGCCGAGGCGGTGCTCGTCCGTGTCCGGGCGCTGCCCACCGAGGAGCGGCTCGAGGCGCTGGGCGCCGTGGCGGAGGGCTGGCCGGAGCGTCGCGCGGCCTTCCTGCGCGAGCGCTTCGCACTGGAGCGCGCCGAGGGCCGCGAGGAGGACGCGGAGCACACCCTGGCCCAGCTCGTCGAGGGCGAGGCGGACACCCAGGCGCGGGTGGCCCTGCGGCTGGAGCACGGCGAGCTGCTGCTCTCGCTCTCCCAGAAGGCGCGGGCGCGGGAGGCTCTCGAGCGCGTGCTGGCGGAGGACGCCACGTGCCTGCCGGCGGTGAAGCACCTGCTGGCGCTGTACGACGAGAAGAGCGACAGCGAGGCCTTCGTCGCGATGGCGGGGCGCCTGGAGTCGCTGGCGGGTGCCGAGGCGGTGGAGCCCTACCGCGAGCGCATGGCGGACGCCTACGAGGCCCTCCAGCGGCCGGCGGACGCGGCGGCCCAGCTCGCGGCGCTGCCCGAGACTCCGGAGCGGCTGGCGCGTCGCGTGAAGCTGGCGGAGGAGCGCGGCCTCACGGGCGAGGCGCTGCAGCTCCGCGAGCGGCTGACGGATGATCCTCCGGTGCTGGAGACCATCCTCCGGGGCTACCTGGATGCGCAGCTCATGCCCTTCGCGGTGAAGCTGGCTGAGCGGCTCCTGTCGCGGGACGCCCTCTCGGCGGAGGCGACGCGCCTGGTGGCCGAGCGGCTCGCCCCCTCGCTGGAGGGCGCGAAGCTGGCCACGCGCCTCTGGCCCGGGCTGCTGAAGGAGAAGACCATCGATATCGATGGATGGACGCTGTACGCGGAGGCGCTGCGTCAGCTCGGCCTGGGCGAGGCCGCCGAGCGCGTGGATGGCATCGCCGCGGCGCTGTCCTCCAGCGAGGTGCCCGCGCCCTCCGCGCACGTCATGTCCCTGCCACGACCGAGCGGCTTCCGGCACCCCACGCCTCCGGGCGCGCTGCCCGTGACGGAAGAGAGCCTGCCGAGGCTGTACGCGGCGCTCCGGCCCATGCTGAAGAAGCTGGGAGCGGGCAACCCTGAGGTGCTGCTGGATCCTTCGGGCGGGGTGGAGGCGTACCTCGCCAGCCCGGACGAGCTGGTGGTGGGAGCGGGGGCCCTCGCGTGCTTCGGCCCGGTGGAGCTGAGCTACCTCTGTGCGCTGGCGTTGAGCCTCGGCGAGAGGGGCATCGCGCTCGCGAGGCCGGGCCCGGCGGAGGGCCTGGAGGAGGCGGCGGTGGCAGCCTTCCGCGCGGTGCCGGCCTCACTGGCTGCGGGACGTGTGCTGGCGCGGCTGGATCCGGACATGCGGGGTGGGGACCCGAACGACGTGAACGAGGGAGCGGTGCTGTCCGCCAATCCGGCTTTCCGCGCGGTGGCCCTCACGGTGCTCGAGCTCGTGTAGGCTGCGCGCCCGCATGCACCTTCGACGACTCGTTCTCCTGTCCTTCCCGGTCCTGGCGCTGGTGGCCGTGGCCTGCTTCTCCGACCCGGTGTACCCCGGCGAGCAGGTCCTGGGGACGTTCCGCTTCGATGCCACGCTCGACCGCTCCCGCACCACGTGCACGGGGCAGCCGGGCGAGCCCGTGCAGCTCGGCGACGCGGGCCCCCTGCGCTTCGAGGGGACCTACTCGCGCGAGACGGACGGCGGGAAGGGCTTCTTCACGGTGCAGGGCTTCTCGCGCTCCGCGCAGTACGAGGGCCAGAAGGCAGTGTCCACGCACAAAGTGGCCGCGGTCTTCCAGAGCTGCGGCACGGACTGTCAGGGCTCGCAGATCGAGGAGACGCTGGACACGCTCCTGCTGAGCACCAGCCAGGACGAGCTGATCGGCCGCAAGTGCGCGGGGCTGGTGGACGGGGGCGTGCCGGAGGACGGGGGCGCTCAGCCGCCGGGTCCCACGCCGAACGGATATGACGTGCAGCGCGCGTGCGGGACGCTGACGGATGACTTCATCCCCGGCACGAGCAACTGCACGTGCACGAAGCCCTGCAAGGCCGTGTACACGGTGGAAGGGATCAAGGTGAACTGATGAAGAAGGCCGTGGTGTTGCTCTCGGGAGGGCTGGACTCCACCACCTGCCTGGCGATGGCGAAGGCGGCGGGCTTCGAGCCGATCTGCCTGGGCGTTGCTTACGGACAGCGCCACGCGGTGGAGCTGGAGCGGGCGCGCAAGGTGGCGGCGAGCATGGGCGTGAAGGACTTCCGCGTCGTGCAGATTGATCTGCGGAGCGTGGGTGGCTCGGCGCTGACGGCGGACATCCCCGTGCCGAAGGATCGGCCCGAGGCGGAGATGTCACACGGGATCCCCGTGACGTACGTGCCGGCGCGTAACACGCTCTTCCTGTCTCTGGCGCTGGGGCTGGCGGAGGTGGTGGGGGCGGAGGATCTCTATATCGGTGTGAACGCGGTGGACTACAGCGGCTACCCGGACTGCCGGCCGGAGTTCATCCGGGCCTTCGAGGCGCTGGCGAACCTGGCGACGAAGGCGGGGGTGGAGGGCGCGCGCTTCCACATCCACGCGCCGCTGTCGGGGATGACGAAGGCGGAGATCATCCGCGAGGGGACGCGCCTGGGCGTGGACTACGGGATGACGCACTCCTGCTACGACCCGGACGAGCAGGGCCGCGCCTGCGGGCGCTGTGACAGCTGCGCGCTGCGGAAGAAGGGCTTCCAGGAGGCCGGAGTCCCGGATCCGACGTCGTATACGACAGAGGGGAAGTGAGATGCTGCCTGCGGCGAAGCTGGCGTTGACGGTGTGGCTCTCGGCGGGCGAGCCGGCCGTGGTGGACGCCACGGAGCTCATCCCGGATCTCGTGGTGGACATGCGCTACGCGACGGACGACAACTTCCTGAAGCGGCGGGTGTACCCGGAGGAGGCGCGCTGCATGCTGCTGAAGGACGCGGCGCAGCGGCTGAAGAAGGCGGCGGACACGCTGCGGCCCCAGGGCTACCGGCTGAAGGTGTACGACTGCTACCGGCCGCGCGCGGTGCAGTACGAGATGTGGAAGATCATGCCGGAGCCGGGGTACGTGGCCGATCCGAAGTTCGGCTCGAACCACAACCGGGGCGCGGCGGTGGATCTGACGTTGGCGACGGCGGAGGGGGGCGAGGTGGAGATGCCGACGAAGTTCGACGACTTCACCCCCGCGGCGCACCACGGGTACAAGGGCGGCACGGAGGACTCGCGCAAGCACCGGGAGCTCCTCCTCGCGGCGATGGAGGGCGCGGGCTTCAAGCGCAACAAGATGGAGTGGTGGCACTACGACTTGCCGGGAGCCAAGAAGCTGCCCGTGCTGGACGTGCCCTTCACCCGTCCGAAGTAGCGCCCCTCGCGCCCCATGAAAAAGGCCCCAGGCTCGCGAGAACCTGGGGCCGTTCTATTTCACAGCAAGCCGGTGCGCCGCGCTTACTGCGCGGAGGGCGGGTTCGACGCGGGCGCGCCGCCGATGAAGCCCATGAAGCCCAGCTTGTTTGGCGAGCACGCGCCCGGCGAGGTCACCTTGTTGGGCGTCGAGTTGTCCACCAGCGCCTTGGCCACGTCATTCGGCGAGGCGTTCGGGTGGGTGCCCAGGTAGAGCGCCGCCATGCCCGCCACGTGCGGGGTGGCCATGGAGGTGCCGCTGATCGTCTTGTTGTCCGCGTCGCCGGTGTTCCACGACGAGGTGATGTTGTGGCCCGGCGCGAAGATGTCCACGCACCCGCCGAAGTTGGAGAACGAGGCCCGCGCGTCCGTGTTCGTCGTCGCGCCCACGGTGATGGCCTCGGCCGTGCGCGCCGGCGAGGTGTTGCACGCGTCCTTGTTGTCGTTGCCCGCTGCGAGGGCGTACACCACGCCCGCCGCCACGGACCGGCGGACCGCGTCATCCAGCGCCCGGTCCGCGCCGCCACCCAGGCTCATGTTGGCCACCGCCGGCAGCTGCCGGTTGCTCGTCACCCAGTCGATGCCCGCCACCACGCCGGACGTCGAGCCCGAGCCCGAGCAGCTCAGCACGCGCACCGCGTGCAGCAGCACGTTCTTCGCCACGCCGAAGGTGCTGCCACCCACCGTGCCCGCCACGTGCGTGCCGTGGCCGTTGCAGTCGTTGCCCTTCTGCCCATCACCCACCGCGTCGTAGCCCACGTCCGCGCGCCCGCCGAACTCGCTGTGCGAGGTGCGGATGCCCGTGTCGATGATGTACGCGTGCACGCCCTTGCCCTGGACCCCGGAGGTGTACTTCGTGTCCAGCGGCAGGTCGCGCTGGTCGATCCGGTCCAGGCCCCAGGTGGCGTTGGACTGCGTGTCGAACGCCGTCAACACCTGGTTCTCCTGCACGTACGCCACCTCGGCGTCACCGGACATGGCCTTCGCCTGATCCTCGTTCATCTTGCTGGCGAAGCCGCGCAGCGCGTGCTCGTACACGGCGAACGAGGTGCCGCCGTACTTCGCGGAGAGCATCTGCGCGAGCGGCGCCACCGGCTGCGGCTGCGCGCCCGGCGCCGGATCCTTCAGGACGACGACGTACTCACCGGAGATCGGCCTGTCGACCTTGACGAACTTCTCCTGCGCGGCCTGCGCCGCCGTCAGCGTCACGCCGCCGGGGCAGGGCCCCGGCTCTCCGTCGCCCGGTGGAGGGTTCTTCGGGCACGCCGTCAGCAGGGATACGGCCAGGCAGGACACGGCCAGCTTCGCTACTGTGGAGACACGCATCAATCACCTCAATTTACTGCGATTTACAGGTTTTCCAGTCTATGGGATGCACCTGACAGCTTCGGACTGACAGGGGACGCTTCCAGCAGAGGGGTTCACCACTGAACGCTCGGAGCTGGCCGCGGGTGTGAGGAGGTGTTCGGGGCTGCTCCCCGGGGAGGCGCCAGGAGAGGAGACATGGCTGCCCTCCCCGAGGGTTCCGCGCGATGAGGAGTGTGTCCCGGACGTTGTACGATGCGAGTCTCATGTTGAACACCCGCGCGAACAACCTCTGGGCCCTGTGCTGCTTCGGGCTCGCTCTCATGGTGCTGCTCCCCGGCGAGGCCTCTGCCCGTCGCCGAAGTGGAGGAGGCGATGACCAGGATGATCCGATCTGCTACCGGACCTACTACGGCATCTGCCAGAAGTGGCGCGTGGCGCTCGTGGGCGGCGGCATCCTCTCGACGGAGGGCGCGTCCACCGTGGTCGGGGCGAAGCTGGGCTACGCGTGGGTGCTGGGGCCGCGGCTGGAGCTGGGCGGCAACCTGCTCTTCGTGAAGGATATCCGCATCGAGGAGGGCCCCTACCTCGGCACGGCGGAGGGCGTCCTCCGGATCGCCACCCTGGCCGGGCCCAACCACCGGGCCTTCGTGGAGCTCGGCCTGGGAGCCTCGCGGTACGAGAGCCCTGAGGTCGCCTACTGGGCCTTCCCCTGCGCCAGCGGCGGTGTCTCTTTCGAGATCTCAGGTCCGGGCATCGGCCTGTTCGTCAACACGGGGGTCTCCCTCATGTGGGCGGAGGGGCTGGCCGCGCTACCCCATGCCGGCGTGGGCCTGGTGTTCTGAAATATGAGCAATTCCAGCAGGTTGTGGTGTCTCAACCTCGGCGCTCAGGCGATTCCAGTCTCACTGAAGGTAAAAATGCTGAAACGTCGGCAGATGGAAGCAACTGTAGGTCTTCCACGCCGATAACTGGAATGTGAACTCCGTCAGCCTCCAGCGCCCCCTGTCCCGTCCCCTCGCCACGCCGGTCGCGAGGGAGGCACTGCGTTCCACCCCTGCCGCCGCCACGCCCCGCGCCTCGGAGCGTTCGGCCTTCACGGCGAGCTCGTCCCGCACGGACTCCTCCATGCTGACGAAGCTCGGCTCGCTCTTCGCGCCCACGGCGGCGAAGGGCCCGCGCGCCGCGGAGACCGAGAAGACGGTTCGCGCTGGCGCCACGCCGGGCCTGGCCATCGCGGACAACTCCAAGGTGGAGTCCACCCTGCACGTGGATGACGAGCTGACGCTCAAGAGCGGCAAGGTGTCCGTGGACATCCCCCACACCTACCGGGGCGACCTGGTGGTGACGCTCACCAGCCCCTCGGGCAAGAGCCTCTCGCTGTCCAACAAGCAGGGCGGCTCGGCGGATGATCTCAAGGCGACGTTCGACCTGAGCGCCTTCGCGGGCGAGTCCACGAAGGGCGACTGGAAGCTCACGGTCGAGGACACGGCGAAGCAGGACGTGGGCACGCTGAAGGAGTGGAACCTCGAGCTGACGGGCGCGAGCAAGGGCGAGGAGCCGCCTCCTCCGCCTCCGCCGACGGACGATCCCTTCCAGGGGCTGCGGGACCAGGCGCTGCTGAAGGCCATCCAGGGCGCGTCTTCCGGCAAGCACGTGGTGAGCTACAGCGAGGCCCGGAAGGAGATCTTCACCAACGTGGACGTGAACAACGGCAAGGTGCGGGACGTGTACACGCACCGGGAGATCAACGGCGGGAAGATCCCCAGCAGCTCGGACATGAACGTGGAGCACACGTGGCCGCAGTCGAAGGGGGCCACGGGCACGGCGAAGAGCGACCTGCACCACCTGTTCCCCACGGACAGCAAGGCGAACAGCACGCGCAGCAGCTTCCCGTTCGGCAAGGTGGACAAGGTGCAGTGGAGCAGCCCGAGCGGCGCGAAGTTCGGCCTGGATGCGCAGGGCCGCAAGGTGTTCGAGCCGCCCGATGAGCACAAGGGCAACGTGGCGCGCGCGATGTTCTACTTCTCGGCGGAGTACAACAAGCGCATCCCTCCCGAGGAGGAGTCGGTGCTGCGCCAGTGGAACAAGCTGGACGGGGTGGACTCGGCCGAGATCGAGCGCAACCGCCGCGTGGCCGCCGTCCAGGGCAACAACAACCAGTTCGTCCTGCACTCGGACCTGGCGGACCGCATCTCGGACTTCTGATGACAACGGTTGCGGTGAAGAGGTGAGCCCGGGCGCGCGCTGCAAGTGCGGCAGCGTGGGGCAGGCCGGACCGACTATGCTCGGGCGGACATGAGCCCTTTGGACGATGACCTCTCGGGCCGGCCGACGGCGAAGGTGCCCGAGCGGGGCGAGCGCATCCGCCCGGGAGAGCCCTTCCTTCGCATCTTCGGCGAGGGGCTCTCGATCGTGTACCCGCTGCCTCGGAGCGGCTCGCTCACCATCGGCCGTGGCAAGACGGCGGATCTGCGCATCGATGACGCCTCGATCTCCCGGCAGCATGCGACGCTGCACGTGGGGCCCACGATGGAGCTGGAGGACCATGAGAGCGCCAACGGGACCTGGGTGGGCCACACCCGGCTCGTGCCGCGCCAGCGAATGGTGGTGCACCCTGGAGACGTGATCGAGCTGGGCACGGTGATGATCGTCATCCAGCCGGGGGACTCGGCCTCCGCGCCGCGCCGGGTGCTGCCGGACGCTCCGGCCTGGACGCGCCAGGAGGAAGAGGCGTCGCTGCCCAAGGGGCCTCGGGCCTCGGTGGTGGTGGCGGATCCTGCGATGCAACAGCTCTACCGGCTGGTGGATCGCGTGGCCGCGAGCGACATCAGCGTGTTGCTGCTCGGAGAGACGGGGGCAGGCAAGGAGGTCATGGCCGAGGCCATCCACTCGCGCTCGCCCCGCGCGAGCAAGCCGCTGCTGCGCCTGAACTGCGCCGCGCTCTCCGAGTCCCTGCTGGAGAGCGAGCTGTTCGGCCATGAGAAGGGGGCCTTCACTGGCGCGGACAAGAGCAAGCCCGGCCTGCTGGAGACGGCGGAGGGCGGCACGGTGTTCCTCGATGAGATCGGCGAGATGCCAGCCGCGCTCCAGGCCAAGCTGCTGCGGGTGCTGGAGGAGCGGATGGTCACCCGGGTGGGTGGCCTGAGGCCCAAGCCCATCGACGTGCGCTTCATCTCCGCCACCCACCGCGATCTCGGCGCCGAGTCCTCGCGCGGCCGGTTCCGCCAGGACCTCTTCTTCCGCCTCAACGGCATCTCGCTGGTGATTCCGCCGCTGAGAGAGCGGCCTGGGGAGATCGAAGCGCTGGCACGGGCCTTCCTGGCCTCGGGCCGCGCTCCCGGTGCTCCCGAGCCGATGCTGAGCCCAGCGGCGGTGGCCGCGCTGAAGGCGCACCCATGGCCGGGCAATGTCCGCGAGCTGCGCAACGTCATGGGCCGGGCGCTCGTGCTCTCCGGTGGAGGCACCATCGAGCCGGAGCACCTGAAGCTCGAGCCTCCTCGCCCCGCTCCTGCTCCTGCGCCCGTGCCTCAGTCTGCTTCTTCCCCGGCGGCCGTGCCGGAGGGAGGCCGGCTGTCCGAGGCGATTGATGCTCTGGAGAAGCAACGCATCCTCGACGCGCTGGAGCGCTGCGCAGGGAACCAGTCGCGGGCGGCGAAGATGCTCGGCATTTCACGAGGCACCTTGCTGTCCCGGCTCGACGCCTTCGGCATTCCCCGGCCGCGCAAGCCGTAGAGCCAAGAAGGTGTGGAGCGGGGCCGGCCTGACGCGACCGTCCCAGACCTGTCTGCTTGTCTGACAGGTTTGCGCCATGCACTGCCCGCAGGGGGCCCACGCCGGGTCGCCGCCTACCGGCGAACCTGTCTGCTTGTCTGACAGGTTTGCGCCATGCGCTGCCGGCAGGGCTCACTCCGGGTCGCCGCCTACCGGTGTCCACTCCTCGCCTGTTGGTGGTGCACCTTGCCCCTCTGAGGCTCAGCTTGGGCGGGGCGGGAGCCGGATCGTGGCCGGCTCTGTGATGGACTGGGGTTCCTCGGGCGGCGGAGGAGGCAAGGGGCTGGAGCCGGGCTCCTGCCGCGCCAGTCCTTCCGGGGGGGTGGTAGCCACGCCACGTACCGCCTCCGCGAGCAGTCGCTGGCCCTGAGGGTACGGTGCCGCCTCTCCCTGCAATGCGGCCAGCACCTCGCGGACCTCCTCGCCGGTGGCGGGCCGCTGCTCGGGTGACTCCGCCAGCAGGCGCATCACCAGGGCATCCAGCTCGGGCGGCACCTCCGGCCGGAGCAGCGAGGGCGGGTGCTCCACCAACCGGCCCGTCTTCTGCAATACCTGCTGCGTGTCTCCTCGGACGGCCAGGGTGCCCGTGAGCGCCTCATGGAGCGTCAGGCCCAGGCAGAAGAGATCCGCGCGCCCATCGAACGGCTGCCCCCGCAGCTGCTCGGGCGCCATGTAGTGGACCTTCCCATAGACGCGGTGCTCGTCATGGGTGCGACCGCTGGACAGGACGTGGGCCACACCGAAGTCCGCGAGCTTCACCTCTGCAATCCGCGACAGCAGCACGTTGGGCGGATTGAGATCGCGGTGCACCAGCCCGAGCGGCGTCCCCTCCGGCCCGACACGCTTGTGGATGTAGTCGAGCGCCGCCGCCAGCTCCGCCCCCAGGAAGGTGACCGCCGCCAGCGGCAGTGGCCGCCCGAGCCCCTTGAGCAGCCGCGCCAGCGAGCACCCATCCACGTACTCCATGGCGAGGATGAAGCGGTCCTGGAACTTCCCGCAGTCGAGCACCTGGACAACGTTGGGGTGCGTGAGCATCGCGCACAGGCGCGCCTCCTCGAGGAACATCCGGGTGAAGCGCTCCGTGTCCGTCTTCGTGGGCAGCACGCGCTTGACGGCCACTGTCTTGCGAAAGCCTCCCTCGGGCCAGTAGGTGGCGCGGAACACCTCGGCCATGCCTCCGCTGCCCAGCCGCTCGTGGAGGAAGTACTTGCCCATCAGGTCCTGCTCTCGCGCGGCCCGCAGCGCCGCCTCCGCCTTGGAGATGAGGTAGCGGGCGAGCACCGAACCGGCGATGCCTCCCAGCACCAGGAAGCCCGCGCGCCCCAGGGCCGGAGCCAGGGGAAAGTACAAGGGACTCCCGGGGGGCATGCCCCGCAGCAGGAAGTGGTAGGTGACGAGGAACTGCCCGGCGGCGAGCACGCCAGACCACAGCGGCAGCCAGGGCACGGCCCGCAGCGCCGTGAAGACCACCAGGATCCCCAGGCAGACATGCTGGGTGGGCATCAAGAGGTAGACGGGGCCGCCATACCAGAGGGTGATGGCCAGCAGGAGCCCGAGGGCAGAGACCTCGACCGTCACGTTGGCCCAGACGATGGCCGGGTGGTACCAGCCGCGGCCGAGCAGCCAGCTCACCAGCACCGCATAGAGCATGCCGCCCCAATTCAGGAACTGGAGGGGCAGCGTGATGGCATCCGTGCCCTGCGTGAGGACGACGGCGAGGCCAATCAGGCTGCCCAGCACCGTGGCGGCCATCCAGAACTTGAGGATGACCCGCTCGCGCGCCGGGGCGTCGGCGCGAAGGTAGGCAGCCAGCCCTATCTGCGGTGTGGAGTCCGCCATGGAGAGGGAAGGGGGACGGCCGGCTACCTCTCCGGGTCTACCAGATCTTCACGCGCTGGGTGGGCGGCAGCCACGCGCCGTCGCCCTCCTTCACGCCGAAGGCCTGGTGGAACTCCGGCATGTTCCGCACCACGCCATTGACGCGGTACGGGCCCGGCGAGTGCGGATCCGTCACCAGCATCTGCCGCAGGAAGTCGTCGCGGAAGAGCGAGCGCCACACCTGCGCCCAGCCCAGGAAGAAGCGCTGATCGCCGGTGAAGCCGGCGATGACCGGCGCCTCCTTGCCCTGCAGCGACAGCTTGTAGGCGCGGTAGGACACCGTCAGGCCGCTCAGGTCGCCGATGTTCTCGCCCAGCGTCAGCTTCCCGTTCACCGTCATCGCGTCGATGGGCTTGAAGCCGTTGTACTGCTCCACCAGCATGCCCGTGCGCTGCTCGAAGGCCTTCTTGTCCTCGGCCGTCCACCAGTCGCGCAGGTTGCCGTCGCCATCCGAGCGGCTGCCCTGATCGTCGAAGCCGTGGCTGATCTCGTGGCCAATCACGCCGCCGATGCCACCGTAGTTGACGGCGTCATCCGCCTCGGGATCGAAGAAGGGCGGCTGCAGGATGGCCGCCGGGAAGACGATCTCGTTCAGCGAGGGGTTGTAGTACGCGTTCACCGTCTGCGGCGTCATGCCCCACTCGGTCCGGTCGATGGGCTTGCCCAGCTTGTCCATGTTCCGCTGGATCTCGAACGCGGTGGCCCGCTTGTCGTTGCCCACCAGGTCCCCCGGGACGATCTGCAGGCTCGAGTAGTCCCGCCACTTGTCCGGGTAGCCGATCTTCACGGTGAACTTCGCCAGCTTGTCCTGCGCCTGGGCCTTGGTGGCCGGGCTCATCCAGTCGAGCTGCTCGATGCCGTCCTTGAAGGCCGCGCGCAGGTTGTTCACCAGCTCCACCATGCGCTTCTTGGACTCGGGGCTGAAGTGGCGCTCCACGTAGAGCTTGCCCACCACCTCACCCAGGGAGAACTCCACCATCTCCACGCCGCGCTTCCACCGGGGGCGGTTCTCCTCCTGGCCCTGCAGCGTCTTGCCGCGGAACTGGAAGTTCAGCTCCTCGTAGGGCTGGCTCAGCAGCGGGGCGTACGAATCCAGCAGCTTGTAGGTGAGGTACTGCTTCATCACCGGCAGCGGCGTCTTGGCCAGCACGTCCGCCAGGGCCTGGAAGTAGTCCGGCTGGCGGACGATGACGGCCGGCGTCTGCTCCGCGCCCGCGGCCTTCAGGTAGCGCGTCCACGAGAAGCCCGGGGTGAGCTTCTCCAACTCGGCCACCGTCTTCAGGTTGTAGGTGGCCTCGCGGTCCCGGTTGCGCACCCGGTCCCAGCTCTTCTCGGCCAGCTTCGTCTCCAGCGCGACGATGGCCTTGGCCGCCGCCGCCGCGTCCTTCTCACCGGCCAGCGCGAGCAGCTTCTCCACATACGCCTGGTAGGCCGCGCGCACCTCGGCGAAGCGCGGCTCCTGCTTGAAGTAGTAGTCCCGGTCCGGCAGGCCCAGGCCGCTCTGGTTCGCGTAGACGATGTAGCGCGTGGCCTGCTTCGCGTCCTGGCCCACGAACAGCACCAGCGGCGTCGTCACGCCCCAGCGGTAGAAGTCGGCGAACAGCTCGGGGAACTCACTGGGGCTCTTCAGCGCCGCCACGCGCTGCAGGTCCGCGCGGATGGGCTCCAGGCCCAGCGTCTCGATGCGCTGGGTGTCCATGAAGCTGAGGTAGAGATCGCGCACCTTCTGGGCGTCGGTGCCCTCCTTGCGATCCTTCTGGGCGGCGGTCTCCTCGATGATCGCCTTGAGGGCGTTCTCGCTCTTCTCCGCCAGCTCGATGAAGGTGCCGTAGCGGGCGCGATCCGGGGGCATCTGCGTGGTCTTCACCCAGGTCCCATTGACGTGCTGGTAGAAGTCGTCCTGGGGGCGGACGGCGGGGTCGAAGTTCTTCACCTCGATGCCGGGCTTGCGCGTGGCAGCCGAGGCCGTCTGCTCCGTGGAGGACGAAGCCTGGGGGCTGGTGGCGCAGCTGGTGAGCAGCAGGGCGCTGAGCGCGCCCGGGGCCCAGAAGAAGCGGGGAAGGAGCTTGAGGCTCATGGGTCTCCAGGGAAGAAGGGGGATGGGGGTGTTAGCCAACCCGGAGCACGGCGTCTACCCGGGCGGGCGGCCGAACACCACAATCCCTCCCTTATTCCCGGCTCAGAGCCGGCGCAGCGCGGACCAGGGAAAGGGCTTCCAGAAGGGCGTGGGCACCTCGTCCGCCTCCAGGGAGAACCACGGTCCGTCCTGGCCGGGAGACACCACCTGGAAATCCTGCGCCGGGATGAAGCCCTGGCCCAGCAGCGCCACCCGCTCGCCCGCGGCGTTGACCGCCATGTCCAGCACGAGCACCGCATGCCCCGGGCTGCCCCCGAGCACGAAGAAGTCCCCGGGCCGCGCGTCCTGGCGCGAGGGCCGCTGCTTCACCTCCTGCAGCGACAGCGTCCCCGCGTAGGTGAAGACCAGCTCCAGGTAGGCGCGGAAGGACGCGCGCGAGCTGTCCGCCCCGGCGCTGCGCGCCCACTTCACCTTGGAGCCGGAGATCTTCGCGCGCTCGCCGGCCGCGTACCGGGGCCACGCGGCCAGATCCCCGCTGGTGAAGCGGTAGGCGATGCGGTCCTTCTGGCCGTGCACCCAGAGCCACTCGGCGTGAAGGCGGATGATGGAGTCCGCGCACTGCTGGAGGTTGGCCGTGCCGATGTCCAGCTCGGCCACCGCCGCCAGCCGGGAGTCATCCCCGGCCAGCACCTGTCCGCCCCGGAAGTCGCTCACGGGCGAGCCCCCGGGCCGCAGCGGCAGGCCGCGCAGCCACGCCCCGAACGAGCCCTGCTCCACCGTCACCCGCGTGTAGCCCGCTGGAGGTGGGAAGGTGGCCTCGAGTGAGCGCACCTGGGCCTCTTTGGACAGCCAGGGGTAGCGCGCCAGCTCCTCGCGCGTGGGCGGGCGGGGGGACGCGTCAGGGGCGCTCCCGGGAGAGGAGGGTTGCGCCCCCGCGGCGGTGGACAGCAGGAGAAAGCCGAGGACCCAGGTCCACCCAACGTTGCTTCTCATCCATCCTCCTCATGAGGGGCTGGGCCCCCTCACGCGGGAGGCCGGATCAGCCGAACACCGAGCCGACGATATCCTTGCCGTCGCCGAAGTTCCCCTGGCTGGCGGTTATCGGTTGTTTTGAGTGGGACGGGCTCGCGGTACCCTGGGCGCATGTCCCAGAGCCTGCTGATCGTCCACGTCTACGTTCACGTCAAACCGGAGCACGTTGACGCCTTCCGTGAGGCCACGCTGGCCAACGCCCGAGAGAGCGTGAAGGAGCCGGGGATTGCCCGCTTCGACGTGGTCCAGGAGGCCGAGGACAAGACGCGCTTCGTGCTCGTCGAGGTGTACCGCACGCCCGAGGCGCCGGCCGCTCATAAGGAGACGGCCCACTACCTCAAGTGGCGCGACACGGTGGCGCCGATGATGGCCGAGCCGCGCACGAGCCGGAAGTACACCAACTGCTTCCCCGACGACGGAGGGTGGTGACATGAGCAGCGGGTTGGCATTCGAGTTCGCCACCGCCACACGCGTCCTCTTTGGTGCGGGCCGGCTGGCCGAGGCGCCCGAGCTGGTGCGGGCCCTGGGGGGCCGCCGGGTGATGATCGTCACCGGGAGCACTCCGGCGCGCGCGGCGCCGCTGCGCGCGGGGCTGGATCGGCTGGGGCTGTCCACCGTCCTCTTCCGGGTGGAGGGCGAGCCCACGCTGGAGCTGGCGCGCGAGGGCACGGCCACGGCCATCGCCGCGGGCTGTGATGTCCTGGTGGCGCTGGGCGGAGGCAGTGTGTTGGACGCGGGCAAGGCCATCGCGGCGCTGGCGGCCAATGGTGGGGATCCGCTCGACTACCTGGAGGTGATTGGGCGGGGGCGGCCGCTGACGCAGCCCTCGGTGCCGATGGTGGCCATTCCCACCACGGCGGGGACGGGCTCGGAGGTGACGCGCAACGCGGTGCTGGGCTCTAAAGAGGAGAAGGTGAAGGCCAGCCTGCGCAGCCCGCTCATGCTGCCGCGCGTGGCCCTCGTGGATCCGGAGCTGCTCATGGGGACGCCGGGGCCCGTGATTGCCTCGAGCGGGCTGGACGCGCTCTCCCAGCTCATCGAGCCGTTCCTCTCCGCCCGGGCCAACCCGCTCACCGACACACTGGCCCGCGAGGGGATGCGCCGCTCGGCGCGCTCGCTGCGCCGGGCGGTGCTGGAGGACTTCGACGCGGCGGCGCGGGAGGACCTGGCGCTGGCGAGCCTCTTTGGGGGGCTGTGCCTGGCGAACTCGGGGCTGGGCGCGGTGCATGGCTTCGCGGCGCCGATGGGAGGCATGTTCCAGGCGCCGCACGGAGCGGTGTGCGCGGCGCTGCTGGCGGCGAGCCTGGAGGTGAACCTGCGGGCCCTGCGGGCTCGGGAGCCCCAGCACCCGTCACTCTCCCGGTTCCAGGAGGTGGCGGCGCTGCTCACCGGGCGGCCGGAGGCGCGAGCGGAGGACGCCATCACCTGGGTGGGAGAGCTGGGCCAGGCGCTGAGTGTGCCGGGTCTGCGCCGCTACGGGCTGACGGAGGCCGAGGTGCCGCGGCTGGTGGAGAAGGCCAAGGTGGCCAGCAGCATGAAGGCCAACCCCTTGGTGCTCACGGACGAGGAGCTCACGGAGATTGCCTCCCGCTCGCTGTGAGGCCTGAGCCCGGCCAGCCGCCAGCCAGTCACTCTGCAGGCTACTTCCGCCCGCGCTTGCCGGCGGCCCAGTCCTCGTAGACGTTGAAGGACTTCATCTGCTGGAGCAGGTCCGTGCTGCGCGCCATCTCCTCCACCTGCGCGCGGGAGTGCCGGGGCAGCTTCGCGTCCATCTGCGCGAAGCCGTAGGCCAGCGCCGCGATGATGGCCGTGTTGAGCCGCAGCTGGTGCAGGTCGCACTTGTCCAGCTCGTCCGAGCGCGCGTGGTAGTTGGGCCCATAGAGCGCGGGCTCCTGGTTCGCCACCAGGTTGGGCACGCCGTGCAGCATGAAGTCGAAGTTGTCCGTGCCGACGATGGGGTCGTCCACCTGCGTGAAGGGCCCCAGCCCCTTCACCGGCTCGAGCGCCCGGTCCACCAGGGCGGGCAGCTCGGGGCGGCGCCCGGTGAAGAAGCCGGTGATGCGCCCGCAGCCAATGTCGAACGAGGACGCCATCACGTGCTGCCCCAGCTCCGCCTCGTGCGCCTGTGCGTAGCCCCAGGAGCCGAACATGCCCTGCTCCTCGCCGTTCCACAGCGCGAAGCGGAGGGTGCGCGCTGGCTTGATCCCGAGCCGCTTCATCTGCCGCGCCACGTCGATGAGCGCCACCACGTTGGCCCCGTTGTCCAGCGCTCCCGTGCCCAGGTCCCACGAGTCCAGGTGCGCGCCGATGACGATGATCTCCTCGGGGCGCGTGGAGCCGCGGAGCTCGCCGATGACGTTGTAGCTCGTGTACGAGGGGCCGGACTGGAGGTCGAGCTCGGCGGTGATCGTCAGCGCCTTACCGCTGCGGAGCAGCCGCAGCGCCCGCAGCGCGCCATCCCGCTCCATCACGAACATGGGCCGGGTGTTGCGCAGGCCCGTGGCTACGTTGTGGCGGTAGAGCAGGTTGTTGGGCCGTGAGCCCATGTAGATCACCCCTGCCACGCCCGCCGCGAAGGCGCGATCCTCGATCGCGGCGCTCTCGGTGTACTCGCGGAACAAGCCATCCACGTCCTTCAGCTCCTCGGTCTCCACCAGCAGGAACGCCCCGCGGGCCTTGGCCCCGAGCGCCTGGAAGTCCTTCTCCGAGCCCTTGCCCCCGGAGACGAGCGGTGCCGTGAGCCCGCCCTTGGGAGTACTCGTGGAGAAGGGCATGGCCGCCACGCGAGGCGTGTAGCTGACGTTCTCCCCCCGCACCGTGGCGCGGGCCGAGCGCTCCAGCCACAGCGAGGGCATCTGGAAGGGCTCCTTGCGTGCCTCCACGCCGGCCTCGCGGAAGCGCGCCAGCGCCCACTCCACCGAGCGCAGGTTGGCCTGCGAGCCCGTGGCCCTCCCGCCGATCTCATCGGTGAGAGACTGAAGATCGCTCACCAGGGGAGTGTCCTCCAGGAAGGCGGCGAGCAGCCGGGACACCTCGGCGCGGGAGGAGGTCTCCGTGCCGGGAGGCGCCGCGAGGGCCGGCGAGCCGAGGAGCGAGAGGGAGAGAAGGGCAGCGAGCAGAGGGGCGTGGGCTGTACGCAAGTCAGTCTCCGAGGTGGCGCGGCAGCCTATACCGAGCTACCTCGGGCCGTAGCGGCGCTTCAGCTCCTCGAGGGAGGCGCCGCTCCACTCGGCCAGCAGCTGCATCGCGTCCCGGGCGTGGATGAAGTGGAGCGTGTCCCCGGCGAACACCGAGAGGAACACGCCTCCGCAGCCTGGCAGCTTCGCACCCACCGACTCCAGGTAGTCCACGAGCTTCGGCAGCGTGCGCTCCAGCAGGAAGGCGCGGACGTCCTCTGCCGGCAGGACGAGCTCGTAGCTCCTCAGGTCTCCCTGCTCCTCGCGGGTGTGCGCGATGGCGGTGTCGGCCTCGGCGGCGGGGGCCTCGGCGAAGGCGAGCCGGAGGAAGGTCTCTGCTTCATTCATGGCGGTGTCCTCGCCTGCTTCCCAGCACGCCTGCTCGCTCCCTGCAAGAGCCCGCGCTGATCTGCTTACGCGGGCGGCACACGTGCCGTGATGCGTTCCTGTGTCGGTGTCACATCCCCGTCCGCGTAGCCCAGGTGTCTTTTGATACGCCCGCTGCAATGTCTCTCATGAAGAATTTGCTGCCAGTGAATGTGAGAGTCTTTCAGACATTGAGATTAATGAATGGAGTTATCAAGCTGGGGCCGCTTCAACGGTGGGTGCGGCCGGCGCGCCACTTTCCTGCATGGCGAGGAGCCATGCACTGTGAGGATGACCATGCGACTCCCTTCGATTCTCTCTTCCTCCGCGGTGCTTGCAGCGCTCTGCACGATGCTCATGGGAGGCTGTGGGGGTGGAGACGCCTCCGAGGAGGATGGCTCCAACCCGGCGCTGAGCGGCGATGAGCTGAACGGCGCGACGAGTGAAGACGCTTCGGGGAAGATCACCATCTGCCACGTGCCGCCGGGCAATCCGGCGAACGCGCACACGATCGTCGTGGGCGCTCCGGCCTGGAACGGCCACCGCCACCACCGGGGCGATCACCTGGGAGCCTGCGAGGGCCAGGGCGAGCCGGATGCGGGCGTGCCCTCCGAGGGTGATGGCGGGACGTCGGAGCCGCCCCCGCCGCCCGCGCCTCCGGATGCGGGCACGCCGGGTCCGGTCTGTGCTCCCGAGGGTGCCGCGTGCGGCGGCACGGTGGAGTGCTGCAGCGGCCTGTCGTGCCAGAACGGCTACTGCCAGGGCGTCATCGGCTGACGCCGCAGCGGCGCGCTCCCTGCCGGAGGCGGAGGCCCGTGACGCTCACACAGGTCACGGGTGGGGTGACAGGCCTGGCCCGCTGCTCTCACTCTGGCGGGCCAGCTCTCCCGCGGCCTTCGCCGCCCGCTCCAGGGTGTAGATGATGGCGATGCGGACGAAGATGCCGAACACCGGCGGCAGCGCTCGCAGATGAAGAGTCCGCACCGGCTGCAGGTGCCATCAGCGGGGGACTCGGGGTGGGTGGCGCAGAGGGCGGCGCTCTCTTCCATGCTCCCGCCGTTCTAGCGCTTCCCGAGGCGGCCTTGCTACCCGCCTCCCTGCCTCCCCGCCGTCAGGGCTTCAGGGCTCTCAGCTCACGGCGAGCTGGGAGGAGGAGCGCCCGGCGTACGCGCCTGGCAGGGGAGTCCCCTGGAGGGACTCACGCAGCTCGGCCAGCTCTGCCCACAGAAGCCACTCGTCCGGGAACGCGCTGGCGGCCTGGGCCAGCGGCTCCAGGCGGTCCAGCCGGCGATCGCCCGACTCACGCAGCGCCCGCACCTCGCGGTAGAGCGCCGCCAGCGCCGGGGGCAGTGCCTCGGCCTTGCGCGCCCGGGCCTGCGCCTCGCCGTCGCCCTCGGTGAAGGCGCTGAGCTCGCCGAACCAGCGATCCCACGCGGCCGGATCCGCCGGGCCGCCCGCCACCGACGGCAGGCCCTCGCTGAGAAAGAGCCGCGCCACCGAGGGCAGGTGCTCCAGCGTCCGCTCGCCCAGCTTCACCTTCAGGCGCAGCACCTCGCCACCGCCCACGGCGAAGCCCTCCACGCGCAGGCCGCTGGCCAGCTCGAGCTGGAAGGGACCGCGCTCCGGCAGGGCTCCGGCGCCAAAGGCCACCAGCGTGGGGCTCTGCCACGGCTTGCCCTGCGCCTGCCCATCGCGAGACAGCATCACCGGTCCCGCCAGACGGACCATGGCCGTGGACAGGCCCTCCTGGATGGGGCTCGCGCCTTCGAACAGCTCCACCACGCGGCCGGTGACCTCGCGCCCATCCGCGAGCACCAGGTGGTTCACCGAGCGCGCCCGCTGGGCCTCTCGCAGGCCGTAGTCTCCGCCGCGCTTCCACGCCAGCGTGGCCTCGAACTGCTCCAGCACCTGGAACAGGTGCTCGAAGTCTCGCGCCACGAAGAGCTGCGGCTGCATCTGGGTGATGTCGTACTCGGTCTCCGCGCACTCCACGCTCAGCGGCACCTTCCGCACGGCGGGGGTGAGGCAGTGCTCGGCCTCGCCGATGCTCGACAGCAGGCCGGCGCCGTACAGGCGCGGGTGCTCCAGGCTGCCGACCAAGCCGTACTCGGCCGTCCACCAGTAGAGGCGCGAGGCCTTGGTGCTCTCACTGACGTAGCGGCGGCTGCGCGTGGCGGCGTCCAGCCGCGCCTGGGCGTGCTCCACCTCCTCGGGCGTGGCGGCGGGATCCTCCTTCACCACGCTGAGGTTGCGGATCGCCTCGAACATGGCCTGGTCCTCGACGGAGGCGATGGCCTTGAAGCCCACCATGCCGCAGTGCTTGAGGTACTCCGCATAGCGGGCGTTGGCGATGATGGGCGCGTGGCCGGCGCTCTCGTGGACGATGTCCGGCGCGGGCGTGTACTGGATGTGCTCGTGGGTACGGATGTCCGCGGCGATCGCCAGCACGCCCAGGGCCTGCAGCTCGGTGAACACGGCCGGAGGGATGAAGCCGCGCACGCCCACCGCCGCCCAGCCCAACTGCGCCAGCTTCTCGTTCATCTCGTCCAGGCTGGGGATGCGCTCCACGCCAATGCCCGTTGCCTCGAGCCCCTCCAGGTAGACGGAGTGGGCCTTGTCGGACAGGTGGCTGCGGAGCCGGCGGAGGATGTGACGCCACACCGCCTGATCCCGCGGCGTATAGGACGCATAGTCCTGCCCCACCGCATAGCGGCGCAGGTGGGCAGGCAGCCGGGCCAGGGTCCTCTCCGTCGGGGTCATGCGGGCTCCTCCTTCAGCTACCCACCAGGGTAAGGATGAGGAGGCGCGGCGGAAATCCGTAAAATTCCGAAGTTCTATTCGTTTTTCCGACGTTTGTGCCCCAGCCTCCGCCGCAGCCCCTGGAGCACGTGGCGGGCCTCGGCGCTCTGCGAGCCCTCGGGCCAGAGGGCGACCACCTCGATGGCCTGGGGCTGCTCCTCCTGGAAGGGCCAGACGTGGAGCTCGGGTGGGAAGGGGCGCAGGGGCCTCAGGTCCGGGGCGATGGCGCAGGCCTGGCCGAAGGCGCGGAGCACGTCGAAGAGGTGGAGGAAGCTCTCCACGCGGGCCACCTCGCGCACGGTGACGCTGTGCGCCGCGAAGCGTGCGCTGTTGGCACCCCCGTAGGGGTCGTCCCGGAGCCAGTCCACGAAGGGCTGGCCCTCGAGATCCTTCACGTGCAGGGCCGTGCGGGCTTCGTAGCGGGCGGCCAGGGGGGTATTCGGGCCGGCGAGCACCACGAAGGGCAGGGCGATCAGGGACTCGGCCTCCACGCCCTTGTGCGGGGGCAGCGGGGTGAAGCCGATGACCAGATCGCGCTGGCCCGTCTGGACCTCGCGCACCAGCTCGAAGGGACCGCCGAAGCCGATCTCCAGCTTGATGTTGGCCCGGGCCGCGTCGCCGGCGAGCTCGCTCAGGAGCAGGATGGAGAGCGTGTGGTTGAGGCCCAGGCGCAGGCTGGGCTCGGTGCTGGCGAGATCCTTCAGGCGCTTGAGATCCAGCTGGTGCAGCGGCGTCTGCGTGCCGGCATAGAGCCGCTGGCCGCGTGGGGTGAGGTGGAGCCGGCGGCCGGGCCCTCGCTCCAGCAGGGGCTCACCCTCTCCGAGGGCGGACTCGAGCGCGCGGATGTGCTCGCTCACCACGGAGCGGGCGACGCCCAGGTGCTCGGCGGCGCCCTCCAGGCTGCCCGCCTCGACGGCGGCCGCGAAGGCCTCGAGCCAGTTGAGGTGCCGCGGGAGCTTGCGAGGGGGCATCGGCCGTTACTCCTTCTGCTGCCCGTAGGTTCGGAACTTCTCCAGGACCACAGCCATCTCGGCCTCATCGAGCAGCACGGGCTCTCCCACCTGGAGCGCCCGCAGGTACATGCCGGCGAGTGTCTCAACTTCGACGGCCACTTTGAAGGCGCTCGGCAGATCCACGCCCAGGGTGAGCAGCCCGTGGTTGGCCAACAGGCACGCCTTGCGGCCTTCGAGCGCGGCCACCGCATGGCGGGACAGCGCCTCGGTGCCGAAGGTGGCGTAGGGGGCGCAGCGGATGTCGGAGCCGCCGGCCACCGCCACCATGTAGTGGAAGGGCGGGATGGAGCAGCGCAGGCACGCGACAGCGGTGCTGTTCGGCGAGTGCGTGTGCAGCACCGCGTTCACCTCCGGCCGCGAGGCGAGGATGTCGCGGTGGAAGCGCCACTCGGAGGAAGGCAGCCGCGGGCCCTCGTGGCTCCCGTCGAAGCGCATGAGGACGAGGTCCTCCGGGCGCAGCGCGTCGTAGTCCATGCCCGTGGGGGTGACGAGGAAGCCGCCGTCCACGCGGTGGCTGAGGTTGCCGGACGTGCCCTGGTTGAGCCCGGAGGGATTCAGCCGCCGGGCGGTGGAGAGGATCGCTTCGCGCTGCCAGAGGTGCGGCAGCGGGCTCACGTCCCGGTTCCTCGCATCCGCTCGGGAAAGAGCGAGCGCAGCCCCTCCGGCGAGGCGGCACACACCCCGCGCTCGGTGACGAGCGCCGTCACCAGCCGGGCCGGAGTCACATCGAAGGCGTAGTTGGCCGCGGGGCTGCCGGGAGGCGTGACGCGCACCGTCACCACCTCGCCCGAGGGCAGCCGGCCGCTGATGTCGGTCAGCTCGGCGCCGTCGCGCTGCTCGATGGGGATGTCGCGCATGCCATCCTCGAGCGTCCAGTCGATGGTGGGCGATGGCAGCGCCACATAGAAGGGCACGCCGTTGTCCTTGGCCGCGAGCGCCTTCAGGTAGGTGCCAATCTTGTTGGCCACGTCGCCCCGGGCGGTGGTCCGGTCCGTGCCGACGATGCACAGGTCCACGTGGCCGTGCTGCATGAGGTGGCCGCCCACGTTGTCGGCGATGACGGTGTGGGGGACGCCATGCTGTCCCAGCTCCCACGCGGTGAGGCTGGCGCCCTGGTTGCGGGGGCGGGTCTCGTCGACCCAGACATGGACGGGAATCCCGGCGTCATGCGCCAGGTAGATGGGGGCGAGCGCGGTGCCCCAGTCCACGGTGGCCAGCCAGCCCGCGTTGCAGTGGGTGAGGACGTGGATGCGGCCCTTCTTGCCCTTGCGCTCCCAGGCGTCCCGCAGGAGCGGCAGGCCCTGGGTGCCGATGGCGTAGTTGATGGCCACGTCCTCGTCGCACAGGGCGGCGGCGCGCCGGTAGGCGGCGGAGAGGCGCTCGGAAGGGGGGAGCGGCTGCAGGGCGCGGCGCATCTCCTCCAGCGCCCAGCGCAGGTTGATGGCGGTGGGCCGGGTGGCGGCCAGCGTCTCGCACGCCTGCTCCAGGGCTCTCTCCGACGAGTCCACGCGCAGGGCCAGGCAGACGCCATAGGTCGCCGCGGCGCCGATGAGCGGGGCGCCTCGGAGCTGCATGGAGTGGATGGCGTGGGCCACCGCCTCCATCGTGGTGAGCCGGGCCGTCACGAAGGCGTGCGGCAGGCGGGTCTGGTCGATGATGCCCACGGACCAGCCGTCGGGCTCGACCCAGATCGTGCGCATCGGCTGGCCATGGACCTTCATCGCTTCCTCCAGAGAGTCATCATGCCCGGAGGGAGCGGGTCTGTCGCGTTGCTGACTCCGGGAGTGCGCTGCCCCTTGCTGGCCTTGGGAGCGGGTAGGCGCCGCTCCCCGAGGCCTGGGGACTATTCGCGCATCAGCGCCGCGCCCCAGTGGAACCCGGCGCCCAGGCCCACGAAGCACACCAGGTCGCCCGCCTTCACCTTGCCGCTCCGGCGGCACTCGTCATAGGCGATGGGGATGGTCGCCGCGGTGGTGTTCCCGTAGCGCTGGATGTTGTTGTACACGCGCTCGTCCGGCAGCTTCAGCGCCTTCTGCACCGCCTCGTTGATGCGCAGGTTGGCCTGGTGGGCAATCAGCAGGTGGATGTCGTCCACCGTGACGCCCACCTTCTGGCAGACCTCGTGCACGGCCTCGGGCATCTTCGACACGGCCATCTTGTACACCGTGCGTCCATCCATCGACGGCACGTAGCGCGCCTCGCGGATGTGCGCGTCGCCGCCCACATACGGACGGTACTTGAAGCCCGCGGAGGGCACGTACAGGCTCTCCGCCTTGCTCCCATCCGAGTGCAGCACGAAGCCCAGCAGGCCCCGCTCCGGGTTGTCCGTGGGGCCCAGCACCATCGCGCCCGCCGCGTCCCCGAACAGCGACGTCCGGTCGCGGAACTTCGTGTTGAAGTCGTGCTCGTCCTTGGGCAGCTCGCCCTCGGCCTTGCCGGTGATGAGATCGAACGCCTGCTTCGACCAGGGCATGAAGCCGGTGTGGACCTCGGCCCCGACGAAGAGCAGCCGCTTGGCCGCTCCCGAGCGGATCAGCGCGTCACACACCTGCAGGCCATAGATGAACCCGCTGCACTGCTGGCGGATGTCCAGCGCCGGCACGTTGGCCAGGCCCAGCTTCGACTGGAGCAGGCCGCCACACCCCGGGAAGTAGTAGTCCGGGGTCATCGTGGCGAAGACGATGTAGTCAATCTCCTCGGGGGTGACCTTCGCGTCCTCGAGCGCCTTGCGCGCGGCCTGCACGCCGAGATCGCTCGTGGTGGTCCCCTCCTCGACGTAGTAGCGCTGCTCGATACCGGTGCGCTCGCGAATCCAGTCATCCGACGTGTCACAGATCTTCGACAGCGTCTCGTTTTTGACGCAGTGCTCCCCAGTGACAAAGCCGCTTCCGAGAACTCGAGTGAAGGCAGTGGGCATGGGTCTCCTTGACGGCTCGCTGCTTTATGCGGCCCGCACGGCGGGAGCAAGTACCCGACACGTTTAGCGCCGCAGGACCCTCCCCGCCACGGCGTCCAGGCGCTGCATGACTGCAGGGTCTCTCGCCTCAGGGGCGGTGATAAGGGCCGTATCCAGGCACGTCTGGCAGCCATGCTTGCAAGGGCCCTGCTGCCCGCCCAGCGACGGGATGACCTTCTTGATGAGCGCGCGCGCCTTGCCGGCGTTGGCCAGGAGCACGGCGATGACCTGCTCCACGGTGACGGCGTCATGGTTCGGGTGCCAGCAGTCGAAGTCCGTCACCATGGCCACCGTCGCGTAACAAATCTCCGCCTCTCGGGCGAGCTTGGCCTCGGGCATGTTGGTCATGCCGATGACGTCGCACTTCCAGCTCCGGTACAGCTCGCTCTCGGCGAGCGAGGAGAACTGGGGCCCCTCCATGACGAGGTACGTGCCGCCGCGCTTCACGGTGAGGTCCAGGCCCTGGCTGGCCGCCATCACCGCGTCGCCGACACGCTTGCAGACCGGGTGGGCCATGGAGACGTGGGCCACGCAGCCGGTGCCGAAGAAGCTCTTCTGCCGGGCGAACGTCCGGTCGATGAACTGGTCCACCACCACGAAGGCGCCGGGAGGCAGGTCCTCGCGCAGGCTGCCCACCGCCGAGAGCGAGAGGATCTGCGTGACGCCGCTGCGCTTGAGCGCGTCGATGTTGGCGCGGGAGTTCAGCTCGGAGGGAGGGATGCGGTGTCCCCGGCCGTGCCGTGGGAGGAACACCACGGGCTGGCCCTCGAGCGTGCCAAAGCACAGCTCATCCGAGGGCTCGCCAAAGGGAGAGGACACCTTGCGCCAGGAGACGTCCGTCAGGCCGTCGATCTGGTAGAGGCCGCTGCCGCCGATCACGCCGATGACGGGCTTGGAGGAGGTGGACATGGGCGGCAGTCTTCCCCCCATACATCGGAGAGGCAACAACGAAGACAGCAGGCCGGGTGGGTTGATTGTTGACCCTGCGTCCCCGGAGCACGACCCCGGATCCATCGAGAGGCGAGAGGGGCTCCGTTAGGGTCGCGCCCCACTCGAACCATGGGGGAGCGGATGCACGACGGAACTGGAGGGCTCTGGCTGCGAGCCGGGCTCATGCGCTGGACGATCTTGCTGCTGGTCGCGCTCGTGGGAGAGGCCAGCGCCCAACAGACGATGAGTGGAAGCTGGCGCCCGACCGACCCCCGCTTCGTGGACACGCCGTTCCGGAAGGCACCGCGGCCGATCATCGGAGCGCTGCGAGAACCGCTGGAGCGCCTGCCGCAGATCGAGAACTTCCAGCTCATTGGCCACAACCCACTGCCCAACCCCGGGGGCACCATCGCGCGGGGGCGCAACGGTCCGATCGGCATCTCGGGCAATTGCCTCTACGTGGGCAGCCGCATCGGCCGGAGGCAAGGGACGGGGCCCGCGTTCGGCACACCCGCCTTGCCGCCGGACGTGCTGATCGTGGACATCTCCAATCCGCGCCGGCCCACGGTGGTGGGCTCCTTCCCGACCATCCTCAACTCCACGTCCCGCGAGCTGCGCACCATCCCCGATGCGAACACCCTCATCATCATGAACTTCAGGGACGCGGGGCCCGACAGCGGCGAGGTGAACAACTACCAGCTCTACGACATCACCGACTGCCGCCACCCCGTGCTCAAGCACACGATCTCCCTGGGCGAGGATCGGCCTCACGAGTTCTTCCTCTGGCGTGATCCGCGGGAGCCCGCGCGCTTCCTGATCTACTCCTCCATCCATCTGGGCGACGTGCGGGAGCCCTCGCTGCGAGTCTTCGAGGTCATCGCCCCGCCTTCCGGGCCGGTGAGCAGCACGCCGGTGGCCACCTTTACGCTCACGCCCGCGGTCCCGCGCACCCAGCCGGTGGATCCCTCCGAGTACCGCGATGACCACTACATCTTCGATCCGGGAGGCAAGCCGCCCATCCAGCGCAACAACGTCCACTCGATGTCCGTCTCCCCTGATGGCACGCGGGTGTACGTGGCCAACATCCACGGGGGCTACTACATCCTGGACAGCTCGCGGCTCGCGCAGAAGCTGCCGTGCACGCGCGACACGGTCACCGTGGACGAGACGAGCAACACCGATCCCAACCTCTGCCTGCGCAAGCTCAACCCCGATCCGAGAGCGCGGGTCGACCTCACGCCTCCCTATGGGTGGACGGAGCACTCCGTCTACCCGGTGCCGGGGCGGCCGTACCTGCTCGTGTCGGGCGAGCGCAATGGCACCGACACCTGCCCCTGGAGCTGGGGCACCATCCTGGACATCTCCAACGAGAAGGCCCCTCAGTTCGTCTCGCGCTACCTGGTGCCCGAGAACCTGGAGGCGAACTGCTTCGTGGGCGGCCCGGGAGACCCGGCGCTGCTGCGGGAGTTCTCTCCGCACCAGCACCTGGTCTTTCCCAACCTCTTCTTCATCTCCTGGTACTCGGCGGGGCTGCGCGCCTGGGACATCGCCAACCCCGTGCTCCCGATGGAGGTGGCCGTCTTCGTGCCCCGGCCCGCGGAGCAGGTGGTGGAGCGGTTTCGAGAGAGCCCCGACGTGTGGATGTGGTCCCACCCGCTGCTCTACAACGGCCACATCTATGTCGCGGACGACAACAACGGCCTGTACGTGCTGCGCTACAGAGGCCCTCGCTGTGATGAGCTGCCGAAGCAAGGCCTCTTCATGAGCAACACGAACTTCCTGGCCCCGCCCGCGCTGCCTCCAGGCTCCGGCCGCTCCAGTCCCTGAGCGGGTGGACTGGGGCATCGGGCTCCCCGCCGGGCCAGGTGCCGCGTGGTACGGTGCGGCATGGCGAAAGTGAAGATCCGGTGGGGACGCGTCACAGGGCTGCTCGTGCTCGTGGCGCTCGGTGCGGGGGGCGTGAAGATGCTGACCGCGGAGCTGCCTCCCGCGCCGCCTGCCCAAGAGCACCGTGATGCAGTTCTTCACGGGCAGGGATAGCGAGGCCGCCGGGGCCTCGGTGGCCCGGCTCACCCAGCTCCACGAGCTGGCGCCCGAGCTGCACTTTCAGCCGGCGCACGACCGCGACGCCTGGGAGAAGTTCTTCGGTGGGGCGCCGGGCTGCGTGAGCGCGAAGTAGCCTCGCGGCGCGCGCTCAGCCCGTGCCCTTCTTGGCCGCCGCGGCCAGCTCCGCCGCGGCCTCGGGAGACTGCGTGGGGTAGGTGAGCTCCTCCGTCGCGGCCTCGGGCTGGGGCGTGAGCCCCGCCTCACTGGGGATCAGCAGCAGCACGACGAGCGCGGGGGCCATGGCGAGCGTGGTGAAGGTGAAGAAGGTGGGCCAGCTCAGGGACTCGGCCAGGAAGCCCGAGGCGGCGCCCAGCAGCTGCATGGGCACCGCGCCCAGGCTGGAGAGCAGCGCGTACTGGGTGGCGGAGAACTTCTTGTTGCAGAGCGCCGTCATGAAGACGGTGATCGCCGCGCCGCCCATGCCTCCCGTGAAGTTGTCCGTGCCCACGGTGAACGCGAGGAAGTAGGGATCCGCCCCTCGGGACTGGAGCGCGATGTAGAGCAGGTTGGTGAGCGCCTGGGCCGCGCCAAAGAGGAGCAGGCCGCGCCGGAGGCCCAGCTTGATCAACAGCATGCCGCCCACCATGGCGCCGCTGATGGCGCCGGCCATACCCACGCCTTTCTGGATGGTGCCCAGCTGCGTGTTGGTGAAGCCCAGCTTCAAGATGAAGGGGGTCGTCATCCGGAAGGCGATGGCGTCTCCCACGCGGAACAGGATGAGGAAGAGCAGGAGGGTGAGCGGGACCCAATAGCGCTTGAGGAAGCCGATCACCGGGTTCCCGGCCACGGCCTGCGCGCGCTGATAGCGCCGGAAGAAGTCCAGGAACGGGTGCACCACGGCCGTCACCAGCGTCTGCGGAGCCTGCGTCTTCGCCGGTTCGGGCGCCAGCAGGGTGGCGATGACTCCCACGGACATGAGCGCGCCCATGGCGACATAGCTGTACTTCCAGCCGACGATGTCCGAGAGGGTGAGCGCTCCCGCCATCGCGAAGAGCATTCCGATGCGATAGCCGAGGGTGAAGGTCGGCACGCCCAGCGCGCGCTCGTCCGCGGTGAGCAGGTCGGTCCGGTAGGCATCCGCGACGATGTCCTGGCTGGCGGACAGGAAGGCCACCAGGGCGGCCAGTGCGGCCATGGCCATCGCGTCCGTGCGGGGGTTCACCTGGCCCATGGCGACGAGGGCGGCCGCCAGGAGCACCTGCGTCACCAGCATCCATCCGCGTCTCCGGCCCAGGAAGGGCGGGAAGTAGCGGTCCATCAGTGGGGACCAGAGGAACTTGAAGGTGTAGGAGGTGCCCACCAGCGAGAAGACGCCGATGGTCTTCAGCGACACGCCCTCGTTGGTCATCCACGCCGCGAGCGTGCTGCTGGTCAGGTAGAGCGGCAGGCCGGACGAGAAGCCCAGTGCCAGCATCAACCACACGCGGGGGCTTCTCAGGACGGACAGCAGGGAAGGTGAGGACATAGGTAGGTCGGGACGGCACTCTACGCCTTCCTCTTCACTTCGCACGCTTGCAGACCTGGAGGGAGTGTCCGCTTGCCTGTCCTGGGGCGGCGCTGCCGTCCGGTAGCGGATGGAGGGCGAGGGCTCAGGCGGCCTACTGCAAAGAGCGTGTCGAAGCTCTGGGCGTCGCGTCGCATGTCTCGGCCTCCTCGGCGCGCGTATTGTGGCGTGAAACTGGCTCCAGCCCAAGGCTCCCCCTAGATTCGCGGCCCGCGACACGGGGCACTCGAGGGGAGCTCGTTGAGGCAAGGCATCGAACTCGACAAGGTGGGGCGGATCGTCGGCGGGGAGATGCACCTCGCGGACATCCACCTGAAGCTCGAACCGGGCTCCTTCAACATCCTGCTGGGGCGCACCCGGGCGGGGAAGACGTCGCTGCTGCGGCTGATGGCCGGGCTGGACCGGCCAAGCTCGGGCGCCATCCGCTTCGACGGGGTGGACGTGACGCGCTGGGACGTGCGCCGCCGCAACGTGGCCATGGTGTACCAGCAGTTCGTCAACTACCCCTCGCTCACCGTCTACGAGAACATCGCCTCGCCGCTGCGCCTGGCCGGCAAGCTGAGCAAGCAGGAGATCGACAAGCGCGTGCGGGACACGGCCGCAGTGCTCCGGCTGGAGCCCTTCCTGGGCCGGCTGCCGGCGGAGCTGAGCGGCGGGCAGCAGCAGCGCACGGCGATGGCGCGCGCGCTGGTGAAGGACGCCTCGCTGCTGCTGCTGGACGAGCCGCTGGCCAACCTGGACTACAAGCTGCGCGAGGAGCTGCGCACGGAGATGCGGCAGATCTTCCGGGATCGTCCCGCGGTCATCGTCTATGCCACCACCGAGCCCACGGAGGCGCTGCTCCTCGGCGGGCGCACGGCGGTGCTGCACGAGGGGCGGCTGCTGCAGGTGGGGCCCACGCTGGAGGTCTACCAGGCTCCCGCCACGGAGCGCGTGGGCCAGGTCTTCAGCGATCCGCAGATGAACCTGTGGGAGGTGGAGGTGTCCGGCACCGAGGCGCGGCTCTCTCCCGAGGTGGCGCTGCCGTTGAGCGGGCACCTGCGCTCCCTGGCTCCCGGGCGGTACCGGCTGGGCCTGCGCGCCCACCACCTGCGGCTCGCGCCCGAGTCGGCCACGGACGTGCGCCTGCCCGCGCGGGTGGGGGTGGAGGAGGTGAGCGGCTCGGAGACGCTCGTCCACGCGACGCACGAGCGGCTCTCCGTCACCGCGCAGGTGGAGGGCATCCACCGGCACCCGTTCGGCACGCGGCTGGAGCTCTTCCTCGCCCCGGCGCGGGTGTTCGCGTTCAGTCCGGAGGGGCGCCTGGTGGCCGCTCCTCCCGCCCACCTCCAGGAGGCCGCCCATGGCGCGCATTGAGCTGCGGGGCGTGGGGCACTCCTACGTGCCGTCTCCCACGTCCGACAAGGACTGGGCGCTGCGGCCGCTGGAGCTCGTCTGGGAGGACGGCGGGGCGTACGCGCTGCTGGGGCCCTCCGGCTGCGGGAAGACGACGCTGCTCAACATCATCTCCGGCCTGGTGCGGCCCACGCGGGGGCAGGTGCTCATCAACGGTGTGGACGTGACGGCGGCGCCGCCGCAGGCGCGCAACATCGCCCAGGTGTTCCAGTTCCCGGTCATCTACGACACGATGACGGTGGCCGAGAACCTGGCCTTCCCGCTGCGCAACCGGGGCGTGAGCCGGGCCGAGACGCAGGCGCGGGTGGAGGAGGTGGCCTCGCTGCTGGAGCTCACGGGCGAGCTGAAGCGGCGGGCCAGCGGGCTGTCGGCGGACATGCGGCAGCGCATCTCGCTGGGGCGCGGGTTGGTGCGCAAGGACGTGGCGGCCATCCTCCTAGACGAGCCGCTCACGGTGATCGATCCGCACGTGAAGTGGCTGCTGCGCCGCAAGCTGAAGCAGGTGCATGAGAGCCTGAAGGTGACGCTCGTGTACGTGACGCACGATCAGGTGGAGGCGCTGACGCTGGCCGATCAGGTGGTGGTGATGAACCTGGGCCGGGTGGTGCAGGCGGGCACGCCGCAGGAGCTCTTCGAGCGCCCGGCGGAGACCTTCGTGGGCTACTTCATCGGCAGCCCGGGCATGAACCTGCTGTCGTGCGCGGTGGAGGAGGGTGCCGCGGTGGTGGAGGGGCAGCGCCTCCCGCTCCCTGCAGAGGTGAGCGCGCGGGCGAAGTCGAGCGGGGGTGAGCTGCGGCTCGGCATCCGTCCGGAGTTCGTGCGCCGGGTGCCGGAGGGCACGCCGTCCTCGGTGCGCGTGGAGGTGGCGCAGGTGGAGGACCTGGGGCGCTACCGCATCGCCACGGCGCGGCTGGGGCAGCAGGTGGTGAAGGTGCGGCTGCCGGAGGAGGAGCGCCTCGCCGCGGGCGAGAGCTGCTGGCTGGAGTTCCCGGTGCAATGGACGACCCTCTACGTGGACGGCCGCGCCGTCACCTGAGCGGAGGGAGGAGAGGACTTGGACAAGCCCACGAACAACCGCGCCTGGCTCATGGTGGTGCCCGTGCTGGTGGTGGTCGCCTTCAGCGCCGTCATTCCGCTGATGACGGTGGTGAACTACTCCGTGCAGGACATCCTCGGCCCGGACCAGCACGTGTTCGTGGGGACCGAGTGGTTCCGCAAGGTGCTGAGGGATCCGGAGCTGCACGGCGCGCTGCGGCGGCAGCTCATCTACTCCCTGGCGGTGCTGGCGATTGAGATTCCCCTGGGCATTGCCCTGGCGCTGGTGCTGCCCATGAGTGGGCGGGCGGCCTCGGTGAGCCTGGTGCTGCTGGCGCTGCCGCTGCTCATCCCCTGGAACGTGGTGGGCACCATCTGGCAGATCTTCGCGCGCGGGGACATCGGCCTGCTGGGCGTGGCCATCAACAGGCTGGGCCTGGACTACAACTACACGGCGGACGCGCTGGACGCGTGGCTCACGGTGCTGGCCATGGACGTGTGGCACTGGACGCCGCTGGTGGCGCTGCTGTGCTACGCGGGCCTGCGCGCCATCCCCGAGGCCTTCTACCAGGCGGCCCGCATCGACGGCGCCTCCGCGTGGGCCACGTTCCGCCACATCCAGCTGCCCCGGCTGCGCGGGGTGCTGACCATCGCCGTGCTGCTGCGCTTCATGGACAGCTTCATGATCTACACGGAGCCCTTCGTCCTCACGGGCGGCGGGCCCGGCAACGCCACCACGTTCCTCAGCCAGTACCTTACGCGGCAGGCGGTGGGGCAGTTCGACGTGGGGCCCGCGGCGGCGTTCTCGTTGATCTACTTCCTGGTGGTGTTGCTGTTCAGCTACGTCTTCTACACCGCGATGACGCACGCGGGGCAGGGCGAGGCCCGATGAGAGCGTCCCGCGTCGCCGTTCCGCTCTACCTGCTGCTGAGCCTGTTGCCGGTGTACTGGCTGGTGGGCATGTCGCTGAAGACGAACGAGGAGATCCTCGGCGGCTTCACGCTGTTCCCGCGCGCCCCCACGCTGGCCAACTACATCATCATCTTCACGGATCCGGACTGGAACCAGGGCTACCTCAACTCGCTCACCTACGTGGGCATCAACACGGTGCTGTCCGTGCTGCTGGCGCTGCCGGCGGCGTATGCGTTCTCGCGCTACCGCTTCCTGGGGGACACGCACCTGTTCTTCTGGCTGTTGAGCAACCGCATGGCGCCGCCGGCGGTGTTCCTGCTGCCCTTCTTCCAGCTCTACTCGAGCATCGGCCTGTTCGATACGCCGTGGGCCGTGGCTCTGGCGCACATGCTCTTCACCGTGCCGCTGGCGGTGTGGATCCTCGAGGGCTTCATGTCCGGAGTGCCACGGGAGATCGACGAGACGGCCTTCATCGACGGCTACAGCTTCCCGCGCTTCTTCGTGCGCATCTTCCTGCCGCTGGTGCGCGCGGGCGTGGGGGTGACGGCGTTCTTCTGCTTCATGTTCTCGTGGGTGGAGCTGCTGCTGGCGCGCACGCTCACCTCGGTGGATACCAAGCCGATCGCCGCCACCATGACGCGCACGGTGAGCGCCGCCGGCATGGACTGGGGCGTGCTCGCCGCGGCGGGCGTCATCACCTTGGTGCCAGGGGCGATCGTCATCTATTTCGTCCGCAACTACATCGCCAAGGGCTTCGCCCTGGGGAGGGTCTGAGCCGCCATGGACCTCCAGTGGATGGCGTGGACGTTGGAGACGGCGGTGTTCTTCGCCGTCATCGCGGCGCTCCTTGCCGCCTATACCGTGTGGGGCCTGGTGTCGCCGTCGGTGCCCCGGCGCGGATTTCTGCCCATGTCCACCACCCGAGGGGATCGGCTGTTCCTCGGGTTGATGGGCAGCGCGTGGATCAACCTCGCGTGGCTGGGGCTGACGGAAGCTTCGCAGTGGGTTGCCGTAGTGCTGTCGTTGCTGTTCATGCTCGTCATCGGAAGATGGGGGTAGTCTTGAAGAACGTATTGAGAAGTGCCCTGGCCGTGGCCGTGGCTGTCTCCTTCACGGGTTGCAAGAAGGAGGCGAAGGAAGAACCACCCAAGCAGCAGGAGGCCGCGCAGCAGCAGCAGGCGCCCGCGGCGGAGGACACCACCGCGCTGGAGAAGGCGGCGGAGAAGTGGGTGGACTCGGAGTTCCAGCCCTCCACGCTCTCGCGCGAGCAGCAGCTGGCGGAGATGAAGTGGTTCCGGGATGCGGCGAAGCAGTTCCGGGGGCAGACGATCAACGTCGTCTCCGAGACGATCGACACCCACGTCTACGAGTCCAAGACGATGGCCAAGGCCTTCGAGGAGATCACCGGCATCAAGGTGAAGCACGACCTCATCCAGGAAGGCGACGTCATCGAGAAGCTGCAGACGCAGATGCAGACGGGCAAGAGCATCTACGACATGTACGTGAACGACAGCGACCTGATCGGGACGCACTTCCGGTACGGGTTCGTGGTGCCGCTGTCGGACTTCATGACGGGCGAGGGCAAGGACGTGACGCTGCCCACGCTCGACATCGACGACTTCATGGCGAAGAGCTTCGTGACGGCGCCGGACGGGAAGATGTACCAGCTGCCGGATCAGCAGTTCGCCAACCTGTACTGGTTCCGGGCGGACTGGTTCGCGCGGCAGGACCTGAAGGACAAGTTCAAGAAGAAGTACGGCTACGAGCTGGGCGTGCCGGTGAGCTGGAGCGCGTACGAGGACATCGCGAACTTCTTCACGAACGACGTGAAGGAGATCGACGGCGTCCGGGTGTACGGGCACATGGACTACGGGAAGAAGGATCCGTCGCTGGGGTGGCGCTTCACGGACGCGTGGCTGTCCATGGCGGGCGTGGGGGACAAGGGCATCCCCAACGGCAACCCGGTGGACGAGTGGGGCATCCGGGTGGAGGGCTGCAACCCGGCGGGGGCGTCGGTGTCTCGCGGTGGTGAGGCGAACGGGCCGGCGGCGGTGTACGCGCTGACGAAGTACATCGACTGGCTGAAGAAGTACGCGCCGCCGGAGGCCTCAGGCATGACGTTCTCCGAGGCAGGGCCAGTGCCGGGGCAGGGGAACATCGCGCAGCAGATCTTCTGGTACACGGCGTTCACGGCGCCGCTGACGAAGACGGGGCTGGCGGTGGTGAACGCGGACGGGACGCCGAAGTGGCGCATGGCGCCGTCGCCGCACGGTCCGTACTGGCAGGAGGGGATGAAGCTGGGCTACCAGGACACGGGCTCGTGGACGATGCTGAACAGCACGCCGCTGGAGCGCCGGAAGATGGCGTGGCTGTACGCGCAGTTCACGGTGGCGAAGACGACGTCGCTGAAGAAGTTCCTGGTGGGGCTGACGCCGATTCGTGACTCGGACATCCGCTCCGAGCACGTGACGAAGGTGGCGGACAAGCTGGGTGGGCTGGTGGAGTTCTACCGGAGCCCGGCGCGGGTGGCGTGGACGCCGACGGGGACGAACGTGCCGGACTACCCGAAGCTGGCGCAGCTGTGGTGGCAGAACGTGAGCCTGGCGGTGACGGGCGAGCAGACGCCGCAGGGGGCGATGGACAAGCTGGCCAAGGAGATGGATGACGTGCTGGCGCGGCTGGAGCGGGCGGGGATGAAGAACTGCCCGCCGAAGTTGAACCCGGAGAAGGACCCCAAGGAGTGGCTGGCCAAGGACAAGGCGCCGCACCAGAAGCTGGCCAACGAGAAGCCGAAGGGCGAGACGGTACCCTACGAGCAGCTGCTGCAGGCCTGGAAGGAAGGCCGGGTGAAGTAGCGCCCGGCGTCTGAGGGGCGGCGGGCTTGATTCCCGCCGCCTCTCATCTCGTTCTTAGATTCATGGCACCGAGGTATCGATGTCGCTCCAAGAACCAGGGCAGGTCATCGAACAGATCCGCAAAGTCATAGCTAAACGTGTAAGACACCCTGCAGGTGCCTTATTTACCTTTGTTCTACGGCATACGATCAAAGGTGATTTCACCATAGGAGGGTATGTCCGTTTTGCGGACGAGCAGATGCCTGCACGGCCATCAATCCGCCATTCCAAAATGACTCTTCTTGAGGAATGGGTTGTAGGGACTGATACAGCGCTAGAAAGGTTACAAGAGCTCCTCGGTGGGCTCGGATACGTTAGTGAAGCCAAAGTCCCAGGAAAAGCTTCATATACGTCAGTGGAAGCGAGTGGGCGGTGGTATCGAAGTGAGGCTGGTTGGAAGGAGTGGTATTTCAAGAGCAGCCTGCCGCGGACTGAGAACCTCGGCGAAAATGAGCTTCCAAGTGAGCCACTCGTTACTCCTCACGCTCCCCCATTTGTGAATGGCGCGCATGCAGTGCAGGAATGGCTCTATAGAGCGCGTGATGCATGGAAGGCTGAACGGAGTAGTGCGCCATGGGAGATATTGACAGTCGTATCGGACGCAAGGATCCGGATTGTTCGCACGGAATGGATACAAGCACGCTTGAATGTTGAGCTAGAAGTCAACGTTCCAGAGCAAGAGTATCAAGTCCAAGTGATCTATGGTGGCAGTTCGGTGCGTCGCCATGATGCCCTTACAGCGAGACCAGGGAAACTGGAATTTGAGGTTCCAGAAGACGCGGAAGCTATTAAGGTTTTCTTAGTCGATAGCGCTGGTGAATTACTGGCTCAGGATGATGTCGCTCGCTCCCCAGACTCCGTTCCCACTAAGAAAGTAGACGTGAGTGAGGAAGAGCGAACAAAGGCGGAGTTGCTTGCAGGAGAAAGTTCACAGGTCGAGTTCAAGCCTTTTGTAGAGCCTAAGGACCAGAAAGAAGCAGAGTTGATTAAGACCGTGGTGGCCTTCTCGAATACTGAGGGTGGTAGGCTTTATATTGGAGTTGATGATGGTGGCGTCCCGCAGGGATTTGCGGAACTGAAGAAGGCTACAAAGCGCACGGATGACAATGTAGACCTTCATCTGAAGGTGCTTGTTGATCGATTGGATAGTCTTGTTAGGAATAACGTCAAGCCATCTCCGCACTATGACATCAAGGTGCATGATAAGGAGGGGAGGCCTGTCGTCATTGTACGTGTGAAGAAAGGGGATCAGCCTCCTTACGCTAATCTCCAAAATGAGTACTTCGTCCGTCATGGTTCCAGCAGCATGCGCCCAGATCCCAGCGAGATGCGTCGGCTCTCACGCTCCCCGGGAACCGACTTTGCTCTGATTCACACCTTGTTGGGAAATCGATAGTTTTAGAGGGACCTCACATACATTTTGTGCCAACAAATGGTGCGGCTGAGAGGGAAGAGGCAGGAGACAGACTTGCTGAGCGCAATGCTCATTGCTCTCGACATGCTGCTGAGGACGGCATCTTGAGCATGCTCATTCCTGCGCCACAATCTCGTTAGGATGTTCCATCGCCTTTTGTGGGGCGATCCCCGATGCCTCTAAACCTCCACGAATCTTGTACCAGAGAGGTTCGTGTCCTCGATGGCCTGCTTGATGTCCTCTGAGACGATGAGGGCTACGCGCCAGCCCCAAGGGCGGAAGATGCGAGCGTCCTCTACTTTCGCTGGATCAATGCGCATGCCATAGACAGCGCGATACTCACCCAACTTGTCCGGCCGGTTGTCCTCGGGCTTCCAGTATTGGACTTGCTCACAGCGAGCGTCATCGATGCAGCGGATGATGTGGAGCGAGTTGAGGATGTACCAAGGCTCTGGCTGATCATCGACCTGGGCTTGAATGAACTGCACCCCCTCTACGCGCAGCTGCTCGAACAATCTGACGAAGCGGCCATGGACTACGGGGATGCTGAAGGCAGCCCAACTGAAATCCAGCGGATGGCCCGGAAGATCGAGCGTGAAGCGGGGCACGCACCCCAGCTCCAGGAGGCGCCCTTTCTTGAACTGCCACGGGTCGATCTCGTCTCCCCCCACATCCAGGGGAGCCCCAAGCTGCCATCTTCCTGGCAGCCGCGTATCGTCCAGCAAGTCGTAATACTTGATCATGCTCTGGCTCTCGCCTTGGTCCTTCACGATTCCGTCAAGAGCCGATGCAGGGGGGAGCCGCGGGTACATACTTCATCCCTGATTCTTTGGAGCTCCTCCACCAAGCGCATCCTGCACCGCGAGGTGCTGCCACAGTCTTCAAGGGCCGCTTCGAGCCTCCGGTGGATTTCCGTGTGATACCGCTCCGGGTGTGGCCCCAGGTGGCCCAAGAGGTAGACGCGGTTCGCGGGATCGTTGAGGTGCATCCCCGCCTTGCCAAAGAGCCGTTGGAAGCGAGGTGTCCAAGGCCCACCTCTCAGAGGTGAAGCGTCATTCTTGTCGGTGGCCAGGTGGTGCCACTGGTAGCCATCCTTCTTCTCGGAGCTGTCGCTGCAGACACTGCCCGCCGCGGAGCCCGCAGTCCCCATGGCCGCTCCCGCGAGAACAATGGTGCCGTCCGCCACCACATGAGCCGTGCTCGCGAACTGGATGATCCCGCCCCCTGCCATGGCAAAGCGCGGGGAACCCAGCAACGGACCGAGCCCGCCGGGAGGCACGTTGGGCAGGGCCTTTGCCACTCCGAAGCTGGCTGCCATGACGAGCACGCGCAGTGCTGTGCCTCCAAGCGCGCGGCCGAACCGCTCGGCGACGGCCTGTATCTCCTTCATCGTCCTGGCTGCTTGCGCCTCTCTGTAGAACTGCAGGAAGGCCAACGCGATGTTGCGGAGTTCCAAGAGCCCCACCACGAACGCGAGCCGGGCTGTGAGCGTGGCGGCGAACGCCTTGGAGAAGAGGGGCTCGGGCAGCACCCACGCGGAGAAGTACACCAGGATCGACAGAGTGACGCTGGCCAGGAAGATGGGCGAGCGGAACAGCTCTCGCGCCGCGTCGCGAAGGCCCGGTCCCATGTAGCGAGGCGAGAGCCTGAGGGCCATGAAGAGCGGGCTGCGTTCCAAGGAGTCGGGCAGAGGCAACAGCCCTGGGCCGTACCGGGCGAGGAACTCCGCGCGCAGCCGCGCTTCCCACGGCGCGCGCCCGCGCGTGGATGAGGCCAGGACGGGAAGGACCTGGAACTGGGGCGTGTCCTCGACGCACTGGAGGAAGTCGGCAAGCACCAAACGGGCTTCCTCCACCGGTACTGTCTCCAGAAAGGGATCCAGCGGCAGTGGCTCGAAGTCGAGTTGGAGTTGCTCTTCCTGCAACCTCGTGACGCGCACCACTGTGGGCTCAGGTGGCTGGTTCTGGCTGCTGGCCCCACTGGGCTGAGACGTGGCACACGAGCAGGCAAGAGCGAGGCTCAGCGCCAGGAGCAGGCGAGGGAGGAGAAGCGGAGCACTCTGCATTATTTCTGCAGCCTACATGGCCCGCAGGTTCAGAATCGAGTCCACAAGGAGTGGCTGGCCAAGGACAGGTCTACCGTAAGGTTTCGTGTCCACGTCATGCAGGGCGGGCAGCGAGGTCACCTGCTCACCGCCCTCTGGGGGATACCGCACGACCTCCAGTGCCGTGCCTCGCTCTCGGAGCTCGCTGAACTCGTCCGTGGGAGTCACCACCAACACCGTCGTCGCCTCGAGCGGGTTGAGAGGGTGGTAGTCGGCTAGCGAGAGCGCTTCTGGCTCACGCGCGTGAGCCTCTTGCTTGCCTTGAGGACCTTGACGTCGCCGCGGCCGGTGGTGCGCTTGCTCGTCCCCTCCTTGCGGTAGCCCACGGCCGCCTCCACCGGAAGCGTCTTGCGGCGCGAGGTGCTGCTGCCGGTCTCGGGCAGTGGCAGCTTCTGGCTCTTCGCCGTCAGCCCCTTGCCTGGGGGGCGGCGAGGACTGACGTGGCGGTCCGTGAACTCCAGGCTCCCCTGAGGCCAGCTCTCTATCTTCTTGGCCCGGTGCGTGCTCAGGCCTCCGGTCTCATGGGCATCCGAGGCCTTGAGCTTCATCGTCGTGCCCTGCCGCTTGGCGTGCTTCGCGCGAAACGCCTGTGTCTTCTCTGGCATGGAACCTCCCAGTAACTGAGTTAGGGATGGCTCGGCGTAGGTGCCAGGGGCAGTGACCAGGCAGCCCTTGGAGTCCATGTCTGCTTCCAAGGTGTTGGCGCGCGGTAGCGCTGGCACCCTGACCGCTCCCGGCAGCCGTGAGTGTCAGGGCGAGGCGGCCAGCTGAGCGTCCAGGAAGGCCCAACGCAGCGAGATCCACTGGCGGATGTACTCCACCTCCTCGGTGGAGGTCGTGAAGTCCGTGCGCCCCGACCACAGCGGAAAGCTGCGGTACTGCTCCCTCCACCGGGACTCGTCGCGCCGCGCGCTCGGGCCGAGTTCCAGGGCCAGCGCGTCCAGCCGTGCATGCAAGAGCGGCACGGAGAGCTCCTGCGACAGCGCCGCCCGGAGGCGTGCCCTCAAGGGCCCGGAGAAGGAGGGCTCCGCCAGCAGGCGCCGGAACAGCTCGTTGTCCACTCCGGTGTCCAGCGCCGCCGTGGGGCGCAGCCGCTGCGTCCTCCACGTCTGCCCGAAGGTGCCGTCCAGATCCCACGGGATGTAGCGCCACGGGCCACCGCTGGGATCGTGATAGTGGTGGGCGTTCTTCACATCCGAGTCGAGCGCCACCAGCAGCGTGACGAAGGCCCACCAGTCCTCGTAGTCCCGCTGGCGGAAGAGGGCGGGGCCCTGGGTGCGGAACTCCTCGTCGCTCGCGGTCGCCACGAAGGACACGAACGCGTTCAGATCGTCGAACGCGCCCGGCTCGCTCTCTCTGGGGAGCCCCTCCTTCTTCTCGAGCCCTACGTGCAGGTGGCGCTTGGGCGCGCCGAACTGATCCACCAGGCGGAAGTTGGCCCCGCCCGTCTCCGCCTTGTAGAGGTTGCCCGTCGCGCTCAGCCCATTCGCCGCCAGGTGCCGGGCGTTGACATGGTCCGCCACCGTGTAGAGCCCGTGGTAGGCCCCATTCAGGAACACCACCGCGCTGAAGCTCCTCACGGGCATGGCCTCCGGTGAGAGCCGGCTCCACAGCTCGAAGCCAAGCCGGGTGCGCAGATAGGAGTTGTCGTTGAAGGTGTTCACGAGCACCAGCGAGCGCCGCCCCGTGAAGCCGCCTCCCGCCGAGGGCTCGTTGAAGGGATCCTCCGCGGTGAACTTCACCGTGTAGCTGTTCTTCGGGAAGCTCAGCGAGCTGCTCCCGCGCAGCTTCGCCTCCGCGGTGTACACGTGCCCCCGGTGGGTGACGCTCACGGGCGAGTAGACGTCTGGGGTGAGCGCTGTCTCGCTCGTGAGGTGGAACACCGGCAGCCCGTACTCCTCCGTGTAGCGGGTGAGGTCTCCCACTGGCACGTTGTGCGGATCGCTCCAGCGATCCGCCACGCCCACCTTCACCAGACCGGGCTCCTTCTTCGGGCCCTCCAGCTCGATCGTATACACCCCGGCCTGATCCAGCTCCGGCCTCCAGCTCAGCGTGGCCGTCTTCTTGTCGTAGTGGGCTCCCGGGGGCAGCTCCTTCAGGTGGAAGTGCTTGCCGTCCAGCGGCAGGCCCGTGGCGCATGACACCTGCACCTCGAGCAGCTCTCCCTCCTCGAGCCAGTGAGGGCCTCCCGCGGTCGGACGGCAGGGGGGCTCAGGCCTCTCGTCATCATCCGCTCCCGCAGCCGGATGGGTGCCTCGAGGATCCTTTGGCTGGGCGACGCCGAGCGAGCCATCCTGCGGGGTGTCTCCCTGGAGGGCCGGGCCGATCCCCCGCTCACTGCTGCCACACCCCAACAGGCCCAGCAGCAGCAGGAGACCCATCCCGCCCACTTCCCTCGTTCGTTCCATGACGTCCTCCGAGGGGCGGGAGATGGTGGCGAAGTGACGCGCCGACAAGCCGTCTTGGAGCGCGTCGATGCTGTGTCCTCGCGCACAACCGGGCTCCTCAGAAGGAGGAGGCAGAGAGCCCTGCCGGGTGAACCTCCACGCCGCCGCCACCTTGCCGTTTCCTTCCGCAGGGGCTGAGCTCGCTCCCTCTCCAGCCTGTCGTGCGCTGACCGGTGGAGTGGGACACGCGAAGGGCGAGGCCCGGTGCGTTGACCTCTGCGGAGCACCATGGCTACAACCCCCGCCTTGTCTACGCCCCACACGCGCAGTCCCTCAGGGGGCTCACTGCCTGTCATCTGGATTCTGGATGACAGCCAGGGGGAGGCGGAGCTCAGCCGCCGCGCGCTGTCCACCACCTGCCACATCGAGGTGTTCACGGACGCAGCGGTGATGATCGAGTCGATCAGCCGTCAGGCGTTGCCGGACGTGTTGGTGCTCGATTGGGTCATGCCCGAGCTGTCCGGCATCGAGGTCTGCCAGTTCCTCCGGAGGAACCCGCCGACGGCATCGCTGCCCATCCTCTTCCTGACCTCCAACCAGCACCCCGACGACGTGGCGCAGGGCCTGGCAGCGGGCGCGAATGACTACGTCTTCAAGCCATTCAACCCCGTGGAGCTGGCCGCGCGGGTCCAGGCGCTGGTGCGCTGGCAGCACCTGCGCCAGGAATCCCAGCGTGAGGAGGTCGAAGCGCATGCTCTCACCCGGCGGACGCTCGTGGAGGCCCGTGAGCGCGCCGACTTCGAGCGGCAACTCATTGGCATCGTCAGCCACGATCTGCGCACCCCCTTGAACGCCATCACGCTGGCGGCCTCGGTGCTCCTCAAGCGCGACGACTTGAACGAGAAGCAGGCGAAGAACGCCACCCGCATCCTGGACTCGGCGGAGCGGGCCACCCGGATGGTGCGGGATCTGCTGGACTTCACCCAGGCTCGGCTCCGGGGCGGACTGTCTCTCGAGCGAAGGGCCTCGAACCTGCACGAGCTCGCGCGGGCGGTCGTGGACGAGGTGCAGAGCACCTCCTCGCAGCGGCGCATCGAGGTCGTGCAGGAAGGGGACGGAGAGGGCGTGTGGGATCCGGATCGGGTGTGTCAGGTCATCGGCAACCTCTTGATTAACGCGCTCCACTACAGCCCACCGAGCACTCCGGTACGGATCGAGACGCGGGGAGTGGGCGAGGAGGTCCTGCTGGCCGTCCACAACTGGGGCACGCCCATCCCGCCCGTCGTCTTCGCGCGCATCTTCGAGCCGCTCGAGCGGGGGCTCGAGCAGGAGGACAGGGCGGGCCGCAGCATTGGCCTGGGCCTCTTCATCGTGAAGCACATCGTCAGCTCGCACGGTGGCACCATCGACGTGCGCTCGAGCGAGAGGGACGGGACGACGTTCACCGTGCGCCTGCGCAAGCAGTCCGCCGAGGGCCCAGGCTAGCCTGGGTGTGGCGTCACACGCTCAAGGGCTCGGAGGATGCGCCGACCCTCGTCCTCGAGGATGACGGTCCCGATACGAGCTCATGGACGTGTGCCACCTCATCCCGTGCGCCCCTCTTCGGGTGGAGCTGCGCGAAGGAGTCCCCAGCTTCCTCCTGGGCTGACACCGCAAAGCCCCGGCTGCCATCTGTCGATGAGGCCACCGGCCGCCAGGACCAGCGCGGACAGCTTGCCTCCCACCCCCCCTCCGGGCCGGTACAACCCTCCGGGCTCGCGCCCCGGGCCGGAGGGGCCTGCCTCTTCCGGCCCCGGCTCTGCCCCTGCCCGAGGGAACGCCCCGCGCCGGCCGGGCGCACCGCGCAGCGTCCCTGGCGCTAGACTGCCTCCCCATATGTCTCTTCAACCTGGCGAACGCTTCGGACGCTACGAGCTGGTCTCACGCATCGGCCGCGGAGGCATGGCCGAGACCTGGCGCGCCCGGTTTCTGGGAGAGGCGGGCGTCACCCGGCCCGTGCTCATCAAGTGCATCCTGCCCGAGTACGCCGACGACCCGGAGTTCATCACCATGTTCATCAGCGAGGCGCGCATCTCCGCCACGCTGGCTCACGGCAACATCGCCCAGGTCTATGACTTCGGCAGCGTCGAGGGTGGGTACTTCCTGGCCATGGAGCTCATCGATGGCCAGCCGCTGAACCGCGTCCTCAAGCATGCCCACCAGGCTGGCCTGCTCTGGCTCCCCCTGCCCATCGCCACCCTCATCGCTATCGAGATGAGCCGCGGCCTGCACTATGCCCACTCCCGTACGGAGGCCTCCGGCCAGTCTCTCGGCATCGTCCACCGCGACGTCTCCCCGGAGAACGTGCTCATCAGCTACGAAGGCCAGGTCAAGCTCGTCGACTTCGGCATTGCCAAGGCCCGGGAGCTGCGCGGCTTCCACACCGAGCCCGGGGTGGTGAAGGGCAAGTACCTGTACTTCTCTCCCGAGCAGGCGCGCGGTGAGGAGGTGGACGCGCGCACCGACGTGTGGGCCACCGGCGTGGTGCTCTACGAGATGCTGTGCGGCCAGCTCCCCGTGAAGGGCCCCCAGCACGTGGTGATGCCGCGGATCGTCAACGGCGAGTGGCCCCCTGCTCGCGAGCTGCGCCCGGGCCTACCGGCGGAGTTGGAGGACATCCTCGGTAAGGCGCTCGCGCTGAACCGGGAGGAGCGGTTCCCTTCCAGTCAGGCCCTGGAAGACGCGCTGGCCGGATTCCTCCACTCCATCGCGCCGCGCTTCACGACCCAGTCGCTGGCCTACTTCGTCCAGGAGCTGTTCCGTCAGGAGCTGAGCCGGGAGTCCCGTCCCGTCCAGGTGCCTCAGTCCTTCCTGGAGCAGCTCGAAGCGTGGCGTGAGGAGCCTCTGGCGGGAGCACCGATCGCCCCGCGGGGTGCCCTCGCTCCGCGAGCCACAGGGGTTCCCACGGCCGTTTCTGGAGCAGTCCCCGCCAGAGGCGCTTCACCCTGGCCGCGACGCGTGGGCCTGGGCGGGTTGCTCATCGTAGCGACTGCCGCCGCCATCCTTCTGAGCAGAGAGGATGGCCAGGTGTCACCGCCGCCGGCTCCTGCGTCCATCCAGGAGGCCCGAGCCCCGGCTCCAGCCCCCACCCAGGAGACCCGAGAGCCCGCTCCAGCCCTCGCCCAGGAGGCCCGAGCCCCGGTGCCCCCGAGGCAGGAAGAGGATGACCCGGCCCGAGTGCTGGACCCGCTCGAGAAGGCCCGGAATGCGGACGCTCTCTTCACGGAGGCCCTGAGCCTCTACCAGATCAGGCAATACGCCGCCGCCGATCCCTTGTTCCAGAAGTGCATCGAGCTCGCCCCGAAGCACGCGGAGTGCCACCTGATGCATGGGCTCGTGCTGGGCAGAATGGACCGGCACGCCGAGGCGGAAGAGGAGTTCCGCACGTTCCTCGAGCTGGCGCCGAACCACCGGGAGGCCAAGAACATCCGAAACATCCTCTCCCGGAGCACACAGCTGAGAAAGAAGTAGCCCGGTGCCCCTCAACAGGTGATCCACGGCGGCATCCGCCACCGGACGGGGGCCTCCGGTCCCATCCCGTGCCCCCCTCTTCGGGTGGAGCTGCGCGAAGGAGTCCCCCGCTTCGTCCTGGGCTGAGCCATCAGGGAGCTGTGGGAGCCAGGGGACCGCTGAGCTCGGCGCGGACGGCTGCACGCAGGCGGGCCATCTCCGGCCATCCCTCCGCCTCGGGTCGTAGCGGCGCGCGAACGGAGAGGGTGATGTGCCCCGGGCGCAGCAGGTGCCAGCCCGGGGGCATGACGTGGCGAGTCCCTTCGATGCGGATGGGCACGATGGGCCTGCCTACCTCCACCGCGGCCTTGAAGGCGCCAAGCCGGAAGGGGAGCAGGGCGTAGCCGGGGGCGCGGGTGCCCTCGGGGAAGAAGAGCACGGAGGTGCCCTGCCGGAGCAGCTCGGTGGCACGCGCCGCGTCCTGGACGCCACGCCGGGGGTCGAAGCGATCCACCGTGAGATGACCGGCCCGGCGGACGGCGGTGCCCGCCAGCGGCCAGGTGCGCACCTCCTGCTTGGCGACGATGCGGAAGTCCCCCGGCAGGGCGGCGAGCAGCGCCAGCGAGTCCAGGTTGCTGACATGGTTGGCCACCAGCACGCAGGGGCCGGCTCCACTCAGGTGCTCCTGGCCCTCGACATGGATGCGGCACCAGGCCGCCCGGAACAGCGTGCGCGCGAGCCTCTGCAGGAGGGCGGCCGTCGGCGGACCCGCGGGAGTCACCCACAGCCCCACCTTCAGCACCGGCGCGGTGAGCAGCACGAGCAGGAAGACGTAGAGGCTGTACACGGCGGCTCCCGCCGTACCCAGGAGCCGGCCCAGGAGTGCCCGGGTATACGAGAGGGCCAGCCGCGCGGAGGGGCCGAGTCTGGCTCGCGGGGCGTGGATCAGCTGCCCGCGCAGCCACGCATCGCGGGTGGCTCCTCGGCGCAGCTTGCCGCTCGAGGTCTTCCGCACCGATCCGGGCGGCGCGAGCACCACTTCGTCTGGCGGCAGGTCCAGCAGCTCGGCGAGCCGCTCCGTGATGGCGGCCCGGAGCCGCGCGTGCGCCTCCGGAGCTTGCTCGCGCGTCTCCGCGATCACCACCAGCCGCTCGGTGCCCAGCTCGGGCGAGGGCACCCCGAAGGCCGCGACACAGCCCTTGCGGATGCCGGAGAGCTCGCCCACCACCTCCTCGAGCTCCGTGGGGTAGAGGTTGCGTCCGCCCACGATGATGAGGTCCTTGAGCCGCCCGGTGACGAAGAGCTCTCCGCCAGCCAGGTAGCCCAGATCCCCCGAGTCCATCCACCCGTCATGGAGCACGGCGCGGGTGGCCTCCGGGTTGCGGTAGTAGCCCGGCGTCAGCGATGGCCCGCGCAGCTCGATCCGTCCCACCTGGCGCTCCTCGAGGGGGTGGCCGGCCTCATCCACCACACGCACCGCGTAGCCGGGCAGCGCCTTGCCACAGGAGACGAACCGCAGCGGGCGGGAGGCGCCAGGGGACGCGGGCTGTGCCTCTCGCCCGCGCTCGAAGCGGGCGCGATCGATGGTGTCGACGCGGAACCCCTGTCCCACGGGAGAGAAGGTCAGGGCCACCGCCACCTCGGCAAGCCCATACGCGGGCATGAAGGCCTCGGGGCGGAAGCCGTAGGGCGCGAAGCGGTGGACGAAGCGCTCGAGGGTCTCGGGGCTCACGGCCTCGGAGCCGTTGAGCGCCACGCGCCAGGAGCTCAGGTCCAGCCCCTGCAACTCCTTGTCTCGCACCTTCCGGACGCAGAGATCATAGGCGAAGTTCGGTGCGTTCGAGATTGTCCCTCGGTGCCGGTGCAGGGTGTGGAGCCAGCGCGCCGGGCGTGCGAGGAAGGCCTGCGGCGAGAGCAGGGCCAGGGGAATGCCAAAGCAGAGGGGGAGCAGCCACGAGCCGATGAGCCCCATGTCGTGGTACAGCGGCAGCCAGCTCACCAGCACGTCTCCGGAGTGGACGCCGCCCGCCTGGGCGCTGGCGCGGATGTTGGCGAGCAGGTTCTCGTGGGTGAGCAGCACGCCCTTGGGGTTCCCCGTGCTGCCCGAGGTGTACTGGATGAGCGCGGCGTCCTGGGGCGCCAGGTGCAGCGCGGGCGCGGGGGCGTCCGTCCACGCCAGCTCCGCGGGAGTGTACGTGGCCCGAATCGAGGGGACTCGGGCCTTCAGGAGGCTGCCCACGCGCCTGGCCTCGTCGAAGGTGATCAGCACGCGCGCCTCGGCATTGCGGAGGATGTGGACCTGCCGCTCGACGTACTCCTCGAGGCGGTCCAGCCGGAAGGGCGGGTAGAGGGGCACTGGGACGCCTCCCGCCAGCAGCACCCCGAAGAAGGAGGAGAAGAACCCGAACTCGGTGCGCAGCAGGAGGGCCGCCGTGTCGCCACGCTCCAGCCCTTGATGGACGAGCGCCGTGGCGGCAGCCGAGGCCGAGGCCCAGAGCGCTCCATAGGAGAGGGAGCGCTCCGAGCCATCCTCCTGCCGGAGGGTGAGGTGGATGCGCTCCGGATGGTGTTCGGCGTGCCAGCGCAGCACCTCGGTGAGCAGGTGTAGCTCCGAGGGCGCGGCTGCTCCAGGAGCCAGCGGGGCTTCGGGCGCTGGGAGCTTCCCGGTCAGGGTAGGGCTGGCAGCGGCGAGCGCCCGGACCAGGTCGCGCGCATGGGCGGCGCTGGCCACGGCATCGTCCGGCAGGTCCACCCCGAAGGACTGCTCCAGCCGGAGCAGCAGCTCCACCCGCTCCAGGCTGCCGAGCCCGAGATCGCGGTCGAGCGCATCATCGAGGGTGATCGGCTGCCCGGCCCGAGGCAATCCCAGCTCGGTGAGCAGCGCGCGCAGGGCCTCGAGCACCCCGCGCTCGAGGAAGGCCTGCCGGTCCTGGGGAGTCCCTGGCGACATGCTCCGCCCCTGTCCTGAAGCTAGGTCGCGCGCGAGGAATGTGCCGGAAGGGGAGCGGGGCGGGGGAGGGCAGTCGAGAGACGCTGCCTCCGGCTCCCCGCCGGGAGGAACTCGGGACTGCCGGGTTCTCTGTTGTGCGCTCCCTGATAGGCTCACGTGCTGGCAGAGCGGAGCGGCTCGTGCCGTAGAGCGCTGACTCTGCTTCACGGAGGGGAAAAATGCGGGGTATTGCAGGGGTGTTGTGTGCGGGCTTGCTCTTTGCCGCCGAAGTGGAAGCAGAACCGACCTGGGCACAGCGGTGCCAGATACCGGCGAGCGCGGACGGCGTGACCGTCGTCAAGGTGGACGCGAACAGCGGGCAGCTGATCGAGGGTTCGCTGACTGTGGAGTCCGGCGCCAGGCTGCGCGTCGACTTCCTGGGGAAGAACCCGTTCAAGTACGTCTATCGCCTCGGGACCACCGCCCAGCTGTCTGACTCGGAGGCAGTGGCTGAGTACCTCAAGCGCCTGCCCGGGCTTGCCGCCCCCGTGGGTGCTGAGGCTGAAGGCCCGCGGAGGGAGCGCGCAGGATTTGACGGCACCCGGTGCGAGCAAGAGCCGGAGAAGGCGTGGCTCCAGGGTATCTCCAACCGCTTGAAGGCGTTACAGGAGCGCGAGAAGAAGCTCGGCGACGAGCTCACAGAGGCCCGGGCCTTCACCTCCCTCTACGAGACCTTCCTGGACAAGACGGACTCTGCCGCCTTCGCGACGTCCGAGAGCTGTCTCCGGTCGACCGAAGCCGCCGGCCAGTTCTTGCAGGCAAAGGTGCCGACGCTGCAGCCGGGCATCGCGTCCTTCCCCGACGATGTGGCGGCGCTCGAGCGAGACTTGAAGAGTCCTCCGAATCAGGATGCCGCCGACTGCGCCGCGGCGAATTTCGGGGAGGCCTTCGAGAAGCTCCTCAAGGCGAAGGACGAGCCGAGCAAGGTCATCGATGGGCTCGGGGTCGCGACGAAGGCGCAAGGCGCCGTGCGCGACATCCTTCAGGATCCTGAAGCCTTCCACTCCAGCCGCTTCCCCGTCATCACCGACGAAGCCACGGTGGTGCACGTGCGGATCTTCCGCCGCAACCTCCGGCAGGAGACCTCGACGGAGCAGCCTGTCGCCGAGTTCGAGATCGAGGCCGGCCGTGGACGTGTCTCCATTACGGCCGGTGCCCTCATCTCGTTCCTCCCCTTCCGCCGCGTGGTGCGCCAGCAGGGGCGTGCCGAGGCGGACGGGCCTGTCACCACGCTCTTTGCCTACGCGGAGGACTCCGACTTCCTCATTGCGCCAGCGGTCCTGCTCAACGTGCGCTTCATCGACATTTCGAGTATCGACAGCGCGGTCCATGCCACCTTCGGTGTGCTCGGCACCCGGGATGCTGTGGAGGTCGTGGCGGGGCCCTCCTTCTCGTTTGCGGGCGACCGTGTCTTCGTCACCTTGGGGGCGCATGCCGCGCGCAGAGAGGAGCTCTCCGGAGGATTCGCCGTGGGGCAGCCCATCCCGGAGGCGCTGACGGACCCGTTGCCGCTCAAGATGGGCTGGAAGGTCGGCTTCGCCGGCGGGCTCACCTTCCGCCTTTGATAGGTGAAGGAGCCCTGGCCGGAAGCCTCCGGCGGCGGGTTCGATTCCCGCCGCCTCCATGCAGAACAACCCGCCGCTCTCAAGCGCTCTCGAGCATCGCGCGCACGCCCCGCCCAAGCGTCAGGCCGCGTTCCTGGCCCCGCTGGCGCACGACAGCGCCCAGCTGACCGGCCGCAACAACTCAGCCTGGCTCGTCCTCAAGACGCGCTTGCCGTCGTCCTGAGCTCGCGGGGCGGCGGGGCGTGAAGCTGCATGCGTGCGCCTGAGAGCGGATGCGCGAACACGAGCCACTCGGCATGCAGCAGGTAGCCCCCGTCACCGGGCAGACCGGGGTGATCGGCCCGGGGCAGGCCGCCCGCGACAAACAGCGGGTCCCCCACGAGCGGATGGCCAATGAAGGCCAGGTGGATTCGAATCTGCTCTGGACGTCCCGTGTGGATGTCGACCTCGAACAGGGTGTGCATGGCGCGCCGCTCCAGCACCCGGGCCGTGCTCCGGGAGGGCTTGCCCTCCTTGCTCGCGCCGCTCACCGTTCCCAGGAGCGGGTGAGGCACCTGTCCGATGGCTGCGGAGATGTCGTAGCGCTCCTGCTCTGCCAGGCCACTCGAGAGCGCGCGGTACCGCTTCTCAATGGTGCCCTCACTCCAGCACCTGCCCAGCCCGGAGGCCGCAGCTCGCGTCCGCGCGAAGAGCACCAAGCCCGACGTCGCACGGCCCAGGCGATGCATGGGGACCGCCTCCGGCCACCGGGCCTGCACGAGGTGGAGCAGGGTGTTCTGCAGAAAGCCGCCCGAGGGAAGGGTCGGCAACCCACTCGGCTTGATGACCGCGAGGATCGCCGCGTCCTCATACACGAGCTCGTAGCTTCGGGGCGCGTCGCCCTCCTCCCACGGCGGGCGGTGCCAGCAGAGGAGCTGGCCTGCTCGCAGCAACTCGTGGCCGCTCGCGGTGACTCCGTCGAGCAGCACCTCGCCCCGCACGAACCGCGCCTTCCACACTTCCTCGGAAGAATGGCGGTACTTATCTGCCAGGTATGCGAGCGCACTCTTGCCGGGTCGGGTCCCGAGCTGTTCCCGGTACACATAGCCATCGTTGAGCGACACCGGCTTAGCCTAGCCGGGAGACAAGGAACTTGCCCGGTCCCGTGGGGCCTGCATCCGAGCCCTTGCCCCCGCGGCACCGAAAGTCTGGGCTGTGAACACCTCTACCCCGAGCTCGGGGGTGGCAAGTAGCGAACCCTGGGGTAGCGCCGCGCAGTGAGGTGCATAACAGAGGGAAGGACACGGTGGAGCCGCGACACTTCGGGCGCTCTCCGAAGTGGCAGGATGGCACGGAGTCATCGTCACCAGTTGGGGGGACCCATGCCACGCGGGTCCAGCTCGACCCCCGTAAGATGCCATGAGCGCTGCCGCACCTCCATCCGGCGTGTCCGGGCCGCGCCTGCCGCGCACGCTGGGCCTTGCCGCGCTCATCTTCTACGGCGTCGGCGACATGCTCGGCGCGGGCATCTATGCGCTGGTGGGCAAGGTGGCCGGCCTCATGGGCTACGCGGCCTGGCTTGCCTTCGTGATGAGCCTCAGCGCGGCGGCGCTCACCGCGCTCTCCTACGCGTCCTTGGGCTCCCGCTACCCCAAGGCCGGCGGCGCGGCCTTCGTTGCCCAGCGCGCCTTCGGTCAGCCCTTCCTCAGCTACCTGGTGGGGCTCGCGGTGCTCTGCTCCGGCCTCACCTCCATCGCCGCGGGCGCGAACGCCTTCGCCGGCTACTTCATCGGCCTCGCCGGGGGCCCGTCCGCCATCTCCGTGATGCTCGCCTACCTCGGCGTGCTCTGCCTGGTGAACCTCTCGGGCATGCGCCAGTCCGCCGCGTTCAACATCGTCTGCACGCTGATCGAGGCGTCGGGGCTCCTCCTCGTCATCGCCGTGGCCTTCCCCCATTGGGGCGGGGTGGACTACCTCCAGGGCCCCGCGCGGCCAGGCGGGGGGACCGCGCTGCTCTCGCCCGGGCTCGTGCTGCAAGGGGGAGCGCTCGCGTTCTACGCCTTCATCGGGTTCGAGGATCTGCTCAACATCTCCGAGGAGGCCAAGAACCCCCGGCGCGACGTCCCCTTGGCACTCCTGGGGGCCATGGGGATCACGGCGGTCGTGTACATCTCGGTCGTGATCTCGGCGGTCTCGGTGCTGCCGCCGGAGGCGCTCGGGAAGTCGTCGCAGCCGCTGGTGGACGTGGTGGCCAAGGCCGCGCCTGGGTTCCCGCCCAACGCCTTCTCCGTCATTGCGATGTTCGCCATCGCCAACACCGCGCTCATCAACCACATCATGGGCTCCCGGCTGCTGTTCGGGATGGCGCGCCAGGGGCTGTTGCCGCGGGTGCTCGCGCGGGTGCATGGAGGGCGAGGCACTCCGCACGTGGCCATCCTCACCGTGACCGTCATCGCCTCGGGGCTCATGCTGGCCGGTGGCATCCGCGTGCTCGCGAGCGCTACCAGCGCGCTGTTGCTCTACGTCTTCATCGTGGTGAACGGGGCCCTGCTGGTGCTCCAGCGGCGCGAGGGCGAGCCCAGGGGCTTCGAGGTGCCAGCCGCCATCCCGGTGGCGGGGATGGTCACCTCGGGGGCGATGCTGGCGTACGCGGACGCCCAGGCGCTCAAGATTGCCTTCCTCCTCCTCGTGGCCATCACCGTGCTGTACGTGGCGACGCGCCCGCGCGGGCTGACCGAGGAAGCGCTGGAGGCGCTGGACTGAGCGGCTTGCCCGCAGGCCGGCGCGAGGGCGGTCGACGACGGCGAATCATCCGGGCCCGAGGAGCAGCGGCGTGAGGAAGGAGATGTCAGTCCTCTTGCGCGCCGGCTCACTCAGGAGCAGCGGCGTGAGGAAGGAAATGTCAGTCGTCTTGCGCGCCGGCTCGCTCTGGATCAGGAAGTTGGCGATCTCGCCGGCCAAGAAACGCGGGCGCTCGAAGTGGATCGAATGGCCGGTGTTGTTCAGGAACAGGCTGCGGCCGGGCGTTTGCACCATCTTTGCGGACAGGGTTCGAGTCGCATCAAAGATAGTGGTGCCGAGGTAATTGTCTTTTTCTCCGGCAATCAGGAGCTGGCGCACCCTGTTCAGCTCGAACCGCTGCGGGGTGTTCTCGTCGCTGTGGTCGACCCAGTCGACGTGACTGTAGAGGAGCTGCTCGCCCGCCACGCGCCAGTGCCAGCGACGGAAGTTCGCGTTGTAGGTCTCCTGCCGTGCGCGCCGCGACCCGGCGACGTGGGACCCCTTGCATGGCCAACCATCCCGATACCACATCTGCGGCTGGGTGCCCAGGATTGCGAACCCGGCAATAACAAGCAGGGGTATGTCATAGACCGCGCGAAAATATTCGACGCGTGAGAGCTCGTCTTCGCCGACGTCACTCGCCTTCAGGCACCTGTCGGGGCCCTGGCTTGTGATCAGGTTCTGAACCATCGGCGGCCAGACCGAGGCCGCACTCCATGAGACGATTCCTGCCGCGAGCCAGGGGTGGGCGGCGAGGTCGCGCCGGCCGAGGCGAAGCCCCAGATTGCCCCCGAGGCTGCCGCCGATCACACCCGCAAAGCGACTCTTGATGGGGGTGATCCGATCCAGCGCGTCCACGAAGGCTACGACGAAATCCTCGATGTAATCGAGTATCGGCGTGAAGATTCGCCCCTTGTTCCAGGGGTCATGCGGGAAGGAAGTGGCGCTGAGCGGAGCGACGGTCGTGTGATCGAACGTCTGCGAGTAGCCATTGTTCGGCAGGTCCAATGAAATGATCGAGTACTTCGTGCCGTGCTCGAGGCCCGCTGCGTGGATGTGGGGGATGAGGGTGAGCGCCTCTTCCGCGCTCGAGCTGTGACCATGAAGGAACAGGATGACGCGGTGCCCATCCGGGACGTGCGGCACGGGGTCGGGCGGGAGCGCCCGGGTCGATGGACGCGTCACTGCAGGAGCGGGAGCCTCGACGGCGGACGCAATGAAGAAGCGCGTCTGGACCGTCACGCCATGCGTGGTGACCGGGAGCTCGAATTGCTCGAAAGGCGGCGGCGCGATATTGACCGGCCGGTGCGGCGTGTCGTCTTCGCCGGAGGTCGCAATCCACCCGAGAGGCTGGCGCGCCGCAGCCCTCTGCGTGACCGGACCTCGCAGCGACCAGGCCACGTCGTACGCGCGGTCGAGCGCCATCTTGACGGCCTTGACCGCCTCTTCTGGAACCTCGAGCCCGGGTGACCCGGGCCTCGCACGCGTGGCCGCCACGAGGGCCGCTTCATTGAGCGGCGTGGCCTTGAAACGCTCGTAGGACACGCGGCCGGTCACAGCCAGATCGGCCAGGGCATTGCCGAGTGCCACGCTCCCTTGTGGAGTGGGTGGCGGTGCCGGGTGCGTCGCAAAGTAGAAGGCGGCAGCCGCGCGCGCGAGGATCTTGTACGGATCTTGTGTCTGGGCGGCCTCGCGCAACGCGGGGGCCAGCCGACCCTCTTCTTGCCAGTTGACGAACTGCTCAGGCGCGGCCACCGGCGGCGCCGCTTCCACGCAAGGTTCATCCGGAGGGTCTATGGCATCGGTCAGGATCATGACTCCATTCTCCTTGCGGATAGACGAATCCGGTCTGACTGCGAGCCGGCACGAACCGCGCGCGCGAGGATCTCCATCGCATCCTTCGTCCGCGGCACTCGCCTATGCGACCAGAAGAAGGAGGAGCACCCTTCCCCCGGTCGCCACGGGGTCCGCGATGAGAGCGTGTACTCGCTTGTTGGAACAGATCGCCGCGAGCGCAACTGCCAGCATCTCGCGCCCCAAATTGTCTGCGCTGAGGAACCAGCTCCAATCGAACGTTCCATCAACGGCCTTGAGGTCTAGCTGAGCCAGTCCTTGGGGGTTGACGCCAGCCCGCCGGATTTCACAATACCCCTCAAAGTTGGCCATTGTTGCTCCCTTTCACCAGTGAGAGATGTGATTCTTCTGGTGGCAATGATGAATGCCCATCGGCTGGAAGTATCTCCAATGTACTGGGAGGTGAGGTGTTTGGGCGCTATCGGGCAGCTCTCACAGAGGGTCTTGTTGCTCTTCACGTACGCCAGCAGCAGCACCTCTGCCCAGTGCACGTGCGGGTTGCCAGGGTGGGGCGTCGGTGCCACCATTGCGGGCCCATGCGCTCCCCCGCCGCCAGCTCTCGACTGTGGCCCTTGCTGGCCGTGCTCTCGCTGGGCGCTGCGTGTGACGTCTACGAGCGGCCCAACGAACGGGTGCCGGAGCACTTCCAGGCCACGATGGTGTCGGATGGAAGCCGGCTGGACGCGTCGGTGCTCGTGGGGGCTCCCACGGTGCTGGCCCTCTGGGTCCCAAGATGACACGTCTGTGCTCGGGAGTTGCCCGAGCTCGAAGCCCTGAGAAGCACCTGGGAGCCGCGAGGAGTCCGCTTCATCGCGCTCTCGCTCGAGCCTGATCCCGAGCGGGTGAAGCGCGGGGCGAAGGAGTTCGGCGTGACGATGCCCCTTGCTATCGTGGACGGAGAGGTCCTGGCCCCTTTGAGGGTGAAGCAGGTGCCCAGCACCGTGTTCATCGATGCCCAGGGCGTCATCCGGATGACGGCTTCCGGCGAGCACGACCGGCGGTTCTTCGAGCGGCGGCTGAAGCAACTGACGGCGGAGGAGCGCTGAGCCTCCTCTTGGGTGTCCAGCCCCAGCGGGCATATTTCGGCAGGATGGACGCAACTGTAGGCGGAAAACCTTCGAGAATGGATGTAACAGCGTCAGTCGCGCACCTCGGAGAAGCGCCATGGCCTCGATTGGAAAGAGCAGCTCCCGTTCCTCCTCGCAGCCCTCCACGGCGCAGGCGAAGAAGACGGAGCCCACCCTGGCGGCGAAGCCTCAGGCCAAGCCTCAGCCCACGGGGAACGCGGTGAAGGCCACCGTCGCCGAGCGCTTCCGGGATGGCTTCGAGGCCGCACCGCGCAAGACGACCCTGGCGCAGACGAAGCTCGGGGAGATCGGCACCCACTCCCACGGCCCGGGCGACACCCAGGGGGCCGAGGCCGGCAGCCCCCCCCTCGGCAGGCCTGGCGCCAAGAGCTCGGGCCCGACGGTGGGCACGGACGCCTCCGGCCGCACCACCGTGGACCTGGGGAGCGGCAGCAACACGGCCACCGTCTCGCAGACGGCCGACGGCGGGCTGAAGATCACCTCCGACGGCCAGTCGGTGACGCTCACCGCCGAGCAGGCGAAGAAGGCCGTCATCACCGGCGGTGATGGCAATGACTCCATCACCGTGGACGCGAGCGTCAAGGGCAGCGTCTCCATCGAGGGGGGCAAGGGCGACGACAAGCTGGTGGGCGGCGCGGGCGACGACACGCTCTCGGGCGGCGATGGCAACGACGTCGTCATCGGCGGCCAGGGCAAGGACTCGGTCCAGGGCCAGGCCGGGGACGACTACGTCGAGGGCGGCGCCGGGGACGACACCGTGGGCGGCGGCGACGGCCGGGATGTGCTGTACGGCCTCGATGGGAAGGACAGCCTCGAGGGCGGCACGGGGCGCGACTACCTTGACGGCGGCACCGGCGACGACACGGCGGACGGTGGCGACGGCGACGATCAGGTGATCGGCGGGCGTGGCAACGACACCCTGCGCGGCAGCAAGGGCAATGACGCGGTGGCTGGCGGCCTGGGCAAGGACACCGTCCAGGGCGGCGACGGCAGCGACAAGCTCTACGTCCAGGACGAGGATGACGCGGGCGAGGTCTCCTCTTCGGACACTCAGCAGATCGTCGACATGAAGGACTCGGACACGATCGGCAGCTCCGTCTCCGTCTCCGGCAGCGATGACTTCCGCGCCCGGGTGGAGTCGGATCTGGACGCGATGCGCTCGCTCCCCATCGGCCAGGAGCTGCTGCGCGGGCTGGATGACAGCGGCAAGAAGACCACCATCCAGGAGACCTCCAAGGGCAACAGCGCTGGCGGCACGAACTTCGACGACGGCTTCCAGACGGTGGACGGCACGCCGGGCCCCGGCTCGGACTCGTACGTGAACTACAACACGACGCGCACCTCGCTCGGCGGTGAGGACTGGATGACGCGCCCGCCCGTCGTGGGGCTCTTCCACGAGATGGTGCACTCCCACGACATCACCCACGGCACGCTGGCGCCGGGGCAGACGGACGGGACGAACAACCTGGAGAACTCGGCGGTGGGCCTGCCGTTCGACCACGATGGGGATCCGAAGACGGACAAGATCACCCAGGATCGGCCCGCGGAGAACGATCTGCGCGACGAGCTGAACCTGCCGGCCCGCCCGCGGTACTAGGATGGTGCTGAGGTGCCGGCATGAGGCTGTGGGTATGGGCTGGCTGGGTGATGGGCCTGGCGCTGTGGCTCGGCTGTGGCCGGGCGGCCGCCGGGCTGGGTGACAGCGGGAGGAAGCGCGTGGCTGGAGCGGACGTCGAGCTGAGCGTCAAGCCGGTGGAGCACGCCGAGGAGGGCCTCGTGCTCACCTACGAGGTGCACAACCGGGGCGGCCAGGCCCTCTGGCTCCTGGACTCGCTCTTCGAGAGCGGCCCCACGGGCAGCCTCCGGCTGGACCCGGACAAGGCCTATGTGGAACTCCAGGGCGCCCAGGTGACCGTGTCGCGGATGCTCCACCCGGTGCCTGGGAACCTCCTGGTGGAGGCCCCCGAAGTCCCCGCCGTGACGCGGGTGGAGCCTGGACAGAGGGTGGCGCGGCGCGCGGTGCTGCCCGTGCCGCTGCGCGCCTCGCTCCCCTACGATTCTGGCTCACAGGAGGAGCTGCCGCTCGAGGGCGTGCGCGAGCTGCGTCTGCGGGTGGGCTACCTCGTGGACGAACCGGGGCTGGAGCTGCACGAGGCCCAGGACTCCGAGGGCAACGCCTACAAAACCCCGAGCTACGGCAAGGCGGTGAAGGCCCAGAAGGTGCTCGAGAGCGGCCCGCTGCCTGTCTCCACCTCCGGGGCGAGGTGAGCCCCCGCTCGCAGGGAGGCGAAGGTGCCCATGAACTTGAAGGCGTGCGAGGAGCCCGGTCCTTCCTCCGAGGGCCCGTGGGCTCACCTGCCGCCGAGGAAATCCGCCTTGCCCAACTCCACGCCGTTGTGTCTCAGGATGGCGTAGGCCGTGGTGAGGTGAAAATAGAAGTTGGGCAGCGCGAAGTGGAGCAGATAGCCCTGGCCCTGGAACTGGAACTCCCCCGCCCTCAGCTTGAGGGTGATGTTGCGCTCCTCGCTGCCATCGATCTGCGCCGCGCTCACGCTCTGCAGGAAGGCGATGGTCTTGGCGATGCGCTCCTTTAGCTCGGGGAACGTGGACTCGGTGTCGGCAAAACTGGGCGCCTCAATCCCCGCGAGGCGGGCCGCACAGCCCTTCGCGACATCGGTGGCGGTCTGCACCTGGAAGGAGAAGGGAAGCATGTCGGGCGCGAGCCGGTCCTTGATCAGCACCGCCGGATCGAGCTTCTTCGCCTCGGCATGCGCCGCGGCCTTGTCGAGAATCGCCGAGAGATTGCCCAGCATGCGGATGAGGACAGGGATGGACGCCTGGTACATGGACAGGGACATGGTGCGAGTTCCAAGGTGAGGAGGGAAAAGGCGGGCCGGAATCCTGGCCGAAAGCGTCGCCACAACGAAGAGAATCCGGCAACACAGAACCCCTCTGTGCCGCAGGGCCTTCGCTGATTCGAGTCCATCCCGGAGCAGGAGCAGGAGCGGATCCATCAAACTCGGGTGCATGGGCATCGGCCAGGGTCGCTGGGAGGGTTCTGTCGCTCGAGGGAGGCGGGAGAACGATCCGACGTGAGAGCAAGGCGTTGGCCGGTAACGGCGCGACCTGCTCAGGGTTTTGCTTCCGCCTTGCCGTGGGTTCGATTCCCGCCGCCTCCACTTTTTTAGTACGTCTTTACGTGCGGGGGATCTTCGCCCGCGTGCGGCACTGGGGTGGGCTCGCACTCTGGGCGGCGGCGCTCCGTCGTCACCGGGGCAGGAGGGTCCCTCCTGTTCGCTCTGGACTTCTCCGGTGTGGGGTTCGCCTCCGGTTCCTTCGAGGCGCGAGGAGCATCTCCGGCCCAAAGGCCCGGCTCCCGGGTGGGTGGCAACACGCGCTTGTGCGGGCTCCTTGGCAGGGGCTGGGGGCGAACCTGCCCTGGCTGTCCGGGGGTGGGGAGGCCCGTTCCGGGCACAGCGGGTGGGCGTACGGGCGCCCAAGCGTAGGTCTCAGGCGCCTCTTGAGTCTCAGGCGCCTTTTGAGAAGTGGCGCACCCAGCCACGACAACGGCAACGGCAACGGCTTGGCGGAGTGCGCTGTAAGTTCGGAAGTTCATTCCACGTCCTTTCAGTGAAGAGGGGCGGGGCGGGTCAAGGCTGGGCCAGTTCCCCTCGGGAGTCTGCCAGCAAATTCTGACAGCTTGAGCCGGTGGCGCACGCGTCGGACAGCTCCAGCTTGGGCCCGGTGGTGCGCGCGTCCGACAGCCCAGCTCGGCACCGTGGCGCGCGTCGGACAGCTCCAGCTCAACCAGAGGCCGCGCCACCTCGAAGCGCTCCAGCTCGGCCCGGTGGTGCGCGCGTCCGACAGCTCCAACTCCGGCCCGGTTGCGCGCGCGTCCGACAGCTCCAGCTCGGCCCGGGGTGCGCGCGTCGGACAGCTCCAGCTCGGCACCGTGGCTCGCGCGTGGACAGCTCCAGCTCGGGCCCGTGGAGCACTCCCGCAGCTTGGCAGCGGGGAAACCGGGCAAGAGAGCGCGCTGGCGGAGCACGGCGCTAGCCGCCCGTAGGGCTCTAGAAGCGGCGGCGCTCTGGCCGGTGCGCCGAAACCCCCGCGCCCATGCGTCTTGAACGCATGGCGGGCCCTTTACGCGCGCCACAAGGGCCGCGCCGCCAACAGTGGCGCCCGCAGACGGAGGGGAGACGCACGCGGCACGCCTGCCACGCCCGGCAGGTAGGCGCACAACCCGGGCAGCGCGCCCAGTTTGGGGAGCAGCCGACCGCGCTCCGGCGACCATCGCCCCGGCACGGTGGAGCACGGGAGCGGAGACACGCGGCCCGCTGCTGCGGGTGGCCTGGCCGCCAGGCATGCGGCACCGCTGGTGCCTGACTTGTGACGCGCGGCCCCGTCGAGCGCTCACAGCGCCCGCGCCGGGTTTGCTAGGGTGGCCTACCTCGGAGGTAACGCCCCCTTGCTCTCACCCGCGACTCTGGCCCTTGTGCTGCTCCTCCTCGGGGGGACGCTGGCGCAAGCGCAACCGGCGCCTACCCGCGAGCCGCGCCGCCGCTCCTTCACGCTGACAGGCTCCCCACTAGAAGCACGCATCGCCACGGGGATCCGCACGTACATTGTCTTTTCTGTCTCCATCCGGGGAAACGCGGTGGAGGTGGATCCGAAACGGATCAGGGTGGTTGATACCGGCGAGAAATCGCTGATCATCGAGCCCTTGAGCGAACCCCGGCCCGGTGAACGCTGGACGCTGCGTGTCCCGTTGGAGGATGGGAAGGCGCCCGAAGTGGCAGAGTTCTCGCTAGTCGCGCACGCCTCCGAGGTGGACACAGAGATCGACGTTGCACGGCAGGAGTCGCCTACAGCGTGTCCGACGTGCGCGCCGTGCGCCGCCCTGAGTGCGGCGGATGCCATCGCTTCCGGCTTCATCGACAGCGACGGAGTAGTAACCCGACCGCTTCTCGGCTTCAGGGACGCTGCAAGCGGCTTCGAGTCGAAAGAGGGCGTGACCTATCGCGCGGCGGGTTGGGTGCTGGTGGACGTGGAGATCACCCGTCTTCCGGGGCATCCACCATGGACACCCGCAGGCGCCGCGTTGACGAGCAAGACCGGAGAGGCGCGGGTGCGGGCGTTGAAGGTGGAACCGGGCACGAAACCGAACGCGGTGCGGGTGCTTGTGACGACGGCCCCGCCACCGTCAAGCGCGGGGCTTGATTTCACCTTGCACCTGAACGGCGCGGAGGGGGCGCCGTCGTTCTCGATTCCTGAAGTGAAACTGCCGCCAGCAAAGGAGCCCAAGCCATGATCGGAGCGGTTGAACTTCAACCCGGCACTCTCGTTGACGGTTGGCAGATCGTCCGCGCCCTTCGCACGGGCGGCTTTGGTGCCGTTCACCATGCCGAGCAACACGGCAAGGCGTTCGCGATCAAAGTCGCAGTCCACCGGGAGCAGAGCGGCGACACGGGGAAGACGCACACGCGCGCGCTCCAAGAGGTGTCACTACTGCTGACGCTGGATCACCCCAACATCATCAAGCCGCGCGGCTTCGGATACCTGCCCGATAGCCGCGTGTATTGCGTGCTGGAGTACGTGGACGGCTGGACGCTGGGAGAGTGGAAGGAGCGAACGTTTCCCACCTTCCGCGAGGTTGCTCGCGTGTTCGCCAAGATCGCCGGGGCCGTCGAGTACATGCACAAGCGCAAGGTGTTTCACCGTGACTTGAAGTTGTCCAACGTGATGCTCCGTAGCAGCAACGGCGAGCCGGTGATCATCGACCTGGGCTGTGCGACCTACGAGAACGCCGAGGAGTTGACGACCACTCCGCTGCACCCAGGCACGGATCGCTACCGCTCGTATGAGGCATGGGATTTCTACTACCACCAGGGCCGCAAGGGCGGAGGGCGTTACCCGTTCAAGGTGACCGATGAACTGTTCGCCGTGGGAGTGATGCTCTACGAAATGCTCACCGCTCCGCTGCCGTCGAGGGAACCGCCTCGGTTCGACTTCTCGGATCGCGGTGGGAACCTGCCCGCAGCCCGAGACGTGAACCCGCGCGTACCGGAAGCCTTGAGTGCGCTTGTCGAGGACTTGCTAGCGCACGACCCAGCGCAAAGGCCGGTGAACTTCAAGGCGCTAAGGCGCAGGCTGCTGGAGTTGGCCAAACACCCGGGGCCCGAATACGCGGCAGAGGTACACCCGCCCTCAGTGCAGCGCCAGCCATCGCCCGGTGACTGGGTACAGGCAGCGGGAATCGCAGCACAGGGGAAACAGGGTTGGCGCAAGGTGCTGGCTCTGGCTGACAAGCAGGCCGCCCGCCTCCGTGGCCGACTCCAGGCGCGCCCGCTTGTCGGCGTGGTGGCTGGCTCCCGCCAGCACTGGCGCAAGCCTCTGGCACTCGCGGGCATGGTGGGTGCCGTCGCGGTGGCTGCTGCTGCCGCGTGGCTGACGCATGGAGAACGCCCCGCGCCCGCGTCGGAGCCCGCGCTGAAAGAGGCTACCGCGCCACCCGTCCCGACTGCACCGGCGCTTCCCCCTGAGAAGTTCCCGCCTGTGTCTGCTCACGCTCCCGCAACTGCACCGAAGGAAGGATCCACCGTGAAGCCCAAGCCGCCCGATGCTCCCAAGTCGTCCCGTAGCGCACGCGCGACCAAAGCCCCCCCCGCGCCGAATGATCCCGGCTTCCCGGCGTGGTGCAAGGCGCTGCCGCTGGCGGTCGCCATGGCTACCGAAGGGTGCGCGTCCGTCCGTACCAAGGCAGAGCCCTTCGAGTGTCCACCCGGGGCGCAAGAAGCCATGGAGAAACTAGGTTGGATCGGGCTTGGGAAAAATAGAGCAGTCTTGAGCGTGAGACTCGACGAGAGAGGCGCGGAAACTGGCCTGTGGACGTTCACTCTGGGAGCCCCAGTGACCGGCCTCATTGACGGCGCCCGTTTTGCGGAGGTCCCGGAAGGCGCCCTCTTGTACGGCACGGTCTACAAGACCGATGCAACCTCAGACGCTCGCCTCGGACAACTGGCCGTCATCTACGACCACGTAGAGATCCCCGGCAAAGGAAAGTACCCGGTGTGCGTCGTCGGGGGCGGAGTCAGGATTGAGGAACTGAAAGACGACAAGGCGACGGGGCTTAACAACACGAACGCACGCCCCGTTACGAGTTGGGAGCCGCCGCGCGACTAGTACTACTGTGTCATAAACGTTAGGCTTTGCCGGTGCCGGGGACGCCCCCGCACCACGGGCAGCAGGGGAGTCGTAGCAGCAGCATGCGTGCCTGACGGATCCGCTGGGTGGTGATGGACGCCGGGTTGTGGCGCTCGGGGCGCAGGGGCAGCACCCCGCACCTG